>Ga0209800_10000026_pt1 | contig 443069 bp, 319 predicted proteins | sample Higcelweek8metaG_FD_187174 | JGI IMG/M metagenome (GOLD analysis project Ga0209800, IMG submission 187174) | Freshwater pond sediment microbial communities from the University of Edinburgh, under environmental carbon perturbations - High... | ecosystem: Environmental > Aquatic > Freshwater >...
CCTGTCCCCGTCCCTGAACCTGTCCCAGCCGAACCCGCGCCAGTCGCGGCGGACCCCGCGCCCGCCGTCCCTGACCCCGTTCCTGTCCCTGACCCTGTCCCTGAACCTGCCCCTGCCCCCGCTCCCGCCCCCGCCCCTGAACCGCCGCCGCCCGCGGCCATCCCGGTCGTTGGCGATGACATGCTTGCCGTTGCAAACGACATCTGCGCGAAGGTCGACAACGTCGATGCGATCATGAAGCTGGACACGTTTGTCGGGCCCGGGATCGACGCCAGGATTGGAATCGGCATGTATCGCGATGCGCTGGCGCTGGTCGAGGCATATTCACGTTGTTTCCTGCGGGTCGATGTTGCGGGCACACCGGCCGCGCCGATCCGTGACAGGCTTGGCAGGCTGTCCTGTTCGCTTCCCTTCAGCATTCTTCGCGCCGACGGCAGCGTGGACCCGGACGCGGCGTCGCGCGGCTTCGGCATGTGTCCCGCGCCGGCGGTTTTTGACGGTGGCGACCGGGACGAATACCAGCGCTGGTTCGATCACGTCTGGAATTATCTTGAACTGGCGCGCATGGTGGCCGAGCCCGCTGATTATGTCAGGGCCGGCGTTGAATACCTGGGGCGCGTGCGTGCATCGGGCGTGGCGTCCGGCGATGGAAATGAAGACGTCCTGGCGTGGCGCGTCGCGATGGCCGCCGTCGTTTCAGGGAACATCGATTCGGCCGTGTCGGCGTTCGGTGGCCCGTCTTCCGCATGTACGTCCCTGAACCTGTTCATGCTGGACCCCGCTTTCCCGGGCGGTGTGCGGGAGCAGGACCCGGTCATGTCCGCCCTGGCCGGTCGCGCGACGTTCGATTCGGTATTCCCGGCGCTGGCTCCCGGGGTGCTGCGTCACGGACGCGACTGCGGGATCATCGGTGTCGCCGCGGGCGTTGCCATACGGGCACTGGATTCGTCCGATGTTTCCGCGTTGGTGGCGGACGGTCGGACCGGTGATCTTGCCCTTGCGCTGTCCGCGGCGCCGGTCGGGTTCAAGCTGCCGGGCGATCCGGCGGCCAGGATAACGGTGCTGGAAAAGGCGCTGGCTCTGCTGGACGAATTCCCTGTCACGCGCGGATTCCGCCGGTGCGAGCTTGGCCGGGCCCTGCTGGACGCCGGTCGTCATTCGCAGGCCGACGATCAGTTCGCTATCGCAAGGGGTGAACTTCCTGAACCTGAATGGAAGCTGGCTTACGCCGGGCGTTTCATGGTTGCCCTGGACCGCCCCGGCGCGCTGGTTTCCGATTCCGCGCTTGCCGCGCGAAACCTGTTCGCCGCTGGCGCGTCCGCCGACGAACTGGTGGCCCTCGTGCAGGGCCTGATGCCCGGCAGGCCCCGCGCCGATGCAGTCGAGGCGATGTTCCGCGCGGCGTTTGCCACTTCGGACCAGGCCGTGGCAGTGGTCGCGGACGTCGTGGTCACGATACTGGACACGTGGCCGGGAAGTCCCGAAGCGTCGCGCTGCGTGGCGCTGGTCGACGAATACGGCGCTCTTGATGGCGATCCCGAAGTCGCGGCGTCCTGGCTGCTTTTGAAGACGCGTCACGAAATTGTGGCGGGCGACGCGAAGCGCGGTTTCCTCACGCTGGACATGGCGCTGAAGTCTATTTCCGCCGAAACGCCGGTGGCCAGGGACACGGCCCTGCCCAGGCTGGTTTTCTGGATGCTTGAAAACGGGAAGCCTGACGAGGCCGTGGGTATCGTGAACCGGGCCGTCAGGTCCGGCGCGGTTTCGGGGGCGGTCGTCGCGTCGGCTGCAAGGCTGGCCAATGACAAGGGGTTCGCGAAGCAGGCCGGTGCGCTGTTCCGCACGGCCCGCACCATGAAGACGCTTGATGCCGCCGACTGGCTGGCGATCGCGTCGGTGGCGGTCCGCCTGAAGAACGTGCAGGCTGCCGGCGAGGCGGTCGGCCGTCTTGGACCGGAAGAAGACTGGGGATACATGGAACGCATGGTCATGGGCCGTTATCAGCTCCTGAAGAAGGACTACGGGCAGGCGGCCGTCGAATTCGGCAGGGCCGTCGAAATGGGGCAGAACCACCCCGAAGCCGCTGCGTTGCGGGGCGTCGCGCTGATGATGAAGGGCGACGCGGCTGCCGCGGAAGCCGACTTCCGCGCGGTGCTGGCGGTTTCCGGTCCCGCGGCCGACACACTGGCGCGGCTTGCCTGGTCCGTCTTTGATCAGGGCCGGTTCCAGGAGGCGGCCGGATTGTTCGCCGCGGCCCTGTCTTTCAATCCTTCCGAAGCCGATTACCTCGTCGGCCGGGCCCTGGCCCTGTTCAGGGGCGGGGACCTGGAATCGGCGCGCGCTTCGTGGAATCTGGCGGTTGCCGCGCAGCCGCTGTTTTCAAAGGGGCCGGTCATTGCCGAAAACGCCGGATACCGTTACTCCGCGGCCCAGCGCAAGGCGTGGATTGACATGCGGCTGGCCATGGGCAAGCGCCAGTCGAAGGGGGCCAGATGACGACGGGCCGCGTCGCGGGACGGTTGTCCGGAAGGTTTTCGCATGCGGTGCTGCTGGCGGCGTGTCTTGCCGCGACCGCGTGTTCAAGAACGCCTGAAAATCCACCTGAACCATTGCGGGATGGGCCGGACATCGTGACCCTGCGAATTGTGTCGACCAACGACATTCACGGGGCGCTGACGCCGACGCTGGCGTCCGATTTCGCGCTGAATCCCGATCCCGTGACCTCCGCGCGGCTTGGCGGCGTCGATTTCCTGGCCGGAACCATCGCGAAAATCAGGGCGCAGGCCCCGGACAAGACGATCGTCGTCGACGCGGGCGACTGCTCGCAGGGCGATTACGCCGTGAACGCGTCTGAAGGCATGTTCTGCGCGTCGTTTTTTAACGCGGTTGGTTACACGGCCCGGACCATCGGCAACCACGAATTTGATTACCTTGACGTCGGGCAGGACGAACCCTTGATCGACCCGCGGGGCGCCTTGAAGAGGGCGGCAGCCGCGGCGAAACAGCCTATCGTGCTGGCTAACGCGCACCTTGAAGACGGCTCGCCGGTGGTGGCCGCGTTCCGGGAATTCGCGATTGTCGATGTGGCCGGGGTCAAGGTCGGTTTCACGGGGATTATCACCCCTTCGACGCCGACCGTGTCGCGCAGGGCCGGAAGCGTCGGTGTTGTGTTCGAACAGCCGGTCGACGCCCTGCGGCGCGTGTTGCCGAAGATGAGGGCGGCGGGTGCGACAGTCGTGATCGTCCTGACCCACCTGGGCGGCGTGTGCCAGGGGCGGGCGGACGACAAGGTTCTGCCGGGCGCGCCTCCGTGCGCACTGAACGGGGAATTGGCCGCGATCCAGGCGGCGTTCACGCGTGACGACATCGACCTGGTATTTTCCGGTCATGACCACGTCGTGCTGCGGGGCGACGGGCCTGTCATCCCGGTCGTTGAAAATCCGGGGCAGGGCGTGTCGGTCGGGTTGGTGGAAATCGATGTCGACCGCGCGACCGGCAGGCGCGTCGGGGACGCCAGGGTTCTGCCCCATGTGCCCGTCTGTCCGCCGGACTTCCCGGGCGCCGTGGTGTGCAAAGGGTCGTGGCCGGGTTACATCGGCCCGGTCGAAGCGGACCAGGCGGTCGCGGGGCTGCGCCGCGCGACGGAAGAACTTGTCGCGGCCGAATGTGCCGACGTGGTGGCGACCGCGACCGCAGACATCACGTTCTATCGCGGCACCGAACCGCCGCTTGCCCTGCTGGCCGTTGACCTGCTGCGCGAACTTGGTGTCGCGCCCGACGGGAAGGGGCGGGGTGCCGACGCGGTCCTGGCCTTCATGAATCGTGGTTCGACCCGCGGCAGCCTTGCGGCCGGGCCGGTAACCATGTGCGACATCGCCCGGGTGTGGCCGTTTACCGACCCGCCGGTCGCGGTGACGCTGACCGGGCAGGAAGTCATCGACATGATGACGTTTTTAGTTGACGACGTGAAAAAGGCCCCGGTCATTTCGGGTTTCAAGGTGTCGCGGGTGGATCGCGGGCCGCTGACGCTTACGCTGGACGACGGCAGGCCGGTCGCGCCGGAAAAGGCATACCGGCTGGTCACGACTAAGTACCTCCAGGAGGGCGGCGATCGCATGGACGAGTTCTTTGCGCGCATTCCCGCCGACCGCTTCGAAGCGATGCCGCTCGCCAGTTACCGGGATGCTTTCGTGACCCTGCTGCGCGCGCGCGGCCGGGTGTCGCCACCGGACAATCCGCGTTACACAGGGGTCACCAGGGAGTGACAGGGGTTGCGTGATGTCCATCCGGATTCCGTTGTGTTTCGATCATCACAATCATTTCAGCCTGTACACGGCCCTGATGGAATGTCCCTCGCTTGATGCCGTGCACGCGAAGCGCGATGCCCTGGAATTGATCGCGGGACTGCCCGCGGGGCGTCCGAACCTTGTCACCGGCTGGCACAGCGATCGTTTCATGCTGGAAAGGCGGGATCTTGAAGGTATGCCGCCGGTTGCGGTGCTGAATTTCTGCCTGCACGGGTATGTGATGAATTCGGACGCCGCCAAAATGGCCGCGGCGGCCGGTTTCCCGGTCGAACCGGTCACCCCGCTGGACGCGGAGCGCCTGATGCCTGGTGTGCTGGAATACTTCGGCAGTCACGTCGCGCGGCGTCCGGGGGCGGCGGATCGGTTCGTTTCGGAAATGCGTGCCGCGGGCCTGTACGGCGTTGAAGACATGCTTTTCGTCCCGGGCGGCGAGTGGCCGTGTGACGCGGGATTCAAGGTGCTGGGCTGGGCGACCCCGGCGGGGGTTGAAGCCAGGGGCGGGGCAGGGGATAAGTGCCCGGCGCCTGCCGGCGGTTTCCGCGGGATCAAGCTGTTCACGGACGGCGCGGTCGGCGCGCGGACGGCGGCAATCGGGGCCGGTTATATCGGACATGGCGAAGCGGTGCTGACTTACGGCGACGATGAACTGCTGGAAGCGATTTGTCGCGGGCTTAAAACCCCGGTCGGGGAAGGCCTGCTGGCCGTGCACGCGATCGGCGACCTGGCGGTCGGGCAGGTGCTTCGTGCCGTGGCGCTGGCCGCGGCCATGCAGGGGATGCCGGCCGACCCGGGCCGCCGCGTGCGCATCGAACACGCGCAGTTCATCACGCCGACCCAGGCGAAGCAGGCCCGGGAAATGGGTATCAAGCTGTCGATGCAGCCGAATTTCAGTTCGGATTCGACGGTTTACCTGGATCGGCTGGACCCGGCGACGGCGGCCGCGAATAACCCGTTCAGGATGCTGATCGACGAAGCGGGGTTCGTCCCGGGCGTTGACCTGCTTTTCGGGTCCGACGGCATGCCGCACGGGATCGCGGCGGCCCTGAAGGACGCGTTGTTTCCGCCGCATCATTCGCAGTACCTTGCGTTTGACGAGCTTATGGCCGGATACTCGGCCGACCCGGCGCGTGGTTTCATTGAAATTGATGTGTGACGGGCGACGAACCGCCTTCGCCGAGGCTTCGGCGTGTCGGAGGATTCGCCCTTTCGGAGGAAAAATGTCCCGACCCGACAACAGGAACGACAACGAACTTCGCCCGGTTTCATTTCAGACGGGCGTCCAGCGCGGCCCGCTCGGTTCCGTGATGATCACCCAGGGAAACACCGTGGTGCTTTGCGCTGCCACGGTCCAGGAAAAGGTGCCCGGCTGGATGTCCGGCAAGGGCAAGGGCTGGGTCACCGCCGAATATTCCATGCTTCCCGGTTCCGTCAACGACCGCGCGCCCCGCAAACAGGGCGGCCGCGACCAGGAAATCCAGCGTCTGGTGGGCCGCAGCCTTCGGGCGGCCGTTGATATGAAATTGCTTGGCGAACGCCTGATTACCATCGACTGCGACGTGATTCAGGCCGACGCGGGAACGCGCGTGGCGTCGATCACCGGTGGCTGGCTGGCCCTGCGTCTGGCCGTCAACCGCCTGATGGCCGCCGGCCTGATTGAAAATGACCCGATAATCCGGCAGGTCGCGGCCGTGTCGGTCGCCATCGTGGACGGACGCCCGGTGCTTGACCCGGTTTACGACGAAGACGTGTCGGCCGAAGTGGACGCGAATTTCGTGATGACGTCCGACGGGACCCTGATCGAAGTCCAGTGCACCGCCGAAGGCGAACCGTTTCCGCGCGCGAAACTGGATGAAATGCTTGATCTTGCGACGGCCGGCGTGTCAGCCCTTGCGGCCGCCCAGCGCGCCCAGCTTGCGTGAAACCCTGCCGCCGATCATCTTCATGACTTCATCGGCGTCGTTCGACCCGATCAGCTTCTGGAGCGCCAGCGACACGGCCAGCAGAACCGCGCCCGCCAGGCATGAATACGCGATAAGCACCGCCAGGCCCGTGGATCGCACGAATTCGTGGGTGACCCGGTCCAGCATGTGCGCCCCGGCGGCCACCGCGACCAGCACGACCACAGCGCGTCCCATGTTCATCAGGGCCGGTTTCATGCCGTCGCGACCGTACTTGAAGGCCCACGCGACGGTCATCGCCGCGACCTGCAGCAACGCGCCCGCCGCGCCGACCAGCGGCACGCAGTAAACGCCCAGTGGCTTTGCCGCCAGGAAGTACGCCGGTATCGTCAGCAGGAACACGCCCGTGTTGATAAGCGTCGGGGTCCACATGCGTTCATGTGCGTAAAACGCCCGCACCAGCACGACCTGCATGCTCAACCCCAGCGTGGCGGGCAGGTACCACTGCAGCAGCCGCGCGACGACTTCGCTGTCTTCGCGGCCGAACGACCCGCGTTCAAACAGGATTCGCACCGCCGGGAACGACAGGACCCAGACAGCGATCACTGCTGCGGTCAGCAGCACGAACATGCGCGAAAGGCTGCGCCAGATGTCTTCGTTGACTTCGCGGATGCGGCCCTGCTTGACCATCAGGCTCATGCGCGGGTATCCGGCGACGCCAACCGAATATCCGAACACGGAAACGACCGTGAACATGATTTTGTACGCGTAATTCAGGCTTGAAATGCTGGACGCGCCGAACACGCCGCCCAGCGCGCGCATCACGAATTCCAGCCCGAACTGGCTGCCCAGGCCGATGGAAAGCGGGATCATCATCAGCAGGTATCGCCGGAGCGTGGGGTCGAAAAGTTTGAACGTCGGCCTGAACCGGATCCCTTCGCGCCTGGCGCCGATGATCTGCAGGACGATGAAGCCGACGAAACCCCCGATCGGGACGCCCCAGGCGAAGCCCTCCAGCCCGTATCCCCATCCGGCAAGCCCGCCCGCGATGATGGCCACGTTGTACACGGCCCCGGTCATGGCCGGGATCAGGTACTGTTCCCGGCAGTTCTGCAGGGCCATGAAGTAACTGCCCACGAATATGAAAAGCTGGCCCGGCAGGATGATGCGGCTTAAATACGTGGCGCGGTCCAGGATTTCCGGCGTCAGGTTCGCGGCCGACGTGAACACCGTGATCAGTTCGCGCATCCAGATGAACATCGGGATCATCAGCCCGACCAGCACGGTGGTCAGGACCGTCACGGTGTTGGAAAGGAACTTCCACCCGCCGTCTTCGTCGTCGCGCGCGCGGAATCCCTGGAATATCGGGATGAAGATGATGGCCAGGAAACCGGTGCTGACGACGTGGTTCAGGATGTCCGGGATCATGAACGCCAGGTCGTACGCGTTCTTTTCCGCCGTGACGCCCGCCGCGTTCGCCATCAGCATTTCGCGCCCGATGCCCAGCACGCGCGACAGCAACCCGCACGCCGCGATGATGATGACGTTGATGGTGTTACGGCTCATGCGGGATTCCCACGCCGCCGACCTTCGCCGACGTTCATGCCCATGGCGCGAGGATACCGAAGGTGGCCCCGACAGTACACTTTTTGGCAGGTGGGTGCGGGCGGATTCTCGTCTGCCCGTGCATGACGGAGCAATTAAAGGTTGAAGTCGGTCTTCATTTGGAGTGCGTAATATTCCAGTCGAAGTATTCGGTGGTTTCAATCTGCGAATTTCAGCCCGGTCGACGCGGTAACCTGGAGCAGTGCCACACCGCAACAATCCAGACATTGTCGTCCTGTGTACGGTAGAAGAACCGCAGCGGGGGAACAGCCAGTTCCCGGAACGGACTTTCCGGATACTCAGCGATGCCCTTTCCGGATTCCGGGAATGCTTCGAGTCGTTTCAGTGCCGACAGAGCCCTGGCGAGGAAGCGTCGGGCGGCCTGTGGCTTGTCGAATGCAATGAATTCGATCGCGGATTCAAGTTCAGCCCGCGCAGATGGCGTGAAAAGTACCTGCACTTCCATCAGCCCCGTTTGCGGAATTCCTGACGGTCAATCACGGAACTGGCGGCTGCCACGACTTCGTCAAGCGTATGTCCGACGCCGGCTGCGATTTCGGCTTCGCCACGGGCCAGCACGCGAAGGAGTTCGAGTTCGCGCTGCTGCGCGGTGTAGTCGTCCATTTTGACGAGCACGGCGGAAGGACGGCCGCGACGGGTGATGACGTAGGGTTCGCGTGCGTCGCGCAGGCCGTCAAGGATACCGGCTGCGTCTTTTCTGAAATCACTGACCGGAACGATTTTGTCGAATCCAGGCATTTTAAAGTACCTTCAGAAGTACAACTGAATGTACTTTATCGTTTGCAATCAGGCAAGCGTTTCAGAATTGTTTGTTGTTGGCGCTGACAGAAATCGTTGTCTTCATCTTCCATCTGGTTTGGAAGTAAGCCTTTCCGGTTTAATTTTTCTGGTTCCACAGCTGTGAATGTCAATCCTGCCTGCATTCAATGACGGCATCTCATGCCCATGAACTATTTCTGAACGCCGGGTGTGGTCTGGAGGTAGTAGGCGCCCAGCTCGGTCTGGAAGATCTGTGAGGCCTCGGTCTGGCACTCGTCGGGATTCGTGCACTTCAACAGCTTGGCCTCGATGCAGACCGGGGCGTTGTTGACGTTCGCACAGCGCCAGAGGGCGGCGACCTGCGTCCCGTTATGCGAGTTGTTCTTGACGATGGTCATCCAGAACGAATCGGTTGTCGGATTGCCGTGATGGTAGGTAATGCCGGTCGGCGTGAACGTCGCGCACCCGAACATCATCAGGGCAGCCAGGGCCAGCACCAGGAATACCAATACCTTGCGAAGCATGGAACACCTCAAAAAAATGCCGTGACGACCGAATATCACGGTTGATATCCGGGGTCAACCTAGGTGTTGGGGAACCTTCAGCCGCTTACTGCTGGCTAATCTTGAAGATGTACCCGGAAAAGATGACGGTCAGGAGGGTGCCGATGAACAGGGCCGGGGCGAAGGGGATGGTGCGGCTGATCCAGATGGTGCCGCCCTTGCCGCGGTCGATCCACCAGCGGCGGAGGGTGTCGGTCTGGGCGCGGCTGAGGCCGTCGGGGTTGATCGGGCCCATCTTGTGGTCAAGCAGGTCGCCGTCTTCCTTCAGGGTGTCGATCGTCTTGCGGGCAAGCAGCATCTGCGGGCGCAGCTCCCAGATGCGGATCGGCCGGTAATCGAACACGTTCAGGTACAACTGGTAAACGATCAGGAAGCCGACGACGGCCAGCATCAGGCAGGACATGGCCAGGATGTTGACGACGTTGTGGCTTTCGGTCGGGAAGATCGCGGCGTGTGCGGATAAGGTCCCTTTTACATTGAATCGTAAGCGATTTCAGAAGATTTATTCTGGGTAGTGAATATTCGAAAAGCTACTTGCACAGCATCCATGGATCGAATACGCTGACCGCAGTATTCACGAGATTTCTGCCATGTTCGGCCCATACCCTTCTGCAGGATTGTTTCCCATCTTGACCATTGGTTTGATGATTGGGTTGACTATGCAGCGGTCGGCGTTATCAAGGCTCAGAAACCAGCAACCACCTCTTGAAGTGCTTGCCATGTTTGATCTCAAGCCACATGCGGCCATGGCACTCGACCACGGTGGACTTCCCGCCGTCGATTACCCTCGAACTCCAACCATTAGTGGCGATGAAGTCATTGCCATCAAGGCCCCAATCGACCGGGAAGACGTTGTTTAGATTCTTTACGGAAACTGTGCGTCGGCTGGCGATGGGTTATCGCGGCAAGTGACCCAGACAATGGCGCGTTTTGAGAGGTCATCGTGATTAATTATAAAACTTGTTCGGTATTGATTGTGGCGATTGTGGCGGTTTTCGAGTCCACGGCATATGCCCAAGAGGATGAACGTAATTTCGAAATAGGCTCCTCGCCTGAGGTTCGTATAAATTGGAATTCCTTTGTTGCGTGGGGTATTCCTGACGAATGGCGAGACGCCGTCGTCGATTGTGTTATCGGTGGATATACGAGGTGGGAACAGGTTGCGGGCGCTAACGTGAGGCCGAAATTCCAGGGATTCACAACTAGAATGGAGGCAGTTAGCGGCGAAATATTGGTCATTATGAATGAGGCACACATAAATCCTCGTTACGGAACCACTATCGCATCTTGGAAGCATGCAACGATAATTTTCCACAGAAAAAGTTCGCCTGGCGGAACGTTGCATAACTGGGTTCCCTATTGGGCGATGGCCGACGAAGTCGACTTTCAGGCAGTATTTAACCACGAGTTTGGTCATGCATTGGGGCTGAGGCATAATACCGGCCTGAGGGATGCAATGTACGGTGGGTACGAGTGGACGAGAATGCGTTTCGGACCAAGTACCACGGATCGCGCAGATCTTGTTGCACTGTATGGCGTTCACAACACAGATCGCTTCTTCGCAAAACGTTCTATAGACAACGGCTCAACTTGGAGCACTTTGTCCACAAATCTCGTTTCGCTCGGCATTTCCACGACCAATGATCCTGGTGCGCTTAGGGACGGAAGCAATTTGGTGATCGCTTATTCCGCGCCCACCAAGAGTCTCTGCTTTGTTTCTTCAGACGACTCAACGGAGTACGGCCTATATCCCGGCGGATGCTTCGGCGGTGTGAGCAGTTTTTACGGGGTGTCCATTCATGGATTTGACGGCAAGTACATGATCGCATACGTTGACAATACTGATGATGACATGAAAGTGAAGGTTATTTATTCTCCTGATGGGGGAAACCAGTGGTACTACAGAAATCCCCCACAACCCTCAATGTCAATTGGAACGCCGTCGATTTGGGGCGCTGGGGAGGGAATGTGGTTGCTCGCGTATGCGAAACTTGACAGAGCCGATCGCACGAACACCGGAAAGATCGCGATTCGGGTTTCCGAAAATGACGGCGCATCGTGGGGCGATGAACAAATACTGACTTCGACGTACCTCGCAGATTCGGGTGTCAGCATCGCAGAACAGCAGACAGTTGTTCGGGTGGGCTTCATGTGGGCGGTTCGTACAACAGCCTCCAACGATCCGATTCGTACAATTAGGGCCAATCGTTACGGTGACTATTTGGAGTATGTTGGGATGATGTACGGAAGTGTCGGCACTCGTACCAGGCCTGATTTGGATGTAAATTCCCTATCATTCCATTCGGCTAGGCGGGGTACTGACTTCAACACCTCAGGCTTTAGCCGGATAGCCGCATTTGGTGATACAGCTTGGTCGGATATTGAGGCTTTGATTTCATCCGATCTATCGACCACACCGGCTTTGGCGGCAGATGCCAGGTACCCTTGGATATACGTGTATGGAGTATCGGATCCGTGATTGCGAATGGGGTATCTTGTACACGAAAGATTGCTTGGAACCGTTAAGGGCGCTGGGACGCGGATTTATTAGGAGGCGGTTGTGGATAAGAGTGGCGTGGTGTTGACTTCTGCTGTATTTCTAGGTCTGTTCGGCACGTTGTCATTGCCTGTTACTGCCGACACCTATCCCGAGGTTGCCTCGGATCGAACGGTTCTTAGACAGGCGCACGATGTAGTGATCGGAAGGTTCAGCGGGGAAGTCTCCTTCGAAAAAAGGCTGTATCGCGGCATCTCGACCGATGACGGACGGGTCGTTGACTACGTTACCACCGTTACTTTGTACCTGTTCACGATATGTGAGGCGGTGGACGGCGACCTCAAAGAATCTACCATCTGGGTTGCGGCACCAACTGGATTTGTTGAATCGGGCGAGAATTTTACCGCTGTCGAAATGCTTCCAACCGAGTTTGACCTTGGATTGGCCCTGGAGGCATGCTCTGGTTCTGAGATTCCTGAGTGTGTTTCGGTTTACGGGCGGATATTTTCGATTCCTACCCCCGAAGGAAGGCAGGCTTTCATCAAGGCGACGGAGGACTCTAGAAGCTGTGGCATCCTGGATTCTCCGGAGTTCATGGAACTGATGGATGTGGCTGCTACGCTTGACGGCGGGTCCGAGTGATACTCGCCGCAGGACGGTGAACAATGAAAGTATGCAACGTGAAGGTTCGTGGAATGGCTGGATGGTGCGGGCTGGTGGCGATTGTGGCCGCGACGACGCTGGTACAGTGTGCCGGAACCGGGTATGACGACGACTCCGGTGACGACACGCCGGACACATGCCTTGACCTGGCGTACTTTTTCGGTTCGAGGGCTTCGAATGCCTTGGCTGGCTTCACGGATTGCGAATCCGACGAAGACTGCATCCTGGTCGTTCCGCAGATCGACTGCGATGACCGCGAGGTCCACCTTATCGAATGTGCTGTTTCCGTCAATTCGACCTCCGGGGATGCTTACCTCGCTGCAGTGGCGGCGTTGGAAACGGAAGTATGTGTCGGTCCCATAACGGACTGCACGGCAACCCCGGGGTGTCCGGAGCTGGTCGCCAGATGCCGGCCGGGTGGCTGCGAGATCGAGCCGCAGACGCCCTGATCCCCCATTCATGCCCTCCGGGTCCGTCGGTCAGCCTTGAGCTTGTCCCCTTTACTGGACCAGGCGGCACGCAGGCTTTCCACCATCACTGGTTAATCTTGAAAATGTACCCCGAAAAGATGACGGTCAGCAGGGTACCGATGAACAGGGCCGGGGCGAAGGGGATGGTGCGGCTGATCCAGATGGTGCCGCCCTTGCCGCGGTCGATCCACCAGCGGCGCAGGGTGTCGGTCTGGGCGCGGCTCAGGCCGTCGGGGTTGATCGGGCCCATCTTGTGGTCAAGCAGGTCGCCGTCTTCCTTCAGGGTGTCGATGGTTTTGCGGGCAAGCAGCATCTGCGGACGCAGTTCCCAGATGCGGATCGGCCGGTAATCAAACACGTTCAGGTATAACTGGTAAACGATCAGGAACCCGACGACGGCCAGCATCAGCCCCGACATCCGCAGGATGTTTACGACGTTGTGACTTTCGGTCGGGAAGAGGGCGGCGTGCGCGGTGAAGGCCGCGGTGAACACCACCATCGTGATCAGCACCCACCGCTTGCGCATCAGTTTCGACAGCGGCTGGAAGATCAGGAACAGCAGCACATACATCAGCGTGTTGCTTTCGATTTTTGCGAATATCCCGATGATGTCCTGGGTCAGCATGCGCAGGGCCTTGATGACCAGCATGAAGAACAGGATGCCGAAGAAGCCGCGGACGATGTCCAGCTTGTGGTCCTTGACCCAGACCAGCGCCGCCTTCCATGAACCGCGGTCGTCGGCCGTGGGCCTGAACGTCGCCCTGAAGAAACGCACGACAAGTTCCCCGACAAGGATTGCCAGCAGCGCCACGAACGTGTTGAAAAGCAGAACATACGCAGGGAAGATGGCCCAGTACGACGCGGAATAGCTGGAAAGCGGGATGATGGCGGCAAGAACCCCGAACAGCTTGGCGTCGCCGGCGGCCCACATGCCGAACCACCACAGGATGATTCCGATCAGGAAGGCCGTGACCGCGTTTATCGCCATTTTTGCCAGGTAAATCCACCACGAGGGGGCAGGGGGCGTCGCGGGCGCCACTTTGGCATCGCCGTCCACCGCGCCTTGCTCCGCCTTCCGCGCTTCATCTGCCTGTTTCCATTCTTCGTTGCTGGTCGGCAGCACGCTCACGTCGGCGCCGGAATTCCACGCGCCGGGGCCGTCCCGTCCGCCCGCGAACATCGATGCCTTCGGCGCCGCAGGCGGGGCCTTCCACATGCCCAGCACCGGGAATTCGTCCATCGCCGTCTGCCCGCCGAACGCGGCCCAGACGCCGGTGAACACCAGCCAGGCCAGCGCGAAAATCAGGCCGCGGGATATGACCTTGTTGAAGACCTTGCCCCAGATGAAGTCGGTGCCGGCGCAGATCAGGGCCAGGATTGCGGCCGCGATTCTGGGAATGATTTCGACCGGCATCCGCAAGTCCCCCGCGTCGCGACAGGGCCGCGACCGTCCAGACAACCACCCGCGCCGTCAGGGTTCGGACATAACCTTCTGCCTGACGGGCTCCGGGTCCAGGAACACAGGATACAGTTCACTGGACTTGTAGTGAACGTCCATGTCGAACAGGCCCGCGCAGATCGGGTTGAAGCGGCACACGGCGCAGCAATCCGCCTTGCCGTGCTGGAACAGCGTTTCGCGAACCATGCCCTTTTCGTCCAGGAAACGGACGATGCGTTCTTCGCCCTTGATGATCTTGCGCGATTCGGTCGATGCCCAGGCGAATTCGGGCATATAGCACAGCGGGACCTTTTCGGCGCGGAACGACCGGCCCGTGGCGTACAGGAACTTCATCGCGTGGTACAGCGGCAGTTCCATTTCCCACAGCTCGTGGATGACGTCCGGGTTTTCGGTCGCGCGGTTCATCGACGGGTCGAGGTTGTTCCAGACGAAGTGGTGCAGGAACGGGAAGCGGTCCACCAGAAACATCACAGTCTTGTCCAGGTGGCCTGCGTTGTAATGGTTGATCGTCGTGTTCACGTCGGCCGTGATGTCGCACGCAGCCACGTTTTCGAGCGTCTTCAGGGCGTTTTGCAGGCTGTCTTCCTTGCCGGACAGGAACGCCTGGATGGCCGGGTCGTACGACTGGATCGACACGTGCAGGTGCGTCAGTCCCGCGTCGACCAGGCCGCGCAGGAATTCGATGTCGCACGTCTTCTGGCCGTTCGTGATGATGCGCGACGGCATCCCGCGGTCCCGCGCGTAGGCGATGATGTCGCCCAGCAGCGGGTGCATGGTCGGCTCGCCGCCGGTCAGGATGATTCCGTCGTAGTGGCGGTTAACGAAGTCGTCGATCAGCGCCTTGGCCTGGTCGAACGTCAGTGTTGCTTCGCGTTCGGGGTTTGAACACATGCGGCATTTCTGGTTGCACAGCCGCGTGACCTGTATGTATCCAAGATTCGCCATCAGCAGTCCTTGTCCGGTCCGTTGCCGTCGATCGCGGCGCGGTCGAGCACTTTCAGGCCCCAGTGACGGGCCAGGTTAACCTGCAGCCCGGGACAGTTGTCGTTTTCGGGGCATCCCGCGCAGCGCAGGCTTTTCACGCGGTACAGCCGCTCAATGAAAAAGCCGACGAATTTCGCGACGTCAGGGATCCCGCGTTCGTCCAGTATTTCCGGGGGCGGGGCGGGCCACCAGCCCTGGCGGCCGCATGCGTCGGTCGCGTTGGAACCAGTTCCCTGTCCAGCCGCGTCACGCGGTGTGTATCCAGCGCCGCCCAGGCATCGCGGCAGGTCCAGAACAGGCCGGCCCAGCCGTTTCGCGACCGCCCTGACTTCATCGACGGAAGGCGCGACCGCGCGCGCTTCGCCGTAATGTTCGCGTGTCGCAATTTTGATGGCGCCTGGAACCAGCGTCGCCAGCCCACCGCCGCCGTCAGCCATGATCCGCCGGGCCATTGCCGCGTCCAGTTCGACCGCGTCATGCGCCGCGCCTTCGTCCCCGTCCCTGACCCTGTCCCCGTCCCTGTCCCTGGTCCTGTCCCCGTCCCCGACCCGGAAGGGCGAATGTAATTCGCCCCTACAAGCCGCAGGGTCCCACCGCCCCGCGGCGTACCGCACGGCAGCGTCGCAGAATCCCTGCAGGAAGCAGGCGGCGCAGCGTTCCGGCTGCATGCATTCGGGCATCGTGCCGTCCGCGAACAGCCGCCTGAACGACTGCCGTTCGCCCAGCACTTCGTCGTACAGCTTGTGCGGATCCTGGAACAGGTGTTCGTGGCCTTCAAGGAACCTGATCGGAAGCCGGTTGGTCCAGATGAACATCCCCGGCACGCGGTCCAGTTCCAGTGCGCGCGCCAGTTCGCGGCCAAGCATTTCTTCGTCGGCGTACAGCACTTCGCGGTTTTCGTCGAAGCCCCTGCCGAACGGTATCAGGTGCAGCAGGTCGAATTCCATCACGCCGAGCTGCATGTAAAATTCCATGATTTCGCGCAGGTGCGGCAGGTTCAGCCTGGTCAGGACGATGTCCACCGACACGACCGTGCCCAGACGCTTCAGGTTCACCAGCCCGCGAATCGCCTGTTTGAACGCGCCCCGCGCGCCTGTCAGCTTTTCAAAAAGGTCTTCGTTATGCGCGTGCAGCGAAAGCGTGGCTTCCCGCAGGCCGTTTTCGACCGCCTGCCGCGCGAAGTTTTCGTACGCGAACATGCGGCCGTTGCTGATGACCTGAATCCACGAATACCCGATTTCGGTGCCGTATTTCACGAAATCCAGGAAATGCGGGTGCGTCGTCGCTTCGCCGCCCGAAAGAATCAGCCGTGTGTAACCTTCGTCGCGGCCGCGCAGCAGCTTCGCGCGCACTTCGTCGTCCGGGATCGGTCCTCCGCCCAGCGCCCCTGAATCCAGGCAGAATTCGCAACGGTTGTTGCACGCCCGGGTGATGCGCACCCACAGACGCTTTTCATCGATTGCGGCCTGTCTGACGTCAACGTCGCCCACGGGGTGTTTCCTAAAACGGGGGAATCAGGGCCTGACGCCCTTGAACGTGTCCGGGTGCGCGCCTGAAAAATCCTTGCGCGGCACGAATTCTTCCCAGCCGTACTTGTCCGGGTATTCGTGCCACGGGCCCTCGCACATCGCGCAAAACGCGCATTCGGCGCACTGCGGTCCCTTCGCCTTGCCTTCCGTCAGCCGGTGGACCGTGTAGTCCTGGATGGTGACGTGGCCTTCCATGATTTTCGTGTGCGGGACCACGCGTTCGCCGATGAACGGTTCATAGCCCTTCATGAAGCAGTACGGGATTGCTTCGGTCATGACGCTGCGCCCGGCCCGGAGCCCGATGTCCAGGCCCTTGTGCACGAACGGCTCGATCAGCGACATGCGCGGCACGATCGACGTGAACAGTTCGGCGGCGGTTCCAAGCGGGTGCACGAACGCGAACTGGAACTGGTCCACGCCCAGCCCGGTAAGCAGCGAAGCCAGCTCGGGCAGGTGACGGTAGTTCGCGCGGCAGATGACGCTGTTGGTGATGACGAGCTGGCCCAGCTCCTTCAGGTTGGCGATGGAACGCACCGTCTGCTTGAAGGCGCCCGGCGCGTGCACCAGGTAATCGTGCAGTTCGGCGGTGTGGCCGTGGAGGGCCGGCGAAAATTCAGTGGCGCCCGCGCGGATCAGGTCTTCGCAGACCTTTTTGTATGCCAGCATGCGGCCGTTCGTCTGGATCTGGATGGACTTGTAACCAAGTTCCTTCGCGTACGCGACGATTTCAATCAGGTCGGGCCGGATGGTGACTTCGCCGCCCGTGAAGACGATCGAATCCGCGTCGCGGATGCCTTCTTCCAGCAGTTGCTTCACTTCGGCCGTTTCCTTGTTCCCGTACTGGGCGCGTTTGTTGCCCTGGACGCAGAACAGGCAGCGGTTGTTGCAGTTCCAGCCGGTCTTGATGTCGATGCGTTCGGTGATGACCTTGTCAGCCATTTATTTCCCCTGTGTGACCGGGACGAATTCATCCCACCCGAACCGGTCGATATAACACGCGAAGACGCCGCGGCAGATGTGGTTGTACCCGCACGCGGCGCATTCGTCGCGCTTGATGCGGACCATCTGGTCGTGGACGGTCTTGGTGACTTTCGAATATTCGTGCTTGTCGCCGGTCATGACCTTCCGGCTGTATACCTCGGCGTCGGCTTCCGGGCGCTTCGAGCCCGGGTTGCGGCCGTCTTCGAACAGCACGGTGCTGTCAGGTTCAAAGTGGAAGTACCTTTCGACGTAACCGCGCACCTGGTCCTTCATGCCCCTGGTCGTGCAGTACGGGATGTCCAGGATGAAAACCCGCGACAGGCCTTCCGGCGGCAGCGCGTCCGTGAACTTTTTAAATTCGGCCGCGACATCGGTGTACGGAACCACCAGGTTGTCGAAGAATTCGTGGCCGCGTCCTTCCGGCATCATCACGTTGAACACGTGCTGGTCCACGCCGAACGGCAGCATCACGTCGTAAAATTCGCGGAAAAGTTTGTAATTACGTTTGTTTACAACGTACGACGTGTGGACCTTCAGGTTCGGGTACTCGCGCTTCAGCAGCAGCAGGTTTGCCAGCCCGATCAGTGCCTGATCGAAAGAGCCCTTCGTCCGCGTCAGGCCGTCGTGGACCGCAGCGTCCGGGCCGTGGATCGACACCAGGATGTGGTTCAGGCCGGATTCCAGAAGTTTGCGTGCGTATGCCCGGTTCGACATCCGCCGTCCGTTCGTGATCATGCCGACCGTCTTGAACCCCAGGTCGCGTCCCATCGCGATGAATTCCGGCAGGCGTGGATGCAGCGTCGGTTCGCCCGACGTGAACATCACTTCGTCGGCGTCCGGATCGGCCGTCATCATGCGGCGCACGTCGTCATCCGACTGCTCGATCAGGCGCTGGAAGCGGGCTTCCCGGTCTTCTTCCATGCAGAAGATGCAGTTGTTGTTGCAGGAATACCCGACGCACACGTGCAGCCGGCTGCCGACCCTGGATTCCCCGGGGGTGGGCATGGCGTCGTCGCGGGGGTTGTCGTTGGCGCCGTGGCGCCGGTTGTCGCGTCCAGTGTCCAAATCAAGTCCCTTCGGGGGCATCAGCTTGCCGCCCGGCCGGTATTGTAAGTGATTCAATGGCAATTACAACGACGCGCGCGGGTCGCGCATGTGTGTGCGGGCCGTTTTACCACTGGCATTACGGGTCGTTACTGGATAGGATTGGCCCGCGATTCTGGGGCGGCGTGCGGCGGTTGTGGCCGACGGCCCCGTTTTGGAGGACACGATGAAGCTTTCCGCCCGTGAAACCGCGATGCCGGCATCGCCGATCCGCAAACTGGTTCCGTTCGCCAACCAGGCAAAGGCCCGGGGCGTCAAGGTGTACCACCTGAACATCGGGCAGCCCGACATCGAAACGCCGCCCGAAATGATCGACGCGATCCGTGATTTCAAGGACCCGGTCCTGGCATACGGTCCGTCCGAAGGGCTGGCCGAAACCCGCAAGGCCGTTTCCGAATACATGAAATCGTTCGGACTGGACGTGGAACCGTCCGACGTGACGACCACGGTCGGTGGGTCCGAAGCACTGATGTTTTCGATGCTTTCGCTGTGCAATTATCAGGACGAAATCATCGTTTTCGAGCCGTTTTACACGAATTACGCCGGATTCGCGTGTGAAACCGGCGTGAAGCTGGTCGCGGTTGAAACCCACGTGGACAGTTGTTTCCGCCTGCCGTCGGCGGCCGATATCGAAGCGAAGATCACGCCCCGGACGCGGGCGATCCTGTACAGCTCGCCCGGCAACCCGACCGGTACCGTGCTTGGCCGCGAAGAAGTCGAACGCCTGGTGGACATCGCCACGCGCCACGACATATTCCTGATCGCCGACGAGGTGTACCGCGAATTCGTATACGGCGACGCCCGTTTCGTCAGCACGCTGGAAGTCGCCGCCGCGCGCGGCCAGGCCGAACGCGTGATCCTGATCGACAGCATTTCCAAACGCTTTTCGGCGTGCGGATCGCGCATCGGTTTCCTGGTCACGAAAAACAAGGCGGTCCAGAGCCTGGCGCTGCGTTTCGGCCAGGCGCGCCTGTGTCCGCCGACGCTGGACCAGTATTCGGCCATCGCGGGTTACAAGGTCATCGAAAAGTACGTGCCCCCGATGATCGACGAATACCGTAAGCGCCGCGACGTGGTCATGGCTGGACTGAAAAAGATACCCGGCATGATCTGTGGTTGCCCGGAAGGCGCGTTTTACCTGCAGCCGTCGCTGCCCATCGATGACGGCGACAAATTCGCGCTGTTCATGCTGAACGATTTCAACAGTAACGGCGAAACCGTCATGGTCGCGCCCGGCAGCGGTTTCTATGTGACGCCCGGCAAGGGCAAGTCCGAAGTCCGCATCGCATACGTCCTGAAGGAATCGGATCTGGCCCGCGCCATGGAAATCCTGGCCGAAGGCGTCGTCGCTTACAACGCCCGCAAGGGATAACCTCCCCGCGATTTTTTTGTTTTCTCCTTGAACGAAGGAGAATATCTCGGTAATATCTCCCTGGTTGAAGGAGAATTGCCATGACAATCCCGTCTTCATCATCAAGTCCCGAACTGCGGGCAGTGCTGGCCGAAAAACTGGCTGATTCGGCCGTCGGGCGGCTTCCTGCGATAACTTCGCGCCGCCTGGCCGGGCCCGCGCAGTTTCCAGGGAAGGCAACGTCAGTCATCGGGATGCGGCGCGCGGGCAAGACATTCTTCCTGCACCAGTTGCGAGCCGCCGGTATGGCCGGGGGCATCGCGGCGCGCCAGTTTCCGTACATCAATTTTGAAGACGACCGGCTCGCGGGGATGGACGTCGGCGGGTTGTCGCTGATGCTGGACATGTATTACCGGGACAATCCCGACCTGCGTGGGTCGGATGCCCGTGTCCTGTGGTGTCTTGACGAAGTCCAGGTCGTCCCGGGATGGGAAGTTTTTGTCCGCCGCGTGCTCGACAGCGAAGGTGTCGAAGTCGCGATCACCGGGTCGTCGGCCGCGATGCTTTCGAAGGAAATTGCCACCAGCCTGCGTGGCCGCGCCTGGACGGTCAGAATATTCCCGTTTGCATTTGACGAGGTGCTTCGCCACGCCGGTCTTCCGGTCCCGGACGGTCGGGTTGCGCTCTCGTCGGTCGGGCGCACGTCCCTTGAAAGCCGGTTCACGGAATACCTGGTGGCTGGCGGGTTTCCCGAAACTCTGGGACGGCCGGTCGAGGTTCGCGGCCAGTTGCTGCGCGACTATGTCGACGTTGCGGTCCTGCGCGACGTCGTGGAACGTCACGGGGTGACCAATGTGGCCGGACTGCGATGGCTCGTACGGCATCTGCTGGGTAATGCCGGAAGCCTGTTCAGCGTGGAAAAATTCCACGCGGCCCTGAAATCATCCGGGGTCGCCGTCGGCCGGGACACGCTGCATGAATACATGTCTTATCTTCAGGACTGCTTCCTGGTCCGGACCGTCTGGATGGAATCGTCATCGGAGCGACAGCGCATGGTCAATCCCCGCAAGGTGTACCCGATCGACCCCGGGCTGATCCCGATATACGACAGGTCCGGCCGGTCGAACCAGGGGCACGCGCTTGAAACGGTCGTGCTGCTGGAACTGGAACGCCGTGGCGCCGAAGTCACATACGTCCGGACCGCGGACGGATACGAGGTCGATTTTCTGGCGCGATACAACGACGGAACTTCAGAACTGATCCAGGTGTGCGCCGACGCGTCGGACCAGCAGACTGCCGGACGCGAAATCCGTGCCCTCCAAGCCGCCGCCGCCGCGCATCCCACCGCTGTTTTGCGCCTGCTTACCGCGACCCGAGCTGATCTTCCGTCGTCTGTCCCCGACTCCGTAAGCGCCGAGCCCGCGTGGCAGTGGATCCTGCGCGGGATTTGAGGCTTTTTGATCTGAAGCCGGACACCATCATCCGAACGCGCATGTTTCGGTCTAGAGCGTACCGGATGCCAGGGAGCACACGACCTGCCCCGTGCCGCTTGCAGACGTGGCCATGCATTGAAAATACGTGGGATTCGCAGTGTCGTTAGGGTTGATCTGAGAGACAATGCTGAGCCACCCGCCGTAAACATTCAGCGAGTTGTCGTTTCCGCCCAGCTCCCAGGAAACCGGATTGCATGTCCAGCGGCCCACAGGTTCGGGCATCTCGCTGAAGCTGCAAACGACACCGGAGCCATCCTCCAGGAACTGCATCCTGATGGAGTTCTGAAGTCCTCCCCAGGGGGAGCAAAGCCAGTAGAAACCGTCCAGGTTGACGATCGCTTCTGCGGGCGTTGGTTCTTCGGATTGATCGGGGGCGCAGCCAACGGAAAGAAGGACGACCAGAATGGCCAGGCCGCAGACGTGATTCTTCATTAATTTTTCCTTTGGGAGGCGACGGGAAGGGATTTGCAACAGCGCACCCCGATGTAATATTCGGCGAACGACGGATTTTCGCTGTCGCGACTCGACGAGCGCAGGAAGTCATCGCCGCCACAGTCATAGCTGCAGCCCCGGACCACCCGGTGGGTATCGCTCGGGTCCACCCAGGCAGTTCCATCCGCCGGGGCCCCGGCGTACTCATCGTGCCAGTAGTCCTCGACCCACTCCCTCACGTTCCCGGCCATGTCCATCGCACCGCAGGGGCTCGCCCCCGCGGGCTTCGAACCCACGGACATGGAAGACCCCGTCCCGCACCCCGGTTGCGAGCCATCTGCGGACTCGGCCATCACCGCGTACTGGCACGACGCGGTCTGGTTCCCCCAGGGAAACCTTCGACCATCCGTCCCCCGGGCCGCCTTTTCCCATTCTGCCTCGGAGCAGAGTCGCCTCCCGGCCCACGTGCAGAACTCCTTCGACTGGTTCCAGTCCACGCAGGAAACCGGATGGGCGTCACCGGACTGGTCGCACTGGTAATCCGTACAGGCCCCGGCATTCACGCACGCCCGGTATGCAGCAACCGTCACCTCGTGCGTGTCGATTTTGAATGAAGGCACGTCTACCTCGTGGTACGGCTTCTCGCTGTCGCTGCAATCCTCGTCCACTGCCACGTTGCAACCCATCATGAACGACCCGGAAGAGACGACCACCATGTCGCACGTCCCATCCGATTCGCAAGATCCATCTTCGTTCCCATCCGGGCTTCCCCATTCGCTCCCGCATCCGGGCAGAAAACCGAGAATGCACGCCACCACCGACAGACGGCAATTCACCACCCGCATTACACGCCTCCCTGGATCTGAAACAGAAGTTTGTGGTCTGGAATGAATCCATCCGGGATTTTACCACGCACACAAGTGCGTGCAGGAACTTTCATCCACGAAAGGATGCGGCGGCCGCGCGGCGGTTGGCGATGCAGAAGACGGCCATCAGGATGGCGGCGAGGGTGGCGGTGGCGGCGCCGAAGTAAAACGGCACGCGGTTGTCGACCTTGTCGTACAGGACGCCGGCGATGATGCTGGCGGGCAGCAGGGTCAGGCCAAGCAGCGCGTTGTAAATGCCCAGGCCGGTGCCGCGTTTGTTCTTGTCCAGCATGTCCGACACGAACGCCTTCTGGATGCCGTCGGTGCAGGCCGAATACAGGCCGTATGTGGCGAACAGGCCGATGATGACGCCGATGTCCGTGGTGCGCCCGAAGCCGTAATACACGACGGCGTATACCAGGTAGCCGAATACAAGGACGACTTCGCGGCCGATTTTGTCAGAAAGGGTCCCGATCGGGATGGCCAGCAGGACCGACACCACGTTGAACACCAGGTAAACCAGCGGGATGTACGCGACCTTCACGCCGACCTCGTTCGCCTTGACGATCAGCAGGGCGTCGGTCGAATTGCCCAGCGTGAACAGGAAGATGATCGCCAGCAGCAGGTAGTACCTGGCCGGGAAGTCGCGGAAGCTGAATTTCGTGTACAGGCTTTCCGCCGGCTTTTTCGCTTCGTGGATCAGGCCGATGATGGTGAAGACGCCCGCGACGGCCGGGATGCCAGCCAGCAGGAATATCAGCCGGTACGATTCCAGGCTTTCGCCCAGCCAGGCGATCAGCCCGAACGCGATAAGCGGCCCGATGATGGCGCCGCTGTTGTCCATCGCCTTGTGCAGCCCGAAGCTGCGGCCGACGTTGCCTTCCAGCGCGGAGCCGGCGACCAGGCTGTCCCGGGGCGCGGTGCGGATGCCCTTGCCGAAGCGCTCGATGAACCGCAGGCCCAGCACATGCAGGGGTGAAGCGGCCGCCGCATAGACGGGCGTGATGATGGCCGTGACCGCGTATCCGATAATCATGAACGGCTTGTTCCTGCCGATGCGGTCGGAAAAGAAGCCCGACGCGGTCTTGACAAGTGCCGCGGTGCTTTCCGCGATGCCCTCGATAAGCGACAGCGTGGTTTTCGACGCGCCGATCGACAGCAGGAACATCGGCATGATCGAATAAATCAGCTTGGTCGAAGTGTCGGTAAGCAGGCTGACCAGCCCCACGAAAAAGATGTTGCGGTTGAAACCGAGGATTGTCGTCTTGCCGGATTCGCCCAAGATGCCACCGCCGCAGGCTGACCGTCCGATATTACAACGCGCGTGGGGCTTCCCGGTAGTTGAGGTCCTTTTTCATTCCCCTTGCGCCAACCCCTTGCCAACCAAATAGTCTTACCGGCCGCGGCGCACGGTGAACGTGATGAACGCCGCGCCGGAGGTACTGATATGAGGATGGACAGATTCACGACAAAGGCCCGGGAGGCGATCGAGGCGGCGGTGCAGGACGCGACCGCGCGCGGCAACCCGGAGATAGAGGTCGAACACCTGCTGGCGGCGATACTGGCCGAAAAGGAAGGCGTGGTCGCCAGCGTGCTGAAGCTGATGGAAAAGTCGCCGGAAGCGCTGGCGGCGCGGATGCTGGGCGCCGTCGACGGTTTCCCCCGGGCTCAGGGCGGGCAGACCGGCGCGGGCCGCGGCTTGCAGGACCTGTTCGCGGCGGCGGAAAAGGAAGCGGTCGGTTTCAAGGACGACTTCATAAGCACCGAACACCTTTTCCTGGCGGCGCTGTCGGCCAGGGACGGGCAGGGCCCCCAGATACTGCGTGAAGCCGGCATCGAACGGTCCAGTTTCATGCTGGCCCTGAAGGAAGTGCGCGGCAACGTGCGCGTGACCGACGAGGGTGCGGAAGAACGCTACCAGTCGCTGGCGAAATACAGCATCGACCTGATCGCGCGGGCCAGGCAGGGCAAGCTGGATCCGGTTATCGGGCGTGACGACGAAATCAGGCGCGTGGTGCAGGTGCTGTCGCGTCGGCGCAAGAACAACCCGGTGCTGGTCGGCGAGGCCGGCGTCGGCAAGACGGCCATTGTCGAAGGCCTGGCGCGCCGGATCGTCCAGGGCGATGTTCCCGAAAACCTGAAGAACAAGAAACTGGTCGCGCTGGACATGGGGTTGCTGATCGCGGGCGCCAAATACAGGGGCGAATTCGAGGACCGGCTGAAGGCGGTGCTTAAGGAAGTGGAAGATTCCGACGGCGAAATCATTCTGTTCATCGACGAACTGCACACGCTGGTCGGTGCGGGCGCGGCAGAAGGGGCGATGGACGCGTCGAACATGCTGAAGCCGGCGCTGGCCCGCGGCACCCTGCACGCGATTGGCGCGACGACGCTGAAGGAATACCGGAAGTACATCGAAAAGGACGCGGCGCTTGAACGGCGGTTCCAGCCGGTCATGGTGAACGCCCCGTCTGTCGAAGACACGATCATGATCCTGCGCGGCCTGCGCGAACGGTACGAAGTGCACCACGGCGTGCGCATCAGGGACGCGGCCATCATCGCGGCTGCGACCCTTTCGGACAGGTACATCACGGACCGGTTCCTGCCGGACAAGGCGATCGACCTGGTGGACGAAGCCGCCAGCCGCCTGCGCATGGAAATCGACAGCATGCCGGTCGATCTGGACCAGTTGGAAAGGCAGCTCGCGCAGCTTGAAATCGAAAAGCAGGCGCTGGGCCGGGACGAATGTCCCGCGAACAACGAACGGTGCCGTCGGGTGGATGCCGAAATGGCCGACATCCGTGAAAAGCTGTCCGGCCTGCGCGCCCACTGGCAACAGGAAAAGGACCTGGTCGGCGAAATTCGCAAGCTGAAACGTGAACTGGAAGAGGATCGCAATGTCGAGGAGGCCGCGGAAAGGCGGGGCGACTGGGAATCGGCGTCGAAACTGAAGTACGGCGCGATCCCTGAAAAGCAGGGAAAGATCGCGGACCTGTCGGCGAAACTGGCAGAAATCCAGGCCGACCGGAAGATGCTGCGCGAAGAAGTGGACGATGAAGACATTGCGCGGGTCGTGTCCGCGTGGACCGGCATTCCCGTGTCGAAGATGCTGGAAGGTGAACAGAAGAAGCTGCTGCACATGGAAGAAAGGCTTCGCGAACGCGTCGTGCACCAGGACGAGGCGATCGATGTGATTGCGAACGCGGTGCGCCGGTCGCGGGCGGGGCTGTCGGACGCGGCGCGACCGATCGGCAGCTTCCTGTTCCTGGGGCCGACCGGTGTGGGCAAGACCGAACTGGTCAAGGCCATGGCGGAATTCCTGTTTGATAACGAAACGGCGATGGTCCGCATCGATATGTCCGAATACATGGAAAGCCACAGCGTGGCACGGCTGATCGGGTCGCCCCCGGGGTACGTCGGGCATGACGAGGGTGGCCAGCTTACCGAAGCGGTGCGGCGTCGTCCGTACACGGTTGTCCTGCTGGATGAAATCGAAAAGGCGCACCACGACGTGTTCAACGTGCTGCTGCAGGTGATGGAAGACGGGCGGCTGACCGACGGGATGGGGCGGACCGTGGACTTTTCAAACACCATTGTTGTGATGACGTCCAACGTCGGCAGCGAAATCATGGCGGCGGCGGCGAACGGGGAAGGGGACAGGGACGGGAACGGGAACAGGGACGGGAACAGGGACAGGGTCAGGGAGGGGGGCGCCAGGCCGGGGCGCGACGAACTGCGCGACATGGTCATGGCCAACCTGCGGCGGCATTTCAGGCCGGAATTCCTGAACCGTCTGGACGACGTGATCGTGTTCAACAGTCTGGAACGCGGCGACATGGAAAAGATCGTGGACATCCAGATGCGGCGTATTGCCCGCCTGCTGGAAGGACGCGACATGACGCTGGCGCTGACCGACGCCGCCCGGGCACTGCTGGCCGACGAGGGCTTCGACCCGGTTTACGGCGCGCGTCCGCTTCGCCGGGCCATCGAACGGATGGTCCTGAATCCGCTGGCCGACGAAATCCTGAACGGCAACGTCCTGCCAGGCGCGAAGATTACCGCCGATGCGGCCGACGACGGGATCAGGTTCACCGTCTAGCCGGGATTCCCGCGACGGATTGCTTTGACCGTGCGCCCATCTTTCCAATAGAATCGCCCCAGTGTGCGGCTGCAACCGATTGCGGCGGTTTTCGTGACCTTCCACACCTTGCCAGACCGGAGGACCCGATGCGGTCAAAATCCTTTGCGCTTGTCATCCTTTCTTCGCTGTGCGCGGCGCTCGTTGCCTGCGGTCCTGGAAATGGCCAGCCGGACGCGGATATCCATGACGCGCAGGTCGTTCAGGACACGATTGATGCCGATGCCCCTGACACGGTTACGCCCCGTGACGACGGCAGGCTGGATATCACTGATGTGGAGCCTCCCGTGGACTGCTGCGGCGCCGACGAAGGGGTGACGACGGACGCGGATGATGTCCTGGTGGATTCCAATGCGGCCGACGACGGCGGGTGGGATGACGACGTGAACGTCGATCCGGACGCTGTCGTGGTCACCGGGTTCTTTTCCGATGCGGCTGTCGGCGACAACCCGCACTCGGGGCTGTCGGCGGTGGTGACGTTCAAGACGTCGGAACCGTCGATTGCATCGGTCGTGGTCGTGATCGCCGGCGTGGAGCCATGGATTGTTACGTCCGGGGAACCGGCGCCCACGGTCGATCACACCGTTTACGTCATGGGCCTGCTGCCCGAAACGGCTTACAGGATGTATCCGCGCGCACTGCACGACGGCGAGTCAAAAATCGGGGAAGCCTGGCTTGAATACACGACAGAGGCCATTCCGGACGATTTCCCCGTATTCACGCCGACCGTGTCGCAGCCGGAAAAGATGAGGCCCGGATACACGGTATTCAGCCTTCACAAAATGGACCTCATGAATCCCGGATCCAACGCGGATGATTTTGATCCGCGCATCGTCACGGTCGATGACGCCGGGCGTATCGTCGGTTACACGAAGTGGACCGATCCCGATGCAAGGCTGCTGGGCTTCAACAAGCTGTCAAACGGCAATTTCGCGCTTCTGGGGTCGTTCGGGCTGATTGTCATGGACGGAAAGGGCGAGGTGGTTGTCGACAAGTCGCTTGCCGACCTGGGCCTGGACGGCGCCACGGCAACACAGGACGCCTTCCTGCATCACGACATAATCCTGCTGCCGAACGGCAATTACGCAGCAATCGGGACCAAGCTGGTGCCGATGTCGTCGACGCCGGTTACCACTGACGCGATGATCGTGGATCAGGTGATCGAATTCACACCCGCCGGCGAGGTCGTGTGGAAGCAGGGTCTCGACGCCTATGTCGATTACACGGAACAAAGCGCGTATTACGGCAACAACATGTGGGACAGTTTCTATCCGGGGTGGCAGACGTACGACAACATGCACGCGAATTCGCTGCTGTACGACCCTTCGGACGATTCAATCATCGCCGGCCTGCACACGGCTGGGCTGCTGGTGAAGTTCAGCCGTTCCGGCGACAGGGAACTGGTCTGGATCCTGGGCGAAGACGGCACGATCCCGATGAACGTCGAAGGCACGTGGTTCACCGCGTCGCACGGGCCTTCCCTGACCGACACAGGACACGTCCTGGTTTACGACAACGGCGCGCTGCTTAATCAGGGTGTGTCGAAGAAGTCCCGCCTGGTCGAGTACGAAATCGTTTCCGACGGCAGCGGTGGCTGGTCCGGTGTCAACCAGGTCTGGCAGTACCAGAACGATTTCTATTCACACATCATGGGCAGCGTCCAGCGGCTTTCGAACGGCAACACCTTGATGTGCAACGGTTTCCGTATTCCGGGACTCGAAGACCCGAATTTCGTGCTTGAACCATCCATCACCGAAGTGACGGGCGGCGACACGCCTGAAGTGGTGTTCAACCTGCAGATGGCAACGCAGACAATGTTCTTTGACACCACCAAGTACCTGATCTTCAGGGCCTTCCGGGTCGAGACGCTGTATAACTGGTTTTAATCGTTAAAGGCCGCGCAGGCGGGCGACTTCCTTGCGGGCGTTTTCCAGGAAAGGCTTTTCGTCGGATTTGTTGCGGGCGGCCGCGATGTACTTTTCCCAGGCATCGGTCGCGGCTTCGTAGTCTTCGGTCGCCGAAAGCGCGGCAGCCAGGTTGTAGAGGGCAGGGGTGTAGTCCGGCTTGATCGCGATGGCCGCGCGGTACGCACTGACTTCGCTGAGCGACTGCCCCAGCATGTGGTGAATCACAGCCTTGTTGTAGTGGGCCCGGTAAAATGCCGGGTCCAGTTCAAGCACCTTGTCCAGGGCCGTGATCGCCTGTTCCAGCAGCGGCTGCCGACGTTCGGACGATTCCATCGATTCGCCCTTCTTCATCAGGGCCAGGCTGAGGTTGAACCTGATTTCCGCGGATGCCGGCGCGGTTTCGACGGCCTTGTTCGCGGTTTCGATCGCTTCGTCCAGCTTGCCCGCCGTCATGTAGGCCACGGTCAGGTTGTTCCAGCCGTCCGTCGCGCCCGGATCCAGCTTGACCAGTTTTGACAAAGCGTCGATGGCGGCGTCCCTGTTGCCCAGATCAAGGAACGCCAGCCCCAGGTTGTGCAGCGCGTTCGCATAATTCGGGTCCAGTTCCAGCGCCTTTTCGTACGCCTTGACTTCCTTCTGGTGCTGCCTGATCGCGCCGTAGGCGACGCCGAGGTTGTACCAGCCTTCCTTGCTTTCCGGCTTGAGCTGGACACCCTTTTCAAGGGATGCGACCGCCCTTTCCGGATACCCGGCTGCCATTTCCTGGGCGCCGACCCTGAAGTAGTCAGCCGCCTGGTCCTGGGCCAGTGCGACGCCTGCAGTCAGCGTCAGCAGTAGAGCGGCGACCATAACCGAAACCTGCCGATTCATCGCGAAACCCCCAATTCAGTCAAACAGTCCGCTGACCCCGGGCGTGTAACGGAGCGGCCTGGCGTCCCTGGGCAGTTCCGTGATTGGCCTGCCCCTTCTGCCGACCATGTGCCTGGTCTTCGCGAACTCGTATTCCAGCACGTCGAAAAAGTCTTCCGGCTTGTCGCCGGCGACCCTGCTTCCGGTTTCCGGGTCACGGATTCCTTCGGTCAGTGCCTTGCGTATTTCATCGGGGCAGTCGCCCCGTCCCGCCCAGTAGTAAGTCGGCGGCTTTCCGGGCTCGAGGATTAATGTGCCGAGCCTGCCGCGTGCGTTCGCGAATTCGAGAGTCCTCATCTGGTTTCCTTTTGACTGGCTGATGTCCGCGTCCGGCGGGATGCCCGTTTGACCGGGATGCGATGCCGGAATGGCGCATGACACGCCCATTATAGGTGCAACGGACGGATGCCGCCAATATTGGTTGCGCGCTTGCGGAATTTCCGTTGACAAGGCTGGTTGCCACACCTAATGTCATCCCGGTGTGGATCCCTTTTGCTGGTGAGCAAATGCGCCGATTAGCGTTCCCATTACTGCTCGCGGTCCTGTTGACAGCGTGTTCGATCAGAACCGATCCGCCAGTCCTGGATGGTCGCGACGTATCGGTCCGATTTGTCCATACAACCGACATCCATTCCCGCCTGCTGCCATACCGGATGAAGGTGTCGCGAAACGACGAGATGCTCGGCCTGGATCCCGATGGTGGACCGTACGGCGGAATTTCCCGTGTGTCCTGGGTTGCCAAGAACGAACGATCCCAGTCCGAAAGGTCGCTGCACATAGATACCGGCGACGTGTTCCAGGGCGCGCCTATCTTCAACCTTTTCCAGGGCGAGCCGGAAATGCTGGCCCTTTCATACATGGGTGTCGATGTCAGCGTGCTGGGGAACCACGAATTCGATTCGGGTGAAGCCAACGTCGCCGACAAGATTAAGCGGTTCACGACCTTTCCGCTGCTTGCAGCCAACTACTTGATTGAGCCTGTTGGCGGTGCGACCGAGCCGCCTTTGCGCGGACTGGTCTATCCGTACCAGATATTCAATCTGAAGGGCCTTCGCGTCGGGGTCATCGGACTGGCGAACACGTCCACGATGAATTCGCTGTACGAAGCCGGCAATTCAATGGGTATCAATCCGCTGGAAGCGGCGGAAACGGCCCAGTTCTATATTGATATGCTGCGCCCGCAGGTCGATGTGATCGTGATCGCATCGCATCTGGGGCTCACCTCCGATGAAGAACTGATCCCATGCATCGCTGGTGCCGATCTGGTACTCGGCGGCCATCACCATGTGGTCCTGAATCCGCCCAAGCAGATCCTCGACGCCGGCGAATGTTTCTATGCGCAGAACACCGATTTTGTCCGCAAGGTGTGCGAAGACGAATACCGGCGGGCGTTCGCGGAAGACGGCAGCGTCGCGGCGGCGCGTCTGGAAGGTGCCTGCGATGTCATCACTGACGAAACCCTGAAGTTTTTCGGCACTTTCCGCGAGGAACCGGGCAGGGTTCTGCCGGTCATGGATCGGGACAGCGTGTTTCAGGCGTGCGTCGAATCGCTGGCCGGCGACCTCGAAATACCTGATGTGATGGCTGGCGATTTAACGGCGGTGTCTGAATACATCGACTCCTGGGTGTCGTTCAAGTGCTATTCCCTGCCGAAGAAGACAGGATGGACGCAACCGGCCAGGCGCCTGGTGCCGCTGGCACATTCGGGTGTGTTCGCCCGTTACGTAGGGGTTATCGATCTGGTTTTCCATCAGTCCTCGGCTTGTGCTGACGGCATGGACAACGATCTTGACGGTCTGTCCGACATGGATGATCCGGACTGTGGCGAAAGCGAGCTGGACAACTCCGAGGGCCAGGCTGGATATCAGGTTTCGGCAGACTGGGACATGGCTTCGATACGTCACAAGGTTATCGCGATTGACGCTTCGGTGCCCGAGGACCCGGCAATGAACCGTCTTCTGGAACCTTATGTCGACGAGTTGAACCAGAAGATTCCACTCACGCAGATTCTTGGTTATGCGCCTGCCGCGATCAGTCGTTTCGGGTCGAACGGCGGGGATTCGGCGATCGGGAACGCGGTTGCCGAGTCGATGATGGCCCGCCCCGGTGTCGAAACAGACTTCGCGTTGACCAATTCGCTTGGCATCAGGTCTGATCTTTATCGCGGCCCGATTACCATCGAATGGATGTACAACGTCTTCCCGTTCGAAAACACGATAACAACGATGTATCTTTCAGGTCGTGAAGTTATTGAAATGTTTGACTTCATCGCCAGGCGGTCGTCGGACCGTGGGTGTAAGACCCAGGCCCAGGTCGCTGGCGTGACGGCGATACTGCAGTGCGGACGTTGCGACAATGCCCGGCGCTCCGCCTCCGGTTTCCCGGAAGCCGATCCCGACAGGGCGTGCGCGCTCGAAATCAAGATCGGCGGCGTGCCCATCAGGCTGGACGCGCAGTACCAGTTGGCGGCAAACGACTATATCGCGGCAGGTGGTTCCGGATTCACGGTGCTGAAACGGAACACAACCCAGGTTAACACTGGAATTTCACTTCGCGAATCGCTTTCGGACTTCATACGCCAGGGCAGGGCGTGCGGCTTCCAGGACGGCATCGGTGGCCTGGTGCCGTGCACCAACGGCGGCGCCGGTGCCGGTGGTTGTGATGCCGGCTATCAGTGTGCGTGCGAGGCCCGCAGCATATGGGACAGCGTCGCGGGGGTTTGCGTCGAGGGCGACACGTGTCCGGAAGGCGAGGGCTTCTGCGTGCCGTCGAACTGTGTCACCGACGTGCTGCAGTTGTTTGAAGATGACAATTGTCTGGCGTTCGAGGATGGCGTGGTCAGGGACGAATGCATGTGCAGGCAGGGGGCCCGGGCGAATGCACAATGCACCACCACGTCGTGCGTCGATCGGACCAACGCATTCAAGGAGGACGGGCGCCTGCTGCTGCTGGCGCCGTGACGTCTTCCGGGGGTTACCGGATGAAGGTGGACCATCTTGTGACCGCGCTTCTTGTCGGCGGCTTCGTGCTGGCTGGCTGCGGGGTCGAAAACACGATTGACTGGGACCTGAAGACCACGGGGCTTGTCATCGATCTCCAGTCCGTTGGCGGCGATCCACTTCCCGCTGCTGGCGAAGTTGTACCAGTGCCTCCGTCCGGTTCGGCAAACGGTGTCGAAATCGTGCTGGACGTGACGGCGCTGGCCGCCGGTCAGGAGATGGCGCAATCCACCACCGATCTGTGGGTTCGGTTTTCGTCCCGTCCAGGCAAACTGCAGGTTCTGGATGCCGAACGTTTTGTCGGAAATGACGTTCTTCTTCCTGGCGGTTCGTCGTCCGGGATCAAGGTTCGCGTGTGGGACGTGTACGGACCGGTGCGCATCTGGGTCGAAGACGCCGGCTATCAGCCAAGGACTACCATTGGCGTTGATTCCCGGTGCGTTGACGGCAGGGATAACGATGGTGATGGTCGGGCCGACTGGCCTGATGACGCCGGTTGCCTGTCCGCCACCGATGATTCCGAGGAAGAAGGTTCCGGCGCCGCCGGGGTGAGCCCGGTAATCGAATTTGACACGCCCACGCTTGCGCAGTTGCAGGGATATTTTGAGGGTTACAACGAGGGTTTTACCGGACTCACTCCCTATGCCGGCGAGGGCGTGACCGTCAGCACCGGTAACATGATTGTCACCAGGGTTACGACCGACGGGATGTACATCACCGATACGGCGGCCACCGGGGACGGGTACAACCACCTGTTTGTGTACACTTACAACATCCCGATGACGACCCCGATTTGCGAGACCGATGAATACGATTCGATCGACTGTGTAAATCAGGACGACAAGCCCGTCACGCTGCGGCCGTGCGACCGCCTGACAAGTGTCGGTGGCTCGGTCAGTGAATTTTACGGGTTCACCGAGATTTCCTTCCCGACGTGGGGAACGGAACTGTGGGATCCGTCCGAGGGTCCCTGTCTGGTGCCGGAACCGACAGAACTTACGGCAGCCGATTTCCGGGGCAGCGGGGCAGTCCCGCTTGAAGCGATGGAATCGGGGCTGGTGGTGATTCGGAACGTCGAAACCGCGTCCGGCGACGATATCGTCGATTGCGATTTCAACCAGGATGGTGCTGTCGATTTCCGGGATTACGACACGAACGAGTGCTCGGACGAATGCATGTGCCGCGAGGCGTGTAACGACGACAAACTGTGCATGGAAATGACCCAGTACAACGAGTACGGACAGTGGCCGGCCAGGCTGGGCGGGGCTTCCGGCGTCAAGGTCTGGATCAACAGCCGGGTTTCAGTGCCGGAATTCGACCCATGGGCCGCCGATTCGCCGCACCAGTTTTCGGCCATTACCGGCACGCTGAGGGCGCTCAGCTTTCTGGACCCATACCCGTGGATAATCGAGCCCAGGTGCGATGATGATCTTGTTCAGACAGGCGAACCGCTGCCGCCTTCCGCGGCATGTGTGAATCCGCGAACGGGAGATTAGGATGACAAGCTTTGCTGGAAGAATGAAGGCGATGTTCCTGGTCGCAGCGGCGATTACGGCCATGTCGGTGCTGACTGGCGGCGTTGCGCTGGCCGGGGACTTCATGGACACCCGTCTGACCTGGTCGTTCGGTGACGACGACCTGATGTCGAACGCGGGCGAAGTCATACCTGACAGCCCGATCACGGGCATCGGTGACCGCCCCGGGTACGAGATGTTCATGGACAACCTGAATTCACGGACCTCGGGCCGCGAAAACCTGACGCACCTTGTGCTTTACAAGGAAATGCCGGGGTTTCTGAAGGGCCTGACCACGGAAGCCGCGCTGGTCATGCGCCTTGACATGGGCGCGCTGACCGAGGGCAACAACCCGGGCGTGGACGACGTGCTGCAGGACGACGGCTCGTATCTGCGCGCCGCGTACACCTGGGACAAGGACCACCCGAAGGACAAGTACCTGTCCATGACCCTTTTCCCGTTTTCCACCGAACGCTTCAGGCTCGGCTACCTGTACGACATCTCCTGGGGCGGCGGCAACATCTTCACGAACAACAGTTCGGGGCTTGCGCCAGGCCTGAAGTTCGATGTGCACGCGAAGATGGAGCACGTGACGGTCGACGCTTTCGCGGGTTTCAAGACGGCCAAGGTGAAGCAGGTCGTCCAGGAAGGCGCGCAGGAAGTCGAACAGATTTCGGTCAAGGAAACGAATTACGGCGTCCTGGGCGGAATCGGCGTGGACCTTTACGACTGGGTCAGGCTGGACATCGGCGCTGGCTACTTCCAGCAGGGCACGTTTGAGCGGACGGCACCGATGGTGGGGCAGCCGGTATATTCGTTCGGCATTTCGACCCGCGTGACGGTACGCCAGGGACTGCCGATCCAGTCGTCGGTCGACTTCAAGCTGTACCGGAACCACCCGGACATCAACGTTGTCGAGTGGTGGAAGGAACAGTACACGCCGAAGAAGTTTTCGTGGAGCGTGTCTGGTGAATTCAGCTATGCGTGGCAGCAGCTCGAAAGCATCGAGCAGTACGCCGAAACGAAGCTGCAGCCAGCCTGGGCCGGCGCCGTGCAGTTGAATTTCAAGTACGATTACATGCGCTTCCAGGTTGTCGGTCTTATCCGGAACCTGGAATTCATCCTGCTGAACGTCCCCAGCCTTACCCCGTTCGTGGCGATTCCCACTGCCGGCGTTTCAACGACCCCGGAATACTTCCTGGCCGCGACGCTGGATTACCGCTTTGATTCGCTTCACCTGACCCCGTTCATCACCGGCGGCGTCCAGATGCCGGCGACGTTTGTCACCGAATCGCCGCGTACCGTCCAGGTCGTGCGCGACGAAACAAGGCGCGATCGCCTGCCCGAAGGGTATTCGGCGCTGCCGATCGGCCAGCTCCGTGCCGGCGTTCAGTGGGAAATGTCTGATTTCTTCAGTCTTGTCGGAACCTTCCAGTATGCCCGCGACGAAAACCAGACCAGGCTCGAATACGATTCAAGCGGTCAGCGCGTGGTCGGGCGCCAGTTCCTGGACCCGGACAAATTCGGCTTCAATATCATGGTGATGGCGCGATTCTGATTACGACGCTTCGTTAAGATCCACGAGAGTGGCCGTCGGCGCGGAACCCTGCAGGAATTCTTCAAGCAATGCGCGCTGATCGTTCGTGAACTTGGGGAACTTTATGCCGATGCCGATCGGGCGTCCGGCCGATTCCCTGGGATTGATCCAGATTACCTTCCCGGTCACATGAAACGAGATTTTGATGTCTTCAATCAAGACGGTCAGATTCAGAAGCGAATCGATCGGCAGCAGGATTTCGGTCTTGATGAAAAGCCCGCCGCGGCTGAGGCTGAGGTTCAGGCCTTCGTATAGTTCAATGCCGCTTGAATAGCCAAGGTTGGCGATGATCGGAACGCCGGGTTCCCGGCTTTGTTCCTTTATGTGCAGGTTCGGGCGCCGCCTGGAAACCTGGGCCAGGAACGCGTCCCTGTAGGCCTCGATTTCCTTGATCCTGCGGGCCAGGAGGGGATCGCTGCGTCCCGATGGCAGAAGTGCTTCGGCCTTCAGACCGGCGATCTGGTCGATGGCCTCGAAAAATGTGGTCACGTGAATGTCCGGGACCGAACTGGTGTCGAACGCTTCGTCAGCCATGTATGCAATTCCTGCCGTTGTTTTTCGCGATGTAGAGGTTCTTGTCGGCCTCCATGAGGAGATCGGCGGATGTCTGGTGTCTGGTTATGTCGAATTCGACCGCGCCGATACTGACGGTCACGCTGATTTCCTGGCCTTCGAAGCTGATGACGTGTCCTTCGATACCCTGGCGGATGTCTTCGGCGAGCGTCTTGGCCGCTTCCATTCCGGTTTCGGGCAGGACGCAGACGAATTCTTCCCCACCGTACCTGGCGAACAGTTCGTCCTTGCGGATCCGGTTTTTCACGACCCCGGCCACTTCCTTCAGCACCACGTCGCCGGTCAGGTGACCGTGCGTGTCGTTAATCAGCTTGAAGTGATCCAGGTCCATCATCAGCACTGTCAGCGTACGGTTGTGGCGTCGGGCGCGGGCGACCTCGCGTTCGAGGAAGTCGCCGAGGGCGCGTTTGTTCGCGACCTGCGTCAGGCCGTCCGTGACCACGGTACGGTAAATTTCTTCGTGGTATGCGGATTCGATGTTGTCGCCGTTCAGGTATTTGAAGATCGAATCGCCGATCTTGACGAACTGGCCCGACGTCAGCCGGGCACGCGTCTGGATCAGGATGTCGTTCACGTATGTCCCGTTCGTGCTGCCAAGGTCGACGATAAACCAGTCTTCCTTGGCCTTTTCGATGCGGCAATGCCTGCGGGAAACCGAATCGGATTCCAGCACGATGGCGTTTTCCGGGTCGCGCCCGATGGTGACGACTTCAGAAAGCAGGTCGTATTTGCGGCCCAGGTTGGCGCCGTATACCTCGACAAGGCAGACGGACCCCACGACACTTCCGGTGAAGAGCTTGTTGACCCGCGTTACCCTGGTCTGACGATCTTCGTGCACTGTCTTCCCCTGAAAATGGTCCCCCCGGATTTCCGAATATAACCGAAACCGGGGATTTGAACAGTCCCTTATCCGCGGATGCTGGAGGCTGGCCTGGTCGATCGTTCGCGCCACACGATGAAAGCGGTCATTACGACCTCCGCGGACAGGATGCATGCGATTTCGCCGACGTCGGCAAGAAGGCCGAAGCTGCGCAGGGCCAGGTTGTTCGACGTCAGGAGGGTCGCGTAGCCGATGATGGTCGTCAGCGCGCACAACATGACGGCCCCGCCAGCGTTTGAAATCACGTCGAGGATGCTTCCGGGACCTTCCTGCCGGTAGCGGGAATAGATGTTGGATCCATAGTCGAGGCTGATTCCGAGCGTGATCGGGATGACCACGAAGTTCAGGAAGTTCAACTTTGAGCCGGTGACAGCAGCGAAGCCAAGCATCCAGAGCGTCCCGACGACGACAGACAGGACGACGGATGCGACGCCCCGCCTGGATCTGAACGCGACGATCATCAGCACCAGGACCCCGGCGAAAGCCGCCACCGTGACCTTGACGCCGTCGCGCAGGATCGCGTCGATCATGTCCGCGAACACCATGGGCTGCCCGACTGGAACCGCCGTGACACCAGGTTCGTACTTGACACCGCGGATGAACCTGGCGAACTTCAGCAGGTACTTGCCGTCCAGCAGGGAGTCGCCCTTTCGCGCGTAAACGTAGAGGATCTTTCCACGGCTGCCGTCCGCTTCCTGGAACGGGCGCGCCAGCGTGTCCGGCACGTCTTCGATGGTCACGGTCTTCAGGCAGTCAGGTTCATCGCATTCGGCGCCGCACCGGCATGCCGGACGGTATTCCATGACCTTTTCGCGGTCTGCCGGCGAAAGAAAATCCAGCTTGCGGTCGATCATCTGCCGTATGTCGGCCAGGATCGCCAGCTTTTCTTCCTGGTCGTTCGGGATGGAGTCCTGAAGCGTCCTCACATCACCAATGATGGCACGCGCGGAAGGCGAGCCCAGGATTGCCGCCTTCATCCCGGGCACGTCATCGGCGCGGGCGGCGACGACGGGCGTGGGCGACTGCGGGAGGTCGAATATCTTGTCGACCTTGTTTGAAAGCTCGGCAGAACCACCCTTGTAGCCGGCGACGTTGCGCAGTTTGTGGAAGTCGTATTCGAACGGGTCGAACGACCACGGGATTATGGCGATGATCGATGCGGCGACGGAAAGCAGCGCGACCAGCAGGATGATGCGCGGCCACCTGCCGGCAAGCAGGGATATCAGGCGTCCCGGGCTGAGGCGGGACGGTTTGTGTTCACCGGCGGTCAGAGGCTTTCGTTTGTGCATGGCGGCGATGATGGCCGGCCCGACCGCGAATGTCGCGATCCAGCACAGGACCATGCCGATGCCGCCGATGATGCCGAACTGCCTGAAGCCGCGGAAGCCGGCGAATATCAGGGAACCGTAGGCGATCGATGCGCCGATACCGGCGACAAGCGTGCCCTTCAGTGTTCCCCAGGCGGCGGTTTCGAGCGTGGTGTTCAGGCTGACGTGGTCCGGGCGCCTGGCCTCTTCAAAAAAGCGGGCCGAAAACATGATCATGAAGTTGATGCCGTTGCCAGCGATGATCGACGCCAGGAAAGCGGTCGCGGTATTCAGGTACCCGATCGTGAACCGCGTGACCGCCAGGGCGACGATCAGGCCCAGGACCATCGGCGCCGCAAGAACGATCGTCATGCGGAAACTGCGGTAGTAAAGCAGCAGCAGCAGCCATATCAGCCCGAGACACAGCAGCGAAATGAACTGGACGTCCGCCTTCAGCGCGTCGCGTTCTTCCAGCCCCGTTTTGATGTCGCCTGTAAGGCCGACCTTCATGTCGGGGTGGTACTTCGACGGATCGAGGTTGCGGATTTCCTTCTGGACGTCTTTGACCAGCTTCACGTTGTGGTGGTAGTCGTTGTTTGACGACGGGGGGTACACAAAGACCGCGACCAGCGATTTTTTCGGGTTCGTGTAGTAGCCGCCCGGGTATTTGTCCTGTGCCTTGACCTTCGATTCGTATTTCTTCTTCAGCGTGTCGAAGTTCAGTTCGGTTTTCGTGGCGGGTTCGTCGTCAAGGGATTCCATGACGGCGCCTTCGGTTTCTTCCTGGATGCGCCGTTCAATCCGGTCGCGCACATCCTTAAGGTCCCCGACGTCGGCGAAAAGGTATTTGTACCTGGTGAAAAATGCCTTCACTTCGGAGATGTTGTGGTCGACCGCCCGGACTTCTTCGGCCGGGAACAGCCTGACGCGGGCCGCGATGTCGTCCGCGAACTTCTGGGACGACGCGAGGTCCGGCGATTCGATGGCGATGGCCAGGTTTGAATAAACCGCGACGCGCGTGCGCATCGTTTCCAGGTTCACCACGGAAGGCGCGTCGGTCGGAAGCAGTTCGACAAGATCGGTTTTCAGGTCAAGCTGGGTCGTGAAGAATGCCGATGCCGCCAGCACGACCAGCGAAATGGCGATTATCAGGCCACTGCGCCTGATGGAAATGTCGATCCATTTTGAAAGCCACGCGGGGCAGCGGGTTTCACGATCCGGGGCCTGAGCCATTTGTGCGATTCCTTATCCTGTATCAAGCCGGCATTTCGAGCGTCCTGAATCCTGCCAGCGTAAGTCCGAAGCCCACAAGTCCCGAAAACTTCTTGGGATTCCTTGTTATCAGGGTAAGGGACTGCGCGCCCAGCGAACGCAGGATCTGCGCGCCGATCCCGAAATCCCTGAAAGTCATTTCCGATTCGAGCCCGATCGCCTTTTTCAGCGCGAATTCGCCTTCGGTTTCGCCTTCCATGCATTTGATCGACGCAAGCAGATCCACGCCCGTTTCTTCGCGGTTCAAATACAGGAAGATGCCACGGCCTTCTTCCGCGATCATTTCCAGGGCGACGGCGACTTCTTCACGACCCATACCGTCGACGAAGCTGAACACATCCCCGGGGAAGTTGGCCCTGTGCACGCGGGTCAGGACGGGTTCACCGGTGGTCACGTCACCCATCACAAGCGCCAGGTGCGTCCGGTTGTCCAGGACGGTCGAAAACGACACGACCGTGAAAACGCCGAAATCGGTCGGCAGGTCGGCGCGGGCTTCTTCCACGACCTGCATTTCGTTGCGCAGCCTGTAAGAGATGATGTCCGCGACGGTGCAGACCGGGATGTCGTGCTGTTCGCCGAAGCTAAGCAGCGCGGGCAGGCGCATCATCGTCCCGTCATCGTCCATGATTTCGCAGATCACGCCGGCCGGCTTCAGTCCAGCCAGGCGCGACAGATCCACGGACCCTTCGGTCTGGCCGGTCCGCGAAAGCACGCCGCCGGGCACGGCCCGCAACGGGAACACCGACCCCGGGCACACGAAGTCGCCGAAGCCGGAATCGTCGTCCACGGCGCGTCGGATCGTCACGGCCCGGTCCTTTGCGGAAATGCCGGTCTTCACACCTTCGCGCGCGTCGATCGACACCGTGAAAGCGGTCCCCAGCGGGGCGGTGTTGTGGCGAACCATCATTTCCAGGCCCAGGCGGTCGCACATCGGGCCGTCCATGGCCAGGCAGACCAGGCCGCGGGCCTTTTTTGCCATGAAAGCCAGGTGCTGCGGGGTAATCAGTTCGGCCGCGACCACCAGGTCGCCTTCATTTTCGCGGTCTTCGTCATCGACCAGGATGATCATCCCGCCGCGTTTAAGCACTTCGATCGAATGTTCAATTGTTGAAACCGGCATTTTTCTTCTTCACTGGCAGCCGCGGAGGCTTTCCGCGACATGCGGTCACGACATCTTCTTCAGCCTGGCCCGTCCGACCAGCCCGGCAAGGGTGGACAGCGCATCGATCGGCGTCATCCTTTCCGGGTCGATTTCGGCCAGTTCCATAACAATCGGGTCGGGTTCCGGTTCAGTCGCGCCGCCGAAAAGATCGAGCTGCGGAATCATCTGCACCGGCGCGCGTCGCCTGGATCTTGCCAGCATCGGACGCCCGACCGCGTCAAGTTCGGAATTTTCAAGGTTCGCCAGCACCTCGCGAGCCCGGACGACGACTTCATCCGGCAGGCCGGCCAGCCTGGCGACCTGGATACCATACGATCGACTGGCCGGTCCGTCGACCAGTTTCCGCAGGAAAAGGACCTCGTGACCCCATTCCTTGACCGCCACGCTCTGGTTGCGGGCGGCCGGGATGCTGCGCACCAGATCGGTCAGTTCGTGGTAGTGCGTCGCGAACAGCGTGCGGCACCTGATGCGGTCCTGGATGTGTTCCGCGATGGCCCAGGCGATGGCGACACCGTCGAAGGTGGACGTGCCGCGCCCGATTTCGTCAAGTATGACCAGGCTGCGGTCGGTCGCGCGTGCAAGCACCTCGGCCGCTTCGGACATTTCGACCATGAACGTCGAACGGCCGGCGGCGATGTCGTCCATTGCGCCGACGCGGGTGTATATGGCGTCGGTGATTCCGATTTCGGCGCTGTCGGCGGGGACCCAGCTTCCCATGTGCGCCAGCAGCACGATGATGGCGACCTGGCGCATGATGGTCGATTTACCGGACATGTTAGGGCCGGTGATGATGGTCAGGTTCGTTTCGGCGCCGTCCAGCAGAAAGTCGTTCGGCACAAAGGTGCCTTCCGGGATCGATGCTTCGACGATCGGGTGCCGGCCTTCCGAAATCGATATGCCCCGTCCGTCGTTGATGACCGGACGCGACCACCCGTTCATGTGGGCGACGTCGGCCAGGGTTGAAAGCACGTCCAGGGCGGCAATGGCCGAAGCCAGATCCTGCAGTTTCACGCGGGCATCCAGCACGGCGAGGCGCCATTTTTCAAAAATCTGGAATTGCAGGTCTTTCGAGGTTTCCTCGGCCGTCGAAACCTGGCGTTCAAGTTCGGACAGGCGCGTGGTCGTGAAGCGTTCGGCGTTGGCGAGCGTCTGGCGCCTGATGAAATCGGCGGGCGCGTCCTTCGCGGCCGAATTCGGGATTTCGATGGTGTAACCGAAGACGCGGTTGTACTTGACGCGCAGCTTGGAAATGCCGGATCGGACGCGTTCTTCGGCTTCGTACGCCGCGATGTACTGACGCCCGTTTTCGGCCATGTCCACGGCGCGGTCCAGTTCATCGGAAATACCACGCCTGACCATCCCGCCGTCCTTGACGGTCGATGGCGCGTCGGGAACGAAAGTCTTTTCGACGGCGGCGGCCAGGTCGCGAAGTCCGGAATCCACCGCGATGAATTCATCGAGCCCGGGAAGGGCCGCAGTCGCGATCACGGCGGATGCTTCGCCCATCCTGTCGATGCCCGAGCCCAGCGCGCGCAGGTCCCTGGCGGATGAACTGCCGCCGGCCAGGCGCGTCAGCAGGCGTTCCATGTCCGGGATTCCCGCGAGGGCGGCGCGAATGCGCGCACGTTCAGTCGGATTGTCGAACAGCGCGGCGACTTTGTCCTGGCGGGCGGCGATCGCGCCGGGGGAAGCCAGCGGGGCCAGCATCCACTGCCGCAGCAGGCGGGCGCCCATGCCCGTTTTCGTGCGGTTCAGGTATGAAAACAGGCAGCCGCGCGTGCGGTCGCCCGATGTCGTCGAAAGCAGTTCCAGGTTCCGTATGGTGGTGGTTGGCAGCGCCATCGTGTCGGCGGCGACGGCCTGCGCGAACGGCCGAACCGTTTCAAGCAGGGCAGGGTGCGTGCGGCCCACGTACGCCAGGACGGCAGCGGCGGCCTGCGTCGCGGGTGTCGTCTGGCCCGCCCTGGCGAAAAGGTCGGACAGCCGTGCCGGGATCTTCGAATAGTCGACGTCGGCCGGGGTCAGCATCGTGCGCAGCGTGACCCGGGCGGGCACCATGGCCAGAACTGCGTCGTCCGGTTGAAACAGCAGGATTTCGCGCGGGACCAGCCGATCCAGGAAAAGCCGGAGGTCGTTGTCGGATGTCGTGAAAGTCCCGAAGAATTCCCCGGTTGAAGCGTCAAGCGCCGCCACGGCCCAGCCGCGCGGGTCCTTCAGCAGGCACACGAGGTGGTTCGATTCGGTCGGGTCGGTCAGTTCGCTGTCAAGGAGGACGCCGGGGGTGATGACGCGCACCACGTCGCGCCGCACAAGCCCTTTCGCCTGCTTCGGGTCTTCCATCTGTTCGCAGATGGCGATGCGCTTGCCCGCGTCGATCAGCCGCTGGATGTACCCCGAAACCGAATGCCACGGCACGCCGGCCATCGGGACCGGGTCTTCTGCGTCCTTGTTGCGCGAAGTGACGGCGATATCCAGCAGGCGTCCGGCCTCCAGCGCGTCGTCATAAAACGTTTCATAGAAGTCGCCCATGCGGAAAAGGACCATGCAGTCCGGGTGTTCCGCCTTGGCCTTCAGATACTGCTGCATTGAGGGTGTGGGAGCGCCAGCCATGGGCGGAAGGATAACCCAGAACAGGGCTCTTTTGGACGGCAATTTGGGGCGAATATTTGACTTGCCTGAGGAAGGTGGTAGAAAGCCCGGGTAACAACAGCCAGACGCCGGTGGCACTGTGTCACCGGCATCCAGTCATTCCGTTACAGCAAGGGAGGATAATGTGAACAAGTTCATCCTGATTGGTCTCGTTTCGGTCGCCGCGTTTTCGGGTTGCGTCCTTGGTTCCGGTGGCGATGAAGGCAACCCGGTGGTTTCCGAACTGGAAGATTACTGTCCCGCCAGGTGCGCCAAGTACCAGGAATGCAACACGGCCGTGTTCGACCTCAAGTGGGGCACCCTGGAACAGTGCGAAAGGGAATGCAATCCGTGGCTGGTCCTGGAAGCGTGCAAGGTCGAATGCGCCGCGGATTACCCTGCTGATCTGGAAAGAAAAGATCTGTGCGTCGATTCGTGCGACCGCCAGGTGTCGGTCGATGCATGCAAGGGCCAGTGCGAAGGCATTTCCGACCAGTATTCCCATGACGCCTGTGTTTCCGGGTGCACCAGGAGCTTCAGCCAGGCCTGTGCCGACGTCTGGGCCGGGATTCACGACTGCTACCTGAACCTTGAATGCGACCGCGCGATTGAATATGTCGACTTCGGCGGCAGCGCCTCGGGTCTGGGTGAATGCCTCAACGACGACGGCGTCGGTACGTCCTGCTAGTGTTTCTATTCATTTTTCTATTCACAATTAACCTCAAAATCGGCTTTATCTCATGAATTGATTGACTTCTTTTCGAAATTATTCTATTCATAAATGCGTGGAAACCTCAGAGCGAAAAATGTTTCTGCGGGAACGACTGCTGTCTTTGCTGGCCCGAAGGGGTCCGTGTGTGGGGGGCGACCTGATCCGGGAACTCGGGATCAGCCAGCCGACGTTTTCGCGGCTGGTGGCGTCGCTTTCCGGCCGCGTGCTGGCGCTCGGCCAGACCCGCAACAGGCGGTACGCCCTGGCACGCGAAATCGCGGGGGTTCGCCAGCCGATCACCCTGTACGAAGTCCGTCCCGCGGGCGAAGGCGTTTTGCGGTTTGGCGAAATGTTTGCCGTGGGCGACCGCGGATTCGCTGTCGTAACGCCCGGGGACGTCAGCTATTTCGACGACCTGCCGTGGTTCCTGAACACCGCCAGGCCGTCTGGTTTCCTGGGGCGGCTGGCACCACGCCGACATCCGGACCTCGCGCTGCCGGATGACATCCGAATCTGGTCGGCGGATCATGTGCTGCGGTTTGCCTGCCGCCACGGATGGGATCTGCCGGGCGCATTCATCATCGGTGACGATGCGTGCGGCCTTTACCTGCGACAGTCCGGGCATCCTGAAAATGTTGTCGATTCCAGCGAAAGGTACACGCGTTATCCGGAAGTCGTGGCCGACCTGCTTTCGTTCGGATCGGCCGGTTCTTCCGCCGCCGGCGAGCAGCCGAAGTTTCTGGCGACCAGGATGGACGGCGATCGGATGACCCCTGTCCTGGTGAAGTATTCGCCCCTGACCGATGAATCAGCCGGTCGTCGTGTCGCCGATCTGCTTGTTGCCGAACATATCGCGCTTGATACGCTTCAGGCAGGCGGCTTCGCCGTGCCGCCAAGCTGCGTTCTGACGGCAGGCGGCCGGGTATTCCTGGAAATCGAGCGTTTCGACAGGGACGGGGCCGTTCACAGGATCGGGCAGGTGACCCTGGAAGTGCTGGATGCCGAGTTCGCGGGCACCGATCTGACGGGTTGGGCGGAATCAACGGGGGTCCTTGCCGCCAGGGGCGTGATACCGGCCGAAATTGTGGCCCGTGTTCGTTGGCTCTGGACCTTCGGACGCCTGATTGGAAACACGGACATGCATTTCGGGAACTTGTCGTTCCTGATGGATCGGCTTCGAGTGACGTCGCTTGCGCCGGTTTATGACATGGTGCCCATGCATTACCATCCTGGAAACGGCGAGGTGCCGTCCTGGGACTACAAATTGTCGATTCCAGGTCCGGAAGCCGCCGAGGTGGCCGGCTCGGCGATTGCCGCAGCCATCGAATTCTGGGGGCGCGTCGCCGCGGACACCGGGATTTCGGCCGGTTTTCGCGAAATCGCGGCCAGGAACGGGACAAGACTGACGGATTTGCGCAACCAGGTTGAAGCCCTGCCGGTCATTTCCGGATAGGCGATACTGGTGCCCGACGGCATGGTCGGGTGTGAATTGAATCGATCCGGGGATTAAGCGGATGAAACGAACGGTACTTGCGAATGCCAGGGTCGTGGATGTCGAAAATGGGATTTACCATCCGGACGGGATCGGTGTCGTCATCGAGGATGGTCGGATTTCGTCGGTGTCCCTTCCGGCGGACGGATGGGGTGACGCTGCCGTAATCGACATGGGCGGGCGCGCGCTGGTTCCGGGCATGTTCAACACGCACTGTCACCTGTTCATGGGGCCGCGCGGCATCGTCGGGGCGCGGCAGGTCGCGAAAAGCCTGGCCGACTGCGTGGATCGGGGGGTCACCAATATCCGCGACGCCATGTGCTATGACCTGCGCGACAGCCGGTCATGGTCGGGCCGTGTGGCCGGCGGCGCGATCGCCGGTCCGCGCATTAACCAGGCCGTGCACATCAGCATTGACGGCGGTACATACGCGCCGGCCAGGAATCCGAAGACGCTTGTGCAGCTTTCAGCCATCGGTCTGCGTCCGATGGACTATGAACGTCCGGAATCCGGCGTCATGGTCATGCGTGCCGCCGCGACCCTGCAGGACTTCCGGGACGCGGTTGACCGGGCGATCGAACAGCGTGGCGCGCAGACCATCAAGCTGTGCGACCAGCCCGAACACTTCCTTTCATATCAGCCGGGCGCGCCACTGATGTCGGCTGCACAGCTTGACGCGGTGGCCGACCAGTCCAGGCGACGCGGTGTCCCGACCACAATGCACAACGTCACTGCGGCCGGTTTCCGCAACGGCGTGCGGGCCGGCCTGACTTCGCTGGCCCACATACCGCTGGACGCGGTGCTGGACGACGCGGATATCGATGCCTTCATGGCGGGGCGGACCATGTTCGAGCCGACCCTGTCGCTGACATACTTCCTTTGTTACAACCTTCGCGGCAGCCGGCTGTGCGGGCATCCGGAAATTGATCGCCTTGATCGGTTTCGCGACGGGACATACGAACGCGTGATTGACGAATCATGGGTCCCGGAACTGCGGAAATTCCGCATGGGGATTCACCGGATGCTGGCCACCGGCAACCCGAAGCTGCTGGGCATGATCGACTTCGGCAGGCCGTTTAACTATTACCAGCCGATCATCACGACCGGGGCCGAAAACGTCCGCCGCCTTGTTGACGCCGGTGCATCAGCCAGGCTTGCGTGCGGCACCGACGCCGGGGCTTCGAACTGCGGGCCGGCCGCCATCGATATTGAAATGGCCATGCTGGATTTCGCGCTGAACGCGTCGAGACGCAAGGTCTTCGCGCCAGCGGACTTCCTGCGCACGGCCACGATCAATTCCGCACGCAGTCTGGGCGTCGACGACCGCTTCGGGACGATATCCCCCGGCAAGGTCGCTGACATCGCGGTGATCGACGGCGACCCGCTGACCGACCATTCTGCCATCGGCCGTCCGGTGCAGGCGCTGTTCATGGATGGGAAAATGCTCGTGGACCGTTGCGGATTAATGACGCCTGCCTGATTTCCTGACTTTGATTGACATCGGGGGCGCGCATGGTAGTTAATCTGCAGCATTGATTCCGCGCGTCCCGACGGTTTGCCTGCGAGGTGACCCGGCGGAAACGGCGCGCGCGTTCTGAAGCACAGGAGACGGCTGATTCCAATGAACTTGAAGAAAACGAATGTTAATTACGTCTGGATGCACCTTTTCCGCGCACTGAAGTCCGGCGCGGCTGCCGCGATGCTTGTGGCCGTTGTCGCCGGCTGTGGCGACGACGGGCGGGGCATCTTCGACCAGTGCGGCGGCGAGTGGCCCGACGCGGAATGCTATGCGGCGGCACGCGACCCGGGCAGTGACAACATCGCGCTGGCGTCGGACATCCTTGACCGCTACATCGATGAATACCCGGCCGGCGGGCTTGGCTGGACGTGGGAAGCCACGGTGCTGATGACCGGCGTTTACGAGCTTTACCGGGTCACCGGGGAAGACCGCTTCTTTCAGTACATGAAGGACTGGATGGACGCGAACCTGGAAGTCGGATACTTCATGTGGAGCTCCGATTCAACGTCACCCGCGCTGATGGCGGCCTTCCTGTACATGGAAACCGGGGAAGAAAAGTACCGCGCGGTCGTCCTGGACGCCCTGAATTACGTGGATAACGTGGTCACCAGGACGGATGACGGCGGAATCAACCACTGGGGCACCGCCGAATACCCGGGCGCGACCTTGTGGCTGGACACGCTGTTCATGGTCGGTACCATGCTGACCAGGTGGGGCGAATTCACAGATGACGCAGTGTCGCTGGATGAAATGGGCCTGCAGATCAGTGTGTTTACCGATCGCCTGCAGTCGGAGGGCGGCCTGTACGTGCACGCCTTCAATTACAACAAGCCTGTCGATGCCGACATCTACTGGGGTCGGGGCAACGGCTGGGTAAGCGCGGCCGGGTTCGACTACCTTCGCGCCAGGCTGGTTCGTGGCGAAACGGACGAAGTCGCCCTTGAAGCGCTTACGAAACAGGCCGAAGCCGCCCGCTTCGCCCAGGACGAGGAAAGTGGTCTGTGGTGGATCGTGCTGAACCGTCCCGGCGAAACGTACCTGGAAACATCGACCGCCGCGCTTTTCGCGTACGGCATGGCGCGCGGCTGGCGTTACGGCCTGCTGGGCGACGAATACCTTCCCGTTATCGACCGCGCGATTGACGGCATCCGCGCCACCATCACCACCGACGACGAAGGCCGCCCGGTCGTGTCGAACGTGTCCGGTCCCACCGAAGCCGGGACGTTCGAATACTATGCCGGCCTGCCGGTCAAAGACGATCTTGGCTATGGCGTGGGAACTGTCCTGCTGGCCCTTGTCGAAACGTCGGGCGTGCCCGGTATCGAATAAGGCGCGAGCGCTGATCCAGCCATCGCTCTGGTCACTGGTCGAAATGCCGGTTGTCCGGTTTCAGTTGAATTCGTAAGCGCCGATGTCCCAGCCTTCGCCGTTCGGACGGGGGTTTCCGTCCGCGTCGATGAACACGCCCATGCCTTCGGATGCGGGATTGATGCCGCCGTCGGGAAGGGGGCTGCCGGCCGTCACGCTGTCCCACCAGCCCCATAACTGATCCTGTACAAGGTTGCCGGATGCGCGTTCGCAGCCTGGCTGGTCGGCCAGGGTATCAAGCCCGCCATCGGCGATCAGGCAGGCGTCTTCCCCGTACACGCGGCAGACCCCGTATTCCATGTCCCACCAGACCGAATTGAACATGTTCATCCGGGCGCCGGGGTGGACGGTGATCAGCGAGCTGTCGTCAGTGTTGATCTGGTTGTAGCCCGCCGAATTGATGATTAACGCGTCGGCGTCATCGGCGACGCGGACCAGGTTGACGGTCTGTGTCTTTGTGGCGTTTTCGGTGCCGAAGGTGGTGGATGCTTCTGAAGTGGCTTCACTGTAGCGATCCGTGTGCAGGTCGCAGTGTGCCATGATCAGGCGCCCGCCCATTGCGACGACCGGCGCTGCCCGCAGGATCGCCGTGGAAACCCCCGTGACAGGGGCGCCGGCAGTGCCGCTGGCATAGACCTCGGAATATGCCGTGACCTGGCCGGCCCCGATGACGCTGTTGACCAGCCAGAGTTCGCCCGTGCCGGATACTTCGGCGCCGGCGCCGTCGGCGATCGCCGTGGCGGTTGCCGTGGTGCCGTCTTCGCCGACGTTCGTGACATCGACCGTCGCGCTTCCGTCCACGTCAACCGCGGCAATGACGGCTTTGCCGCCTGTGACACTGATGCCGCGGGCCTTGACACCCCCGGTGATCACGCCGTTAAGTCCGTCCAGGGTCATTTCGGCGCCAATTCCCAGCAGTCCGCCAAGCATGCGTAATTCGCCGGAAACCACCAGGATCCCCCGGGACGTGATTTCGCGGGTGACTTGTCCGGTTCCGCTGTACCGGCTGATAACCGGCCCACCGTCGCCGATACGGCAGCCGACCATCATTACGTTCGAGCTTTCGACGTGGACGCCCGTAACCTGAAGTTCGCTGTTGTCCGGACCGGTCGTGTCAACCCCGCTTCCGCCAATATTGACTTCGACGAAGAGTGCAACGGCATTTTTCAGCACGACCGCGGATACGCCGGATTCCGCGTTCACCAGAGCGTCGTCGGTCGTGCCGAATATTTCGAACCGATCGAAGACGACCTCGCCGTCGTCGACCGTCACCGTCGCGGTCGTTACGCCGTTAATCCTGCTGTACTTCGCCGCGCGGGTCCATGTCGCGGATTCGTAGCCGCCGTGGAAGCGGAATTCCTGCGTAATGATGAGGGATTCTGCGAAGGTTCCGTTGGCCACGAATATGTCCGTGACGCCGGCTGCGGCCGCTTTCAGCATGGCGGCGCCCAGCGTCCCGACCGGGTTGGCCCTGTCGCCGGCGTTGTCGTCCGACATTCCGGCGACCACGAATATGCCCTCCGTTGCCGCAGCCGCAGTCAGATCCGCGCCGCTGCAGCCGTTTGCCCTGCCGTCGTCCGGGATTTCCGGGGCGCCGGGGAAGATCCGCGGGTCCGTGTCGTCGCAGTCGCCGCCTGCGGTCGAATACCCGATCGGCGTGGTGTCGCCGGTGCACAAGGCAACCGTCGCTTCAACGCCGAAGCCGTCCATGTCCACGTCCTGGTAAACATCGACAATCTTGAAACGCCACCGGTCGGCCGGCGCGCAGTCGTTTCCATTCGGACATCCCGGTCCGTAGCCGTCACCGTCGTCGTCCACGCACCCGGCGTCCGGGCCGTAATCGGTTCCGGTGTCGCCCGGTCCGGTTTCGGTTGAATCGGTGGGCTCAATGTCCGGCATGACAACGTCGTCGCCCGTGTCGGGAACGGCGAGGTCGATCGGGTGGCCTTCATCGGGAATCGCGGTGTCGGAAGTCCCGGTGTCGTCAATGACATCGCCAGCGGCGTCTTCGACGAATGTGTCTTCCGGCGTCCCGCCATCGCCGCATCCGGCGCCGCAGGCAATCAGCACGACCAGTACCCATGTAGTTGTGATGGTTCGCAAGATGGTCCCCCGGTGTGTGTATGAGGTCTGGATTTAGCTTATAGAATCAGGTGTTCGTGTCAACCGGAACATTCAAGGGCACGGATTATTTGCGAAGCGCGGTTATTCCGGCTGAATCGTGCAGCCCGACGGAAACACACCGGACGGCAGACCGCCGGTGGCGTACGGGGAAACGCCGGCGCCGCGGTGGTCCTTGAAGAACCTGATGATGTCGCTGTTGGCGATTTCAGGGTGGTTCGTGTGACCGGACGTGTGCGGGCAGTCGACGATCGTGCGGCCGTTGCCGGTGAGGAATGGTATTGCGTATCCGGCCGACTGCTCGAAGTCGATGATTGTGATGCCCATGGAACCGTAGGTGTCGTCCTGGCCGCCGTGGGTCATGAACACGGTTCCGGTAGTGTCGGTCATGTCAGCCCAGTCGAGCGTGGCCATGCCAAGCGTGTTGACGCCGTCGACCGTATCGGCGTCGTTAAACCAGGCGCCCGACATGGACAGGACGTCCTGCAGGATGTCCGGGTACCTGGAATGCAGCAGGTTGGTGAATATTGCGCCGGCGCTGAAACCGAATGCGAAGACGCTGCCCGGATCGACCGTGACCGTGGAGGCCAGGCAGCCCAGGATTTCTTCAAAGAACATGGCGTCGGGATTGGAATCGCCGTCGGCCGACTCGAAAATGTACCATTCGAGACCTTCCATCCCGCCCAGGCCGGGGGCCAACGCCAGCGACTTCGGGTAAACCAGCACGTACGGGAAGTCCGGGTCGGTGTCAGGGTTCGGGTTGAAGAACGCCTTGAAGTTGTCCACGTTGTCGCCGAAACCGTGGAACACGAAGATGACGCCGACCGGTTTGTTGTCCGGGTTTTCCGGCAGGACCACATAGAAGTCGCGCGTTTTCCCGGCAATGCTGCGTCCCTTGTTCCAACCGTCGGTCACGTTACCGGTCGAACACGTGAACGGGATTGGTTCCACGGTCACGTCAGGGTCGCCGGTCGATGTGTCTTCGGGCACGGCTGTGTCGGTCGGAACGGCCGTGTCTTCCGGGACTGTCGTGTCGACGCCGGTTGTTGTGTCTTCATTGGTCGCCGTGTCGATGCCGGTGATGGTGTCGTCGCCGCCAGTCGTGTCGGTGCGGTCGGCGGTGTCCAGCGGCGTCTGGGAATCAAGCACGACGACGACGTCACCCGTGATGGTATCGTTGCCCAAAGCGTTATCGTCGCCGTTGTTTTCGTTGTCGCCGCAACCGGCGGCCATGGCCAGTCCGACCGCGAAAGCCAGACACAATACAAATCTTTTCATGGTCCCCCCCTGGAACCGCCCAAAATGAGCGATGACGGATCATAAACCAAAAATTCGGGCGGTTAACTAGAGAATTGAGCGGTTTTTGACCAACAGCACATCCTGCAGAACAAGGAAGTCCATGCCGGTCGTCAGGTAGCATTTGACCGCGTCGGACGGACTGTTGACGATCGGTTCGCCGCGGATGTTGAAGCTGGTGTTCAGCACCATCGGCGTGCCGGTCTGGCGCTCGAACGATTCGATCAGGCGGAAGTAGTTCGGGTTCTGATCGCGCGTGACGGTCTGCACGCGGGCGCCGCCGTCGACGTGGGTCACGGCACGGGCTTCATGCAACTTTTCGGGCCGCGTCGGGTATACGCGCAGCATGAACGGCGAAAAATCGCAGCCTTCAAAGTATTCGTTCGCCCGGTGCGCGTGAATCGACGGCGCGAACGGGCGGAAGCCTTCGCGGAATTTCACGTTCGCGTTCAGGCGGTCCTTCATTTCGGCGGGGCGCGGGTCGGACAGCGTGCTGCGGTTGCCCAGCGCGCGCGGGCCGAATTCGGCTGCACCCTGGAAGACGCTGCCGATGTGACCCTTCGCCAGCAGTTTTCCCGCGGTTTCCCACGGGTCGGAAGGCGTCAGGTATTCGATGCCGCCTTTTTCAAGCGTGTCCAGGACTTCGTCCATCGTATGGGTCGGCCCCAGGTATTCAAGCAGCATGTCGGCGCGGTCGCGCGGGCGGCCGTTGATGCAGTGGTTGACGTACAGGGCCGCGCCCAGGCTGGTTCCGGCATCGCCGGAAGCGGGCTGGAAGAAGTAGTCGTCGAACGGACCTTCGCGAAGAAGGCGGCCGTTTGCGGAACAGTTCAGCGTGACGCCGCCGGACATGCAAAGGACGCTTTCGCCGGTCAGTTTCTTCGCCATGCGCGCCAGGTGCAGGATTGCTTCTTCCAGCATGGCCTGCAGGCTGGCCGCGATGTCTTCGTCGCGTTTGGTTATTTCCGATTCGCCCTTGCGCGGCTGGCCGAAGGCTGCGATGAATTTTTCGCTGTAGCGCACGGGGCGTTCGGCAAAGAACGAAAACCACGTCAGGTCCAGTTCGTATCCGTCGTCGGTAAGGCGGCACATCTTCCGGAAGGTGTCCAGGTAAACGGGCTGGCCGTAAGACGCCAGGCCCATCACCTTGCCTTCGCCGGAATTCGCCTTGAATCCCAGGAACTGGGTGACGGCCGCGTACATCGAGCCCAGGGAATGCGGGAATTCGCGTGACCACAGGCGCTTCAGGGTGGTGCCTTCGCCGGACCAGATGACGGTCGCGTCGCGTTCGCCGTAACCGTCGACCGTCAGGATCGCGGCCTTCTTGTGCGGGGACGTGAAAAGGGCGCCGGCGGCATGGGCCAGGTGGTGCGTGACATAGAAAACACGGAATTTCCGGCCGCCTTCCAGGTGGAATACCTGCTCCATCACTTCGGGTACCGGTCCGACTTTCGGCAGAAGGTGGTTCGGCACGTCGTACAGGAATTCCAGGTGGTGGCGGGGCGTCGTGGACATGCGCCAGTTCGGTGAACCGGCGTGGATGGCCGGGTTCCAGAAGAAGGCCACGGAATCCAGGTCGGCCAGTTTCGGGGCGGGCCCGCCAGCGGCCGCGGACTTCAGGCAGGCAGCGACAGCCTGGTCCGGGAAGCCGGAAAAGTGCTTTTCGCGCCGGAACCGTTCTTCCTGGACGGCCATGGTCACGTGGTCGTCGACCAGCATGGTAGCGGCCGAGTCGTTACTGAAGTTGATGCCCAGAATCTTCATCGGTTGTCCCCCGCAGGCTGGAAATCGCCCCCGAAGGCGGATTTTAGCAGCAAAGTGCCGGAAATACGTAATCCGCCAAAGTCCCTGCTGTTTTGCAGTTGACGAAATCTGTCGACGGGCTATCGTGGCATGGAAAGAACATTGATTTCTCCGGCATAGAGGATTGTGGATATGAAAAAACTGCGGTTTTGTCCGTGTTTCCTGGCAATTTTTCTGCCCCTCATGGTCATGTCCGGCGCATGTGGCGGCGGGGGCGGCAGCGACACGGGTGACGATGTCGCGGCGCAGGACCTCGTGGTCCAGGACGTGCAGACGGCGGATGTGACGGACGACACGAATGTCCTGTATGACGTGCGCGATGTGCTCTGTGATGATAATGGCGGGTATTGTGATACGGCGGTCAAAGATGTCGCAGTGACCGACCTGGCCACACCGGACTCCGTTGCCGACGTTGCGACGGATGTCGGCGACGAATCGGACACGGTTCAGCCCGACTTGTTTGATGAAGATACGCATGTTCCCGACGACGTTGCGCCGACTGACGTCGAAGATGCCGAATCGCCCGACACCGCCGATACTGGAACCTCGGACGTGGTCGCGGATACGGCCGCGGATGTCGCCGCCTGCGAACCCGAGGAGTTCGATTGCGGGGACGGCACATGCATAAAAATTTCCTGGAAGTGCGACGATTACGCCGACTGCCTTGATGGAAGTGACGAAGAGGGATGCAACTGCGAAGCGGATTGCTTCGCGCGTGAATGCGGTCTCGACCCGGTGTGCGGCGAGTCGTGCGGCACATGTGACGGCCCGATGACGTGCGGACCGAACGGGCTTTGCGCGCCCGCCGGGATGGTGAAGATTCCCGCCGGCAACTTCTGGATGGGCTGCAACGAAGGCGCGGACGACGGATGCGCCAACAGTGAAAAGCCTTATCACCAGGTGACTCTGGGCGCCTATTACATGGATCGCACCGAAGTGACAGTCGATCAGTACTGGGCTTGCGTTACTGCCGGGGCTTGTACCGAGCTGTGGGCGAATGCGTCCTGCAATGCCGGTCTTGCAGACCACGGGAATTACCCGGCCAACTGCGGGACGTGGGACCAGGCGGTGGCATACTGCGCGTGGGTGGGCAAGCAGCTTCCGACAGAGGCACAGTGGGAAAAAGCGGCCCGCGGCGGCGATGGAAGAGTGTATCCGTGGGGTGACAAGGACGCGACCTGCGATTACGCCATCATGAATGCGGATTCAATCGGGTGCGGAACCTTCGCGACATGGCCCGTGTGCAGCAAGTCACCAGCCGGCGACAGTCCTTATCACCTGTGCGACATGGCCGGCAATGTGTCTGAGTGGGTTGCCGACTGGTATTCGGAAACGTATTACGGTACCAGTTCGGGCATCAGTCCGACGGGCCCGGCTTCCGGAACAACCAGGGTCATGCGCGGGGGTGCTTATATGTCCGGGTCGATCGGGGTCCGCGCTTCCGCACGCAACTTCTATCAGCCGACTTCAATCAATTTCGATTACGGTTTCCGCTGCGCGATGCCTGCCGAGTAGGGGGTCACGGCCCCATCAGGCCGATTCGCTTCGCCAGCTCGATTTCATTCGCCTTCAGCAGTTCGTTGCGCGTCAGTTCGACGGCCGAAGGCTGTCTGGCGTCGGGCAGGGGTGACATCCTGAGCGTCAGCCGCGCGCCGGCAATGTCGCCGGAACGGGCCCGGGCGACAGCCAGGAGCGCATGACCGATCGCGATATCCGGGGCGAGTTCGATCACCTGTTTCAGCGGCTCGATCGCTTCGGCGGGACGTTTCTTTTCCATCAGCACGCGGGCCAGGCCGAGGTGCGCGGATACCGACGACGGGAAGTCGCGGGTTGTGACGCGAAGAACCGATTCCCCCGATTTCCACTGGGTCGACCTGACGGCCGTCAGCGTCATGAATGCGCCCAGGACAACCACCGCGGCGATCCTTGCGACCCGCAGCCAGCGCGGCGCGACAGGTTTTTCAATCATCGCGGCGCCTGCCGCCAGCATGACCCCGGCCAGCGGGACGTACATGAATCGTTCGCCAGCGGCGTCGAAGAACGGCACGATGTGCGACACCGGCAGCAGTGCCAGCAGGAAGAATGCAAGTCCGCCCGACAGCATCGGGCGCCGACGCCACAAAAGAATCGTCGCGCCAAGCACAAGCGCGAACAGCAGGAACCCTGCGGCGATATCGGGCTCGGTAATCGATCGCGGCACGCCCAGGATGCCCCAGTCATAGAAGGGACACAGCGGCCAGGGCATGAATACCAGTCTTACATACAGATAGAAGATCCGGCCGAACATCAGGACCGCCTGCCCGGCAGTCAGGCCCTCGAACCACGTGTAGTAGCCGGCCCCGATGAACTGCTGGCGCAGGATCAGCCAGCCGATCCCGACCAGTCCCAGCGGGATGTACACAGCCGCGAAACGCTTGAGGTCCAGCCGCCGCGCCGACAGGTCTATCACGAACAGCAGGCCGGGCAGGACAAGAGTCGTTTCCTTGGCCAGCATACCGGCCGCGAACATAAGCGTTGCGATCGCGATGGCCGCCCATCCAGTGCGCGGCGTCCGGCCGTCCGGTCCGGCATGTGCCGGCGTAAGCAGCCACAGGGCCCCGAATGTCGTCATCCCGGAAATCAGCGTCGTTCTGTACGAAACGATGTTGACGGCTTCTGTCGAAACCGGGTGAACGGCCCACAGCAGGGCGCCCAGGAACGCGGCCAGGAGCGGCCCGCGCGAGTCCGGCTGATCGGGGGGGGGTGCGCGGCGGTCAAAGACCTTGAACAGCCACAGGAACAGGAACCAGGCGGCAAGGACATGCACCAGCAGGTTGCCGATGTGGAACACAAGCCTGTCCGGACCTGCGATCGCCCAGTCGATGGCCATGGACGTCAGGGCCATCGGGCGGAAGTACGGCCGGTTGTGTTCCTGTCCCAGCTTGAATTCGACGTCCTTCGCCCAGGTTCCCGTAAAGAACCCGGGAATGTTGGAAATGTCGGTAATTCCTGGGTTTTTCAGGACCAGGTAGTCGTCGTCCCACGCGAAACCGTTGTGAAACACCGGGAAGTAAGCGACCGCGACAGCGATCGCGAGGATCAGGCAGCAAATGGCCTTTTTCATGGAATTGGTCATGGTCGGTTCAGTTTCCACAGGCGGTATTTCATTTTCAGCCATTTGACCTTCGCGACCGTCCTGGCTTTCGCCCACATCCAGTATCGACGGTTCCATGGGCGGCGCAGGAAAAGCCAGGCGCCAAGCATGCCGCCGAGGTGCACGGTGACCGCGATGTTCGCCTGGGCGATAACGGCGATTGCGTCCATGCCGAGGGCGATGAACACGATGTTCTTCGCCTTGAACGGCGCCACGCCGAACAGGCGCAGTTCCGCTTCAGGAAACACGAACCCGAAGCCGACCACGATGCCCATGATGGCGCCGGAAGCACCAAGGGCCGGTACATTCGGATTGCCGAACACCAGCGCGTGCAGGACGAACAGCAGGGAACCGGCCAGCGCCGAGATTATGTAAACCAGGCCGAACCGGACCGTTCCCAGCGCGCGCTCGAGCCAGGGGCCGATGCTTGCAAGGGCCACCATGTTGAACAGGATGTGGAAAAGCGATGTCGGCGAGTGCAGGAAGGCCATCGTCAAGATGGTCCACGGCTGGCGAAGCACCAGTGATGGTGTAAGCGCCCCGTTGACAAGGATTTTTCCAGCCAGATTGGGTGAAATCCACCCGGCGATCAGGACAGCGATATGGATTGCGACGCAGGCGACAAGAACGCACCCGACGAAGAGGGTCGGGACGGGGAACCATCGACGCAGTCCGCTGGTGAAGCGTCGCATAACAGTCCTTTGTCAGGGGAGGGCGGTTACTTGCCGCCGCCGGCGTCGAACAGGCGGATGACTTCGCTGGTCAGGTCGACAGTGCCGGAAACGAATATGGCGCTGCCGGAATGGAAGACGGCGGTATAGCCGCGTTCCTTGCCGATTTTGTTGATGATCTTCATGAACCGGTCAATGATGGGCGCGGTCAGTTCCTGTTCGCGTTCAGCCAGTTCACGGGCGTTTTCAGTGTAGAATTCCTGAAGTTCGAGGCCCTTCTTCTGGTATTCGCCCAGCTTCTGGCGCTTCATTTCGTCGTTCCACATCGAGCCCTGGCCGCGGATTTCGTCTTCAAGACGCTTCAGTTCGTCCTGCTTGGCGTTCAGTTCCTTCTGCTTGCGCTCTGTCATGTCCTGGAGCTTCTTCAGGGCGGCCTTGCCGTCCCTCGATTCGGTCACGGCCTTCTGCAGGTCGACAAAACCGAACTTCGTCTGGGCGACCGCGGGAAGGGTAACAAGCATGACCGCTGCGAAAACGCCGAGTGTGCACAGTCTGCGGAGATTCATCGTGGATCCTCCAGTGATCGTAAATCACCAAGTAACGGGCAGGTGAAAATGTGCCGGGAGCCGGCCCCCGCCACCGCCGCGCAATAATCCGACATCTGGCCGTTCAAGTCAACCCGCGGGCCCCCGGGCTATTGCGGCGCATTTGACGCATTTCGGGGACAGGGACAGGCACAGGATCAGGGACAGGCACAGGATCAGGGACAGGCACAGGATCAGGGACAGGCACAGGATCAGGGACAGGCACAGGATCAGGGACAGGTAAGGGGACAGGTCCGAGCCCCGCGAGGACCGCTCACCGTAAGACCGGGGCTGCAAGCCCCGGGGAACCGTCGCCCCCCATCTTTAAGGCCCGATGCCCCGGAGGGCCGCACACAGCCCCCCGGATTGTACGCGCCAACTCTGGACGCAGTAGCGCCTGACCGGCGCGTCGACGGGCGGCGAAATGCTCGGCTCGACGGGGCTCACCTCACATTTGCCGTCCCGTCTGCAACGCGCAGCCTTTAGTGCGTGTCGGGCATGTTCCATCGTCATTGTGGAGACCCTGCCCTAAACAGAGGTGCGCAGGGGGCGGCGCAGAGGGTGCCCGTCACCCGGGGCCCTGTCGGAGGCGGCGACACCTTGCCGGGCGTAATGACAGTCGCCGCCGAGACAGGAGCGCGCGACATGGGGCGGGCTCCATGCGCGACGCGTGCCGCGGGGACGGGTACCCCGAGCCGCCCAACCGGACGTTGATTTCACGATCCATTGCTGGCGCCATGTGGGCGGTCCTCGCAGGGCTCGGACCTTGAGGAGAGGGGAGGGCGTCGTCCCCGGGGCTTTCAGCCCCGGGCTGACAGTGGGTGGTCCTCGCGGGGCTCGGACCTTGAGGATAGGGGAGGGCGTCGTCCCCGGGGCTTGCGGCGCGTTGCGCCTCCAGCCCCGGTCTTACAGTGGATGGTCCTCGCAGGGCTCGGACCTTGAGGAGAGGGGAGGGCGTCGTCCCCGGGGCTTGCAGCCCCGGGCTGACGGTGGATGGTCCTCGCGGGGCTCGGACCTCAGGAAGGGCGAATGTAATTCGCCCCTACAAGCGGCAGGGAAGCGGGCGGATTTTCAGACGCCTGCGCAGGGACAGGGACAGGGGCAGGTTCAGGGACGGGATCAGGGACAGGGGCGAGGCTGCGGAAAGGGGCGTGGCTATTGCCCCGGAATCGGGGGTGGGGTAACCTTGCGGCGAATTCCGGCCACGACCCTTCGAAAGGTTCGGGGGGCCGCCGGGGATGGGTTGCCCATGCACAAAATGACATCCGCTTCCTTGAAATCCATGAAGGGTCGCGAAAAGCTGGTCGTGATGACGTGTTACGACGCGACCTTCGCGCGGATCCTGGCCGGGACGTCTGTTGACGCGCTGCTGGTGGGGGACTCGCTGGGCAATGTCATCCAGGGCCGCACCGACACGTTGCAGGTCACGCTTGAAGACGTCATTTACCACACGCGTTGCGTCAGGCGCGGCGCGGGCCCGGACATGCACATCGTCGCGGACATGCCGTTCATGACGTTTCAGGTAAATTCTGATGAAGCCATGCGCAACGCCGGCCGGCTGCTGGCCGAGGGGCGAGCCAACGCGGTGAAGCTGGAAGGCGGCGTGCGGGTGGCCGAATCGGTCGCGCGCATGACGGCGGCCGGGATTCCCGTGATGGGACATGTTGGACTGACCCCGCAGTCTTATAACGAATTCGGCGGGTTCAAGGTCCAGGGGCGTGACCCGGCAGTGGCCGACGCGATCGTGCGCGACGCCGTGGCCATTGCGGATGCAGGGGCGTATTCGCTTGTGCTTGAAGGCATTCCGGCGGACCTGGCCGCGCGGATTACGGGCGAAGTTGCGATACCGACCATCGGCATCGGCGCGTCGGCGAACTGCGACGGTCAGGTGCTGGTTATTTACGACATGCTGGGCATGAACCCGGATTTCAATCCGAAGTTCCTGAAGAAATATGAAACGCTCGCCGATCGCATCGTGTGTGCGGTCGACACGTTCGGCGCCGAGGTCAGGGAAGGCGCTTTCCCCGGCCCCGGTCACAGCTTCGCCGGTTCAGCGGTATATTCCGGTGGACGGGGCGGCGACGGGGTACCCGATGTCTGAAAACTGGTGCGTTGTCCCTGACGTGGCGGCCATGAAGGCGATTGTCCGCGGCTGGCACGAGCAGGGGTTGTCGGTCGGCCTGGTTCCGACGATGGGCGCCCTTCACGAAGGACATATCGCCCTTGTGCGGGCGGCCCGCGAGCTGTGCGACCGCGTCGTTGTCAGCGTGTTCGTGAATCCCACCCAGTTTGGTCCGACGGAAGATTTCAACAGGTATCCGCGTGATCTGGACGGCGATCTGGCGAAGCTGGCCGATGCCGGCGTGGACGCGGTGTTCACCCCGACGACCGCGGTGATGTACCCGCCCGGATTCCAGACCGGCGTGGAACTTTCGCGCCTGCCGCGGCACCTGTGCGGGCTGACCAGGACCAACCATTTCGCCGGCGTCGCGCAGGTGGTCCTGAAGCTGTTCAATATCTGCATGCCCGACGTGGCCGTTTTCGGCCAGAAGGATTTCCAGCAGGTCAGGATCATCGAACAGATGGTCGAAGACCTGAACCTGGACGTCCGCGTTCTTCGTCACCCGATCGTGCGCGAGCCGGACGGGCTGGCGATGTCGTCGCGTAACGTGTACCTGACCCAGCAGCAGCGGTTCGACGCCACGATCATCAACAGGACGCTGGAAGCGATCGCCCATGAGATCGAGGGCGGAAACAGGGACCCGGGCAGGATGATTCAGGCGGCCGTCGCGGACCTGGTGGCGCACGGCGGTGACGTAGAGTATTTCAAGGTGTGCGATCCCGTGACGCTGGACGATGTGGTCGATGTCGCCGGTTTCGGCCGGGAGGTACTGCTGGTGACGGCGGTCCGGTTCGGTTACACGCGGTTGATCGACAACAGGCTTGTGGCGCTTGGATGACGTTCCCGTTTAGCGGCGAATGACACGCCGAAGCGTCGGCAAAGGCGGTTCGCCCGTTCTTTTCAGGAGAAGAAAATGTTCCCCGTCAGTTCCGTTGAACCTCCGATGATTGATGAAGTCCTTGCACAGAAATGCGTCAACACGATGCGAATGCTCGCGGTCGATGCCATCGAAGCCGCGAAATCAGGCCATCCGGGCGCGTGCATGGGTGCCGCGGACATCGCCTTCGTGCTGTGGTCGGAATTCCTGCGCTTCGACCCGGCCGATCCCGACTGGAAGGATCGCGATCGGTTCGTGATGTCGATCGGCCATGCGTCGATGCTGCAGTATTCACTGATGCACCTGACCGGATACGGACTGACCATCGACGAAATCAGGAATTTCCGGCAGTGGGGCAGCCGCGCGGCCGGACACCCCGAATACGAAATGTTGAAGGGCGTTGAAGTCACCACCGGACCGCTCGGGCAGGGATTCGCGAACGGCGTCGGGATGGCGCTGGCGACGAAGATGCTGGCCGCGCGCGTTAATGCGGCGGACGGAGGCCCGGTCGGTTCGCGCGTGTTCGTGCTTTGCGGCGACGGCGACCTGATGGAAGGCATCAGTTACGAAGCAGCGTCGATTGCCGGCCACCTCGGCCTGGGCAACCTGGTCTGCCTTTACGATTCTAACCGGATCACCATCGAAGGGTCGACGGACCTTGCCTTCAGCGAGGACGTGGCTGGCAGGTTCACGGCGGCCGGGTGGGATGTTCAGGCGATCGACGGTCACGACCACGCGGCCATCAGGGGCGCGCTGGCTTCGGCGACGGCGGCGTCGGACCGGCCGCACATGATCATCTGCCGGACTTTTATCGGGCGCGGCGCCGCGACCATGCAGGGATCGGCGGAAACCCACGGGGCCCCGCTGGGCGAAAAGGAAGTCACGGCGACGAAGGTCGCGCTTGGCTGGCCGCTGGAGCCGAAGTTCCTGGTGCCGGATGATGTCGCGGCCTTTTTCCGGGCCGTGGGCGAACGCGGTTCCCGGACGCACCAGGCCTGGGAAAAGGCTTTTGCGGACTATCGCGCGGACAATCCGGACAAGGCGACGGCCTGGGATGCCTGTTTCGACCGCGCCCCGGTCGGTGACGAAGTCCTGAAACGCATATACGACGCGGCGATGGCGGCGGAAGGCAAGGCCACGCGGGCGGTGTTCGGTGCGTCCCTGCAGGAAGTCGCCCGGTCGGTTCCCAATCTTGTGGGCGGGTCCGCGGATCTGGGACCGTCCAACAACACGGTGATCAAGGGCGGTGGCGACGTCGGTCGTGAAAACTTCACTGGCGCCAACCTGCATTTCGGCATCCGCGAGCACGCGATGGGCGCCATAACTAACGGGATCGCGCTTCACGGCGCATTCAGGCCGTTCTGCGCCACGTTCCTGATTTTTTCCGATTACCTGAAACCGGCGGCCAGGATGGCGGCGCTGATGAAATTGCCTTCGACCTTCGTCTTTTCGCACGACAGCTTCAGGGTCGGCGAGGACGGCCCCACCCACCAGCCGGTCGAACAGCTCGGCATGCTGCGGGCGATCCCCGGCTTCACCGTGCTTCGTCCGGCGGATCCGGTGGAAATGGCCGGGTGTTGGTCGATCATCCTTGATCGTTCGCGTGGTCCGGTCGCCATCGCGACCACCAGGCAGACGGTCCCGAAGTTCCAGCGTCCCGCCGGTGTCGGTCCGGATTGCGTGCGTCGCGGCGGCTATATTTTCCGCGAAGCCCCGGGCGGCGTTCCCGACGTCGTGCTGATGGCAAGCGGATCCGAAGTGCAGATCTGCCTGGAAGCGATCCCCGCGATCGAGGCTGCGGGCATGAAGGTCAGGCTGGTGTCGATGCCGTCGCTGTCGCTGTTCATGGCCCAGGCGCCTGAATACAGGGCCGGCGTCCTTGGCGCGTCAGGCCTGCTGGTCGCCGTTGAAGCCGGTGCGACCGACACATGGTCGAGGCTGCTGGCGGGGCGTGGCTTCGCGATTGGCCTGGATCATTTCGGCAGTTCGGCGCCCGCGGAGGTGCTGGCCGAAAAATACGGTTTCACACCCGCGGCGGTGGCTGCACGGGTTATTGCGCGCACTTGATCAGTTCATCGATGTAGCGGTCCTGGACGGTCTGCCAGTATTTTTTGTCCGCCTTCATCTTCTGGATCACTTCCCGTAAATCGGAAATGCCACGGAATCCGTGAAGCATGGCGCTCTTTTCCGCCCTGTCCCGCTTTCCGCCCTCGACGTTTTCAATCCTTTCAAGATACTGCGTCGGCTGTTCAATCGGCGTGACCGAGCTGAGCGGGTCCTTGCCACCCGACGCCTGGCAGGCGATTTCGAAATACGCGGCCTCGAAGCGGGCCTTCAGGCCAGCCATCGGGTCAACCTGTTTCGGCGGCGGTGGAGGCGGCTGCGGACTGTCGTTCCTGACCTGTCCGCCGGTGGTGCAGCCGGTGGCCAGGAATGCCGCGGCCAGGATGGCCAGGCCCGTCTTCGCAGAGATCCCCATGTGACCCCCCTTTCTTTTTGATAACGTAACTATAGAACCTTGCAGGAAAACAGGGAAGAAGACATCAAAAAGAGGGGAAAGTTAGCGTTTGCGCCTATTCGTCCGCGGCGGTGACGGCGTCGTCGTCAAAGCCGTTCCAGCCGCACTTCTTGATGGTTATCGTGAACGTTCCGTTGTTGCGCACGCCGGCGTCGACCACCAGCAGGTACGAGTGACCGGATGCCGATGGGGGGACCTGGTACACAAGATTCTGGGTGTTTGATCCGGCCTCGACACAGTTAGCGGCCAGGCATCCTTCGGGCGAATCCTCGATCAGGTAAACATTAAGGAATGTCGCCATAAACGGCAGCGACTGGGAAATGTCCACTTCCAGCAGCCCGCCCACATTCGTGGGAACGTCCAGCCTGTACGCCTTTTCCGGTCCCGGGTTGAATACGCCGCCGCATTCGGCGGAGTAGTTGAACAAGGCCATCGTGGTGGTGCCCAGGTTCCATGATGTTTCGCCCGTTGCGGAATTTCCTTCGGCCGTGCATTCCAGTTCGGTGCTGGATGCCTGGCATTCGCCCTCGGCAACGCAGTACCCGTCGGCGTGGCATTCGACCCCGGACGGACAGCCTGGCAGACAAGTTTTCCCGCAACCATCGTCGCCGCAGGCCTTGCCGGTGCAGTCCGGATAGCATTTGTCTTCGCATTGTCCGTTGGTGTAGTTGCAGAACAGGCCGCCCGTGCATTTCCCGTCCGAGTCCGGGGGACATGTGCCGCCGCAGCCGTCGTATCCGCATTCCCTGTTTGTGCAGTTCAGGGGGTCGCAGACTTCGGCTTCGCACTGCCGGGTTTCAAGATTGCAGACCGGCTTCGCGCCGCTGCACCCGGGCTCGCATTCGCCCACACCGCATGGGTGTGGACCGCAGAGCATTGTGGCCGGACAGATAAGTGTGCACGGCCCGGTGTCCTCGACGACGTCCGCCGGATGGGAAGTGTCGGCCCCCGTGTCCCGCCCGCTGTCGGCGGCGCCGTTGTCGACGCCGTTCAGATCGGGTTGGGTGGTGTCCGCGTGCCCGGTATCCGGGAACACTCCGTAATCAATGACGATGTCGGGCAGGATTGTTTCATTTTCAGGACAGCCCGTCGCAAGCAGAAGCGAGGCCAGGGCAAGACCGGGGATGATGAACCTCATCGGCGTCTCCTGATAAAGACATTATCCAGACCCCGTGAATGTATCACTGGATGCTTTCATCAGGGTAGCTGTGAACGATGTGCGGTGTCCCGTCGTTGTTGACGCGTTCGACGAAGGGGGTGTCAACGTTGGTGCAGCAGACGCGCCCCACGTCCCACATGTCCATCATCGACATGCCGCCGTCGAGAGTCTTTTCGTATACGGGGTCGGCGCTGTCGATGAACACACGGATGGTCGGGTACGACCTGCCGTAAGCATGGTCGTCATAGTAGTGGACGCCGACACGGTAGCAGTCCGGCGGTGTGGTCGCGTAGTCGGGATCCGGGTAGGTGTATGTGAAGTTTTCAGGTCCGGCGCCGTCCTGATCGTCACGATCCAGGTTCGGCTGGTAGAGCCCGTCGCCAGTGTGGTCCGTGTCCCACGTGGGGTTCTTGTGCATCCAGTAGCAGTCGTACTTCACGTCGAAGTACCCGTAAGGCTTGCCGGATTCGGGATCCCGGGTCTTGCCGGTCGCCAGCGGATGCGCGATGTGCAGATCCATGTCGGCGCCGCTGGATATGCAACCCTGTGACGGCTGCGGGCAGTCGTCGGTCTGATCCTCGTCCGTCGGCGTGTTCCAGGTCAGTTCGATGTGACAGCCCTGGGGCGGCACGATTTCAACCGTCTTGCAGCACTTGTCCGAACAGCCGTCCTTGTTGAAGACTTCCAGGCAGAATTCGTAAGTGCCGACGAGGTTCGGTTCGAAGTGCGGATTTTCGTAGGTGGACGTCGGGGTGAACATGGACACCGATTCGGCCGGCTGCGTCACGGTCCAGTTGAACGTTTCAATGCCGCCACCAACAGTCGGGTCATAGCTGTGATTGATGAAATCGATGACTTCCTGCGGGTTCAGTGATCCGTTGTCGGGCACCGCCACGCCCTGGTTCATCATGTCGAACTGGCACACCGCGCATTCCGCTTCGGCACCAAGTCCCTTCACCGGGGTTTCGACGGTCTGTCGTGGCGAATTGTTGTCGACCGCCAGGCAGCCCTCGTCCGGGATCAGCCTGCCGTTTCCGTCCTTGTTGAAATCGGTCGGCGTGTACTTGGCGACGATCGTGACCGTCTTGCCCGGTTCGACGACCAGCGGATGGTCTTCGTCGAAAGTACCGACAGTGGTCGTGTCCAGCGAAAATTCGGCGCTGGTGCCATCGCAGTAGTAAACGTTATAGATTTCGAGGTCTTCGTCGCCGCAGTTGAAAAGCTGGACGTTGACGCCCTTGACGCCGGTGCCGACCACGACGGTGCCGAAGTCGATCAGTTCCGGGGTGACCGAAAGGCACGGGCCGCCGAAGTTGGCCTGCAGCGTCGCTTCATACGCTTCGCCCTGGGCAGGGTCGAAGTCGGGGTCGTTGCTGTACAGGCGGAAGACGGCGCGTGCCGGGCTTCCGGAAATGGCTGTGTAGAAAACCGGGATCGCGCGTGTGCTGGCCGGGTCGACGACGACCGGCCCGTCGCAGATGGTGTCGTCAATCGTCAGCTTCGTTTCGGGGTCGTCGTACGCAATCGGAATCCTGGCTTCGGCATCAGTCACCCACGGGGCATCGCCCGTCGCGCCGGCCTTGCGCTCGCATGGCCACACGAACGCGAATCCATCAGTGAACTTGATGGCGTCGACCCTGTTGATTTCCAGGGGGGCCAGACCGGTATTCTGGATGTAAAGCGCGTCTTCGTATGCCGTCGGCCCAACCGCCACGAAACCCATGTCGACCGGATTCGGGTCCACGGCGATGTTCGGTTCGATGACCGCCTTCGTGATGTTGATCACCAGTTCCGGGTCGTCGACGTCGTTGCTGGCGATGGTGACGGTGGCCGTCTTGCTGCAAAGATCCGTCGGGTCGTTGAACCTGACGGTCAGTTCCAGCGCGGCGTTTTCGCCCGATCCGACATCGTCGGCCGGGGCAATCACATACGGGAATTCGGCGCCGGCCTGGATTTCAAGGCTGAAGGCCGACGTGACGCCGTCGGGGCAAAGGCCGCCCGCGAGTATCGGGGCCGACAGGATCTTCAGGTCGGATTCGCCGATGTTGACGACGTTGACCTTGTACAGGCTGGTCATCTGGACGTCGGTTCCGGCGGGGTCGAGCTCGATCTGCGGGTTATCGCCGGCGACGCCGCCACCGCATGCGAAAAACGCGGCCGTCAGCAGCGTGACGCCGATTGTCATTCCGTTTCTGTGAGTCATCTGAAACCTCAAAGTCAATTGCCGGTCACCGCATCCCGGAAGAAGGCCGGAAGGGGTGTTGCCCCGCGCGTCATTCGTAGAACGTTTCGTCCGGGTACTTCGTGGAGATGTGCGGCGAACCGTCCTGTTCAACCCTTTCCACGAACGGCTGTTCCATGTTTGAACAGCAGACGCGGCCGACGTCCCACATGTCCAGCATGTTCATGCCGCCTGTCAGAGTCTTTTCGTACACCGGCGTCGCGTTGTCGATGAAGACACGAATCGTCGGGTAGGCCTTTCCGAACAGGTGGTCATCGAAATAATGAACACCGATGCGGTAGCAGTTCGGCGGCGTGGTCGAAAAGTCCGGATCCGGCTTCTTGTAGGTGAAATTTTCAGGACCGGCGCCATCGGTGTCGTCCCTGTCCAGGTTGGGCTGGTAGTCGCGATCGGCGGCATTGTCCATGTCCCACACCGGCAGCGGCTTGTGCCAGTAGCAGTCGTAGCGCTGGTCGAAATATCCGTACGGCGAACCGTCGGCGGGATCGTTGCGTTCACCCGTGGCCCACGGATGCAGGACGTGAAGGTCCATGTCCGAGCCGCAGTCGCGGGTCATGTAGCATTCGTCGGACGGGTTGAGGTCGCCGGGAGTGGTCCAGGACAGTTCGATGTGGCAGCCTTCCGGCGGGACGACTTCAACGGTCTTGCAGCACTTGTCCGAGCAGCCTTCGTTGTTGAAGACCTCCAGGCAGAATTCGTACTGGCCGACGATATTCGGCTGGAAAGTCGGGCTTGAGTACGTCGCGGTCGGCACGTACATCGAAACCGAATCGGCCGGCTGCGTCACCGTCCAGGAATGTGATTCGATGCCGCCACCGACGGTCGGGTCGTAGCTGTGGTCCACGAACTGGATAAGCTTCTGGGGCGTTATTGACGCACCGTCCGCCAACTGCACGCCGCCTTCCGTCATTTCGAACTGGCAGACAGCGCATTCGGCTTCGGCGCCCAGTCCCTTCACGGGCGTCTGGAGCGACTGGCGCGGCGAGTTGTTGTCCACGACCAGGAAGCCTTCGTCGGGGATCAGTTTGCCCGTCAGGTCCTTGTTGAAGTCGATCGGCGCGTATTCGGCGGCGATTGTGACCGTTTTCAGGGGCTCGATTATCAGCGGATCCTGCGCGGTGAACGTGCCGGCGGCCGTCAGGTCGAGCGTGAATTCGTCGCTGGTGCCTTCCGAGTAATAAATCCCATAGATTTCAAGGTCTTCGTCGCCGCAGTTGTAAAGAAGGACATTCTGGCTCTTCTGGCCGCTGCCGACAACGACGGTGCCGAAGTCGATCAATTCGGGCGTGACAGTCAGGCACGGCCCGCCGAAGTTTGCCTGCAGCGTCGCTTCATAGGCTTCGCCCTGGGCGGCGTCGAAATCCGGGTCGTTGCTGTAAAGCCGGAAGAGGGCGCGGGCCGGGGTGCCGGAAATGGCGGTATAGAACACAGGGATGGCGCGTGTGCTGGCGGGATCGACGACAACCGGGCCGTCACAGATGGTGTCGTCAATGGTCAGCTTCGTTTCGGGGTCGTCGTATGTAATGGGAATCCTGGCTTCCGCGTCGGTGATCCAGGGTGCGTCGCCTTCAGCGTCGGCTTTTCGCTCGCACGGCCACAGGAAAGCGAATCCATCCGAAAACTTTATGACGTCGACCCGGCTGATTTCGAGCGGGGCCAGGCCGGTGTTCTGGATGTACATCGCGTCTTCCCAGGCGGTCGGTCCGACCGGAACGAAGCCCATGTCGACCGGGTTCGGGTCCACGGCGATGTTCGGTTCAACGACGGCCTTCGTGATGTTGATCACCAGTTCCGGGGTGTCGAGGTCGTTGCTGTTAATCGTGACAGTCGCGGTCTTGGCGCACAGGTCGGTCGGGTCGTTGAACCTGACTGTCAGTTCCAGCGCGGTATTGTCGCCTTCACCGACGGCCTCGGCAGGGGCAACCGCGTACGGGAATTCGGCACCGGCCTGGATTTCGAGGCTGAATGCCGATGTAACGCCATCCGGACAAAGCCCGCCGGCCAGCACCGGCACGTCCAGTATCCGCAGGTCGGATTCACCGACGTTGATGACATTCACCTTGTATACCGAAGTCATCTGGACGTCGGTGCCCGCCGGGTCAAGCTCGATCTTCGGGGGCTCGCCGGGGTTACTGCCCCCGCACGCCAGGAATGCCGCCGTCAGCAGCGCGATACCGAAAGCCATTTTCGTCGTGTGTTTCATCTGCAACCTCAACAAGCCGGGCCGGGGGAACCGGGACGGATTCTACCGAATCGGTGTTGCATTTGACAGGGTATATTGATTTACGCGCGAAAACGCGGGTCAGGGAATGACCACGGTGCCCTTGAAACCGATTGGGCGGGAAACCGGCGGGAAATCCCATCTGCGGATGATGGTCTGCATGCAGACGTTCAGCGCGGGGTCGTTGACGTTGATCGGCGTGATTACGAGCGTCTCGATGTCGCCGGATGCCGCGACCGTGAACATCATGTTCACATTGATTGCCGTTTCGACCTGTTTCGCCATCATCTTCCGGCATGTGCTGAACCCGGGAACCTGTTCCTGAACGAAGGTCATCAGTGCTTTTTCATCGAAATAGGAGCCCGGGACCGGGACGATGACTTCATCCGAGACTTTTTGTTCCTTTTCAGGCTGATCCGGGGCAGGGACGGGGACAGGGACAGGAGCAGGGACAGGGTCAGGAACAGGGACGGGGGTGACCGGCGGCTGAACCGGCGGCTGAACCGGTGTCGCGGGCGGCATTGCAACCCTCGAGTGCTGGGTTGTGGCCGCGGCGACAGGCTTCTTCACGTTGTTTTTGCCGGTCGCCGGGGATTCCGGCCACACCGCGATTGTCAAAACGATGGCGGCAATGAGAACCGCACCGATGACCACACCGATAGTGATGGCTTTCCTGCGGTCCTTCGGGCGTCTGCGGTATGTTTTCTTGCCCGGCTGTGTGATTTCGCTGCCGAAAGGATCCCGGCTTTCCCTGACTTGCGATTCGTCCCGGCTTGTGTCCGGTGAATGCCAGTAGCCGCCAGGAGTGGTTCGCCCCGCGCCTTCATCGTCAGGCAGAACGGCATCGGCCCTGCGCGGATCCAGCGCCGGGTTTTCGATGTTCTGGTAAAGTTCGTCGGCGCGGCTGCCGGCAGACTGCGATGTCGGTGTCGCCTTGATTCCGTGCCGCCCGGTCGGCACGTCGCCGTCTTCCAGGGTAGTAACCCTGCTGTCCCAGGGGCTTGGTTCGTGCGGGGGTTCGCCCTGGATGTCGATGCCCGGTGAAGTCTGGCGTAACGGCCATGAGCCGCTGTCGTGCCTTGCGGCCGCGCCCGCGGCTGTCTGAGCCAGAAGGCCCTCGACTTCCTTGAGATCCTTCATGCGGACCCATGTGGCCATCGGGCTGCGCCAGATGTAGGTCCTGGAGTTAATCTTTCCGGCCGCCAGAAGTTCCATCAGGCCGTAGTCGTTCATCGGGCCCTGGCGCTGTCCGAGTACGGTCACGTGCCAACCGCCGCTCCTGACCGTGGCGCTGCCATGCGCATCGCTTTCCCGCCTGGTGCTTCTGGACGTGATCGTGAATATTTCCTGAGTGTTGCTTTGAACCGGTCTTCCCTTCTGGCCCACCGGCACCACCGATTCTTCGGGGTTGTCCGTTTCCTTCAGGACGTGTTCCTGGCCGCATTTGGCGCAGGCCCACCTGACCGCGTGTCCCTCGTAGGCCGACATCTCGATTCGGTAACGTTTGCCACAGTTAGTGCAGGAGAAAATCATGCGTCCTCGATGACAAACTTCCGCGGGGCGGGTTTGTCTGCACGTTACAAAAATCGCAGACCCGGCCCGGATTCTATCAGAGGCGTGCGCGCGCCCCAAAATCGCTGCATGAAGAAAATTTCAGGTATTTCGCATTGGATTTTTTTCAGCCCAGGGCTTTGCCCTGGGATCCAGGATATCGCGCTGAATCCGGATATTGAATATGATAGCCGCAGCTTGATCGCAGTGATGGTGGCTTCCTGATGACGACGCACCGAACCTCAGTGATTGCGTTTTCCACGATTCTGCTGGCTCTTGCCCTGGTTCCGGGGGCGGGTTGCGGAAAGGTTTGCCCCGAAGGCACGGTCAGGGTCGGTGACTTCTGCAAGAGGGTCGATCCCGACGTGGTGGTCGTTCCGGACGTGATTATCACGACCGACGTTCCGTCCGACGAGGGTGGCGTGGACGTTCCGGACGAAATCGTCGGTGTGGACGTGGACGACGACGCCGGCGTGGACAATGGTCACGTCGATGTTGAACCGATCGACCCGGGCAACCCGGTCGAATATCCCGGCGACTACATCGGAAAGGCATGCAACAAGCCTTCCGAATGCACAAGCGAAACGTGGCCCGACGGCAAGTGCCTTTCGTGGCCAAAGGGATTCTGCGCCATGCCCGGTTGCGACACCGGCCTGGCGTGCCCTGATGAAACGACCTGCATGAACCTTGCCGCCGGCAGCAATTCCGCGCTTTGCACGCTCCTGTGCGAGGACGATTCGGACTGTCGCGCTCAGGTCGACGCCCTGGGCAACGGTTATGCCTGCAAGCTGGTTCCGGACCCGGACGGCGTGTTCAAGTCCGTCTGCTACATGGAAGCTGGCGACGCCATGCATGTCGGCGGTACATGCCAGGCCCATGAGGACTGCGCGGATCGCATGGGCTGCCTGCCCAACTTCGACGGAGGCTATTGCGCGGTGCTGTTCTGCGACGCGGCAAGCCCCTGTCCCGACGGGACCGTCTGCACCAGGCTGCAGGGGCGCGGCGTCTGCATGAAGTCGTGCTTGACCGGTGACGACTGTGTCGAAACCAGGCCGTGCGCCGACGACGATGTTGGATGCGTGGATGGCGTTTCGCTTTCCAGGGCCTGCATCGAAATGAAGAACGCCGTGACGCTCGACAAGGTCAAGGTCTGCGGATCGGGCACCGTCGGCAAGGAAATCGGCGAGCAGTGCCTCAATGAAACGGAATGCGTGTCCGGCAAATGCAACGTTTCGTACACCGGCAAGTGCACCGACTTCCCGACCACGGGCCGCCGCTGCCTGTCCGACGCGGATTGCGCGATTTCCAAGGCGCTCTGTGCCCAGAATTCGGCCGATACATACGGTTTCTGCACGGCCGACTGCGGCACTTCCAACTGCAACGCGTCGGGGGCATTGTGCGTGGTCACGATGGTCGATGAAGACTCGCTTGCCGGCATGTGCTTCCCGTCCTGCCAGCCGTCGAACCCGGAAGACCCTTTCTCTGAAAGCGACTGCTGGGAAGAAGCCGGCCTGCGCTGTATGTGGGGCGACACGAAGTTCCAGCCGAACGTGCGGACTTGCGTGCGCATCGACCCGGGCGATCCGGGTATGTCGTGCAGGAATGATTCACAGTGCTATTCCGGGAATTGTGTCGGCGAAGAAGACGCTTCGGACGGCGTGTGCGCGATTAACTGCCTGACCGATGATCTGTGTCCCTTCCCGATGGTGTGCCAGAGCGTCGGCGGGCAGAAGTTGTGCATGAAGCGCTGTCAGTCGGCACCCGACTGTCCGGGCACCATGACCTGCAACACCAGCACTTTCGGTGACTATTGCGCGCCGTCTTCGATATAGACGAATCCATCCGCGTCGACAGATCCACGCAGGCCCGATTTCAGTGTTTTTTCATCGAGGTACGGGCACATCTGCGGTGGCGCGCACATCTCGGAAACCATGACCAGAGGCCCGTCCACAAGCAGGGCGCCCCCGTCGACAGTGCGGACGATGGTTTCGGCCAAGGGCCTGCCGACCGATCCGGCCCTGAGTGAGCCGTTGCGGGCGACGGCCATGAAACAGGAAACCGAGACGGGCGCCAGCACGGCCCAGAGGTCCACGCCAGCCGTCAGCAGGCGGCACCGTGCATCCGGGGCCGGATCGGGGCCATCGCTGATGATTGCCCGCAGGCGTCCGCCGGGTATGTCGCGCACAAGCCGTTCGACAGCCAGGTCGGCCAGGCTGTCGGTCATCCCGTGGGATTCGCGGCCGGCTGCGATGCGTTGGCACGCGTGCCCGAAACCCCACCTTGTCACCCGGCCCCGCGCCCCCTGGAGCAGGCCCAGTTCTTCCATGATTCCGGCGTCGATATCCCCTGCCGCCCTGCCGTCGCAGACGACGAAAGATGGCTGTGTCAGGAAAAGGGCCTCCACCGGCCTGCGACCGGGCGGGGCCACTGAAAATGTGCCGCCCGACAGGAGCGCCGCGTACCAGCATGCGACGCGGGCGAACGTTGAAGAAAGGGGCTGCAGGGCAGTCCAGACGTCGGTTTCGTCGGCCATCAGTTCGGCCGCGACCGTGGCGGCCATCGCCTGAAGGTTGGAGTGACTGAGCGCGACGACCATTTCGCGCCCGTCAGGCAGGCGCTGAAGGAATCCCGCCGCCTGTGTTTCCGGTCCCTGCATATTGATCCGTGCCTCGACCGCCGGATCGTCGGCGTCGCCATCCGGGATCACGTCGGTGTCGAAAGCCGGATCGCGCAGGCCTGCCAACGGGATTTCCGACATGATCGATGACAGTGGTTGCAGCAGCGCCCGCGTCGCGGCGCCAAAGGCCGGGTCGCGATCCGATATCACGAAATGATTGCAGCGCGACATCAGGACGACGTTGACCAGTTCATCGGGGGCCAGCGAAGTCGGCGGCGCAAACCCGACGGCCGTGGCGGCCTGGCAGCCGAGTTCGAACTCCAGCCCGGCGACGTCGTCAAATCCAATCAGGGCCACGCCGTCGCCGACCTGGACGCCGGCCTTGATCAGACCGGATGCTGCCGCCCACGCATGATTCTTGAATTCGACCCAGTTGACCTCGACACCGGCCATGAGGTCTATGAAAAGCGGCTTCGGCCCGAGCTGCCTCGCGATTGACCTGACTGCCCGCGGTATGCTGTTGCTGCAAATCATGCCCGCTTTTATAACACGTCGCGCGATACCGCGCACCGTCTTGACGCGCCGGGGCTGGTCTGCTAAATTCCGTCGTCCCTTCGGGGGTCGTTCTTTAACAACTGGAATTGACGCGCCGGGCCTTGTTCCGGCAGTGGTGGATCGATGCCGGTTTCGCATGAAGAATTCATGGCGGTGGCGTTCGCACGCGCCGAAGAAGCGTTCGAAGCCGGTGAAGTTCCGGTCGGTGCCGCCCTGGTCGTCGATGGCCGGGTGGTCGCATCCGATCGCAACCGGGTCGTCGAACTGCACGACCCCGCCGCGCACGCCGAAACGCTTGTGCTGACGGCGGCCGCGAGGGGCGGCGTCGAATTGCGCGGGGCGACGCTTTACGTGACGCTGGAACCATGCGTCATGTGCTCGGGCGCGATTGTGCTGTCCCGGCTGAAAACGGTGGTTTATGCCGCCGACGACGCGAAGGCCGGCGCGGTCCGCAGCCTGTACACGGTCCTTTCGGATCCCAGGCTGAACCACCGCTGTAACGTGATGCACGGCATCGGGGCCGAACGCAGCGCGGCGTTGTTGAAGAAGTTCTTTCAGAATTTGCGTTCCGTGCAGGGGTGAATGACATTCGCCCTTCCGGATTTTGTGCTGGAGAGATGACCGAGTGGTCGAAGGTGCGCGACTGGAAATCGCGTGAGGTCAAAAGCCTCCGAGGGTTCGAATCCCCCTCTCTCCGCTGGTACTGTTCGAATTTATTTGAAAACTGGAGAGATGGCCGAGTGGTCGATGGCAGCTGACTCGAAATCAGCCGTAGGCGTAAGCTTACCGGGGGTTCGACTCCCTCTCTCTCCGCAAACCGCAAAATTTATGGCACGCACCCTGACCGTCCGGTATATTTGGGCCGGATTTTCACCGGTCTGATCATGGAGCGGCGCCCAGTCACTGCAGGCAGCTATTTCCCTTCATCCGGAAAGCCCCTTTCGTCAGCGATACTTGCGATGTGCGGGTCCGCCGCGGTGTGTGCCGGGGACGCCGATGACGTGTTCGGCGTGATGGTCCCCCATGCTTCGCTGGATTATTGCGGCAACGTCGCGGCGGCCTTGTGGAAGAGGGTCAAGGTTCCTTCACGGGTAATCGTTATCGGCCCGAATCACACCGGGCTGGGCTGTGTCGTGGCCGTGGCGTCCGGGCCGGTGTTCCGGACACCCGCGGGTGACATGGCCGTTGACCGCGCGATGTGTGCCGCGCTTGTCGCCGGCGATTCCCCGTTTGTGATTGATGATGGCGCGCATGAAGAAGAACACTCGATCGAGGCCGTTCTTCCTTTCGTCCAGACGCTTAATCCCGAGGCGGTGGTGACCCCGGTCTGCCTGAGGATGCTTTCGTTCCAGGAATGCAGGAAGGTTGCTTCCAGGCTCGCGGCGGCCGTCAGGGGCGCGGATCCAGCCTGCGGTCCGGTGCTGCTGGTGGCCAGTTCGGACCTGAATCACGGTGATCCGGTGCGCATCGCCGCACGCCGGGACCGCATGGCGCTTGACCGTATCGAGGCGATGGACCCGGCCGGCCTTTACGAGGCGGTGGTCGAACATCACCTGAGCATGTGCGGCATGGCGCCGGTCGTGGTAATGATGCTGGCCGCCATGGAACTGGGCGCCGGATACGCCGAAACGGCGGCATACGCGACCAGCATGGATCGGACGGGGGATCCGTCCTCGGTTGTGGGCTATGCGTCGGTCATCATCAGGCGGCGCTGTCCGGTCGACCGGATCAGGAACCTGAAATCCGGACAGGGAGATAACGGAGGAAACAATGGCAAGGGTTGAACCTTTGACCGGCACCGCGCTGACCTGCAAGGGCTGGCAGCAGGAAGCGGCCAGGCGGATGCTTCACAATAATCTTCACCCGGATGTCGCCGAAAACCCCGACGAACTGGTGGTTTACGGCGGGATCGGCAAGGCGGCGCGCAACTGGGATTGCTACGAGAAGATCGACCGCGCCCTGATGGATCTTGAAGGCGACGAGACCCTGCTGGTCCAGTCCGGCAAGGCGGTCGGCGTAATCCGGACGCACGCGGACGCGCCGAGGGTCCTGATCGCCAATTCGAACATGGTTCCGGCTTACGCGACTTGGGAAAAATTCCGCGAGCTGGACCGCATGGGCCTGATGATGTACGGCCAGATGACGGCCGGTTCATGGATATACATCGGCACGCAGGGGATTCTGCAGGGCACCTACGAAACTTTCATGGCCGCGGGAAGGCAGCATTTCGGGTCCGACCTCGCCGGGCGGCTCGTCCTGACCGGCGGCCTGGGCGGAATGGGCGGGGCGCAGCCGCTGGCGGTGACGATGGCGGGCGGCGTCGCGCTGTGCGTCGAAGTGGACCGGCACCGTATCCAGCGCCGCATCGAAACCAGGTACCTGGACGAATGGACCGACAACCTTGACGAGGCCTTGGCAATCGCGGCGCGCGCGAAGGCTGAAAAACGGCCGCTTTCCATCGGTCTGCTGGGTAACTGCGCGACCGTGTTTCCCGAACTGGCCAGGCGCGGGATTGTCCCGGACCTGGTGACCGACCAGACGTCCGCCCACGACATGTTGAACGGCTATGTGCCCGATCAGGTCCATTACGATGAAGCGCTGCGCCTGCGGCACGACGACCCCGCCCGGTACCAGGAACTTTCCACGGACGCGGTCGTGCGGCATGTGAAGTCGATGGTGGATCTGCAGAGGATGGGCGCCCACGCGTTCGATTACGGCAACAACATCAGGACGCAGGCGTTCAAGGCCGGCCTGGGCGAGGCATATTCGTTCCCGGGATTCGTTCCGGCGTATATCCGGCCGCTTTTCTGCGAAGGGAAGGGTCCGTTCAGATGGGCGGCGCTTTCAGGCGACCCGGCCGACATCGCCGTGACGGACGACCTGATGCTGAAGATGTTCCCCGAAGACGAAGGTCTGGTCCGCTGGATCGACATGGCCCGGCGCAAGGTTGCGTTCCAGGGCCTGCCTTCACGTATCTGCTGGCTGGGCTACGGCGACCGGGATCGCGCCGGGCTCGCGTTCAACGAACTTGTCCGCGCGGGCAAGGTCCGGGCGCCGATCGTCATCGGCAGGGACCATCTGGATTCCGGGTCGGTCGCGTCGCCACATCGCGAAACCGAATCGATGAAGGACGGGTCTGATGTCATCGCGGACTGGCCGCTGCTGAACGCGATGCTTAACGCGTCGAACGGCGCCACCTGGGTTTCGATCCACCACGGCGGGGGCGTCGGCATCGGGTACTCGATTCACGCGGGCGTGGTCATCGTCGCCGACGGAACCGACGGCCAGGCCGCGAAACTTGAACGCGTACTGCGTGGGGACCCCGCGATGGGCGTTTTCAGGCATGCGGACGCCGGTTACGACGAAGCGATTGACGCCGCCAGGCGGCATTCAATCAAGATTCCGCACATGTCCTGATCTTCAGTTCGAAGGCAGCAAATCAAGGTTCCGCGGACATCACGGCCATTCACTGCGCGACAGTTGGGGCAGCCGCCACTCCGGCACGGGCGCGTTCCAGTTGTTCGGACACCTTCCCGCCTCGCTCGACGGCCTTTTCGCAGATGGGCAGGGCCGATTTGTAGTCGGCGTGGTTCACCAGCAGGATGCAGAGATTGTTAAGAGCTGCCGGCATGTTCGGCCGATGCTTCAGGGCTTCCAGCAGTTCGGTGGCACCCGCGGCCGGTCTGCCGGCATTGGCCAGCACAAGGCCGAGATTGTTGTGTGCCTCGGCGTTTGCCGGGTCAATGGCGATCGCGGCCCGGAAGTAGGGCTCGGCTTCGGCCCACCGGCCCGATTCCATCATTACCTGGCCGATGTTGTTGTGAAGACGGGTGCTTCCCGGTCGGTTCGCCAGCGACGACTGGAACAACGATTCGGCGTTACGGTAGTCCGGAATCCTGTCCATCGACAGCGCGCCCTGGACGGCGGCCCAGACGACAAAAAGGGCGCAAAGCGATACCGCCAGCCATTTCTGCCACTGTCGCGTCGACAGGCGCGTGACCGCCACGTCGGTCCCGACGGCCAGGGCGATGGCGAGGCCCGCGGAAGGCTCGGTCAGGAGGCGTTCGCCAAGGATGATCCAGCTTGGGAAAACGATTGACGACACCAGTCCGTACGACACGGCCATCACGGCAAGGCCGATCCACGCGGCCGAGCGGCGGCGGACCAGGACCGCGAGCAGGATTGTCGTGGCCACCAGCAGCAGGGCGCCGGCCACGATGACTGCCGGCGGGGCGCCGGGTGGGGCGCCGGGAAGGCCAAGCACGTCGAAACCGTAATCGACCGTCATGCTGTGCGGCAGGACCAGGAGGCGCGCGGCCTCGAGCAGAACCTTCATCGAACCGGCGAGCCTGGCCGGGGTGTCCGAAAGCACAAGCGGGTTGTCCTGCCACGGAATAACGCTGGCGGTCAGTTTTCCAAGCGCGATGAAACGGATGGCGAGATAGGCGGCGACCGAACCGCAAAGAACCGCCGCAGGCGCCAGTCGTTTCCTGACGGGCACGCCGGCCGGTCTGGACATGACGGCAACGGCGGCCGCGGCGAAAGGCATCGTCACGGCCGATTCCTTGCACAGCATTCCCGCCAGCGCCACGAGGCCAAGACCGATCAGGGCGCCCGGGCCCCACACGGCCGGCCTGTCGACGAAAGCGGACCTGCGGACCACGATCAGCAGGCCAGCCAGGTAGAAGAACGTGGCAAAAAGTATTTCGCGGTTGACGATGAACATCACCGATTCGACATGCGTGCCGTGAAGCGCGAACCACGAAGCGGCGATTCCCGCGATTGCCGGCCGGATGCCGAGCGCCACCAGCAGGGCCATCAGCATCAGGCAGGCCGCGGCGTACACAAGGACGTTGGTGACGCGGAACGGCACGGGGTCAAGTCCCGCGGCCGCGCGGGTTGCCGCGACGGTAAGCAGCGACAGCGGCCTGTAGTTGGCAACGTGCCCGTATTCGGGTATGTCCCCCCAGCCCGTCGTCGTCAATATGCCGTGGACGTCGACGCCCGGTCCCTGGAGGAGGGGGTTGTCTGTCACCGCCATCCTGTCGTCGTGAAGAAACGGGTAGTCCAGTGTTCCGGCCCAGGGCAGCACGGCACATACGAAGACGATGGCAGACGCGACGATCAGTTGTGTCCGTCGATTCATGCCGCGATTATTGCACCGGGTCGTACGACGCGAAAACAATATTGTAATCGGGTCGAGGTCCTTCTTGACACCACACCGGCTGCTTCGGATAATCCACGGGAACTAATCCGGCCTTTTTGACGGCAATGTTGAACCGGGGCATCACGAACGATGTTGAGGTGCTTATGATCAGGCGTTTCCAGGGCTTTGTTTTTGCGATCCTGGCTGTTCTGGCAATGATGCCCGTTGCTTCCGGTTGTTCCGACAACAATTCTCCCGAACAGTTTTCGAAGATTGAAATCAATCCGGCGTCGACCGACGTGACCATTTCGGTGGATTCGGATTATGTGATCACAATCATCAACGCGGGCGAGGGGCGCGATCTGACGGTCAGCGACATCGTTCTGAATTACACGCCGACATCGGCCGACGAATCGGATGGCTCACCGGCGTTCCAGCTTATCAAGAACGACCCGCTGCCGAAGACCATCGCAGCGAACGCGGGCACCACCGAAGACGACATCGTCCGGTTCACGATCCGTTACCGCGCCGCCGACGACGGTCTTGACCGCAACGCGACAGTGACGATCGTGAACGACAACACCGATCCGACGAACCAGAACCTGACCGTCAGCATCAAGGGCGGCCGCTGCAGGCCGATTCTTGACGTCGACGACAAGTACGAATTCGGCATGGTCAGGGTCGATGAATCCGGCACGGAAGAAGTCTACCTGGTCAACACGGGCTCCTGCGCCCTGGTGGTCGACTGGATCCGCCTGGAAGAAGATGCCGAAATGCAGCCGGAAACGTTCAGCGTTTCCATTGCGGGCAACGATTACATCGGTGTCAGCGATTTCCAGCAGAACCTCCTGCCGACCGCGGTCACAATCGAAGCCGGCGGCGGCATGGCGTGGCCCGCCACGTTCACGCCGGTCAATGGCAACACTGCCCAGGCCCAGCTCGTCATCCACACGAACAACACCGAAGTGCCGGATGGCCTTTACACCGTCACCCTGATCGGCAATTCGACCGGTCCGAAGCTTGAAGTCCTTCCGAACCCGGTCGATTTCGGCGGAAAGCTGATCGGCAAGGCCGCGGGCATGGTCGTCACGCTGAAGTCCGTCGGCACGGAAAACCTGGAAATTTCAAGCGTCACGCTGGCGGAAGAAACCAGCCCGGATTTCGATCTGGACATAACCGCGCTGGATCCGCAGCCCACGACGGAAGTCCCGGTGGTCCTGGAACCCGGTGAATCGGTCGACGTGACGATGAAATTCACGCCGAACGAAGAAAATCCGCGCGACACGGACAACAAGCCGATCCCGGACACTGGCGCGCTGCTGATCGCGAACAACGGTATCGAAGCCGTCCTGGAAGTCCCGGTATCGGGATACGGCGTCACGGTCGACTGCCCCAAGCCGGTCATCATCATCGAGGAAGGCGAAGAAGTTAAGCCGCAGACGATTCTGCACATCCACGGCGAACAGAGCACCAGCGGCAGCGCGGGTGGCACCATCACCCAGTACTCCTGGACTGTTGAACAGCCGGAAGAAAACAAGTTCATCCTGCTGCCGACCGCGTCTTCCCCGACCGTCACGCATGAAGTCAACATCGGCGGCACGTACACGTACTGCCTGGACGTCTGCGACGCGCAGTACTGCAGCAGCGACCCGAAGTGCGGCGGCGCTGTGTGCACCACCGTCAAGGTCATCCCGGACAAGGCGATTCACTGCGAACTGACGTGGATGACGCCGGCCGACGAAGACCCCTACAACGAGGGCGACGACGAAGGCTCGGACATGGACCTGCATTTCGCGCATCCGTTCGCCGCCATGACCGACATCGACGAAGACGGCAAGCCCGATCCGTGGTTCCACATCCCTTACGATTCGTTCTGGTTCATGAAGAATCCGGAATGGGAAACCCCGAATCCCGACGGCAAGGACAACCCCTCGCTGGACCGCGACGATACCGACGGCGCCGGCCCTGAAAACATCAACCTCGACTCGCCGGTCGCGGGCCGCGTGTACCGGATCGGCGTCCACTACTGGGACGATCACGGCTACGGCGCCAGCTACCCGCGCCTGAAGTGCTACATCTGGGGTCAGCCGGTGTTCGACATCGACATGAACGTGACCGGCCAGGCGATGTACAAGTGCGACATGTGGAACGCCGTTGAAATCGCGTGGCCGCAGCAGACGGTCACGCTGCTCCGTAACCCCGACAATTCGTTCAAGATCACCAAGGGTTACTTCGAACCTTCGTTCTCCGAAATCGGTGGCGGAAGCTGCGGCGTGGAATAGCCGGCGCACCCGGATCGTCCTTCCCCTTACTTCTTTATTAATTGTTTCAATTTGCACGGGAATCCATAAAATAGACCCGCGGCAGTCCGTCCCGGTCATCCATTCCGCGGTTCCGGCGCAGGGACTTATCGCAAAAAAGCCCATCGGGGAGGTTTCGTGATGATGCGTGTGATGACCATGGTTTCAAGATTTTCCGTGGCGTTGATGCTGGTTGGCGCGTTGGCCGTGTCTTCCTGCGGCAACGACGAAAATGTCGGGGAAAACCTGAATCTCGACTATTCGCCGACGACCATTGACTTCGGTGCGGTGCCGATCGGCGGCCAGAAGACCATTTCGGTCACGCTGACCCATATCGGCGATTCCGGCGTTGTCGATATCGACTCGGTAACGACCGAGCAGCTTGGCGCCGACTACCAGGTCGCCCTGCCCGAAAAGACGCAGCTCCAGCCCGGCGAATCGACCGTTGTTGACGTGGTGTACACCCCGACCGACACCAACACCGATTCCGGGTACCTGGTCATCGGCCACAACATCGTCACGCTGAATTACCGCACGGCGATTGCCGTGACGTCGTCCGGCCAGTCGGCAGCGATCATCACTGAACCATCCCCGATTGATTTCGGTGAAATCCCGGTCGGCGAAACCGCGACGCTTGACGTCCTGGTCAAGAACATCGGTACCGCGTCATTCCTGATTGAACAGGCGTTCATGGACCCGGAAGGGCCGTCGACGTTCAACATTATTGCCATCGTGCCGCCCGAAGGTGAAACCCTTCCCGTGGAACTTGGTCCCGATGAACAGATCGGCCTGACGCTCCAGTACGCTCCCGTCGAAGGCAAGCCTGAAGAATCGCTGCTGTTCGTCAAGGGCGAAGGCAATTCATGGAGCTTCGACGTGTTCGGTACCGGCCTGGGCCCGAAGATCCACGTCAACCCGGCCCAGCTTGAACTGGGCGGCGTGAAGATCGGCGCCACCGGCCGCGCGCTCTGCGTCGTCACAAACATCGGCAACGACACGCTCAAGATTACCAACATGGCGATGTCGCCCGGCAGTGACGCCGGCCTTTCCGTGGAAGGCGATCTGGACTTCAACCTGGCCCCTGGCGCTTCCCGCGACGTTTATGTGAACTGGTCCGTTACCGAAGCACTGAAACTGACCGGCCAGGCGATCGGCTGGCTTTCCATCACCAGCAACGACGCGGCCAGCCCGACGGTGGTCCCGGTTTACGGCCGGGTCGACACGCCGATACTGACCGTTCTGCCGGAAACGCTGGACATGGGTTATGGCGCGCAGGGAATCAGCATCATCAAGAGCGTGACGATCCGCAACGACGGCGGCGCGGACCTGATCCTTTCGGGCGATCCGATACTGTTCGACATTTCCGAAAACAAGTACGGTGCCGAATATCGGTTTGAACAAATGGTCGGTGTCACCATGGTCGGCGGCAAGTACACGCTGCCGCCAGGCGCCGGCGCGGAAGCGCGGGTTTCGTTCATCAACAAGGGGCCGGAAACCGGCACCGTGACCGCCAGGTTGCGGATCACTTCCAACGACAGATCGGTCGAAGGCACCGAAAAGATCGTCAACATCACGATCAAGCGTGCCGGCACCGCGACGTGCATCCCGGTGATCGAGCCGAGTACCTACAACTTCGGTCTGGTTCCGATGGGATTTTCCAAGGAATTGCCCGTGCGTGTGGTGAACAAGGGCATGGGGTATTGTTCGTACAAGGGCACGCAGATCCAGGACTGTTCGACCGGATTCGGCATCGGTGGAACATGTGCCGCGCCGTTTACGACCTCCAAGTCAGCGAAGTACACCGTTACCAAGCAGCCGCCGGTTGTGAAGGACGGCATCGAACCGGGCGCGGCGTTCGCGATTTACGTGAAGTTTTCGCCGCCCGAATCCAGCACGATGTTCGGCGAAATCAAGGAATACACGGCGCTGCTGGGTGTGATGGTCAAGGACTTCCAGCTTGGCAAGGACCTGATCGTCCCGACGGCCGGCGGCACGGGCACCTACGCTCCGAACCTGCTCGGTTCCAGCGGGCTGGCCAACCTGGCGGTACTGCCGTCGGAAGTCAAGTTCGGTCTGGTCACGCTTGGCTGCGCTTCCAAGACCTACCAGATTTGCGCATACAACACCGGCGCGGCGCCGTTGCAGATCACTGACATTTCCCTGGACGGATGCACGCCTGAATTCCGGAAGAAGAACGTGCCGGCACTTCCCCGGTCCATTTCCGTCGGGAACCCGCTTTGTTTCGACGTGCAGTTCGTGCCGCAGGACACCACGGAAGACTCGTGCATCCTGAAGGTTGAAAGCAACGATCAGAGTGTCCCCGAACTGTTTGTCGGGCTGAGCGGCCAGGGCACGATTTTCAGTGACCAGACCGACAAGTTCATCCAGCTTTCGGGACAGGAAGTCGACATCCTCTTCGTAATCGACCAGTCAGGTTCCATGGGCGATGACCAGCAGAACCTGATTGACAGCTTCGAGTACTTCATTCAGTCCGCGGAAGTATGGGACAACGATTACCACATCGGCATCACCTCGACCGGCGTCAGCGAGCAGTACGCCGCCGCGATGGGCAAGCTGAACCTCGGGGCGAAGTTCAAGTCGCCGCGTTACATCACGCCCGGCCCGAACGCGAAGTCGCAGTTCGCTGAACTCGCCAATATCGGAAGCGACGGCGACAATTCGGAAGGCGCCCTGCAGAACGCCCAGGTCGGCCTTTCCGCCCCGCTCATTTCCGACACCGGCGTGTCGTGCAGCAGCGACGCCGACTGCAAGGATGATCCGAACATCTGCAGCGATTCCGCGTCGTGTCCGTTCCTTTGCCTGGAAAGCACCTGCGGCGGCTGGAACAAGGGGTTCCTGCGGCAGGACGCCCAGCTTGAAATCATCGTTCTGTCGGACGAGGAAGACCAGTCAAGCGGCGACCTCGGCTTCTACATTGATTTCTTCAAGTCCTTGAAGGGCTTCTATAACCAGAACATGATGCACCTGAACGCAATCGTCGGTGTCGACGACGGGACGCTGGTCCTGGAAGACGGCTCGACTTACCCGGGTTGCATGGGTCCGAACGGTCAGGGCGCCGGGGCCGGCTTCCGGTACATCGAAGCGGCCAACGCCACCAGCGGCAAGGTCGGTTCGATCTGCGACCCGAATTTCAAGACCATCCTGGCCGAGATCGGCTCGGTCGCATTCGGCCTGAAGCAGCAGTTCTTCCTTTCGCGAATCGCGGACCCGAACTCGATCACCGTTAAGGTCCGTGGCGGGGACGTGACGGAAGGCTGGGAATACGACGCGCCGTCGAATTCCATCATTTTCGATCCCGAAGGCACGAGCATGCCTCAGGAAGGGGATGAAATCCTGGTCCATTACGAAACGCTGTGTTTCGAGCCCTGAGGAACGAAGGGCGAAGCCACGCCGAAGCACGCCACTGGGCGGGCGAAGGCGAGCCGTTGAATGGATTGTAGGGGCGGATGAACCGCCTTCGCCGAGGCTTCGGCGGGTCGGGAAATCCGCCCGTGGTTGAATACAAGGAGATCTTCGAATGAATTCAGGAAGGATGATCGCGGTGCTGGCCGTGGCGATTATGGCCGGGGTTGCAGGATGCAAGGGCGGGTCGGTCGGTACGGCCCCCGACTTCTACCTTACGCCGTCCGGCGCCGTCAGCAGCGGAACAGATCGTGTTCTCGAGGGTGGAACGGTTGAATTCACGGAAGGCGGCGGGACCATCACGCTGGTGATCGGAAACGTCGGTGATGCCGATCTTGAAATCACCGGCATCGAAATCGTTTCCAGGAACGAGGACATGGCGGTCACCCCCGACCCCGACGACATCACCTTCCCGGTGGTCGTTGCCGCCGGCGACTACAAGCAGACGCACGCGACCGTCCTCAAGCTGAGCGTGTACTACTCGCCGGATGCCGATCGCGACCTCTCGGCCACGGTCATCCGGGTTTACACGAACGACATGAACCTCGATGAAAGCGTGGAAGCCGGCGTCATCGAATTCAACGTGGCGCCCAGGGAAAGGACCGCTGAAATCAAGGTCACGCCGAACAATTACATCTTCATCGGCGCCACGTCCTCGTCGCCCGACTCCGCGACCTTCTCGATCGAAAACGTCGGCGACGCGCCCCTGGCCCTGTCGGCGCTCCGTTTCGAACCGGCCAGTGCCGCGTATTCCATCATCAATACGTCGGTTTACGGAACCCCGGTCGCCGTTCACAATGACCTTATGATCGACCCGTCGAACGCCGGCACCGAAAACGGCCCCCTGGACGTGACGATCCAGTACCGCCCGGTCACCCCGCCGGATACGACCAGCCTTGAAGTCCTGTGGGGCTCGAAGATCGACACCGGCGTAACCTGCACCGGCACGCCCGCCTGCCAGGACAGCGAAAAGCTCTGCCCGGACAAGACGAAGACCTGTCCGTACACCTGCTTCAACGGCATGTGTGGCTGCCTGCAGCCCTCCGACTGCGTGAACTACTTCTGCGACAACCCCGTCGGTTGCGAATACACGTGCCTGACCGGTGTCTGCCGCATCCCCGAAGTAACGGTTGTTCCGCTGCGCGGCGAGGCCGAGGCCGGTTCGCTGACGATAACATACGGCGATCAGGCCGACGGATGCGTCGATTTCACGACGGTCACGGTCCCGACCGATTCCTGCACCAAGACGCTCAGCCTTGAAAACGCCGGTCCGGGCGCGGTCATCCTCAGCAGGCCGACCATTGAAGTCCAGGCCGACGCCAACCCATACACGGTCAAGTGGTACAAACTCGGCGCCAGCCAGGATGGCGACTGCGGCGAAGTCACCGGTGAAGAAATCACCGAACCCCGCTTCACGCTGACACCGGAAAATTCGCCGATCACGGTTGCCGTCACGTACACCGCCCCGTCCCAGGACGGCGTGAGCGGCGACCTGATCGTTCCCTTCAGCAGCCCCTACGACGGCGAGCAGATCGTCCGTCTGTGCGGCGGTGTCAGGAAGGGTGAGCTCGCGATCGCCCCCGCGCCGGAAAAAGTCCGCATGACCATGTACGCCGCCACCGGTTCGACCGCGGAAAAGACCTTTGTCGTGATGAACAAGGGCAACCTCGGCCTGGAAATCACCGGAATCAATGTCGAGCCCGCCCACGTGGACGATCCGGAAGCGTTCAGCATCGTCGAGGACGTTTCGGCCGGTTTCACGCTGGCGGAAGGCGAAATCCGCCCATTCACGGTCAGCTTCACCGGCGACCACGATGGCGGCACCACGGTCAACGGTTTCGTCAATGTGAACTACATGGATCCGCTCTCCGCTCAGGAAGAGAATGTGAAGATCAACCTCGCCGGCTTCAACAGCTTTGACGGCGTGACGCTTCCGACGGCCGACGCCGGTGACGCGGGCGATTACACCGGACTGCAGGTTGGCGACCTGGTCGTCCTTGACGGCAGCGGCAGCCTTGAGGGCACCTACGAAATCCCGGCGAATTCCGGGTACATCTGGTTCGTTTCCGAAAAGCCGGCCGCGTCCAGCGTATTCCTGAACCAGGCGGGTGGTCCGGCACAGGTAACGTTCATCCCGGACGTGGCGGGCGACTATGAATTCCGCCTGATTGTCTATTCTGTCGATTCCGATAGTTCCCAGGCCTATTTCAGCCACGAAGACAGCGTCAGCATTACGATCCACTGAGCACCTTTCCCACTGGTCAGACCGACACAGTCCGCGCACTTTTTTTGGCCTTCCGGACGCCCTGTTTCCCTTGCCGTAACTGCTCCAATCTGATAGAGATAACCGGACGGCATTTTTCATGTTCCCGGCAAATTAGGGGTTAGTGATGAAAGTACAGGATTTCATGTTGGAACTCGAAAGCAACCCGGCTGACAACGTCGCTTTTGACAGGGCCATCGAAGAGGCCATGGCAGAGGGAGGGCTCGAGGGCCTCGACCTGTTCCTCGGCGAAGTCATGGAATCTCTCGGGGATCCTGCGGTCACCGAAACCTTCATGAAGAAGCTGGACATGCTCTTCAGGAAGGAAAGGGCGACCGAAAAAGGCAGGACGCTTGCCTGGACAGCCGGTCTCGTGGCCTGGAAGATCCAGAACGACGTGGTTCGCGCCGAGTTCTACATGAGGGCCGTCGGCGATGAAAATCTGCCGGATGCCGGCACCTGGCTTGATTTTTACCGCGTTTTCTACGCGTCACGCGGCAACTGGCTCCGTCTTGAACAGTTCATGGCCGAATCCGGCGCGAAGGCCGGCAGGTCTGAACTGGAAATCAAGCGCTACCTCGCGCGGACCGCTGGTGAATACAACAATCCTTCCAAGGAACTGACGTACTGGCAGGATGTCGCGAAGCTTGATGAATCCGACACGGAAGCGTCCGAGCACCTTGAAAAGCTGTATGTGCAGTTGCAGCGCTGGCCGTCGCTCGCCGAACTGTACCGTGCCCGTTTCAACAGTCTCCCCGCCGAAGCTGTCGCCGAAAAGGTCGCCACGCTCAAGCAGATGATCGAAATTTACGGCGACAAGATGCATGCCGAGCCGAAGGTGCTGGCGACGTGGCAGCAGGTCCTTGATGTCGATCCGACAAATGACGAAGCGATCGATTCGCTGATGACCAGGTATGAGCAGGCCGGCAGGTGGCCGGATTACGCCAAAGTCCTGGATCACAAGATTGAACAGGAACGCAGGCTTGAAGACCGCATCAGCCTTATGGAAAAGAAGGCCGACCTTCTGGAAACGCGTTTCGCCAAGCCGGTGGACGCGCTGAAGACGTGGGAAACGATCCTTTCCCTGGCGCCGGAACGTGCCGACGTTATCGCGAAGCTGAAGGACCTGTACCTGAAGCGCAACGACTTTGAAAACCTGATCCGCATCCGTCGCGCCGAGGCCGACAACCTGACGGATCCGTTTGAAAAGGCCGCCGCATACGCCGAACTGGCCGTCATGGCCACCGACAGGCTGCGGAAGTTCCCGGTAGCCGTTGAACTGTGGGAACTGGTGCTCGGGCTTGATGATTCGCACGCCGAAGCCCTGCGCAACCTGGAAATGCTCTACGAACGGACCAAGGAACTGGACAAGCTGGCCGGGACTCTGCGTCGGCGTTATGAACTGTCGACCGCGAAGGGCGACCAGGTGCAGATCCTCGAACGCCTGGCGTTGCTTTACGGCACCAAGCTGGAAGACCCCGTCGGCGCCATGGACACGTGGCGGATGATCCTGGACGTCGATCCGAACCACGACAGGGCAAAGCGTGAACTGCGCGCCAGTTACCTCCAGAAGCACAAGTGGGACGAACTGGAATGGTTCCTGCGCAAGTACGGCTCCGTCGATGAACTGGCCAGGACCCTTGAAGGCCAGGTGAATTCGATTTCGGCGTCCGACGAAAAGCGTGAAGTGCTGTTCAAGCTGGCCGCGATCTGGCGTGACGAACTGGGGCAGGGCGTCCGGGCTGTCAAGAACCTTGAAACCGTCCTGGGCCTTTTCCCGGCCGACGCGCGCGCCGCCAATGAACTGATTCAGCTATACCGTGGCCTGGGCGAATGGCGCAAGCTGCCGAAGGTCTATGAAATCGCGATTGCCGGCGCCAGGGAAAAGTCCGAACGGCATGAACTCCGTGTCGAGGCCGCCCTGGTCCAGGAAAACCAGCTTCACAGTCCGAAGGAAGCGTTCTTCCTTTACCTGGCCGCTTTCCAGGAAGACATGCTGGACGAGGGCCTTCAGGCCGAACTCGAAAAGCTGGCCGGGCCGTCGGACAACTGGGACGTGTACGTATCGGTTCTGGAAAACGCAGTGGAAATCATGTCCGACACGGGCAGGCGCATCACGACCTGGCTGCGCATCGGTGAAATCTACAGTGAAAACCTGGGTGACGCCGAAGCCGGACAGGCCGCGTTCAACCGCGCGCTGGACATGGATACCGGCAACCGCCAGGCGATCTACGCGCTTGAGGCCATCTACCGCAAGCTGCATCGCGACGAAGACCTGATCAGGGTTCTTGGACTGCGCCTTTCGCTGGTCGACGATCCCGCCGAACGCAAGTCGGTCAGGTTCGAAATCGCCGAAGCCCTTTATGAAAGGATGCACAAGGTCGACGAAGCGGTCGCGACGTTTGTCGAAATCATCGCTGACGATCCCTTCGAATGGCGTGCGTACGCGGAACTTTCCGATGTGCTGCTGAAGGAAAAGCGTTACGGCGATCTGCGCGATGTACTGAACCGGCACGTCGACGCGCTGTTCACGACGGAAGAAATCAATCCGCCGGTCATGGCCGACCTGTACTGCAGGATTGGTCTGCTGACGGCCGGGCTTGACGGCTGCGGCGATTCGGCCGTCGATTCGTTCGCCACGGCGTTGAATTACGATCCGGAACACGCCGAATCCATCGCGCAGCTTGAAGGCATGCTCGGCGTGGAAGAACTGCGTCCGCGCCTGGTCGAGCTGCTGAAGGGGCCGTTCGAGGCCGCCGGCCGTCACAAGGACCTGGCCGATCTGATCGAAATCGAATTGCAGATCAAGGGCGACAGCATCGACACGATTGATCTGCTGTGGAAGCTGGACGCGCTTTATTCGAACGGCGCCAGCGACGACAGCAAGCATTTCCGCACTTTGTCGCGCATCATGATTGTCACGCCTGACGTCACCAGGGCCTGGGACGGCATTGAAGTTGTCACCAGATCGCTGGGTGCGTGGCGCGCGCTGGTCGACATTTACGCGAAGTCGCTGGAAGGCATTGAACTGGCCGACGTGCGCGTGGCGCTCGGGCTCCGCCTTGCCAGAATCCTGTGGGAAGAACTGACCAGCCTCGATGAAGCCCGGAAGGCCTTCCACAGCGTCCTTGAACTGGACGATTCGAACGAAACCGCGCTGGACGCCCTGGAAACGATTTACGAAGGCCAGGAAAATCATCCCGAACTGCTGAAGGTTTACAAGCGCCGCTTCGAGGTGTCCCCGTACGCCGGCGAAAAGATCGCGTACGCGTTCAAGATGGCCTCTGAACTGGCCGACCACCTGGACAACATTGACGGCGCGATCGCCGCGGTGCGTTCTGTTCTTGAAATCGACCCCGACTATCCGGCCGCGTTCAAGCAGCTCGACAACCTCTATGTCAGGGCTGAAAGCTGGTACGACCTGGCCGATGTCCTGCAGAAGCGGATCGAGCTGGCCGAAGACGATCGCGACCGCACCTGGCTGCGCCTGCGCATGGCCGAAACGCTGGAAAGCAAGCTCGAAAACGTCGCCGGGGCCGTGGACGTCTATCATGTGATCCTCGAAGGCGAACCGACCAACGCCGACGCCCTTGCCCAGCTCGAAAGGCTGTTCGGCAACGAAGACGTCAAGGTGATGGTCGCCCCGATTCTGCTGCCCGCGTACAAGGCCAGTGACGACAACGTAAAGCTGGTCGCCGTGTACGACGTGCTGGCCGAGGCCGCTGGCGACATCGAAACGCGTCTGACGCATTATGCAACGATTTCCGGCATCTACGAAAATCGGATCAACGACCTCGACAAGGCGTTCGAATACGTTTCGAAGGCTTTCAGGGCAGCTCCGGAACGCGCCGCGCTGGTTGACGAAGTGCTGCGCGTCGGTTCGGCCCGCTCCGCCATCGGCGAAGCGGTCATGGTCCTGGCCGGCGTCGTGTTCGACATCGAGGACGAAGATCGCCGCCGTGAAACCCACAGGGTCATCGCTAAGGTCTGTCGTGATGCCGCAGTCGATCGCGAAATGGCGAAGAAGCACTTCCGCGCGGTCCTGAAGATCGATCCGGCGGACCTTGCCGCCATCGACGACCTGATCGCGATGCACAGGGAAGACAACGAAGTCGAACCGCTGGTCGGCCTGGTTATGACCAGGGCGGACCTGGTGACGTCACCCGCCGAACGCGCCTCGCTTCTGCTGTGGGCCGGTGACCTGTACGCTGACACGCTGGGCAGGGATGAAGACGCCATCAACGCTTACAACGGCGTGCTGGAAATCGAATTCAAGGACATGAAGGCCATCGTCGCCCTGGAAAAGCTGTACGAAAAGGGCGAAAAGTGGATGGAACTGGTCGATGTGCTCGGGCGCAAGGCCGATTACACGGAAGACGATGAACGCATAGCGTCCCTGAAGAAGAAGGGGCTTGTCCAGCATGACCGCATGGGCAACACCGGCGACGCAATCGAAACCTTCCTGCAGGTCATGGCGCTGAAGCCGGGCGACGTTGACGGCCTGCGTACCCTTGACCGCCTGTATGGTGCCGCCGAAGACTGGTGGAACCTCTACTCGACCCTGGAAACCCTGCACGACCTGGTTACCGGCGAGGAACGCCTGACCGTGCATTTCCGCATGGGCAAGCTGCTTGAATCCGAAATCGGCGACGCCACGAAGGCCGTCGACATTTTCAAGGACCTGCTGGACGAATTCCCGGATAACCGCGACGCGGTCGACGCCCTGGAAACCATGGTTCGCGCGGATCACGCCACGGACGCCGCCTTCGCGATACTGTCGCCGGTGCTGGCCGCCCGCCAGGAGTGGATGCGCCTGTACGTCGTTTACGAAGTCATCACCGAGCGTGAAGAAGACGTCGCGCGCAAGGTCGCCAACCTGCTGAAGATGGGCGAAATCGCCGAAATCCGCATGGGCGAACCGCTGCGCGGTTTTGAATGCTACGGCAAGGCCTTCGTGACCGACCCGCTGAACGTCGAGGCCCGCCAGCACATCGAGGCGCTGGCCACCGCGCACGACATGTGGGAAAACGTGCCCGGCCTGATGCTGGAAGGTGCCAAGGTTGTTGAAGGAACGGCGCACGCGCTGGAACTTCGCCTGCACGCCGCCAGGATCCTGCGCGACAGCATCAGCGACCTGCCGGCCGCCGCCGCCGCGTTCGAAAAGATCATCGAAGACAACGAAAACAACGCGGAAGCGTTGTCGGCGCTGGACGAACTGTACTCGACGCTCGAAAAGTGGGGCGACCTGGCCCGCATCCTGCGTGCCGAATACGACGCCACCCAGGTCGTCGAAGACAAGGTTCGCTTCATCCTCCGCTTCGCGTCCGTGTCCGAAGTTCACCTGGGCGATTCGAAGGCCGCCCTGGATGCCAGGCAGGAAGTGCTTTACCTGGTCCCGAACCAGCCTGACGCCGTTGCCGGCATGCGCGCCACGTTCAATGCGGGCAAGCATCGCGCCGACATCCTCGGCATCATCGAGCCCATTTACATCGAGACGGGCGCGTTCAAGGATCTGGCCGAAGTCTATGAAGCCGTGCTGACCGACATCACGGAACCGGACGATCGCCGCGGCGTCATGACCCGCCTGGCCGAGGTCTGGGAAAAGAACCTGGCAAGCGAAACCGCCGCGATGACGTGGTACGGTCGCGCGCTGGAAATCGACCCCGGCGACGAATCTCTGCTTATCCAGATCGAAATCCTTGCCGGTTCGTCGGGCAACTTCAAGCTGCTCCTGGACATCCTGCTTGCGGCCGCGAAGGCGTGCGGCGATGCCGAACGCAAGGTCTACCTGTGGCACAAGGCGCTGGAAACCGCCCGCGACAAACTGGCCGACCAGGCACAGGCAGAACAGATCGGCAAATGGATCCTGGAACTGCAGGAAAACGATCGCGTCGCGCTGTCCGCCCTGGACGCCATGTATGTGGATCAGTCCCGCTGGGCTGACCTGCTGGCCATCCTGAACACGGAAGTCACGGCTGCCGATTACGATGAAGAAAAGATCGGCTTCCTGATGCGCGTCGGCGCCCTGCAGCGCGACCGCCTGGACAATTCCGATGGCGCCGTTGAAGCGTTCACGCAGGTCCTGAAGGCCGACGAAATGCACCGCGACGCGCTGACCTCGCTCAGCCGCCTGCACGAGGCGCGCGGCGAATGGGAACCGCTGTTCAACGTGCTGGCGCGCCTGGCCGACGGGGAATCGACGGGCGAAGGCCGCGCGGTGATTCAGCGGCGCATGGCCGTCCTGGCGGAAGAAAAGCTGAACCGTGCCGAAATCGCGCTCCAGCTCTGGGACGAGGTTTCGCGCGTCGAAACGTCGGATGTCGTCGCGCTGCGCAACCTTGAACGGCTGCACGCAGCGGCTGGCGACTGGACGTCGTTTGTCGAATCCTGCGACAGGGAACTGCCGCTTGTCGCCGACGATCAGATTCGCAGCGGCGAACTGCTGCGGGCCATCGCGAAGGCGGCGGAAGTCGAACTTGGCGATGCATACCAGGCCCAGGCGGCGTGGCGTCGCATCCTTGAAATGTCGCCGCGCGAAATGGACGCGCTCCAGTCGCTGCGCCGGCTTTACCGTGAATCCGGGGACAGCCAGGCCCTCTGGGGAATCCTCGAGGCCCTGGTCAACACCGGCATGATTGGCGGTGAAGACCTGCTGGCGCTTGAACGCGAACTGGCCGAGCTGCTGACGTCCGACCTGCGCAAGCTGGACGAAGCGATCGTCTGGTGGAACAGGGTCCTGGAACTGTCGGCCGACGACATGGATGCCCTGAAGAAGCTGGAAGGGCTGTACGACGAAACCGGCCGGTTCAACGACTGTGTCCGAATCATCAAGCGGATCGTGTCGCTGACCGGCGATGCGGAAGCTCAGGCGGCGATGCTGACGCGCGCGGCCGAAATCCAGGCCGACCAGATGAAGGACCTGGGCGCCGCGGCGGATACACTCCAGTCCGTTGTCGGGATCATCGGCAACAACATGGAAACGTCCGAAAAGCTCCAGGACCTGTACAACAGGCTGGAAAACTGGGACGGGCTCCGTGACGTCCTGCTGGATCGCGACGCGCTGCTGAAGGAAGTCGACGACAAGGTCAACAACTACGCGGAATGCGCGCGCGTCTGTGAAGAACGTCAGGGCTCTCAGTCGAACGCGTTCTGGGTTTATGTGAAGGCCGCCCTTGTGAACCCGGCGGACGAAAACATCGGCCTGGAATTGTGGCGTCTGGCCCAGATCCTTCAGAACTGGGAAGAATACGTCGCGGCCCTCGCGCCCGTCGTCGATCAGATGGGTGACGACCAGCGGCTCGAACACCTGGTCCGTTTCGGCGAAGTCCTGCACAAGTACACCCAGAAGACCGCCGACGCGATCGGCTTCTATGAAAAGGTGCTGAAGGACTGGCCGGAAAACGAACCGGCCCTGGAGGCGTTGACGGTCCTGTACGCCGATGCGAATGACTGGAACAAACTGGTGTCGGTCCTGGAAAAGCGGGTTGAACTGACCCCGGACTACATGCAGAAGGTGGAATTCCAGTCGCTGGCCGCCCAGGTGCTTGAAGCGAAGCTTGGCGATCCGCGGCGCGCGGTTGTCGCGTACGCGAAGGTGCTGGATTACGATGACCGTCACGTCGAAACGATCGATGCGCTGGTCAGGCTGTACGGCGACCTGAAGGACTGGGAAAAGCTGGTTGACGCACTCGGGCGCAAGGCCGATGTGGCGCCGGATCAGGAAATTGAAGTCCGCTTCCGGATCGGTCAGATCCTTGAAGGCGAAATCCAGGATCCGCGCCGCGCCATCGGTGCATACCAGACCATCCTGGAACAGTCGGCTTCACACACCGCCAGTATCGAAAGACTGCAGTCGCTGTACGCCGGACTGAAGGACTGGGTCGGACTGGCCGACGTTTTCCAGCGCCTGCTGGACATGGCCAGTGAAACCCCGGACAGGATCCTCTACTGCTACAAGCTTGCCGAGCTGTTTGAAACCAGTCTCGACGACAAGCGCCGCGCGCTTGAATACTGGCTGCAGATCCTGGACCTTGACCCGCTCGATCACGAAGTCTTCGAAGCGGCGGTCAAGATCATGACCGACCTGGAAGACTACAACGAACTGGTCAACCTGTATGAAAACCGGCTGATGAAGGTTGAAGACCGGGAAATCAGGATCACCACGCTGCAGCGCGAAGCGACGCTGTACGAACAGAAGATGGAGGACCTTAACGCCGCCATTTCCTGTTACCAGCGCATGCTGGGGTACCAGCCGGATTACCAGCCGGCCTTTGAAAACCTGATTCGCCTGTTCACGTCCATGGAGTCCTGGTACGACGTGGTCGACACGTATGTCCGCTGGAAGGACCAGGTCGATTCCGATGAACGCATGGTCGACCTGATGATGAAGGCTGTCGATGTCGTTCGCGTGAAGCTGGAAAACCCGGATCGCGCAATCGACATGCTGCGCGGCATCCTGGTCGTGGACCCGATCAACGACAGGGCGTCAAAGTGCCTGATTGAAATCTACACCGACCTGCTGGACTGGGAAAAGGTCGCGGGCGTGTACCTTTCGTTGGAAGCGGCTGTCGCGAACGAAGATGAAAAGGCGCGCCTGCGGGCTGCGGCCGGCGACATTTACCTGCATCGACTGAAGGATCGCGTGCACGCGGTCGAGCATTACGAAAGGGCGCTGTCGTGGAATCCGCGCATGACTGAAGTGTCGATGGCGCTGGCGGCCACTTACGTCCAGGCGGCGATGTGGGAAAAGGCTGAACCGCTGCTGGACATCCTGGGCAGCGACGGCAAGGTGATGGGCGACGCGGGTCGCGCGGCGGAAATCCATTACAACATGGGTCTGTGTGCCGAAAAGCTGTTCGATTTCGAAAAGGCCTTCCGCGAATACACCATGGCGCTCAAGGCGCGGCCGAACCATTTCCGTACTTCGCTGGGCATCGGGCGTTACTACCAGCGCAAGGAACTGTGGCAGCTGGCCAAGGACCACCTGATGAAGGCGGTTTCGCTTGGAAAGGACGAACTGACCGACGAAGAAATGATTGACCTCGGGTTTGCCCTGGGTGAAGTCAACCTCGCCCTGAACGACGACCGTGAAGCGGGCGCCTGGCTGGATAAGGTTCTTTCGCTGGCACCGGCGAACGAAAAGGCAGTGGATCTGCAGATCGCGATTGCGGAACGGCGCCAGGACTGGCCGGCCGTGATCAGGTACAAGCAGGCCCGCGTGGATGCCCACAACGACCCGTACGAAAGATTCAGTGTCCTGCTGGAAGTGGGTGACATCTATCAGGAAAAGATGGGCAACACCCACGGCGCGACCGCGGCTTACCGTGAAGCGCTGGGAATCGAACCGGGCGCCAAAGTCGCCTTGATGCGGTTGTACAACCTTTACCTGAAGAACGGCGAATACCTTGACGCGCTGTCGTTGCTGAAGGCCATGGCGGATGCCGAGGATACGAAGGAAGGGCGTGCCAGGGTGTACGTCCAGATGGCGGCGATTTACCAGGAAAAGCTGAACGACGACACGGCCGCGATCCAGGCGCTGGACGACGCGCTTGATGCCGACCCGGACCGCCTGGAAGCGTTCCGCGCGATCGACGAAATTCTGACGCAGCAGAAAGACTGGGTCAGCCAGGCGATGGCGTACACGAAGATGATCAACAGGCTGAAGGGGCGCGGCAATTCCGAACTGGAATACAGGCTGCAGGCCAACCTGGGCGAAATCTACCGTTCGCGGCTCAAGGACCCCCATGCCGCCGTGGAAGCGTACCAGGCCGCCTCGAAGATCAAGCCGGATGAAAAGCGGACTTACGAAATCCTGGCGCAGTTGTTCGAACTGAAGGAATCCGACGAAGACAAGGCTGTCGAAGCTCACCGGAGCCTTGTTGCCCTGGGTCCGATATCGAAGGACGCCGCCGCTTCCTACAAGGCGATGCGTCGCCTGTACATGAAGATGAACCAGTTCGACAAGGCCTTCGTGGTTTCGTCGATAATGCGGGCGATGGAAATCGCGGACCAGGAAGAGGCGAAGTTCTACGACGACAACCTGGAACCGGGAATCCCGTGGTTCAACGGCACGATCGAGCCGGCGCGCTGGGAAAGCCATCTGATGGCGAAGGACGAAGACATCGTCCTGGGACGCACGCTGCAGGTGATTTACCAGGGTATCGGACCGTACCTGGATCTGAAGGAACTGAAGGATCTGGGCCTGCGCCGCAAGCCGGACATGGATCTGGACCAGAAGCTTGTGTTCGTCAACATTTACAAGGCGGCCAACAAGGCGCTGGGCCCGCTGCCGCACAAGGTGTACCGCGACGACAACCCGACGGGCATGAAGGTTGAATACCTCGCACCGCCGGCGCTGATTGTCGGGGCCGACATGATGTCGGGTCATGACGAATACGAACTGGCGTTCCAGATCGGGCGTCAGTTGACGTACCTGCACCCGATGCACTTCCTGGCAGCGGTCAAGAACCTGACGGAACTGAAGGTCATCATGGCCGGCGTGTTCAAGTACTGCAAGCCGGAAATGGAATTCGGCGCCGGAGCGGAGGTCGTGACCGAACTGGTCAGGACGATCGACCGCAAGATGAACCAGCAGCAGAAGAACCAGATGACGAAGCTGGTCGACGACTTCCTGCGTCGCCACCAGGAATCGCTGGACGAGGTCTTCCGTAATTACTTCCGCAGCATGGAAATCACGGCGCTGCGCGCGGGTACTCTGGTTTCGTGCAACGTTCCGTCGGTAATGAACGCCCTGCGCGTCGAGCAGTCCGGGTTCAGCCGCATGGAACGTCGCGAAAAGATCGAGGAAGTTCTGCGGTTCGCGATCAGTGAAGACCACTTCGTCCTGCGCCGGGCGCTGGGCATCAGCATCGACAAGGATGTTGTGTAGTCCCGCGGTCCGGCCCCGGCCAGCCTTCAACAGTCTTACCGATTAATCCGTTGTCGATGAAATTCCAGGCGGCGAAATCTTCAGGGGATACGTCCGATCAGGGCGACCGCGTCCAGGCCGCCATGTCGGAACTCGAGCCTGCGTTCGGCCGGTATCGACCACTGCCGGGCCATCGCGGCGTCAGGCATGACGATGGCGTAACGCCAGCCGCGCCAGTCGGCCTGCATGGTGCGGGCGATCCGGCGATAAAGCGACGCGGGGGTTGAATCGACGTCAAGGCGCAGTCCGTATGGGGGATTCAGGACCAGCATGCCGGACGGGAAGGGCGGCTGGGCCCCGAAAAAGTCGGCAATTTCGAACGCGACCTGGCCGGCGATCGTGGACGACGCCGCGTTTGCGCGGGCGGCTTCGATGGCGATGGGGTCGAGGTCGCGGGCGATAATAATGGATCGGCTGCGCGCCGGGTCGGCGTCGGATTTGCCGGAAAAGGCGCCCGTCATGTGGTTCCAGGCGGCCGCCGGGAACGCGGGCCAGTCCATGAATGCGAAGCGGCGCGGTTCAAGGGCGGAAAGGGCCGGCGCCACCGACGACGCGATCAGGGCTGCTTCGATGGCGAACGTGCCGGAGCCGCACATGGCGTCGACCAGGTTCAGGGAACCGTCGTAACCCGCGGCCAGAAGGATGGCGGCCGCCAGGCTTTCGCGGATTGGCGCCGCGACCGATTTCCTGCGCCAGCCGCGCCTGTGCAGCAGGTCGCCGGAAGAATCCAGGGACAGTGTGAGCCGGTCTTCGTCAAGCCGGGCCAGCACCTTCTGGGCGCCGCCAACGTCGATGAAACGGGGCGGGGGCAGCCCCTCAACCTGGAAATGCCTGTTCATGGCGTCCTGGATCGTGGTTTTCAGCAGCGTCGTGCTTTCCAGCCGCGACGAATGAATCGTGGGCTGCAGGTCGACGGCGCAATCGCATGGAATCCATGCTTCCCAGGGGATCGCGGCGGTTTCGCGGAACACGTCTTCGACGGCGCGGCCCTTGAAGGAGGCCACGCGGACAAGCACGCGCGAGGGCGTCCGAAGCACGAGGTTGGCGGTCATGCCCGTTTCCAGGCGTCCTTCAAACTCGACCCCGCCGTGGATTTCGGTCGGGCCGGGCGCGATGCCGTGATCGGCCATTTCCGCGCGGAGGATCTGTTCCAGTCCCGGCGCGCACACGGCCATCCATGTGTGAGTCCTGGACCGCACATGTTTTTTCGCGCGTCGTTCGATCGAAACTGTTGTCGTGTTGGTGTCGTCATTCATGCCGGGAGTTTACGTCAATTCCGCGCCGTGTTGACGGTTAATAAGCCGATGAATCCATTCTTGCAGTAAGACAGGGCCAATGGCAGACTAAGGCGGCTGCTGGATTGGCGGCGTCAAATCGACCGGGGGGTACATGTCTGAATTCAACGCGGGAAACGTCGAACCTGAACGCGACAGCCGCCTTACCAGGTGGCAGGTCCAGATATTCGCGACCCTGTGGGGCGGATACGCCTCATATTACCTCTGCCGGATGAACTTTTCCGTCGCCCAGCCGCTTATCATGGCGGAATTCGGCTGGAAGGAAGACGCGATTGGCCTGATCCCGACCGTGTATGCGCTGACCTACGCCATCGGCCAGTTCGTCAACGGGCAGCTCGGCGAAAAGTTCGGGGCCAGGCGGATGATGACCGCGGCCATGACGCTGGCCGTCGTCGCCAACGTCCTGTTCCCGCTGGCAACTTCCCTTCCAATGATGATGCTGCTGTGGGGTATCAACGGGTACGCACAGTCGGCCGGCTGGTCGCTGGTCGTCAAGACGCTGACCAACTGGACCACAACGCGCAACCGGGGGTTGCTTGTCGGTTTGATTTCAACGTGTTACCAGGTCGGCAACGTCCTGGCGTGGCTGCTTGCCGGTACCCTGGCCGGCACTTACGGTTGGCGCGTGGCGTTCTTCGTGCCTTCCGCGATTCTTTCCGCCATGACGCTGGCGCTGTGGTTTTTCCTGCGGGATGACCCGCGCCTGGCCGGTTTCGGCCGCGTGCGTGACGACATCGAAGACACGCCGGCGAAGGCGACCGTCGAAGAATCGATCGCGGCTGAAAAGCTGCCCTTCCTTGAAACCATGCGCCTGGTGCTTTCCAACAAGGTCCTGTGGGTCCTGGCACTTGGATACTTCTGCATGAACGCGGTCCGGTATTCGTTCATGAACTGGGCCGTCACGTACATGGCCGATTATCACGGTCAGAACATCAAGCAGAGCGCGTTCAAGGCGGTGGCTTTGCCCCTGATCGGCGCTGTCGGCGCCGTGCTGGCCGGCTGGTTGTCGGACAAGCTGTTCAACAAGCGGCGCGCGCCGCTGTGCGCCATCATGCTTTTCGGGCTTGCGCTGGTCTGCATCGGGTTCGTTCTTGTCCCGCGTGGTGAAACCTTGATTGCAACCGCGATGCTGGGCCTGGCCGGATTCCTGGTTTACGGGCCGGACATGCTGATGAGCGGCGCTGCAACGGCCGATGTGCACCCCAAGGCGGCCGCCGCGGCGACAGGGTTCACGATGGCGATGGGAAACTTCGGCGCCATGATTTCCGGTGCCGGCATCGGCTGGCTCATCAAGAGGACCCGTCTTGACGAAGCGTCGATCACGGCTGCGCTTCCCGACTGGGCGGCCCCGTACTTCAGCGAATGGATACTCGTGTTCTGCCTGCTGGCCTTCCTTGCCATCCTGTCCGCGGTCCTGATGACCACCATCTGGAACGCCCGTCCCAAGGGCGCGAAGTAGCCGCTGTTAGCCCACTGTTAGATTGTTAGAGTCTTGATAGTAATCTGTTATAACTTGCCGAAATCGTTTACATAATTTTTCCGGCGGGTTAATTGTCGCTCCGGTTCCGGACACGAATCCAGCGTCTGCAACACGGAGTTGATAATGAAACCTGCCGGACTCGCGGCCCTGATCGTTCTTTGCTTCTGCGTTCCAGTCATTGCGGTCGCGCAGGACAATCCTGCTGCGAACACGGCCGTGCCCGCGGCCAGTGCGACACCACCACCTGCATCAGCCCCTGAAAAGAAGCCCGAACCGGCTTACGGCCTTTATGAGGTCGTCACGGGCGACACGGTCCGGTGGATCCCCTATGGCATGTGGGACAAGCCGGCTGTAAGGCCGATGTCGGAAATGCTTCTGACGCCTGCCTTTGAAAAGAAGCTGGTCAGTCCGTATTTTGAACCGATCGTGATGCTGCGTTCGACCTACGTCACCACGCGCGAAGATTCCTGGGTCGATGAACGCGGGCGTGAAAGAAGCAGCACCGAATTGCGCCGCACCTTCTTCGGTCATCGCGAAGGCTTCGTCCTGGAAAACATGGAAATCGGCGTCAGGGGGCGCGTGAACAACGTCGGCATCCATTACGGGCTTCTTCTGGAAGCCGTGCCGCGTGAAAAGGACGGCACCAAGAGCGAGGGCGACTACCTGAAGGAAGTCTGGGTTGGATGGAACAAGTATTCGGTTTTCGACGTGAAGGTCGGCAGGATCAAGGTGCCGATAAGCCAGGCGAACCTCAAGTCCACGCATGACCAGCCGCTGGTATACAAGCCGCTCCTGGACACGTTGCTTCCCAAGAGGTTGATCGGCGCGTCGGCGAGTCTGGGCGATCCGTGGGGCATCGCGAGGATCCATGGCGGCGTCTTCAACACGGCAAAAGAGGCCCACGAACAGCTTTTCAGCACGGAATCCCTGATGTACGCGGGCCGTCTTGAACTTGCCGTCGACCGCATCTTCGATGTGGCGGGCATCAACACCGGCCGATTCTTCAACATGTCGCTGGGCGGCAGCATCGCGTATTCGAAGAACAACTACGACCCGCGCACCGAGATGCGTTACCTGGGGCTGGATGCGCGCCTGGATCTTTATATCTTCACGATGGAAGGCGAAGTCCTGTTCAAGGATTACTACGGCGAGGGGACCCAGGAAAACAACGCTTATCGTGGCATGGGCTGGCACTTCGACTTCACCGCGCGTGTGTGGCCGACCGTCATCGACCTGACGTTCCGCATCGAAGAGGCCGACAACAACAACGAACTGGTAATCGACTTCGCGGACACTGCCGGCATGGCGATGGACCAGAACAAGATGTGGATGACGTTCGGGTTGATGATCCACGCGGCCAGACAGTTCGACCTTTCATTCAACTATGTGCTTCGGCGCGAGGCCGAGGGTCGCGAGTTTGTAAACGACATGTTCCTGGGCATGGCCCAGTTTCATCTGTGAACATGCACCGGCCGCATGCCGGGTGTGGATACATGAATCCGGAGGGTTTTGAATGAAGAAGATATCGCTGGTCGCGCTGACGATACTGGTCGCGTCGGCCGTTTTTGTTCCCGGTTGCGCATTCAAGGATAAGGTCCCGGATATCGGCGGACAGGACGAAGGGGCGGAGATAATCGAAGACGTGGCCGAGCCGGCCGACACGGCCATGACGGAAGACATGGTCGGCGAAGGTCTGGTGGACGGGGTTGTGGACACGGCAGCGGACGTGGCGACAGAGGGAATGGTCGCCGTCCAGGCCCCGGCCGACTGGGCCCCGGATGCCGACCTGAAACCGCATTTTGTTCACATGACATACAACTCGGCTCCCTCGACCAGCGTTGTGATCCAGTGGGAAACCGACAAGAAGGTGATCGGTGAATACACCCCGAAGGTCTGGCTGGTTAAGGCGTCCGAAGTGCCCGGCGCTGACGTCGGCGTATTTGATGACAACCTGAATATCCCGTTTGACGCGACCATGGTGTTCGAGGGCCAGGCCGAACAGTACTGCCGGTTCTTCGTGTGCGACGAGGCCATTCTCGACGGCCTGACCTGGTACGTCGAGGTTTCGGGGCTGGAACCGGACACCGATTATTACTATCGCGCCGGCACCTGGGAGGATTTTGACCCCTCAACCGGCGAATTCACCGGCGCCAATCTTTCCGAGTCATACAGATTCAGGACCGGTCCGGTCAAAGGCAGCCGTGGCGCGATCCAGTTCGGCTTCGGTTCCGACAGCCAGAATTGGGTCGACGACATGGAAGACATCATGAAAGATATTCGGGCCGGCAACGGAAAGGGCAATGCTTTCTGGCTTTTCGGGGGCGACCTGACCGAAGTCGGCACGCAGGAAGAACTGTGGGGCTGGTTTGACGTGCTGGCGCCGCTGCTGCATTACTACCCGTTCATGCCGGTTGTCGGAAATCACGACATCATGCCGCTGATCATTTACGGGTCGTTCATTCTTCCGGAAGAAGAAGGGCTGGACGAAGACCTGAGGCGCGGCGCCTGGTCGTTCAATTACGGCAACGTTCACATCGCCGGTTTTTACAGCCTGGGCGACTATGGCGTCGAAAGGCAGATGCCATGGCTGGAAGCGGATCTTGCGGCGGCCGACGCCGATCCCGATATCGACTGGAAGATCGTGATCTTCCATCACCCTGCGTATTCGTCGTCGAACGTGCATGGGTCCACTGACTACATCCAGCGCCTGACGTGCCCGATTCTTGATCGCTACAACGTCGATCTGGCGCTGTCGGGACACGACCACGATTACGAAAGGACGTTCCCGCTGAAGGAAGGCGGAATCCGCGAAAACGGCGATGGGACCGTTTATGTCACGGCGGGCGGTTTCTTTTCAAAGAAGTCTTACGGCAACGGCGAATCGGATTTCACTGCGGTTTCCTTCCATGGCGACATGAAGAATTACGTGATTTTCAATGTCGAAGGCGGGGTGCTTATGGGCACCACCTACAACGGCGCGCACGAGGTCATCGACCAGTTCATGCTGCTCAAGGCGGAATGAAGGAGGCACAGATGGGACGTTTGCTGAGCGTGCTCGCGGTTACTGGCCTTGCAATGTGCGGATGCGGCGAAATCGACGGTGGCGATGACTGCGTCTTCACCGGCCTGGAAACGACTTCAGCGGTGGATGAAGCGGTTGCGGCGGGCGATGACGTCCTGGAAGCGGGTGATGTCGCCGTCGAACCCCACGACGTGGCAACGGGTGACGACGATCTGGCTGCAACGGACTATCCGGCGTGCGCCGAGGGTGCGACAACCCAGCGTATAACGTTCGTCCATGTCAACGACCTTCACGCGTCTTACATGCTGGCCGGCGAGCAGGGCGAAACGTCATGGGCCAGGGTCGCCGGGTACGCGAAGGCACAGAGGGCGATAAACCCCTACACGATATTCACCGATGGCGGCGACGATCATGAAAAAGGGGCGATTGCAGAGCAGCTTTCCGGCGGCCATTCGACCATTGAAGCAGTCAGGGCGATGAATTTCGATGTGCGTGTGATCGGGAACCACGATTTTGCGTGGGGGCCGGAAGAGCTTCTGGAGTTCACGCACGACGATCACGCCGAGGTGCTTTGCAGCAACACGAGGTACCTCGGGGAAGAGCCGGAAGCGTGGGGCGCGGTTCCGTGGGCAGAAATTCAGGTCGGATGCGTTCGTGTGGGGTTTTTCGGCCTGCATCCGCATCCGTACAACGAGCTGAACGAATCATATGAAGGTCCTTACTTCCCGGGGAATACGGACTTCGAAACGAGGTACGACTACGAAACGCTTGTCCGTGAAATACTGGAAGAACATCGGTCCGGCGTGGACTATGTCGTGATGCTTTCCCACCTGGGCGCCGGGACGGACAGGGAACTGGCCGAAGCGGTCGACGGCATCGACCTGATCCTGGGGGCCCACTCGCACACGACGATGGCCGGGCCCGAAGTGGTGGGGGACACACGGATTGTCCAGTGCGGGGCGGACGGATTGTTCATCGGGCGTGTCGACGTGGATTTCGACCTGACCGAGGCGTCGTCGCAGGTGGGGTACGAACTGGTCCTGAACCTGGAGGGCGCGGTCGATGCAGATCCCGCGACCCAGGCGGCGATCGAAGATATTGTCAACGAGTTCGCGCCGTTATCAGGGGAGCCGGCGGCCAGGGTGAAGGGCGGGGCGAGGTCGATCGCGGAGGTGGCCGCGCTGGGCGCCTTGCAGGTTGCGCAGGCCGATGCCGCGCTGATATGGAACGAAACGATCTGGACCGGGTGGGCGCCCGGCGGCCTGAGCGTGCAGCAGATGCTGGACATATTCAAGGTGGAACGGCAGCCGGCCGGGACATCGGGCTTCAGTTCGCTTCAAACGGTGGAAGTCGATGGCGGGGTGCTTGGCCAGATAGCTTCGTCGGTTCCGGCCGGTTTTGCTTACGTCGGACCCGCGGCGCCTGAGTCCGGCCGTACCTATGTGCTGGCGGTGCAGAAGGGGCCCGCAATGAATCCCTCGCGGTTCTTCGGTGAAGGTGTCGCATTCGGTGCCCCGGGCTTTGTGTCCGAAATGTGGTACGTGATGTACAGGTACGGCGCCGAAAGACTTCTGAACTGCACATACATCGACAGCGATGAAACCTTCGAGGATTGCGGCTGGCCGGAGTGATCCGGATGGGCCTCCACGGGTCGGATGCAGGCGGACCAGACGGGGCCGGGCATCCTGTCCACATTTCCTAATTTCAATGTAAAGAATATATACTAGGCCCGACTTGCTGACTTTTCGGGGGCTTTCATGTCACGTAACGCGGGTTATTCATGGCTGGCCGCGGTCGCGCCGGTCATGCTGGCGGCGCTTATGTTCGCGGGTTGCGGTGACGGCGGCAATCCGATCTCGATGGACACCATCGGTGAACAGGACCTGGTCGAATCGGACGTCGTCGACGACGCGATGATCCAGGACGACGTGCCGGTCGACCGCGATATTACGGCTGACGGCGCAGTTCCCGACGAGGGGGAAGACACGTTCGTGCCGCCCGATGCGGGTGAAGACATAACGGCCGATGTTAGGGAAGATGTCCCTGGCGAAGACGTTGCCGACCCGGACACAAATATCACGGACATCCAGGAAGAAGACACGACGGAACCGGTTCCGGACTGTGCCAGCTATGATGACTGCGCCGACGGTGAATCGTGCGTGTTCAGTCTGGGCGTTTGCCAGAGGCGTTCGACGTGGACTGCGGATGCGCTGGGGCTGTTTAACATCCATGCGATGGACGGCGCCGTCAACGACAGGCTGATAATCGACGGCGACCGGTTCACGACCGGCGGGCTGACCGGTAACGCAGTCACGGTGAAGATTGGCGACAAGGTGATACCGTCGACCGGGGTTGCAAAGGACGAAAACAGGCTTTTTATTACGGTCCTTTTCGGAATGGCCGGTGCGATTACGGTGACTGACAATGGTGGCAACAAGGCGACTATTCCCGGCCCATTCAAGCAGTCGGTGAAGGGGCTGATCGCGTGCGACGGCACGACTCCGGCGGCAACTGGCGTCGTCCCCGACAATCCGTGGGAAGCCGGTCCGTATGCAGCCGGGTATGTCGACATTGTTGGCGACACGTCAAAGACCCGCGTGTATTACCCGGCCGAATGTGGTTCGGTCAGGCGGCCGGCAGCGACGGGCACATACCCGCTGGTCGTGATACTGCACGGTAACGCGGCGCTGCACCTGCAGTATGAATACCTGGCGGAACTTTTTGCAACGTGGGGATTCGTGTCCATCAGTCCGGTCACGCAGCAGAATATGGCCGGCGAAGAATACGCGCAGTTCGTTTCGGAAACGCGTCCGGTTGTTGATCGTTTCCTGGGCCGGAACCTGGCGGATGAACATGCTGTTCTCGCGAACGTGACGACGACGGACAAGGTGTTTTTCGTCGGGCATTCCCGTGGAACGGGCCGTGCCGAAGAACTGACGCATGTGGACACTTTCGACCAGCCGGATCTCGAAGAAAATACGGTTGGCGGCATATACCTGGGGCCTGTTGATGACGCGGGCTGGAGCGTGGAAGGGGCGCTGATGGTATTTGGCGGCGGCAAGGATATGCAGTCCGGATCAATGGTTTATGAAGCCGCGTACAATGAACACACCGGCGATAAGTGGCTGATCGAAATCCCCGGCGGCAACCACGGTTCTTTCTGCGATCACAAGGTTTACGGGTACGGTGCGCTTGGCGGCATGGGCGACAAGGAACCGACGATTTCCCGCCATGAACAGCACAAAATTGTCCAGATGTACGCGGTGCCGATGCTGCAGCGCGCCTTCGGTCTGGACGAACCGTTTGCCAGCTACCTCGACAACCCCGTCAGCGGCATGGATTACACGATCGTTCACGAGGACGCGGAGGTCGTGGAGCAGTAGTCCGCGAACGAGGGCATTCAACCAGTCATCAAGCCTTGAATCACTGGTGATGTAGTCAGTGGTCGCAGGCACCCACCCCCGTCACTGGCACTTTCCGCTTGAACAGTAGTATCCGGAATTGCATGTGTAACTGGACCAGTACGGGCAGCCGGTGTAGTAGTCTTCCACGCATTTCTTGTACGCGGTCGTCGAGGTGCAGACGGATTGGTCGACGGTGCATTCGTTGGAACAGACGCACTCGCCGCCGCTGCACTTTTCGCCGTAGCTGCCGTAACAGTAGCTGGTTGAAATGTACCAGCAGCCGCTGGTCTGGTCCTGCTGGCAGGTTTCGATAACGTCGGTTTCGCCCGTGGCGCACCACTTCTGGCTGGCGCTGCATTCGTTGTCGCAGACGCACTCGCCCTGATCGTCATCGCCGGTCACGCATGACGCCCCGTTTCCGCAACTGTAATACCCGCCGTATTCAAGGCAGGGGTCGTCGTCGTGGTCGCCGCAGGTCAGTGCCGTGTAGGGATAGGTTGTGTCGTCCGGGTTGCAGATCATTTCGCCGGAAGCGCATTCGTTCTGGCAGGCTGCGATGCAGGTTTTTGATTTGCCGCAGACCGGTTTGCCCGCGGCGGTGCAGTCCTGCGAGGTCAGGCACTCGACGCAGCGTCTGCCGCCCGCGGTGTCGCAGACCTTGCCGTCTTCGCAATCCCACGAATCCAGACATTCGTAACAGGCCCCGTCTTCCGCGCAAACCCAGCCCGGCACCGAGCAGTCGTCGTTGTCCTGGCAGGCACGGCAGAAGCGGTCGTACGGGCTGCAGCGGACCCCGGCGCAGTCGTAATCGCTGCCGCAGCCATAGCATCCGCCGTCGACGCAGGTGTCGCGGCCGCTGCCAAGAATGTCCAGGCAGAACCCGGACAGGCACGCGGCGATGCATTCGCGTGTCAGCGGGTCACAGAATTCGTCAAGTAATCCAGGAATCCACGAAGTGCAGTCGGCGTTACTGGAGCAGTAGTCGTTCGGGAGGTCTTCGCAGGAATACAGCAGCGGGTGGCAGTAATCGCCAGGGTCGCAGTCGCTGTCCTTGTAACATTCGGCGGCGCTGCACGTGTTTGCGCGGCACTTTTTGCCGTCGGTGCAGTGCCCGTCGGCAGTGCATTCGACACAGGAGCCGTTGCTGCAGTGGCGCGCGCCGCAGTCGACGTCGTCTTCGCACCCGTTTATGCAGGTGTTGCCGATGCAGACCTTGCCCGTGCCGCAGTCGGCCTTCTGCATGCACTGGAAGCAGCTGCCGGTTTCCGGGTCGCAGATCGGGCGCTCGACCGGGCAGTTGATGGCGTCGCAGTCGATGACGCACTGATGGTCGCGGCAGACCTTGCCGTCGCAGTCGGTGTCGGCCACGCAGGGGAAACAGTCGCCGTGCGGCAGGACCTTTGTGTCGCAGCGCAGGCCTTCGGGGCAGTCACGGTCGCCGTGGCAGCCTACAACGCAGTCGTAATCGATGCAGAGCCGTCCTTCAGGGCAGTTGCCGTCCGTCAGGCAGGCCACGCACATTTCGGACAGTGGTTCGCAGTAAGGCATCGTCGGGGTGGCCGCGCAGTCCTCCGGGGTCGCGCAGGTGGCCACGCACATGCCGTTACGGCACTTCTGATCGTTTTCGGCGTCGCAGTGGATGTCTTTGACGCACTGCTGGCAGTTGCCGTGGGGCGGTGCGTCGGTGTCGCAATGCAGGTCCTGCTGGCAGTCCCGGTCGCCGTTGCAGCCGGGAACGCAGTGCTTGTCGAAGCAGATGTTGCCGAACGCGCACTGGGCCGAGTCGGTGCAGTCGGGAAGCACGACGACATCATCCCCGTCACCCGTGTCGCCGACGTTTGTGTCAGTGCCCGCGGTGTCCGTACCGGCCGTGTCCGTTCCGGCCGTATCCGTGCCGTTTGTGTCGCGGTCGGCCGCGTCGGGATTGACGACCAGTTCCTGTCCGTTGGCGTCAAGCTGACCGACCTGATCCTGGTCAAGGACGTCCACCGTGCCGTTGTCCATCGTCGGCCCGCCGCCGCCCCCGCAACCGGTGATAATGAACAGGGCGAGGAGAAGCATGCCGCCCGGGATTGCGGGACTGAATTTTTTCATCTGGAGTCCTTCTGTGAACGTCGGAAAGTTTACAAATGGTATCCCATTATCAGGGGCGTTCAAAGATGTGTGTTGAGCCGGCAGCAGCCTGTCAGATGAATTCGATCTGGACGTCGGTTGAATCGGCTGCGGGGGTGAAGGTGACGGCCCAGACGTTGTCGCACGGGCCGGGGGAAAGGGTGGCGTCGGCCGGAAGCGTCATGGTTGTCGGGGCCACCGGGCTGGAAATGTACACGGTGACTTCGTGGCCCGCCGGGCTGTAAAGGCTGAATTCCAGGCGTCCGCCGCCGTCGGTGGCTTCTTCGCCCCACACCTCGACCGCGCCGCCCAGAAGGTGACGCGTGGTGAAGACGACCTGCGGCACGCCGGGATCTTCCCGCACCACCAGCAACGTCCCCGTGCGCGGCTGCGCCGTCATCGTCCATTCAGGGCCGGTCGCCCATTCACAGGTGCGTTCCCAGGCGTCGAAAATCAGCAGTGTTTCTGTGTCGTCATGCCCCAGGTCGGCCCATCTGACGGTTTTTTCGCGTGCGGCCTCCGCCACCGGCGCCGACGCGACCACGTCTTCGTTCAGTCCCCAGTTGAAAAGACCGACCACGTTCCAGGAACGCGACCCCCGTTCGACCGGCAGGACCCAGTATTCCGGGTATTTCAGATTAAACAGGTCGATCGGGCGTGCCGTGCGCGGGTAAACCGGCAGCATCGCGTGGACCACGTCCAGCCATTCGGGGTGCATGGTCATGTCGACGTAAGGTTCGGCGTTCTTCACGATGCCGCCGTAAATCGCCACGAACGACGCCCAGGCGCGCGCCTCCGCAAACGTCAGTCCCAGCGGTTCGGATCGGAAGAACAGCAGGTCCGGGTGGTTGACCCACGCCTTGCCCAGGTACCAGCGGTGCGCGGCCGTCATCAGCGTGACCTTGATGCTCTGCTGTTTGTCGTCGCCCCACTGCGGGAAGTTGTCCAGCGTCGTGCGGCACCCGTCGATCAGGCCCAGCCCCAGACCCACCGCGGCCACGCCAAGCATGAAAGTGTAAGGACCGGACGCGTCGCGGATGACGCGCATGGCGTTGCGATAAGCCTCGGACGCGGTCACGGTCGGGTCGTGCAGGTTCTTCGTGAACAGCGCGTAGTACGTGAAGTCCATTTTCAGCCACTTGTAGCCCCATTCCTGCGTGATACGGGTAAACAGGTCGTGCAGGAACGTCAGGACTTCCGGGTGCGTGAGGTCCAGAACGGCGTTTTCAGCCGGCCTGATCAGAAGGTTACCGTAATCGTTGATATCCGCGAACCAGTCGGGATGCGCCGCGTACAGGTCGGACGACTTCTTCACCCAGAACGGTGCGATCCACAGGCCGGGGATCAGGCCCTGCGCCGTAACCTGGTCCGCGAACCACGGCATGAAATCGTGGCCTTCGACATCCGGGAACTTCGCCTTGTTTGTTACCCAGTCGCCGTGGTCCTTCTGCCAGCCGTCGTCGATCAGGAAGTATTTCTGGCCGTAAGGGGCGAAGTCAGCCAGCATCGCTTCGTAGTTTTCAATGATGCGTGTCGCGAAAATGTCTTGCGAATACCCGCCGCTGCTGCCGCCGCCGCCCCACGAATTCCAGCCCGACGGTACGTCCTGCCAGACGGCCTTGTTGTTGAAGGACGCCAGACGGGCGGCCCAGTTTTCAAGGCCTTCCTGGACGGTCGGCGGGGCCGTGTCCAGATAGAATGTTTCGCCGGTCAGGCCGGGCGATGTTCCGCTGGCTGCCGGATCGGTCACCAGAAGGGGCTTGGGCGGGTCGTAATAGCCGAATCCTTCGAACGTCGTGAAGCTTTTGCGACCGTCTTCTTCGATTGACGCGGTCGGTGAGTAGTTGACGCGGACCATCCCGATGGCCTTTTCGTGCGAAAGCCAGCCGGCGACCAGTGAATCCTGGCTTTCAGGTGCCTTGACCGCTATGTTCCAGTTGGAAACGCTGCCCGGCTGGAAAAGGAACGAATCGCCGTATCCCATGCGGTAGATGCGCGACTGGTAATCGAAGTACACGTCCGAGCCGTTGTCCAGGACGTTGTGCATGGCCGGGTTCGCCCCGAGGAACATGGCGCCGTCGGTGCGTTCGTCGGCGACGATCGGGGACATGTACTTTGCCTTGCAGTCGCGTTCGGCTTGCCAGCGCACGGCCATTGTGGCGGTCACGAAGGACCCGGCGCCGCGAAGTCCCAGCGTCAGCGTGATTTCCGGTTCGTCCGCCGCTGTCGCCGGCATGGATACCGTGATGTCGACGCCCGAGCCCAGCCTGTCGTCCGCGGGAAGCGCAGCCCAGGTGGCGCGGCGGCCCATGGTGCCGAAGACTTGCGGGGCATCGGGGGTGCCGGTGATAAGTCTTGCCTCCGCGCGGTTGATTTTCAGGACGCCCGTCTTCGAAACGACGTCGAACAGGCCGTTTTCCAGGTCGAACGTGACATCCACCAGTCCGTTCGACAGCTTCAGGATTCCGGCGTCCTGTCTTGCGGTCACTCCGCCATGTGATACCGGGTCGGGCGGCGGGATGTCGCCCGGCACGTCGTAAGGGGATTCATCCTTGATGGCGTCAGGTTGCACGGCATCGTCGGGATGCGTGTCATCGATGGAGTCGGCCGCGTCATCCGGGAATGTGGCGTCGATCAGGGCGTCTTCGACAGCGTCAGGCGGCGTTGTGTCGTCCAGGACATCGCCCGGCCCGGCGCCCGAACACGAACAGACGGCGACAGCAGCCACCAGCAACAGTAATCGTTTCATGGTTTCACCGCGACACGCGTTTGTGTGCAATATACCGCCGACCCGGCCACGCGGCGAGTGGCAATCTGGAACAATCCCCACGATCGTCCGAAGTACCTCCGACCGTTCGCTTGACCAACCTCAACTGAGGAGCGGAGCTGTTAATAACGTTTGACGTTATTAACGCCTTCCGTTACTATCGACGATGATAGGTTCTTTTAAGGACGCAGAGGCTGCCAGGATATTTCGGCGTGAAAGGTCAAGGAAGATTCCGTCGGACATCCAAAGGCTTGCACTGCGGAAATTGCTGATGCTGGAAGCCGCCGCGAGACTTGATGACCTGCGGGTGCCCCCTGGCAACCGGTTTGAGGCTTTGAAGGGTGACAGGGCGGGCCAGTTCAGTATCAGGATTAATGATCAATGGCGGATTTGCTTTGGGTGGGACGGACGGGTCGTTTATAACGTGGAAATCGTCGATTACCACCGTTGAGGCTTGAATATGGTTGCGAAGATGGCCCCGGTTCATCCCGGTGAAATCCTGGCGGAAGAATTCCTTGTCCCTCTCGGGGTTTCGCAGTATCGGCTGGCAAAAAACATCGGTGTTCCGGCCCGTCGTATCAACGAAATCGTGCACGGGCTGCGCGGCATTTCGGCGGACACCGCTCTCAGGCTCGCGCGCTTTTTCGGGACATCTGCTGAATTCTGGATGAACCTGCAGGCCCGTTTCGACCTGGAAGTACGCCGGGAACAACTTGGTCAGATTCTAACCGATGAAATTCCGGTATTCCGGGCAGCCGGTTAATTGAATCAGAACATATGGACGGGCCAGCCGTGGGCGGCGGCTTCGGCGAGGATGGCCTTGTTGGGCTTGTCGTTGCGGCCGATGACGACGGGCTGGCGCGATTCCGACAGCATTTCGAAGTCGCCCATCGAATCGCCGAACGAAATGTCGGGCATGCGGCCGAATTTCGCCTGGATGGCCGTGACCTTGCCGGCGTTACAGATCAGGGGTTCGACCATCGTTTCGGTCATGACCCCGCCTTCGACAACGCTTTCCATTCCGATGACGCGGGCCGGGTCGAAATTCATCTTCGGTGCCGCGGCCCGTACCGTCCACTGGTTGGTGGCCGAAACGATCCACACGTCGAAGCCTGATTCGGCCATGCCTTTCGTCAGCGCGGCCATCGCGGGCCGGTAATTCGGCCAGGCGGCGGCAATCTGGACCGACCACCTCACGATGTCCTTTTCGGGAATCCCGGCCATCGACTGGACCGCCCACGCGTATCCCAGGGCACGGTTTTCTTCGACGCGGGCCTCATATTCGGCCCAGATGTCCCTGGTGCAGTCGCGCCCGGGCAGAAGGTGTCCCGCGATCAGCCAGCGGAAGAACGCCTCGCCAATGTCTTCGTTCCACAGCGTGCCGTCCGCGTCGAAACAGGCCAGCTTGCGGCCGGGCTCGGCCATCAGCAGAAGCACGGAGTCCTGAACCGGTTGTGAAAAGGGTTGAAGCCAGACAGGAATCATCACATCGGACATCTGCATTCCCCGCAGTCGCAGTCGTGCACAATTACGCCTTGGGCGCGGCGAAGTGTCAATGAAAATGGCGCCGGCCGGGGAGCGTTTCGTGTACAATCGCGGCGGTCTGGAACAGTGCGGAAACAGGGGCGGAAATGATCGAAGTCACGAAGGGTGCCGCGGAAAGAGTCAGGAAGATCAAGGCGTTCGCGCTTGATATGGACGGGACGGTATATCTGGGAAAGCGCCTGCTGCCCGGGACCCCGCCGTTCTTGAGGATGTGTGCCGACCGCGGGATCCCGTATGTGTTTCTGACTAACAACTCTTCGAAATCATGCGCGGAATATGTGAAGAAACTGAATGGCATGGGAATCGACGCGGACCTTTCGAAGGTGATGACGTCGGGCGAAGCCGCCATCCGGTACCTTCATCACGAATACCCGGGCCGTCGCGTTTACCTGTGCGCGACACCGTCATACGAACAGGAAGTGCGCGAAGCCGGCATCGAACTGGCGCGGGGCAGGGCAGACGCGGATGTGGCGGTCCTGGCGTTCGACATGACGCTGACGTTCCAGCGCCTGGTGGACCTGTGCGACATCGTGCGCGACGGGAAACCCTTCATCGCGACTCATCCCGACAACAACTGCCCGGTTGACGGCGGCTACATACCCGACGTCGGCGCCATGCTGGCGCTGGTGAAAACGTCCACCGGCCGTGACCCCGATTTCATCGTGGGCAAGCCCAGCCGCCTGATGATTCGCGCCCTGTGTGAAAAGCTGGGGCTGGAAGCGGCCGACATCGCGTACTGTGGCGATCGCCTGTACACCGACATCCGCATGGCCGTCGATTCCGGCATGGTCGCCACGCTTGTCCTGTCCGGCGAAACAACCCTGGCCGACGTGGAAGCTTCCCCTTACAAACCCGACATCATTTTCGAAGACCTGGGCGAAATCGCCGCGATGATGTAGCGGCGAATTGCATTCGACGGTCGGATCAAGTCCTTCCAATTATTCCGTCAGAGCGGGATCTTCGGCAATGGAGGGGCGTTCAATCCTGAGCGTCTTGTCCGAGTCGCCCGGGAAGGATTCAATCACGGGAAGCTCTTCGTCGACCGGGGGCGTGCAGATCAGGGTGGTGGCACCGCCATCCTCGGCCGCGACAGCCGCGTCGATGCCGGCGGCAATCACGTTCATTTCGGCTTTCAGGATTTCGGAAAGAGCCTTGATGACGAACACCGGATTCTTCTTTTCGACCTTGCGCCTGCGGTCGAAAGAATACCGCCAGATAACCTTTTTGTCGGAAAGGCGCGTCACTTCGATCTTCATCGCCAGATGCGCGAACCAGTCGCTGCCCGCGTCGAATTCCTCGATGGCATCGATTTCGCCGGACAGTTCATAGTCGAACTTCGTGTCGCCGTAGTCCTGCTCGATGCCCTCGAAAAGACCAATCTTCTTAAGGTGTTCCTGGAATATGTCCCGCAGCATCTTCTGGGGCTTGGCGGCCCAGTAGCGGTATCCGTAATACTGGAATTCATACGGTGACTGGCGGTAAACAAGCTGCGGCCTGTTGTACGCCTCGCCGATCGTGAAACGCTTCACGCGCAGGCGTCCCTTGTGCAGGGCCGGCGGGATCTGGCCGGTGTCTTCCTCGATTTCCGGGTAGCTGAGCGTGTAGTAGTAACGCTGCGGCCCGCCCCCGCATCCGACCGAAGACAGGACGAAGGCAAAAGCCAGGGTCGCCAGGATTCCGAAACGAGCAAAGTTGGGTGATTTCATGGCAGTTTGCGCTCCTTTTCTTCCGAACCGCCCAGGATCAGTCCCGGGTTTTCGCGGATCATCCGGGCGAATTCGCTTAAGTCCTCCAGTGTGTCTTCAAGGTATGACAGGCTGGCGAATATGTCGTCCTTGGCGCGAAGGACCGTGTTGTCCACGTTTGAAACTGTCCCGATCGTCGTGTCGACCAGTTCGGTCAGCTTGGTCATGATCGCCTGGAGCTGCGCGTCGTCGACCGCGTCGCGGGCCTGTGCCGATATGATTTCGACATTATTGACGATGTTCTGGATCTTCTGCTTTTCAAGGGCCGCGTTCAGGTTGGCCACCAGTATCCTGATTTCCTTCAATGCCGCGGTACCTTCGGTTTCGATCGAATCGGCGGTGCTGTCCAGCTTCTTCGTCGTGCTTTCAAGGTTCGCGATCGCGGACTTCACGTTCGGACGGTTTTCTTCAATCGTGTCGCGCGCCGAAACGGCAAGCTTGTCGATGTTTTCAACCGCCCCGATGATCTTTTCGCGATTCTGGGCCGACAGCAGCTCGTTCAGTTTGTTCGCGAGCAGCTCGACCTTTTCCGCGATGTCTTCGGCCTTGCCCGTCAGTCGCCCCATGAAGGATTCGCTGGACGGGATTTCGCTTCCGGGTGGAAGGAATTCGCTGGCAGAGGTGCCGCCCGACAGTTCGATGTATTTGGACCCGGTGATCCCGGACGCAGTCACGACCGCGACAGTGTCCTTCTTTACGGGCGTGCCGCGCTTGAGGCTGATTTCGGCAATGATTTCGCCCACGTTGGTGCGATTAATTTCCATGTCTTCCACGCGGCCGACCCAGATGCCGTTGTATTTGACCGATGCGCCACGTTCAAGACCGGCCAGCGATTCGCTGAACCTGATGGTGTAATAATCGTTCTTTTCGATCAACTTCAGCCCGGCAAGCGTGCCGATCGTGCCGAAAAGGACGACCAGGGAAAATATCAGGAATATCCCCAGTCTGACTTTCTGTGCCCGGGTAATCATTCCCTTTCCTCCAGATGCGCCAGCAGTGATTTTGTCCTGGCCGATTGGGACGGTACGTTCCGTGCGAAAAAGTCGATGACTTCAGGCACGTTGCACGACTTCGCGTCGCGCAGTGGACCGTCGAAAAGCAGGCGGCCGCCCGCGCCGAGCATGACGACGTCGTCGGCGATCATGTCGATGCTGGGCAGTTCATGCGTGACGACCACGACGGTCATGTCGAAGGTCGCCTTCAGGTTCAGTATCAGTTCGTCCAGGGAAGCGGCCGTCTGCGGATCGAGCCCTGCCGACGGTTCGTCGCACAGCAACAGTTCGGGGTCCAGCACCATCGCACGGGCCAGCGCAGCGCGTTTCCGCATGCCGCCCGACAGTTCGGACGGCAGCATGTCAATCGCGTGACCGAGGCCGACCAGGTCCAGTTTCAGGCGGACGATTTCATTGATGACCGGGCGCGGCAGCTTCGTGTGTTCGCGCAGCGGCATCGCCACGTTGTCGGCGACCGTGATGGAATTCAGCATGGCACCGGCCTGGAACAGCAGTCCGATCCTAGAAAGCGCCATGGTCAGTTCATTGCCGTCCAGTTCGTTCAGGTCGTTGCCGTTGACTGAGGTCCGTCCCTTCCAGGGATGTAGCAGCCCGATGATCGCCTTCAGGAGCGTGCTTTTCCCGCAGCCGGAAACGCCAACGATCGTCGACACCCGGCCACGCGCGAAGTCGACCGACAGATCCTCGATAATCGGGGCCGTCGTGTACCCGACGGTCAGGTTTTCGACACGGATTATGGGATCTGCCTTAATCACGCCACTACCAGTCAAACCAGAAAATCAGTGAGAACATCGCGTCCGCGGCGATGACGGTGAAAATCGACTGGACCACGGAAGACGTGGTCGCGATGCCGACGCCTTCAGCCCCGCCGTGTACCTTGAAGCCGCGATGCGAACCGATGAACACGATTATCCAGGCGAACGAAATGCTTTTGATTACGGCCGTGACCATGTCCTTGACGGTCAGGGCGGTCCACAGTTCGGCGTTGAACGTGATCACGCTCTGGTCAAGGTACGTGACGGCCACCAGCAGGCCGCCGACGATTCCCATCAGGATCGCCATCACGGACAGCAGCGGGACGGTGAAAGTCATCGCCAGGAAACGTGGAACGACCAGGTGTCTTATCGGATTAATGCCCATGGTTTTCAGGGCGTCCACTTCTTCCGTGATGACCATCGTCGAAATTTCGGCCGCGATGGAGGAACCGCAGCGACCGGCGACAAGTATGGCCGTCATCAGCGGGCCCATTTCGCGGGCCATTGAAATGCCGACGAAGTCCGCCAGGTACACATCGGCGCCGAAGTCGTGAAGGACGGAGGCCGACTGCAGGGCGACTGTCAGCCCGACAAGCAGCGAAATCAGGGCGACGATGCCCAGCGATTCAAGCCCGATCCGGACCATCTGGTCCAGAACGTATTCGCCGCGCACGCGGTTCATCCGGTTCCAGAATCCGGTCGCGGTCAGGTAGAACGTGTCGACGACCAGCACCAGCAGGTCGATGGTGCTTTCAAGCAGCTTGTCGATGGAATCGCCGGCCTTTTCAAACATGTTGGGGCGGCGGCGGATCGAATTTGCGTCGACGATGGAAACGCGGAACAGCTTCAGGGCATAGGCGGCGTTGTCACTGATCCCGGCCACCCTCACCGTCGCGCCCTTCCGGGCGGCGGTGTCGACGATGACGCGGCAGAGGGCTGCGCCGGCGCTGTCCATCGCGGTGACACCGGTAAGGTCAAGCGTGATTTCAGGGCTCCGGCTGGTGCGGATCAGTTCGGGGATTTCCCTGAAACGCTCGCCCACGGTGTGCCTGTCAACCGCCCCTTCGAGGCTGATCTGCAGAATCGCGGGATCTGTGGGCGCCGCCGACATGAAAATACCTGAAAACCCAGACTGGAATTGTCCGCCAGCCATCGGGATCCGTCAAGAAACGGGGGCGCACCGTCGAAACGGGCGCCGCGGTGGCGTCCGGCGGGCCCCGCCGCCGCTAAAGCAAATAAAACACTGGCTTTTTTCGGGTAATACCCCTACCATGCGCCGCACTGGTCCAGGTACCGGCCAGTTTGTTCCTGACCTTCCTGGCCTTGTGTTTTTTCGGATCTGGGGCAGGCCGCGATGGTCCTGGTGGGCTTCGAAGGTGGCTTGTCCTGTCTTCCCCGGTCCCCCTGCAAAGGTTGTGTTTCCGCCATATAAGATCCCGAATGGACTGAATTAACATGGACGATACCCGTACTGAAACCGCTTTTGTCGACATGGGTCTGCCGGACACCGTCATGGTGGCGCTGACCGAACTTGGCTGGGAAATTCCGACCCCCATCCAGTCCGCGACGATTCCCACCCTGATGGCCGGCAACGATGTCGTCGGCCAGGCACAGACCGGCACCGGAAAAACGGCGGCATTCGTGCTGCCCGCGCTGGCCCGGGTCGACATTTCAAGTCGCGCGACGCAGGTGCTGATCCTGACGCCGACACGCGAATTGTGCATCCAGGTCGCGGAGGTGCTTAACGAACTGGCGGTCGGGATGAAAGGGCTGCGCGTGCTGGCCGTTTATGGCGGTCAGGGCTTCACGGACCAGTTGACGGCCTTGAAGCGCGGCGTCCAGGTCGTTGTCGGCACGCCGGGGCGCGTCATGGATCACATGCGGCGCGAAACCCTGAAGCTGGGCAGCCTGTCGTTCCTTGTCCTGGATGAAGCCGACGAAATGCTGCACATGGGCTTCATTGAAGATGTCGAATGGATCCTTGAACAGACGCCGGCCGAACGCCAGACCGCGCTGTTTTCCGCTACGATGCCGCCCGAAATCAGGCGTATCGCGCGTAAGTACCTGAAAGAACCTGAAGAAATCATGATTTCCAACGCCACGACGACGGCGGAAAACATCACGCATAAGTATTGGATCACGCAGAACCAGAACAAGTTCGAGGTCCTGGCACGCATCCTGGAAACCGAGGAGCACGACGGCGTCCTGATATTTTCGCGGACCAAGTCCGGGACGCTCGATATCGCCGAAAAGCTGTGCGCGGCCGGAATTCAGGCGGCACCCTTGAACGGCGACATGAAACAGGTCGAACGCGAACGCACCGTCAATCGTTTCAAGGACGGGAAGATGGACGTTCTGGTCGCGACCGACGTGGCCGCGCGCGGACTGGACGTCGACCGCATCAGCCACGTCATCAATTACGACCCGCCGCACGACACAGAAGGATACGTTCACCGCGTCGGCAGGACGGGCCGGGCGGGGCGTAGCGGAACCGCGATCATCATTGCGACGCCGCGTGAAAGGCGCTTCCTGGGCGACATCGAAAGGGCGACCAGGCAGCGGCTTGAAGCGTATGAAATGCCCACGCTGGAAGGTATCAACCGCAAGCGGATTGAAAAGTTCAAGGCGGGCATCGCGCGGGCGCTGGAAGACGACGGTTGTGGTGTGTTCGCGAAAATTGTTGAGGAATTTCAGGAAGAAACCGGCGTGCCCGCAATCAATATCGCGGCGGCTCTGGCGAAAACAATCCAGGGTAATGTGCCGTTGACGCTTGATCGGATGCCCGGAACCTGGTCCCCGGCGCGTCCGGATCGCGGCGAAAAATTCTTCCGCGCGGACAGGGGGGACAGGCCCGAAAGGACGGAAAGGACTGACAGGGGCGACCGGACTGACAGGACGGAATCGGCGCCCAGGACCGCCAGGATCGGCGGGTACGGATCGCGTGAAGCCCCGCGCACGGACGGCAGGGCGCCCGCGACAGCGCCGGTTATCCGCCAGAGGGTCAGCAGGAAGCCGGACGAAGGCATGGATCGCTACCGTGTCGAATGCGGACATTGCCACGGCGTGATGCCCGGAAATATCGTCGGGGCCATCGCGAACGAAGCCGGCCTGCGTGGCGCTGACATCGGACATATCGAAATATTCGACGATTACAGCACCGTGGACCTGCCGACCGGCATGCCCGAACACGTCTTCACGATCCTGAAGCGCGCGAAGATCCTGAACCGCGCGCTGGCGCTGTCGCTTCAGCATCAGGCGCATCAGGAACGATACGACAAGCCGGAAAGACATGACCGTTACGAACCGTCGCGTGGTGCCGACAGGGCGTCAACCGGTGGCGATACCAGGTCCCGGCACGCCGACAGGGCGCCCACCGGTGGCGATACCAGGCTCAGGAAACCCCGGGCGGCCGCCAGGCCCGCGGAACACACCGAACATCACGGTTCGGAACGCGGCAGATCGGCGCCCCGTCAGACCGATTCGCGCAAACCCGCCAGGGCCCGCCGCCGGGATTCGTAGGCCTTTCTGACCCTGACAATCTCCCATTAGACGATCAAGTTATCCGCCAGTTCTAATTTGTTAACATGCTGCCGGGCTGTGCGTTGGAAAGTCGTGTTGCCAGGTGGCGCAGACCGGCCCGGGTTCACACCCGGTTCAGGCGTTTGCAGACCAGCGCGTGGATGGCGGAGCTGATGCGGTTCAGGCCGTGGATCATGGCGTCGCGGTCGGCCGCTGGCATGTGGGTGTCGCCGCCGTGGGCGTCGATGGCCGCGATTTCCACGTCGCGGGAATATGCGCGCAGCAGGTTCAGCTTGACCACGGTCGGGCCCATGGTGGCGTCCGGCATGATCCAGCCGACATTCAAGAATTTTTTGGTGTTATGTGACAGCTTCTGAAGCTCGTCGGCCTTCAGGCCACCCACCACAAGTTCGGGAACCGGGGCGCCGGTGACTTCAGCGGCCAGCAGCCGTCGCAGCCAGTCAAGCATGTCGCCCAGGTCGGACGCGATGTCGCCCAGGCCCTCGGCGATGGCCGACTGCTGAGCTTCAAGGACGTATGCCTGCAGCATGTCCAGCTTGCCGCGGAAACGGATCGCCGGGTGGTTCTTCGGGACAAGCGACCGGTTGTCGAACAGGTGCGTGAATCCGTCCGGCTTTGCGTCCAGCTCAAGTCCGCTGTCCAGGATGCGGTAAGGTTTCTTCCCTTTCGGGGCAAGCGCGACCCGGGCCCGGCAGAACCGTTCCGACAGGCATTCAAGTTCCTGCTTCGGCGTCATTTCGCGCGGATTCGCCGCCATTTCCAGCACCTTCGCCTGGAAAGCCGCCGCTGCCGCCTCGACTTCGTACACGTCGCCAACCAGCAGGCCGCCCGCGAAGTTCGTTTCCGACGGAGGCTCGAAAAAGCGCTTCATTTCGACCTGGGCGGCCTTCAAGGCAGCGTCCAGGCCGACGACCGCCTCGATCGGCGGAGCGATCAGGTACGCCATCGGGGTTCCCGGTTCCACGCCGGCAAGCCCGGCCAGGTACCTGCCGATGCTGGGGATCACGTGCGGAAAGAAGATCAGCGTCGCTTCGTCGTTTGCCGCGTAAAACCAGGCCTTCGCGTCCAGGTAGCGGTTCGCCGCAGTTAACGCCGACGTCACGCTTTCTTCGTCAGCGGCGGCGAAGATGCCGATGACTTCACCCGACAGGGGGCCCGACGCATGGTTTGAACCGGCGTAGAAACTCCGCCCGTAAACCACGTCCACGTCGGCCGCCTTGGTGCCTTCGTCAAGCGCAGTGTAAAGCGCGTCGTCGCTGGTGCATGTAAGAAGACCGATAGCGCGGTGGTGCGGCGCCAGTTTCAGGTCGCGGGCAAGCTGCGGGTCGACGTTCGGTATCACCCTCAGGCCAAGCACGCGTGGTTTTACGGGTTCGAGGATCATGACAGTCAGCCGTTGGCGTCAACGCCGGTTTTTCTTTCGCGCAGGGCCTTAATACAGCCTTCGACCAGTTTCGGGGCGGCCAGCTCGCATTTCAGCCCGCCGCGGTGGATGTTGGATGTGACATCGCGCATCGCTTCGTTGAAGTTCCGCGCCTTCATGTACGTGACGTATCCACCCATGGATTCGGCCGTTTTCAGGCCGGGCCGTTCGCCGACAAGCAGCAGCGAACATTCGGCCCCTGTCGCCCGCGCGACTTCGTCCGCGACGACGACACGGCCCAGCGACACCGCGAAGGTGGTGCCGACCCTGATTCCGGCCGCCTTGAACCCGTCAAGCAGCAGCGGAAGAATGACCGGCACGTTCGCGTTCAGGGCGGTCGCGCTGAGCCCGTCGACCAGGATGATCTGGACCTGCGCCGACTTAGTGCCGGATTTCTTTATTTTTTCAACGGATTCCGCGTTCAGGCGACGGCCCAGATCCGGCCGGCGCAGGAATTCCGCGCGGTCGCGCGCCGCGGAATGCAGATGGACGATATCGAACTTCTTAAGCATGTTTTCGTCGATCAGCGACGAAACGGCATCCCTTGCGGCCGCGTGATCTTCCCTGAATTGCAGCACCGTTTCGGTCCGCGGGCGCACGCCGGTCCGGCCAACGCCCAGTCGCGCGGGCGTCGCGGCCAGGTAGCTGGCGCGGTTACCATCGGGCAGCCAGTTCTGAAGCGCGGGCGGAAGGGGCATTCCGATCCCGGCCCATTCGGCGATTCGCTTGGCCAGTTTCAGTTCCTCGGGCGGGCGGTTGCCGCCGGGCTGGAATTTTGCGGGCGCCGCCTGCTTCGACAGGGCGTCCACGACGGCGGCGGTGACCATTTCCTGTATCTGTTTTTCGTCCATCGCGTCAGTCCTACAGGAAAAGTCCCATGTTCCCGGCCGACGAAGTCAGGCGCCCGGCCTTCATCAGTCCCATGCGTTCCATCCACGCCTCGAATTCAGGCGTCGGCCGCAGTCCCAGCAGTTCGCGCACCGACGCGTTGTCGTGGAAGCTGGTGGACTGGTAATTCAGCATGATGTCGTCGCCCATCGGCAGGCCCATGAAGAAGTTGCACCCGGCCGCGCCGAGGATCATCGCGAGGTTGTCGTTGTCGTTCTGGTCCGCGTCCATGTGGTTCGTGTAGCACACGTCGCAGCCCATCGGCAGGCCGTGGAACTTGCCCATGAAATGATCTTCCAGGCCGGCCCGCGTCACCTGGCGCCCGTTGTACAGGTACTCGGGACCGATGAAGCCGACGACGGTGTTGACCATGAACGGGTTGTAATGGCGCGCCAGGCCGTAGCAGCGGGCTTCCATCGTGACCTGGTCCGCGCCGTGGTGGCCGCCACTGCTTAATTCGGACCCCTGGCCCGTTTCAAAGTACATCAGGTTCGGCCCGGGCGCGGTTCCCTTTTCCGCAATCATCGCCGTGCCTTCGGCCAGCATCGTGTTGTTGATGCCGAACGCGTTGCAACTGATTTCGCTGCCCGCGAGGCTCTGGAACATCACGTCCATCGGGGTTCCGTGGCGAAGCGCTTCCATCTGCGTGGTGATGTGCGCCAGGCAGCATATCTGGGTCGGCACGCCGAAGGCGCGCGTGAAGTCGTACAGGCGGTTCAGGATGGCGGAAGTCGCTTCCCACGTATCCGTGACCGGGTTCACGCCGATCAGCGCGTCGCCCATGCCCCAGGACAGGCCTTCCATGGTCGAAGCCAGGATGCCGTCCGGGTTGTCGGTCGTGTGGTTCGGCTGCAGGCGGACCGAAAAGCGGCCGCGCAGGCCAAGCGTGGTGTTCGCGTGGGACACGACGCGGATTTTCGACGCGGCCAGCGCCAGGTCCAGGTTGGACATCAGCTTGGCGACCGCCGCGATGCATTCGCTGGTCAGGCCGCGGCCGAGGGCCAGCAGATCCTCGCCGGTGGTGTTCGCCGAAAGGACGTGTTCGCGAAGCTGGGCGACCGTCCAGCCGCGCACCTTGTTGAACGTTTCCTTGTCCAGGTCGGCTTCGATCAGGCGCGTGACTTCGTCCTTTTCATACGGCGCGGCCGGGCATTCACGGATGTCGGCCAATGTCAGGTCGGCCAGGACACGCTTCGCCGCCACGCGTTCCATGTCGGAAGTCGCCGCCACGCCGGCCAGTTCGTCCCCGGATTTCAGCTCGTTGGCCTTCGCCATCACGGTCTTGACGTCCGCGAACGTGAATGAATTGCCTTTTACTGTTGAAGTCAGCTTCATAGCGCGGTTAGGCTAGCGTAATCGCGCTGACCGGTCAATCGAAACGGCTGGCCGCGGCGGCGGCTCCAGGGTGTTTTAAAGGTGTTGGAAATGGATGCGCAAATTGTTGCTGGTCCGGGTGCCGTGCCTGCGCGCTGCCTGACGATTGCCGGGTCGGATTGCAGCGGCGGGGCGGGGATACAGGCGGACCTGAAGGTTTTTCACAGGTTCGGCGTCTTCGGACAGTCGGCCGTGACAGCCGTTGTGGCTGAAAATACCGTGGGCGTGCAGGGTTATGACGCGGTGACGCCGGCACTGGTCGCGATGCAGATCGACAGTTGCCTGTCGGACATCGGGGCCGACGCGGTCAAGACCGGGATGCTGGTCAACGCAGAAATCGTGGCGGCCGTGGCTGAACGGCTGCGATTCCACGGCGTCCGCAACCTGGTCATCGACCCGGTCATGTGCGCGAAGAACGGCGACAGACTGATCGCGCAGGACGCGGTTGAAACGCTGGTCGCGGAACTGTTCCCGCTGGCGACCGTCGTGACGCCTAACGTCCCGGAAGCCGAAGCTTTGTGGGGCCGTCGCATCGAAACGGCCGACGACTTCCGGCGCGCCGCCGAAGCAATCAGGGCCATGGGACCGGAAATCGTCGTCATGAAGGGCGGCCACAGTCCGGTAAATCCCGTCGGTCAGTCCGTCGATTTCGTGCTTGCCGGCGACGACTGGATCGCGATTTCAGGGCCCCGCGGCAGTGACCGCAACACGCACGGCACGGGCTGCACGTTTTCCGCGGCCGTGACCGCCCGCCTGGCCCTTGGCGACGACCCGGTGAACGCCGTCCGCGCCGCCAAGACATACATCACCGGCGCCATTGCGACCGCCCCTGATTTGGGTCACGGACATGGCCCGGTCAATCATTGGGCAGAAATCTGAGCTTTGTGCTCGATGTGCTTTCAATTGGCCGGATGCGCGGCGGTCGACCTTTTTGATAGTCTGATCCTGTTGACAACATATTCAAAAACAACAAAGATGGCGCCCTGTCGGATTATTGCGGGTGAAAAATGCGTCGTTGCAACTTGACCGTGCGTTTCGGGGCACGTCGTGGCTATAACATTCCGGTTGGATTTGTTCTTCTGACGATGATTGTGTTCCTGCTGCCGCGCGCGGATGCTTTATCTGCCCCTTTCGTTGTGCGCACCGCGGATGAACTTTCCGCCTGTTCCGACGTTCTGGATGCGTGGATTAATAATGGCACCGCGCCGGAAGCCGAAACATTCAGGAAACTGTTTGATCAAAAAGCATACGGACGCGTGGGCCTTATGGGCAAGAAGAGCCTTGTGTCCGTTGTGAAGACACTGGATTTTTCGACGTCAATGGAATTGGATGCATTCAGGTCCGCGGGCGGCGAGTGTTCCGTCGATGTCAGGACTCCGGAAAAATCGAAGTGTTCTTCGTACTGGTCGGTGTTTTCGATTCTTGATTCCAGGAAGGTTGTTGTCGCCAGATACGGCAAAATTCCCCCACATGTCCAGCCTGCCTCGGTCGCTGTGGATGAAGGTAAGGTTGATGAAGGTAAGGATCGTGACGGCCCGGCGCCGGTGGCTGGAAAAAATGAGGCGGAAACAGAAGGTTCACCTGTTGTAAACAAGGTGCAGCCGATTGAACCGCCATTGGGCCAGAAATTCGGTTTTGCTGAAGACCTGTCTTTCGACGTGAACGTTCTTGTGACAGATTTCTACTATAACCCGGTAAGTGAGTTGGCGTTTTCGAAAGACTGGGCAGGCAGGACAATATTCCCGAATCCGCCCGGCGAAGACGATTTCAACAAATTGATGAAGGTTGCGGGTTGGAAAATAATCCCCAGGGAAATGCTTTTTGATCCTGATAACAAGGTCCTGGCCGTTTTCGACACCGACTCGGATGCACAGTCTGGTGCAGTTTTCAGTTCTGATGCCGTCCGCGACGGGCTGGTCAAGGGATTTGAATTTTCGCTTTCCAAAGACGAAAGTGCGCCTCTTCTTTCGGTTTCAACCCGATTCGACGTTCACCTGTTTTCCCAAGGACTGGAACCAGGCGTCAAGGAAATTGGCTGGGCCGACAGCAGGGTCAAGGTTGATGCCACCACTTGCGACAGATGCGAAGCCTTTTTCAAGGGTATTCTGTCGCCTCCCGACATGACCGTTGCCACCCCGAAATCGGAAACCCCAAAAGGCCCTTCTGATATTCTAGAATTCTGGCTGGTACTCCGCGTGAGGCATGGATCATACATCCGGTTCATGGTTGTGCCGGTTCATATGAAGGTTGGGTCGGGCAAATTGGAAGTTAAGACCGATCTTATTCAGTTTGCCCAATTCCCCTTCAGCGATAAGTTCTGAAAGAGGTTCGTGATCGCATCTGATTTTCCTGTTCTAATATCATCGTGTGCCACGATTGCAGTGTAGCAAGTGTGAAATCAACTTATGTAAACGCTGGATATTTGACTGCCTAGAAGGTATAAATTTGCGCAACGCGTCGTACCCGCCACGCGGGCACGCATGAAATCCCCTGGAGGAAAACGTGAAGAAGCTGATGTATCTGGGAATGGCCGTCGTTCTGGCTTTCGCAATGGCCTGCGGCGACAACGGAAACGAAAACGATGAAGGTGGTCAGCCCGATGTCGTGCAAGACGTGACGCCTGAAGACGTCGTCGAAGACACCGCGACACCCGACGTCGTTGAAGATCGCGTCGAGCCCGACGTTGTCGGCGACACGACCGGCGATGTGACCGCCGACGTGATTACCGATACGGTCGAAGAAATCCAGATGGTCGACAAGCAATTCACGTTCCGCACCATCGGCGGCATGTCGATGGGCGCGGCGGCGCTGACCGTGGCCAGCCACTACCCCGACATGTTCGACAGCGTCGGCGGCATGGGCGGTTACGTCGATTACCGCTACATCGGCCACCTGATCAAGGACCAGATGGGCGGCGGCTTCTGCTCGATGGCGGATATTCTGTACATCGTCGATCAGGACGCCCTTAACGGCACCGACGAAATCAACAATCGCGACAACCCGATGGTCGACTGCTACCTCCCCGTCGAAGAACGCGACCTGCGCCCGTACGAAATCTACATGACGTACAACCGCATGAACTACTCGAAGCAGGCGGGCACGACGTTCCACCGCGGCTTCTACATCGATGTCATCGGCGCGATCATTTACGCGTTCGGTAACTTCCTGTTCTACAACCCCGAGCACCCGCTGGCGCCCCCCGGGGTCGACCCGTCCTGGCTGCTGCAGTCCGATTCGCAGAAGTGCGCCAACCCGGCCCATGTCACCTTCCCGAACAACATCAACGCCGAATACAACCCGGATGGCGTGTACGACCTGATTACGTTCTGCGACGGCTCGCCCGACGTGTGCCGCGGCATCCCCGACTGCGATGACGAATCGCCGGAAATGCGCGCCATGCGTGGATGGTACTGGCCCGACCAGCCCGACCGGGCCAACATGCCCGTCGCCGGCTTCCTGGCGGTCGACTACAACGGGAACGGCAATCGCGACCTGGGCGAACCGGTCGTCTTCAACATGGGCGAACGCTGGGAAGACCACGGCGTGGACGGCTGCGGCAACGAATTTGAAAACGGCAGCGGCGGATGCAACGGCACCGCGACCGGTTCGGCCGACGTTGACGCCAACGGCGACGACTGGGACATGATGACCAATAACACCGGCACCGAAGGCAACAGCGAGTACGACGAAGGTGAATTCTACCTGGATTACGGGCTCGACGGCGTCGAAGCCGGCACGATCGACCACGACACCCCCATGACGGATGAGGAACTGAAGGATCTCGGCGAAGGCGACGGCGTATACACGTACAACCCGCGCTGGAAGGCGATGATCGATAATGACGCGCGCAGCTACTTCAGGACCGCGCCGGTGGAACAACTCCAGGCGAAGAACTACTTCTTCGACGGAGGCATCCGCGACGGCCTGGGCGCCCTGACGTCCGCCCTGCACCTGGTCGGCGCATTGAAGGACCGCGGCATCGACGTCCGCACCTACAAGAATTTCACCGGTTTCGAAGATTCCGTGTTCCCGGACGTGGCGTGCACGGACATGCTGGGCACGAAGGAAGACTTCGGCACGACAGATTTTTCGCGCAAGGCCTTTGGCCCCAGCTTCCTGATTGCTTACGGCGACCCGGACATGGATGAAGAAAAGGCTTACACCGACGGCAGCGGCAACCACATCGGCAACGGCTGCGAAGTCAACCTGCGCGGCCTGGTTCCCTACGCCGCCGCGAACGCCCGCGTCCCGGACCCGGTCGTCTTCATGAACTACAACTTCCTGGGCGACATCTTCTTCACGTCTTACTACTCGGACGTCCTGAAGTCCCGCCGCTGGTTCTCGGTCAACCTGCCGCCGGATTACAACAGTGCCGACTGCTACGCGAACTGCGACGCCGAAAACCCGGAAGACAAGGTGCTGTTCAACGAACTGGATTACCCGGTTTCGTACATGCTGCCCGGCATCGGCATGCCGCTGGACGGCATGGGCATCCTGACCATGCTTTTCAACCTGACGATGGGTTACGGCAGCAGTGCGCGTTACATCCTGATCGTTCCGGACGGACAGTGCTGTTACCGTAACAAGGAAACGGGCGCCCAGGTCTGCAACTGCTTTGAAAATGGCGACAACGTGACCTGTGTCGACAACGAATGCACTGGCCCGCACGACACATGCACGGTCACCAATATCCCGAAGAGCGAGTTCAACCCGCATCACGAGCAGGAATGCAACAGCGGCCACTTCTTCGTCAACCAGGCGACCAACCGTTACGGTGCCATGGGCGAAGACCTTGAAACCATGAAGTTCGAAGACGCCCTGATCGAACAGATCCTGGCCACCGAAGACATGTACCGCATCCGCAAGCCCGCCACCGTCAAGGTCCCGGTCGATTTTTGACCCTCATGGTAAATTTGGACGTCTTTAATTTTTGCATCGACTTTCATTCAGGGATGAAATAGCATCGCGACCTGAACAACTATTGCGGTGTTGAAATGTCCAAAACAGTATTTACTGTCGGGAGATCCGAAGAAAGTGACTTTCGAATCGATGACGATGAATCTGTGTCGCGTGTACATGCCGAAATTGAAATTTCCAAGGATGGCAGACTTTTCGTTGTGGACTGCAATTCGGCGAATCATACCTTCCTGAAGCTTGGAGATTCGATGAAACGAATTTTCCAGGCTGTTGTCGACAACCAGGGAATCCTTGTGTTTGGCAAGAAGGAAATGTCTGTCGCTCACCTGATTCGGGAAATCCAGTTGCTGGATCGAATCAGGGTTCATTGAACGGGTGCTCAAGTTTTCAGTAGGGGCGAAGTCCCGGTGGGGGCAGATGCCCTTTGAATTTGAAATTTATACTGTCAATAATTCCTGGAGGAGCAGATGGAAAATCCGAAAACGTGTCCGAAGCGCAACCACGTATACGACGGCGCCAAGTACCAGTCGTGTCCCGAATGTATCAAGATGGATCGCCAGAAGCCGACAGTGCCTCTGGCCGGGGGCGACACATCTGAACAACCCAATCCGGCCGACCCTGCGCGCCGAATGAAGATGGCGGCTGGGCAGACCATTCCGTTGATGCTCGAAGATGGCAATGTCCCGGTCGTTGCCTGGCTTGTGTGCATCAAGGGCAAGGATGTCGGCACCGACTTCCGCGTTACGGCAGGTCAGAGTTTCATCGGTCGCGACAAGGCCAACAAGATCTGTATTCCCGGCGACCAGCGCATCAGCAAGATTAAGCAGGCGTCGCTGCTGTTTGATGATCGTACCGGCGAATGTGTGATTGCCAACGGCGAAGGCCAGTCAATCAACCGCGTCAACAACAACATGCTCACGGGCCCCACCACATTGGTCCATGGGGCCAGAATCGAACTTGGTGACTCTGAATTTGTTTTCGTCAAGTTCTGCAATGAACTCCATAAGTGGGAATACAAGGCCGGCGAGCAGAAGTAAGCGGTATTTTGAAGTCGGGGCGGCCTTTACGTGTCGGGCTCCCAGCTTTGAATTCTTGCTGGCCTTGTCACCGAAGCGGCCGGCTTGCCTGCCGGGACGATGCGAAAGGGGGTCCGTAATGAAGCTTGGATCTGCGGTCTTCAGTTTCTGGCTTGTGTTGCTGCTGCTGCCTTCCGGTTGCTCCCTGTATTCGGACGATGACAAATCCGCGGCCGGGTCTTCAACGGCGTTTGAATCGGACAGAAATGACCAGAAGCTCGCTGCTTCGGTCGAAGCACCTTCCGCCAAGACCAGGGCCGATGGTTCCGTGGGGTTTCTGCGTCAGGACTACGCCGTGACTTTGCGTCAGATTTCGGTTGATATACCCGACATCACCGCGTGGGTTGAAGTTGTCGATGATCATGGCAATCCGTTTGTCCCGCTGTCGGTGGATTTGCTTAATGCCAAGATTGAGGGCCTGCCCGATGTCAAGGTGGTTGTTGATGGAATTACGCCCGCCAGCGATATCCGGGAAACGCCTGCGCCGCAGGACTTGATCGTTTTGATGGACGTGTCCGGGAGCATGGCTGGAAGCAATCTTGTGAAGGCCAAAGGTACGGTTGAAAAGCTGATCGACCAGATGGTCAATGGTGATCGCATGGCGATTTCCAGCATTGGTGAATCCTTCAATTTATTGATGGATTTTACGAACGACAGGCAGGAACTGAGGAAAGCGGTGGCCGGATTGAGGGCTGTCGACAATAAGACACTCCTGTACGACGGCATCTGCGAAACGCTTGATGAAATCAGGAGCATGGCGAAGGACAGGGACATCAATATCAGGAAATCCATACTCGTTTTTTCAGATGGGATGGACGATGGCAGTAAAACGTCACTCCTGGACACGATCAAGAAGGTTCAGGATATGCCAGTGCCCATCTTTGCCGTCGGTTACAGGTATCCGAAACAGTATAAACAGTTCGCGAACATTCAACAGATTGTCGATGCTTCCAGGGGGCAACTGATCCATGTTTCATACCCGGACTTGATGGTGTCGCAGTATCGGTTTTTCAGAGCTGAAGCCGGTGGCGGCCGTCTTATCCGCCTGTCGTGCCCGACCTGTCCAGTCGATTCGAGCCAGGTCAAACTGACGGTCAGCGTTTCCGGCCCCAAGATAACGTGGAGCGAGGACAGTCTGGCCTTTGAACTTTTCCAGTCGGAAAAACAGAAAGCGAAAATTCAGGCCGATGTGGATAAGAAGAGTGCCGAGGAAAGACGAATCAGGTTGCTGAGGGAAGAATACACCAAGCTCCTCGATGATCTCATGGCACAGAACAGGCTCTTTGCCGTGATTTCCGTCGTGATTCCAATTGCCGCGGTTGTCCTGGTCGGTCTGGTGGTTCTGTACATCGTTCTTGCTATCCACCGAAAACGTAAGCAGAAGCTGATCGATGTCGATTGGTTCCAGTACGAAGGCAATTCCAGGCCATTTGACCTTGTCAAGATAAGGGGTAACGGGATCCTTGAACCGGAAGGGCCTTACCGCCTGCCAACCATTGGTCTTTCGATAGGTCGTGACGGTGATATCAGGCTTCTTGGCGAAAAGGGTGTCAAGGATGTTCATTGCAGGCTGGTTCTTGAAGGTCGTCACGTCGTCGTGACTGCCCGATGGGGATGCAGGGTTGAAGTGAACGGGCAGCGTGTGCGAAAGAGTCACGATTTAAGGTCGTTTGATAAATTGCTCATTGGCAGGACGTCATTTTCTTTTGAACTTCTGGAAGAATGAACATGAACAATTCTAACCGGGTTATATCTCACGAATGGCAGGATGCTGGTGACCGGGATTACCAGGAAGACTCCATCAGGGTCTGGTCCGACGCCGATCTTGGAATGACGATTGGCGTGCTGGCTGACGGCATGGGTGGACTTTCCAACGGCGCCGAAGCCTCGCGTACTGTCGTTGATTCATTTATCGCATCTGTGATGGCAGCGCGGTCTGACATTAGTATTCAGGACCGTCTTGTCAACGCCGTGTATTACGCTAACGAGCAGGTTGGTGAAATGCTGCAGGGGTCGGGCAACCAGAAGGTCGGGTCGACGCTTCTGGCTGTCTGCATCTGTAATTCGGAAGTTCACTGGGTGTCGGTCGGTGACAGTCCGCTTTTGTTGCGGAGGGCCGGCAAGACCCGCCGGGTCAACCATGAACACAATTACAAGTACAGCCTGACCCGCAAGTTGCAGCGCGGTGAAATTTCACAGAGTGAATTTGACGGCGGCAGCGACAAGTGGGACGCACTGACGAGCTTCATTGGCGGAAGGGAAATTGAAGACGTCGAATCGGGGGAAGATCAGTTCCTGCCCGGCGACAAGTGGATTCTTTCCAGTGATGGCCTGACGGACGTTCGTGAACTCAGCTGGATCAATAACACGGTTCGCAAGTCCGGTGATTCCGCGCGAAGGCTTGTCGATGGTGCCACTCATCCTATGCCGCCCGGGTGCGACAATGTTTCCGTCATTGTGCTCGAATCGCCGAAGGTGCCCCTGCGACTGCCTTTGTTGATCGGTGCGATTGTCATCGGTGTCGGAATCCTGGTTGGGGCGGGGTGGATCATATGGTCGCGTGATGATGTGCCGGTCGCAAAGGACACGCATGATGCGAGTGATGTGAAATCTCCTGAAGCCGATGCGGTCGCCAATCCTGAAACGATTGATAAGACTGGTTCTGAAAATACTGGAAAAGGCTTAACGGCGGCGCAGGCCATTGAGGCGGCAAACAAGGCTGACGAGCCGAAGACTGTCGTACCGCAAGTTGGCACCACTGCCGTCAACAAGCCGGTAGCCAAGCCTGAAGCTTCCAGCCCGACTGGCACTACCACGAAGCCTGGCACTAACGCGAAGCCTGTCATTACCACGAAGCCTGGCACTACCGCGAAGCCTGTCATTACCACGAAACCTGTCACTACCACGAAACCTGTCACTACCACGAAACCTGTCACTACCACGAAATCTGTCACTACCACGAAACCTGTCACTACCAAGAAGCTTGGAACCCCAAGCACGACTGTAACTACCACCAACTCGGATCAAGCAGGTTCGGACGATGAGACGACGGGTGGCGTCACCGGCGCTTCTCCTTCTTCGGGCACTGAGCCAATGGTGAAAACTTCGCCAGAAGTTCCGAAAGAAGAGCAGGGAATTAATATTAAGGGAGTGGGTGGCAATTAGCTCATGATGGTTTTGATGTTTGATGACTGATTGGAATGAATCTGGCTTGCGCGGTCGTTCTGATCGACGGCTGTGCAAGTTTTCTGGTCGTGACTTTTGCATGTTCCCGGACTGGACGTTTTATGGGGTTTGTTTCAGGAGGTGATATGAAGGCATTGGCATCAGTAACAGAAGTGAATTGTGGAAGTTTGTTCCGTCATCTTTTACTGGCGCTTCTGGCTCTTGTCGTGCCCCTGTCGTCAGTCGCGTGCATGGAACCGAAGCCGCTGTCCAGCGTGAAAATGGATCAGAGCGTCTGTCGGGTTGTGTGTTACAAGAAGTTCGACATCAGGACCGATGAAGATTCCGTGGTGACCATGCATGTCCCGGTTGGGGGAGGGTCTGGCTTCGTCATCAATGATGACGGTTTCGTGGTAACGAACCACCACGTGGTCAAGACTGACCTGGCAGGACAGTCCTGTTCCAAATACGCCGTTTTTTTCGGGGTCAGGGATTACTCGGAAGCTGAAGTGGTCGCCTATGACGAAGATCGGGATTTGGCGGTACTTCGGCCCCTGAATAACCTCAACAGACCGCCACTTACCATATATGACCCATCAGAAGGTGAGGTGGCCAAGGCATCGCCGGTGACGCTGATTGGTTACCCGGCGATAGCTGATTACGGCAATTCCACCAGTGATTTCGTGATATACGCGACTGCCTTGATTAATCAGAAAGAGGTTCCGGGGGTTCCGGAAAATCAGAGTACTGTTGTACTTAGGGGAACAATCGCCGGTTACAGGGTCAACAATTCGGGTCTGCACATCATAATGGTGTCCCAGCAGGTGTCTTCCGGTTCTTCGGGGTCGCCGCTCATCGATGATCATGAAAGGGTCGTCGGTGTGAATTTTATGAGTGTTTCCCAGGTAGAGGTCAAGTCTGCTGAGGAAGGGGCACGTGGACGGGCGACATTGGCCCGTGACGGTCAGGACGGTGGTTCGGGACAGCAGGTTGTCGTGGCCGACAATTCTTACTGGGCTATTGATTCACTCGAACTGGTTAAGTTTCTTGATGATCACAGGATTGAATTCAAGTCTGTCAAGAAATCGGGTGGTTATTTCTTTATTGGATTGGCAGTCGGCGGGATTCTTCTGGTCGCCAGCCTGATTGTGCTTATTGTCCTGCTGGCCAGGCGCAAATCTACGCCGGCGCAGCCAGGTTCAGCATCCTTTTATGTCATGACCGGGTCTTACGGAACCCATCCGATCAACTCGCTGCCGGCATACATCGGCAGCGCGGACTCGGTCTGCGATATAGTCATTCCTGCTTTGCCGCTGAAGTGCCTCGAGGTAAGGCGTTCCGCCCAGGGTCTTGAAGTTCGTGATCCGTATTCGGGCGCCCGGCTGTCCGTTGACGGACGAATTATCACACCGGGCACGTGGGTTCGCCTGCCCTATGGCGGCTGTGTGGAAGTTTCGGGAGTCAGCGGCGGCAGTCGTTCGGGCCAGATCTGGTTTAAGGCGTTAAAGTGAATTCGCAAGGGGACTTCTGGCTTGAACGGTATTGACGATCGGCTCTGGTTGCCCGGGGGCATTCATCTGTACAACGGGCAGTATTTTGTGCAGCGTCTCCTTGGGGCCGGCCCTTTCGGGGCCTGGTATGCCGCCAGGGATGTTTTCCTGAACCGCCCCGTATACATCAAAGAATTTTTTCCAATGACCATGGCGTCCCGTTGTCACGATGGCCGCACATTGCAGCCGACAGATTATGCACATTTCATGTTGGGGCTCGAAGCTTTCAAGGCCAGCGTCCGCTCGGTGGGGCGCATTTCCCACGAAAACATAATGCCGGTGCTGGACCTGTTTGAAGAATATGGCACCGCGTATTATGTGGTTCCCGGTCTTGATGGCGTGCCTCTGAGCAACGAATTGGCAGCGCCGAACCTGATTGATGGACACTATGTTTCGGGTTTCGTTCTTCAGGTAATTTCAGGTCTGACCGCTGCTTACAATGCCGGCATTTTTCATGGGGCGTTGAAGCCATCGAATATCTTTGTGGATTCGTCCGTTAATGTCAGGTTGTTTGACTTCGGTCTGATGAAGACGAGAGCTTGTCGACAGGTTTATCTCCCGATCGAGGACAATTCTCCCTACCTGCCACTGGAGTATTACAGGCAGAGTCTCGAATACGGCGCGTCGGCCGACATCTATTCCTGCGGGGCGATTTTTTACCGGCTGCTGACCGGCCGTGACCCTGACGGGCAGGAAAGATTCGGACGCAATGGGCCGAGACCTTCGCTTTATTCAAACATGGCCCCTGTTACGGACAAGGTTGTCGGGATTGCGATGTCGGCTTCGCCGGCAAGGCGATTCCGTGGGCCAGCGGACATGAAATTTGCTCTTGTCAATGCCGGCCTGAATGACCCGTCGCTTAAAGATGTACGGATTAACACGTCCGGTGGTGATTCTGTCGGGACGCCCGCACGTCCGGAATCAGAACCGTCCCGGCGCTCCTTGATAGTTCGTCTGTTTTCACCGCGTGCTGATGAGGTTCGAAGCCCGTTGACGCCGGACGTTCTTGTCGAGGGGGAAGAGGCGGGGCAGTTCCAGATTCGCAAGCTGTTGTCGAGTTCACGGGGGGCATATGTGTACGAGGCCAGTGGTCTGGGGCGCAATGACAGTGAAGTCATAGTGATCGAGTACTGCCCCGAAGAATACGGTTTCCGAACGTCAGATGGAATTTCGGTCGACAATCGTTTTGGCAAGGGTGGCAGGTTCAGGGCAGGCGTCGCCGCTTTCGCCCGCCTGGCCAGCAGGTACCGTGAAATCGGCTCTCACGAGAATCTGGCCAAGGTACTGGCCGTGTTTGAGCAGAACGGCACTGCGTATGCTGTGTTGTCCCACGTAAAGGGCGTTCCTCTGAGCCAGTGGGTGGGCAAGGGAAGGTCCGAGGTTGCCGATGCGTCCGACATTTCGTTCGTGATGCAGTCGATTCTGAACGGGTTGTTTGTTCTTCATCGCCGTGGACTTTGTCACCTTGGTATCAGGCCGGAGCGGATTGTTTTTGATGCTGAGGGGAATGTAATCATAATTCCGGGCGTGGACGACATCCCTGAGATTGGTAAGAAGCTTGAGCCTGAGGTCGGAGGACGGAATGACGGTTTCTCCGCACCGGAACTTTACAAAAAGTCGTGGCAGTCTTCTGTTTCCATCGACATGTACTCCTGTGGTGCGCTTCTTTATTTCATTCTTACTGGCAGGACGCCTCCGGATCCAAGGACGAGGAATGGTGATCGGGAACTCTGGGAGCAGTTGTCCATGCGTGGAGTTACCCAGTCAACCGTGCAGGTGATCCGGCAGGCCATGTCAGTGAGACCCGGCGCGAGATATCCAAATACTGGAATAATGGCTGATGAACTGTACAAGACGCTGGGCTAGTCGAGGGAACCCGGAGTCATGCTTGTGGGTAATGTGTTCGGAAAAGTGAATTGCGGGGTCGGAAGGCATGCATCTTAAATTTGGGACCATTCTGGCTGCCCGATACCGGATAATGAAGGTGATCGGTGAGGGTAGCTACGGCGTAACCTATCTGGCCGAAGACCTTCATTGCAAAAGGAACGTCGCGGTTAAGGAACACTTCCCTAATCTTTGTTCCGTGCGCTCTTCTTCCGGAATCAACATTGTTCCATTGTCGGGAATGGATGGCGCGTATCAGAAGAGTTGTGCCAGGTTCAGGACCGAAGCCGAGATTCTTGCCAGATTTGTTCATCAGAATGTCGTCACCATTTACGCAATTATTGAAGAAAATCAGACGTTTTATTTCGTTATGGAGCTTCTGGAGGGCCGGTGCCTTGATCAGCAACTGGGATTGATGCCGGCTGTCGGTTTTCGGGTGGAGTCGGGTTTGAGACTTATGCGGGAGGTACTGATCGGACTGAGTGCGGTTCATGAAAAAGAGTGTCTGCACTTAGATATCAAGCCGTCCAATATCTTTCTCACAAATTGCGGGGAAGTGAAAATCATCGATTTCGGGTCGGCGCGGAGTATTGGATCGTCGAACGCTTCTGCTCTGTACACGGCCGGCACCCCAGGTTATGCCGCTCCGGAGATGTATTCCAGGCACGGCGACATTTCTTATGCAACGGATGTTTACGCCTGCGGGGCGGTGATGTACGAAATGTTTTCGGGTGAAGCACCGGTGCCAGCCGATCAGCGCGTGAACAGTACCTGGAACCCCGGCCATGTTCTTGAGTCAAACCTCCCGGCCAGCCTTGTTCTGGTCATTGAAAAGGCCCTTTCATACAGTCCTTCCGATCGATATCAGGGTTCGTTGGATATGTTGATGGCCTTGCTGCGATTGGGCCTGGATCCCAATCTCTGTATATCTCGACATTTCGTTGCTGCTGCCGGCGCGGTAAATTTGCAGGCCGGGCAGGATGGGCCCGGTGGTATTGAAGGTTCCGATGACGAAGAAATTGATGATTCCGATAAATCCGATCCGGTTGGGGATTGCGAAAAAATCGATGAGTCCGATGAATCAGCTCCGGTTCGGGATGACGAAGGGAAAGGGGAGCGGTTCCAGGATTTCGGGTTTCCCTTCCGATGTGACCCGAATGTTGAAGTGAAGCATGTTCCGCCTGCCAATGATGTAACGGTTATTGTCATATCCGTTGCCCTCGCGGTAGTAACATTGCTGGCCACCTTCGGTATAGCGGTGGTGCTGGCCGGGAATTGACATATTCCGGCAGATGGTTATGGCAACTAAGGTCAGGTTCTACGCGTAATAAGTCCGGTTGATGATTTCCATCTTCAGTTCGTCAGAAAGGTCGTTGAAGTAGGCGCAGTAGCCGGCGATGCGGACGACCAGGTTCGGGTACTTGTCGGGGTTGTTGTACGCGTCCAGCAGGGTTTCGCGGCTGACGACGTTCGGCTGGAACTGCATGCCGCCCTGGGCGAAGTACGCGCGGATCATGCCGGCCAGGTTGGCGACGCCGGATTCGCAGGGGAACAGGGCCGGGTCGATCGTGGCTGTGTTCGTCGTGCCGTTCGGGGCATACTTCGGGAAATCCACGGAAGCGACCGCGTTCATCGACGAAGTCAGGTCCACCATCTTCATGCCGTAATGCGGAACGACGCTGTTCGCCAGGGGCACGCCTGCCAGGCGCCCCGAGGGCAGGGCGGGGGTGTTCTTCCCGTATGCGATGTTCACGTTCAGCCCGTAATATCCGGCCACGTACCGCCCGCCGCGCGTGCATTTCGGCACGGCAGCCAGCGCTTTGACCCAGCATTCCATGACGCGGTTGACCCACGCCGCCGGCGCCGCCGACGAGTCGTTCCCGAATTTTGGCACGGCCATCAGCATCGCGTGAATCTGCGCGCCGCGCTCGCCCTGGAAGTTGCCGTCCATCGCCGCGACCAGTTCGTAGATGGTGAACGCCCGTCGCTTGAACACAAGTTCATCGATGGCGTGCAGCGAATCGGCCACGTCCGTTTCGCCCACCGCCTGGATGCCGTTCGTGTTGATTTCGGCGCCACCCGAGAGCACGTCCCGCCCTGACTTGACCGCACTTGCGAACAGCGACGACGCCAGTGGCACCGGCAGATGCCTGGCCAGGGCCGATTCGATCATGTAATGGTCCGCCAGCACCGCCGTCGTGACCGCGTTCAGGCGCTGCTGGAACCGTTCCATCAGTTCGTCCATCGTGGCCGGCGGGTCGATTGGCTTTTTTCGCAAGCCGGACAGGTCTTCCGTGGGCATGCGGCGTCCGCGACCCAGACGTTCGGCCGCGTAATTGACCGCCTTTTTGTCCAGCCCGTCCAGCAGACCGTATTTCCACAGGTCCTTTTCGTCGCCAGTCAGCGCCTGCAGGAACGGCATCGCAAGGTTGACGTTCGCGCAGTCCGTGTTTCCGAAATGTTCCGTGGATGCGCACGGTTCAACACATCCGACAATCGAGTAATTCCGGTTCTGTTCCAGCGTGGTCATCGGGTACCAGTTGCGCATGGCCGGGAGGTACACGTCGTCGTTGAACAGCTCGGGCATCGGCGTGCCGGTCAGGTAAACTTCCGCCAGGCGCTTCACGTACGCGTCCGGGCTGCCGGAATGGATGCGGGCCGCCATGTTGACGCTGATCGGATGCAGCTTGCACGCGTCGAGGATCATGAACGTCACGTCGTTCGTCGCGTCGCGGCCGTCCGCGTCCACGCCGCCCACCGTGATCGTCTCGGTCGGCGAAACCGTTTCGAACAGCTTGCCCAGTTGCAGCCCTGTGTCGCCGTCGTTGAAGAAGATGATTTCGTCGATCTTCAGGACGAAAAGGGCTATCAGTTCGCGCGCCTTTTCATATGTGATCCTGCCGGCCTGGACGTCATCGCGGTAATACGGGTAAAGGATCTGGTCCATCCGCCCGAAGGAAATGGCGTTTTCGAAGGCCTCGATGCACAGGCCGATTTCGATGAACAGGATCGCCTGCAGCGCCTCGTGGAAAGTCCTGGCCGGATACTTCGGGACGCGGCGGCAGATCCGGGCCATGTCAAGCAGCTCGGCCTTGCGCGCTTCGTCCGTTTCACGGCGGGCCATCGCCGAAAGGTGCTTCGCGTAACGCGCCGCGAATTCTTCCAGCGCGGTCAGCGAGGTCAGCACGGCGTCATAAAACGGCGCGGCTTCGTCATCATGTTCTTCGCGCGCCGCAAGGACTTCCTGGCGGATGCCGTCAGTCCCCAGCTTCAGCACGCGTTCGCTGTTCATGATGAAGTGGGACACGCCCGACATGTTGTTTTCAAAACCATACTTCTTCTGCAGCAGGCGCGCGGCGTAAAGCCCCAGTTCCCGGTACGTCGGGAATATCTTCATGATGACGGCGTTGGTCGCCCAGAAAGGCGCCATTTCCAGGTAAAACCTGGCCTTTTCCGCCTGGCTGCACTGAAACGGTATCGGCGTCTGCTTGTCGCAGTTGTAGATGTTGCCGACGCCCATCGCGCTGAAGTATTCGACCCACAACTGGGCCCCGACCCGCCGCGCCGTGAAGTTGCCCACAAGAAGCTCGTCCGGGTAAATGACGATTTTCTTGTTGTTCAGCAGGTGGCGCAGCAGTTCGGCGCGCTGGAGGATGTACGGTTCCTTGAAGCCGTGCTTCTTGTAATACCTGGTCTTCAGGGTCGCGGTTTCCATGCACAGGTGGTAGCCGTCGTCGCGCAGCGCCTTCTTGATCCCGGTGACGCGCGGGGTGAATTCCGTTTCGGTCCGCGGCGCGTCCGGGTCGAGCGATTCAACCTTCAGTCCCAGAACGTCGAAGGCGGCCGTGGCGCGGCCAAGCGCTTCGCCGGCCTGCTGTCGGGTGAGGTGCAGCGACCGGTCGGCCAGTCCCAGCCTACGTGCCTTCGATTCGTGGATGTCGTAGTACTTCAGCACGGCGATCGTGTCGTGGCCGACCGACTTCAGCAGTTCGGCGGTCGCGCGGAACACGTCGTTAGTGTCATTGTGGCCGGGAACCACGCACATGCGGAACCGGATGTTCGCGCCCGCTTCCACCAGGCGGCGCAGGTTTTCCATCGGCAGGTCCGGCGCGCGGCCGACCAGCTTCATGTGCAACGCGTCGTCGCCCGGGGCCTTCAGGTCAAACAGGAACAGGTCGACCCAGGGCAGCATCGCTTCAAATGTCTTCCATGGCGCGTCACCGGCCGTTTCCACCGCGACGTGGATGCCGTCTTCGTGCAGGGCGCGGGCAAGTCGGACAAGGCTGGCACGATGCTGCATCATGGCCTCGCCGCCACTGAACGTCACACCGCCGCCCGTCAGGTCGTAAAACCTGCGGTCGCGCCGAACGACTTCGAGGATTTCGGCGATCGATGACCCGGCGGGTCGCTGGTCCGTTGAACAGTAGTCGTGGCTTTCCGGGTTCTGGCACCAGGCGCAGCGCATGTTGCAGCCCTGGAAGAATATTGTCGTGCGGACTCCGGGCCCGTCGTGAACGCAGGTGCGCTGGATGTTGAATACGTTCAGCCTGTCGTTCGGGCGCGCGTCCGGCGTCGGTCCGCCATCGATCGAAACGGATGAAATGTGCATAGCCTGTCCCTTTCGCTTCTATGTAAGTCAAAGTGGCTCACGCATCAATGATGTGGCGTTACTCGGGAATTTGCAAGGGCGTGTATAGGTGAAATTTTGTTAATGATTCTATGCGGACAAAAGGCTATACGAGCGTCCGTTTCAGTTGGTTTTGCGGATCGTGATGTAGGCGGGGTCCCACTGGCTGGCAAGAACGCGGGATTCGATTTCACCGTCGGTCAGCTTCGCGCCGATGCCGCAGTCACGCGCCTCACGCGCAACCGCCATCGCGACCTGGGCCGACGCTTCGCGGATGAACTTCATTTCGGGCAGAACGTATCCGCGGGCCGCCTGGTCTTCGGTCACCATGCCGGCCAGCGCGCGCGCGCCCGCCGCGAACATCGAATCGGTGACTTCGGTCGCCTGCGCGACGATTGCGCCAAGGCCGACGCCCGGGAAGATGAACAGGTTGTTGCACTGGGCAATGCCCTGGGTACCGATCTTCGTTTCGACCGGCGCGAACGGGCTGCCGGTCGCCATGATGAAGCTGCCGTTGGTGGCCTTGTTCACCTGGTCCGGCGTGCATTCGACCTTCGAGGTCGGGTTGGACAGCGGCATGATGACCGGGCGGTCGTCGCAGCGCGCCATGCCGGCCAGGATTTCTTCGTCGAAGCGGCCGGGCTGCGCCGTGGTGCCGACCAGCACGTTCACGCCGACGTTGTTGATTACGTCGATGATGTCGATGTATCCGTCCTTCTTCAGTTTCCAGCCGGCGACCGTGGCGCGCGGCTTGGCGTACGTGTGCTGCTGCGGTTCAAGCGTCGGGTCGTCGTCAATAAGCAGGCCCTGCTTGTCGATATGGAAGATCCGCGCGCGCGCTTCCAGTTCGGTCAGGCCTTCGCCCTTCAGGGCGGCCTCGATGTTGTTTGCAATGCCGGTTCCCGCTTCGCCCGCGCCCGCGATGCAGTACTTCATGTCCTTCATGGCGACGCCCTTGATCCTGGCCGCGCCCATCAGCGCCGCCAGCGCCGTGGCGCCGGTGCCCTGGATATCGTCGTTGAACGACAGGATGGTCTGGCGATATTTCTTCAGCAGATCGAACGCGTGGTGCTTCGCGAAGTCCTCCCACTGGTACATGACGCCGGGGAAGGCCTTCTTGCAGGCCATCAGGAACGTGTCGACCAGCTTGTAGTATTCGTCGTTGCCAAGCCGGTTGTGACGCCAGCCGATGTACATCGGGTCGTCCAGCTTGGACTGGTTGTTCGTGCCCACGTCCAGCGTGATCGGCAGGACTTCGGACGGGTGCAGGCAGCCGGCGGCCACGTACAGGCCGACCTTGCCGATCGGGATGCCCATGCCGTCCGCGCCCTGGTCGCCCAGGCCCAGTATGCGTTCACCGTCGGTGACGACGATCAGGCGTACGCGGGGAAGCGGAACCGCGGCCAGGATTTCGTCGATCCTGCCGATGTTGGCCGGGTTGATGTACAGGCCGCGGGTGCGCCGGAAGATGTGCGAAAACTTCAGGCAGGCCGTACCGACCGTCGGCGTGTAAATTATCGGGATCATTTCGGAAAGGTGTTCCAGGATCAGCTTGAAGAACAGGGTCGCGTTGCGATCCTGGATGCCGTTCAGGTACGTGTACTTTTCAAGATCGCTGGTTTTCGCGCAGAACTGCTCGTAAGCGCGTTCGACCTGCAGGTCCAGGGTCGCCGTGGCCGTCGGCACCATGCCTTCAATGCCCAGCTCCGCGCGTTCAGCCGCCGTGAATGCGTCGCCCTTGTTCAATATCCAGTTGTTCAGCAGGGCTTCCCCGGTCAGTGTCGTCTGGTAGTACTTTCTTCCTGTTTCCGCATCTTCCCGCATTTCGAAGGACTTGTTCATCGTTAAAGACTCCTGCTTGTGCGCGTGGCTTCCGGCCGGCCCGCCCGACCCGGTTTGCCGCACCGCGGCAATAACATAGCACCCGTGTTGTCCTTTGGGAATCAGGTATTACGTGAGCCCGACCGCAAATCGACAGATATTGTGAAAAAGCTAACAGGATTCAAGTGGCGGCGCGAATGGGGATAGCCCCTACTTCTTCACGTGCACGTCGGCGTCGTCCTGGATGGACAGGGGAAGGAAGGCGCAGGCGCCGCTGGCGAGGCAGGGGTCGTCGGAAAGGACTTTGCCGCCGGTGGCCATGAACAGCGCGAGCTGGTTTTCGATGAAGTTGTTGATGTTGAAGTCGCGGCGGGGGTCGGAAAATTCCACGCCGTGGGCGCCAAGCGGGTAGTTGTACGGAATCCTGAACGCGATGTTGCCGGTCACGTTGTCCTGGTCGTCCTTGAGGCTCAGCGTGGGCAGGACGTAACCTTCAACCGCCGGTTCGCCGAATTCGTTGAAGCCGCCGTCGGCGTTGTCCGGGTCGGCGTGCAGCGGCATGGCGGCGGCCGGGTCGGCGGCCAGCTCGGCCGAAAATTCGTCTGGCCAGCGCAGGTCCTTGATGATTTCGTCCGTGTTCCAGTCCGCGAACGTGACCATGTTTTCGCCCGATGACAGGTTGCGGCGGAATCCCTCAATACCTTCAATCACATATGAATCCAGCAGCAGGTCGTTCGGGGTGACGTCGTCGCCTTCGAACTTCAGGGCGCCGGAAGCGCGGCCCAGGTTGACGCCGGTCGCGATCGGGACGTTCGGGTCGCCGACGGAATGGTAAATGATGGCGCTGGCGACCGGGTTCCGGCAGACGCCGTCCGGGCAGGTGCCTTCGTCGTAACCGCAGCCGCAGGAGATCTTTTCGCGGTTCCTGAAACCGGGCACGTAAGCGATCGAATCGCCCCGCTCGATGATGGCCGACGCCATGCTTATCAACTGCCTGAATCCGGGCGTGTTCCGCGGGTATCCCAGTCCGGGCGCGATGGCGACCAGTGGGGTGCCGACCGGGAAGACGGCGCCCTGGAACATCACGGCGATTTCGAACTTGTCGATCGTGGCGGCCGGTTCGATTTCCGCCCTGTCTTCGACCCAACCGTCGTACACGTCGATGACGATCGTGTCGCCGAACTCGGTCGACCGTGTTTCGTCGGTGCCGTTGCAGATGGCGTTGCCGTAAGGCTTCTGCTCGGCGTCCTTTTCAACGTGCCACGCCGTCGTGGCCGAATCGGGACGGATGCACGTGACCGGTACCGGCTGAGTGTCGCCGTCGGCCAGGTTCAGGTACGCCCGCTTTTCAACGGCGGAAAGGGCGTCGGCGGGAACCGAAACGCGCCAGCCGCGCCATTTGACGCATTCCGTGTCCGTCCAGTTGGCCGGATCAAGCTGGCACCTGGCCTTTTCCGCCAGGCACGCAGTGTCGCCGTCGCAGTTCGTGTTGCTGGTCGCGCCGGAAGGCAGCGGCATGCGGAACGTCCGACGGACCTCGCCGTTGACCGTGTTGGTGATGAAAACGGTGTCGCCGGGGCCGATCGCGTTCGTGCGCGCGAACGGGTAGTAATGCGCGCGGTTAGGGTCGCGGTCCTTGCCCGCTTCAGGCTTGAAATATTCCTTGTGCTGGTCGTTGATCAGCCAGGCGATTTCCACGCTTCCGTCGCCCATCGGCGTGAACACCACGAACGGGCCCATCATCGGCAGCAGCGCGCCTTCCGGCGTGCCGGGGTTTATGGTACGCAGACCGGCCTGGATCATGCCGCCCGCGCCGGAAACCGGCGCCGTCGCCGCCACGCAGGGTTCCACGCCGGCCAGCACCATCGCGTTGAACGCGCCCATCGACTGTCCCCAGACCGGGTAATCGATGTTTTTCGCGGTTCCCATGTCGACCTTGCCGTCGCCGTTGAAGTCGCCCATCAGGTCGTCAGCCTTGCCGTTGCCGTTGACGTCCATGTCCCACTTCAGTTCGCCCAGGCCGCGCAGAACCCTGATGAACTGCATGTGGTCGACGACGCCCTGACGGATGGTGTCGCGCGTGTGGAACACGTCCCAGCCCCACAGGTCGCCGCCGTTGTCGAAGCTGGCGACCGAGCCGTCGTTGTCCAGGTCGCGGACGCGGCCGTTTTTCAGGTTTTCATAAAAAGGTATCAGGTGCGGGAACGAATACGTCAGCAGGTCGTTGACCAGTTGCGGCCAGTCGGTGTCCTTTTCAACAGGCAGCGCAAGCCCGTGTCCCGGGAAGTCGATGGCGCACAGCGCGTGACCGTGCTGGGCCATGCGGCCCGCGAACCCGAACATTTCGAACACGGCGCTGGAAAATCCGTGACCGTAAAACATGACGGGGAAGGGCGCCTTGTGTTCCGCCGTTTCCTTCGGCACCGAACACATGAACGTGACTTTGCCGTCGCCCACGACCGCGTCCTTCTTCGCCAGGTCGATGAAGAAGCTTTCGTTGTCGTCGGCCGGGTACATTTCCGTCGCGATGCCGTCGCGATCAACCAGGAAATTCGGGCCGTTGAATTCGCCAAGCACCCAGTAGTCGACGTGAACGGTGTCGGCCTTCAGCGTTTCCACCATCGCCGCGTCGTAAAGAATGACGCCGATGGTGTCGAACAGATCCATCACGGTTTCATTCGGCAGGCGGTGCATCGCGTTGGCGGCCGCGGCGGTGCCGTCCTGGTTCTTTTCCCAGATCTGGTCGGCCTTCATGTCGATCGGAAACTTTTCGGCCAGCCAGTCAAGCGGCCCGGCCCCGTAGATGCCGTCGCGGATGGCGACCAGCTCTTCCGTTATCGTCTGCGTCGTGAAAGTCCACGCGAACGCGATGTCGTCCATGGCAAGCCCGAACGTTTCGCCCGGCAGCACTTCCGACAGGCCCTTCAGCGCCGGCGTCTGGTTGACGTCGTTGACATAGGGGAACGGGGAACGCACAGGCTCGCCGTCCGTGCCCTTCAGCCTGTCGGTGATGACGACGGCGTACTTCGCGCCCGGGTCCATCGGCACCACGGGCCACAGCACCAGCGTCTTCGTTTCCTTTTCCCAGAACGTGATCAGGTCGTCCGGGTTATTGACGCCCGGGTCGTTGCCGCTGAACGTGTTCGGTTTGTCCAGGACGCCGTCGAAGTCGATGTCTTCGTATTCATCCATGACGCCGTCGTCGTCCAGATCTTCGTCGTGCGTTTCGAACATCAGGTTGCCGGAATCGGCGTGCGGGTCGAAATCCCAGTACTGCCACGGCCACGTCAGGGCCAGCGGGAAGTTGCCCTGGCCGCATTCAAGCTGGACCGGCTTCCCGTAATTGTCGGACCCCGGCTGGACATTGATAAGAAATATGGCGTCGTCGTCGTAATCGTGGTTGTCGCCCTGGCGTGCCTTCAGGTCGGCGATGTCGATGTCTTCGGTAAACGAAACGGAAATCGGCGAAGAAATGCCGAACCCGTCCATCCAGTCGACCAGTCGCAGGACCTTTTCTTCCGCCTTTGTCTTCGCCGAAATCGACATGTTGACGCGCAGGCCGGTCGGCGACGTCGATTCGGCCCTGGTCAGGAAGTCGTTCGGGAACGGGAGGTTGAGCCTGCCCGATTCGCCGTCCTGCGACCATACGATTTCAGGGCCGTCCCCGTCCGGAGTGACCACAAGCCCCTCGGGCCCGTCGCCGCAGGCGGCCAGCAGAAGCAGGAATGCGGAAGCGACAATGTTCAATCTGGAAAGCGACATGCTGTTTTCCTTGCTGGATTTTCCGAAAAACCGCGGGCCTTCGGCCCGATGCGGCGCTGCAAGATTGTACCACGGCAGGTCGGATGTCAATTGCTATGGAATCGAGGGCTCAGGTGCGGACTGACGTGCGGCCAGTTCGCGATAAAACAGGTACTTCGCGGTGGTGACGTACGGCATGACCCACAGTGCGACGATGCCGAAGCTGATTATGCACAGCATGTACCAGCCCAGGAAGCGCAGGTCCATGTACGCAAGGCGATTGCGGTGTCCGTACATCATTTCCTTGCTGCGCCTCAGCGCGTCCGCGCCGCTCATTTCAGGGTTGTCCGCCAGGATGTAAAACGTCATTGAATACGAATAGTAAGCCATGATGCCTGGCACGATGAACAGCAGTGTCCAGAGCATGGTGAACAGGGTCCGCAGCAGGTACGCGACAAGGGCGTTGGCGAAGAAGTTGAATCCGCGGAACAGCAGCTCAATCCTCACTGATTCGCCGGTTCGCAGGCGTTCAATCAGGAACATCGTGTAGCCCAGTGTCAGCGGGCCGGTGACCACCAGGGAAGCCAGGTTGCGGATCGGGAAGGCGCCGCCCGAGGCCCCGGCGACAACTAAGTACAGCAGGGTGGCGACCAGCGGGTTTGTCCACCTGCCGGAAAGCGAGTACCAGGCGCGGCGCATCAGCTCGGAATTTTCGGTGAACATGGGCGAAACCCCCGGAAGACTGACGGAATAATAGGCATCGGTCGTCGGTCGGTCAAGAAAGGTCGCCCGCGGTTATGCGGCTGGCAGGGGCGAATGAAAATTCGCCCTTCCGATGCACCGGTACCATCACGCCTTTTCCTTGAAGTCCTTTCCAAGCCAGCCCCTAGCCAGGATAAGCAGAATCGGCGATGCCATCGCGATGGCGCCATAAATCAGCCACATCTTTGATGTGCCGGCGTTCAGGAAACTGAACCAGCAGTTGCCGTCCAGACAGAACATCATCCTGTGGGAATTTTCCAGCAGACCTTCCTTCGGGCAGTAATTCATCAGGAACCAGCCGCTGTAAAGCGACGTGATGACCTTGGTCAGGAACCACGGGAACTGCGCCACGCCCATGTACGCGCCGGTGCGGCCCGGCGGGGCGATTTCGGCGGCATACTGCAGGAAGCGTGGCTGCCACATGGCTTCGCCGATCGTCATGATCAGGATGTACGCGAACAGGGTCCACGTGCTTGGCCCCAGCGCCAGCAGGAATGTCGGCGCGGCCATGACGGTTGTGCCCAGCACCATCATCCGGTACACCTTCTTCTTCTGGGTCAGCGCCGCCACAATCGGGACGATGAAGAAGATCAGCAGCGGGTTGAGGTTGACCGCGAATTCGAAGTTGTCGCCGACCGGGGTGCCGCGGAACGCGCGTTCGACGTACATCGGCAGCGTCAGCCAGTTGTGCGCGAAAAGCGTCTGGACGGGGATCAGCGCGAAGATGAAGAACGCAAATTTCGCGTCGGCCAGCGGGTGATTCTTCAGCCACGTCAGGACGTTGAAGGGTTTCTTTTCGACGGGGGCGACGGCGGCTTCCGGGGTAGGGGCCTCGCCGGCTTCCTTCTGTTCCTTTTCAAGCTTGGCCTTCGCGTCCGCGATGGCCGACGTCACGACTTTCCTGGTCAGCAGCAGAGTCGTGATCAGAAGGCCGACAAGCGTGATCGCGGCGTATACGCCATAAGCGCCGTTGATGCCGATGGCCTTGCGGACGGGGCTGAAGAACGACGGGAGCCATCCGCCGAGGTTCATCACCGCGTACAGCATTGCGTATCCCATGCCGGCGGTTTTCGGGGTCATGAACTGCTTGACCGCCGAGTACGCGGCCGGCTGGTACATGCCGTATCCAAGGATGATGAAAAGCAGGCCGAATATGGCGACGAAGTGCATGCCGCCCCAGATTCCGCCCGACAGGCCCAGCATGGTGCTGCTGGCCAGGATCGTGCGTCCGACCAGCATCAGCACCAGCGCGCCCAGGATGGCGGCCCGAACACCCCACTTGTCGGACAGTCCTCCGAACAGGAACATTGAAAAGGTGATGCCCCAGGTCAGGAATCCGACCATCGGGCCGGCCTGTATGTCGGTAAGGCCGACATAGTCCGAAAAGAACATGGCCAGGTAGCCCAGCATACCGAAGTAAACGAACCCTTCAAGCATGTACGACAGATTCACGCCCCAGAGTGCCCGGGGTGCGTGAAACAGGTCCACGAACGGCTGCGTGATTTCACTGTACCAGGGCTTCTTTTCTGGTGTTTCGTCTGCCATCTGGCGTCCTCGCGTTGTCTGGGGGATTCCGGGCGGCCGGGACATCGCCCGGTCGGTCCGATCGGCGCAAGTCTAAACCATGGGTGACGTTTTGTGCAGAAGTTTGACAGCTTCCGGGCGCGGCCGAACAATCGGGCCGTACTTATCGCGGGCGGCGTCATGCCGGCATTAAATCGGTCACATTTGGCTGGGATTGCGACGGCGGCGTTCGTCGCGGCGCTGGCGATCGCGGGGGCTGCCCCGGCCCAGTCGCCCGGCGACGTGCACCTGCTGTTTACCGGCGATCTGATGCATCACCGGGCGCAGGAACGCCTGGGCGCGACACACCCTGACGGAGCCCTGGCCGGTTACTTCACCATGTGGCAGGGAATCGCCCGGGCCGTCGAAGCGGCCGATCTCGCGGTGGGCAACCTCGAAACGCCGGTGGCGGGCGGCAGGAACGGTGAATTCCCCGCTTTCAACGCGCCTGTCGAGTTCCTTGCGGCTGCGCGCGCTGTCGGCTTCGACATGCTGACATTTGCCAACAACCACTCGCTGGATCGGGGCCTTGCCGGATTCGCGGCGACCTTCGGGAACATACTGGCAAACGGCATGCTGCCCGCCGGTGACGGCCATCCCGTCACGGTGGTCGTCAAGGGCCGGAAGATTTCGATCCTGGCGTTCACGGCGCTGGTCAACGCCGGCAGCACGTGGGAAGTCCCGAAGGGGCGCGTCGGGCCGTACATCGTCAGGTGGAAGTCCGAACCCGCAAGGGAAGGGCTGCTGGAAAAGATACGGGCCATGCGCGCGGCATCCGATCTGGTCGTGGTGTCCGTCCACTGGGGCCTGGAATACAGGTTCGTGCCGTCGTCCCGCTATCGCATCTGGGCCCAGCAGATGGCGGATGCCGGCGCGGACGTCATCGTCGGTCACCATCCCCACGTCGTCGGCCCCGTCGAATGGCTGGACCGAGCTGGCGGTGGCCGCACGCTGGTGGCGTATTCGCTGGGCAACTTTTCGTCCGGCATGATTCGCGACGCGACGCCGCTCGGCTACATCCTGGACGTGCACCTTTCCCGCGACGACCGCCTGACCGCCGGCCTCCGCATGGTCTGGACCGCCCGTGACAATGTTCGCCCGCCTTCGCCGGAAGGCCTTCGTGGTCCCGTTGTCTGGCGGTCCTATCGAACGGTCATGGCATCCGACCTGGAAGCCGACTGCGCCGATCCCGGCCTGATGCCCCGCACTCTGGCCGCCCCCCATGAATGCCGTCGCTATCGCGAGGCACTTGATTTAATTCAGAAATTCCAGCCGGGTGTGATGCAGGAGCAGGCAGAAACGCCGCATAACGCCCCACGCCCTTGACGCCAAACCTGTCGGTGCTATGGTTTTAATCATTCATAGATATTGATCACTTGTGACCAATGGAGGCGCCCATGAACACATACTCGAGGTTTGTGTACAGGTTCCTGGCGGTCGTCGCGGTGGTAGCGATGGTGTCGATTGGGGGATCGGGTTGTGGTGGCGGCGGCACGCCCGAAGACGACAACGGGGCCGGTGACACGTTGCAAGGGACGGACGAACTTGTCGGCGACACGTCCGTTCACCCGGATGCCCTGGCCGACACCGTTGTGTTTGGCGACGCCCGGGACGTGGAACCGGCCGACGTTGACCAGGACGCCGGGGATGGTCAGGAAATGTCATGTGACGCATGTGAAGGCGGTCGGATTTGCGTTGATGGCGAGTGCCAGTGTCCGGGTGACCTGATCGATTGCAACGGCGCGTGCGTGACGCCGGACTCGGTCGACGAGGTCGAGATATGCAACGGGCTCGACGACAACTGCGACGGCGTGACCGACGAAGGCACTGTCGCCGGCACGCCGTGTGACGGCGGTGACGCGGATATGTGCCAGGAGGGCGTCCTGGTCTGTTTCTCCGATGGTGAAGCGTGTTCCGACACCACCGACGACACCGTCGAAGCGTGCAATGGCTTCGATGATGACTGCGACGGCGCGACAGACGAAGACTTTGCACTGGGCGGGCCTTGCGACGGCATCGACGCGGACCTGTGCGAGGAAGGGGTTATCGAATGCGAATCCGACGGTACGCAGGTCTGCACCGACGAAACCGATGACACTGTGGACGTGTGCAATGGCGCCGACGACGACTGCGACGGCAACACGGACGTGCGTTATGACGGTTGCGACCTGGAATTTGATGTCGACCTGTGTGCCACCGGGAAGTGGCAATGTTTTGAAAATTTTGGCCAGTACTACTCCTACTGCGACGATGACACAGCCACCGCTCTTGAGGTCTGCGGCAACGGAATCGACGAAGACTGTGACGGACAGACCGACGAAGGTCGGGGCTACTACGTCGATTACACGAACCGCGGGACCTTCACGGCACAGTACATCGAAGACGGCTTTTCAATCGTAAGCGGCTCGGCCACGCTGAACGTGCTGAACTTGAATGGAATCGGGGTGATTGGCGGCGACGAAGACAACGCTGTTGATCCCGGTGAACAGGTCATATTCGAATTCGCGCCCGCGGCGACCCATGCCATTCTTATGGCGCAGTTCGGGCAACAGGCATCCATTTCGGGCTGGGGAACATTTGAAAACCCGCTGGGAACGGTGTCGGCGACAGTCGTTCCAATCGACGTCACCGCCCTGTTCGGCGGTGCCGCCCTGAACCAGTTCATGTTCGAACCTGTTGGAGGGGCCGACCGCTTGTCAGCCGTCTTCTTCGAAGTCCGCTGTCCGTAGGTCGCGCCCCGGAGTCACACCAAAGTCAACCAAATGAAATTACGTTTTCAAATGGAGTACTCCAAATGAAATTACGATTTCAGAACATCGACTTTGTGTCGGGCCTTACGAAATTTGGCCATCCCCTGACCCCCCGGGTCTTATCCCATCGAATTCGATGGGATTATCACTTCAAAGGTACCGTCTGAAGGCTTCCCTCGCCGGCTGTCGATTGATGAATTCCTTGAAAAATGCTGTTTTCGAGGATTCATACTCCTTGAAATAGGCTGTTTTCGAGGATTAGCAAGGTTACCAGGGCTAAGACAATGGCGGACATGCGGGTTGCCCACGATCGCTGAATATCGTATGGTCTGTGACATTCGACAACGGATTGACTACGGAATGACACTCCGTGTTACCAGCAGCGCTTTGATTTTCGCTGGATTGGTCGCACTGGGCGGGTGCATTCCGGGGCAGGGTGGCGACGATTCGGACTCGGTCGGCCGGGACGCGGCCGCGGATGCGCAGATTGATTCGCACGTTCAACCGGACGCATACGAGGACGTATCGGGCATTGACGCATCGGACAGTGACGCACTGGACACCGTGGACGTCGGCGACGCTACGGCTGTATTCGTTTGCGACAGGCCTGTCGGGCAGGAATGGGAAACGTTCGTAATCAGCGAGTGTGGCGGCGTTGGTCAGCCAGTCTGCTTCACGTGGACGCTGAAACACGATTCGATGGCCCTGACATATCCCGACGACTACGGTGTGGAGCAGACGGCAATCCTGCCTGTGGCCAGGTTCGTTGAAATCGACTGCATTATTTCTTCACTGGAATTCCAGGGGATGATGAACGACGGCTTTGTGTGTTCCGACATCCAGGTGATCGACGACTACTTTGACTTCGCCCTGACCCTGGCCGACGAAACCCGGCTGACCCAGGACGTCAATGCCTGCCTGCATGACTTCGAAAATCCGAACCTGGCCCTCACACTCAAGGGCAAGGTGATGTACTGGTACGTCGAAAATCCCGAGTGACTTCAAACACTTCATTCCGCCTGTTTGATGAACTCGTAATACCGGAACATCCAGTAGGCGGCGAGGACGTCGGCGGCGTCCATTTCGACGTTGTCGCCCCAGCCGCCGTCCATGATGAACTGGCTGGTGTTGTGGCGGTCGTTGGGGCGTTCGTCGGACGGCACGATGCGGCCGTCGCTGCGCATGCGGCGCAGTGGGTCCTTGTCCAGGTAGAACTGCGGGGCGGGGATCAGGTCCAGCCTGTGGCTGTTGTGCATGGTCCAGCGGATCAGGTCCAGCGGGTACAGGCGGAACCACCTTTCGCTGGTGTACATTTCGGGGACGGTGCCGGTGATGACGCCCTGGATTGCGTCCCAGACCGCGGACTGCTGCATGTTCAGGTAGTGGTAAAGACGGTCCCAGCCTTCCAGCCACTTCGCCTTCAGCGTCTGGTCGCTTTCGTACTGGACCAGGATGAAGAACGCCTGGGTGGACAACTCGTCGCCGTCGCCGTTGCCGTGGCGTCCCGGCGGTTCGGTCGAAACCAGCACGTTGTCGTCGTAGTGGTTGTCGTCGTTCATCAGGAACGCCTTGGCGTCGCGGAATTTCTGGCTGGGGGGCATGCCGGTCACTTCGTCGCCGGTCAGCTTCGATTCCTGGTCCGCGGTCATGTAAATCGCCAGGTTCATCGCGGCAAGGGTCTGCACCGATCGCTGTCCGCCGTCGCCGAACAAGCCGAAGAAATTGACGTATTCCGGGTCGAACTGGCCGTATGTCGTGCATTCGCCTGTCGGTTTCCATAACTGGTAGCCGTGGTCGATGATGCCGCCGACGATGTTTGAAATGTGCGCGGCGATGGCCGTTTTCTGGGTTTCGTCCGCGCACAGGTCGTACGCCGGGCCCATCATGAACATGTGGGACGTCACTTCATCGTTGGAAGTGTCCGATTTCACCCACCATTCGCCGTCAGGCGACGTGTACCATTCGCCGTCGTTCGGGTTGTCGCAGTCGTCGAGCTGGCAGCCGTCCTTGCGGATAAGCGCGCGTGCCAGGAACCAGTCTTCCCCGGTCAGCAGGCGCAGGTTGAGCATGGCCTGCAGGCTGTGATCGAAATTCGCCTTCGCCTGCGGGTCTTCGGTTGCCTTCCAGCGCATGCATTCGGCGATAAGCCAGTAACTGGTCCAGCCGCCGTCGTTGTCTGAATCCCACGGGATGCTGGTCGAAAGATCGCCGGGGACCATCAGGCGGCTGTCGGCCACGGCACCGTCGCGGTCGTGGCGCAGGACGATTTTTTCCGTCAGCAGGCTCATCTTGTCTTCGAGGGTCATGTCTTCGACGGTCACCCAGGTCAGCCCGGCCGCGCTGCCGAAATAAATCGGGGCGTTATAGGCTGTGTCGGAAGTCGCCACCGCGCGCACGTCTTCGTCCACGACCCAGCGCATCGTGTTGTAAACGCGCCATTCAGGCCCGTCGCCGCGGTCAAGCATGCGGTAGGCGCCGCCGTTCGTGGTAACGATGAAGCCTTCGTCGGCCGTCCTGGCGATGTCGGTCGCGCCGGTCAGCGGCACGCGGCCGGTCTGGAACACAGTCACGTTGAAGGGCAGGGCGTTGTTACCCAGCGTCGTGAAACCGGCCACCCCGCCGGTCCCGACCATTACCAGTTCCAGTTCGTCCGGGATTCCGATGTTCGTCACCATGGCCTGCAGGCCGAACCCGGAAAGCGTCGCCGAGCCGATGTTTACGGATGCGGAGCCATCGACCGCCATTTCCCACTTTTCAACGCGGCTGTCGCCGTTTTCCATGACACCGCCGATGTATATCTCGGTCCAGTCCTTGTTGACGGTCATCACGTTGATTTCGAAGCCGGATTCAGTGAAGTCGCCCACGACCACCAGGCCCGCGGCCGAAAGTGACCATACTTTGCGTCCGTCGGTAATCAGGGCCCAGTCGTGGACGCTGGTCACCTTTGTGTAAGGTCCGTCCAGCGCGACCAGTTCGACCGTCGGATTAGCCGCGTCGTCGGCGTACAGGACGATGGCGTCGCGCTGGATCAGGATAAGTCCGCTGGTGCTGAAGCCGGCGCCGATGACCGGGCCGTACTGGGCGTCGGCCGTGACCAGGCGCGAACCTTCGACCGCGTCCGCGTTGCCAAGCGGGACGTTACGGAACCAGTATCCGGCCGGGGTCACAATAACGATTTCCTCGAACGCCGCGGGCGCCCAGATCGGTTTGATCACGACGTCAATGATGTCCGTGATTCGGCGGTCGACCTCGATGCCGGTGTGGTTGATTTCCTGGGGATACACCCGGTCGGCGATCGGCTGAAACACCTCGGCCGGGTGGGGCGCGTCGGCGTCATCGTCCGCATCGCCGGGGAGGATGTCGTCCACGTTGATCGCGTCGTCGGCATCGTCACCGTCGATTGCCGTGTCTGCCGCCCCGTCGTCACGCGCGTCTGGCGCCGTCGTGTCATCGACACCGTCGGATTCAACGGTGTCGGCCACGTCCGCCAGCGCGTCCGCGCCACTGACATCATCGGCGCCGCCGTCACCGCATCCCGCAAAAACCACCGCACCCACGACAACCAGCATGAAACCAGCAAAACGCTTCATTGATATCAACCCAAAAGACGCCTGATTGTTTCACATTATTAACCGGGCAAAAACCCGGCGCGTGAAACATTTATTCCCGTGGGATTTTGGCTGCTGAACGTCAAACGCGGCGTCGCCATCGGCGGCCGACGAACATCCCCAGCACCACGAACCCGATCGCCAGCATGGTCGCCAGGGGGTTCGTCCCGCCGCCCGCCGCGCAGCCACCGTCGTCCGGTACGGTTGTGGTTTCGCACGTACCGGTCGTGCCGACCCATGCCTGGCACTCGAGTCCTTCCGCGCAGTCCGGTGCGTTCATGTCGCACGCGGGCCGGCAGATGCCGGTCCTGCAGACCAGCCCGGCCGTGCATTCCTGGTCACAGGCACACGCTTCGTCAGTCGCCATTTGAAGCGTCGCATCGCACGAGTCGTCGATGGCCACGTATTCCGGGGCCGCGATGTCGCTGACGACGCCGCCGATCATCGTGCTCCCGATATAGCCCTCGAACGCCAGTCGGATGACCGAGCCCTGGGGAACGGCCGTAGCCGGGCTGATCGTCGCCGTGACATCCGCGGTCGCGCCCGGGTCGAGCGTCACCGTCGCGGGCGTCACCGTCACCGTCCAGTCCGGGGGCACGTCCACGCGCCGCACCCGGATCTCGATGTCGGCCCTGGCTGACGTCGGATTGCCCACCTTGAACGTCGTCGTCGTTTCGTACATGCGCACCAGCGACGAAGTTTCGGTTTCGATGCGTCCGTCCGCTATTCCGGCCGCCCGGGCCAGCGACCTGGAAGTTGGGCCCTGATACGAATTAAACAGGCCGGATCCAGAGTAGATGACCCCAAGGGTTCTCCAGGCATCGACAAGCCGGTTCCACTGCGGGAACAGATCGCCGACGTACTGGGGAATCTCGCCGGCCATCAGTCGCTGCCGGTACAGTTCGATGTCGTCTTCCGAATACCCGGCTGCGCTCGCCGCCTGCTGTTCCAGCACTGTCCAGCCGGACGACGACAGGCGTGCCAGGAAGTCGTCCACATCGGATTGGGTCACCAGCAGTTCGGTCGCGCCTTCCGTCCGCAGCGCCGCCTGGTATCCCACGAGTGCGTCGGCCAGGATCAGGTAGTGGCCGCCCGCCATCCGCTTGAAGTAATCAAGTGCGGCCACATGGCGCGCCGCCCATTCCATGTCGCCCGCCTGGGTGGCCGCAGCCCACCGGCGCTGGGCGCTTGCCGCGGCGTTCATGTCCAGCATGACTTCAATCATCGCGTCGTAAAGGGCCTGTCCTGCGTCCTGGACCGACAGGGCCGCCACGCCCGCCCGCAGTTTTCGCGGCGAATACTGCTGGACCGGTGGCTGACCACGCTTCACGGGCGTCCTGAACTGCATGGAATCTTCGTCATCGTCGGACGCCGAGCCCGGGCTTCTGGGGACGCTCGGCAGCGACGTCTGCTGACTTACCGCGGTGGTCGACTCGTTGTTCGACCCGCAGAAGAAATTCATAACCGCGTCGAAGCCCGCGCCGAACCAACTGAAGGCGCCCCCGCCTGATTCGGCGGCCTGCTTTTCGTCCTCGCTGGCCGACGAACCCGGCTCGGCATCAAGATTCTGTGTCTGTTCCCCCGAAAACGAACCGTCGCCATCCCGCAGGGCACGTGTCGCGCTGCCCGGCTGGGGCATCCCCGAGTATGCGAGCCTGACACAGTAGTGGCCTGACAGCGGCGGCGTCCACGGTATCGAAATCGTTGCCGTCGCCCCCGCCTCGATCATCACCCCGTTCAGGCTCCCGAGCGGCCCGAACACAAGGCCGATCCCGCGCTGCGCGAGTTCCAGCGTGGCGTCCACAACGATCGGGAACTGGTTCGGGTTGGTCAGGTCCGCGCTGACGGTGCCGGGCACTCCCTGAACGACCGGCAGCGGCTCGATGCGAATCCTGTCGCTGAAGTAGGGTGCCTGTGCGTCAGGCAGCAGCGGATTGGGTGCGGTATCCGCGAAAGTAACCGTGGCCGACGCGACGCGGGCCGCTTCGCATACCCCCTGATCGGTCAGGGTCGCCCCGATGATCGCGTCACCGGCCACCGCGGATGTCAGCCAGGCGTTGGCCGTACCATCAGCGCCGGTCATGGCGCCGTCCACCGGCGCACCGAGGGTGGTCGTCAGGTGGACAGTCCGTCCGGACACCGGTTCCCCGTTGCCGTCCCGCGCGGTCACCTTTACCCAGATGCGGGAAGTGCCGTCGGCCGGCGCGAACCAGCGATCGGGCCGTATCTCGACTGAAGTGAACGGAAGCGGCGCGGCCGGCCCGGCATCCCCGTCGGCGGTTTCCAGCGCGGGTTTCCAGGCGACCGGTCCGAATATCGGGGTGCCGCTGCCGTCCGGGTTGCAAGTGTCGTCGGTTGTCGGTCCCGCGGGATGTCCCCACCACACGTGCGGCGCCAGCACCAGCGCCGTGCCGTTGTTGCGCAGCGCATACCAGCCGTCGTCAACATCGATGAGCTGACTCGACTCGATAACCGTGCCCTGAGGTCCATACGTCCGGACCAGGTCCATATAACTGTGCCGGATGATGGCGTGCGAAACTGACGCCGTGGCGTTCGTGATCATCAGATTTCCGCCGATCTTGCCGCCGCCCTCGATGATCACGTGGCCAAGGATCGACCCATGGATCGGAGCCTCTTCAGTGCCCTCGATGGAAATTCCGTCCCACGGGTCGGACAGCGGATTGTCCCTTGTGAATGTGATGGGCGCCGCCGCGGTCCCGACCGACTGAAGGGTTCCATTCACGACCAGCCCGGTGTATCCCGCCCATTGGACGGTCACGCCGGGGTCGATCTGGAATGTCATGCCAGGCGCCACATTCAGGTCGGACGTAACCCTGTACGGCAGCCCGAGGTTTCCCCAGCGCCTGTTCCCGTCCATGGTTCCGCCGCCTACCCGGATCGCTTCGATGCCGTTGCCCGATGACGTAATCCCGGAAAGCGAATGTTCGGTCCCGCCGTCTTCGAGGTACAGCGGGTACTGCCCGTTACCTGTCAGCGTGGTTGACGCCAGGGTGAGCCGCGTTCCGGTCCCGGCCCTGATGCCGTCGGACGTCGCGGGCGCGCTGTCGCGGATCGTCGAATTGGTAATCGTCACGCTGGCGTAATGGATCAGCACGCCGGCCCCGAGTTTGCCGCCACCCTCGACAATGACATGGTCCAGCACCGAACCCGTGATCGGGAACTGCTCCGTCCCTTCGATGTCAATGCCGTCCCACGGATCGGCCTGCGGGTCGACCTTTTTGAACGTGATCGGCGCCGAAGCATTTCCGGCAGCCACAATCCTTCCGTTCACCACCACCCCGGCATACCCCGAGCAGAGCACGGTGACACCGGGCTCGACGTTCAGCACGGCCCCGGGCGCAACGGTGAGGTTACCTTCAAGCATGTAAGGGGAATCAGCGACGGTCCACGTCACGACGTCGGTATAAGTCTGGGTGCCGACGGTTGTCGCGGCGTTCGTTGTCCCGGCCGCGGCCAGGGCAGCAAGGGCGGCAACGCAGGAAAGCAAGCCCTTCAGAAATCGGCGGGATAATTCGCTGGTCGGGAATATCCTGTGCATGGGAAACCTCCCTGGGCGTGGCGGGTGTCGATGCGCGAAAGATCGCGGTCGGATTGGATTTAACCGGCCCGTCTTTCCCATCGTTGAAGTATCGCCCGCGCCGGTATCCCCGGTCAATACGGCGATTATCTAAGTCACGCTGCTGTTGTGCGGGGGTTACGCCTGTAATAGCATATCAACATTCCCGGAACCACCCGGGCTTTCCTGCCCCGCGCCCGTTTTACGGAGGCCTCAGATGCGTCGGATAACCTTATTGCTGCTGACCGCGTTTTCGGTTCTGGCGTGCTCGTGCACCGTCGAACCTGTCCCGCCGCCGTCGACGTTGTCCCGCATTTCGGTTGAAAATAAGAATTTCCGCGATGAATCGGGACGTTACCTGCTGATCAACGGCGTCAACGTCAGCGGCACTTCCAAGGTGCCCGTCAACGTGTCGCCGGTGTCGTACGTCGGCCGCCCGTTCCCGATCGACGAAGTGGACGGCTGGTTTGAAAAGCTGAAAGGCGACGGTTTCAACGCGATGCGTCTGCTGGTGGTCTGGGAAGCTGTCTGTCCGAACCAGCCTGGTGTGTACGACACCGAATACCTCGACTACCTGGAACAGGTCATTTCAAAGGCGAACGACCACGGCATTTACGTGCTGATCAACTTCCACGAAAACCTGTTTTCGCGGCACCTTTACAGCGTTTTCAACGATCATCCGTCAATCGGCGAACCGGGAAGCTGGCAGTCGATGATCGGTTGCCTGTTCCCGGCGAAAGATCCTGAAACCGGAAAGCTTTATTACGATTCGAAGGTCGTGGGCGACGGCGCACCGCGCTGGGCGGTTGAAGCCTGCCTGCCGGAAAAGGATCTGGACGCGCAGACATACGGGATGCTGCGAATCCTGGGTGATGTGACGCTGGACAGCGGCAACCTGGGCAAGCTGATTTCCGCGTTTACGACGCTGCTGGCCGGCGGCGACGGCGGCATGACCCCGGAAATCACGGAACTTATCGGTGTCCTGTCGGAAAGCCTGTCTGACCTGACGGTGGCCGGCATGCTGCCGTACGACATGACGCAGACGAATGACATGATGCCGTTCACGCTGTGGGCGATGAATTCGTTCCTGTCGGTCGACGTTGAAAAGTGCTATGCCGCGTTTTTCGCGGGCAACGAGGTCTTCCCCGGCAGGACGGTCGACGGCGTCCCGATCATGGATTACCTGCAGCAGGGGCACATTGATTCGTGGGTGCAGGTTGTCGAACGCGCGAAGAAGTACCCGAACATCCTCGGTTATGACCTGATGAACGAGCCGACCGGCATATTCATAGTGCTGTCGGTCGTTTCCGCTTATGTTTCGGCCGGTTTTGACAACATCGCCGCGTACGCCGCCCTGACGGCGCTGGTGGACAAGGACACCGTCGACGCGATTTACAACATCATCGACGCCACCGGTCTGCTGCCGTCGGTCCCGCTGGAGCTGACCGAAGAAAGCGTGGCGATGAACTGGACCGACCCGATGTTCACGATTCTTCATAATGCGGTCGAAGCGCGGCTGACCGTCCTGCTGGACCAGATCCCGGCGTCGGTGGACGCGCCGACGTTCGTTACGACCGACCCGTTCAAGACCGACCTGGATACGGCGGTTGCGGATGCGAAGGCGGAAGTCGCGACGAAGGCGGCTTCGAAGTTGGCCGGGATGGACGCCGGAATGCGGGATGCCATCATCGGGACCGTTTCGGATCAGGCGGGCAAGGTTATCAGGGGCGCGGTTACGTCGTCGGCGGCGGCGATCAAGGCCCTTCCGGCCGACGTGCTGGCCGACCCTGAATCGGACGCGGCGCTGATGGTCAAGATCGAACAGAAATCGCGGGCGTTTGAAGCCGCCGAACCGGCCATCGTGGAAACGGTCGCTGAGGTGCGCAAGCAGAACCTGATGGCTTACTGGGACGACATCAAGGCCGAATGGGGCATGGCCGACATGGATCTGTTCGCGACCATCGACCTGAACATGAACCTGGAACGCAAGTACATGATGCGTTACTGGAACAGGATCGGCGCGGCCGTGCAGCAGGCGGATCCCGACGCGGTCATGTTCATCGGCGACCCGCTGGCGATCAACAGCCTGTTCGGCGGGGAAGCGATGTCCCAGATGAATAATTCGCCGTACAAGCCCGAAAATATTGATAACTTCGTGCATTCATACCACTGGTACCCGGGCAGCATTTATCCGTTGGGCCTGTTTCAGGTGCCGCCGCAGAAGTTCACGGCGGACGAGTGGCGGACCAAGGACTTCCTGACCCCGGTTTCCGGCAAGTACACGCGCACGCAGAACACTTACGGCAATGTGCCCGTCGTGTTCACCGAATTCGGGACGTACTTCAATTTCAACTGGAACCTGAAGAACCTGGATTCCATCCTGGCGGATGTGGATGCGAACGATTACGACGTGTCCGCGGCCATTTTAAACAACGAATACGAAACGTTCGAAAGCCTGCTGTCGCACAAGATGGTCTGGTGCATGTCGGGTGACAACGATTACCAGCTTGGCGACTTGTGGAATCACGAAGACTTTTCGGTTTACGGGCCTGACGGCGAACCGCGCGGCGAAGAGGGCTGGATGCGCCCGGTCGCGTGGATGTCGGCCGGCGAGCCGGTTTCGATGAAGTTCTATTCGGATCTGCACATTTTCGATCCGGACAAGGGTGAAAGCGCCGAAACGATGGCGGGCGAATTCAACTTTACTTATGAGGGCAAGCAGTCCGATCTGCCGACCGAAATCTTCGTGCCGCAGTACCAGTACCCGGACGGATTCTATGTTTGGCTGTCCGACGGCTGGGCGGTGTTCGACGCGGAAAAACAGGTGCTGTACCACTACCCGACGAACGACGACGCGGAGTGGACGCATGAAATCACCATCAGGCGGCCGGCGGCGGGCAGGTACAACGACGACTGGTCATATTTCTTCCAGTACGACGGCAACAAAGTCGTCGGTAACAGGCGATAGGGGGGGACCATGAAAAGAATTATCAGCATCCTTGCTGTCATGACAGTCTCCGCCCTGGTGGTCGCCCCGGCGTTCGCACAGGAATCAGCGGTCGGCGAAGTCACTGAAAAAGCAGCGGAATCGCCGGTCGCGGCGGACAGTGGATTAAATCTGTCTGCCGATGGTAAGTCGTTGGATGCCGAAGCTGATCCGGTGGATGCCAAAGCAGATCGGTTGGACGCCAAGGCCGGGCCGTTGGCTGTCGAAAGCACGGCCCCGGCTGCCCCAAGCGACGCCGACAAGGCGTTCGGGCGCGACCCGAAGCCGTCGATTGAAAAGTTCTTCCACAAGGTGTTCACGGTCAACTTCGACATGGTGAACATGTTCCAGTACGCGAACGACACCGACTTCGACCGCAGCAGCGCCGAAGACGACAATTACGGCCAGTCGTCCGGCATGTTCGGGACGTTCCTGAAGCACAAGTTGAACGTCAGGGTCGCGGATTTTTTCCGTTTCTACTACGAAATGGAAGTCGGTCTGGACCTGTGGTCCCGCAATTCGCCCGACGTCACGCTTGGCCAGGAAGAAGACGGGTCGGTTTCGTTCGGCATGCGCCAGCGCCAGTTGTTCGGCGAGCTGGACTGGCGGCAGCTTAAGTTCCGCATCGGTTACCAGCAGGTGCAGGACGTGTCCGGCCTGTTTTTGAACCACTGGTTCGGCGCCGGCCTGCTGCAGTACGGCGGCGACAGGGCCAGCCACATCAGGGTGTTCGGCGGCCAGATGCCGGACCAGACGTTCGAAGGATGGCAGTTCGACAAGAACAGCCTCCAGAACGACGTGTACGTGGCGGGCGTGGACGGCCAGTGGGTGTTTGCCCCATGGGTCAAGCTGATCGCGGGCGTTTATTACCTGGGCGACCTGTCGAAGGTCGGTTACGCGTCGCACGTGGCGGGGCTGTCGGCCGGGGTCGCGTTCGAGCAGAAGAACTGGGACGCGAAGGTTGCGGTCGTCGGGCAGTTCGGACTTCGCCAGAACCAGGCGGCGGACGGGTCCGATTCGGTCGTCAAGGCGTGGGGCCTGGTTGCCGATGGCGGATTCAGGATGAAGCATGTCGAAATCCGGCTTTCCGCGACGGTGTTAAGCGCGGACGACGATTACGACGGCAATGACTCGCTGGCCTTCACATGGTCCGGCAAGCGCCCGGGCATGTCGATGCTGCTTTCGGAAAACGAAACACGCGACGTCGGCAACAACATCGATGAACGCATTTCCAGCAAGAACGGCGCGTTCTTTGACACCCCGGCCGGGCTGGCGGGGCTCGACTTCGCCCTTTATTACCTGCCGGTCGATTACATCAGGCTGGGATTCGTGACCGCGGCGCTGATGGTCTTGAACGACGACAACGCCCTGGGCGGCGAATTCGTCGGGTCGGAAAACGAAATCGTGTTTGAATGCAACCTGTTCCACGACCTGCTTAAACTGAACGCGGTCGGCGGCCTGATCGTCCCCGGCAAGGCCGGCGGCGCCCTGTTGAACCGCATCGACCGCACCGCGACCGACAACATCTACTTCGGCCAGCTCGCGATTGTGATGGCGTTCTGATTCATCCCCGTACAACAGGTACAGGGTCAGGTACAGGTACAGGTACAGGGCCAGGGACAGGTCCGAGCCGTGCGAGGACCGAACACTGTCAGACCGGGGCTGGAGGCGCAACGCGCCGGAAGCCCCGGGTTTCGTGCATGCATATATTCCAAGGCCCGACGCCCCGGAGGGCCGCACACTACGAATTCCGTATGCGGCACCCCGCGCGCGGATATGGTAAAAATATGCGTCATTTCTGATGAACCCGGGACAGGTCCATGCCAGACAAGATTCGTGAGTGGACGTTGCATGAAGAAATCGGCCGGGGCGGCATGGGCGTGGTGTACCGGGCGACGCACGACATCCTTAAGGGCGAGTGGGCCGTCAAGGTGATGCTGCCGCAGTTCGCGGACGACGAAGACTACCGTCGGCGCTTCCTGTCGGAATCCACCGTGCTGGCCGGGCTGCGCCACCCGAATATCATTTCCATCCAGACACCGTTCCAGGAAGCGGGCCGTCTGTACCTGCCGATGGAGTACCTGACCGGGCAGGCCCTTTCCGACATGCTGAACGCGGACAAGGGGCCGTGGCAGTCGTTGCGCGTCATGGACGTCGTCCGGCAGGCGGCCGAGGGTCTCGCGCACGTTCATGGACGTGAGCCCCCGATACTGCACCATGACATCAAGCCGGAAAACATCCAGATAATGGCCGACGGCCTGGTGAAGATATTCGACTTCGGGCTTGCCCGTCCGGTGGACGACGCTGGCGCCACCCTGACCGGCAACGCGATCGGCACGCCCGATTACATGGCGCCGGAGTTGCTTTCCGGGAAACGCCCTTCAACACGCAGCGACGTGTTCGCCCTTGGCGTTGTCACATACAGGCTGCTGGCCGGGCGTCTCCCCTGGGATCTATCCCGGGAAATGGCCCCGCTGTCCCGCATCATGGCGCTGCTGGAGGCACATCGGAAGGGATTGCCGGATGTCCGTCAGTTCGCGCCCCACGCCGATCCCCGGCTGGCCGACCTGACAATGCGGGCAATCGCGCGGGATTCCGACACGCGCCCGGTGGATGGGGCGGAATTCCTGGCCCTGCTGGACGGGCGGGTGGCGTCCGGGTCACGGGAAGCCGCAGTGTCCCCAGCCAGGGAACGCCCGGCCGAACAACCCGTTCTGGAAGGTCTGGATTCCGGTCCCGTTGCATGGGGCATCGGAACCGAAGCGGACGACAGCGATCTGGACGTGGATTTCGATTCCCCGATGATTCCGAAGGACGATGACTTCGGCCATCGCGGCGGGGTCATCAGGACGGCCGGGTATCGCGGGCAGCGGCGCGGCATTGGTGCCGGTGTCGGGATCATCCTGGTCGGCCTGGTGCTTTGCGTGGGCGCTCTTGCCGCATGGATGCTGGCCGGTGATTCGGATGGCCGGATGCCGCTGGTTGATCGCTTCAACGCGGTGCTTGCGGCGATAACGGGCGATATCGGTGGCGTCACGGACGTCGCTGATGCGCGTGCGCCCGGCGGTGATGCCGGTGCGGAGGGTGACGGTGTTGCGCCGGCTGTCGGAAAAGGTGAAGCGTCAGCCATTCCCCCGGCACCCGGCGGACAGCCGGCAGTGGACGCGGAAGTCGCGGAAGACGTCGGGCAATCTGCGCTTTCCCGCGGTGAAAACAACGCGAAACTGGCTGGAATCGAATGGATGCGCGTCGAAGGCGGCGATTTTGTGATGGGGCAGGGGGCGCCCGACGCAGCGGCCCAGCCCGCGCACGCGGTCCGGGTTGGTCCGTTCGACATGTCGCGCACGGAAATTACCGTGGCGCAGTATCACATGTGCGTCGTTGACGGCGCGTGCACACCACCTTACTGGGTTGGCTGTCGTGGCTATTCGCGTTCGGTGAAGGGGCGCACCGGCAAGATCCGCAACTATGAACAGGTGGAATTGAAGCTGGTCCCGGAAGAGTTCCGGCAGGATACGAATCCGGTCGTGTGCGTGGACTGGGAACAGGCGAACGCCTTCGCGAACTGGGTTGGCGCACGCCTTCCGTCGGAAGCGGAGTGGGAATTCGCCGCGCGCGGTCACGGGGGGATGTTCCCGTGGGGCGACGCGAACCCGACCTGCAGGAATACCGTGATGGGCATGGCCGGCGGCACGGGCTCCGAGGGTGAAACCTGGGGCTGCGGGCGCGAGTCGACCTGGCAAGTTTGTTCGAAGAAGCCGGGAAACACGAAGTCGGGTCTGTGTGACATGGCGGGGAATGCCATGGAATGGGTCGCGGATTCGTGGTTTGAAAACTACGCGGATGCGCCGGCTGACGGCCGGGCCCGGGTGGTTGGCGGCACGGATCGGAGGGTATGCCGTGGCGGCGCCTGGTACAGCTTTCAGCGTGGCGTCAGGTCGGTGTTCCGGGTGGGCCACGAACCGGCCACCCGCGATATAGGCATCGGATTCCGCGTTGCAAGGACTTTCCATTAATATGTGCGGGCAGAAACGGGGACAGAAGTCGATGTTGAAGATGTTTGCTTTCTTCCTGATGGCCATGCTGGTGCCGTCCGCGGCCATTGCGCAGGACGTGATATGCGCGCCGCCGAAGAAGGGTGAAAAGGCGGTCGCGGGGGCGAAGCCGGGTTGCGGCGGGGCTTCGGGCGGGGCCGCGGTCGTGAAGAATGCGGTCGGGAAGGCGGCGAAGGCCGAAGCGGCGCGTGAAGCCGCCGAAAAGGCGGCCGCCGTGCGGAAGGATACGTGGGACGGGACGCCCGGCTCGGACATCCACTGGGTTGAAGTGATTGGCGGCATGTTTGAAATGGGGTCGAAGTTCGGCGACAGCGATGAACGGCCGCCTCATCAGGTCCTGGTTTCCGGGTTTAAAATGGCCGCGACCGAAGTCACGGTGCGGCAGTATCGGCGGTGCGTCGAGGCCGGCGCCTGCACGCTGCCGGACAAGATGGCTGAATGCACTTACTGGCTGAAGAAGGCCGACGACCTGCCGATCAACTGCGTGGACTGGGACCAGGCTCAGGCGTATTCAAAATGGGTCGGTGGGCGCCTGCCGACCGAGGCTGAGTGGGAATACGCCGCGCGGTACGGACAAAAGGCGGTCAAGGGCCGCGAAATGGTGATGAGCGTCGAGGACTTCGCGACGAAGGGCAAGTCAGCTTCATACAGTGAAATCGAGGAATATGCCTGGTACAACAGTAACAGCGGCGACAAGGCTCACGTCGTCGCCACGAAGAAGCCGACCGATATTGGGCTGTACGACATGTTGGGCAACATGATGGAATGGGTGTCCGACTGGTTCGGTGATTACATGCCCGGCAGTGAAATCAATCCGCCGGGGGCGGGCAACGGGTACCTGAAGATTCTGCGCGGCGGCGGTTATGCGGCCAACGGCTGGCGCGTACGTGCATCGGTCCGCGAACACGCCGAATCTGACACCCGCGGCGTCTATGTCGGCTTCCGGCCGATCCTGCCATACAAAACCAGCAAATAATTCGCCCGTTAACGCGGGCCGGGAACCTTGATGGACTGCACACGCAGAAGCGCGTCCAGGATTGTCAACGGATGGGGCGGGCAGCCTGGGATGTAAAGGTCGACCGGGACCGTCGCCGACGCTCCGTTCAGGGTTTCGGGGTGATCAACGTAGGGGCCGCCGCCGATTGCGCAGGTGCCGCAGGCGATGACGACGCGCGGGCCGGGCAGGGCGGCATAAGTCTTTTCAAGCGCCAGGGCCATGTTTTCACTGACCGGGCCGGTGAGCAGGATGGCGTCCGCGTGGCGCGGCGACGCGACGAACTGGATTCCGAAACGTCCCATGTCCCATGCCGGCGTGCCAAGAACGTTCGAATCCGCCTCGCACGCGTTGCAGCCGGCGGCCGAAACCTGCCGCAGTTTCAGGGACTTCCGGTAGTATTTCGTGACTGTTGGCGACGCGCAGTCGGCGACGGCCGGTGATTTCGCCGTGATGACAAGGTCTTCGCGCCGGGCCGCGGCAAGCTGCCAGTTGCGCGTGAATGTGATGTTGCCGGACGGGCACGCCGCGGCGCAGTCACCGCAGAACAGGCATCGTCCCATGTCCAGTGAAACCGGCATTTCCGACGGCGGGCCGGCCAGTTCCGCCAGGCCGTTGTCGGACGTCGCGGCCGCGGCAAGCAGGCCATCCGTCGGAGTCCCGACCTTGATGGCCGCGTACGGACAGGCATCGGCGCAGGCGCGGCAGCCTTCGGCGCACATTCCTGACAGCACGGGGCGTCCCAGGAAGCGGTCCGGCAGCTCCGGGGCGGGCCCGGCCGGATACTTCATCGTCCGGTACTTCTGCTGGAACCTGGCTTTCAGAACGCTAAACATCCCCGACCCCTTACAAGTCGTGCCCGCAGTACGACAGGTTGAAGCTCTTGTTGCACAGCGGGAAATCGGAAATCTGCTGGTCGCGCAGGGCAAGCGCCAGTCCGAACCAGTTGTGGAACGACGGGTCCACGAGCTTGTAAAAACGGAACCGTCCTTCGGCGTCGGTCGCGGCGACGTGGCAGATTTCGCCGCGCCAGCCCTCGGTCATTGAAACGGTCAGAGTGTCAGGCGTCAGTTTCCGCAAGGCAGCCACCCGTTCGCCAGTGCCGGTCTGGCCCGCGATCGCCGCTGCCAGGTGCCGCACAAGTTCGATGGACTGGCGGACTTCCGTCCAGCGAATCCTGGCCCGCGCCGCGCAGTCGCCGGCGTCCTGGGTCGATACCTGGAACTGCAGGCCGTCCCACGCGCCGTAAGGGAAGTCGTTGCGCACGTCCCGGGCCAGTCCGCTTGCCCGCGCCGCCGGGCCGACCAGCCCGATGCGCGCCGCCGTTTCCTTCGTCACGATCCCGGTTCCGTCCATCCTGGCCATGACAGACGGCGTTCCAAACATCAGCGGCACGGCTGATTCAAGGTCCGCCTCGATGTCGTTCAGCCTTTCAAGAAGTCGCACGCACCTTTCACGGTCCAGCGGTTGCCTGACGCCACCCGGCACGCACAGGTTACGGCCGAAACGGTTCCCGCAAATCAGCGCGGTCGTGTTCAGGATGTCGCCCCTGATCCGCCCGCAGTAGTTCTGTGTCGGAAGGAATCCGACGTCGCCCGCCAGCGCGCCCAGGTCGCCGCAGTGGTTCGCCAGGCGTTCCAGCTCGATCGCGATGAATCGCACGGCGGCGGCATGTTGCGGCGCTTCAACACCCGCCAGCGCCTCGACAGCCCGGCAGTACGTCGACGCGTGGCCGATAGACGTGTCGCCCGCCAGCGTTTCCATGTAATGCACGGTGCGTCTGTCCGGACCGCCGACAAGGGCGCGTTCAACGCCGCGATGCTGGTAACCCAGCGAAATTTCCAGGTGATGGACCGTTTCGCCATGGCACTGGAACCGGAAATGGCCGGGTTCGATGACGCCTGCGTGCACAGGCCCGACACCGACTTCGTGGACCTCGTCCCCGTGCATCTGGAAGAATGACGTCACCCCGACGGTGGGGCGGTAGTGGCCCGCGATCGCCGGCCGCTGGAATCGTATCGGCTTCAGCCAGGGATGTCCTTCAGGTTCGATTCCGTGTTGTTCGTACAGTTCGCGTTCAAACCAGTGCGCCGCCGGACAGTCGGTCGTCAATGTCGGGTAAGCGCCTGAAATAACGGTCGAAACGATTCCGACTTCATGCCGGTCGGCGGCGGAAAGCACCGCGAACACCTGGTGTTTCTGTTCGTGTGGCGCGGCAAAAAGCGCCGACAGCGTGAAACCCCCGGCCACGCCGTCGGTCACGATGCCCAGCCATTCGCCCATGCTTACCAGCGGGACTTCCGTAAACGGGATTGCCGACGCGTTCCTGAAAAACTTCATGGCGGTGACCGATGTCGTCATTTCAGTCCCCCCGCCGCTTCACGAATCACGTCCGCCAGCGGGCCCGGCATCCAGATGCCAAGGGCCAGGACGATTAACAGCAGCACCACGGGCACGGCGTCCGAAAACACCGAATGCGTCTGGCTGGCCTGAAGCTGCACCGGGTTTTCAGTCTTCCCCCAGGCCATCTTCACCAGCGTCCATGCCATCGCCGCGAAGGCGACCGCCAGTCCGCCCAGATACAGTGCGACCGTCACCCATTCGCCAGCCGCGATCGCGCCACGCAGGATCATCAGCTCGCTGGAAAACAGGCCGAACGGTGGCGCCCCGGTTATGGCCAGGATCCCGGCGACCCACAGCACGCCCTGGACAGGCGCCGTCCGAAGCAGCCCGGTCACGTCGCGCACGTTCTTCGTCTTGTAAAGCGCCAGTATGTTGCCCGCGATCAGGAACAGCGCGCCCTTGGTCATCGAATGGTTTACCGCGTGGAACAGTGAGCCGGTCGCGGCCAGACCGCCGACCCCGACGCCGACCGCCAGCACGCCCATGTGTTCAACGCTGGAATATGCCAGCATCCGCTTGTAATCGGTCTGTGAAATCAGCAGCAGCGCGGCCCACAGGATCGACAGGATGCCGAACACGACCAGCATGTGGCGTCCGAATTCGCCCAGTCCAGCCGCCTCGACGATTCCAAGCATCCGCAGGATCGCCACGAACGCGCAGTTCAGCAGCGCGCCCGACAGCAGGGCGGAAACCGGCGATGGGGCCTCGCTGTGGGCGTCCGGCAGCCATGAATGCATCGGCGCCAGGCCCATCTTCGTCCCGTACCCGACCAGCAGCAGCAGGAAAGACGCCTTCAGCCAGTTCGGGGACATGTCGGGCGCGTGCCTGATCAGTTCCGGGATTAGCAGGCCCACTTCCTCGCCGCCCGCCTTTGCAGTCGCAACCGCCAGGAAGAAGTTGCCCAGCATGGCCATGGCGATGCCGACGGAACAAAGCAGCAGGTATTTCCAGGCCGCTTCCAGGCTGCGGGCGTTGCGGTGGAAGTAAATCAGCGGCGTCGTGGCCAGCGTGGTGGCTTCAACCGCGACCCAGATGATGCCCATGTGCTGCGCCGTGGTCACCAGCGTCGTCGCCGAAAGGAACAGCAGCAGGCAGGCTATGAAGACCGCGTCGGGCTGGTTGTTCAAGTGCAGTTCGTCCCTGTAATCCTGGATGCGCCGCTTGCGGTCCGGCCCCAGGTATCCCAGCGCGTAAAGGGACGCGGCCAGGAAAAGGACGCTGGTTATTGTCAGGAACAGCAGGGAAAGAGCCCCGATTCCAAGCCACCCGCCAGCCTCGGCCATCGGCAGGCGCATCAGGTCGGCACGAAGGCCCAGCAGCGTCAGCGCCGGCGTGATGTCCGTGGACGCGTTGACCCAGATCGACAGGGTCATCAGCAGGTGGGAAAGCGCGGCCCCGATCAGGATGACGCGGCTGATCCGGCCGATGAACGGCAGGAACACCAGCACGGCGCAAATCGCAGGCAGAAGTATGAGTGCCCAGATCATCCCGTACGCCCCGCCCGGGCGACGCCGTCAGTGGTCGTCGCGCAGGTTCGCCAACCGGTCGATGTCGATGTGATCGAATTCCCGGTTGATGTGATAAATCATGATTCCCATTACAAAAACCGCGGCCAGCAGGTCCAGCAGGACCCCCATCTGGACAAGCCAGGGCTCGCTGACCGCGAACGTCACGCCGAACAGGTAAACACCGTTTTCAAGAACCAGGAAGCCAAGCACCTGCGTGATCGCCTTGCGGCGCGCGACCAGCAGGAAAGCGCCCGTCAGGATCGTGAACAGCGAAATCGGCACCAGCAGTTGATCCACGCCCGACATCGGAACGGTCAGGCTTCGCGACGCCAGCGCGCACAGGGCCAGCATCGCGGCCCCGGCCATCACGGACTTCGTGTATCCGATGATGGGCTCGATTTCGTTGACGACGCGCGTGCGCCTAATCGCCTGCATGATCAGCGCCGGAAGCACCCCGGCCTTGATCGCGGCCGACCCGGCGATTGCCGCGATGATCAGCGGGTCGCGGGAAAAGGACGACAACAGGGGCAGGATGGTCAGCAGCAGGGCCTGGATTGCAAGCGCCAATACGCTGGAACGCAGCCTGGCGGCGCCCAGCAGGCGGAAGTTCAGCAGGATCAGGCCGATTGCAAGCAGTTCACTTATCGTCTGCATGCGTCACCTCAACCCCAGCCCGACGGCCAGCAGGCCAAGCACGAGCGCCACGACCAGCAACTGGGGCACCTTAACCAGCCGCAGCCTTGCCATGATCGATTCCACGACTCCGATGACGACGCCAATCACGAACACGCCGCAGACACCTGCCGCGATATCGAAAAGCGGGCTGCCGGTGCGGAGCGGAAGCGCGACCGATATGACGATCGCCGACCAGATCCACAGCTTCAGCGACGCCGCGTATTCGATGAACGCCAGATCGACGCCGCAATGGTCCAGGATCATGACTTCATGGATCATGGTCAGTTCCAGGTGCGTCGTCGGATCGTCCACCGGGATGCGCGCGTTTTCAGCCAGCAGAACCAGCATCAGCGCGGCCGCGACCAGGATCAGGATGCCTTCCCCGCGCATGTCGGCCGCACCGACCCAGGCGTGGCCGAACATCGCCGTCATGCTGAGCCCGCCCGAAACCACGACCAGGGCGATAAGGCACGCGAAAAGCGCGGCTTCGGCGACAGCGGAAAACTGGACTTCGCGGCTGGCGCCCATTCCTTCAAACGGCGAACCGGTATCCAGCGCGGCGGCCACCGTGAAGAACCTGACCAGGCCCAGCGCGTATGCCAGGAAGATGAAATCACCGGGGAAGGCAAGCAGCGCCGGCACGCCGCACATCGGCATCACCGCCAGCGCGGCCAGCACCGCGCCAAGCGACACCGACGGACTAGCACGGAAGACCCAGCTTGTCGTCCTGCTGTAAACGGGGGACTTCCCAAGAAGCTTGAAAAGATCCCGGTATGTTTGCAGCAGCGTCGGGCCGCGCCTGCCGCCGAAGATCGCCTTCACCATGCGGATTACCGACATCAGCGCGGGCGCCAGAAGCAGGGCAAGCAGGACCTGGATGGCGGAATACAGCATCACCGTCACCTCAGGTTCCAGACCATCAGGATGATGATCGTCAGGAAGATATACATCAGGTACAGGTGCGTCGATCCCTGCTGGAGCCGTTGCATCTGGCCGGCCAGCCAGGCGACGCCGCGTACCGCCGGTTCATGGATTCGGGAAATCAGCACGTCGGGGGTCAGCGTGCGCAGGGACGCCGATAACGGAAAATCGCCTTCAACCCTGCCCAGCGTCCTTTCCGTGCGCAGCACAGGCCTGAACATCCGCAGGATGGGGTCGGCGAAGGACGACCCGGTGTACTGGACGCGGGGCGACGCGGCGGCGTAACCACAGTCCCATGTGGGGGCGGTGCGGCTTTCGCGGCCTTTCAGCAGCCACGCGCGTTTCGCGACGATGGCAAGGACAAGCACGGCCAGCAACGCCGAAGCCAGCGTCACGTCGGCCAGCACGGAAGCGATGCCGGTTTCGCCGAAGACCCGGTCGACGGCCGTCGCGGACAGGTTTCCGACCGGGATAAGCAGCGGCAGCACCCGTCCGGCACCGAAGGCCAGGACAACGCAGCCGACCGCAAGCACGATCATCGGAACCAGCATCGAGGTGTTTGATTCATGCGCGTGCGCGGCGCCGGGGCTTCTTGGTTCACCGGAAAAGACCACGCCGGCCGCCTTGGTGAAGGCCGCGATGGCAAGCCCGCCCGTCATCGCCAGGGCAAGGATCGCGACCACGCCGGCCCACACTGCGCCGCCCCCGGTTACCAGCCCGAACGCGCCCATGAAGATCATGAATTCGGAAATGAACCCGTTAAGTGGCGGAAGGCCGGATATCGCGGCGGCGCCGATCACGAATGTCGTCCCGGTGACGGGCATGCGTTTCATCAGCCCGCCCAGCCTGTCGATGTCACGGATCCCGGTCGCGTGGTAAACCGACCCGGCCCCCAGGAAAAGCAGGCTCTTGAAGACGCCGTGGTTGACCGTGTGCAGCAATGCGCCCGCGAAGCCCAGCAGCGACACGACGCTGTTGCCGACGGCCGCGCCAAGCAGGCTGACGCCGATGCCCATCACGATGATGCCGACGTTTTCAATGGTCGAATACGCCAGCAGGCGTTTCAGGTCGTGCTGGGCCAGCGCGAACAGGACCCCGAACAGACATGTGATGGCGCCGACGATTATCAGCGTCCAGCCCCACCAGGCCGGCGGCGGACCCAGCATCATCAGGACCCTCAGCAGGCCGTAAATGCCGGTTTTGATCATGACGCCGCTCATGACGGCGGAAACGTGTGAAGGCGCCGCCGGATGTGCTTCAGGCAGCCATATGTGGGTCGGGACCAGGCCGGCCTTGGTGCCGAAGCCTATAAGCGCCGCGATGAACACTGCCGTCTTGATGCCTGGCACGGAAGTCAGGTGCCCGCTGGCCGCGATCGACGTGAAGTCCAGCGTGCCCCCGTCGCCCATCAACATGAACATGAAGAACAAAAACGCCGTGCCGACGTGTGTCGTGACCAGGTAAATCCAGCCCGCGCGCGTGACGCCGGGCTTTTCGTGGTCGTACATGACCAGGAAGAACGACGCCAGCGACATCACTTCCCATGCGGCCAGGAACGTCAGGCCGTCGCGGGCGCAGACCACCCCCAACATCGACGCCAGCAGGATGTTGAACCAGCACCAGGTGCGGCCTGCCGTGTGCGTGTCCTGACCGTGTCCCGCAAGGTAACCGCGCCCGTAAATCGCCGCCAGCGCGCCGACAGTCGAAATCAGGATGACGAATATCGCGGACAGCCGGTCCATCCCGGCGTGCATCGGGCCAAGCGGGGACTGCCACAGCGTCCACGCTTCCCACGAATCGCCTGAAACAAGGACCAGGACCGCGGCCAGAATCGCCACCGCGGCGCCACTAACCGCCCCCGCGACGCCGAAAGTCGATGCAGCCGTGCCGTTTTTTCCGCCTGAAAACACAAGGGCCAGTAATCCGGTGATTACGAGGAACGGCAGGGCTGTGGCAAGAAGAACCATCATTCCACCAAGGTGGCATGCGACCAACGTCATCCGATGACAACCCGTCGCGATTGCGCGGATTCTACGCCCGCGCGGTGCGCTGTCAAGGTTGCCGGCCCCGGCGACTGTTCCCGACCCAGGTTCGAGCGAAGCGAGAACCGTGCACCGTCAGACCGGGGCTGGAGGCGCGAAGCGCCGCAAGCCCCGGCGGGCCGATGATTCTCCTTCCCAAGGTCCGAGCCTCGCGAGGACCGCCCACCGTCAGCCCGGGGCTGCAAGCCCCGGGGACGACGCCACCCCCTCTCTCCAAGGTCCGAGCCCTGCGAGGACCGCCCACATTCCGCCTACCTCGGATCGCAAATTCAACGTCTGTGTGGGCGGCTCGGGGTACCCGTCCCCGCGGCACGCGTCGCGCATGGAGCCCGCCCCATGTCGCGCGCTCCTGTCTCGGCGGCGACTGACATTACGCCCGGCAAGGTGTCGCCGCCTCCGACAGGGCCCCGGGTGACGGGCACCCTCTGCGCCGCCCCCTGCACACATTTGTCAGGAGCAGGTCAGATAATCATAACTCTCATTTAGATGTGTTCCTCTAAGGGGGTTCCGGTCAGGCCACGCAGACTGCAAGTCTCTTTACTGCTTCGTCTTCGACCCAGATCATCAGGTTCGGAATCCACGCGGGTTTGAAAATGACTTGTCCAGGGAACATGACCCCCTACCTGTTCAAGTTTTTGTGCGACCTGAATGAATTCACATAATCGTCGACATTGTGACCGGCCCCCTGATCACCCGACAATTTGTAGTACGACGATTTCGGCATAGCGAATTTCGATGTTGTGGTTGCCAGCAACTAACTTTGTTGATTTTCTACCGAATGAAATCCAATAAATGCGACGGGATCAACGGAAATCTGGTGGAGGTAGATGGGATCGAAACTCGACGACCTCTTGACGGCCATTGAAAGGACGACGCAGCGGAACGACCCACTCGTCCTGGATAGGAGAAAGCTTTGCTGAGGGCAGTAACCAAGGACGGTGGATTCCCCTGCTCCTGACAGATGTGCGCAGGGGGCGGCGCAGAGGGTGCCCGTCACCCGGGGCCCTGTCGGAGGCGGCGACACCTTGCCGGGCGTAATGACTGTCGCCGCCGAGACAGGAGCGCGCGGCATGGGGCGGGCTCCATGCGCGACGCGTGCCGCGGGGACGGGTACCCCGAGCCGCCCACACAGGCGTTGATTTCACGATCCAATACAGGCGGAAAGTGGGCGGCCCTCCGGGGCGTCGGGCCTTGGAGAGAGAGGATGGCGTCGTCCCCGGGGCTTGCAGCCCCGGTCTGACGGTGGACGGTTCTCGCTTCGCTCGAACCTGGGGCAAACCCGCACGGCGAATGTAATTCGCCGCTACAGCGAAAAGGACAAGACGGCGAATGTAATCTCTGACACGCCGAAGCTTCAGCGAAGGCGGTCGCCGCTACGAGGGCAGGGCCGAAGGGGCTAGAACCTGACCTTTTTAAACATGAATTCGGGCAGGTGGATGATGATCATCATGATGAAGGCCCAGAAGAAGGGGACATAGGCGGTGTTGGCGCGGCGTTTGGCGGCTTTCAGGATGCACTTGGCGGCCACGGCGGCCGGGGTGGTCAGCGGACCCTTGACCAGGCTGGCCGTCATCGGTGTGTCGACAAAACCCGGTTTAATCGTGGTCACGTGCACGCCGGACGAAGCCAGGCGCGCGCGCAGGCCGGACAGGTAAGCGGTCAGGCCGGCCTTGGTGGAGCCGTAAAGGTAATTGCTGGCGCGGCCGCGGTCGCCGGCGACGGACGACACGCCGACGATCAGGCCGGCTCGGTTCTGTTCCATGTGCAGGGCGATGTTTTCAAGGATGGTGACAGCCCCGACGTAATTGACCTGGGCCATCAGGGCGGTCAGTTCGGGCCGGCGATGGGCTTCGATTTCATCGACCATCATCCCGAAGAACAGGTACGTTTCATCGATGCGTTCGACCTGCGTCAGCAGCTTCTGCACGAACATGCCGTGGCCGGCCGAATTGCGCGCGTCGAATTCCGCGACCAGCGGCCTGTTGCCGCCCGACCGAAGTTCCAGGTCGCCGGCGATCTTTGTCAGCACGTCCGGGTCGTTGCCGGCCAGGATCAGCCTGTTGTCGCGGCACATAAGCCTGCCGAGCGCGCGGGCCATGCCCGACGACGCCCCGAGTATCAACACGTTTTTCATCTGCGATGCCTCCGTGAACTGCGCCACCCGGGTCAGGCCTGGCGAACCAGGCCGAGCCGCCGCCCCATGTCCGATGTGAACACGCAGCCGGGGTCGTATTTCGTCTTGATCTGCCTGAATTCGTCGACGCGCGGGTACATCGCTTCGAACGTCGCCCGCTTCATGCGCGCGTCCTTGGCCAGGTAAAGCCGGCCGCCGAAATCCAGGACCTTGCGGTCCCAGGCGTCCATATTTTCCAGAATCTTCCCGTCGCCGTACGGGAAGTCCAGCGCCAGGAAGAAGCCCGGCTTCGGGAACGAAAGGACGCCCTTGTTTTCGATCGGGCCGAACTTCTTAAGCACCGCCAGGAACGACGCCTTGCCGGTCGCGCTGATCATTTCCAGCAGCGCCTTGACGCCCTCGAAACTGGTTTCCGGCGGCAGCAGGAACTGGTACTGCAACAGGCCGGGCTTGCCGTAAACGCGATTGAAATTGCGAACGAAATCAAGCGGATAAAAGAACGTGACGTAATCCTGGATCGTTTCCAGTTTCTGCGGGTGCTTGGCCTGGTAAAGGAAGTTGAACGCCGAAACGGTCTTCTGGTTCAATGTGAACTGCGGGAAGTTGAAGGGCACCGACAGTTGCAGCTTCTTCGCGACGTGAAGCGGTTCGCGACCCTTCGGCAGTTCGCACGGTTCGGCGAAACGCCCCTTCATCATGATGCTCTGGCCCAGCTTGCCGCCCTTGGCCACGCAGTCGATCCACGCGACGGTCATCGGCCAGTCGTCGGTGTCGTTGAATTCCGCGAAGATGTTGTCCAGGTTCGACGCCTTGATGCCCATGTAGTGCACGTAACTGGACTTGATCGGCATCAGTTCGATTTCGACGCTCAGGATCACGCCGGTCAGGCCCATGCCGCCGACCGTGGCGTAAAAAAGCTCGGGATTCTTTTCGGGGGAACACACCATGTGGCTGCCGTCGGCCAGCATCATGTGCAGGCGCCTGATGTAATTATGCATCGGCAGCTTGGTCTTGCCGTGGACGTCGCAGGCGACGCATCCGCCGATCGACGGGTGAGCGGTCCCCGGGGTCACGGGCAGGAAGAAGCCGCGCGGAATCGAAAATTCAAGGATCTGTGAAAGCGTGACGCCGGCTTCAACGTGCAGCACGCCGGTCGCCGGGTCGAACGCCAGGAAGCGATCCATCGACGTCATGCCCAGGCAGATGTTGCCTTCGTTCAGCGAGGCGTCGTTGTAGGACAGTCCGAAACCACGCGCCAGGAACCGGAATTCGCCCCGACCGCGCAGTGCCTCGGACGCCATGAAATCTTCCCAGACGGGCACCATGCGGGCCTGCGACCGCGGATAGCAGCCGAAGCCCGTCAGGTCGGTCAGGGGAAATCGAAGCAGATCAGCCTTGTTCATCTTATGTCCTGCCCTGTGAAGGCCGCGGCGCCACTGCCCATCCGTCCGCCTTCATGCGTCAACGGGCAGCGGTACGATCACGTCCGGCCCGCCCGGGTTTCTTTCAATCCTGCAGGCGCCCTGATCGGCCAGCACCTTCAGGTATCCGGCCGTTTCATTCGCCAGCATCAGGATTTCCCACCGGTAATCCCTTCCGAACAACGCACATGTAACCTGAAACACCGTTGTCGCGCCAGTTTTCGTAATGATTTTTCGCACCCGTTCCAGCCTGATTTCCTGGGTCTTCAGGACGGCGGCCGCGCGCACGCCCGCGTCTTTAAAGGCCGGACCATGCCCCGGGCAACCGATCTTCGTGCCCAACCCCTGCGATTCCTTCAGGCTTTCGCGGTAACGAATCAACGCCTGGTGATAGTCCAGTCCGTCGCGGTAATCCAGCGAGGGGCTGGTCGCGACGTGCGGCAGCAGATGGTCGCCGGTCAGGACGAACTGCGTTCCTTCAAGGAAAAACAGGACATCGGCCCTCGAATGACCGGGACGATGTGCCCAGGTCAGGACGCCTTCGGACGTTTCCAGTCTGTCGGGCAGCGGCTGGGCGCCGGGGCACGACGTCGCCGTGGCCGACAGGGAATCCAGCATCCTGGTGGCCTTTTCGCCGATTGGCCCTTCGAAACCGATCGATGCCAGGGCGGGCATCATCAGCGCGACTTCCTTTTTCGACACCGTCTTGAAGTCGCGGACGCGTTCCAGTTCGGAAACGTGCGAATACACCCGGCACCCGGATTCGCGCGCGATGAGGCCTGCCGCGCCGCAGTGGTCGATGTGGGCGTGGGTCAGCAGCAGGTGCCTGATGTCAGTGAATTTGCGTCCGACAGCGCCCAGGGCCGCTTCAAGCTCGCGAATGCCGGTTTCCGACCCGGTGCCGGTATCGAAAAGTACGGGCTCGTCGGCGTCCAGAAGCCAGACATTCACGTCGCCCGTCGCGTAGCCCGTGGTCAGGGTGATTCGGTAAAGACTGTCCCCGACCGCGAAGACGCGGGGCGCGATCTGCTCTTCAAGTCCGGGATCGCTGATTTCTGGCGGGGTTTTCATGATGGTGGACGCCCGGAAAGGACCAGGTCACATGTCCGCGCCAATGAAGCCGTAGAAGCGTCCCATCCAGTACGGCAGCAGGTAGCCGGTGGGGACGTTGACGTTCCAGGGCGCCTCGGAACAGGTTTCGCGGCTGTAGGGGTCACCCCACCACTCGAATGTGGCCGCGCACCTTTCGCCGACCGGGACCGGATATTCCGTCTGGAACTGGTCGTCGAAGCGCGATTCGCAGTATCCGGGGTAGGTGGCCGCCGAGTTGCCGAAGTGTTCGTGCTGCGAAGCGCGGAATTCGCGCAGGCTGCAGATGCCGTCTTCGACCAGTTTGACCGCGTGCGGGTGCGTGGCGTCGATCTTCTTCATCGCCGCGAAGCCGAAGTTGAACCACGGGTTCGACTGGTTCACCAGCGCCCGGTCAAGGCTGCCTTCGTCCATGAAGTGGTTTTCCCATGCGTCCTGGACGATTTCCTTTGTTTCCGAGTCCTTCAGGAACCACGCCAGGTGATGGATGGCCGCGAAAACCATGCTGAAGTTGTTGTAATTCGACTTGCAGCCTGGGAATTCTGCGCCGTTGTAAAGGATCAGGTTCGCGATTTCAGTGTCGTAAGCAGGTTCCGGGTAGGGCCAGCCTTCGCACGGGCCGCTGGCCTTCTGCAGCAGGCAGTTGTCGTAGAAGTCGCGAAGGTCCTGCCTTCCGGTGGCTTCAGCGGCCATCAGGATGAAGTCCAGCGAGTGAATCGCCAGGAACCCGGGGCTGTCCGCGAACGAGTAGATGTTCATCTTGCCGTGTTCGGTGTCGCGGCCGTCCCAGTCGATGAAATGCATCCAGTTGTTCATCAGGTGCTGTCCGATCTGCCCCAGCAGGTTGGCCGCGTCGGCCTTGATCTGCGGGTCGTCGACCAGTTTCCAGATGGCGCCCAGCGCGAACATGTGGCCCGCGTATTCGTCCTGCGAAACGTTGTCCAGCAGGCACCAGCCGGCATATTTCACCGGGACGCAGAAGTCATGCTTCACCCATTCCATGGTGCCGCCGTCGACCGTTTCGATGCATCCGTCGTCGGCGATGCGCAGCCACTTGTTGTCGTCCTTTATGTCGTCGGGAACGTAGCTGGCGAGATCTGCCGGGCACGCGATGCCTTCGACGCCCGTCGGGATGTACTGGCGCGTGAACAGACCGGGCACGCCCGTGATTTCCATGCGCCATTTTTCGCCTTCCATCAGGTTGCGGATCATTTCCAGCGACGCGGCATCCTTCGTCACGGCGTACCTGTATGCCTGGGACGCCAGGTAAAGGGCGCTCCACAGACCGTCGTTTTCACCGGTGTGCCATCTTTCCACGTCTTCCCACGTGGCTTCGGCTTCCGCGACCGCGGGCTGATAGCAGGGCCCGGCTTCGTCCATGTTGCATTCGACTTCCTGCTTCGGCAGGGTCACTTCGGCGATCCACTTCAACTGCGGGTGGTAGTGCAGGCGCTGGGCGATGTCGTCGTAATACGTGGCCTTCTGTCCCAGCGATTCGGCGGTTGCAGCCGGGTTGTTTTCGCACTTGTCCCAGACCGGCGAACCCCATTTCCAGGAATCCACGCAGGACGCGGTCCCGTCGCCGGGTGCTTCGCAGAGCTGGCCAGCGGTCGCCATGCAGTCGGTCGTTTCAAACCAAAGGCCGGAATGGCATTCGACGACCTTGTAACCGTCGTCAGTGCATTTCATTTCCGTGCCGGTGCATTCCGGGCCGACGCCGGTTTCCGTGGTGACCATCGTCTGCAGTTCTTCCAGGTAGCGGGCCTGGAGGTACTGGCCGCCCGAAAGCGCCTTGTTGTAAAGGATGTTGTCGTCGTTATCGCGCCACTGCTGCCATGACGGGATGTATCCCAGCCAGTCCTGGCCAAGTCCGAGCGTAATGACGTGGCCACCCTTGCGCGCCAGCACGCGTTCAATCTGGCTGCCCAGTTCGGGGAAACCTTCGCCAGGTGTCGTGATCAGGTGGATATCGCCGATGGTCGTCCAGTTGAACTGTGTGTCCATGGTGGATTCGGGATTGTCAATCTGGTCGGCAGGCGGAACCTCGAAGTGCAGGGGGCCCATTTCGACATAGCTGAACATCGTGTAGTCCAGCATGACCGGGATCTTCGTTTCGGGATGGAACGCGAATTTGTGGAAACGATGCGTCAGGCCGGTTTCGGGGACCTGGACTTCGTTTGTCAGATCGGCGTAAGCGCGTTCGGCAAGGCCGGTGCCAAGGCAGCTCATCGCGGAAATGAAACTCTGTTGCAGGTCGGGGTCCTGATAACCTTCCGGGAACATGTCTTCCATGACGCAGGGGTCTTCGCCAGGTTCGTCAAACATGTAGCCTTCGGTATAAACGGAACCGATCATGCCCTGGAAGTATGCCGCCGGCGCGCCGGTGAGCTGTTCCATTCGCTTGGTGAACGTGCCGGGATGGCCCGCGGAAAACGCCTTCAGCGCCTGCGGGTAGTTCGTGACGTGGGCGGCCCAGCGGGTCATGGTGAACCTGGTTTCGCCCGTTGTCCGGTCGGCAAAGCGCAGCGTCTGGATGCCGGTATCGTCCGCGTACTTGTCGTCGTCGTAATTGGGGGCGCTGGCAGTGGCGGAATGGAAGATGTTGACCGGTTTCAGATCGGCCCAGGCGGCCACGGCGGCGTCAAGGATGCGACCGCGCATGAACGTCGCGTATTCTTCGTCGCGGCCCGAGCCGTCCAGCGGGCCCCACAGGCCCATGGTATCGGTCGAGTGGTGGGTGTGGGTCGCCGTGATGACGATGCGGCGTCCGTCGAAGTTTTCGATGCCGAATTCCTGCAGGAAGCGTTCGGGCGCGGCCGCGTGGATCAGGTCCACGTCGTACCGAAGCACGCCGACCAGGTCCGTCGTGATCATGATGACCGCTTCGCCGCTGGCGTTGTCCTTGACCGCGATGGCCCGGGCAAGCAGCGGGTCGTGCACGCCTTCCGAGTAACGGCAGTAATCCGGCGCGTTCATGCAGAAGCCGTAACCGCCCATCATCGTTCCGGTTTCGCCGCTGACATCGGCGATGCCCATGCCGGCCGAATATCCGGTGGTGACAACCGGGACGTCGGAAACGTCGTCGCCGGCATCGTCGGTCACGTCGGCCACGTCGGTTTCAACTACATCGTCGGCGTCCGGCGTGCCGTTCCCGTCGCCGCATCCGGCTGCCAGGACAAGGGCTGCCGCCAGGGCTGTCACGGTCACGAAAGTCTTTGTTTTTCCCGGGAAATTGGTCATCGGCGTTTCTCCATCGTTCCTGCATTATTCAGCGTCGGCGCCACCCGTCAGGGAGGGCGTCGGAGGATTCTAGACTATTGAACCGGGCCGGTCAAAAGGTACGGTTGAAGGAATGTCCCTTCGTGCGTACGCGTTCTATTGACCCATGACATGAGAATTTATAGTATGGCGCCAGCATAGATTTTCCCCACCGGCAAGGAGATTCAAATGAACCGGCAACTTACGACTGTTTTCGCGTGCGTCGCCATCGCGCTGGCGGCGTCATCCTGCGGCAACGTGGAAAACAATCCGGACGACGGCGTCGGGGTCGATGTCCTGTTGCCCGACACTGCCGGGGACGACGTGTCCGGCCAGGATGTCGTCGTGACGCCTGACGCGGCCGACGTCGCGATCGGTGAAGATGCCGGTGACGTCGTCGCGGACATTGCCGGGGAGGATTCGGCAGACCAGGACATCGAGGTGGTTCATCCGGGATGCCATCTTCAACTGCTGCCGGCCATTGGTAACTTTGGCACTGTGGCGGTCGGCTTCAATGCGACGCATTCGATGCGGCTGGTGAACACCGGCACCGGGGCATGTCAGATCACATCCGCTAAAATCGCCTCCTGCCCGGCCGACGTGAACGGCGAACCGGTCTGCTCCGTCGACATGGACGGCCAGACTTCGACGTTCTTTGAAATCGTCACCGAAATGTCGGAGCTGGGAATGCCGATATTGGGCGGGGCCATGCGCGAATTCCAGGTCAGATACACGCCGTCAGACGACATGACCGGGGTTGGACCCGCCGGACAGGTCTGGGCGCTGACAATGTTCGGGGTCAAGGATGTTGTCAGTGACGTCACGTCGGTCTTCCCGGCCTGCGACGGCCCGTGCGAGCCGAACCTGGTCGGATACGCGGCGGCGGGCCAGGCGAAGGTGCTTCCCGCGGATATTGATTTCGGCCAGACCACAACGGAATGCGCGGCGAGGGCCCGTCAGGTATGCGTTTACAACACCGGGCTGCTGCCCGTGGTGCTTGAATCCATTTCGATCACGGACTGCGGCGATGAATTCGAAATTGCCGATCTGCAGCAGCTTCCCCAGTACATACATATCGGCAGCCCGCTCTGCTTCCACCTGAATTATGTCCCGGGCGGCGTCGGCGTCGACCAGTGCATGATGCGCATCACTGTCAACGGCGCGGAAGAACCGGTCATCGATATCCCCGTGCGCGGGGCCGGGGTGGTCGAAGCGGCCCAGGTCGATGAATTCATCCAGCAGCGCAGCGATACGGTGGACATCCTGTTTGTCATCGACGATTCCGGTTCAATGTGCGACGAACAGGCGGTGCTCCTGGATTCGTTTGAAACCTTTATCGAACGTGCCAGGATCTGGGCCAACGAATTCCAAATCGGCGTCATCACCGTCGATGTCGAAGACGAATCGATCGCCGGTCGCCTGAACCGGGGCGACAAGACGGTTCAGCCGCGGTACATCCTGCCTTCCGTCAACATACTTGAAGACTTTGCCGACCTGGCCGGGATTGGTTGCGACGGTTCGTCATACATTGAATCCGGCCTGCATGCGGCGCTTACGGCCCTGATGCCGCCGCTTACGACGGATACGACTGTCGTGTGCGGCAACGACGCGGATTGCACGTCCAACCCGGTCATCTGCCCGGATTCCGATAACTGCGATTATGGTTGCGTCGACGGCACATGCGCGGGCTTCAACAAGGGGTTCCTGCGGGACGGAGCCAGGCTTGAAGTGATCGTCATGTCGGACGAAGACGACCAGAGCGTCCTTCCGGTCGCCGATTACGTCGCGATGCTTAAGGACCTGAAGGCGGGCCTGGGCGAAGACATGGTTCACCTGAACGCCATCGTGGGCGTTGAAGGCGTCCCGTTGCCAGGTGATGAATACAGCGCCTGCACGTCGTCTTCCGGGTCGACGGCCATGGCCGGGACCAGGTATATCGCGGCGGCTGAAGCCACCGGCGGCGTCGTCGGGTCAATCTGCGAAAATTCGTTCGAAGAAGCGATGCTGGCGATATCTGAAAAGGCGTTTTCCGACGGCGGCAGGCTTGAATACTTTCTGTCGCGTCCGGCCGATTCTTCCACGATCGTCGTCACGATTGACCCGGTCGAAGGTGGCGAACCGGTCCAATGCGTGGGCGGCTGGGAATACAATGCCGACGCGAATTCCGTCGTCCTTGATTCGTCCGGCACATGCGTGCCTGAACCCGGCAATGTTGTCCGCGTTTCTTACCAGGTTATCTGCGTGACTGATTAACCTTCCGGAACGGCGAATGAAAATCCGCCATCCGCGCCTGGCCTCACTTTCGGCCCAGGCCTCTTCCCTCGAACCCATGCGGGGATATTTCGATTAGTTGGCGGGGACCAGTTCCATGACGCCGGTGGCGCCCTGGGTGAACACGTCGGGGTTCATGGAAAGATTCCACAGGTTGCCGGTGTTCCAGTCCTGGAAGGCGTTCGAGTATTCAGGCGTCTGCGGCCAGCCGGACTGGCCGAGGTCAACGATCATGTTGCAGTTTTCGGGGCTTGCGAAGTCCAGGACCTGCCTGAACGCGGGACCCTCGCTGACCGGGAACGTGTCGTAATCGCCCCAGAACCCGCCACCCGCGGCCCAGACCGTTTCCCACGAACCGCCGGTCGGGAAAGGTCCGACGTCGAAACCGTTGCGCGGAATCGAACTGCCGAACGCGTGGTGGAACGTGATGGTGTGCAGCTTGCCCCACTGCCACTGGCTGACGTCGTGGCCGATAACCTTGTCCAGCTTCTTCACGGCGTCCTTGAAGGCCATGACAAGCACGTCGTCGCGGTCCTCGACGGCCGGGGTTCCCTTGACGTCCCAGACCTTCGCGTTCGGCGAATCGGCCCACAGCGTGTCGAAGAAGCCGTAGGTGATGCTGAATATCCTGACCATGCGCTTGAAAAGCACGGGCAGGTCGTCGTTCAGGGCGATGTTCCAGGCTTCCCGGTAGGTGGTGAAGAATACGCTGGCGCCGATGGAATCAGTGTCGGCCATCAGGTTCCAGTCCTTCATCACGTTCAGGGCGTCCTTTTCGTGCGCGGTCAGTTCCTCGCCTTCCAGGGCCTTGAAGATGTCCGGCATCAGGCGTTCCGCCTGCTTGACGTAGGTGTCCATGTGCAGCTTGCGGAAATCGTCGCCGGTCCAGCCGTCGCGTGATGTCAGCACATCACGGATGCGCGCGGCGCGGTATCCCGGCATCGTGTCGATGCTGTAGGGGTAGGGGTAGTCTTCGGCCGGCACGACCTGGTTGTTGGCCGTGACGATGATGCCCGACGGCGGGTTGTACATCTGCGGAAGCTGATCGAACGGTATGTATTCGGTCCATTCGTATTCGCCGGTCCAGCCGGGAACCGGAACCGTGCCGTCGAACGTCCTGCGCAGCGGCACCAGTCCAAGCGGGAAGTAACCGATGTTGCCCTGGTCGTCAGCCGCGACCCAGTTCTGGATGGGAAGGCCCCACGTCTTCAGCGAATCGCGGAATTCCTTGACCGACTTCGCGCGGATCCACGACGTAACCGCCGCGACTTCGTCCGCCGGCCACACCGCGGCCGTTTTCAGCGCGATGGGCTGCGCGTCCGCCGGCAGTCCTTCGATCAGCGAATCGTTGAGCACCGCCCCGTGCCGGGTGTAGCGCAGTTCGAAAACGTGATCCTTGTACGTGTCCTTGCCGACGCGTTCCCTGATGACCTCACGCTCGACGTGGAACGGTACCGGGCCGTTTTCGGTCAGGTATTTCGATGGGTCGTTCGGGTCCAGCTTTTCAAGGTAGATGTCCTGGACGTCAGCGAAGGTGTTCGTCGATGCCCATCCGATATTCTGGTTGCGGCCCAGCAGAAGCAGCGGGGTTCCGGGGAGCACGGCGCCGATGGTGTCGATGCCGGGGGCGTTCAGGTGCATGATCATGAACGTTCCGGGTGCCATGTGCAGCAGGTGCGGGTCGTTCGCCAGGATGGCCTTGCCCGAGGCGGAATGGGCACCGGACACCGCCCAGCTGTTTGACGCGGCCTGGTTGAAGTACGGGCCGGCAACATCCTGAACGTTTGCCATTGTTTCAAGCACGGCGCCGGCCGCGGGAGCCCACTGTGCCAGATCTTCGCCACGTTCGACGATAATCTTCAGGGGTGATTTCTTCATCGGGTCCGGGTTCAGCCTGGGCATCGACGTGAAATCGTGGTCGCCCTTTTCGATGATGTGCGGTCCCCACTGCGGAACGCCGGGATGGATGTCCTGCTGGGCGTCGGGACCGTTAACGGCCGCCAGCACGAAGCGCATCATTTCCCACGGGAAGTTGGTCGAAAGTTCGAATGTCGTCAGGCGCGCGACCGTCAGCACGTCCGCGACCGTCCAGGGGGCCGGCGCGGCCTCGACCAGAGCGTATTCGATCGAAAGCGGTTCGCCGGAAACCATGTAGGCGTTGATGCCGCTCACATAGCTTTCCAGGATCCTGCGGCTTTCGGGGTTCAGCGCCGCGGCCTGCCTGGCCGAATCCTGGGCCAGGTTCATGACGCGGAAGAAACGGTCGAGGCTGACTAGATCCGAAACTGGCATGCCCTCGGGCGCATTCTGGTTGCCCAGAAGTTCGCTCATGCGGCCACCGGCCATGCGGCGGATCGTGTCCATCTGGAACAGGCGTTCCCTGGCCTGAATCCAGCCCACGGCGTACCACAGGTCGTCATCGTTCTGCGCGTAGATGTGCGGCACGTGGTGGCTGTCCCAGGTCACCTTGACGGGCTGGTGCAGCGCGGCAATCTGGTGACGGCCGTCGATGGCCGGCGTCCGGGGGTCGCGCGAGTATTTGATGTAGTGCGAAGCGCTGCAGGAAATGGTGGAAAATGAAAGCACCGCAAGGAACAAAATGCTCATTCGAAGGGTTGATCGCATGGGTTACCTCCTCAACTGGCGGTAATTTAGATCATTTTGACGCACGGCGGCAGATGTTTTTTAGTGAAATTTGTAACAGGAAGTGTCCGGCCCAGTCGTGGCGACGTTTTGACGGAATATCGACGCTCGGCACCAATTGATGCACTGCGCCGTCCCTCACGGGTTCCACAGAAAGGGATTTGATCGTATTCTTGCCACCGTCTTGAAATCATGGGGACGGTACGCCGATGAAGATTCAGTTTAACGCCGCCGAAAGGCAGCAGCTTCTTGAAAGGTTTCTGCGATACACCCGGATCGATACGCAGTCAGACGAAAATTCGTCGTCAAGCCCGTCCACCGAAAAGCAGAAGGACCTGTGCCGGCTGCTGGTGGAAGAACTGAAGGGGATGGGGCTGAAAGATGCCGCCATGGACGAATGGGGCTATGTCACGGCCACGGTCCCGGCGTCTTCGGCGGTCCTGGGCGATAATGTGCCGGTGCTTGGTTATCTGGCCCACGTCGACACGGCGTTCGGATGCAGCGGAAAGGACGTGAAGGCGCAGGTCATCGACAACTACAGCGGTTGCGACCTGGTACTGCCGGGCAATCCCGAAGTGGTTATAAAGGTTGATGAAAATCCGCTGCTGAAGAAGGCCGTGGGGCACACGATCATTACAACAGACGGCACGACGCTGCTTGGCGCCGACGACAAGGCCGGCATTGCTGAAATCATGACCGCGGCGGACTGGTTGCTGAAACATCCCGAATACCGGCACGGCCGCATCAGGATCGGCTTCACGACGGATGAAGAAGTCGGGCGTGGCACCGAACATTTCGATGTGGCGGCGTTTGCCGCGAATGTCGGATACACGTTCGACGGGTCGGAACTTGGTGAAATCGAAGACGAAACGTTCTGCGCGGACTTCGCGAAGGTCACGATCACCGGAAAGGACGTCCATCCCGGGTACGCGAAGGACAAGATGATCAACGCGGTGCGCGTCGCGACCCGTTTCGTGGGCCTGCTGCCGGTCACGAACCTTCCCGAAACGACCGAGGGACGCCAGTCGTACCTGCATCCGTACGACATCCACGGCGAGGTGTCGAAGGTCGAACTGAAGTGCCTGATCCGGGCTTTCACGGTTGAAGACCTGGCTGCCAGGGCGGCCGACCTGAACGCGGCCGCCGAAAGCGTCCGCAAGGAATTCCCCGGGGCCACGGTGACTGTTGAAGTACGCGAGCAGTACAGGAACATGGGCATGATCCTGGACCAGCATCCGGAAGTGATGGCCAAACTGAAGAAGGCCGTCGAGGCGCAGGGCATCACCCCCGTCCGCAAGGCGATTCGCGGCGGAACGGACGGCGCGCGCCTGTCGTTCATGGGCCTTCCGACCCCCAACGTGTGGGCCGGCGGTCAGAACTTCCACAGCCTTCAGGAATGGACCAGCCTTGAATGGATGGTCGCGGCTTCGGAAACGGCGGTCAGGCTGGCAGGCATCTGGGCCGGTGAAGAATAATCAAATCCCCCATTCAAGAGGTCCCCTTATGAAATTGTCCGGCTGGGTCGCGGTTCTGGCGGCCGTGTGCGCGTTCGTGGCGTTTGGTTGTGACTGCAAGGGCAAGTGCGGAAAGACGGCCGAATCCCCGGCGCAGCCGGTCGTTGCTTCGCAGGGAGTGGAAATGCAGACGTTTGCGGGAAACGAGGCGCTGATTGCCGATGTGGCCGCGAAACTGGTCGCGGATCATGGTGAAGCGGCGAAGGCGAGGGCCGAACGCGGCGTGCGCCAGGTCGCGGCGTACTGGAACGAAAAAGACGGGACGGCCGACGACTTCGCGACTTTCTGCCAGGAGCAGTTCGTTGCGGGCGACGCCGAACTGACGGCACTGCTCGAAAGGTTCCGGGTTGCCCTGGAAGCGATCAGCGGACACGCGGTCGCCATGACGCGGACCCTGCGCGGGCCGGTCGACCTGGCGACGTTTGAATCGATGCCGGTGGACCTGCTGTTCGCCACCCTGAACCCGTTCGACCACCTGTCGGAAGACCTGTTCACGACAAAGGTCGCGTTCGTCGGTCTGCTGAACTTCCCGCTGCTGGATACGTCGGTGGCGCGGGACATGTCGCGCCGCGAATGGGCCGAAGTCAGGCTGGCCCAGACTTTCGCGCGCCGCATCCCGGGCGATGTGACGGTCAAGGTGACGAAGGCGTATGCGGAGGCGGAAGACTACATCGCGCGGTACAACATCCACATGGGCGGCGTGTTTAACGAAGACGGGACGAAGCCTTTCCCGGCCGACCTGAAGCTGATTTCCCACTGGGGCCTGCGCGACCATATCAAGGGCATGTATTCGGATCCGATCGGCAACCTGGCGTCCCAGATGACCATCCTGCGTATCATGGACAGGATTGTGAACCAGGAAATCCCGGCCGTCGTGATCGACAACCCGGACGTGACCTGGAATCCCTGGACCAACGCGGTGACCGACAAGGACGGAAAGGCCCTGGACAACAAGCCCGAAGCCAACGTCCGGTACGCGAAGATCCTGGAAGTGTTCAAGGCGGAGTGCCTGGTTGACGCGTATTCGCCGCTTTACCCCACCCACATCGACCGCCGCTTCAAGCTGGACCGCGAAATCAGTGAAGAACGTGTGCGCACGATGCTGGAAACCGTCATCGGTTCCGAAACGATGAAGGACGTCGCCGGGCTGATCCGCCAGCGCCTGGGACGGGACCTGCAGCCGTTCGACATCTGGTACGACGGGTTCAAGAACCGTGCGTCGACGAACGAAGACGTCCTGACCGCGAAGGTGTCCGCGAAGTATCGCAGTGTCGCGGATTTCAAGGCCGACATGCCGAACACGCTCGGAAGGCTCGGTTTCACCGCTGAAAACGCGGCGTTCCTGCAGCAGCACATCGAAGTCGATCCGGCCCGTGGCGCCGGTCACGCGATGGGCGCCGGGATGCGGACCGATTCTGCCCACCTGCGGACGCGCGTCCCGGAATCCGGAATGGATTACAAGGGTTACAACATCGCCCTGCATGAACTGGGACACTGCGTCGAACAGGTTTATTCGCTGAACCGGGTGGATGACACGCTGCTGGACGGCGTCCCGAACACGGCGTTCACCGAAGCGTTCGCGTTTGTTTTCCAGTCACGAGATCTTGATGTCCTGAACGCCGACGGCACGGCCGACCCCGCGACAGCGGGCCAGGCCGAAATGGCCGCTGCCATGAAATCTCTGGACGCCTTCTGGTCGACGGTGGAAATCGGCAGTGTCGGTCTGCTGGACATGCAGGTCTGGCGCTGGATGTATGAGCATCCCGAAGCGACCCCGGCAGAACTGCACGCGGCGACCGTGACCATGGCGAAGGACCTGTGGAACAAGTACTTCGCCCCGGTTTTCGGCGTGAAGGACTCGCCGATCCTGGCGATTTACAGCCACATGGTCGCGTATGGACTTTACCTGCCGGATTACTCCATCGGATTCATCATCCAGGCCCAGATCGAAGACTTCATCCGCGGGAAGAACCTGGCGACCGAAATGGAGCGCATGTGCGTCCAGGGTCGCATCAGCCCCGACGTGTGGATGAAGGGCGCGGTCGGTTCGGAACTGTCGCCTGACGCGATGCTGAAGGCTGCCCGGTCCGCATTGGAAAAGGTCACCGCGGCCAGCCCGTCGGATAACGGCTAACCCTCGTATTTTTCGCCGGATTTGGCAGAAATTTTCCTTGTGTCTCTGCGTCAACTTTCCGTGTTAACATAACCAACGTTCTGACCGTCGGGGAATTCGGGGATATGTCCAGAGGCACAGCCCTTGCAATTCTTGCCGCATTCCTGCTGCTGCCAGCGGCGGCCGGCGCTCAGCCCGGGGACGACGCCCCGACCGCCGACGTCCGGACGCCCGTCGAAAACGCGGCGCCTTCGCCAGCCGTGCTTGTAATCAATTCATATCACCGCGGTTACGACTGGTCCGACGCGGAAATGTCAGCTATTGAGGACCTGTTTGCCGCAAGCAGGCCGGACGCCCGGCTGTTTTTCGAACACCTCGACGCCAAGCGCATGAACTGGGATGAAGCCCGCCAGGTTGCGATGAAGGACGTGCTGGCCCGCAAATATGGTGGCATGAAGTTCGACGTCATCATCTGTGCCGATGACATCGCGTACCATTTCATTCTTGAAACACGCGACGCGCTTTTCCCGGGGGTTCCCGTCGTCTTCTGCGGTGTCAATTACTTCAGTCCCGACGACCTTGCCGGCCACGACGACGTGACGGGCGTGGTGCAGACCATCGATTTCGCGGCCAATGTCGAACTTATCCGCATGGTTCTGCCGGGCGTCAAAAAGATATGGGTCGTGGTTGACGGCTCCATGACCGGCCGGGCTTACCGCAGGGCGTTCGAGGCGGACAAGGATGTCCCCTCCGACATTGAAATCGCCTTCCTTGACGGGGCCGAAATTTCCTGGGCCGAACTTCAGGAGCGACTGCGCGGGCTGTCGCCAGATTCCGCCGTGCTGAAACTCCTGTGGCTTGAGGATCGTGAAACAGGTTACTACGCCCCGGCAGTCACATATCCGACCATGGCGCACGCCAGTCCTGTGCCGGTTTTCCAGGTCACCGAAAGCGGCCTCGGGCTCGGGCTGGCCGGTGGCGTGATGGTGACGGGGCGCAGCCAGGGCTGGCGTGCCGCTTCGATGGCGCTCGACATCCTTGGTGGCGCGGATGCGTCTTCCATCGATGTGGTGGCCAAGCCCGAAACCGAAATCCGAATCGACTGGGCCGCGCTTTCCCGGCATTGGAAGGTGTCCAGGCACGATTTTGACATGGCTGTCCGCGCGGACGCGATCAGGCCGGCCGGGTCCGGGCTGGAAGTGCTGCCGCCGGGCACGTCGCGTCGGATTTGCCTTTCGAACGAGGCCGTCGTTTCGCAGTACAACATTGTCACCGGCACCTTCACCGGACTTGCGGTCGAACTGCTGGAAGCCGTCGCGGCACGTGCCGGATGGAATTTCACATACGTGTTTTCGGAACCGGATCGCATGCTTGCATCGCTGAACAAGGGTCGTTGCGACGCGATCATGACCGGGGCCCTGGACGATGCGACGATGGAAAAGCTGGATGTGTCCGGCGAACCGTTGTACTCGAACTGGGGCGCCGTTTATGTTCAGGGCAATTCGCAGATAGTGGGCCTGCGCGACCTTGACCGCAGGGAGGTCGCCCTGGTCCAGGATTCCGCGTTTTCAGGACCGTTCATGCGGCAGGTTGCCAGTCTTGGCCTGGCGGTTTCCTACCGTTGGGTGGATTCATACCGCGAGGCGATTGATCTGCTTGCCGGCAGGAAGGTCGACGCGGCGCTGATCGGGCGGCTCCAGCCAGTCGGGCCCAGGCAGTCGTCCAGGATATCGCTGACTGACATGATCATTTATCCAGTCGGCCAGCGCATGGCCGTTCTTAAAGGATCGGACGGGGGGTTCCTGGCCTCTTTCGACAGCCAGGTACACGAACTGAAACACGACACTGATGGCAGTTACGACGCGGTCATGGCCAGGTTCACATACAGCCGCAACGTCGTCTGGGTGCCGGTCTGGATCTGGCTGGTGCTTGCCGCGCTGTTCATTGCGCTGGTATTCGTCGCCCTCCTTCGCAGGGAGGTCGATCGGAAGACGCGGGCTCTGTCCGAGCGCGAAGAGAACCTGAGGGTCATCCTTGATTCGATTGGCGACGCGGTGGTCGCGGCCGGCAAAACAGGTCATGTCACCAGCGTCAATCCTGTCGCGACGCTGCTTACCGGTTGGGACGACAAGGACGTCGGCGGACAGGCGCTCGCGGATGTCGTTGAACTTGCCGACAGCGAAACTGGTGTTTTACGGCAGGGATGGGTGGATGAAGTACTGGCCGGCAACATGGTCCGGATGAGCGGCGAAGGTTGTCCGTTCCTTCTTTCCAGGCGCGGCGGCCGTCTGAGGGTCGAGGTCAGCGCGTCGCCGATTCGTGACGAGGTCGGCCTGGTCCAGGGTGTTGCCGTCGTGTTCAGGGACGTGACCGAAAGCCTGCGCACCGAGGAAATCCGGCGACAGTCCCAGAAGATGGAGGCGATCGGTCAGCTTGCGGGCGGCATCGCCCACGATTTCAACAACGTTCTTGGTGGTGTCATCGGCATTGCCGAATTCCTTATCAGTCGCTACCGCGAAGATCCGGCCATCATCAAGTACTGCGGGTACATCGTGGAAAGCGGTCACCGTGCGTCGGTCATGATCAGGCGCCTGCTGGATTTCGCGCGCATGGGCAAAAGCGAATCAATCGCGGTTTCGGTGAACCACGTGGTCGCGGCCGCGGTCGAAATCCTGAAGGGCGGCATCGCCCGCAACATTGAAATCCATACCGCCCTGGAAGCCAGACCCGACGTGATTAACGGCGACGCGTCGCAGATCGAAAACATGATCCTGAACCTGGGCATAAACGCGCGCGACGCGATGCCCGATGGCGGCCGGATTGATATCACAACCAGTTGCTGTGACAGGTTCCCGGATGAAACCAGGATTGGTCGTTTCGTCCTGGCTGAAGGCCAGTACATCAAGTTGACGGTGGGTGACAGCGGGTCGGGGATTGCGCCTGCCATCAAGGACAGGATATTCGAGCCGTTTTTCACGACCAAGACGACCGGCAAGGGGACTGGACTGGGACTTCCGGCCGTCATGGGCATCGTCGAAGAACACCAGGGCGCGATCGAGGTCGAGAATCGTCCCGCCGGCGGGACGCTTTTCACAATATACCTTCCCCTGAACGGGGACAGCACACAAGTGGAGCCGGAATTGCCAGCAGCGGGTGTAACCAATTTCCAGGGCGTGGTGCTTGTCATCGACGACGAGCCGATCATCAGGACAATGGCCGAAGTACTTCTGACGGAATCGGGATTTGACGTGATCACTGCGGTGGACGGGCGGGAAGGGCTCGAAATCTACAAAACCCGCCGCGATGAAATCGACGTGGTGCTGCTCGACTTCATAATGCCGGTCATGGACGGGCTGGCGACCCTGGGTGCGTTGAAGGCGTTCGATCCAGGTGTGAAGGTCGTGATCGCGTCCGGATTCACCAGCGATCACCGCAGGCAGTCCCTGCTGGATGCCGGCGCGATGGACGCGGTCAACAAGCCTTTCAGTCAGCAGGAAATCTGCGAAACCCTTATCAGGGCAATAAATTCCCGCTGAATCAAGCCTGCGTCAGTTCGGAAGGCAGTTCGATTCCCATTTCAGACATGGCGCGGTTCATGAGTGCCGTCCATCCGCGGTTGGCGGCCGGATTGGCCGGGCTCGGGTGCGGGGCGGTTCCGATGTGCAGATCCAGGCCGGACAGGGCATAAGCCACCCGCAAACCAGTCGCGGAGCCGAGGGCGACGACGGTGGACGGGCGCAGGTGCATGACGGTCCGGCGCAGCGCGCGATCGCAGGCGGAAAAAAGCGAATCCCTTTCGCCGGCGGTCAGCTTGTCGGGCGTCAGGTTCCTGCCGGATTCTTCCATGAAGACGAGTGGACAGTAATTTGTGACAAAGAAGTCGGCGAAGAACCTTTCGGGGGTTCCCCAGGTTTCAATGGCCCAGCCCCACAGCCGTCGCCCGCTGACTTCGCTTCTGGCGCAGGCAAAGCCTTCGACTGGCCGTTTCGGGTGTTCGTCCGCTGGACGCCCGACCGGAGCCGTAATGCCCATCCAGTCACGCACCGCCGATATTTCGCCGAACGGCACGCCCACCTGGGCCATCCCGAAGGGGCCCGGGTTCAGGCCGACCAGCAGGGTTTTGCCGCGCGCGTTACCGAACCTGGCGCAGTAAATGTCCCAGGGGGCCCTGGCGTATTCAAGCGGGTTGTACACGGCGGCGACGGGCGGGCCGAATTTCAGGCTCGACACGGCGGCGACAAGTTCGTCGGTAATTTTTGCCAGCATGGGTCAGTCGGGTTTCCTGTCGGCGTTGTCATGTTCAACCATGACGATCCGTTCACGCCGCGTTGACGTCAGGCGTGCCAGCAGCACGAACGAAAGCCCCCTGAACGTCGGCAGCAGCAGAATCAGCCCCATCACGTCGGTGATGAAGCCGGGCACCAGAAGCAGGATGCCCGAAATCACCTGCGTCGCGTCGAAATACGATTGCATGGTCGGGAAGGTCGCCACCTTGTCCCGGTTCATGCTGTCGTCCATGAACCGCGGGATCGCGCGCACAAGAATGACGATGCCGACAACACCTGACACCGCGCAGGGCGCGACAATCGGCCAGATGCCGGCGTGTTCGTGAATCGCGGCGAAGATGAGGACTTCCGCCATCGGCACGACGATTGACAGTATGACGATAATGGCAACCATCCCGGGCCTCCTCGCAGGCAAGGCAATCTTACCCCATCGTCAGCATCAGGGACAGGTTCAGGGACAGGTTCAGGGACAGGTTCAGGGACAGGTTCAGGTGCGAATAATATTCGCCCTCCGGGATCCGGCCCGCTGTTGGCAAAAGGTCAGCAACGTGTTAGAAAATGCCTTCCCCATGCCAGGGCTTGTGCGGGAATTGCGATGCGCGTCTGCGGTTTGATGAAGTCTATCCGGCTGCCGATTCCGGCTGTGATCCTGGCGGCTTTCGCGCTTTTGTCACTGCCGGCTTCGGCTGCGCGGGCGGAAGAACCCACGCCAGCCGCCGTTTCCGAACCCGACGACGCACAGGCCAGGATTCTTGCGGGCCAGGTCGAAATCCTGCGCAACCAGGATGAGATCCTGAAGGGCCAGGAAGAACTTCGAAGCAGGTACGACGAAATCGACAGGCTGAAGGCCGAGGTGGACGCGCTGAAGGCGGCAGGGAAGGGGGGCATGAAGTTCAAGCCCTCGATCTACCTGCGTGTCCGTCCGGATTTCTGTCACAACGTGAAGTCGCTTGGCGTGCGGGTCGCGTCGGTCGTGCCGGGTCGGCCCGACGTGATTGAGGATCAGGACAGCTTCTACGTCGGTTCGCGCCTGATTCTGGGCTTTTCCTTCCAGCCGGCGTCCGGCTTTGAAACCGTCGTGAAGATCCAGGATTCCAGGAAGTGGGGCGAAGAAACCAGCTTCCGGGCCAACAACAACAACAGCCTGGATATCTTCGAGGCGTACTTCGAATTCAGGGACATCGCGAACAGCGGCCTGACCTTCCGTGCCGGCCGTTTCACCATGGACTACGGTTCGACGATTCACGTCAATTCCGGTTCGTCCGGGTCGACCGGCCAGACGTATGATGGCGCGCGCCTGGCCTGGCACAAACCGGGCCTCCTGAAGATCGACGCGTTCACGACGCTTGTGAAAAGCGGCCTTGGCCCGATTTTTCGCGCGGATACGAAGGAAGATTACGAATCATTCAGCGGACTTTACATCGCGACGGATCATCCGGTCAGATGGGTTGACGCCGAACTTTACGGTTTCTACCAGGACGACGCGTTCGCGAATTTCACGATGAAGCTGGGGACGGTCGGCGGGCGCGTCATCTTCAGGCCGGTCGAGGGGCTGAAGATCAGCGGCGAAGCGGCCGTGCAGTTCGGCCGGGTCAGCTCGTGGACGCAGGACGCCGTTATGCAGACCTCCGACCATCTGGCGACCGTGTTCCTGGCCGATGCCATGTACGAATTCCACTTCGCCCCGGCCAAACCCCTGATCGGCGTCATGTTCCTGTATGCGTCCGGGGACTCAAACCCCTGGGATCAGCAGAGTCACGCGTTCCGGCCCGCATTCGGTTCCACGCATAACTTCCTTGGTTACATGGACATATTCAGGGCCGGTGGAATATGGGACATAGCGCCCACGTTCAGGCTCAAGCCGGTCAAGGAACTTGATATCTGGTTCGATTACCACATCTTTTCGCAGACTTCCGACGGTGGGTTCTATCAGCACTTCAACACGCACACCGGGAACGGAACCAGGAACGGGGCGTGGACCATGGACCGCGGCCTGCTTATCCCGGCGGGTAACGGAAGTTTCATCGGCCACGAACTCGATATTACAATCTTCTGGCGTCCGCTGGACTGGATCGAGGTCGCTTTCGCATACTGTAATTTCTTCCCGGGACCGGCACTTGATGGCGCCGGAATCCGCGGTGTGGTCGAGCGATCCGACGGGCCCGACGCGTGGGTGGATGAAGCGACGCTCGGGGGCAGGGTCGCGCACAGGGCTCTGGTCTGGACCACGTTTTCGTATTAATATGCGGCAGGCGTGCGGCACGGTGGCGAGGGGGTAAGCTGTGATTCTGTCCTTTGACGGACGTTCCGATACCGGCAAGGTCCGACAGCGAAACGAAGATTGCGTGCGCGTCGAACCCGACCTTGGTCTGTTCATTGTCGCCGACGGCATGGGTGGATATGCCGGGGGCGATGTTGCCAGTTCGATTGCCTGCGATGTCATTGCGAATCATGTCAGGGCCGGATGGGACAGGGTTGAACAGTTCATTTCCGCGTCAACGGGCAGTTCGCTGGTGCCATATGAATGCCTCCGTTCGCGTCAACAGGTGATGGAACTGCTTGGCGACGCCATCTGTGCCGCTGACGTGGAAATCCAGCGTGTCGCCGCGGTTGACGCCGCCGCCGGGTCGGACGCGCTTACCGGCATGGGTTCCACGGTCGTTCTGGCCATGGTTGCCGGTTCCCGCCTGTTCGTCGCGCATGTCGGCGATTCAAGGGCTTACCTGTTGCGTCGCCACGCCGCGGTGCGGCTGACGGCGGATCATTCATTGCTGCAGGGGCTTGTCGACGGTGGAATGATTTCGTCCGCCGACGTTGCCCGTTTCCCCATGAAGAACGTCCTGACGCGCGCGCTCGGGGTTCCGGGCGTGGTCATCCCGGATTTGCTGGATGTTGATTTGCGGGACGGCGATCGGGTAGTGCTTTGTTCGGACGGGCTTCACGGCCTGGTTCGCGACGACTTCATCGTCAAACTTGGCGAAAACGGCGAGCCGGCGCGATGCACGTCCAAGCTTGTTGCATACGCGAACGCCGCGGGCGGCAATGACAACGTATCCGTCGTGATCGTCCAGGCTTCAGATCCGGACGTGCAGGCCGCCGCGGCCGCCGCCGGTGTGGAGCCTGGTTGGGACGGGCCCGATCCCCGTCAGTCCCCGTGCGTGTGCGACGCGATCCGCGAACACTCGCTTTTTCGTGGCCTGACGCTTTCCGAATGGCTTCGCCTTTATTCGTCGATGCCCCGCCAGGTCCACGAGGACGGGGCGACTATTTTTTCAGCCGGTGATCTGTCCGATGGGATGTACTGCGTGCTGTACGGCACGGTCGATGTCCTGCGCGACGGTTACGTCGTCAAATCCTTCCAGGCCGGCACTTGTCTTGGCGAAATGTGCCTTGTCGACGAAAAGGTCCGCCTGGCCACGGCCGTGGCGCGCGGTCCGACGGTCGTCATGTTTTTCAGCCGTCACGAATTCATGGCGCTTTGCGAAAGACAGCCCGGCACGGCCTCGCGCCTGCTGTGGCAGCTTCAGTCGCGCACGGCTGGCTGGTTGCGTGACTGTCGCGACGAACTGAACATCATGAAGGCCTTCGTGGCCGGGATGCATTACGAATCCCCGGAATCACGCGAACCCTGACGACGATTTCCCCGTTGATCTTCAGTAAGAATCAAATACCGGTCAGGTCGTATACGCGCAGGTTGTCGTACCAGGCGTCGGATGCCCAGTTATTGAAGGCGAAGAAAACTCCATCGATCGGGTCGGCGTCCTTGAATCCCAGCACCGGCTTGCCATCCAGGAACCACTTCAAGGTGTCGCCGTTCTTCACCGCCGCGAAGTGATGCACGCGCCCGACCTGGGCGACGACCCCGGATTCAATTCTGTCCTTTCCGTGTTCGTCCAGGCGCGCGATGATGCTGATGGTGTTGTTCCACCCGCCAAGAATAACGATATAGCCCGACTGGTGTTCACGCGCCCTGGCAAAGACTTCGAACTTCAGGTCGCCATCGGACGTCATGCTTTTCGCGTCGAATTCGACCCTGGCACGGTCGGGGAGCGGCTGCTTCAGCCAGAGCCCTTCGTTGCGGTCGCCGTGAATGTGCGCCCAGCCGTCGCGCAGTTCCCATTTTCCCGACTTGTTTTCCCAGTTCGACCCGAGGGTGTCGCGGTTGAAGTCGTCTGAAAACATCAGGGCGCCGCCGGTCATTCCGTCGCCCGGGGCTTCCTTCGGGGCATTGCCGCACCCTGGTGCGCCGACCAGACAGCAGGCGAAGATGATCGCAAGGATGTGTGTCTTCATGGATGTGTTTCCTGATTCTGGAATGTGTTTCAGAAGTTTGTGTTGGCCGCCGTTCCGTCCGCGCCGTCCGTGCCGTCAGCGCCGAATGAGCCGCCCCCGACGCCGCCCTGTCCGCCGACGCCCGTCCCGACGAAGGTCACGCTTGTCTTCCAGCCGTTGACCAGACCCGCCGCGACGCCATCAACGAACAGCCCGTATGCCGGGCCACCGCACCCGCCGCCGCCGCCGCCGCCATGACCGCCAGCGCCGCCGTTGCCGCCAGCACCGCCAGCGGGGGCGCAGAATGTCGATATGCTGCCAGCGCCGTCAGCACCGCCAAGAGCGCCCGCGCCACCCGCACCGCCGACGCCGCCGGGTCCGCCGTTACCGCCAAGTCCGCCCTGGCCGGGTTCGACCGTGACTGCGTTGATCGAAGGCACGGATGCCAGTGCCGAAGTGAAGGCAACAAAGACCGCGAAGGAACCGCCACCGGAAGTGCCCGCTGTGCCGCCGGCCGCGCCGCAGCCACCCGACCCGCCGCCGCCGCCGGAACCGCCGAGATCCGAAAATCCGACGCTGTCGCCTTCGGTGGTTTCACACGTTTCCTCCGCCGAGTCGTCGGTCTGGACGCCGCCGCCCGCACCGCCGCCGCCGCCGCCGCCGCCGTGGGCGCCCGCGTCGCCATTGGTGGAAAGGCTTGGCGTCCAGATGCCGCCCGTGACGCTGCCCGTCGATGTCGCGCATCCGCCGCCGCCAGTGCCGTCAGCACCGCCCGGCCCGATACCGCCGGCGGCACCTGTCATGGTGGCGCTGGGAAGGTGGCAGGAACAATCGAATTCGCAGTCGAAGTTGATGTGGGCGTCAAGGCCGGCCACGCCGCCCGTACCGCCACCGTTGGCGCCGGTCACGCCGTTTTCCTGTGCCTTGCGCGTCTGGGTTTCGGTCGAATCGTCACAGCCGGTTTTGTTTTCGTCGCTGTCGGGACAGATTGCCGTGCCGCCGCTGCCGCCTGAAACGCCGGTCCCGGGATCGGTGCCGCAGGTATGTGTGCCGCCAGCCCCGCCGCCGTTCGTGTTTGTTCCGCAGTCTTCGACGGCCAGGTTGCGTGCCGCAACACCGGCGGCACCGTTGGTGCCGTCGTTACCCGAAATGCCCGGGTCGCCGGGGGCGCCATTGCCTGCCAGCCCGCCGACAAAGCGACAGTTCTGGACGGTCAGCGCGTTGTTGCAGTCCTTGATGTACATGGCGATCGAATTCTGGCCGGGCGTCCGGTTGTTGAACGCGATGACCACGAAACCGGAAAACACCGTCGAGCCGGGGCCGCCTGTCGTGACGCTGACCGCGTTCACCGCGCCGGGAAGCATCGGGGCAGGTTCCTGGCCAAGGATGACCGTTTCATACGCAATCGGGTCCAGGATCCTGAAATCGGCCGAAAATCCGCCGTAAACGCCGATGCCCGCGCGCAGGCTTATCGGTTCCGTGTAGATGCCCGTCGCGACGTATACGTCCTTTCCGGGTGCTTCAGCCAGCGTGAAAGCCCTGCCGATCGTCCGCACGGGGCTGTCGATCGACCCGATGTTGGTGTCGGCGCCCCACTTCGCGACGAAGACAGCGCCGTCGGTCGACCCGTCGATGCCGTCGCAGTCGGCGTCGCCGCCGCCCGGGAGGTCATCGGCCCCGGCATACTGGCATTCGCAGCCGTTGGCCGGGTTTCCGTCAACATTGAAGAAACCGCCGTTGCATTCGACCTTGCAGTCTGGAATCGCGCGGGCCGTGTCGCACACGCCGTAACCGTGGATGACGGTCTGGGCCGAGCAGTTGTTGCCACACACGCCGCAGTCGGTGTCCGCGACGTACCGGCCGGTACCGGCTTCGGTGTAGCCTTCGTCGATATCGCCGTCGCAGTTGTCGTCGATCAGGTTGCATTCCTCATCGGGCAGTTCGCAGTCGCTCCAGCCGCCTTCGCCGCAGCGCTGCAGACCGGTGCAGGTGTAAACCGGGGATTCCGGGTCGACCTGCGCGGACACGGTGCAGACGCGCGTGATGTTCGGGTCGGGCGTGTCGCAGGCGCAGCTTCCAGAAGCCGGGACGCACTGGTCCATTCCGCCTTCGAAGGGCTGGCATTCGTATCCGGGCGGGCAGTCGCCGACGTCCACGCAGCCGCGGCCGCAGTATGTTCCGCCGTCGCCCAGCTCGATGCAGCGCGCGTCTTCAAGGAAGCAGTCGTCGTCGATCACGCAGGGGTTGCAGATCGTCGATGACATCGGGATGCACTGGTAATCGTTCAGCTTGAAGAAACCTTCGGCACATTCGACGACCACGCAGCGGGGCACGGCGCCTGTCGCGTCGCAGCCAGGCGTGGCGTTCGGGAATATGTCCTCGCACGACTTGTTGCACGCGCCGCAGTTTTCGATCGTCGCGTAAAGACCGTCCACCTTGAAGGGTTCGTCGGTTTCGCCGTCGCAGTTGTCGTCCAGGCCGTTGCACGTTTCGTCGGTCGGCGTGGCGGCACTGCACGTCCAGCCCTTGGTGCCCATGCAGATATTCACGCCTTCGCAGGCCCCGTTGCTGCAGGGATCGCCGTCGCCGATACCGTCGTCGGGCGTTCCGTTACAGTCGTCGTCAAGCCCGTTGCAATCTTCCGTCGATGCCGGAATCGCGTCGCACGCGGTGAACCCGATTTCCGGGTCGCAGGATTCGTAACCGTAACAGGTACCAAGCCCGTTCGTGACCTCGCAGGCGCGCTTCGTGCCTTCGTCCCTGGCGCGGCACAGGCAGGACCCGCTTGGCGGAACGCAGAAGCGTTCGGACTGGCCTTCAACGTCGCTGCACTCGTAGTTCGACGGGCAGTCATCCCCGCCGCACGCGACCGTGCAGAACTGGCCCTCGGGGAACTGGACGCACTTGCCGCCCGCGCACTGGTTGTTCGCGGTACAGGCCGAACAGACCTTCGAAAATTCGGGCATGCACAGGAAGATGGTGTCGGGGAACGTGTTCATGATGCCCGAACACATGTAACCCTCGGGGCAGCCGCCTTCCAGGCACAGCATCGTGCATATGAAGCCTTCCGGTCCCTCGATGCAGAGATTGCTTAAACAGTCTTCGTTCTGGGAGCAGGGGGCGCCGAAGGTGCCGGGTTCGATCGAGTCGGGACCGAGATCGACCGGGATCGTGTCGCCGATGGTTTCTTCGATCCTGTCTGAAACGACGTCGGTAACGACGCCGTCGGGCTCAATCGTGTCCAGCTTGATCAGGTCTTCGCCGGTCGTCGTGTCGTCCGCCGGTTGGTTCCCGTCCCCGCACGACACCGTTGTAAGGCACAAAAAGACCGGTACCCAGGCCAGCCGCATCGCCACGCACTTCGTTGCCCGGAGTCGCCCTGACAGGTTTTTCATCGTTGCCCCCTTCAGATCTGGTCAATCTGGAACTGCCGCCAACTGGAATATCCGTTGGCCCATTTAAAAACTTTCTTCTGGGATTTGCAACGGGGTCCAGATCCGCAGGGCGGGGCGCGGGCCAGTCGATTGCCCGGTATAGTGTCCAACCGCGATTTTCCGCGATCATTTCAAGCGAATCACGGACTTCCGCGACGTTGGCCGTCGGTTCTTTCCGTACCAGTATGTAATCGAAGTAACGCCAGGCGCGGTCATCCTGGAAGTCGGGCAGCATGTCGGGTGGCGCCATGCCCGGGCGGTACTGGATCGGGTTGTGCGGGCGCTCCGCGAAGCCGGCGTCCGTGATGCCGCCCTTGAACACCCCGTAAAGATGATGGATATGCCAGAACGCGCCGGTGATTACCACGCGGCTGTTCTGCTTTTCAGCCACCTTCAGAAGACGCTTTGAGCCCTGCATGTTGTCGAACAGGGCCGGATAGTCATCCATTTCGCGGTCGAAACGCAGGAACCCGTCGGTCACGACCCCGATGCTGATGGCAGCGGTCACCACGACGGCCGCCATCGTCGGCCACTTGATGCGCTTCGGGGCGTCGTCGAAGAAGGCCCAGCCGATGAAGAACATGAACGCGAACAGGATGTGCCGCAGCGAAACGACCGCCTGGGCCTGTATGTGGTGGGGCAGGAGCACGACGGAAATCGCCAGCACCAGCGTCAGGACTTCCAGGTCGTAATACTTCAGTTTGCGGCGCTCGCCGGCCGGGACGCGCGGAGCCTGCCTGACGATCAGCAGGATCAGCACCAGCAGGACGATCACCAGGAAAATCGTGTCGTCCTTCTGGTTCCTGAAGTAATTCGTTATGTAATTGAAGAACGACGAAAGCAGCTTGGAAGACGAGTAGTACTTGGGGCCGAAAAAGTTGTCGAAAGAACCGAAACCGACGCCCGAGGACGACGGCACATTTTCGATGAAATACACCGCGAACCAGGGCAGGAAGAAGATCATCGACGGCGCGAACGGCGCGATCCTGAAGGCCCCGTCCCAGAAGCCTTTCACGTAAAGCAGCCACAGGACGCCCATCAGCAGGCACGCAAGCAGGAAAACGTGGGCGTGCGTGAAGAAGATGATCGCAAGGAAGGCCGACGCGATGACGCCATCCTTCATGGAAGCCCGCGCGTCGCTGTTGGCCAGGAAGCGGCGGTACGCGCCGGTGGCCACGAACATCATCGGCATCGCGAGCATGAACGACACGAAGCCCAGATAGAACATGGCGTTGAATATAAGCGGGAACGCGAACAGCGAAAGCCACTTCGAGCGGCCGAACGACTTCAGCATGTACAGGAAGCCTAGCGGGAACGCGACGACGTAAAGCGTCAGCACGATCTTGTTCGCGAATTCCAGGCTTGGCGTCACGTATCCCAGAAGGCTGGTCAGGAAGTAGTAAAAGAGGTTGGGCTTGGGCGCGTCGGGGAGAATGAAATATTCGGGGTACACCGAACCGGGCGCCCAGTAGTTGTGTATGACATCGACCAGTGCCAGGTGCTGCCAGATATCCTGCATGGGGATAATGCGGATAATCCACAGCGGCACGATCGATCCGATCGTCAAAAGCACGAAGGCTGCCAGGAAAAGGCGGTTGGCGAGCTTCGATCCCTGTGTTTCGGATGCCGTCATCACGGCCGCATTATAGTCACATCGGCGGGGTCCATGCCAATCCCTTTGTGGGGGCGGTCGAAAATCGGCGCTTCGCGGCATTCCCGATGGCTGTCGCCGCGCCCGCGCGGAAATGTTACAATCCCCGCGTGCGTGTTCCAGCGTGCGTCTTGTGGCTTGTACGGGCGGAGGGCAATCCGTCATTCGGGGTCAGGGTCAGGGTCAGGGTCAGGGTCAGGGTCAGGGTCAGGGTCAGGGTCAGGGTCAGGGTCAGGGTCAGGGTCAGGGTCAGGGGGCTTGTACGGGCGGATGAAAATCCGCCCTTAATCGGGCGGTGTTCGATGACGAAATTCCCGTGTGCGTTTCTGGTGGTTATTCTTGCTGTCGCGGCTTTCGCCTGTGGCGACCCGGCTGAAAACAACCCGGACGCCGACGTCGGCGGCCCGTACGACGTGCCCGCGCTTGACGGAATTTCACTGGATGTTGCGACGGACACCTCCGACACCGGTCGTGACGCAGTTGAAGACGCCGCCGATGCCTCGAATCAGGATACGTTTGATGCCCTGGACGCCCTGCACGTCGATGTCGCCGATGTTTCGGACGCCACCGGTTCCGACGTGGCCGACGCCGCCGACGTCACTGTCGATGTGATTGAACCAGGTGAATTCGGCTGGCCCTGCGATGAAGACTCTGAATGCCTGGCTGGTCCGTGCGTGACCACGGACGACGGCCGTTTCTGCAGCCTTGAATGTGCCGGTTCGGCCTGCCCTGACGGATATTCCTGTGTTTCGTGGTCCTCCGACGGAACCATCCCCGCGCTGGTCTGCCTGCCGGAATTCCTGAACGTGTGCACCCCGTGCGACGGCGACGGCGAATGCAACCTGGGGCTTCCCTCCACGGCCGGCATGTCCTGTCGTTCGCTGGGTGAAGACATGGGCAGCTTCTGCCTGCCACCATGCCTGGACAACTGCCCCGAAGGTTATGAATGTCGCGCGTCGGGCCTTGATGACGGTAAGTCATGGTGCGAACCGGTTTCCGGCGAATGCGGATGTTCCTGGCTTGCGACCGTGGCGGGGGCCGACACGGCCTGCACCGTCGGTTCGGCCGGTATCGAAACCCGCTGTTCCGGGACAAGGACCTGCGGTCCGGAAGGTCTTGGTGTCTGCAGCGCGCCGCGGCCCGACGGCGAAAGGTGTAACGGCATCGACGACGACTGCGACGGGCTTACCGATGAAACCGGGGCCGTGGACTGCACCGTCTATTACTTCGACCTGGACAACGACGGTTTCGGCATCGAGTCTGTGGGCCGCTGCTATTGCGCTGCCCAGGGTTCGTACCGCGCCGTGGCCACGGGGGATTGCGACGATTCGAACCCGCTGGTCAATTCTTCGGCGGCCGAGGAATGCGACGAAATCGACAACGACTGCGACGGAACCACCGACGAGCCGGGTGCGGCCAGGTGCCGCCAGTACTACCAGGACCTGGACGGCGACGGGGTCGGCGGCGACGACGGGGCGATGTGCCTGTGCGAACCGTCGGACGACTTCCCCTACACGACCGGCGGCGACTGCGATGACGGCGATATTTTTATCCGGCCGGGCGTTCAAGACGTCTGCAACGGCGTCGATGACGACTGCGACGGCACCAGCGACCTCGAGGGCGCCGACGGGTGCGTGACCTGGTACCTGGACGGTGATGGCGACACGTACGGCAAGGACGCTTCCAGCAAATGCCTGTGCATGCCGGCCGGCCAGTACACCGCGGGCAAGGTCGGCGACTGCAATGACGTGGTCGCCACGATCAACCCCGGCGTGGCCGAAGTGTGCAACGGCCTGGACGACAACTGTGACACCGTCATGGACCCGGAAGGGGCGTCAGGCTGCACCGACTGGTTCGCCGACCGCGACACGGATGGATGGGGCGTCCTGTTCGACAACCGGTGCCTGTGCAGGGCCGGCGATGTGTACACGACCAGGGACGTGGGCGACTGCGACGACGGGGATTACCACGTCAATCCCGAGCGGCAGGAGGCCTGCGACAACTTCATCGACGAAGACTGCGACGGCATGATCAACGAACCCGATTCGCTGTGGTGCGACCAGTACTACGCTGACATCGATCAGGATCATTTCGGCAACGCGCTGGATTCGACCTGCCTGTGCGACAGGGTGTATCCGTACACCTCGATCGTGCAGGGCGACTGCAACGATCAGGACGGCGCGGTATACCCGGCGGCGCCCGAGGTGTGCGGCAACGGCGTCGACGACGACTGCGACGCGGTTACGGACGAAGCCGGCTGTTCGGGGTGCACGACGTTCTTCCTGGACGTCGATCGCGACGGTTTCGGCGTGACGGGGATGTCCGGCTGCCTGTCCGGTCCGGACGAGGGTACCGGATATGTGGCGCGCGTGGCCGGCGACTGCCTGGATTCGAACCAGCAGGTTCACCCCGGCGCAGCCGAGGTCTGCAACGGGTTCGACGACAACTGCGACGGCCTGACCGACCCGGACAACTCGATTTCATGCGCCATTTTCTATTACGACTTCGACGGCGACGGGTTCGGCCTGACCGCGAACAGCCGGTGCATGTGCGCGCCGCAGGGCAACTACAGCGCGATTGAAGGCGGCGACTGCGACGACTTCAACCCGAAGGTCGGCGGGGGCGCGGAATCCTGCAACGGCATGGACGACAACTGCAACGGGCGCGTCGACGAAGAAGGCGCTGTCGGATGCATGACGTGGTACCTGGATGACGACGGTGACGGGGTTGGCGTGGAAGGTCTTTCGCGCTGCCTCTGTTCGGCCGACGGACGTTATTCGACAAGGATTGCCGGGGACTGCGACGATTCCAGCGTTTCGGTGCGGCCGGGCGCCGCCGACACGTGCAACGGCATTGACGACGACTGCAACGGCGTGACCGATCCGGAAGGCTCCAACGGGTGCCAGACCTGGTACCGGGACGTCGATGGCGACGGCTTCGGGGTGGACGGGCAGGGCAAATGCCTGTGCGCGCCGGATTCCGTGTACGTGACCAGGCGTGGCGGCGACTGCAACGACGCGGCCAGGGTCGTGAGCCCGGCGGGCGTTGAATACTGCAACGACGCCGACGACAACTGCGACGGTGTCACCGACCCGGCAGGCACGCTGGGGTGCGACGACTGGTATGCCGACCGCGACTTTGACGGCTGGGGAAATTCCAATGATTCCCAGTGCCTGTGCGAACCGGCCGCGCCGTGGCTGGTGGCGACGCCCGGCGACTGCGACGACAGTTCGGCCGCGACCGGCCCCGGTGGAAAGGAAACGTGCAACGGCCTTGACGATGACTGCGACGGGGCGACCGACGAATACGGCGCCACTGGCTGCACTATGTTCTACCTGGACACCGACCGGGACGGGTTCGGACTGAACGGGTCTGAAGTCTGTTCCTGTGTTTTCGAAGGGATCCGCGACGCGACCGCCGGTGGTGACTGTGACGACGCGAACCCGTCGGTCAAGCCTTCCGCCGCCGAAATCTGCAACGGCGTGGACGACGACTGCGACGGGACCCGTGACCCTGCTGATTCCGCCGGTTGTGTCGATTACATGATCGATCGCGATTCGGACGGGTTCGGGGTCGCGGGCAACACGGCATGCCTGTGCGCCCCCGTTTATCCGTACACGTCCCTGAACCCCGGCGACTGCGACGACACGCGGCCTCTGGCCCGCCCGGGGCGCACCGAAGCCTGCAACGGTTTCGATGACGATTGCGACGGCACGTCCGACCTGCCCGGCTCCCGCGGGTGCCTGTACTATTTCAGGGACGCCGACGGCGACGGTTACGCTGTTGCCGGGGATTCCCTGTGCCTGTGCGCGCCGACCCCGCCGTACCTCGAAATCGACGCCGAAGGTGACTGTGATGATTCCGATCCCGACGTGAATAAGGGCGCGGTCGAAGTGTGCGACGGGATTGACAACGACTGTGACGGAACCACCGACGAAGACAACACGGTCGACTGCCTGCGCAGGTATCTTGACGCCGATGGCGACGGCTGGGGCGTTTCGACCAGCCAGGTCTGCAGGTGCGCGGCCATCGCCCCGTACACGGCGACAAAGACGGGCGACTGCGACGATGCCCACTCCACGGTCGCGCCCGGTAAATCAGAGGTGTGCGACAGCCTGGACAACAACTGCGATGGCACCACTGACCCGCAGAACACGGCAGGATGCGTCCAGTATTACGTGGACTTCGACAAGGACGGATGGGGCGTGTCGGGCGACACGAAGTGCCTGTGCTCGGCCTCCGGCAGCTACACTGCGTCCCAGTCCGGCGACTGCAACGATTACAGCGCCAACGTGAACCCCGGGAAGCGGGAAATCTGTTTGAACGACCTTGACGACAACTGCAGCGGCGGCCAGGACGAAGTTGGTGCCAGTGGCTGCAAGACCTATTACATGGACGTGGACACCGACGGGTTCGGCGATGGCACCACGGGGATGTGTCTTTGCGCGCCCTCCGCGGATCGTCGCGTCACGAAGGCCGACGACTGCTGCGACCGGGACGACCGGGTTTTCCCGGACGCGACGCAGTGGCAGAACACGGCCAGCAACTGCGGCGGCTGGGACTACAACTGCGACGGAACGGTGCTGCGGCGGTGGGCGGAGGCTGGTGGCGGTTGCGGCGACTGGTGGGACGACTGCCCCCTGACCGAGGGATGGACCGGTTCGGTGGCGTCCTGCGGCGTGCGGGCCACTTACGCGATCAATGGATGCGGGCGCGGTGGATTCCTGTGGCTGTCCTGCGATGACCTGGGGACCGAGCAGCGCACCCAGATGTGCCGCTGACGATATGCAGGCGGGGCGGCTTCGCCCCGGACTTGGGGGATTGATGTCTGATCGTTCGCGGATCGTCCTGGTCACCGGCGCCGCCGGCTTCATAGGGTCGCACGTTTGCGAGCGGCTTCTGGCCGACGGGCGCGACGTGGTCGGGCTCGATAATTTCTGCGATTTTTATGACCCGGCGGTTAAGCGGCGTAATGCTGACATGCTTGCGTCGCGTCCCGGCTTCAAGCTTGTCGAAGGTGACATAAGGGACCGGGCCGCGCTGGAAGGGGCGATGGGCCGTAATGAACCGGGCGTGGTCATCCACCTGGCGGCCATGGCGGGCGTCAGGCCAAGCATACAGAACCCGGCGCTGTACAACGACGTGAACGTGGCGGGGACGGCGGCCGTCCTGGATGCCGCGGTCGCGCACGACGTCGAGCGGTTCATATTCGCGTCAAGCTCGTCCGTTTACGGGAACGCGGCGCGGGTGCCTTTCCACGAGGACGATCCCGCCGACAGCCCTGTAAGTCCCTATGCGGCAACCAAGATCGCGGGCGAAAAGCTGTGCTTCGATGCCAGGGCTCGGCACGGGCTGCAGGCGACCTGCCTTCGCCTGTTCACGGTTTTCGGGCCACGGCAACGTCCGGATCTGGCGATTTACCGGTTCCTGCGGGCAGTGTCGGACGGCGTCGAAATCAAGCTGTTCGGCGATGGCGGCACCAGCCGTGACTATACGTTCGTCAGCGATATCGCCGACGGGATCTGCGCGGCGATCGACCTGGCCGGGCACTGCGACGTGATCAATCTTGGCGGGTCGCACCCGGTGACGCTGGCGGCGCTGGTCAAGACGGTTGAAGACGTCGTGGGGCGCGCGGCGGTCGTCGCGCACCTGCCGATGCAGGCGGGCGACGTCGAACGCACGTGGGCCGACATTTCCCGGGCCGGCGAGATGCTGGGTTTCGTTCCCAGTGTGGGGCTGGAAGAGGGCATCCGCAGGCAGTGGGACTGGATGCGGTCTGGCGGCGCGGGCCGTTGAACGCGGGCCGCGGCCCGGGGGCTGTATTTCCGTCCGATAAAGGTGCAGAATCTGCCCCGATCGGGGCCTGGGCATTTCCGGAGGTTCGACATGACAAAGTTGTTTGCTGTTTTCGCGTTGTCGCTGGTGGCGATGCTTACGTCCGCCGTTGCTTTTGCGGAAGATTCTTCGTGCGTGAAGCCTCCGGAATTCATGGGATGCCCGACTGGCGCGGCCGCCTGGGACATCAGCGGTGCCGGGTTCAAGGCGGGCGAAGTCAAGTACCTGAACTTCGGTGACCAGCTTGTCGTCAAGGGCGGCGAGGGTGGAATCGAAGCGGTTACGATATGGGGTGTGGATCTGTGCGGCCTGTGGCTGCAGTTCGCCGCGAACGACAGTTACGTACCGGAAACGAAGCCGCCCGTGAAGAAGCCGATGTACCTGCTGTTTACGGCAGCGAAAAAGAATGTGTTCAAGGTTGAGGCTCTTGGAATCAGCTTCCAGTTGAAGCAGGTGTTCCCGGGGCGTTTCAAGGTCACTCTGCTGGACGAAATCCCTGCTTACCAGGGCGAATAGTCCATTTCCCCGACGGATAAGATGGAACGCGTCCCATCGTTGATCGTGCCGATTCATGGTCCGGCGCCGCTGCTGGCTGCGGTCAGGTATGGTGCCGACGGCGTATCGTTCCGGGGCTGGCCCGCCACGGCGGGGGGCGACGGAAACCGCGTCGAAACGGGCGGCGGACTGCCGTCGTTCAGGGCTGAAGATATCGCCGAAACCGTTGAGTTCTGCGCATCGCGACACATCACCACCCGCGTCGAGATTGAAGGCAGCTTCACCGGGACCGGGATAAACGCCGCGATCGATCTGGCGTCGGGATTCATGGAAATCGGGGTCAAATCGTTTGTCGTTTCGGATCCCGGGCTGGCCGTGACGATGCGGCGCGTTCTTCCGGACGCGGAACTGGTCGCGGGCGCGGGCCTTGCGGTTGCCAATGTGGCCACTGCCAGACAGGTCGCGGCGATGGGCTTCGGGACAATGGTTGCCGCCCCGCATATGCCGCTGGCCCTTTTTGCAGACGTGCGCCGTGAAACCGGGCTGGGTGTCGAGGTCAGCGTGTTCGGGGCGCTGCCCGCCGCGTGGTGCCACGCGTGCATGCTTGGCCAGTATCTGGAAAGCCAGCCATGTCCGGGACCGACCTTCGGGACTTGCAGGCGGGCCTTCACGGCCGTCGGCGGGGCCGGGATATCTGATGAAGCTGCGGCGCGGCTGCGGGACGAATCGCCGGCAAGGTGGCTGGACATGCGGTTCTTTTCCGGGCTTTCGGCGCTGCCGGCCCTGCTTGACGCAGGCGTCGACGCGATTGCGACCGGACCGGACGCCAGGTCGTCAGGGGCCGTCAGGATTGTGACTGGTGTATTCAGGTCTGCATTGGACGCGGCCGCGGCGGCGGCGTTCGGTGACAGGGACGGTTTCAGCCTTCAGCCGCAGTGGCTTGCCGGACTCCATAGGGCGTCGATGCACGACGTGGTGACGCCCGGGTTTTTCGGGGAGGCCGTGTCGTGGCGGGGCGACGAACCCGGATCGGTGTTTTATCGCGCGGCACGCGTGCTGGAACCGGTGATTCGCGGGCTCGAAGGTGTCACGGGCGGGGAGGGCCGCTGAAATGGACGATTTCGCTGGCGACATCCCGCAGTCACGTAACGTCGCCGTGCATGTCGCGGGGGACCCGCTGCCTTTTGCCGGGGTCGGGGCCGATCGGGCCTGGGTCGGCGTGCGCGGGTGCTGCGAACTGTTCCTGGCGCTGTGTGAAAACGGGACCGTGTGGCGATGGCTTGCCGACGCGCGCAAGGTCGGTCGCGGGGTCGGGCTGGCGACGCCTTTCGTGGTGCCGCAGGCCAGGTTCGACGCGGTCGTTGCGGCCATTCGCGCCCATGCCGGCGCGTTTGAACGCGTTATGACCGGCGATGTCGGTGTGGCGGCGGCTGTCGGCCGTGGCGGGGCAAACGGCGCGGGCATCCGGGTTACGTGGACCGGGCGGGTGCTGAACGTGGCGCACGCCGAATACCTGCTTTCGGTCGGGATTGATTCGGTCCGTGCCATTTCCCCGGTTTCGACCGCCTGCAAGGACATCAACCACACGGTGGATCTTGAAATGCCCGCGTTCGGGCGAATCCCGCTGGCGTTTCCGCCGTTCTGCGCGTACCGCGTGATGGACCGTGAATTTGAATGTCCCGGTACTTGTGTCCGGAACCTGGCCGCGGATGACGACCCCATCGTGCTGTCGAACGAAAACGGCGCGATCGGCCTGGAGCCGTGCGTCCTGGTGTCGCGTGACTTCCTGGACCTGTCGCCGGTGATGAAGCCTTTCGGCCGCGACACCTGCGCGGTCGTGGAAACCGCGGGGCTGACCCCGGCGGAAGTCGCCGACGCGGTGGAGGCGCTGCGTCACGGCGAAATCGTCCCGACATCGCGTCCGCTGTTCGTGTCCGAAGCGCCCGTGCGGCCTTTGCCGAATGGGGTGTAGGGGCGAATTACATTCGCCCTTCCGGGACAGGGTCAGGTTCAGGGACGGGGACAGGTTCAGGGACGGGGACAGGTTCAGGGACGGGGTCGGGGACAGGTCCGAGCACCGCGAGGACCGCACACTGTAAGACCGGGGCTGCAGGCGCAACGCGCCGCAAGCCCCGGGGACGCGACGCTACCCATTTCAAAGGTCCGAGCACCGCGAGGACCGCACACATCTGCCGAGCCGTGCCCGCTGCACCCTTCGCCACATCCACCATCCGCGCTTTGGTCCCTCCCGCGAGGCCGTCAACGACTTGTGATGGCCCGCGGCCGTCTTCGCCGTCAAGGGCCAGCCGCCATTGGCGGTCGCGTTGCGACCCTTGACGGCAGCCGCCCGCAGGCCTGGTTTGTGTCGTGTTTGACGGCCTCACGGGAGGGACCATGAACACGATACAGATGACTGGGGCGATGGGAAGATGCGGCGGGCGCACCGGCCTGCGTGTTGTCGATACGGCGGTCGACCTGGCGCGGGAAAGCCGCCTGGCGGTGCTCGGGATTCGCGGCCACCGGGATCTGGTCGACCAGCTCACCCGCGCTGTTGAATCGGTGGCGTTGAATCTCGCGGAAGGCGCGGGACGTGCCGGACGCGACAAGTCATTTCATTACAACGTCGCGTACGGTTCGGCAGGGGAAGCCGGCACCGCGATTCGGCTTCTTGCGGCGTATGGCGCCTTGCCGGATAACCGGGCGGTCAGTCTTCTGGGGCAGATCGACCAGGTTCGTGCCGTCTGCTGGCGGCTTGCGGGAAGGTGCCCGCTCCCATCCCTTGTACGGGCGGATGAAAATCCGCCCTCCTGCCAGGTTATTGACAGATATTTTTGGGGACGCGCGCGTGACGGATTCGAATTTGTCCTGAACGCCCTTACAATACGGCCAGCCGCGCGGCCGTCTTTCGCGCGTAATTATTCGGACATCCATGCCGGGGGTTCCAGATGAAGCACGATGCCATCGCCGTAATCGATTTTGGCGGACAGTACGCCCACCTCATTGCGACCAAGGTCCGCCGCAGCGGCGTCCTGGCTGAAATTCGCCAGCCTGACGACCCGACCGACATGTTCCGCGGGTACAAGGGCGTCATCCTGTCGGGCAGCCCGTCGCTTTCCGCGTTCGGGGAAGACTCCGAATGGAACAAGGAAGTGTTCGAACTTCCGATCCCCGTCCTTGGCTTCTGCTTCGGCCACCAGGAAATCGCCAAGTACTACGGCGGCAAGGTCATGCACGGCGGCCGCGAATGGGGCCTGGCCACGCTGGACATCATCGTCGACCACCCGATTTTCAAGGGCCTGGCAAAGCAGGAAACGGTCTGGATGTCCCACTTCGACACCGTCATCGAAATCGGCCCCGACTTCCAGGAATACGGGTATTCCCGTCTGGGCGAAACGGGCAAGGAACACCGCCTGGCCGCCATCGGCAGCGACAAGTACAAGCGCTACGGCTTCCAGTTCCATCCGGAAGTCGAAAACAGCGTCCACGGCGACGAAATGATCGCCAACTTCGTATATGAAATCTGCCACTGCGAACGTTCGTGGTCGATGGAAGCGTACCTGGGTGAACAGGTCGAACGCGTCCGCGCGCAGGTCGGCGACAGGTCGGTATTCCTGCTGGCGTCCGGCGGCGTCGATTCGACGGTGGCGGCGAAGCTGTTCGGGCTGGCCATCGGCGCGGACCGCCTGCACCTGCTTCACGTTGACAACGGCATGATGCGCAAGGGCGAAAGCGCCCGCGTCATGAAGATGTACGCGGACCTGGGCCTTGCGCAGAACCTGCACTTCGTGGACGCGACCGATGAATTCCTGGCCGCCGTCGGCAAGGAAACCGACCCCGAAAAGAAGCGGCGCGCCATCGGCAATACGTTCATCACTGTGTTTGAACGCGAAGCGAAGCGCCTGGGGATCGAAGGGCACCTGCTGGGGCAGGGCACGATTTACCCGGACACCATCGAAACCGGCGGCACCAAGCGCGCCGATACGATCAAGACGCACCACAACCGCGTCCCGGTCATCGAAAAGATGATCCAGGACGGCAAGGTCATCGAGCCGCTGGCCGAGCTGTACAAGGTCGAAGTCCGTGAACTGGGCGAAAAGCTGGGCATCCCGCGCGAAGCGATCTGGCGTCACCCGTTCCCGGGGCCGGGACTGGGCGTCCGGTTGCTGTGCTCGAACGGGACGGCGCCGATCGAAGACGTGCCGGCCCTGCAGGCGGCGGTCGACCCGATCGCGGCGTCATTCGGCCTGTCCGCCCGCGTCCTGCCGATCAAGTCGGTCGGGGTCAAGGCCGACCTGCGGTCGTATGAACACCCGGTCATGCTTACCGGCGCCGCGACTTTCACGCAGTTGCAGGAAGCGGCCGGCACCATCCTGAAGGAAATCCAGGGCATCAACCGGTGCATCTGGAACGTGCTTGAACAGGCGCCCGAAACGGTTGAAGTCATCGAGGGTTACATGACCCGCGACCGCCTGGATCTTCTGCGCGACGCCGACCAGATCGTCATGGACGCCCTTCGCAAACACGGCCAGTACGACAGCATCTGGCAGTGCCCGACCGCGATGGTCCCGCTGAAGATCAACGGCCAGGGCCGCGAACTGGTCATCGTCCGGCCCATCCGGTCCGAACGCGCCATGTCCGCGACCGCCGCCGAGCTTCCCCCCGCCCTGATCGACGAAATCCGCCGCGGCATCCTGGGCCTGACCGGCATTTCCGGCCTTACCCTGGACCTGACGTCCAAACCCCCCGGCACGATCGAGTGGGAATAAACGGCGGATGTAATTCGTCCGAGGTCCGAGTGTAACGAGGACCGTTCACCGTAAGACCGGGGCTGCAAGCCCCGGGGACGGAACGGCGTGTTTGTTTGTCCAGGCCTGAGCCCTGCGAAGGCCGTCCACGGTGAGACCGGGGCTGCAAGCCCCGGATGTTGCGGGATTCCCCTCTCTCAAGGCCCGACGTCCAGGAGGGCCGCCCACAGAACTTGTTCTATTCCTTCTTGGCTGGCATCAATTCTTTCAATCTTTCCGGATCGTTGTCCAACAAACGCAGCAAATTCGCCATCGGCCGCGAAATCCACCCGCACCCGCTTTCATACTTCTGGAACGACCTTGCGCCGCCCCCCAGTATCGCCCCCGCCCGCCGCTGCGACAGCCCCAGCTTCCGCCTGATCCGCGTGATTTCTTCCGCCAGCATCAGCCCGTCGACTTCGGCCTTCATCTTCATGAACGCGGTTTCCAGTTCCTTTGTGTCTTCAAGAAACATCAACACCTCGCCGCACTTGTCGCAGAACCACCCGTGCTGCTGGACAGTCACCGAATGTCCCTTGTAACCGACTTCATGCGGGCGTGTATCCAGAACCATTTCGGTGCCACATTCGTGGCAATGTGTTTTGGTTTCCATCGCTCGGCCATCTCCATGTGGTAGCAATATCTTCAGGAACTGGGGTGGATATTGGCACCATTAAGATGCCGAATCAAGGTCCAGATGTTTTTGATTCCATGGCAGTTATCTTGCCGCCTCAGTTGCTAATCTTCGCCCGTGGGTCATGGCCGCAACCAGCCAGGGGACATTCCCGAGCTAAACTGCCGCGGTCAGTCTGTCGAATGTTCCGGCAGGCCGACCCATCCACAACCCGCTTGCCCCTCCGCCCCGCGGATGATACCTTGCGGCAACAAATACGGTATCGCCGCGCCACTGGCTGGCGACCTTTCGATGCGGGGAATCCCTGATGGCACGACAGAACCGGAATGTCCGCAAGCCCTGAACCGTAACGGCTCGCCCGTCAGGTCAAGCGTCCGGGCTGGTTATGACACTAGCTTCCCGTCAGGGCTTAGATTTCCAGCCACGTCCAGGTTTGTGGATTCCAGATACGGTTCGCGGCGGGGGCGAGTGCCGGGTTGATGAAACTGCGGACTGCAAGCATGAGTGTGTCGATATTCTTCCATCTCAGCCGGTTTTCTTCTGCCAGCGCCAGGTAGATTTCGTCCCATCCAGAAGGCGGAGGTGGCATTTCGTCCGGTGCAGGATGGCTGTTACGCGTTTCAAAGACCGTTTTTATCGCTAACCTGAGTGTGGCGGAACTGATCGGGCGGATACCGGCCAGGAGCGCGATATCTGGCAGGTCCTTCAACCTGGAATTCGTTCCCTTCCTTGGAAGCGTGTACGCATGGAGCTTTTCCGCGATATGGAGTTCGATCGGGAAAAGCAGCAGTGTTGGTGGCTCTATGCCCGCAAAGCTCAGAATGTCGAGTCCCCGGCATACGTCTGATTGAAACAGCTGCTGCTTCTGTATGACCACATCCACACCAAACGGGTCGCCGTATGTTTTTCCACCCAGAATAGCCTCGGCCCGGAGGCGGAATACGCGGTCGGCGATCCGTCCTGCGGCAGGACCAGCTGCCGAAGGGAGCAATCGAAATTCGAAGTAATCGCCCAGATCGATGGCTGCTGCTTTCTGGAGTGCTGCCCTGGCGTCGCCGAAGTCCTGTGACAATGCCAGGTCCACGTCCCGCGTCGCTCGTGCGCAGTCCAGGCGCAGTTCCAGCGTCAGGCCTCCTTTCAGCACCAGGGTATTTCCGAGTCCCCGGAACAGGCGTGCCAGAAGGCGGTCGAATACGATCCTCTGGCGGAGTCTTGTCAGTTCAATGCCGTCGCTGGATGCGTTGCGAATTCGTTGTTCCAGAGCCTGCTTGAAGGCGATTGAATCTGCATAGGTTCGGTTGATCAAGCCGGTCTTATCAGTCTGCGGATACGCTGGTATCGTGACCGGGCCCGGTTAGTTTCATCAATTTCGGTTCATTGGGATCGATATTGCCGAAGGTAATCGTCCAGGATGGGAAGCTCGCCCGGATGCAGCAGACCCTGCGTCAGTGCCTGTGCCCTTGCGTCCAGCAGAAATTCAGGGGATACGCGCGCCGTGACGCAGTCTGACATTGTCCTTGCCACCGATGTGACCGGCACAACCCGCGTCCTGATGACCTCAGATTCAGGCAGATCCGCGTAGTGAATCGAAAGGATTGGCGGTTTGCCGATGCGGCGCTTTGCCCATGCGGTCGGCAGCGTCATATGAATCCTGGCCGGCATCAGGTCCGAAAGTTGATGCATCGCCAGTGCAGTCACATGCGAAAAGACGCCCTCCAAGTTGCTCCAAAGCCAGAACACGACCAGTTGTTCGTTGTCGCATGGCGGAAAATGAACCAGTCGGTAAATGCCCCTCCGGACCCTGACCACTTTCCCGTTATGCAGGTACTTGGCAAGAAGTTGCGGGGAATACCCCGCCATTTCGGCCTGCGCCGTGGTGAAGTGGCCTTCCTGGGCGAGGGCAATACTGAACATGCTGTCCCAGTCAGGTTTCTGTTGACGCGTATTTGGCGATGCATTCATGCGCAAAACTTAACCCATAGTTAAGTTTGCTGTCAAGCGTCCGGGCTGGTGACGGACGCTGGCTTCCCGGCCTAATCCATAACCCGCTTGCCCGGCCGCGCCGCGGGTGATACCTTGCGGCAACAAACACGGTGTGGCCGCGCCAATGGCCGGCGACCTTTCCACACGGGGAACGCTTGATGGCACGACAGAACGGGAATGTCCGCAAGTCTGGCAACGGCAATGGCGCGACGATCGGGTACGAAGCCAGCCTGTGGCAGATGGCCGACAAACTGCGCAACAACATGGACGCTGCGGAATACAAGCACGTCGTCCTGGGCCTGCTGTTCCTGAAGTACATATCCGACGCGTTCGCGGAACGCCACGCCAGCCTGGGCCGCGCCGTTGACGACCCGAACGACGAAGCCTTCCTGCCACCGACCACGCCCAACCGCGCCGCCGCCGTCATCGGCCTGCGCGAGGACCCCGACGAATACCGCGCCCACAACATTTTCTGGGTGCCGCCCGAGGCCCGCTGGCCCCACCTGACCGCCAACGCCCGCCAGCCCGCCATCGGCCGCATCGTCGACGACGCCATGGCCGCCATCGAACGCGACAACCCGACGCTGAAGGGCGTCCTGCCCAAGGACTTCGCCCGCGAGGGCCTGAACAAGGAAACTCTGGGCCAGCTGGTCGACCTGGTTGGCAACATCATGGTCGGCGACGCCGACAGCCGCGCGAAAGACACTCTGGGCCGCGTGTACGAATACTTCCTTTCGCAGTTCGCAAGCGCCGAGGGCAAGCAGGGCGGCCAGTTTTACACGCCCCGCTGTATCGTCAAAACCCTGGTCGAAATGCTGGAACCCTTCAACGGCCGCGTGTACGACCCGTGCTGTGGGTCCGCCGGCATGTTCGTGCAGTCGATTGAATTCATCCGTGCCCACGCGAAGGGGCCACTTCGACAGGCTGGGTCCAGACCCGCGAACGCCGCCCCAGGATCGCGCGGCGCGGGCGCGGACATTTCGATCTATGGCCAGGAATCGAACTTCACGACCTGGCGCCTGGCCAAGATGAACCTGGCCATCCGCGGCATCGAGGCCCACATCGAATGTGGCGACACGTTCAAAAACGACCGCAACCCCGACCTGCGGGCCGACTTCATCCTGGCGAATCCCCCGTTCAACGTGTCCGACTGGGACGGCCACTTGTTACGCGACGACAAGCGCTGGAAGTACGGCGTCCCGCCCGCCGGCAACGCCAACTTCGCGTGGGTCCAGCACATGGTTTACCACCTGGCCCCGACCGGCACGGCCGGCTTCGTGCTGGCGAATGGCAGTATGTCGTCGAACCAGTCGGGCGAAGGCGAAATCCGCAAAAACCTGGTCGAATCGGACTTGGTGGACTGCATGGTGGCCATGCCCGGGCAGTTATTTTATTCGACCCAGATCCCGGCCTGCCTGTGGTTCCTGACGCGCGACAAGCACGGCCGCGGCCTGCGCGACCGGCGCGGCGAAATCCTGTTCATCGACGCCCGCAAGCTGGGCCAGATGGCCGACCGCACCCACCGCGAACTGACCGATGTTGACATCGCCCGCATCGCGGACACCTACCATGCCTGGCGTGGCGAACCTGTTGCGCCCCTCGCGGACGTCCCGGTCGGCCTGGCCGATAAAGGCGGGGCGGGGCAGGGCGGTGGGTACCAGGACATCCCCGGCTTCTGCAAGTCCGCCAGCCTTGACGAGGTCCGCAAGCACGGCCACGTCCTGACCCCCGGCCGCTATGTCGGCGCGATGGCTGTCGAAGACGACGGCATCCCCTTCGAAGAAAAGATGTCCGCCCTTGTCGCCAAACTTCGCGAACAGCAGGCCGAATCCGCCCGCCTGGACGCCGAAATCACCCTCATCCTGCAGGAGTTGGGATATGGGGAGTGAGTGGAGGCGTCTGTCTGTTAGTTCGCTGATCGACAGCCAGATACTGGCGGTTGGCGACGGCTACCGCGCCAAAAACGAGGAGCTTGGGAGTTCGGGGCTTCCTTTTGCTCGAGCTGGCAATATTGACGGCGGATTTCATTTTGCGGACTGCGATCGGTATCCAGAAAGTGAACTGGCCAGGGTAGGAAACAAAATCAGCCAGCCCGGCGATGTGGTCTTCACATCCAAGGGCACGGTTGGGCGGTTTGCGTTTGTGTCCGAACGGATTCCACGATTCGTTTTTTCGCCTCAGCTCTGCTATTGGCGCTCATTACGCACGGATGTGATTGACCCCAGGTTTCTGTATTTCTGGATGCATAGTCGCGAGTTTTTCGAACAGTACAAAGGTGTGGCTGGTCAGACCGACATGGCCGAGTACGTCAGCCTTACCGACCAACGTCGAATGCACATTACCCTTCCCCCGATTGAAGAACAGTGCCGCATAGCCCACATCCTGGGAACTCTGGACGACAAGATTGAACTGAACCGCCAGATGAACAAAACGCTGGAAGAAATGGCCAGGGCGTTGTTCAAGTCGTGGTTCGTGGACTTCGACCCGGTCCGCGCCAAAATGTCCGGCCGCTGGACCCGCACCACCCCGCTCCCCGGCCTCCCCACCCCCCTCTTCGACCTCTTCCCCGACCACCTCGTCGACTCCGACCTGGGCGAAATCCCGGCCGGGTGGGAAGTCGTCCGGGCGGATTCATTGTTTTCGGTCGGTATCGGTAAGACACCACCGCGCAAAGAGGGACAGTGGTTTTCGACTTCGTCAAGTGATTTGCGGTGGATGTCGATCAAAGATCTGGGCCAGTCTTGTGTCTTCATTGCTAGTGTCAGCGAATATCTGACTCGTGATGCGCAGCAGCGATTTCGAGTTCGAGTGATTCCGGACGACACAGTCGTGCTTAGCTTCAAACTAACTGTCGGAAGAGTCGCCATCACTGATGGTGAGATGCTTTCGAACGAAGCGATCGCGCATTTCGTGCCCATGGCTGAAAAACACATTCCGAGTAGCTATCTGTACTGCTATCTTCGAGAGTACGACTACGAATCTTTGGGTAGCACGTCATCGATTGCCTCTGCGGTGAATTCTGAAAGTGTAAGGTCAATCCAGATTCTGGTTCCCAATCGCGAAGTCTTGTTAGCGTACGACGAGGCTGTATCCCAACAGTTTCGGCGAATTAGGGCCTGCCAAAGAGAGAACGCCAACATCGAATCGATGGGGCACATGTTGTTGGCCGAACTTATTGGGAATTCATGACAGTGCAATTCTTTTCGATAATGGCGGCCTTCCGCGGATGATCGGAAGGTCTATTCGTGTTCCTTATGTGTCGTGGCGCTCACTCCTTTGACTGCAGATCTCGGGAGTCGTTGTGAATGCGGTCCGACATGTATGCTAGGGCAAGTAGCGTGTTCACCATGATGCTCGCAAATAAGATCAGCACAATGAACACCGTCGCCAGTCGGCAGGGTTGGATAGCTGAAAGTATTAAATTGTTACGAGCAAACGGTTCAAGTAACTGAATGAATGAGCCCACAAGGTAGGTGAATAACGAGGAAAATGACAAAAAACCAAATAGTGCGACTAGATACTCGCGCCTAGTCAGCGATTGATCTATACCATTTTTCCTGATGGTAGGTGGCGTTCCGAGCATCGGGCGATCCATCGAGGCGCGAGAGATCGTCGCAACAACGCCAAGCGATGCAATATAGAAGCCCGTGAGCAGTCGAATTAGGTCGAGAATTCTGTCAAGCACGCCCCTTGGTCCGAAAAAATTGAGGTCGTCACCTAACAGAAATACAACCAGTGTTCCTGTTGCTGAGAGACCGATTGGTATCCACCAGTCGTACCTGTATTTTTTTTCGTGCCGAATTCGCAAATACCTGAGTGGGGTAAAAACCGTTTTCAGCCAATAAAATTTGAGCGCAAATTTTGAGGTCATGCTCTTACCTCTCAGAATTTGACGGCACACTTAGGATCACCGGTCTGCGCATGCACTATCCACATGTGGCTTCAATATCCCTTTCATTCGAAGTGTGACGTCCGATCGGATGCAGGAGTAGCTTTGCTCCAAGTCCATTTCGAAATCGTTGATTTGCTCACAATAAGTGAGAGACCACTCCTCGTAGCTCGGACAGCTAGTAGGGATTCTGGCTTCTCTCGGTCTTCCATCATTAGAGAAGTGAACAACCATCCGGTCGAATTTTCTTGTTGAAGCGTAAAGCCCAACCCTTCGAAGCAGTTCAAAAGCGTAATCCCCGACCACGGCAACTCCGTTCGCTTTAGGCCTGATTATGAGTTCCCGTTTCTCAACTAGGAGAGCCTTCTCGACGTCGACATCTATCTCAACGGGACTTGAATCGACGAGTTCAATGCCAGTCAATCGACCAGTTTTAAGTGCATCTCTTAATCGTTTGCTGGGAAGTGAACTGAATAAAACTGAAGGAAAGCACGTAACGTATTTGCCATCAACTGGTAACCGCTTTGTCTTCAGCACCTTGAACTCTTGGTTCAACATATCCGAAACGACCGTTCTGGAAAGAGAATCTACGCCCTCCAATGCCGCAATATATGAACCTTGATCTGTTTCTCGTAGCGAAATCACGAGGTGTGCGGAAACAGCCCCCCCTTCGCAAGGCTTTTTGACGACCCTTCTAACTTCTTTGGTGTCGTGATTGATGAAAGCTGGATCCACGCACTCTTTATCGCCGTAAGTAAAAAGAATGTCGGCATAATCTTCACGATCGTCGAGTGTCATGTCAGAAATGATCAAGACCTTGCGTTCGTTTGACCACTTTCGAATGCATCCGATGCCTTCGGATTTTGTTTGTAGCAGTTTAAGAAGTTCCAGCAGGTCGAATTTCTCGTTGCCCAGTTGGTCTGGCTTCGAAGTCACGGTTATCGAGTAAAGGAATATATTTCTCTCTGATCGACTCAACACTTGCTAGACCTCGCATAATTCGGCATGTCGACGGGTTGGGCTAATTGTTGGCCCCAGTGCATTCCTAAAACCACCAATTCGCCTTAACGTGCGGATGTTACATCTTAACGACTTTATCGCAACAACCTTGATTAGTGAAGGCAACCTGTATCACCGAAAAGCCACCCCGCGAATCAATGGTTTTCCTCTTATGTAACCAATTCAGCTTCAAGTTCGCGAATCAATTCCTCCGAATCCTTTGCGGTTTTACACCGTAAGAATCGACGTTCTTCCGGCTGAGTTCTGGCGCGATCGTACTGATTGTACAGGTCGACCCCAATCTCACTACCCCAAGCATCGGCGAGTCTCTGCTTCAATACTATGTCCGCATCTTGGTCTGAACTTGCCGCTGTAAAGACGCTGTTCGCGACTTTGATCAGAAATGAATCCATCGAAGCAAGCAGCCAGGCGATATTATGGTGCCTTTCGTGAAGTGCCCTTGATGACCAATCACGAATGACTGTCATGTCCCATGCAAGATTACGGACCCCCTTTAGTCTCTTCTCTCGATTCTTGCTCATTAGGCTTTTGACCGGACAAGGAAGCGGATCCTTTTTAGGTGCCAGGTAAATCAAGAGCAGTTGAAGCGCAACGGAATCGAACAGGAAGTCCCTGCCCATCCACTCGATCATGTTGGCAAGCGTTACCTCCGGAGGTGTGTGACTCCGCAGGAGTGTCCCCACTTTAAGTGCTGAAATATACTCGGTTCTCCAATAATGATTCCGCTTGGAGAAATCGACGACTGACAACGAACTCAAAGGCGGATGCAGTTGATCAGGGTTGATCGGTGTTCCATGTAGCGCAACGTCAGCCAGTATCTGCGGGTGGGTGTTGTCGATTTGACTTAGGATCGATAATTCGTCGTTTGGCTTTTCGTTACCTTGCAGGTCAGCAAGTTCGAACAAAGATACGGCAGGCTCTACGGCTGCATCAATCATTTGCAGAAATGTAAACGTGGCCGCGGCCAATCTGGAACTTCGGTCGGGGATTTTCCCTCCCGCCAACTGGACAAGCCTCGTCGTGATATTGCGGTCGAGCAAAGCTCTAGTTTCCACACCGTGCAATCGCTTGGCGAACAGGTAAGTTGCCACGTTATATGTGTCTTCGCGAATTGCCGGGTTCGGAGCTACGAGTACTCCATGAGATCTGATGAGAGAACAGATTTCGACCACATCGTTCTCAGGAATTGGCGACGACCAATTCATGATTGAATCGAATTCGATAGCCTCTTCAGAATCTAGCGGTCGGTCTGGAGTGAGTATGAGAATCATCGTTGTATCCAATTGGTTCTAGAAACAATATCAAAATCGCATGGCCGCGGATTGGGCACCACGTCGGGGTAACGGCAACAGGCGGTGATAGAAAGCCCGCCCACCCGGCAGGCACCATAAATTTGCCTCGGGTCAGAGCCGACATAGTAAACGCATCATATACCTACGGCGGCGACGTGGCACTCAGTTGTGCGAAAGGCCTACGGCATCGCGTTAGAAATAGAGGTCGCCTGGTCCTCCTGCATCACGACGAATCCGAAGGCCGCGAGGATGCAGGCCAGTAGGACCAGGAGCCCGAAAATCACCAGGGGCGTGCGATTGTCGCGGTTCGATGCCATGCCGATCTGGAGGACCTCGCACCCCTTGATAACCATGTAAAAGGACAGCATGTACGTGATGATTTGAAGCATTCCGATCATGAGGGGCTCCTGTTGTCTGGCGAAAAGGGCGCTGAACCAGACAGCGCCATAGTCGAAGTGTGCGCCGGTGGACGGCAAGGTTTCTGCCGTAATTCAAGTTTTTTGGTGTAAAGGTGAGGGCTGGCTACTTCGTTCCGCTCCACGCCCGTTGAAGCAGTTCCCGCCAGGCTTCGGTCTGGGCAGTCCCGATCTGGTGAAAGCCGGCCGAACCGATCTGGCGGTACAGGGCGGTTCCGGGCAGGGCGGTAAAGGTCGTGAACTGTGCCTTGTCAGGGCGGACACGGCCGATGAAGTCCGCGGTTGCGGCGATACTGCGGTCATCCTCGCCGGGAAGGCCCACGATGAAGCCGGCGCTGAGGGTGATTCCGGATGCGTGAACCATGTCGGCAGCGCGAACCATCGTTTCGACGGTCGTGTCCTTGCGGACGGCGTTGAGAATCCGCTGGTCGCCCGATTCAAAGCCGATGTAGATCTGGTGGCAACCGGCGTCCTTCATTGCGGCAAGAACGTCTGGGGCAAGTTCGTCAGCCCTGGCGTTGCAGAACCACGTCATGTCGATTTCGCGGTCGATCATGCCTGTGCACAGTTCGATCGCCCTGTTCCGATCGGCCGTGAAGCCGTCATCGCTGAACGAGATTTCGCGAACCCCGTCGGCGGACAGGCGCTGGATTTCGTCCAGGACCTCGTTAACAGGGCGGCATCGAAGCCCCCGACCGCACAGGACGTGACCGGCGCAGAAGGCGCACCTGTGGCGACAGCCGAACGACGTCATCATCGTAACCATTGGCGAGCGAACGTTGTCGCGACAACGGTAACGTTCGATCGGCAGACCGGCGAATGTCGGGAAGGGTAATCCGGCGTGGTCCCTGAGGCGTACCGGCGGCACAACCTGGCGCGGGCGGAAGATGCCGGGAAGGCCGTCGAGCGGGAGCCCGATACGGGCGCGGTCGACGATGTCCGCGAAGACCTGTTCGGCTTCGCCGCGGAAGAACCAGTCGGCTTCCGGAAGTACTGCGGCGGACAGCTTCGGGTCGATCGTCGGTAGCGGGCCGCCGATGATGACCTTCAGGCCGGCTCCGTGTATGGCGCGGGTGGCGTCGCGGACCTCGACGTGGTTTCCGCTGGTCATCGTCATTCCCACGAGGGGGGTGCCGGTGGCCCTGATGGCGTCGATGGTCTGGACAAGAGAAAGGTCCGCGGCGTCGGCGTCGATGACCGGGCAACGGCCCGGCGGCACCATCGCCGCAAGTTGGCAGAGCCCCAGCGGCGGATAGACCGATCGCGAACTGGTGTGCCGGCTGCAGGCGCCGGGAAGCTGAACCAGGACGATGGCAGGTTCCTGGCCGTAAGTCGGAACCGGTCGGGCAGTGATGGCGGTATTGTTGTGTGTTTTCATAGTCCGCACCACTTCAGGAAGCTGGGCGTCTCGCTGACACGCTCGACCGTGATGACGACGCATTCTTCCTTCACGATGACGGCTACACCGGTACAGTTCGCGGTGCAGAAACCGTCGCGTGCCGCTGTGGCCACGGACTGGGCGTCCATGTAGTAGGCGATGCCGTTTCTGGCACCGTACTGACTACCGTAGCCGATGGCGATAAAGACCATCGTTTCGGTGATGCGGCGTTCGGTCATGCGCTGTTGGGCATGGCGGGTGAACACGAGGTCGTCGTTCCGCGACCGTCTACGGGATACGGGATTGGTACTCATGTGAACCTCCGTCGGGCGGTTTAGGCCCTTAGCTCGAAAAAAATCGAACCGGAGTTTTCTTCGTGAAGGCGGACCGATGGTCGCCCGAAGGCGGCCCCTGGTCAGAGGGACGAATGTCCCGCGACACCTGTTCAAAGAAACTTCCGCGTCAAACCCACTGATTTACTTCGTTCCTGTCCAACTCCTTGTTCATTGTACGCTGAGCACCGGCCCGGTCGATGTCAAGCCCCAGCGACAGTCGCTGTGCCTGCCGAAGCCACCAGAAGGACTTCATGAAAAGATTCCGTGCGGAAACGCCGCCGGTATCGCCCTTGTTGTAGTGCCTGACTTTTGAATAGGCCCTGCCCGCGGCTTCCCTGACCCGCTCGTCGGGGTCATGGTTCATCACCTGGTAAAGCAGGTGGTCACCGCGCCCTTTCGGGTTGACGTGCAGGGCGATGGCGGCTTCGCAGATCGCAAGGCGCCATTCCGGGCGGCTTTCGGCCGGGACGCGTGTGCCTTTCAGTTCGGGCGCCTTTTCGTTTTCGAGGCAGTCCCTCAGGCGCTCAAGAAGAAACTGCGAAAAATCTTCGCGTCCCCGCTTGAAGTCGGGATCGTGTTCGGCGTGAACGTCCGACCAAAGTATGAGCCACGAGTACCACTGAGGGATTTGACTCCATGGCATGGGCGGGGCCGCGCGTTCTTTGTCGGACCACCACCTGAGGTCCGGTCCGGTACATGCTTCCGGGGCAAGCATGAGCATCAGTGTGACCGCGCGAAGGGCCCGCCATGGAGAACCCAGCCAGCTCAAAAGCTTGACGGAGTACTCAACCGCCGGCCAGTCGATTGGTCGCCCTTCCCGTATATCCTTGCGGGAAGTCCCGACGATACGGTCCGCGTGTTCCAGGAGCGTCGCCGCGCATTCGCCAAACCTGTCGGGACTGTCGATAGTCAGCGTTCCGTTTGCGACGTCTGATCGGTCTGCAAGCGCGGGCGAACTGGGCAACCGTGTTGCGACCCAGGCTCCTGTTTTAAGCCAGGCAATCTGGGCAATGCGGTTGTCGGGCGCGGAAAGTGCCCTGTCGGTGAGTGACGGAAGATGATCGAGCACGATCTTTCTGGTCGAAAGCATCGGCAGGTGGTTGCCCCCGGTAAGCAAGCCAAGCATGACGTTGGTCATCGGGTCTTGAATCGGGGACCTGCGGGTGCATACGATCAACGCGTCCACGACCGCCAGATACAGGGCCGCCATGTCGTCGACGCCCATCGAATCGGCAAGATCCAGGATTTGCGAAGTAAGCGTGTTTGACTGCGGTTCACGACCATCGAACCGGATTATGCCGCGCTGGTTGAAGGCAAGGTACCAGAACAACGGGGTCGCGGGCGCAGCCTGTGCGTCGCTGCCGGTATGATGCAGGCCTTCCAGCGTCAGGCTGACGTCGATAGCCGCGGGGATGTTCAACGACTCGACGCCAAGCCGGTCGGACAGCAGTCCGGCGAATTCGATAAGGCTTTTCGTCGCTTCGGGGGTCCATACGTCGACGAAGGCCGGTGCGATCGGCCCCATGCCGGCCAGAAGTTTCTTTGCCCATGACGCGCGGGCAAGCGGCCCGATGGCGGCTTCATTCCATTTCTTCAGGCGGTCCGGGGGGATAAGACCAGCCCACCAGTCCGATTTGCGATAACCCGACAGGACCAGCATGAGGTCCAGCAGGCCCGCATCTGGGTTTTCGAAGCGGAAGCATTCGACGGCCCCGGTGACGAAGCGCCGCACGAAGTCGAGGTCGTTCCCGAAATCCCGCGTCCTTCCCAGGGCCCGGCCCAGGAAGTCCTGTTCCATGATGACCTGCACCAGGACGTCGGCAGCCCGTTTAGTGATCCCGGCGTTTTCGACGATCTGCCTGACGGATTGCGCGTCAAGGCTGTCGTCGCGGACGAATTCCATGCTCATTTCATTCACCATACGGCAAAGGTTTTCACGAAACCCAAGCCCAAAAATCGAAAGCTGAAAAATCTTAAGACCAATGAGAGCTGAATGCCCCGCTGTGTCGGTCTCGCCGTGATAATACCGAATTCTAATTTTCCGTGTCAACCACACCGGCGTCATTCACCCAGAAAACCTTGATGCCCAGTAAGTCGAGCGGTTGCGCGATCGCTTCGATGAATCCTTTGTGTTTGCGTGTATCCGGCAGGGCGATGGCTGCATCAGCATTACCCTTTTCGCGCTGGAGCGTAGCCGCGGCCGCATAGAACGCCCGTGCAACGTGTGAACGGACCTGATTCTGGGTGAATCCCTTTTCGAATCGGGCACTGCTTTCCCTGGCGCTGGTCGCCCCTTTGGCCTCGACCACCAGCAGGCGGTCGGAATTCGGATATCGGGCGACGATGTCGTACCCCTGTTCCTTTGTGGAGCATTTGCTGACGATTGTCATGTCCGTTGATTCAAGGTATCCGCAGACTCCTTCGACCACTTGATTTTCGTTGAGCATGTTTGCCTCGGTTTCGTGTTCCAGAGGATAACGCCATTTTGCCACCGCAGACGCTTGTATCGGCACGGAATGTGCGCGATTGCCGTATATCGTGTGTGTTCAAAGCAGACTCACCTTGCCGGGTTTTCTCACAGCCGATGTTAAGCCGGACACCAGCAAGATTTTTGCCCGAAACTGAATTAGGTGCGGGGAAACTGGAAAAACGGCACTGTCCGCCAGCCGAACAGGGCTAACGGTACCCGCTCGAGACCGGCAACGAAGACAACCATAAGTGTGGAGGGGTCTTGAAGGAAGCGAAAGCCGGCAAGTAAACCCACCTTACTTGCTGACCTGGGGGCTCAATTGCGGGTGGGAGCGGCACACCCAGGCCATGACTTCCGTGCGGGATCCTATCATTCGACCGATGATTGTCAAGTAACTGCGGTGCCTTGCCCAGTTGTTCAGCAACTTCGTCGCCAACAGCCCGGGTCATTGCATCGCGTTCGACACAGACGCGGCCATGTCTTCCTGCATCACGACGAAGCCGAAGGCCGCGCCGACGCAGGCCAGCAGGACCAGGACGCCGAATAGCACCAGGTGCGTGCGATTGTCGCGGTTGGAAGCCATGCCGATCTGAAGAACCTCACACCCCTTGATGACCATATAAAAGGACAGCATGTACGTGATGATTTGAAGCATTCCGATCATGATGGGCTCCTGTTGCCTGGGGGAAAACGGGCGCTGAACCAGACAGCGCCGTAATCGAAGTGTGCGCTGGCGGGCGGCAAGGTTTCTGCCGGAATTCAAGGTTTTCGGCGGAAACTGGGCGTCATGCCGGTCGCTTCAGTTTCCCCATCACCGTGTTCACCAGCAGGCGATCCAGGATGGCGAAGTCCGGGGCGGGGCCCGGGACGGGCGGCAGACCACCCGCGACCGCAAGCGTGTTGAAGCGGGAAAGCAGTGACATCACATAATCGTGCAGGGCGGGAAGTGGTGCGGTCCTGGCTGACTCGTTGGCTGACATTTTCATGGCGACCAGGCTCGCGATGGCCTGTTTCAGCGCGGGATCCCTGATTAGAGCTTCGACCAGGTCCGAAAACAGCATCGGAACGACGCCGCGACCCGATTCGAGCCACAGGCACGCCAGCAGGGGACGCAGGACATACAAGTACTTCTTGGTGCTGACCATGTCGCGATCGAGATACTTCGCAAAGTTGCCCTGGGCCATATGCAGGTAATGGTGGAAGGACTGCTCGGAGCGGTGAACTTCCGCGGCGGCATCGCGGATGGCGTGCATGAAAGCCGGATCGGAACGGTACACAATGGGCGAACTCAACCATTCGACCAGCGTGGCGTTTCCTTTTTTCAGCAGCCCAAGCGTCTTGCGCAGGTCCCATCCGTTAATGTCGAAAACCGGGTCCGGCGGGTTTTCGATGACGTCCCGGCCTGGTGTCACGGACAGATACCACTGGATCGGATGCACGTATATGAACCGGACATCCCAGTCGCTGTCGGGTGACGCGAAGCCCCAGCCCCGACTGCCCGATTCGCACGCGTACAGAATGTGTACGTTGTGCTCGGATTCGATGGTGGCCAGCCGGTCCATGATTGCGGTATGGATGTCTGGCGAAACCACGGCCGGAATCGCCAGGGTGGGTGAGTCGTTGATGCCCATGTTAACGCCCGGGTTCCAAATCAATTGCGTTGATCGTACGGCAACCATCGGCAAGATACTTGCCGCGGTGGCAGAATCATCCCTTTCGTGCCGTGCGCGGTCCAGGGCGGCCAAGTTGGTCCGTGATGTTTCATGCGTCGTCTGGGGAATATTCTGAAACAGCCTGCCAGTCCCGATCGACAACGGCAATCGCACCCGCTAACCGACTTGTTGACAGTGTATCCAAAAATGGGTACGCTGACTGGCGATGTTCGGGGCAAGGATCTGATGGACATCAAATTTCACCATGCCGCAGAAAAGGAAATCAGGAAACTGGCTGAAGGGGCGAAGTCCGACAAGGAACTGGTCGCAATTATCGGCGGCGAGTTGCAGCGGCTGCGTGGGTTCAGGGAAGCGGGGCAGCCCCACCCGAAAGAAAAGGCACTCGGCGGTGGCCATGTTTCAGGGCTTTGTGAATTGGTCATTTACATGAAGGGGAATTCCGCCAGGGTCTATTTTGGAATATGGCGCAATACCCTTTGGGTTGTTGGGCTGAACCCAAGAAAATCCAGGACATCGATTCAGAAAGGCTTTCTGGATGCGCTAATCGCCAGGTTCGGTCAGATAAGGGAGGGGATTCAATGAGCGTTTTGTTTGAAGATCTGTTTGCGGAACTGAATCAGGATCCGGAAGTCCGGGTTGCTGGCGACGAATACCGGCTTCGTCGCGAACTTGCGGCGATTCTGGACAAACGTCGTGCGGAAAAGGGGCTCACCCTTCGCGCCATGGCGGAACGGATGGACACTTCCTTGTCCCAGGTTCAGCGGTTGTTCCAGGAAGAGCACGGTGGCAGCCTTACCCTCCGGACTATTGTCAAGGCCGCGATGGCGCTTGATTTGAAGATCGGGATCGAAGATTCGGGTAACGGCGACATCCGTGTCGTTTGTGGCGAAAATGTCCCGACGCGCGTGGACGTCAGCAAGTCGGTGCTGTCCGCGTGGGTGCGTCTGGCGGCAAAACAATGTGTTGGCACAGCGACATGGCGCGGCGAATTAGATGTTCCGGTCATTGTTCCCGGGCTGAGAGATTCCGTCCTTGTCCCGGCTTCGGATTCGAACCGGTTGCCATGTTGATTCCGGGGGTGTTTGTATGAACAAGGAACTGAAGGCGATTGTCGGAAGTGTCGAACTGGTGGATCTGCACATGGTCGAAACCAGGGCGGTTCTTCACCTTGAAAACATCCAGATCAAGGATTCATTCGAATGGACTCTGGATGTGGACAAGGGCGAACACTGCGGGCGGTTTGATGCCGAACAACGTGTTCTGGTGTGTGGAGTTCGCTTCAAGCTTGACGCAAGAGCGGGGGGCGACGAGCCGGTCGTTGAGGTGTTTTGTGAATACTGCCTGACGTATGTGCTTCCCGACGGAATACCTTGCTCTGACGAGGACGCCGCCGAGTTTGCCGCGTTGAATGGCACGTATAACGCCTGGCCGTTCTTTCGTGAATATGTTCAGTCCCTTACATCCAGGATGGGCGTGCCCCCCATAACGGTGCCCCTTCGGCGGTATATTACGAAGCCCGGTAAACCGTAGTCTTGCCCGGCACATCCTGCTAATATCGGCGCAGTCGTGAATTTGACGGGTGCGGTGTGGAAGGGTTCAGGGAATCTGACGTCGAAGATACCGCGCTGGAATGGTTGCGGGACGTCGGGTGGGCCGTGCTGAACGGGGCGGAAATGGCCCCGGGCGAAGCGGGCGGCGAGCGGGCTGATTACGGCCAGGTCATTCTGGAGGGGCGCCTGCGGGGCGCCATCGCCAGGCTGAATCCGGGATTGCCGGCCGTGGCGGTTGACGACGCGGTCCGGCGGCTGAAGCGGCCGTCGGGGCATGACACCGTATGGCGCAACCGCGCCGTGCACAGGATGCTGGTCGATGGCGTGACGGTTGAATACAGGGCGGCCGATGGTCGCATACGTGGCGACCAGGCCAGGGTCATTGATTATGACGACCCTGGAAACAACGACTGGGTCGCGATAAACCAGTTCACGATCGTGGAAAACAAGCGTCAACGGCGGCCGGACATCGTGCTGTTCTTAAACGGCCTGCCGCTGGTCGTCATTGAACTGAAAAATGCGGCGGACCCGGAAGCTTCGGTCGAAACCGCGTTCAGGCAGTTGCAGACTTACCGGGCTGAACTTACCGACTTGTTCCAGTACAACGAATTCGTCGTCGCGTCGGATGGCATCCGCGCCATCATGGGCACGATGACGTCCAATCGCGAATGGATGAAGCCGTGGCGAACGGTCGATGGGGAAGGGCTGGCTGAAGCGGCGCTGCCTGAATTGCGGGTCGTCATCGAAGGTGTTTGCCAGCCCCGTCGGTTCCTGGACATGGTCCGGGACTTCGTGGTGTTTGAAGCGGATGGCGAAAAGCTGGTCAAGAAGATGGCCGGCTATCACCAGTTCCACGCTGTGCGGGTCGCGGTCGAACAGACGGTGCGGGCCAGCATGTCGGTCGCGGCGGGCGCGGGCGGTGGGGGCGGCGGTGGACTTGCGGACGACGGGGGCGGAGAAGGCGTCTACCGGACGGGCGCGGGTCTTACGGGCGGTCCTGGTGGTACGGCTGGCGGTACGCAGGGCGACAGGCGCATCGGCGTCGTGTGGCACACCCAGGGAAGCGGGAAGAGCCTGACGATGGCGTTTTTCGCGGGGCGGGTCATACGGGAACCGGCCATGCGCAACCCGACGATCGTGGTCCTGACCGACCGGAACGACCTGGACGAGCAGTTGTTCGGGACGTTTTCCAGGTGTGCCGATCTGTTGCGCCAGCCTCCGGTCCAGGCGGAAAGCCGGGCCGACATGCGGCGACTGCTGAACGTGGCGTCGGGCGGCGTGGTGTTCACGACCATCCAGAAGTTTTTTGAAAAGGAAGACCAGCACCCGGTGTTGTCGGAACGGCGCAACATCGTCGTCATCGCGGACGAGGCTCATCGCAGTCAGTACGACTTTGTGGACGGGTTCGCGCGCAACATGCGGGACGCTTTGCCGGGTGCGTCGTTCATCGGGTTCACCGGCACGCCCATCGAACTGAAGGACGCGAACACACGCGCGGTTTTCGGCGACTACATAAGCGTTTACGACATCAGGCGGGCCGTCCAGGACGGCGCCACCGTGCCGATTTATTACGAAAGCAGGCTCGCGAAGCTGGCCCTTGATCCGGACGAACGCCCGGTCATCGACAGCGGGTTCGAAGAAGCGACCGAAGGCGAAGAAGTCGACCGCAAGGAAAAGCTGAAGTCGCGGTGGGCGCAGCTTGAATCGATCGTCGGGTCCGACAGGCGTCTGAACCTGGTCGTCGACGACATCCTTACGCACATGGACGCACGCGCGGAAGTCATCGACGGCAAGGTGATGATCGTGTGCATGAGCCGCCGCATCTGCGTGGACATGTACAACGCCATCGTCGCGCGGCGGCCGGAGTGGGCGGGCGACGAAGACGACGCGGGCGCGATCAAGGTTGTGATGACCGGGTCGGCGTCCGATCCGCTGGACTGGCAGAAACACATCCGCAGCAAGGAAAGGCGCGAAACACTGGCCCGGAACTTCCGCGACGCGTCGCACCCGTTCAGGGTGGCAATCGTGCGGGACATGTGGCTGACCGGGTTCGACGCTCCGTGCCTGCACACCATGTATGTGGACAAGCCGATGCGTGGCCACGGGCTGATGCAGGCCATCGCGCGTGTGAACCGTGTGTTCCGGGACAAGCCGGGCGGGCTGGTGGTCGATTACATAGGGCTTGCCCAGGAATTGAAGTCGGCCCTGCACACCTATACCGAAAGCGGGGGCGCGGGACAGGCTGTCGTCAACCAGGAAGAAGCCATCGCGGTCATGCTGGAAAAGTACGACGTGTGCCTGGGGCTGTTCGGGTCTTATGTCGAACGCGGGCGTTTCGTCGCGGGCTTTGACATGGACAAGGTGCGGCGGACCGACCGCATGAAGCGTTGGACGTTGTTCGGGGCGGCGCTGGAACATGTGACGGCCCAGGAGCGCGGGGCGCAGCGTCTGAAGACCGTGGTGACCGACTTGTCGCAGGCGTTCGCGCTGGTGCCGTTGCATCCGGAAGCGATGCGAATCAGGGACGACGTGGAATTTTTCCAGGGTGTGCGCAGTACGCTGAACAAGGACACGCGCGGCCAGGCCAGGACGGACGAAGAACTGGACCACGCGGTGCGACAGATCATTTCGCGCGCCGTGACGCCGGAAGGCGTGATCGACATATTCGCGGCGGTGGGCCTGGACAAGCCGGACATTTCTATCCTGTCGGACGAATTCCTGCTGGAAGTGAAGGGCCTGCAATACAAAAACGTGGCGGTTGAACTGCTTCAGAAACTGCTGACGGGCGAAATCAGGTCGCGGCGTGCGCGCAACGCGGTTCAGTCCAGGGCGTTTTCCGAAATGCTGGAACAATCGATGCGGCGTTACCAGAACCGGGCCATCGAAACGGCACAGGTAATCGAAGAACTGATCGGTCTGGCTAAAGAAATGCGCGAAGCGGACGGCCGCGGCGCGAAACTGGGCCTGTCCGAAGACGAACTGGCGTTTTACGACGCCCTGGAAACGAACGACAGCGCGGTCAAGGTGCTGGGCGACGACACTCTGCGGGACATTGCGCGCGAACTGGTCACTGCCGTGCGCGCCAACGTGACCATCGACTGGACCATTCGCGAAAACGTCCGCGCCCACCTGCGGACCATCGTCAAGCGCGTCCTTCGCAGGTACGGTTATCCGCCCGACAAGCAGGAAAAAGCCACACAGACCGTCCTGGAACAGGCCGAACTGGTCTGCGCCGAGTGGGCGGCGTAGGGGCGCAATCCTTTTGGCTCGAAAGAGGTAAGAAATCATGTCCGCGCAGTTGATTGGACGGGTGAAGTCGGGGGCGGGGAAGTCGTACGAGGTGAAGTGGGACGCTTCGTCGCACGAGGTTTATGTGTCTTACGCGGGCTGGAGTTTCTGCGGCAAGGCGGGGTCCGCTGGCGACGCCATGCGGATGGCCGAGGCTTATCTGTACAACAAGTAAAAAGCCTTTGCGTCGTACGGCTGAAGGTTACCTGGCGGCGCATTCAACGCTTTGTGGAGGTTCTTATGTCCAAGACGTGGAAGATCCCGGTGGGGACGGAACAGGCCATCGAACGGATGGCTGTGCGAAACGGTGATATGGTCAAGGCAGGCGCCGTAATCGCGGAAATGCGCATCCTGCGGTTTCAGGGTGCGGTCGTTAACACGGACATGCCGATAATACCGGTTTCGGCCCCCATCGACGGGCGTGTGCTGTTCTGGCCGGGAATGAGCGTCGGGACCGGTGTCGCCGAGGGCACCAAGGTGTTTTCGGTTCTGTCGCAACAGGACTGGGATGACCTTGCGGCGGCCGCGGGCATGGACACTCGCACGGCGATGGAAGCGATACCGCAGTCGATTTCCAGGGAAATGTTTGAAGTCGCGATGAACAAGATGACCGATATGGGAATCAAGCGGATGTTCGGGGGGACGCGTTAGGCGGTTCAGCTTCGGCCAGCGGGATGCGAATGACGATTGTCGTGCCGTGGTCGGGCTGGCTGCGGACGTCGATGGTGCCGCCCCAGGTCGTGACGATTCCGTGGACCACGGCCATGCCAAGGCCGCTGCCTTTGCCCGGCGCCTTGGTCGTAAAGAACGGCTCGAAAAGGTGTTCCAGGGTCTTTTCGTTCATGCCACAGCCATCGTCGGTGACTGTCAGCCGCAAAACCGGGCGGCTGGCAGCGGCGGGAGCCACGGTCACGTTCCCGGCCACGTCCGCGGTGATTTCCAGGACTATCTTCCCGGCGCGGCCCTCGATGGCGTCGCGTGAATTAGAACAAAGGTTCATCACAATTTGACCCAGGTGCGCCGGGTCGCCTTCGACGATCATGGCGGCGTCCGGGATCGAACATTCAAGCATGATGTCGGGGGGCAGGGCGGCTTTCACCAGGGCCAGCGTGTCCGTCACGACCGGCACCGCGTCGAACAACGTCCTGCGCCCTTCCATCTTGCGGCTGAACACCAGCATCTGGCGCACGATACCGGCCGCCCGCTCGATTGCCGTCGTGATTTCCCGCAGGTGTGGCTGGGCCGGCGAACCAGGTCCGGCGTCGGTGGTCGCAAGGTCCGCGTATACCAGCATATATGAAAGGATGTTGTTGAAGTCATGGGCGATGCCGCTGGACAGTGTTCCCAGCGATTCCAGCCGCTGGGAGCGGTACAACTGGTTTTCCAGGCGGCGTTTTTCAGATTCCATTCGCAGGGATTCCGTCTGGTCGACGATGACCAGCCAGGCCCCGGGCACGCTTCCGTCTGGCAGCGTCGCCGGCGAAACGGTGTACCGCACAGGAACATCCCCGGTCGACGTCCGAAGAACCGCGTCGCCGCCCGCTTCATGATTGGCGTCAATCGCCCCCGCAAGCGGGCAGCACCCGGAACCGCCCAGTGAATCAGGGGCTGCCGCACAGCCGTCCACGTTCATGCACAAAAATGAAGCGTGGCAGGGCGCCCCCACTATTCGTTCGCGCCCCAGCGCGCACAGCCTGGCGGCAGCGGTGTTCGCGAACCTGACGACGCGCTCCCTGTCAATCATCATCACCGGAACCGGCAGTCCGTCCATGCGCGATCCGAATGCCGCAATCAATTCGTTGGTATCCGTTATCAGCGGGCGGAAGTCGATTGCGACGGCGGTCGGGTCGCCCTTGGCAGCCAGGTTGCCGGCCAGCACCTGTCCCGTAAGCGCCTGGAATTCGCCCGAAACGATGCGTACATGCCTGCCAATCACCGCACCCAGGAACAATGCCAGCAGCAGCACGGAAACCGATGAAACCGCCAGCATGACGATGAAAGAGTCCGAAAGGGCGTTGTCGATGCCCTTTTCGATTTCGCCTTCTTCGATTTCGGCCACCATCGCCCATGTCCCGGGCCCGACTGCCAGGGGCGCGAACGCGGACAGGACCCTCGTGCCGCGATAACCGTCCAGCACCAGCCGATCCGATTTTCCCGCCAACGCCGACGTCACGGCTGGCGTGTCGACCCCGTTTTCGGCCGTGCTGCCGCCGAACGACGCGACGACCGAGTGAGTGGACGGGGCAAGGGCCGAATCCGAACGCAGCCGTCTGTCGCTTCCGACAAGGTAGGTTTCGCCGGTGCGTCCCATGCCGCTGCGATTACCCATGACGGCGTCGATGGAGTCGATTGAAATCTGCAGGACCAGGATGCCCGCCGGCCCCCCGGGTGGTGAAACGCGGGCCGCGACGAACTGCGCAGGCACGTACCTGGACGGGGCGTAAAGCTTCATGTCGGTAAGCCGGGGTTCGGCCGAATCCCGTGTCGCGCGCCAGGCGTCCCCAAGGGCCGAATCATCGGTCGAGTGGACCCGCCCAAGGTCGTCTTCCTTCATCACGCTGAAGAAGGCGTACCCCGCGTCGTCAATGAAGATCAGGTCGTAGTAACCCTGGTTCCGGATGTAGCGGGCCAGGAAGGGAAGGGTGCTTTCGTTCACGGTGCGGTAGGCGTCACACGATTCGAACCTGCCTTCATCCAGGCCGATCAGCCCGCAGGCCGGCCTGCCGTCAGGTCCGACAGCGGCCGCGTGAAGGGCTGTAAACGCGGAAACAACGGAAGGATCTGTCGCAAGCGTCTGCACATCCTGCAGGCGCTCATGAAAAAATCGCTCGATCTGGGCCTTTTTCAGGTCGCGCACCGATTCAAGCTGGCGGAATGCCTGCTCGCGAAGACGACTGCGTCCGATTTCGTAACTGGCTATCGTCCAGATCATGACCGGCATCAGGCCGGCCAGCAGGAAGGCGGCAATCAGGAGCCACTTCAGGGGGATGTCCAGCAGGGCGCCCCCGGGGGTCGGCCGTCCCGCAGGCGACTTACCGCGCGACGGGTTCACCAGCCCCCCTTGTCTGCCTGACGAATTTATAGCCGACGCCGTGCACGGTCTGGATCACGGAACCCATGGCGCCCAGCTTCTTGCGCAGTCCCGAAACCTGGTAATCAACGACGCGTTCCGTGATGGCGTATTCATCGCCCCTGACGCGGTCGATTATCTGCTGGCGCGTGAACACGCGGTCGGAGTGGGAAGCAAGAAGCGTCAGGATGTCGAATTCGGTCCTGGTAAGGCGTACCTGACAGTCGCCCATGCTGACGGAATGGGCGGTCAGGTCGACCGTCAGGTCCCCGCACCGCAGTATTTCGTGGTCGCCACCCGGTTCCGCGGATTCGCCGCCGGCCCTGCGCAGAAGCGCCTGGATGCGCGCCACCAGCACGCGTGGCAGAAACGGCTTGGTAACATAGTCATCGGCGACCTCGCTGAGCCCCGCGACGATGTCGTCAGGGTGCGCGCGGGCCGTCAGCATCATTATCAGGCAGTGGCGGGTGGCAGGGGCACAACGCAGGCGCCTGGCCGTTTCGAACCCGTCCATCCCGGGAAGATTCACGTCCAGCAGCACCAGGTCGGGCGGGCAATCAAGCGCCTTCGCCAGTCCTTCCTCGCCGGTTGAAGCCAGTTGGACGCCGTACCCCTCCCGTTCCAGCAGGTAACCGAGGCTGGCAAGAAGACTTAGTTCGTCTTCGACAAGAAGGATTTGTCTGGGCGCTGGCGCACGTTCGGTCATCGAATCACAAAGAATCCTATAAATCGGCCAAAGTTTTCATAACACCCGCCGAATATCCTGCCAACTGGTTTCTTGCGCGATTTCAGGACACTAATGGAGGTTGCGATGCCCGCTTTTGACACTGGAAACACCGGATTCATGCTCCTGGCCACCAGCCTCGTCATGCTTATGACGCCCGGCCTGGCGTTCTTTTACGGCGGACTGGTCGGCCGCAAGAACGTTCTGGCAATCATGATGCAGAGCTTCGTTTCGATGGGCTGGACCAGCGTGCTGTGGTATCTGGTCGGATATTCGCTGTGTTTTTCGGGCGGCGAGGGCGGCGTCATCGGCAACCTGGACATGGCTTTCCTGCGCGGCATCGACATCAACACTGTGTTCACCGCGTCCGGGATTCCCCTGTGGGTGTTCTGCGCGTACCAGATGATGTTCGCGATTATCACGCCGGCCCTGATCACCGGCGCGTTCACCAACCGCGTCCGCTTCGTCCCGTACCTTATATTCCTGACCGTCTGGCTGCTGTTCGTGTACTTCCCGTTCGTGCACATGGTCTGGGGCGGCGGCCTGCTGGCCAAGTGGGGCGTCCTTGACTTCGCGGGCGGCATTGTCGTGCACGCGATTGCAGGCATGGCGGCCCTGGCCAGCGTATTCTTCGTCGGGCGGCGCAAGGTTTCCGAATCCGGCCCCCACAGCATTCCGCTGGTCGCGCTTGGCACCGGGCTGCTGTGGTTCGGGTGGTACGGGTTTAACGCCGGCAGCGAGCTGGGCGTCGACGGCGTGACGGCGCAGGCTTTCATCAACACCGACACCGCGGCGTCGTTCGCGGGTATCACATGGCTGATCATTTCGTGGATCGTGGAAAAGAAGCCCAAGTTCACCGGACTGCTGACCGGGTCGGTCGCCGGGCTTGCGACCATCACCCCGTGCGCAGGGTTCGTCAATATCCACGCGGCCGTCATCATCGGCATCACCGCCGGCCTGGTCTGCTATGGCGCGATTACATTGAAGAACCGCCTGAAGTGGGACGACGCGCTTGACGTCTGGGGCGTCCACGGCGTCGGCGGCATCATCGGCACGATCCTGCTGGGTGTTTTCGCGTCCAAGGCAATCAACCCCATGGTCACCACCGAAGGCCTGATTTACGGCGAGGTCAGCTTCTTCCTGAAGCAGACGGTGGCCGTGGTCGCGGCTTCGGCGTACGCGTTCGTGTTTTCGTATGGCATGCTGTGGCTGATCAACAAGATTACGCCGGTCCGCACGTCCCCGGCAGAAGAAGAGCAGGGCCTGGACGGCTCGATCCACGGCGAGGAAGCGTACCTGTGAACTGCCGGTCCGATCCAGGCCGGTAACCCATTCCCCCATGATGGAGGATTTCATGAACATTCAACGCGCATCCTTGTTTGCGGTTGCGATCCTTACGTGCATGCCGGCTCTGGTGTCGGCGGAAGAAGCCGGCCCGGCGGCGACTGCGGACGCGGGAACAGTGGTGACCGAACCGGCTGATGATTCGACTGCCGGTGCCCTGGCCCAGCCAGCAGGGGCCGTTGCTGTTGAACCTGTCCCGGCTGCGAAGGAAAAGCAGCTGATCGGCCTGGCGTTCGATGTCGGGTTCGCGTCGGCTTACAACTTCCGCGGCCTGAACGTGTTCGGCGACACTCAGTCCCAGCAGAAGTTCGCGTTCCATCCCAGCGTCACATACACGATCCCGAACGTCGGGCTGTCCTTTGGATACTGGGGTGCTTTCCAGATCAACGGCGACAACAAGGCGGCCAAGGTCGCGGTGGGCGCGGGGCACGAGCAGAACTTCATCGTCGGCTACACGCACGGCTGGCTTGGCGACGCATTGAAGCTGTCGGCCGGTTTCACCGTGTACTTTTTCCCGTTCGCCGACCGTGCGACCGTCGGGACCACGTGTCCCGTTTACCTGGAACCGTCACTGACGCTTTCATATTCGAACGTGTTCGACATGAGCCTGCAGGTGGCGTATTTCGCGGGAATCCAGGATGCCGTCGCCGCTTCCAGGTACCTGTACATCCACCCGTACGTTTCGAAGACCTTCCAGATGCATAAGGTTGTGTCGGGCCTGATCGGGGTCGGGTACGGCTATAAGTTATTCAATGATTTCAATGTGATTACCGACAACGCCCACTACTTCCATTTCGACCTGGAACTGAACATCGTCGCCACTGACCGCTTTTACATCAAACCCGGTTTTCGCGGGGCCTGGACCAATCTTTCCGGCAAGGACGCCGGCGAGGAATACATGCTGCTGGGCACGCTGAACATAGGGTATTCGTTGTAAGGCGGAAGATTGACCGCGTGGCCTCGGGTGCGATGAAAGTCTTGATTGCACATGACAGGTTTTTCAGGATTTCGCGGCCGGGCCCCGCGTTCATTGGCGGAAAGTGCCTGAAGCAGGCGTCTTACTTGTACGGTTACTTGTGCGGTTAATTGGTCGGTCGCGCGCATTTCCATCAGTGCTTCAAGCATGGAAGTCAGGACAAATTCAACGAACACCGCCGCGTCGCCCGCGTCCGGGCTTTGCTGGCTTGAGGGCCGGGACGATGCGTGGTCAAATATCGAGTGTCTGAATTTTGAACTCCAGTGCAGGATAGCCGCGCCATGAAAAATGCGATGATGCAGAAGTTCGACAAGCCGGCGGCGGTCGTGCTGGCGGTGATGTCGGTGGGGCTGGTCGCGGCGTTGATGATGAACGACGGGTTCATGCAGTGGGCGTTCGCGCGGCATCACAACCAGCTTAGCTGGTACATCAGGCCGCTGTTCCTGATCCCGTTCTGTTTTTTCGCGTATGTGCGAAGCTGGGCCGGGATTGCCGGGACGGTGCTTGCGGTGCTGTCCAGCATGTTCTGGTTCCCGGCGCCGGAAGTGATCGATCCGCGGGTCGCGGAATTCCTGAAGATGGAACAGGAATACCTGTCGGGGAACTGGGGTGCGGTAAAAATTCTGCTGACGTTGCTGGTTCCGGTTTCGATGTCGGTGCTTGCACTGGCATTCTGGAAACGCAGCCTTTGGCTGGGGATCGCCGTGCTGGTCTTCATCGCCGCGGCTAAAATGCTGTGGAGCGTTGTGTTCGGGGGCGAAGCCGGCCGCGCGGTCATTGTCCCGGCAATCGTCGCGCTGGTCGTGTGCGTCGTGCTGGTCTGGTTCGGGTTCCACCGCCTGCAGAAGCGCAACAGGGCAGGGCGAATGTAATTCGCCCCTGCAAGCCGCAAGTGTCATGTCCGTGTAGCGGCGGATTCAGTCGATGTGCAGGCGGTAGCCGACGCCTGGTTCGTTCAGGATCAGCCTGGGGCGGGCGGGATCCGATTCGATTTTCCGACGCAGTTGCGACATGTATACGCGCAGGTAGTCGACGTGCTCGACATAGGCCCCGCCCCATGCGTCCTTCAGCAACTGGCGGTGTGTCAGGACCATTCCAGCGTGCCGGATAAGCGTCAGCAGCAATTTGTATTCAATCGGCGTCAGGTGGATTTCGGCTCCGGCGACGAAAACCTGCCGCTTCTGCAGGTCCACCCGCAGCGTCCCTGACTGAAAGATGGCGTCGGCGTCGCGGTTCAGCCCGGCCCCGTGGCGCATCGCGACCCGCACCCGCGCCAGCAACTCGCCCGCGCCGAACGGTTTCGTCAGGTAGTCGTCCGCCCCCAGATCCAGCGCGTCGATCTTGTCCTTTTCCTGGCCACGGGCCGAAACGACGATGATCGGGACGGCTGTCCATTCCCGCAACCGCCGCACGACCTCCAGGCCGTCCATGTCGGGCAGCCCGAGGTCCAGCAGGACCACGTCGGGGTTCTGCATGGCAGTCTGCGTCAGCGCATCGGCCCCGTTGCCGCATTCGAAGACCTGCCAGCCCTGCGAGGCCAGCGCGACCCGGATGAATTTCCGGACCGGGGGCTCGTCTTCAACCAGCAATATCCTGGACTTGATTTCGTTTTCGCCCATGGATTTCAGTCGTCCCCGGTTACGTCGGTTCGTTCCTTCCCTTCGCCATCATCCGGCAAATCGGGAACGCCCGCACCTGGAATCGTAATGACGAAACGCGCGCCGCCCTGTTCGGCGTTTTCCGCGTGAATCGCGCCGCCGTGAGCTTCCGCGATTCCCCTGCATATGGTCAGGCCCAGCCCGCTTCCGGGGCGGCCGGAGGCGTTGCCGCCCCTGTAAAAACGGTCAAACAGCCTGTCAATGTCGCCCGGGAAGAAACCGGGCCCATCGTCCGAAACCGTAATCACGACGTCCGAACCGCGCGCGACGGCCGAAATGTCGATCCCGGATCCCTCCGGGGTGTATTTGACCGCGTTGTCCAGCAGGTTGACCAGGAGCTGCTCGAACAGGACGCTGTCGGCACGCAGGAACAACTGTTCGTCGCCCATGTTGACCGTGACCGCGTGCCCGGAAAGTCTGTCGCCCATCCGCGCCAGGGTGGAACCAACAACTTCCTCGACAGGAAGCAGTTCCTTTTTCAGCGCCAGGCTTCCCGATTCCAGGCGCGTCATGTCCAGCAGGTTCCCGATCAGGCGGTTCATCCGCTCAGCCTCTTCCAGGATTGCCTGGTTCAGATCGTCGCGATTGGCCTGCGGCAGGTTTTCACCGAGCGTTATCTGGGTCGTCGCGGAACCGATGATGGTCGCAAGCGGCGTTCGAAGATCATGGGACACCGAGCTGAGCAGGGCGTTGCGCAGGGTTTCGGTTTCGACCTGCAGGCGCCGCCGCAGGGATTCGGCCTCAAGCTGGAATCTTTCAATGGCGACTCCTAGTTGAAGCGTGTGCGCATCCAGCAGCCGCCGCGTGTCGGAGTCCGACAGCGTTGACAGGTCGTCCAGCAGCAGCCCGAGCACCGCGACCGTGCGCGTTGACGAAGAAACGGGGTAGTAGGTGCCGATCGCCCCCGACAATGTGCCGGTTCCCTTGCCGGCCGGCTTTCCGTTTTCGAATACCCACCGGGCCACCGTGACTTCGTTTCCCTGATTCAACTGCGTTTCGGTTCCAGCGGGACACGGCACCAGCTTCCCTTCCTGCTGTACAAAAAGCAGCGCGCGGCACTTGAAATACTTTTCGACGTGCCGCACCGACCGGACCGAAAGGTCGTCAATCGTTCCCGCCTGCGCCAGCATTTCGGTAAACCTGAAGAGCATCCAGGTCTGGCGCTCGCGCAACTGGGCGTTACGGCTCTGGGCGCGCGCGCGCTGGGCCAGTGACGCGACAACGAAGGAAACGGCCAGCATGACCATGAACGTCACGATGTGCAGCGGGTTCGCGACACTGAGCGTGCCGAAAGGAGGCACGAACAGGAAATCGAAGGCGGCCACGGAAAGGATGGCGGCCAGCGCCGAGGGACCAAACCCGAACCTGAAGGAACACAGGACGACGCCAAGCATGTAAACCAGGGCGAAGTCCGACATTTCGAACAGCGGACGCAGGGCGAGATTCAGGGCGGTGAACATGGTCGCGATGAATGTTGCCCACAGATACGACGTCCAACTGGCCCGGTTCTTCTTATTTGTCGACGCCGGCGGCGGGGTCCAGTTCTTTTCGCCGGTTATGACCAGGACGTCGATGTCGCCGCTTCCACGGATGACTTCGTCCAGAAGCGATCCGCGAAGCAGGTCGCGCAGGCGGCTGTGCAGCGGTTTCCCGATGACGATTCGGGTGACGCGGTGTTTCTGCGCGAACGAAATGATGGTGTCCGAAACGCGGTCACCCGTCAGCGTGTGTACCTCGGCCCCGAGGCTGCTGGCCAGGAACAGGTTTTCGTTGATGCGGTCACGATCGGCCTGGGGCAGGGCAGAAACGCCGGGGGTTTCGACCGACAGCGCGAACCAGCGGGCGTGCAACCGCTCGGCCATAATCTTGGCGGATCGCACCAGGCGCGCGGAAAACGGGCCGGACCCGACAGACACCAGGATACGTTCACCGGCTGAAAATTCCGCATCAGGGGCCCCGGACCCCTGGTCATCCAGTTGCGCGTCCACCTTCTGCGCGGCCTGCCGCAGCGCGAGTTCGCGCAGTGCGGTAAGGCGATCCACGCGGAAGAAGTTTTCAAGCGCGTGCGCGACGGTGTCGGGCACATAGACCTTGCCGGCATTCAGGCGTTCGACAAGCTCTTCCGGCGCGATATCGACCACCTGTATGGTGTCGGCCCGTTCAAGGATTGAATCGGGGACGACCTCCCGCACAACGGTTCCAGCGATCCTTTCGACGGTGTCGCCAAGGCTTTCGATATGCTGGATGTTCAGGGTGGTCCAGACATTGATTCCCCTGTCCAGCAGTTCTTCCACGTCCTGCCAGCGTTTTTCGTGTCGGCAGCCGGGGGCGTTGGTATGCGCCAGTTCATCGATCAGTATGGTGTCGGGGGCCCGGGCCAGTGCCGCGTCGATATCGAATTCGGAAAGGCGGATACCGCGATAGTCGATCGCCTTCTGCGGCAGGAGGTCGAGGCCCTCCACCAGGGCGGCGGTTTCGGCACGGCCATGGGTTTCAACGTATCCGACCAGGACCGGTTCGCCCCCGGCGAGTCTTGCGCGCGCGGCAAGCAGCATCGCATAGGTCTTGCCGACACCCGGGGCCGCGCCAAGGAACACCCGCAGCGATCCCCTGGGCCGCCCGTCGCCGATGCGCCGAAGGATTTCTTCGGGATCCGGTCGTTCGTGGTTCATCGGTCCACGCCCCCTGACGTTTCATCCAGGCAGAGGTTCAGTTTCAGCACGTTTACCCTTGGCTCACCGAGTATAAGCCATTCCCTGTCTTCGGATACCTTCAAGACCAGCCGCCTGATGTCCGCCGGGTTCATGTGGCGCGCGTCAGCAACCCTGTCCACCTGGCAAAGCGCCGCGGCCAGACTGATATGTGGATCCAGTCCGCTTGCCGACGCTGTGACCAGGTCGATCGGCACCGGCGCCGTCGCTGTGCTGGCTGGTGATGCGGCGCGGATTTTCAGGACCCGGGATTCGACGGCCTTGATCAGGGCCGGGTTCGTCGGCCCCAGGTTGGAACCGGATGAGGCCGATGAATCGTACGGGAACGCGGCGGTCGCGGACGGGCGGCCCTGGAAGTGGGCCGGATGCGAAAATTCCTGGCCGATCAGTTTGGAACCCACGACCTGCCCGCGCACGGACACCAGGCTTCCAGTGGCACGCGTCGGGAACGCGACCCGCGCGAAGCCGGTGATGGCCAGCGGATACATGAACCCGAGTAGAACCGTCATCACCAGAATGAATCCAAAGGCTTTCAGTATTTCTGCACGCATTGCGACCTCCTATCCGAAAAGTGGGGCGATCAGCAGGTCGATCAGCTTGATGCCGATAAACGGGACGACCAGGCCACCCACGCCGTACACAAGCAGGTTCCTGCGCAGGACGACGGAAGCCCCGCGGGGAATGTATCGAACGCCTTTAAGCGCAAGCGGAATCAGGAAGACGATGACCAGCGCGTTGAATATGACTGCCGACAGGACCGCGGATTCGGGGGTCGCCAGGTGCATGACGTTCAATGCCCCCAGCGCCGGGTAAGTCGTGGCGAAGGCGGCGGGGATGATGGCGAAGTATTTGGCGACGTCGTTTGCCAGCGAAAAGGTCGTCAGCGCGCCCCGGGTCATAAGCATCTGCTTGCCGGTTTCCACGATTTCAATCAGTTTCGTCGGGTTCGAATCCAGGTCCACCATGTTCCCGGCTTCCTTGGCGGCCTGGGTGCCCGTGTTCATCGCGACGGCAACGTCGGCCTGCGCCAGGGCGGGTGCGTCGTTGGTGCCGTCACCCGTCATCGCGACCATGCATCCCCTGGCCTGGTATTCCCGTATCAGGGCCAGCTTTGCCTCGGGTGTGGCTTCGGCAAGGAAGTCGTCGACGCCGGCCTCGGCCGCAATCGCGGCGGCCGTCAACGGGTTGTCACCAGTAATCATCACGGTCCTGATCCCCATCTTGCGGAGCTGGCCGAAGCGTTCGCCGATGCCGCCCTTCACGATGTCCTTCAGTCGCACGACGCCAAGCACGATCGAGTCTTCGCAGACGACAAGGGGTGTCCCGCCTTCCCGGGCGACCTGCTGGACGTCCCGTTCAACTTCGACGGGGAATATTCCGCCGGCCTGGGCCACGAACGGCTTGATCGCGCCCGTCGCGCCCTTGCGGATATGACGGTCGGCAAGGTCGACCCCGCTCATGCGGGTCTGCGCCGTGAAGGGAATGAAGTTAGCCGACATGGATCGAAGATCGCGTTCGCGGAAGCCGAAGCGTTGCTTCGCCAGTACCACGATGCTGCGGCCTTCCGGCGTTTCGTCGGCAAGCGACGCGAGTTGCGCGGCATCGGCCAGGCGTTTTTCGCTGATCCCGGGGGCCGGCATGAATTCGGATGCCTGGCGGTCGCCCAGCGTGATCGTCCCGGTCTTGTCCAGCAGCAGGACATCCACATCGCCCGCCGCCTCGACCGCGCGCCCCGAAAAGGCGATCACGTTCTTGCGGACCATCCTGTCGATGCCGGCGATGCCGATGGCCGACAGGAGGCCACCGATGGTCGTCGGAATCAGGCACACCAGCAGCGCGACCAGGATCGTGACGGTGATGGCGGAGCCTTCGCCTGACGCCGCCACGGCATATTCGGAAAAAGGACGAAGCGTGACCACGACCAGCAGGAAGATCGCCGTCAGCGACACCAGAAGGATGTCCAGCGCGATTTCGTTCGGGGTCTTGCGGCGGCTTGCCCCTTCCACCAGCCCAATCATTCGGTCCAGGAAGGAGTCCCCCGGGTTGGTGGTTATGCGGACCACCAGCCAGTCGGACAGGACACGCGTCCCGCCCGTCACGGAACTGCGATCGCCGCCGGATTCGCGGATGACAGGGGCGCTTTCGCCGGTTACGGCGCTTTCGTCCACCGTGGCCGCGCCTTCGATGACCTCGCCATCGGCCGGAATCCAGTCACCGGCATTCACAAGCACGAAGTCGCCCTTTCTCAACGCGCTGGCGGGCGTTTCGTGCCGTGGTGCATCGTGTTGCGGCGAGTCGAGCCGGCTGGAAATGATGTCCCTGCGCGTTTGCCGCATCGCATCGGCCTGGGCTTTTCCGCGTCCTTCGGCCAGGGCCTCGGCAAAATTCGCAAACAGGATTGTGGCCCACAGCCAGGCGGATATAGCGGCGATAAAGCCGGGCGAACCATGTGAGCTGTCGAAGAATGAAACCACGAACAGGATCGTGGTCAGGAGCGAGCCCAGTTCCACCACGAACATCACGGGGTTACGGATCATGACGGCCGGTGAAAGCTTCTGGAATGAACGGGCAATAGCGGTCCTGATAATCCCGCCGTCCAGCGAAAATCGGTTTCCTTCGGATTTCATGTCAACCTCCCTCAACGCGCGAACAATTGCAGGTGCTCGACAATCGGCCCAAGCGCCAGGGCGGGCACGAACGTCAGGGCGCCGACCAGCAGAACGGTCCCGACCAGCAGCGATATGAATATCGGGCCATGTGTCGCCAGCGTGCCGGCGGTTTCAGGCACGCTTTTCTTCGCGGCAAGCGAACCGGCGATCGCCAGCACCGGCAGCATGACCACATATCGCGCCAGCAGCATGCAGACGCCCAGCGTCACGTTGAAAAAAGTCGTGTTCACGCCGAGCCCGGCCATGGCGCTGCCGTTGTTGTTGCCTGCCGAAGAGATCGCGTACAGGATTTCGGAAAACCCGTGGGGACCGGGATTCGCGACCTGGCCGGTCCCGGCCGGGCACATGACGGCCAGGGCGGTGCCCAGCAGCACGACGGCGGACGGGGCGATGATTGCGACGGCGGCCATCTTCATTTCGAAGGCCTCGATCTTCTTGCCCAGGTATTCGGGCGTGCGGCCGACCATCAGGCCGGCGACGAACACGGCAATCAGGCCAAACATCAGCATCCCGTACAGGCCGCTGCCGACGCCGCCGAAGACGACTTCCCCCAGCTGCATCAGCCACATCGGTCCCAGGCCGCCCAGGGGCGTGAAACTGTCGATCATGGCGTTGACCGAGCCGTTGCTGGCGGCCGTGGTGGCGGTGGCCCACAGTACCGATGAAGCGATTCCGAAGCGGACTTCCTTACCTTCCATGTTTCCGCCGGGGGCCAGGCCAGTGGCGGACTGGTCCACCATGGACGACGGCAGCATGGGATTGCCGGCCTGTTCGGCCAGGAGGCCAAGCGCCAGCGGCATGACGAATATGATCAGCATGGCAAGGAAGATTGCGATGCCCTGCCGCCTGTCTTTCACCATGAAGCCGAACGTGAAGCAGAGCGCGGCCGGAATCAGCAGGATGGCCACAAGTTCAAGAAAGTTGGAAAACGGCGTCGGATTTTCGAAAGGATGGGCGGAGTTTACCCCGAAAAAGCCGCCGCCGTTGGTGCCAAGCTGTTTGATGGCGATCTGGGACGCGGCCGGCCCCATGGGCAATACCTGTGTCGTCACGATGTTACCGCCGGCGTCGGTGACCGGCTCCACGAGCTGTGCCGTCACGTACGGGGAAAATGTCTGCACGACCCCCTGGGAAACCAGCAGCATGGCCAGCACGATCGACAGCGGCAGCAGTATGTGAAGCGTCGAACGCGTCAGATCGACCCAGAAATTCCCGATCGAAGCGGCACTTCTGGATCGGATGCCGCGAATCAGCGCGACGGCAACGGCAATACTGGTTGCCGCGGACATGAAATTCTGGACGCCCAGTCCGGCCATCTGGCTGAGGTATGAAAGCGCCGCCTCGCCGGAGTATGCCTGCCAGTTCGTGTTTGTGACGAAGCTGACGGCGGTGTTGAATGCAAGGGCGGGCGTCAGGCCTGGCATGTGCTGCGGGTTCAGGGGTAGCATGCCCTGGGCCAGAAGGATCCCGAACAGCAGGATGAAGCCGATAGCGTTGAAGGCGACAGCCGCGAGGGCGTAACGTTTCCAGTCCATCCCGGAAGAGGGATCAACGCCGCAGATGCGGTAGACAGTCCGTTCCAGCGGTCCCGCAAGCCGGCCCATCAACGTGGGTTCGCCGTTGAAGACGCGGGCCATATATCGACCGAGGGGCCAGGCCAGGCCGAAAGTCACGCCAAGGCAGGCGACCGTGAAAAGCAGGGAAGTCATGGCATCCACTCCGACATTCACCGACTTCAACACTAGCATTCCGGAAATCAGGAACCTGCTGGAATGGATGGCCTGGCAATTAAGATTTTATTAAAGGATGCGGATGAACCTGTCCGTGTAGGGGCGAATGACATTCGCCCGCCCCGGGCCGGAGATCAGTCCCGGTTGATCAGCTTGACCACTGCGTCGCCGTGTTCGTCCAGGAAGCGCTGGCCGATGCCGGAAATTCGCCCAAGAGCTTCGATGGTCGCTGGCTTTTCGATGGCGATCTGGCGGATGGACTTGTCGGTCAGGATGCGGAATGCGGGAATGCCGTGACCACGGGCGATATCCAGGCGCCATGCCTTAAGCCGGGCCATGATTGATTTGTCCGGCATCGCTGCCAGGTCGGCGAGATCCCAGTCTTCTTCGTCTTCGGCTGCGCCACCGGGGGGCAGGGGTGATGCGGACAAATGTGTGCCAGCGGAAGCGGTTGACGACCTGGCCGCGGCAGGGGCCGAAGTTCTGGCGGCCGCGGGGCGTTTCTTTATGAACGCCCGTTTCTTCGCGGCGGCGCCCGCCGGTTTTTCCGGTCGTTCTTCGATGGAAATGTCTTCGGCGGTCGGGTTTTCAAGCGACTGGCCGAAATTGGTGATGTGGGCGCGCCGGAAATTCACGATGCGTCCGTCGTCGCCCTGCCACTGGTCGTCTTCAAACTTCACCAGCCCGATGCGGCCCATCGATGACATCACGTGTTCGAAGAAGCTGCGATCGGGGTTGCCGGACGGCACGACTCTCTTGTACAGGGTGCCGGTCGCCTGCCCGTCGGAATTGCGCAGGGCCGACAGGATCGTCGATACCATGTCCAGTTCGCGGGCGTCGGCCGGGCGGAATTTTCGCGAAAGCGCACCCGTGGGCGCGCAGTTGTCGCACAGGCCGCAACGGAAGCTGCCCGGTTCCCCGAAGTGCTTGACCAGCCGCGCCATCCTGCATTCATTGCCCTTGACCAGGTCGTGAACCAGGTCGATCTGGGCTTCACGGTGTTCGCGTATGACAGAATATGTCGTCTTGAAGCCGCCCTCGGCCGGGAACACGCGGTCGTCGGCGTCAACGGTGATGCCTTCGTGCACCCACAGCTTGGCGATGGCGTTTTCCGCGATTTCCGGGTCGATGCCGCACGTGGCGATCAGTGCTTCGCGGTCCATGCCGGTCGGCGGGATCATGTTCCGGATGCTTATAAGCGTCGCCAGGGGCGGGTAGTCCTTTTCGAAGAAGCTTTCGTGAACCTTGCGGTCGCCCCATGAATAGAACAGCAGGGCGCGCGCGGGCAGTCCGTCGCGCCCGGCACGGCCGATTTCCTGGTAATACGCTTCAACCGACCCGGGCATGGCCATGTGGACGACGGTCCGGACGTCGGCCTTGTCGATTCCCATGCCGAACGCGACCGTGGCGACGATGACGTCGGTATAGCCGCCAAGGAACGCTTCCTGCACTTCCTTGCGACGGCTGGCCTTCATCCCGGCGTGGTACGGTTCGCATTCAAATCCGGCGGACAGGCGTTTCGCGGTGTCTTCGGCCTCGCGACGGCTGGGCACATACACGATGGCGGGGCGCCGGTCCGGGTCGGCAAGCACGCGCACGACTTCATCCAGGCGGTTGGCGCGCGGCGCTTCCATCATTTCGATGGCCAGGTTGTCGCGGCGGAACCCGTTGATGAACCTGACCGCCTTCGGGATGCCGAGCTGCTCGCAGATGTCGTCCTGGACGCGCGTCGTGGCCGTGGCCGTCATCGCCAGGATCGGCGCGGGCATCAGCAGGGGAAGGCGGTCCTTCAGCAGCCGGTAGTCCGGCCTGAAATCATGTCCCCAGGAACTTATGCAGTGGGCTTCGTCAACGGCGACAAGCGCGGGCGGCCGTTTCGCGATCATTTCCGGGAATCCGGGGACCGACAGGCGTTCGGGCGCGATCATGAAGAAGTCCAGCACACCCGCCAGGTATTCCTTGCAGACATTGCGCGAATCATCGCGCGAAAGGCCCGAATGCAGGCAGCGTGCCTTGAATCCCATGTCGGACAGGTGCGCGACCTGGTCTTCCATAAGGGCAATCAGCGGGCTGATCACCAGTGTCGTGCCGCCCCGTGCGATGCCGGGAAGCTGGTAACACAGGGATTTGCCGCTTCCGGTCGGCATGACCAGCAGGGAATTGCGCCCTTCGGTCACGGCGCTGCAGACCTTTTCCTGGTGGGGGCGGAAATCCTGGAAGTGGAAACGTTCGCGCAGGATTTTCGTCAGGTCGACCGCGGCCGGGTTGAAGGCGGGCGTTGCAGGGGCGGATCCTGTTCCTGTCCCTGTCCCGGGGCCGTTGGCCCCGGTCTGACGGTGTTCGGTCCTCGCAGGGCTCGGACCTGTCCCCGTCCCGGGGCTTGCAGCCCCGGTCTTACCGTTGGCGGTCCTCGCAGGGCTCGGACCTGTCCCCGTTCCAGTCCCTGTTCCCGTCCCGGTCCCTGTACCTGACCCTGAACCTGTCCCTGTCCCTGAACGCCGCGGGTCCGGTCCCTTCTGGCAGATCCCCAGGACCTCGACGACGTAGTCCTCGATCCCCTTCATGAATTCGGGGAACGACTCCTGGCCCTTTTCCATCCGCTTCAGGCGCAGTTCCCATTCGCCGGTCAGCGACGGGCTGCGCACCGATTCGTGCACGACGGAAATCAGGCCGATGCCGTCGTCGGTCGCCTTCAGAGCCTTGCCCATTCGTTCGACGTAACCGCGGGATATCAGCGTTTCAAGCGTTGCCGCGCGCGTGGCCGGCGTTCCCAGCCCGCGCTCGCTCATCGCGTTTTCCAGGTCCTTGTCGTCCAGCAGCTTCCCCGCCGTTTCCATCGCGGTCAGCAGGCTTGCGTCGTTGAAACGCTTCGGGGGCTTCGTTTCCTTTTTCTGGACTTCGACATCGGTGACCGGGCGTTCCTGGCCGACCGCCAGACCGTCCGGCAGCGTCACGTCGCCACCACCGTCGCCTTCGCCATCGCCACCCGCGGCTGCCGCCTTCTTCCCCTTCGCGACCTTCTTTTCCGTCCCGATGTCCAGGATCTTCCAGCCCCACTGGGTAACCACGGTGCCGGACGACCTGAACCGATCCGCCACCGCTGCCGCGCTCCCCGCGTCAGGCGGACTTTCGACCACCGTCACGACCGACGTAACCTTCGTCTTGTAAGCGTCGTGCCACGCCATCAGCAGGCGTCGGCACACCAGGTCGTAAACGGCGGCTTCGTCCTTTGAAAGCCTGGCGCCGTCAGGTTTCGTCGGCGTCGGGATAATCGCGTGGTGGTCCGAAACCTTTGAATCGTCAACGAATCGCGGGCCCAGCTTCGTCTTTCCTGTTCCAGGCGCCAGCATGTCCGCGTAATGCGGCGTGATCGCGGCCAGCACGCCGTCCAGGGCGTCCGCCACGTCGTGCGTCAGGTACCGACTGTCGGTCCTGGGGTATGTCAGCAGTTTGTGCTGTTCGTAAAGTGCCTGCGCGATCTTCAGCGTCTGGTCCGCGGTCAGCCCGTAAAGCCTGTTCGCGTGACGCTGCAGTTCCGTCAGGTCGTACAGCAGCGGCGCCGGCATCGCCTTGTCAGTGCCCGTAAGCGTTTCAACCCGCCCCGGCCGATCCTTCACGCGCGCCGCGATCGCTTCGGCGTCGATGGCATCCGCGGGCAGCCTTTCCGGCTTGCGCCCGTCAGCGCTTTCCGACACGTTCGGGTCAAACCACAGACCCGCGTAGCCCTGCGGACCCTTCGTCCCGAACTGCGCCTGGACCTCGATGTATTTTTCAGGCTTGAAGCCCTGGATGGCCAGCTCACGTTCGACCAGCATCGCCAGCGTCGGGGTCTGCACGCGCCCTACGGACACCAGGCCCTTTTTCGACACGCTTTCCCCGAACCGCAGGGAGTACCCGCGTGACAGGTTCATGCCGACCAGCCAGTCCGCACGCCCGCGCGCCACCGCCGCATGTCCCAGGTTGTCGAAGTCGGTCCCCGGACGCAGCCCCTTGAACCCGGCCTTTATCGCTTCCGTCGTCAGGGACGAAATCCACAGACGCTTGAATGGCTTGTTGCATCCCGCCATTTCATAGACATAGCGGAATATCAGCTCGCCTTCGCGCCCGGCGTCAGTCGCGCACACGACGGCATCCACGTCATCGCGGTTCAGCAGGCGTTTCACGACCTCGAACTGGTCGGCCGTGCCCGGAAGGACCTTCAGCAGCCACTCGCGCGGAAGGATGGGCAGGCGATTCCAGTCCCAGCGTTTCCATTTCGGGTCGATTTCCTGGGGTTCCGCGATGCTTACCAGGTGACCGATCGCCCATGTGACGATCCATCCGTTGCCTTCCTGGCAGCCGGCCCCCTTGCGGTCCGCGCCAAGGACTTTCGCGATGTCCCTGGCCATGGCCGGTTTTTCTGCAAGAACGACGGTGTACAAAGGCGTACCTTCAGCGACGACAGTTACAACGCGTGGATTCTAACCGATGAGGGGCGGCCGCGAAAGGCACGACCGCCGGATGGTTCGCGCGAAATCGACGATCAGTCGCGCTTGCCGTACTTCTTGTCCAGCATGAGCAGGGCACCGACGCTGGCGCCGGCCATGTTGATGTCCGCGATCGCGTCCATGGCGTTCTTTTCTTCTTCGACCTGTTCCTTGACGAACCACTGCAGGAAGATTTCGGTGTCGAAGGCCTTGTTCGCCCTGGCCAGTTCGTACAGCATGTTGAAGCGGCCGGTCACATGCTGTTCATGCTTCAGTGCCTGTTCAAAGCAGTCGAGCGGGCCCTTGAATTCGGTCGGGACCTTCGCGATCGGCAGCAGGTTGACCTTCTGGCCCTTTTCGAACAGGTATCCGCGAATCTTCATCGCGTGGGTGATTTCTTCCTGGTACTGCGCGTACATCCACTTGCCGAAGCCGCCCCAGTTTTCGTGTTCCAGCCAGTTGGACATCGACAGGTACAGGTACCCCGCGTAAATTTCTTCCTGGATCTGCTTGTTCAGTTCTTCGTAAAGCTTCTTTTCCATTTTAAAGCCCCTTATGAAAAGCCGTTATCGGCGTATTGACAAAGACGGGCGACGCGGTCACATATGGGCTGTCGCGTCCCGGTCCTGAGTACAATAAACACCCCGCCCGGATTTGTTAAGTGTCCGGGCGGAATTTTTGTGTAAATGGGGAGTGTTCCCGTGTTAATCGACTCTATGAAGTCATCGGCTGCTGCATTGATCCTGGTCGGTTGTCTGTCGTGCGCGCGTGCCCCGATCGGCTCGAAACCTGTTGATTCTGCAGGGGACCCGACCCGCGATAGTGCGTCGCTTGTCGTGGCGGACGGGCTGCCGGGGGACGATGCGCGGGCGATTGACACTGCGCTCCTGTCGGTCGTTCGCTTACGCGGGCTTGAACCGGTCGATCCGGTCGTCGCCAGCGGCGTCACGCGGGAACGGCACATCGCCTTCGTTAACAGGGAAGCGTCGGATCCCGTCAACATCAGACCGCTCAAGGTTCTGGAAGCGTTTCTGAAGTCAGCCGGTTCGATCCCGGATGATTCGGACCTGGTCGCCGAAGTGACGAAGTTCATGATTGACGACGTGGCCGGATACTATGACTGGGACGAAAAGAAGCTGTTCGTGCCCGACTGGATTGAAATGGAATTCGTGTCCGCCGTGTTTGCCCACGAACTGACCCACGCGCTGCAGGATCAGCACTTCGGCCTGGCGCGGATCGCCCAGCCGGTGGACGGGATTTCCGAGCCTTTCACGGCGGGTCTGGCCGTGGTCGAGGGTGACGCGACTATGGTGATGACCGCGGTCGAACTTGGCGATATACCTGTTTCGGCGGCGATTGTGAACGGCATGACCGCGATAATGGACGCCGAGTGGGACCGCGAGGCGGGCGGGCGGGCCGACGCGATGCCGGCCGTGGTAAGCGACCTGTTGAAGTTTCCGTATGTCGATGGTCTGCGCTATGTCGGACACCTGCTGAATTCGGCGGGTGGCAACTGGGCGGCTGTCGATTCCGCGCTGCGCAAACCACCCCTTTCATCAGAACAGATCATTCATTTCGACGGGGCAGGGCGTGACGACAATCCGGTCAACATCAGGCTGGATGAGGATCTGATCCATGCCGCGACGTTTGGTGGGACCGATGTGATGGGCGAAGCGGGGTTCAGGGCGATTTTCCGCGATGTAATGCCGCGGGGGGAAGCCGATGAAGCTGCTGCCGGGTGGGACGGCGACAGGTTCAGCGTCTGGACGAACGGGGCGGGGGGCGATCTGGTCGTCCTGGCTTCTGTCTGGGACAGCGCGCGTGACGCGACGCAGGCCGCCGGCGCCTTGACCCGTCTTCGCAACGTGCCGGCGGCGGTAAATGTCAGCGAACGCACCGTGGTCGCGGTGTGGGGGCCGGAACCGAGGTCGGCTATGGAACTGTCATCAGACGTGGCCGGAAAACTGGTGACTGTCGAAATCTGCTCGTGGGAAGACTGGCTGGCGGAAGGCCGCCGGATAAACGGCTCGGTCGACAAGTGAAGTCCGGAATTCAGCCGTGACGCAGGTTCGTGTGCAAAGCTTGGTGCAGATGCGCGGTCAGTATGTAAGCTGAACAACTTCGTTGATTTCACTGGACAGGCGGAAGTCATACGTAAGGCGGCGGGTGCCGTCCGCCCAACTGCGCGCGCGGGCGAACCACCAGCGCCTTCCCGGGTTCTGGATCCAGGCGCCCTGCGGACTGGCGGCCGGAACCGCGTCGCCGGGCTCCCACCCCATGGTCACGAACTGGAAATGTGTCAGTTCCTGCTTTGGCCGGATTCCCAGCGCGCAGAATCCGCGCATCGCGTTGCTTGTCGGGGCCACGCAGTCCCAGACGCTTCCGACAGGAAGCCAGTAATCAGGGATCAGGCCCAGCGTCGGGAACATGTCTTCCGGCGTGTTGCCGGTGTCGACGAACTGGGAATAGGTCATGAAGTAGGTTTCCTGCTTCATCTTGATGTCCATCAGGAACGCGATCGCTTCCTGGGCGTGGGCTTTCTTCATGTAGCCCTTGTAGCTGGCGACCGCGACGACGCTCAGCACGCCGAGTATCGCGACGACGAACATCAGTTCAACAAGGGTGAACCCTTTTTTCGACACGGCTGACATGATCTATGCCCCTGATGACGATCCCACGGCATTCTATGTCCGCGCGCGTGTCGGGTCAAACTGGCGGCGTGAAATCCGGAACAATCAAAGGCATTTCCAGTTTGCGCGCGGGAAGGTGGCGTTGACGCCGGGGGACTGGGCGGCGATGACAAAGATGGTCCTGCGGTTCCTGGCTTCGTCGACGTTGTCGGCGGTCATGACGGCAAGCGAGTCTTCCCCGAATCCCTGGTAGCATGTGCGGATGCGCAGTCCATGATCCCGGAACCACTGAGATATCGCGCGGGCGCGCTTGTCGGAAAGCGCGTAATTCGAATCGGGTGAGCCGACCGTGTCCGTATATCCGGCGACATAAAGGGTGGCCTGGAATCCGCCGCCCAGCTTGGCCAGGGCCGCCAGGACGCGATCAAGAACCTCGACAAGATTGGGCTCTTCATCGGGAAGGATGTCCCACTTGGCCGTTTCGAAGATGACTTCCTTTGAATTCGGGACCTGCACGAAGAACGGGCTGATCTGCACGCCGTTGAAGAATCCCCACGGGTCGTGCGCCTTCAGTTCCAGGTATCCGATCGCCTTTTTCGGCGGCTGGAACGTGATCGTGGTCGGCTTGCCGGGTTCGGACTGGACCTTGAATTCCTTCGCCAGCAGCGATTCGCCGTCTTCGCCGGTGATGCTGAGGGTAACCAGGGCGACAGGCTCGGACCCGACAAACGTGATTGTTCCCTGCGTCAGATCGACCGTGTCCTTGTTGATTTCGATCTGCATCGGCCGCGCCACGACCACGTCGATCTTGTAAAGGTCGGGTTCCTTGCGGCCGCCCCAGGAAATCGCCAGCGTGTATTCGTGGCGCCCCGGCTCCTGGTCGAACTGGAATTCCTGCTGCTTGCCGAAGCGGACCAGCTTTGATTTCAACGTGATGACCTTGTTGTCGTCGCGGGTCAGCTTGACCGTCACGTTCTGCATGTTCGTGTTCGACGCGATGACGATTGAAGGCTTGTTCTGGCCTTGCAGCACGCGGTTGTTGACCTGCAGTTCGTAGGGCTCCTGGGCGTCGGCGGCTGTCGGGGCCAGCAGCGTGGCCGCGGCGGACAGGACAAGCGTGACGGCAAGAAGTGCAGGGGCAACGGCGGCCCGGCGGGCTGCGTGCGTCAGCGGGAAGACGGTGTTCGTGTTCACTTCAGCATTCCTCGTGTTGGGTCATGCGCGTCCGCGGCGGGACGCGCCAAAACGCAGGGTTACGAAAATCAGCGCCATCAGCAGGAAGGCGGCGGCGGCAGGAAGTCCGTTCGCGGGTGTGTTCGATGCGCTGCAGGAGCCGTCGGTGGCGGGTACGTCGGCCTTCCAGTTTTCAGAATACAGGTAACAGAACCCGGCCCGGTCGTCGTCTTCCAGGGTCGTCTTGATCGTTTCGGCCGGCTCGGTCTGGAAGTACATCGTCTGCTGGGACCAGTCGGGAACCTCGCTGGTCGTGTGGTCCAGCCCCAGGACGTGTCCCAGTTCATGCGTCACGGTGTTCTGGATGTCAAACGCGTAGCCGGTCGGGGCGATGCCGAACGTAAAGGGTGAATCGTTCAGCTCGAGGGCGAAATTCTTCACTTCGCCGTTGGACGCGACGTGGAAGACGGTGGTCAGGGCGAGGGTCAGCGAGGAATCCCACTGGTTGGAGTCCGCGCGGTTGGCGTCCCAGGTGGCTTCGTCTTCGAAGATGATCAGGTTCGTGCCGTTGCGGGAATTCGTGTCTTCGTTCAGTTCGAAGGCGTTGCCGGCGGTGACCGGGCCGCGGCTGACCAGCATGGGGTGGTCGCAGGCCACGGCGTTCCAGGCGTCCATGGAATGGTCGATGGCCTGAAGCACGTCTTCGTCCGGCGCGTCGGCCGTCAAGGCGGCGTCGTAAAAGACATCGACGTTGTCCTGGTACCAGCGCAACGGGATCGGGCCGATTTCGGTCTGTACTTCGTAAAAGGTGTATCCGGGAAGCATCAGGCCGGCTGCGCAGAGGACGATCGCGGTGACAAGACGGCGGGTCGTGGCCGGTTTCATCTGGCGTCCCCCTTCGTCTTCATCTGGCGGACGGCGTTCAGGAAGTCATGCAGCGGCGCGATGTCGGGCGTCGGCCTGGCTTCGATTCCGGCCTTGCGGTTGCGATCCCGGTTGAATGCCCGGGCCGCCAGGCCCCGGACGGTGGGCGTGGCGTCTGTGCCGCGTTCGATCTTCAGCGCGCCGACCGCCATGCCGGTGACGACCACGAAGCCAGCGGGCGGGGGAAGCTGGCCTTGCCGGACAACAGGGGCTTTAAGGAAAAGCACGACTTCATCGCCGGGGTCGAAAGTCGGGACGCCGGTCACCAGCTCTGTTTCGTCGCCGTCGGTTCCGCCCGGGAACGTGAAGGTCAGCGTGGTCCGGGCCTCGGGGTCAAGCTGGCCGACGACTGTCGCGGTCGGCGTGACCTGGTAGTCGGTCATGATCCTGCCGCTTTCGTCGACGCGGTATTCGCGCGAAACGACCACGCCTTCGACAACCGCCGCCGACATGGCCACCAGTTCGTCCAGTTCAGGCACGATGAAGGTGGAAGCGTCGGCCTGCCGGAAAGTGCCGGTGACGCAGACGGCGATCGCCAGGCCGATGCCCATGCGCCCCCCAATCCTGCCGAGCCTGCCGGTCATAACCATGGTGGTCTTCCCCTTCGTGCCCAGTCGCACGGCGACAAGTATAGATAACGTGCCTGAAAATTCCACCGGTGGTATAAATGGCGTCATTGAAACCAGCCAGCTTTTTTGGGGGAAACCATAATGATTCGCAGATGCATGGTATTCGTGGGTGCTTTTGTTGCGGTCGTGGCCGTCGCCGGATGCGGCGACATCGTGCAAGCGAAGGGCCCGTGGGGCGAGCCGACGCCGACGATGGTGTCGACGCTTGCGGCCAATGACTTTTCAGGCCAGGCGGTCACTCTGACCGTTCGAAGCGACGAAACAGTCATCGTCAATGGCAAGGAGTATTCGGTGACCGCGGTTGGGCGCGACCCGACTGGCGTCACGTCGGACTTCAAGGCGTTCGTCAACATCGAAGGCGACACCGTCACCTTCGGCGGCGGCGAAGTATGGTGGGGCGACAACGGCGGATACCCGTTCGTTTCCGGCACCACCAGCGAACCTGTCACGGTCAGCCTGGACCCGCCGTTGAACGTCGACCAGACGGCCCCGATCAAGGGCAGCGTCTATATGGGCGACCCGACGAATCCTTCGAATTACATGGCCATCGACACCGTGGGAACGTTCCGCGCGGTCGAAAAGGACACGACTGTCCAGACCGCGGCCGGCGTGTTCAGCGGCGTCACGAAGTTCACGGGCGAAATTGAATTCCAGGGCACCGTTGTAAACGGCGTCGCCTGGTACCACCCGGAATTCGGAATGATCAAGGGCACGCTGGACTGGCCGTCACCGAACGGGTCCGTGATCGACCTGGCGGGCGTGCTGGATCTTGGCACTGATTCGCCGGGGACCAACGTCATCCGCAGCCGCGCCGTTGTCAGCGACGCCAACCCGACGTGGGAACTGGACACTTACGAAGTCGGCTCCGGCTGGTCGGCCGACCGGTCAAAGCACGCGAAGATGCTTCTGGAAATGCGCTTTGTGGATGAAACCAGCGCGAAGAATCCCAGCCTGCAGCCGAACGTCACCGTCGAATTCGGCACCACGATGGGGTACTTCCCCCACCTGCTGGCCCCGTCGCCCATTTCGCTGTTCCACCCGGAAGAAAACGGCAAGGGCTACTGGTTCTGGGTCGCCTTCGTGGACCAGGCCGGCGCCAAGTGGGACCACACCGAAGAAAACTACCACATCAGCGTCACGAACAATTACGGCAACCCATCCCCCGTCCAGGTCACCGGCCGCATCATCTACCAGAAGTACGATCCGGCGGGGAACTAGGGCTGCGGCCGATTCAGCATATCCAAACGACTGATTAAGCCTGATCGTAAGGGAACCCGATCACGTCGGCGATTGTCGGGGCGCCGGCGGCAAGCATGACGACGCGGTCGAAGGACAGGGCGGTGCCGGCGCAGACGGGCATGCCGTCGCGGAGCATTGAGACGTAGTGTTCGTCGATGGGGTAGGCCGGGAGGCCCAGGCGGGCGCGTTCGGCCAGGTCGATGCGGCAGCGTTCAAGGTATTCGTCGGCGTCGGCCAGTTCGGAAATGCCGTCCGAAAGCCCAAGGTCGCAGTTAAGCTCACTGTGTTTAGTGTTGTGTGGGCCCTGCCTCGTATGGAAGAGCGTCAATCGAAATCGGCTTGCCGATCTCGTGCTGGGTGAATTTTTTCTGACACCAACGAAAGGTCGCATTTATGCCGGGTATTGCTTGACAAGGCTGTAGCCTGCCATGAAACTCACCTTCAGATTTTCCATGAGGTCGCTGTGAAACGCCTGATTATCCAGATAGCCGTCACTCTGATGATTCCTGGTTTGGCCGGATGCGTGCACTCTGTTCATAACGACATGGTTCGGCTGTGCAATGCCGAAACAACCCCATCGAACGATACCAGGCTGGATGAAATTATGGCCGAAACTACAGATCAGGAGATGAAAAGACTTTCTAAAGTCATCTGGGTGCAGGAAGAGGAGATTAAAAATAGAAAGGTCAGGGCGATGTTGGAAGAAGTCACCCGGGCTGATTATGACAAAAAGTTGGAACCTATCCGCAGGATGGTGAAAGAGGCTGGGTTGAAGAATTGCCCCGTAATTGAAGAGGGTGGCATCTTGTGGGAGGTGCTCAACCATCCATCCATCAACGGTTCCATTGACTGAAGCTATTCTGGCAAACCAATGCGTGTTCAGCGACGCTCAATTGCCATCTTGACCTGACCTGCGTTAGTGATGATTTGCCGCGGGAAGACTTTCCTGACAAGGGTGCAGATCGAACAAGTTGAACTCGAGAGCTTTCTGTCGGTTTCTACGCCTGGTCGTAAGGGAACCCGATCACATCGGCGATTGTCGGGGCGCCGGCGGCAAGCATGACCACGCGGTCGAAGCCGAGGGCGGTGCCGGCGCAGACGGGCATGCCGTCGCGGAGCATGGAAACGTAGTGTTCGTCGATGGGGTAGGCCGGGAGGCCCAGGCGGGCGCGTTCGGCCAGGTCGATGCGGCAGCGTTCCAGGTATTCGTCGGCGTCGGCCAGTTCGGAAAAGCCGTTCGACAGTTCAAGACCGCCACAGTACAGCTCGAAACGTTCGGCCACCCCGGGGTCGTCGGCCTTTTTGCGGGCCAGCGATGCCTGGTCGGCGGGGTACTCGGTCAGGAATTCAGGTTCGTGCCGGCCCAGGTACGCGTCCAGATGGTCCACGGCGATAAGATCCCGTTCTTCCAGCGACAGGCCGAACGGCGTTGGCTGGCCGATTTCCGCGAACGCCTGGCACATGGTCACGCGGCGGAACGGCTTATCAAGGCTGATCGGGCCGCGCCGGCCTTCGATGCCAGGGAATTCCAGGCGGCCGGTCACGCCCAGGGCGATGTGGCGCAGCAAAGCCTCGCAGTCGTCCATTATCACGCTGTAATCGCAGTCGCGCCGGTACCATTCGACCATCGAAAATTCGGGGTTGTGGCGGTCGCCACGCTCGCCGTCGCGGAAGGCCCGCGTCACCTGGAAGATGCGGTCGAAACCGACTGAAATCAGCCGCTTCATGTGGAATTCCGGGCTGGTCGTCAGGTACATCGTGCGGCCCATCGACTGAACCGGCATCGCGGCCAGGTGCGTTTCGACGCCGGGCGAAGTGCACACGATGGGCGTTTCGACCTCGATGAAGCCGCGCGACGTGAAGAATTCGCGCAGCAGCCCCAGGCATTTCGCGCGGACAGCAATATTGTCAAAAAGTCGGGAACGGTTCTGGTGGAAACGGACGTGGTCAGACATGGGCAACGGCCTGTTTATCACGGGGTTCTGGCACAAGGCGCATGGGCGAATGTGATTCGCCCCTACAAGGTGGAAAGGATCGCTATTTCCTGACGCGTTCGACGTACTGGCCGTCACGCGTGTCGATCTTGATGACGTCGCCCTGGTTGATGAACAGGGGGACCTGGATTTCCGCGCCGCTGGCGATCTTCGCGACCTTGGTGCCGCCGGTGGCCGTGTCGCCCTTCATGCCGGGTTCGGTGTACGTGATTTCGGCTTCGAGGAAGGTCGTCAGCGAAACGTTCATCGGGACGCCTTCGAACACCAGGATCGTGCATTCCATGTTTTCGGCCAGGAATTTCGCGGAATTGCCAAGCACTGCGGCCGGGATGCTGATCTGTTCGTACGATTCCTGGTTCATGAAGAAGTAATTTTCACCGTCGCTGTACATGTACTGGCCGACGTGTTCTTCAAGGTCGCATTCTTCCATGCGTTCGCCGGTCTTGAAGGTCCTGTCCAGCGCCTGGCCGGTCTTCAGGTTCTTCAGTCGGACACGCGTGAAGGCGGTACCCTTTCCGGGCTTAACAAACTGGAAATCAACGACTTCCCAGGGGTAGCCGTCCATCGTGATCTTGAGTCCCTTATGGATATCAGAGGTTTCGTACATGTTGGCTCCAGAGTTAAAGAGTCCGAAAAACGCGCGTTTTTATACATTACCTGAAGCAGTATGGCAATTAAATTTTGGACTTACGCAATGTCGATGTTGATTTGCTCAATGCGTTGAGTAAAATTACTCAGTACGTTGAGTAATTTTGTGGAGGTCCCCGTGTACGAACGCACCATGCTGAAAACCCTGCTTGAACGCCTGGCTGAGCCGCGTCGCTTCATACAGGTTCTGGCCGGGCCGCGGCAGGTCGGGAAGACCACGCTGGCCCGCCAGGCAATGGCAGCTATCGGCGACACCGCGATTTACGCTTCGGGCGACGAACCCTTGTTGAAGGGCCCGACGTGGATCGAGCAGCAATTCGAAATCGCGAGGGTCCGGGCCGCCTCGACGAAGACCGGGGTCGTCCTGATACTGGACGAAATCCAGAAGATCCCGGACTGGTCTGCCGTGGTCAAACGCCTGTGGGACGAGGACTCGATGGCGGGGACGCAGATTCGGCTGGTGATACTTGGGTCGTCGCCACTGCTGGTCAAGCAGGGATTGACCGAGAGCCTTGCCGGCCGCTTTGAACTGATACCGGTGACCCACTGGGGCTGGCCTGAAATGCACGAAGCCTTTGGATGGGATCTGGAAACGTGGATCACGTTCGGCGGCTATCCGGGGGCCGCGGCCCTGGTCGACAGTCCGGATCGGTGGGCCGCCTACATCCGTGATTCCCTTATCGAAACGTCCGTGTCGCGCGACATTCTGCAGATGACCCGTGTTGACAAGCCGGATCTTCTGCGTCGGCTTTTCGATCTGGGCTGTGCCTATTCCGGACAGGTGCTTTCATACCAGAAGATGGTGGGCCAGCTTCAGGATGCCGGAAACACCACCACATTGAGCCACTACCTGACGTTGCTTGAACAGGCCGGCCTGCTTTGTGGATTGAACAAGTACGCGGGTGAAAAGGTACGCCAGCGCGCCAGCAGTCCCAAGTTGCTGGCCCTGAACAATGCCCTGGTCACGACAGCCCGCGGGATCCGCCCCAAGGAAGTCCGCGAAGACCACGAAACATGGGGCCGGCTGGTTGAATCCGCAGCAGGCGCCCACCTGTCGAACGGTCGCGGTTCCGCGGTGGGGGCGGCCCTTCAATACTGGGCCTCCGGTGATCGCGAGGTCGACTACGTCCTTGTCGGCGCGGGAAAGACGGTCGCCTTTGAAATCAAGAGCACACGTCGCCGCGCGTCCCTGCCGGGCATCGAGGCCTTCGAAAAGGAATTCGGTCACGTTCACAAAGTGCTGGTCGGTGGCCAGGGACTGCCCCTGGAAGACTTTTTCCGCATGGATCCGGGGGACTGGCTGGTTCGTTAACGGTCAGAAATCCTGCGGGGACACGCCCATTTCCTTGGGGAGGCAGCATTTCTTGTATTTCTTGCCGCTGCCGCAGGGGCAGGGGTCGTTGCGGCCGGCGCGGGGGATGAAGCCGGGCTGGCCACCGGCGGTGCGGGCAGAATCGTCGTCCGAGCTTGACGTGTTTTTCGCCGGGGCTCCGTCGGGCGCGGTCGGCATGGCGCCACGTCCGTACTGCATGGCGACCGTGCGGCGCAGGCGGCGGATCGATTCGATGTCCTGGGGGCCCTGGATGTCCACGCGGAACATGGTTTCGGCGATGGACTGGTCGATCAGGTCCAGCAACTGCTTGAACAGCTCGAACCCTTCCTTCTTGTAAATGACTTTCGGGTCCTTCTGCGCGTACGCCTCGAGGTGCACGCCTTCCTTCAGGTGGTCCATCGCGTACAGGTGGTTCTTCCAGTGCTGGTCGATGGTATTAAGGAAGCGCTCCCGTTCGTACATGTGGAAGCCTTCGCGCATGCGGCGGGCCATTTCGGCGCGGTCCGCGAGCCAGGCTTCACGATCGAATTCGGGTGTGACGATATCCGGTTCGGGCAGGCGAACCTCGATGGCGCGGGCAATCGACTGGGTCGTCTTCGATTCATACGCGTTGCGCAGCATTTCGACCAGGCGGTCGGCGGCGGTCGTCGTGTCCTTCGCCAGCTCGGCCGGGTCCAGCTTCACGCGGATGCTGCCCAGCAGATCGCGGCACAGCCCCTCGAAGTCCCATTCTTCCGCGTTGGCGCCTTCCGGACAGTACTTGTCCATGGCGATCCACGCGACCTGCTCGATGGCGGCAAGGACCATGTCGTGGACTTCACGGCCGTCCAGGACGCGGTTGCGCAGACGGTAAATGGTCTGGCGCTGCTGGTTCATGACGTCGTCGTATTCCAGCAGGTTCTTGCGGATGTCGAAGTTGCGGCCTTCGACGCGCTTCTGGGCGCTTTCGATGGCCTTTGAAACCCAGCGGTGCACGATCGGCTCGTCGTCCGGCACCTGCAGGCGGTTCATGATGTCTTTGAGCTGGTCCCCGCCGAAGATGCGCATCAGGTCGTCGTCAAGCGACAGGAAGAAGCGCGAGCCCCCCGGGTCGCCTTGACGTCCCGCGCGGCCGCGAAGCTGGTTGTCGACACGGCGGGATTCGTGACGTTCCGTACCGATGATGAAAAGACCGCCGGCGGCCAGCACTTCGGGCCTTTCGGCGAAGCAGATGGGCTTGTACTGTTCGACCAGTTCGGCGAACTTTTCGCTTTCGTCCGATTCCACCTGCGTCCGGGCCAGCGCTTCAGGGTTACCGCCCAGCACGATGTCGGTGCCGCGGCCGGCCATGTTCGTGGAAATCGTGACCGCGAACTTGCGCCCGGCCTGGGCGATGATCTGCGCTTCCAGCATGTGGTTCTTGGCGTTCAGGACGTGGTGCGGGATCTTGTCCTTTGTCAGCAGGCGGCTGACCAGTTCGGACTTTTCAACCGACGTCGTGCCGACCAGGACCGGCTGGCCCTTGGCGTAACATTCCTTGATCTGTTCCAGGACGGCCATGAACTTGGCGCGGTCGTTCTTGTACACGAAGTCTTCGTGGTCGGTTCGCCCGGTCGGCCTGTTCGTCGGCACGACCAGGACGTCCAGGTCGTAAATGCGCGCGAATTCTTCTGCTTCCGTGTCCGCGGTACCGGTCATGCCGGCCAGCTTGTTGTACATGCGGAACAGGTTCTGGAAGGTGATCGTCGCCAGAGTCTGGTTTTCGTTTTCGATCTTCAGGCCTTCCTTGGCCTCGACCGCCTGGTGCAGCCCGTCCGACCAGCGTCGGCCCGGCATCTTGCGACCCGTGAATTCGTCGACGATGACGACGCCGCCGTCTTCGATGACGTAATTGACGTCGCGCTTGAACAGCGTGTGGGCCTTCAGGGCCTGGTAAACGTGGTGGACCAGCTCGACGTTGTCGCCGTCGTACAGGTTTTTCACGCCGAGGCGCTTTTCGACCTTGTCCACGCCCGATTCGGTCAGCGTGACGGCCGACGACTTTTCGTCGACGATGAAGTCTTCGTCGCGGCGAAGCATCGGGACGATCGCGTTGACCTTGAAATATACTTCCGACGACTGCTCGGCCGGGCCGGATATGATCAGCGGCGTGCGGGCTTCGTCGATCAGGATGCTGTCAACTTCGTCGACGATGGCGTAATGCATCGTCTTGACCTGGTCTTTTTTCTTCGGGTAGTCGTAGTACCTGTGGACCATGGAATCCAGGCTGAATTTCATGTTGTCGCGCAGGTAATCGAAGCCGAATTCGTTGTTCGTTCCGTAGGTTATGTCGGCCGCGTAGGCGTCCTGGCGCTGGCGGTCGGACAGACCGTGGACGATTACGCCGACGGACATGCCCAGGGCGGTGTAAATCTTGCCCATCCACTCGCTGTCGCGCTTTGCCAGGTAATCGTTGACGGTGACCAGGTGCGCGCCCATGCCGCGTTCGGGATTCTTCGTGTCGGGTTCAAGAGCGTTTAAAAACAGGGCGGACGTGGCGACCAGCGTCTTGCCTTCGCCCGTTTTCATTTCGGCGATCATCCCGCGATGCAGGGCGATGCCGCCGATCATCTGGACATCGTAGTGGCGCATGCCCGTGGTGCGGACGGATGCTTCGCGGCAGGCGGCGAACGCTTCGGGAAGGATGTCGTCCAGCGTTTCGCCGGCAACAAGGCGCGCGCGCAACCTGGCCGTGCTGCCGCGCAGTTCTTCGTCGGACAGCGCCTGCATTTCAGGTTCGAGCGCGTTGATGCGGTCGATAATCGGGCGCATGGCCTTCAGGTCGCGTTCATTTTTCGTGCCGAAAATTCTTCTAAGGAAAGCCTTCATCGGAACCTCATGGACATTGGGGCCCTGAAAGGGCGGCCGATTTTATCACAACACCGGCTCCAGGGCCCCCGTTATATTGGGCCGCCATCGGCTTCTGGCAAGGGGAGGATGATGGTATGATGCCGCGTTGATGTGGTTTTATTGTCTTACGCCCCGCGGCGGCGCGGTGCGGGAGGTGCTTCATGGACAACCCATACGGCAGCGACAACAGCGGGTCATTCGGTCCATCGACCGGCGGCGACGCGCCCGACCAGAACGAGCGACGTGGCGACGGGATGATATCGGAGCTCGCCCGCAAGGCGGTTTCGTCGTCGGTGTCCAAGCTGATCGAAACGGAAGGATTCATTCGCGAAGTCGTCAAGATGGTTTCGCGCGAACTGGCCGGGTATGTGTCCCGTGAAGTGCACGGCCTGCGCCAGGAAATGGTCCAGCAGGTCGGCGCGTCGGTCGTCGGCTGGCTTGATAAGGTTGATGTCGCTGGTGAAGTCCGGAAGGGACTGAACGGCATGACTTTCGACATCCAGATGCGCGTGCACGTCACGGACGAAGGCGTCGATGTGAAGGCCGGCACGGCCGCGCCCGGGACCGTGGCGAAAAAGGCGGCGAAGACGACGGCGACGAAAAAGACCGCTGTCAAAAAGCCGCAGCCGGCCGGCGGATCCCGGACCTATCGCGACGCTTCCAGGGGTGCGTCATCTTGACAGATCCGTCGGGATTATTGATCATTCGGCCCGGCGGGATGGGCGGCCTTCCCGGATTTTGTTTTCCTGAAGCCTGCGAGGTTTTTTCAAATGGCGATGAAGATTACTGATGACTGCGTGGCCTGCGGTTCCTGTGTTGACGAATGTGACATCAACCATGCCATCTCCGAAGGCGATCCCATTTACGTGATCGACCCGAAGAAGTGCACGGAATGCGCCGAAGCTGGCGGCGAGCCCAAGTGCTCCCCCGTCTGCGCGACCGAAGCGATCGTCAAGGCCTGATCAGGCTGCGTCATCGACAAACGGACCCCGTTCGGCGAAAGTCGGACGGGGTTTTTTGTATCTACGCCCCGTGATTTCGGATATCTTCTGCGGCGTGTGATTGATCGAACCTTTCAAGGGGATTCCTGATGGAAGAACACGGTTGTAGCTGTGGCTGCGAGGGTACGAAGACGGAGCCTGAATTCCGCGAACCGGGGCAGGGCAGGATGCTGGCGTATTCGTTCGGCAGTTTTCCTGTGGGGATGCTGCTGCTGGCGATTTCCGTCTGGCTGATGCGCCTGTACTGCCCGACGCCGGATGAAATGGCGGCGGGGCGTCCGTTGCTGGTCGATCCGGCGGTGTTCGGGTTGATTTCGGCCATCGTGATGTTCTTCGGCGCGATCGCCGATCCGCTGGTCGGTTTTTATTCCGACAGGATGCGTGGCGCACATGGCCGCCGCATGCCGTTCATCAAGATCGGCCTGCCGTTCCTGCTGGCGGGCTTCCTGTTCGTGTGGTTTTCACCGCTGTCGGGGATGGACGACACGGCTGGCGGCTGGTTGAACGCATTCTGGCTGTTCATCAATATGCTGGTGCTGCAGGTGTCGTTCACGGTCGTCGTGAACCCCTACCTGGCGCTGATGCCCGAAGTCTGGCAGTCGGACAAGGGCCGCGTCCGCGTGTCGATCTGGATGTCGATATTCAACGCCATCGCGCAGATCTTCGTGTTCATCGTTTTCGGCCCGATGATCAGTAATTACATGGAAGGCGGCACGTTCCTGGGCTTCAACGTGCAGGACGGCTTCAAGCTGGCCGCGACCATCGGCACGATTGTCACCTTCGCGACGTTCCTGCCGGTCGTCGCATTCATTAAGGAACGTCCGCACAGCGCGGCCAAGGAGGTCCCGTGGGGCCTTACGAAGGCGTGCTGGGAAACACTGAAGAATCCCGCGTTCGTGCCTTACATCATCGCCGGTTCCATGATGTATGCCGGCATGTTCCTGGTGCAGGCGGCGCTGCCGTACGTGGTCGCGACGCAGGTGGTCGGCGAAACGTCTTCGCTGGCGCCTGTCGCGTGGCTGCTGGCCCAGGGGCCCGACACCGTTTCCGGCATCATGCTGCTGGGATTGGTCGTTTTTTCGATCCTGTTTTACCCGCTGGTCGACAAGCTGGCACAGAAGTACCGCCGCAAGACGTTGTTCTTCTTCACCCTGGCGACGTTCCTGGTCATCATTCCGATGGTTACCCTGTCCGGCATGCTGGGCATCCCGGCCTGGATCCAGCTTGCGGTCTGCTGCCTGCTGATCGCCCCGGGCCTGGCCGTCGGGCTGGTCGTGCCGCGCGCGATCCTGGCCGACATCATGGACCTGGACACAGAACGCACCGGGTACAGGCGCGAAGCGATGTACAACGGGATGGAAGGTCTTCTGCAGAAGATCGCGGGCGGCCTGGCCCTTATGGTCCAGGGTTTCCTGTTTTCCCAGTTCGGTTACAGCACCGCCCAGCCCTGGGGCATCGTCCTGACCGGCGCCGTGGCAGCCTTCATGGCCCTGGTCGGCATCGTGTCCTTCCGCTACTACCCGATTCAGAAGTGATAAGGCCGTTCCGCGGCCGACAATTTCAAGCTGATTATTTCAGGCCGGCCGACGCGGTAACCTCGAGCAGTGCCACACCGCAATAATCCAGACTTTGTCGTCCTGTGCACGGTAGAAGAACCGCAGCGGGGGAACGGTCAGTTCCCGGAAGGGGCTTTCCGGAAATTCGACGATGGCCTTTCCGGATTCCGGGAATGCTTCGAGTCGTTTCAGTGCAGACAGAGCCCTGGCAAGGAAGCGTCGGGCGGCCTGTGGCTTGTCGAATGCAATGAATTCAATCGCGGCTTCAAGCTCAGCGCGCGCCGATGGCGTGAAAAGCACTTGCATTTCCATCAGCCCCGTCTGCGGGTTTCCTGCCGGTCAATTACGGAACTGGCGGCGGCCAGGGCTTCGTCAAGCGTGTGCCCGACGCCGGCGGCGATTTCGGCTTCGCCACGGGCCAGCACGCGCAGGAGTTCCAGTTCGCGCTGCTGGGCGGTGTAGTCGGCCATTTTGACGAGTACGGCGGAAGGGCGGCCGCGACGCGTGATGACGTAGGGTTCGCGTGCATCGCGCAGGCCGTCAAGGATGCCAGCCGCATCCTTTCTGAAATCACTGACCGGAACGATTTTTTCGAAGCCTGGCATTTTAGTAGTACCTTCAGAAGTACAACTGAATGTACTTTATCGTTCGCGATCAGGCAACCGTTTCAGAATTGTTTGTTGTTGGCGCTGACAGAAATCATTGCCTTCATCTTCCATCCTGTTTGGAAGTAAGTCATTCCGGTTGAATTTTTCTGGCTCCACGGCTGGAAATGTCAATTCGTCATGCATACAATGACGGCATCTCTTCTTTCCGGGGTATGTCATGGCAGGACGTTATGTTTGGCTTGTGGCAACAGCTTTCTTATCGGTTGCCGGATGCGGCGGGGAACGTTGTGTCCATGACACGTGCGAACCCGGAAGCGAAGTCGACGCGGTTGTGGCGGTTCCCGACACGGTGGTGACGGGCGACATGGTGCTGGTCAACGACGCGGACGGGGTTGCAGGGGATGCTGAACGCGATGACGCCCTGGCAGATACGGGGTCCGACACGATGGTCCAGGATGTCGCCGACGACGTGGCCTGCGGGGGCGAAACCCCTTATTTGCTGGATGGGAAATGTTTGGAATGTCTCAATGATTCGGATTGCCTGCGATCCGGGTTCACGGGCGTCTGTCTGGGGGATGGCACGTGCCAGCCGGATCCTGATTGCCAGGGCAAGTGCACGAAGGACTTTCCATACTGTGTCTGGGTGGGCGGCGCCGCGCAGTGCGTCCAGTGCGTCGACGACGAAGACTGCGCGCTGGCCGGTTTCCCTGACTGTACATGCACGGGAGATCCTGTTTACGCTTGCATGGATCCGACGGATGGGGCTGCCTGCTGGTATCCACCGGACAGTTGTCCAGCAACATGTTCTGACACGATGGACTGTGCGCCGGGACCGGGCGACACTGTGCAGGATTGCGTCCGCCAACCGGACGACGAATACGGGTTTTGTGTCGAACCTTCCGGTCACTGCGACGGGGGCGTCACCAACTGTTGTGGGCCACATCAAAGCTGTTACAGCCTGACGGCCATGCTGGCGGCAATTCTCGGACCCCAGCCGTTGGCTGGAAGGCTGATCGAACCACCCGCCTACCTTTTCAACTATTGCGCCTGCGAAACGGCGGACGACTGTCTTGCGGGTGGGCCGTGCACGGATACCGCGATTATCTGTGACGGCAGCCAGGCCGCGCTGGGCGAGTATTACGACATGCTGTGTCCTGACGGCCAGCTTGACAGCCGGTTCCCTGATAAGCTGTGCGTCCAGCCGGCCACGCTGCAGGAATTTTTCGGGATTACGGGGACATAGCCGTTGCGGCCACACAGGTTGCCCTTGCCAGGGGGTCTTATGAATCGCATTGCCACCTTTTGGGTTGTCACCTGGCTGATCGTGGTCGTGGCGTGTTCATCGGGGCCCGGCGCGTCGTGTCCGGATGAAGGATGCGCGGATTCGACGGCTGGCGATGGTGTGGAACCAGATTCGAGTCTGGATGCGCCGGGTTTTGATGCCCCTCGCGACAGTTTGTCGTCCGATGCAATGGCCGATGGTCAGTGCTGCGACCCCGAAACCGGGGAATGTGGCGCCTGCGACGACGAATGCTGGTCATGTGCGGGTGGCTGGGAATGTAGATCCGGACTGTTCTGTTTAACAATCCCGGGTTACGCGGGAATCTGCACCCCGCTATGCAGCACCGTGGCCGAATGTCCGGATTCCGAAAAATACACGTGCCAATTCTGGTCCGACTTCGGCGTCTGCGTACCGAATGTCAACAAATGTCCCGGGTGCTACGCCCCGACGCCGTTTCCGCTCGGCGATACGTGCGTTGAATGTCGCGACGGCCGGGATTGCGGCGGCGGTGGTGCGTGTTGCCACCCGGAATACCACTTCTGCATGGTCATGAGCTGCGGCACCGGGACCATATTCAACCCCGAGCTTTGCGAATGCCGCCAGTGCTTCACCGGCGACGACTGTCTGCGGTTCGAAGACGCGACCGGCGTCTGCCTGGCCGACGGAACCTGCGAAGGCGTGGTGCCGTGCGACGGGATGTGCACGTCTGATTTTCCGGTCTGCGCCGTGGTTAACGGCGTCGAGCAGTGTGTCCAATGTGGTTCCGATGAAGACTGCTCATTGATTGATCCCGAGTGCACATGCGTCGGGGATCCACTGTATTCCTGCATGGCTCCTGACGGGTCACTATGCGTCCACTCGTGCGGCGGGTGCTTCGCGACCTGCGAGGAGTCCACCGACTGCCAGCCCGCGCAGGACGAAGCCGCGCAGGATTGCGTCAAAATCGCGGACGGAGCCATCGGCTATTGTGTTGATCCGTCGGGTCATTGCGATGGGACGGCCAGTTGTTGTGCACCGGGGCAGGATTGCGTTGACCTGGTGCTGGTATTGCAGGAAATCTATCCGACAGTTCTGCGGATAATTCCAACGCCTGACCAGACGCTGACTTACTGCGAATGCGACACGGTTGATGACTGTCTGACCGGGGACCCGTGCACCGACCTGTCGATTCTGTGTACGTCAGGGGACTTTGCGACGGAAGGGGTGTACGAATTGATCTGTCCGGGCGGGCAGTTGCATGAAGCCTTCCCGGACAAGCTATGCGTGCAGCCGGCGATGTTGCTGGAATATTTCGGGGTGGTGCCGTCCATGTGATTGTCTGGTGCGGCGTCTTTCCCGGTCCATTGTCTTGCCGGCCCGAGCGGGTTGCTTCCTGCCGGCCTCAGGGGGGTGCCATGAACGCTTCAGTTAACACCTTCAGGTTCGCGATGCTCCTGGTCGCGGCCGCGGTTGTCTTTGCCGGGGCCGGGTGCGGCGGCGGAAGGTGCGCCCATGACACGTGCGAACCGGGAAGCGAATTCGACGCGGTCGTGGCGGTTCCCGACACGGTGGCGGGCGGCGATGCGACCGACGCGTCGGGCGCAGACGCGGGCCGTGACGGTGTGTTGACGGATGTCGGTAATGATAACGGCGACGATGCCGGTGATGACGTCGGCGAAAACGTGTTGCCGCCTTACGAGTGGGCCTGCAAGGTATGCACGCTGGACGCCGATTGCGGCCAGGGTGCGGTCTGTGATCCGGTCGGCGCCCAAAAGCATTGCATCAACGAATGCCGGGACGACGGCGACTGCGCGAAGGGTTTTTTCTGCTATGAGGATACTGCGCCGCGGAAGTACTGCCTGCCCGTGTCGTTCAACTGCGTCGCGTGCGTCTTTGATGAACCATGCGACGCCGGCAAGTGCTGCGACTTCAATTCGGGAACCTGCAAGGACTGCGGCGGTGACTGCTCGTGTTGTTTGTACGACTTTGACTGCGGGGAAGGTTTTCGCTGTTTCAAGGAGGATGGTTACTCCGTCGGCATGTGCGTGCCGGAATGCGTCGATGGCGCGTGCGCCGATGCCGACAACTATACCTGCGTTGAAAACGCACGCGGCGTCGAAATGTGCATCCCGAACAGCGACGGATGTCCGGGATGTACCAGTCCGACTCCATGGCCGCTGGACTGCGTGTGCGTGGAGTGCCGCGATTCCTCGGATTGCCTTGGTGAAGAGGTCTGCATCGAAGTGGGCCACACGTGCGCCATCGTGGACTGCGTGGCCGAGGACGAGATTCCCTGCAAGCACGACGGCCAGTGTCATGAATGTTGCGATGATTCGGATTGCCTGCGATCCGGGTTCACGGGCGTCTGTCTGGGGGATGGCACGTGCCAGCCGGATCCTGACTGCCAGGGGCAGTGCACAGAGGATTTACCTTACTGCGTGTGGGTCGGCTTCGACGCACGATGCGTCCAGTGCGTTGACGACGACGACTGCGTCATGATGGAAGGGGCCCTGGCCCATTGCAACGAATTCCACACCTGTGAATCGATGCCCACGCCGTGTGACGATCTGTGCTCGGCCGATTTCCCGGTCTGCACGGTGATCGACGGCGTCGAGCAGTGTGTCCAGTGCGCTTCTGACGAGGATTGCGCCATGATCGGTGACTGCACGTGCTCCGGGGATCCACTGTATTCCTGCGTGGATTCCACGGGGGCAATCTGCGGGTGTCGAAACGAGTGCTATGCGACCTGCGAAGAATCCAGCGACTGCCCGCCCGCGCAGGACAACGCCGTGCAGGACTGCGTCCAGGTGCCGGGCATCGGCATCGGGTATTGTGTCGACCCGTCGGGTCACTGCGATGGCATATCGAGTTGCTGCGGCGCGGGCCAGACCTGTTATGACCTGGTGCTGGTCATGCAGGAAATCTATCCGACCGTTCCGCGGATAATTCCCCATCCGGACGTCACGCTGACTTACTGCGGATGCGACACGGCGGACGACTGCCTGACGGGCGATCCGTGCACTGAACTGTCGATACTGTGCACGTCCGGGGATTTCGGGGTGGAAGGCTTGTACGAATTGATCTGTCCGGACGGGCAGTTGCATGAAGCCTTCCCGGACAGGCTGTGTGTGCAGCCTGCGACGCTGCTTGAATACTTCGGGCTGGTGCCTGCGACCGACTTGCATTAGATAACGGCCCTGTCTTCGCCGGACCAGATGAACAATCACTGAATCGGAATTTCGTTGCAGGACCAGATGCCGATGCAGGGGGCGCCCCAGTTGGCGGGCTGGACTTCAACCTGGTATTGGCCTTCATCCCGTGGAAGAGCCTTGCCGTCAGCGGTCATGAGTATGCCACCAAGGTAGATCTTGAATGACTTGGTGATGTCGAGGCCCGCGCAGGACCTGACGCTGAACTGTGGCTGGCCCAGGCCCAGCCACATCGTTTCGTCGGTATAGAAGTCGCAGGCCAGGCTGGACACGGCGCCCTGGGCGACCCGCAGGGTCGGGAAGTCGGCCAGCGCGGGTGAATGCAGCATTTCGGTGAAAATGATTCTGAAACTGCCCTGGTTGTCGTACCCCGCCTGTGCCTGGTACCTGATCATGCCGACCCGGGCGTCGTGACCGGGGTTGAAGCGCAGGGTTTTGTTCGGGTCGACGGCCGAAGCCACCAGCGCGGGTGCGGTGTCCATGCCGATCCTGTACCAGTCGTCGGCAATCGGGTCGTCAGGCGTCACCTCGACGTTGTATACGGCCATGCCCGGGTTCCGACAGCCGCCATCCCTGCAGATGGGTACCTCGACCGGGGTGACGGTCGCGGGTATCTGAACATCGTCGGAAAGTCTTGTGAGCTTGATGCTGGCCGAGATGGCGTCGATCCAGTCCTGAAGGTCAATGACCGGGACGTGGGAAATCTGGACCAGTACCGGCGGGATTGGTTCGCCGACCGCTGAACAGGTCTGTGACCAGGAAAATGTGGGGAATTCGGCATAAACCGAAACCATCGGCGTGCCGGGGTCGTACACGTACCAGTCGCCGCTGTAACCATCCAGAAGCGCGTTGTCGGCAAGCCAGGCCAGTTCGCCCGGGGAGGCGTCGTCGAAGATGGCATCAGTGCCAACGCCCAGGTCGTTATCGCCGGGGACGTCTATCTGGCTTCCATCGAAGTTGACGCCCAGTTCTTCGTAAGTCGTGTAGTCGCCCGATACGGAAGTGTCGTGGGCGGCTTCAAGCGTGTCCAGGACCGCGGTGTCCAGCACAAACCGGGCATCGTCGTCGTGGTTGCCGTCGCCGCCGCCACAGGCGATCAGGCCTGTCGCCATAAGGCACAGTCCCGCGAAAAGAAGGGGCGTCCTTGGGAGGTTGGACGTCCGGATGCCGAGGGGGGTGCATTCCTGACGCATAGAAAGTGCCTCATAGCGATAAGCCTGCGCAAGGCTATGATTCTGGTTGGTTGAATTCAAGCCTTGACGTAAATAAATTCAAGGGCGGTGTGAATGGGCCGCGACGGGCGTATTTTCTGACACGCCGAAGCCTCGGCGGAGGCGGTTCATCCGCCCCTACGAGCCGCATCCATCAAATCAGGGCTGTGCTGAAATAACGTTCGGCGCGATCTGCAAGGACTGTGACGACGTTCTTGCGGCCGTTGGCGAAGTGGGCGGCGACCCAGACGTTGGCGCCGGATGACGTCCCGACCAGGATTCCCTGTTCCTTCGCAAGCCGACGGGCGGTTTCGACGGCGTCTTCGTCGGAAACGGTCATGACCATGTCGATGTAGCTGCGGTCCACGACTTCCGGAACGAACCCGTCGCCGATGCCCTGGATGACGTGGTAGCCCGGTTCCTTGCTGAGCAGGGCCGAGTTGTTGCGTGGCTCGACCGCGACGATCTGCAGGCAGGGATTCCTTTCACGCAGGTACCTGCCGCAGCCCATCAGCGTGCCGCCGCTGCCGACGCCGGCCACGAAAACGTCAACCTTGCCATCCATCTGGCGCCAGATTTCCGGACCGGTGGTCGTGTAGTGGGCATCAGGGTTGTTCGGGTTAGTGAACTGGCCGGGGTGGAAGTGGTTCGGGATTTCCCGCATCAGTTCGTCAAGCTTGTCGTTGGCGCCGTTGATGCTTTCATCGGCCGGGGTCAGGACCAGCTCGCCGCCAAGCGCGCGAATGATCTTCTTGCGTTCATCGGACATGTTTTCGGGCATGACGATGATGACACGGTATCCCTTCTGCACGCCAACCATCGTGATGCCGATGCCGGTGTTGCCGGACGTGGACTCGATGATGGTCATGCCGGGCTTCAGGGCGCCCTGTTTTTCCGCCTGCTCGATCATGTGCTTGGCGATGCGGTCCTTGACGCTGCCGCCCGCATTCAGGAATTCGGCCTTGGCGTATACGTTGCCCAGTGCGAAGCCCGGAATTTCAATCATTGGTGTGTTGCCGATCAGGTCCAGGATTCTTTCCGGTTTTTCATGCATGTGCAGTGTCCTTAGATGTTTCACACACGGTTCAATCAAAAACGCCATCGGTGATGGCGGCGCGAAATATGCTCCAAACCTTCCGATAAATCAAGCCTTTTGGTCACCTTGAAGGAAGACGGCGCCCGCCCCAGGGCGTGATTTTCATGCGATGCGGGCCCGCGCCTTCCAGGGTCCGCCACAGGATGACCCCGGGACGGCCAGGGTGCCAGACGGCGGAACCGTCGGATATGTCGACTGTCCACGCTGGCGCGTCCTGATTTTCCGGGTGTCGGTACAGTATGTCCACGGGCAGCCAGACCGAAGTTTCGTCGGCAAGTCCGTCAGGTTCCCCGGCGTCGTCGAATTCAAGTGTGAACACATCGGTCGTACCGGGCCGGGTGGCCAGGTCGTCCGGGCCGGTGGGCATGGACAGCCGATCGAAGCTGTACTTGACGTTCCGCCCGGCCACGGCATCGGGGAACGGGCGGGCCAGTTCCGCGGCGTTGGGAAGGTACCCGGTTGAAGCGATCGATTGCCCGGCTTCGCTTTGGGGGAATTCAACGATCCAGGATCTGCCGCGCCTTTCAATCGCATCGACGGCTTCCAGGAAATCCGGCCCCTGCCGCACCATTTTATGGTCGATGGTAAAAGAACCGGACGGCAGCGTCTTCAGTGGCCCGCGGGCGGAATCGTCAGCGGCGCCCGGAACGATTTCGGAAATAACGACTGAGCCGTCGGCGGGCGCGCCATCGGGGCCGTCGGTATCGAAGAAGAACAGTGCTGAACCGCCGACGGCGCGCACGCCGTTCGCGAAACGATCGATGAAGCCGGTCCAGGCCTCGGTGCACATGGCGGATTCCATTCCGGCCGGGCATGTCATCGAATCGGCCAGGGCATACCCGATAAGGCCGGGGGATCTGGACGTCACTTCGGCCAGCTTGGTCCACGAACGGATCAGGTGATCCTGAAGCGTGAGGTCATCTGGCGTCCACCTGGCGTCCAGGAAGTCGGTTCTGAACATCCCGGCGGATTCGGTATCGCTGGAAGACGGCTTTCTGCATTCGACAGCGTGGACGTTTGAATCGCCGGCGGGCACACGGAAGGCCCAGGCCGGCGCGTCGGCCGCCCAGTCGCATTCGGACATGTCTGAAAATGGAGTCGTGTTGACCAGGATCGCGCGAATGCCGTTGGCGGCGGCCGTGTCCAGGAACCCCCTGATGGCCATGATCGCGTCGATCGAAACTTCCATCGGGGCCGGCTCGATGTACTGCCAGCGCACGGGAACGGTAATCACGTTGATGCCGGCGTCGCGCAGCTTTTTGAACGCGATGCCGCCCGAAGCAGGCATGCCGCCCGGGGAATTTCGGGTCACCAGGCCCCTGAAGTTGATGGTACGACCGGCGTAATCAATGAAACCGCCGGGAACGTCCGCCGGCGCGGCGCTGGTCACGCGGCCGCCTTTCGGATCGAAACGACCGGGGGGCTCAACCCAGGGCACCCTGCGGTCGGCGGGGGTGTTATGGAATTTGAACATCTTCCAGCCGACGGGCGCCTGAAAAATGACGATGACCGCCACGGTCAGGATCGCGACAATGCATACCGAAAGCACGATAGTGAATGTTTTCGAACGCATCCGAACCCCCCGGGTGGTGCCGCTGCCCGATGATGACCGGCCGCCACGGGTAAGATACGGCATACCGGCCGCGGGCTCAATGGCGACAATCGTTGACTCGGCCGTTGTCGTCCGTAAACTTGGGGGCAGTTCACCTGTTTCGGGGGCAACATGACGGACACCGGGGAAATACGGAAGCGCGCCGAAAACGAAGGGATGGCCGGTACCCTGCACGCGATGCTGTCAAGGGTCGGATGGACCATGGATGAGTGTCGTTTTATCGTCCCGATCGTTCAACGTATCAAGACGCTTGCCGGACAACAGAACACTGTAATCCTGGGGCATTCGTACGTTGCTCCTGAAGTGATTTACGGCGTCGCCGACGTACGTGGCGATTCGCTTGGCCTGTCGGTGGCGGCCAGGGAGTCGACCGCTGAAACCATCGTTTTCTGCGGTGTCAGGTTCATGGCGGAAACGGCTGCGGTGCTGTGTCCCGAAAAGAGGGTGCTGATACCGGTCCCCCTTGCCGGCTGTTCGTTAAGCGAATCGATCACGGGGGATGACGTCATCGCCCTCCGCGCGAAATACCCGGACGCCGGCGTGGTCTGTTATGTGAATACGTCCGCGGCGGTCAAGGCAGAATGCGACGCCTGCTGCACGTCGGCGAACGCGCTGGCGGTGGTTGAAGGATTGCCGAACAGGCGGATCGTGTTCGTGCCGGACTGCAACATGGCCGTCAACCTTCAGGCCATGACGAAAAAGGAAATAGTCGGCTTTGACGGCAACTGCATCGTTCACCATCGGCTGACAGCCGAAAAAATCATGGCCTTGAAGGCGAGGGCAGGCGAAGGCGCCTGCGTCATGGTCCATACCGAATCGCCGCCCGCGGTCGTGGCGCTGGCGGATGTCGCCGGCGGAACGGGCGACATGATGAAGGCGGTCAAGTCCGGGCGCTGGTCGAAGTTCGTGGTGGTGACCGAAGACGGCCTGGCCGACAGGTTCAGGATCGAATTCCCGCAGTACACGTTCTTCGGGATCGACACATACTGTCCGCACATGAAAATGACCGGTCTGCGCGACGTGCTGCAGGTGCTGGAAAGCCCGCGCCCGGATCAGGTCGTGACGGTGGACGAAGCGGTGAGGATCCGGGCAGCCGCGGCCATCGACGCCATGTTCAGGCTGGGCACGGCCGGCGCGGACGACGCGAAGCCGCATTCAAATACCGGCGATCGGTGATCGTGGACGGCCCTCGCGGCCATCGGGCCTTACAATAATGAAACGGCGTCGCTTCCCGGGGCTTGCAGCCCCGGTCTTACGGTGGACGGCTTTCGCTGCGCTCAAGCCTCGGATTGCGGGTGACGCATGTGCCCCGGGGCTTGCAGCCCCGGTCTTACGGTGGACGGCTTTCGCTGCGCTCAAGCCTCGGATACCAGCCGCAACGAATCCTTGAGGTACAGGATCAAGCCTGCATCTTGTCGATCATCGGGCGGATCTTGCGTTCGATCATGGCTTCGAGCTTGGGGCGCACGATACCTTCAAGAATCATGTTCAGGTCGATGTCGGCAGTCATCTTCTTGTCTTCGATCGTGACGTCGGCACGAACCCCGGCCCTCGTGAACGTGAAGGAAGTGGGCGAATTTTCAGTCATCTTCAGGTCGTACGCGCTTGTAAGCATGTTGACGAACGGCTTCAGCTTGGCGACCGCGGTGTCCTTGTCCCATGTGAAATCCAGAACGTAGCTCTTGTTGGCCATGGAAGGCTCCTATTTTCAGGCGGATTGAAGATTAGCCCTTACCGCGGCCGGTGTTCAAGCATTTTCACCAGCGGTCCGGTGGTCGTTTACGAAAAGCCAAACTCGTCTATAATCTGGGCAGCATTGGCGCGCCGGTCGGAAACCTGTCTTTTCGCGGCGCATTTCCGTTTTTCCCTGGAGGATTGTATGTCCGGGTTCAGGCCCGATCTGGGTGGCGTGGCGGCCACGGTGGCGCAGCGGTTCAAACACGTCGGCAAGGGGCCTTTCGGCCACGTGAGCGATGAAGACTGGTATGACTGGAAATGGCAGATGCGCAATCGCATCACCGACATCCACGAACTCGGCAGGTACATCAACCTGAGCCCGGCCGAAATCGAGGGGGCCGAAGCCGGCAGCGACGTCTTCAAGATCGGGATTACCCCGTATTACGTGGCCCTGATGGACCCGGACGACCCGAACTGCCCTGTTCGCATGCAGGCGACGCCCCGCCCGGAAGAAATGATCGAGCATCCTTCGGACATGGAAGACCCGCTGGCCGAGGACCGGGACATGCCGGTCAAGGGGCTGACGCACAGGTATCCGGATCGCGTCCTGCTTTACATGACTCAGGACTGCGCGATGTTCTGCCGTCACTGCACCAGGAAGCGCAAGGTCGCCGATCCGCACACGGCGGCCGATGACGCGCAGATCCAGGCGGGCATCGATTACATACGCCGGACCCCGACGGTTCGCGACGTGATCATTTCCGGCGGCGACGCGCTGGCCGTTTCCGATGAAAGGCTGGAACGCATTGTTTCCGCCATCCGCGACATACCGCACGTGGAAATCATCCGTATCGCGACCAGGACGCCGGTCACCATGCCGATGCGCATCACCGACGACCTGCTGGCGATGCTGAAGAAGTACCATCCCATTTTCCTGAACACGCATTTCAACCATCCGCGCGAATGCACGGCCGAATCCTTCACCGCGTTGCGAAAGATTGCGGACGCGGGAATACCGATCGGAAACCAGATGGTGCTGCTGAAGGGAATCAACGATGACGCCGCGACGGTCATGAAGCTGAACCAGACGATGCTCATGATGCGGGCGCGGCCGTATTACATCTACCAGTGTGATCCGACGTTCGGGAACTATCATTTCCGCACGACGATCGGCAAGGGACTCGAAATCATCGAATCGCTGCGTGGCTGGACCAGCGGCCTGGCGGTTCCTTATTACGTGATCGACGCGCCGGGCGGCGGCGGCAAGGTGCCAATCCTGCCCGAATATGTGAAGAGCTGGGAAAACGGCGTGCTGGTTATCCGGAATTTCCGCGGCGAAGAATACACATATATTGAACCGCAGGAATGACGGATATCGACGCCCGTTGGCACTGGTGGCCGGTCGGGCGTGCGGGTGAAGTTTTTTGAAGGATTCCGGTTTTTTATGGGAATTGAGGTGAATTTATGAAGTTGAACAGGACTTTCCTGGCTTCGATGGTGCTGGCGGCCGCCGCGCTGATGGTGTTTTCGGCCGTGGCTTGCAAGCGTCCGGTAAGGCTCGTCCTGACGAAGGATCAGCAGACCAGGATCCAGGATGCAATCCTGCCGTCCGCGCCGACCCCGGCCCACGTGGTCAACGCGAACTTCGGCGACAGCCTCGAGCTGATTGGCGTCGACATGGAACCCGCCGCCCCGCGTCCCGGCCAGGAAGTGAAGGTGACCTGGTACTGGCACAGCAAGCGCGCGGTCATGCCCGGCTGGAAGATATTCGTCCACCTGGAACTGCCGAAGGGCAAGCGCATGGGGCTGGATCACGTGCCGGTCGGCGACCTTTACCCGATGGACCAGTGGACGCCCGGCCAGTACGTCAAGTACGTCCAGACTTTCAAGCTGGACCCGAAGGCGGAACCCGGTCGCGCGGTCATGTGGGCCGGCCTGTACAGCGCCGACGTTTACGGTACGAAGGGGACGGGCGAAAGGATGATCCTGGTGAACCGCGCCGAAGTGAAGAACGACGGCGAAAACCGTATTTCAGTGCATGAATTCAACGTGGTTCGCGGGGCCCCGGAAGAAAAGCGGCCGGAACTGCGCCTGAACGTGGGACCGACGGCCACGCCGGCAATCGTCATGGACGGCGGCATGGACGAAGAATCCTGGAAGGGCGCGGCCGTGATTGGTCGCCTTGACGACGCTTTCGGTCGTCCCATCGAGGGCGAGGAACAGACGTCGGTCAGGATCCTCCAGGACGGACAGTTCGTTTATTTCGGGATCGCGGCCACCGATCAGTCGATCGAGGCGACGTTCAAGAATCGCGACGAAGAACTGTGGACCCAGGATGTGTTTGAAATCTACCTGGACGGCCAGTTGGATGGGAAGGAATACCTGGAAATCCAGGTGTCGCCGGCCAACGTGATATTTGACGCGCTTTTCGCGTCGCACCGCACGCCGGAATGGAAGGAAGCCGCGAAGCACACGGTGCCCGGCATGGAAACTGCCGTGAAGCTGGACGGGACGCTGAATGAAAAGGGCGATCGCGACCGTGGCTGGACCATGGAAGTGAAGATCCCGGTTGCGTCGATCCCCGGTTTCAAGATGGCGGAAGGCGTCGAACTGCGGGCCAACTTCTACCGGATGACCATGCAGGACGGTCAGCTTGGTCGCGCGCAGGCATGGGGTCCGGGCGGCCGTGACTTCCACGACCTGTCGAAGGCGGGCGTCATCGTGTTCAACACGGCGGTGCCGGTCGTCGAAGCAAAGAAGAACTGACTTCCCATTCAGGCTCGCACGGGACTTGTAAAGAAGCACATCAGGCCGATATCAGGCGGGACGACGAATCAAATGAACGACAGGGATGAAAGGATCGGACAGGCCTTCGTGGACGCGGTCGGCATCATGCGGCGGCTGCGGGCGCCGGACGGATGCCCGTGGGACCGCGAACAGACGCTGAAGACGCTGAAGGCGTATGTGATCGAAGAAGCATACGAAGTCATCGAGGCTGTGGATTCGGGAAAGCCGGAACTGCTGCGGGAAGAACTGGGCGACCTGCTGCTGCAGGTGCTTTTCCAGGCGCAGATCATGGATGAAGACGGCGTGTTCGACGCGGCGGACGTTTGTCGTGCCCTGGTGGACAAGCTGGTGGCGCGCCATCCGCACGTGTTCGGGGACGTGGAAAATAACGGCAGCACCGGCGATGTGCTGAAGCGCTGGGAAGGGTTCAAGAAGAAGGCGGGGCGCGGGCTGCTGGACGGCGTGCCGTCGAACCTGCCGGCCCTCCTGATGGCGATGCGGATTTCGGACAAGGCGGGAAACGTCGGGTTTGAATGGCCGGAGCCGGCGGGCGCAATGGCCAAGGTTCGCGAAGAAGTGATGGAACTGCAGGAAGCCTTCGAATCGGGCGACGACGCCCGGCTTGAAGAGGAACTGGGCGATCTGCTGTTCGCGGCCGCCAACCTGGCCCGCATGAAGAAGATCAACCCCGAAGACGCCCTGCGCGGCTGCATGGAAAGGTTCCGCGCGCGGTTCAAGTCGATGGAACAGGCGCTTGCCGCGGAAGGCAAGGGCGTGTCGGACGCTTCGCTGAAGCGGCTGGATCAGTTGTGGGAGCAGGCGAAGAAGGCGGAAGCCTGATTTGGAATTCGTGGTATGCAAGGTTTGAGCGAAGCGAAAACCGTCCAAGGTAAGACCGGGGCTGCAAGCCCCGGGTTTGAACGTCCCTCCCGTTGGTCGGGCCTCGGAGATCGGGGGGACGATTGGTCCCGGGGCCGTTGGCCCCGGTCTTACAGTGTGCGGTCCTCGCGGGGCTCGGACCTGACCCTGTCCCTGACCCTGTCCCTGACCCTGTACCTGACCCTGTCCTCGCGTTTAATATCACCCGCCCATCCAAGTCGTGTCACATGGCGCAGCGGAATCCGATGTAGTTGACAAGTCCGGTGTCCAGCGCGATCGCGTAGCGGTTCGTGGAACGCACGTCCTTCGTTTCGGGATTAAGCAAGTCATAGTTCCAGCCGCCACCGCGGACCTGGCGCAGTCCCGACGCCGGTCCCTGCGGGTCGGTACCCACGCCCTTCTCGTAGTAAGTCGCGGAATAGTAATCAGAAACCCATTCCCAGGCGTTGCCGGCCATGTCGCACAGACCCAGTTCGCTGTCGCCGGTCGGTGACTTGCTGCAGACGGCGGCCGGCGCGTTGGTGCCGCAGCCGCCCTTGGTTCCGCTGTACATGTGCGCGTACGTGCAACTGGCGTCGTTGTCGCCCCATGGGAAGACGCGCCCGTCGTTGTATCTTGCCGCGTATTCCCATTCGGCCTCGGTCGGAAGCCTGCGGCCCTTCCAGGCGCAGTACGCGGCCGCGTCGCCGTGCGTGACGCATCCGACGGGCAGGGCTTCGTCGGCCACTGAGCCCACGTCGCCGTTGCAGTTCGGGTCATCGCATTCACCGGCTTCGACGCACTTCCTGAAGGCGCCGCGGGTGACTTCGGTTCGATCGATGAAGAACTGCGAAATCGTTACTTCATGCGCCGGCTTTTCGTCGGAATCGCAGGCGATTGATGTCCCGGTGCCGGTGGGGCAACCCATCGTGAACGCTCCGCCGGGAATCTTCACCATGTCATCCGGGACCACGTCGACGCAGATGCCTTCGTCGCAGAACTGGCCGTCGGAGGGACATTCGCCGAAGGTGCCGCCACACCCGTCGTCACCGCATTCGCGGCCTTCAAGCGGCATGCATTTGCACTTGCCCTCGACGCATTCGTCGCGGCCCGAACACTCGCCGCACGATTCGCCGCAGACAGGGTCGACGCCGCAGTTGCGGTCGCCACATTCAGGTATGCAGCCGGTGTCGCCGCCGGGGTCGCCCGTGCCGCTGTCGCCGATCAGCGCGTCATTGCCATCGTCGGCCGCAATGTCGTCGCCGCCAGCGTCGGCCCCGTCGTCAGGGTCAACGATGGTGTCGCGGTTTGCTGCGTCCACGGGCACGTCGTTTTCTTCAACGTCATCGCCGAACTGGCAGAAACCGTTCACGCAGTCGCCGGTGCCGCAGGTTCCGCAGGAATAGTCGGGATTGAACGTCGATGGGCCGCATTCACGGTCGGCGCAGATGGCCATGCACGTTTCATCGATGCAGGAACCGACGCCCGGGCCGTCGGAACAACCGGCGGCGACGGCGGCGATGCACGCCAGGACCATGAAGTATGAGGTGTTTTCGATGCGCATATGGATTGCCTCGGCGTATTCTGCCGCGATTATACGGAATGGAAACGCTGATGGGCTACTGTGCGGTTTCTTCGGAATTCCATGGCAGCGAGTATCCCGAACCCCAGTGTACCTTGTCCCAGTTGATCATCCGCCAGGTGCCGAGGTGGTTGTCCAGTTCGAGGATCATCTGGTTGTCGGCATCCCACTGGCTTGTCCCGATGACCAGCGACGGCACGCCGTAGTTGTCCGACAGGTTCATCCAGGCATGGGAATGGCCGGTCAGAAGCAGGCGAACCGTGTCCCTGTGCTGGTGAATGAACGGCGAAAGATCCTTGATCACGAACCCCGGGAAGTGCGTCATCAGGATTACCGGTCGGCCGTCGGCGACCTGCGTTTCCATCCAGGCAAGCTGTTCCGCGCCAAGCGATCCGCTGTCCGGGTCGTAGCCGGGGTCGCCAACCGTGTGTGTCGGGCCTTCGAAGTTGCTGAGCATCAGGATTTTCCAGGTTCCAAGATCGATGGTGTAGTAAGGATCGACACCGAAGTGTTCGTAAAACAACTGGTGCGCCAGGTCGCGCAGCGGAATCGGGCCGTTGTCCATGTCGTGGTTGCCGAGCACCGGGTAAACGGGCACCGGGAAGCTTTCAAAGATTTCCTGGGCGATATCGAAGCGGTCAGCCGGATCGGCGTGGAACTCTTCGATTGTCGTGTAGGGCAGCATGTAACAGATGTCGCCGGCCACGATGACACTCTGGATGTCCCACGGCAGGTTTTCGACCCCGGCAGCCAAGGCGCGGAGGTTGTTCGCCGGCTCACCATCCGGAAGCTTAATGTGCGTGTCGGCCAGGGCCAGGATGTACGTGTACCGTTCGGGGAGCGGCGCGTTCGTGTCGGTTGTCGCTCCGAGGTCTATTGCCGGTTCCATGACTTCCCCGGATCCGTAGACGTCAATCTGCGGCGGGTTTGTGTCGTTAATTGTGATCACGTCCGAGGGCTCATATGCGTCCGGCAATGGCACAAGAGAAAGTCCGGCCTGGAACCCGTTGCCATTCGACCCACACGCCGCCAGCCCGAGGACACCCGATAGAAACAGGATGTTAATCAACTTTTTCATCAGAATGCCTCCAGCGCGGTCATGACGCCGCCGATGAAGCCGGCAAGGGTCGCCTGGTCAGCAGGGGCGAACGTTTCGCCTGTTTTAATCCACAGAAGCCCGTCGAACGAGGGTGATTTGAAGGCCATCAGCCCCGAAAGGCTTTCCTTGCCGTCAGTGTCGATGACTTCCAGGGATGTTTGCTGGCCGGGGTAAGGGACTTCGTAAGCGCCGTTGAATTCTTCTTCCCCGAAGCGGGTCGAATCCCACGCGAACGAGCCTTCCGGGCAGGCAGCGCCGTACTTCCAGGGGGTCAGTCCATCCGTCATGTCGCCTTCGATGACCACCAGGTCGGCGTTGGCAGCCAGGCTGGTGTAGGCGCCCTGAACCGATCCACCGGCGGGCACGGCCAGGCGTCCGTCGTCGGCCGGGCTGGGGTCGACACTGTCAAATAGGACGACGTCGCCCTTGTAGATCCCTTCGAAATCGTCAAGAAGCGGAATTACAAGGTCTTCCACGTCGAATGCTTCGCCTGTCATGTCGGGCGTGCTGAATGATGTCATCGTGACGTAAGCGTCGGCGACGACGATATCGGAGTCGTGGATGAAGACGGTATGGAGCGTTTCGCCGAGCCCGCCGCCGTTTATGACGGTCCCGCCCCTGATGCATTCAAACGACCGGGTGAACGCCTTGTATTGCGTGCCCGGTTCATTCCCATACCACGGCAGCATGTCGCGCACGTTGAACGGGCTGTCCAGGAAACCGGCCAGGTCCACTTCGACGGCGCCGTTCTGGATCCCCAGCAGCGAAGTCAGGGACCCCAGCAGCCCGACCAGTTGTTCCGGGTCGTTCGGGTCCAGCGACGACATCAGGCCTGTAACGATTTCAGGCAGTTCGATGCCCAGTCCTTCGACGATTGTCTGGATGCCGATGGTGCGGTTGATGATATCGACCAGCACGCCGATGGCGACCAGGACGTCCGCGTCAAGGCTGAGCCTGATGTCGGGCGTGCCCGCGAGGCTCGCCTTCGCCTTTTCCAGGATGGCCTTCATCGACGCGGTCTTGCCTTCCCACAGGAACTGCATTTCAGTGGCGTCGCCGGGGAAAGTCCCGTGAAGCACCAGGTAGGGTTTTTCGTCGTCGGAAAGCGTCGCGACGTTGTTCGCCAGATCGTTGCCTTCGCCCATCAGGCGGGCCGATTCCAGCGCGTCGTCGATCGATGCCGCAAGAAATACCTTCATCGAAAGCCAGATGTCGTCGCCGACTTCCGGCATCAGCGTCAGGAATTCCGGGAACTCGTCCAGCATCGCGGCCAGAGCATTTTCGATGCCCGGAACCACGTCCATCGTGTCTTCGACATACTGCAGGGAAATGTCGGTGTCCTGCGACCCCAGGAAGCTGACGAACGCCAGCATCAGGTTGTTGAAGGACGAAATGCCGTAAACGTCGCTTAAATCCCAGTCGCAGCACAGGTTCATCATCAGGTCGTCTTTGATGTAGAGCGGCAGGCCCCCTTCAAGGGTGAACACCGGGTTTTCGCCGGCGGCCTTCAGCGCGTCAAGGCGGGCCTTCTGGTCGGCGGCCGCGGCGTACATCGAATCGACGTTGGCGCCGATGGTTCCAGGGTGGAACGGGAAATCGACCGGCATCGCGATCGGTGTCACGACTTCGTCCGGGTCGTCGCGGAAGTTGACCAGGCCAAGCAGCGAACCCCACATCGAAACCATGGACTGGAAGCGGCCCAGCACCATGCCCCACATCGCGTCCTGCAGGTCCGGTTCGCGCTGCAGCGCGCGCTGGAAGGCGTCCATCGCGGAAAGCGATTCGCCCGCGGACAGGTATTCCTTGCCCATGGCGACAAGCTCGAGCGCGACAGGATCGGTGACGTCGACGATGATGTCCTGGTAGCCGGAGGTGTCCGGGTCATCTGTGTCCGTCGAAATGATTGTGTCGTCTTCCTGCATGTCTTCGACGCCGACGTCCTGCATGACGTCCCCGTCCGGCGTGCCGGAAGTATCCGAACACGCGACGCCAAGACAGAGGGCAGCCGTAGCGAGCCCGCATGCCAGGCGCGAGCCCGGGCCGATGAATGACTTCATTCGAACCTCCTTCATAAATTCCAGGTCAGTCGATAACAACCGTTTCGTCGCGTTGTACGGCGCGTCATGGGGTGATGTTACACTGATTCCGTCAGGATTAAACTATGATGGCGTTTGTAAAGTATGCGTTCACGACAGGCGCGCCGGTTGAAATATATGAATGTTGACCATGATAGTTGACATTCCGAAACGGGCTCGTTATCATCGGGCTGCATGGTCGATTCAACACGCTTTTTGAGGTGTATCGTGGGACAGATTTTTGATGACAATTCACAGAGCATCGGGAACACGCCGCTGGTCAGGATCAACAGGATAACGGCCGGGGCCGGTGCGACCGTTGTCGCCAAGATAGAGGGAAGGAATCCGTCGTTTTCCGTCAAGTGCCGCATCGGCGTCGCGATGATCGACGCGGCGGAAGAAGCCGGCATTCTTGTCAGGGGTTCGCGCGACGTAACCGTCGTCGAGCCGACTTCGGGCAACACCGGCATCGCGCTTGCGTACGTGTGCGCGGCACGCGGGTACCGACTGATCCTGACGATGCCGGAAACGATGTCGCTGGAGCGCCGGAAGGTGCTGGCGGCATTCGGGGCCGAACTTGTCCTGACCGAAGGCGCGAAGGGCATGTCCGGCGCTATCGCGAAGGCGGAAGAAATCGTCGCCGCGGAGCCGGGCGCCTTCTTCATGCCGCAGCAGTTCAAGAATCCCGCCAACCCCGCAATCCACTTCAGTACGACCGGGCCCGAGATATGGCAGGCCACGGACGGCAAGGTTGACATGATCGTGGCGGGCGTCGGGACGGGTGGAACCATTACCGGAATCACGCGTTACCTGAAGGGCCTGAATGCAAGGCAGATTACGTCCGTTGCCGTCGAACCGGCGGCATCGCCCGTGTTGACGCAGGTGCGCGCCGGCGAGCCGTTGAAGCCCGGTCCGCACAAGATTCAGGGCATAGGGGCAGGTTTCGTTCCGCCGGTCCTGGATCTTTCGCTGGTCGACAGGGTTGAAACGGTCACCAACGAAGACGCAATCGCTTACGCGCGCCGCCTGCATGTTGAAGAAGGCATCACCGCGGGCATTTCCAGCGGCGCGGCGATGGCCGCGGCCGACAGGCTGGCCCGCGAACCGGCGAACGCAGGCAGGCTGATCGTCGTGATCCTGCCGGATTCGGGGGAAAGGTACCTCAGTACCGTGCTGTTCGAGCATCTGCAGTGACCGCCATGCGGGGTGGGTCGGGGGCGTGATGGTTCAATCCGATATTGACGGAAGGTTTGCGGTTCCGGTTCGCGGGCGACGGGTCGTGGTCGCGATGAGCGGCGGCGTGGACTCGTCGGTCGCGGCCATCCTGCTGCGCGAGGCGGGCGCGGACGTGGTCGGTGCGACGCTCCGGATGCGCGAATGTGCTGGCGACGGCGTGTCGTGCTGCGCGGGCGACGGCGAAAACAGTGCGGCGACTGTCTGCGCGTCCCTTGGCATACCCCACTTTATCGTGGATTGCCGTGCCGAGTTTGAGCGCGAGGTCCTTGCCCGTTCGTGGGATGAATACGCACGCGGGCGGACGCCAAGTCCGTGCATCGTCTGCAATGAACACATCAAGTTCGGGTTCCTGCGGAAGTGGGGCCTTTCGCAGGGGATCGATCTTCTGGCGACCGGTCATTACGTGTCGACGTCGGAGGGCGCGCCGCGTGTGTTCGTGCGCCCGTCCGACCGCAGGAAGGATCAGACGTATTTCCTGTGTCGCGTGCGGCCCGACGACGGGCTGATATTTCCACTGCAACACCTGGAAAAGACGCAGGTCCGTGCCATCGCGGCTGCGAACGGACTGGTCGTGGCCACTCGGCCGGACAGCCAGGACGCCTGCTATGCGTCGGAAGGGAACACTTTTGCCGAAAGCCTGCGAAGCACTTTTGGCGGCGTGGCCCGGCCCGGGCGCTTTCTTGACGAAACAGGAAGGGGTGTCGGGTCGCATCCCGGCATCCATCTGTTCACGGTCGGGCAGGGCCGGGGATTCTGTGTGGGCGACGGACGGAAGTGGTGGGTGGCCGCGATCGATCCGGAAAGCGCCGATATCACGTTGACCAGGGACCCGGAAGTGCTGAACAGCTTGACGATGACCTTGACGGGCGTTATGCCGGCCCGGGAAGTCGATGGATCTTCCGGGGGCCCGTCCTGGCTTGATTCCCCGCTTCTGTCCGTTGTGGTGCGACATGGTGGAACCCCGGTCCCGGTCCAATGCCGCGACGCGGGGGACGGCAGGTTGCTGGCGGCGTTCGCCCAGCCGGTCCGTGCCGTAACGCCGGGCCAGGCCGCGGTATTTTATGACGGCGACGAACTGGTCGCCGGCGCCTGGATTGAAGGCAGGTGAACCATGGAAGGTCTGTCGACCCGTGGTAGATATGCGACGAGGGTGTTGTTGTACCTGGTCATGCGTGACGCCGGCGGTCCGGTCAGGATATCCGACATCGCCGCGGCCGAGGACCTGCCGCAGCAGTACCTGGAACAACTGATGATCCGGCTGAAGGTGGCCGGTTTTGTCCGCAGCGTGCGTGGCGCCAGGGGCGGATACGTCGTCGCGTGTGACCCGGCTGTCGTGACGGTCGCCGATGTGCTGGCCGCCGTCGAGGGGCCGGTTGAACTTGCGCCATGCCTGAACGATGCATGCAGCCGCGCGGCCGGATGTGTCACGCGGAGCGTGTGGCAGGCTGCATCCGACGCGATGAACGATGTATTTAAGAAAACCACGTTGAAGTCGATGGCCGATGCCGCCCGGGAGCTTGAAGGTCCCGGTGGTGCCGTGAATTACTCGATCTGACCGTTCCGACTGTCCGCGACGGCCCGGCGTGCGCGGAAAACACCGACAGCCAGCAGGAAAATCGAAAACACCGCGACCAGGGGCATCGTGCCGGACCTTGAACCGTTGCCCGCGCTGCAACCGCCGCGTTCTTCATGGCCTTCGCCGTCCGTTGCGCTGGTGTCGGTCGCGATCGTGTCGGCCGGTGCTGCGGCGTCCGGCGCGTCGGCGCGGGAATCCTGGACGACCGTGTCGGACGCGGAGCCGTCGTCGGCACCGGCGTCGGCAAGGATCGCGTCCGGGCCGTCTTCGACCACCGGTTCTTCAACGACTTCGGGGATGACGACCTCGTCCGGATCCGGATACCTGTCGGGGTGCATCGTGAACAGCAGCTTGGCGATGACGCGCCTGCGAACGTCCAGCATGACGTACTGATCCAGCGTCCACGGTTCGCCCTTGTCCGGGCAGTAATAGTAGTCCTGGGCACAGTCTTCGACGAAGAAGTCACCGAACCGGGTGTACGCGCGACCCATTTCGTTGCGCACCCAGTCGCCGATGCCGGCCTTTTCGGCCATGTTGAACAGTTCCCAGTCTTCAAGACCGTCGCGGATCTGTTTCACGCGGTAGCTCATGATCGGGCCGTCGATGTGCATCCACGCCGGTGCTCCGGTTGGAATCGGGTTGCCTTCGCCATCGACGTGATAACCATTCGAATCGCCGGGATAAATCAGCATTCCATCGCCGTTGCGCGCGAAAAGCTCCCCGAAGACGTCACGTGACTGCCAGTACTTCCACGGTTCGACGTAGTACCAGATGTTCAGGCCCCAGTGCAGGAAACCGGTCGCTTTTTCGAACCACGAACCCCACTTCAGGATGCGCGGCTCGTAACCGATGGTCGTGTCGATGTCGTACCCGGGGTACGGCGGGAAGTTGCCGTTGCAGTTGTAAAACCACAGTTCGCCGTTGTTCGCGATGTGTTCGTCGTAGTCGCCGCGGCCGGCGTAGTCCATGTCGAACCAGAACCACTTGTCGTACATGGGATTGACCGGGCACCAGATGTCCACGACTTCCTCGGCGCCGGCGTACATCGGGCCGGTGACCAGGACGTGGCCTTCCCACAGGGGCGACGCCTCGTGCAGCAGTGTCGCGTCGTGGATGACGCGGTTCCACGTCTCTTCGCCGCCGTTCAGCCACGGTTCGTCGGTCGAATACGTCCACATGCGGTCCAGCCAGCCCTTATCGTCCAGGTGTTCGACGTAAGCCTTTGCCGCCTGCTTGTACTGGTCCTCGGTCCAGGACCCCGTCCCGCCGCCGGGGGAAAACATCCCGCAGTTGAAGCGCGCGATTCCGGCCCCTTCGTCGTCGAAATACGACCCGTCGATCCTGGGCTGCATGAAGGCGTCGTACGCCGTCCAGTCCATCGGCAGCAGTTTGCCGTCGCCGTCGAACTGGAAATTGACCGAACTGGTGGTCGTCGTCACGTCGATGCGGTTTTCGTGAAGGACCTTGTAGTAATTGCGGACGATTTCGTCGTATCCCGGTTCGGTCGCGCCACCGTCGGGGCCGCCGTGGTACGACCTGACGCAGCCTTCGCACAGGCCGTATGCCGTCCCTATGTTTCTTTCGCGCGGCATGTCCAGTTCCCAGACCTGCACAGAAAGCTGGATCCCCCGTTCGGGCTGTCCGTCCGCGGTCACTACGACGCCACCGAAGTAGAGTCCCGGCGGGGCGTCGGCCGGTATGTGCAGATCGACCCAGACGACGGCGATACTGCCGGTGTCATCCAGGAGATCGAAGGGGGCTGCGACCGGCACGGCACCGTCCGCGTACGGGTCGACGAACGGGATCAGCGGATCAGGGTAAAGCCCGGGCTCGCGCAGGTGATTCGGCACGGCCCAGCCGCCGCCGGAAGTTTCCGTGACGTTCAGGAACCACTCGCGGTAGAACGTGAAGGCCGAAGCCGGGATGACGTGACCGTCGTCGTCCTCGAAATCCGCGGCGGCCATGTTGATTCCGGTAATCGGGCCGTCCGTCCTGAGGAGGATCTGGAACGAGACCCATTCGTCGCGCAATCCTTCGATTTCACGCAGTCGTTCAGGCGCGGCGACGTCAGGATCGACGGTGGGCACCACCTTATGCGTCGAAGGCAGGAAACCCGCGGTGAACGACGGGGCCGGTCCTTCCGCGCGTGCGGCCCGGGGCTGCAGGCCAGCCAGGCAGACCAGCACGGCCAGCGAGCAGATCGTCAGGCCGGCTGGACCTTCGGGATGACTTAATCCTCTGATTCTGTTCATGGTTGGCATCGCTCCTTACGGGTGAGTCAGGAACGGCGGAGGTTCACCACGCCGGGCAGGTCATCGGCGTCGGGTCGGCGCGGATTACCCAGGTGGATTCGCCGGTGCGGGCGATCGAGTCGCCGGAAGGCGCGTTCGCGACGTCGACGGCCGCGACGCCACCGTCGGGACCAATCAGGCTGTTTGAATTAATGCCGCCGTAAATGACCGCGTCAACGGGTATCGACGAGGCGGTGACCGACGCCGCCGGGATGTCGAACAGGCCGACGCCGTCCGCTGCCTCGGACGCGGTGCCCGAGTTCTGGATGTCCGGGGTGAAATCAAGGACCAGGTCGTACGTCGGATTCCCGTTTTCGGCGCTGGCCAGGGGGCCGCCGATTACTATGCATCCACCGGCGGGGAGGCTGCCGGAAAGGTCCCACTTGCCGATTGCCCAGGATGTTCCGCCGTTGGCAAGGCTCCAGCCGGTGAGGTCCTGTGCAGCGGCGCCAGCGTTGTACAGCTTGACCCACTCGTATCCCGAATCGGTTCCGCCCGGGTTATAGAAGACTTCCGCGATCAGTACGTTCGGGACAAGCGGGACGTCGGTGACTTCGACCAGGAATTCCGCACCGGACGTTCCAAAGCCCAGGTAAACCATGCTGCTTCCCGTCGCCAGGCCGGTGACGTCGAATGATACCGACACCGAACCGGGTGTCACGGGAGCCATGGTCGGGGCGGATATCTTTGTGTCGTCCTCGAGCAGTATCGTTACCTCCGTGTCCGCGGCGAACACGGGCACGTCGAAGAAGACCTCAATCGTCTTCGTGGTGCCGGCAGCCAGGGAAATCGGCGTTTGCGGTGCGATGTCCATGATGACCGGGTTGTACGTGGCGGGAACCAGCGTCAGCACGTTGCAGACGCTTGTGTCGCCATAATGGGCGCACAGGTCGACCGGGGTCACTGCCGATTCGACCGACAGGCCGGTGAACAGCACTTCGGCCGCGTTGGAGCCCTCGGTAATCACGACAGGATCAGCGCTGACCAGGCCGCCGGCATCGGTCGTGAAAGTGACTTCGGCCGCTTCGCCCGCCAGCAACGAGCGGTTCATGACGACGTGTACGGTCGGAACGGCCGGGGCGCCGGCGAGTTCCCATTCGAACCAGGATTCATCGGTGGACAGCATCTTCAGCGCCAGTTCGGGCGTGATGGCGATGACGTCCATCGCGTCGCGCGGCTCGATCTTGAAGTTGTCGTTCGCAAGACGCAGAACGCCGACGATCGATTCAAACTGATCGTTCACGACCGGGAACGGCGTGACCAGGTACATGAAGTCATTGACGCGCACGCCGTTGTCGACCACGAATTCGTTGATCGGCGCGCTGTCGCCGCCACCGACCGTCGGCGCGGTGTTCGTGACCGTCACATCCTGGACCTCGACCAGGGCGCCTTCCAGTGAGGCGGCCCGGGATCCGCCCGTCATGACTTCAGTCGGCAGGACCAGTTCGGGGTCGGGCAGCAGAGCGGTTCCGGACGCGGTGAAACCGGTGATGCCGGTCATTTCCAGTTGTCCCCAGTACAGCGTGACGGTTCCCGTGAACGAAACGACGCTGCCGACCGTCGGAATCGGCGTGAAGCCCTTCGCGTACACGTAGACCGCAGAATTGTCGGTTCCCGCGTAGTAGTCGGCCGACGGATCGACCTGGACGAAGAATCCGGTCAGCGTGGTCCCCGTCTTCGCGACAGCCGTCACGATGACGTCCGAAAGCGCGACCCTGTTGCCCACCGCGACCACGCCGTTCTTTACGTCGTAAATGGTCGCGGGGCAGGCATCGGTACCGGGATTGTAGTCTTCGGGGCACTCGTCGCAGGCGTCACCCTTTTCGTCTTCATCAAAGTCGGTCTGCGGGTCGTTGAAGTCACGGGGACAATTGTCCAGGTCGTTCGGGTACCCGTCGCCGTCGACGTCATCCGGGTCGAAACCGGTGCATTCGGTGGTGTCGGGATCGAACGGGCAGGTGTCGCAGACGTCGCCTTCACCGTCCGCGTCCGCGTCGGGCTGGACGTCGTTATCCATCGGCCTTGCAGGGTTGAATATCAGCGGACAGTTGTCGTCAACGTCAGCGACGCCGTCCCCGTCGTCGTCGGTCGCGGTCACGCCGTCATATTCGCCGGGCCTGGAAGGCTCGCAGCTCGGCTCGCTGGCGGGAACCCCGCAGAAGAACAGGTCATACCAGCCGGACGCCTGTGTCTGCATCGTGGCAAGTGCAACGCCGGTTTCGCGCTTGGCGCAGACCTTCTTGGCGACTCCGCAGACCGAAAGTGCTTCGCAGCCGGCGTCGCCCGGCAGGAGGGCGTCGACAAGGTTGGTTTCGCCGTAAAGTGGAATGCCGGACCGCATGGTAAGCAGCACGTCGCCGGGGTTGCCGTCGATGAGGGCGCGTTCATCCGGATTGGTCGCGGTCGAGAAAATGGCGATGTCGGCGACCAGTCCCGGCTTCAGCAGGCCGATTTTGTCGTCGATGTTGAAGACGCGGGCGTTCCCGGCCGTGGCCAGTTCGACGATCCTGCGGTCGCTGAAGTAATTGTTGAAGTGATTCCTGTTCAGGTAGTCGACGCAGTTCATTTCGCGAAGCATGTTCATGGAACCGGACGCGGTCCAGTCCGGGCCCAGTCCGATGTCCACGCCAAGCTTGTCGTAAAGCGTGATTGACGCGGTGTTGCCGTACAGGTCGATGTTCGTCCTGACCGACCAGATGAGTCCGGTGCCATCGACAGCCATCTGGGCGATGTCCGCTGCCGTAAGGCCGATGCCGTGGATGATGCCGGAATTTTCACGGACCAGATCCTGTCCGCCGCCGTCGGTGCTGGACAGGCACTGGAATTCATTATTCGCGGCGGCGTTGATGCCTTCCGAAATGTGGGGCACATAGGCCTTGAAGCCGGAAACGCTGGACCACTGTGTGATCCCCGGATAGCCGCAGCCCGAAGTCAGCATCACCCCGGTGTTGTCATCAAGTGGGAACGTGTCGTACTTCGCCTCGTAACTTTCGGGAATGTCGATCAGTTCCTGGTCGAGGTTGCGCAGCAGGCCGGTGCCGTGTCCCGATCCGAACATGGCAGTCGCGCCGCCGACGACGTGACGCAGTTCGGACCATTCTTCGGCGCCGGTGGTCTGCGGAACCGAAATCTTCGGCTTGCCGGCGACGTCACCGGTGCGCCATTCATGCCTGTGGTCGTACTTGACAGTGTGCGCCTTCGGCGAGTTGCCGTCATACGTGACGTGGTCGTGTCCGTTGATCAGGCCGGGGGTAATCAGAGCTTCCGGGCAGGCGATGACGGTCGCGCCGTCGTAACCGGTCGTGCCGCTGCAATCGCAGTCGGCGCAGGCGATGAATCCGGTCGGGTCGATCAGAACCATCGCGTTGCGCAGTATGTTGTCGGGACCGAAAACATCGCCGCGCAGCAGCAGGTAATTCGACCCCGCCGTCACGGAACATGACCCCGACGAAGGTTCCGGGATGACCGGGTTGTCGCATTCGGTCGGCGGAACGTATGTATCGCCGCCTTCGTCACCCTGAATCGTGTCGTCGGGCTGGTCCACGTCGGGCTGATCGACATCGGGATCGTCGGTGTCAGGGAAGTCGATGTCCAGGCCGTTGATGTCGATCCCGGCCAGATCCATGCCGGTCAGATCGGTGCCCATGATGTCGAATCCTTCAACATCGGTGCCGGAAAGGTCCGTGCCTGCCAGATCGGTCCCGGCCAGATCGGTCCCGGCCAGATCGGTCCCGGCCAGATCGGTGCCGATGGTGTCGCGGCCGATAATCCCGTCGGTTCCCGCCAGGTCGGTGCCGGAAGAATCGTTCAGGAAGCCGTCTTCGTATGCGTCTTCCAGGGCGTCAATGCCGTCCTGCCGGCCGGAACAGCCGGCGGCCAGTGCCAGCGCCAACAACATGATTACCAGGCTGAATCTTTTCTTCACGGCGACCTCCACAATCGTCAGGAACCGCGGGTGCGGTCCGATCGAGGTTACCACCGTTGCGGTTATCGCGCGCGTGGAAAAACGGTGGGCGGTCCATATGGAATTCGTAGTGTGCAAGGTTTGAGCGAAGCGAAAACCGTCCAAGGTAAGACCGGGGCTGCAAGCCCCGGGTTTGAACGTCCCTCGCTCCGCTCGGGCCTCGGAGATTGATGGGACGATTGTTCCCGGGGCCGTTGGCCCCGGTCTGACGGTGTGTGGTCCTCGCACGGCTCGGACCTGTCCCTGTTCCTGTCCCTGTTCCTGTCCCCGTTCCTGTTCCTGTTCCCGTCCCTGCCCCTTACACCGCCATTTCCCCATCACGTCTGCGATTTTTGACCATGTACTTGATCCCTGAATTTTAAACCGTAAAATCACGGCCGTGACTCCGGTTCCTTCTCATGCGGTACGTTGGTTAATTCGAATTCGGAGCGTCATGAAAGCATCGTTCTTCCTCCTCCTGGGCGTCCTGATCCTTCTGCCATCCACGGCGCTGGCCTTCGGGCCGGTCGCCCACGTTGACATGGCGCTGGAAATCCTTTCTTCGGCCGGACTGGTCGGAACCGCGGTCGCCAGCCTTATTTCCAGGTACCGCCGCCAGTTCATCCTGGGGACGCTCGATCCCGACAGGACCCTTGCCAAGAATCTGGCGCCGTACGAAGAACACTCCCATAACTGGGACCTGGCCCTGTCCGAATACGACGCCGCCGACAACGACGAAGAACGCGCCAGATGCCTTGGTCGAATCTGCCACCTCGCGGCCGATACCGTCGCGCATAACTACTATGTGCCTGGAAAGATTGTTGATTCGTTCAGTTCAAGGGGCGCCGGCCACTTCTTCTGGGAAGTCCGCTTCGATTCCCGTCTGCGTGATCTGCGCGGTCTGCCGAACCTTGACGACTTCGCTTACGAAGATTTGAAGTTCAATAACCGCCACGAAATCCGTTATCTGAAGAACATCATCAGGCCGACCGTCGGGACCCGCGGAATCAACGCGATGGTCACCGGGCTGACCATGTCCATCCAGAAGGCCGGTGCCTACACGGTCGCGACCCGCACCATCGACAGGTTCTCGGTCAGCGAGCTTTCGGATCAGGAAGTCATGGAAGTGCGGTCCATGGCCCTGCAGGCACAGATCGCGGCGCTTCGCGACATTTCGGGCCGCACCGCGCAGGTGTTTCAACTGGATCCTCGCGGCATTTCCTGCCTTGACGGCTCCATCGATGCCAGGAAGGTACTCCGGAAAAACGGCGGGGCGGGGCAGGGCATCATGGTCGGCAAGCGTCTCCGCGGTCACGAGTTCTTCCGCAAGCTGGTCGTTTCCCGGCATCCGGGGTAGAATTTTCCCGGTCTTTCAGGCAGTCCCCGATTTTGAAATCCGTCGTATTCAGTCCGGTATCCCTGTCGATGGCGTGCAGTTCGCTGGGTTATGGCGCGGCCTTCAACGGCCTCGCCACGGGCGACATGGCATGGCTTCCGACGGATTCGACCAACCCTTCCATCGAGGGCGTCGGCCGGTCGCTTTACGGATATGACGTCATCTTCGTGTCGTGTGCCTGGGAACTTGAAGTGCCCCGACTGGTGGCGGCGCTGCGGTCATCGGGTATTGAACCGTTCGCCGCGTGGCGTCCGCCCACGCAGCCCCTCCTGGTCGGAGGCGGCCCGCTGACGCTGTCGAATCCCGACCTGCTCGGCGCGGTCTGTGACGCGGTCTTCATCGGCGAAGCCGACCATTCCTTCGAACCGATTCGTGTCGCCCTGGAAGAAGCGTCTTCACGTGACGACGCCCTGGCACGGCTCGCTGCTGTTCCCGGCATCTGGATTCCATCTTCCGGTCTCGATACTCCGACGCCGATCACCGTCCGCCTGCCGGCCGTTCCGCTTCACTCCGCGTTTCCCGGCCGTACCAACGAATTTTCGGACGCGTTCATCGTCGAGGTGGGCAGGGGCTGTCCGCGAGGGTGCCGTTTCTGTGTCGCCTTCGGCGGCAGGCACGCGTCTTTCTACAGCGCGGAATCGATTCTTTCCGTGGTGCCTGATGGAACTGCCCGCGTCGGCCTGCTTGGCGCCGCTGTTTCCGACCATCCGCACCTGAAGGACATCGTGTCCTCGCTGGCCCGGCGCGGGATCGGCGCCACGCTTGGCTCGTTGCGGGCCGATCGCATGGACCCGGAACTTGTCGCCATGCTGGTCGCCGGGGGCCTGAAGACATTGACCGTCGCCGCCGACGGCAGCTCGCAGCGGATGCGCGACGCCATCGCGAAAGGCATCACCGCCAGTCACCTGCGCAACGCCGCCGCCATCGCCGCGGGGGCGGGAATCAGGCGCCTGCGCGTTTACGTCATGATCGGGCTTCCGGGCGAAACACCCGAAGACATCGCCGAATTCGCGGCCCTGATGAACGAACTGGCCGGGGATGTCCACGTGATTGTTTCGGTGTCGCCCTTTGTCCCCAAGCGGTTCACGCCACTTGACGGGCTTCCGTTCGCCGGTGTCGCCGGCATACGCCGCGGGGTCGCCAGGCTCGGGGCCATGCTGGACAAGCGCATTGAAATGCGGGCCGGATCCGCGAAGCAGGCTGAAACCGAATACATGTTGTCCGTGGTGCGCCTGCCCGACGCGGAAAAGGTTCTGCGGGCCCTGGTCAGTCGATGAATTCGCCGCCGCGCTGTTCAAGGCATTCGGGAACGGGCTCACCGTATTCGTCAAACAGGTTCATGATTTCGTTGACCAGCGTCAGTTCGATTTCGTGTCTCAGTTCGTCCGCGTCCCTGGCCAGTCTTTCGATGTTCAGCCTGTAAAGCGCGATCGTCGCCGGAGGTTCGATTTCGGTGAAAACGCCGTCCACGCTCAGGGGCAGGTCAAGGTACCCGGGGCTCAGCGGCGACAGCCCGGTTTCCGCGAAATCAGTCACGTCGGGCAGATCTTCAACCACAAGGACCACTTCGCCTGGAAGCGCGCATTCCGCTGTGATTTCTTCAAAAACCTTCCACATGACCCTGGCGAAATCGGCGTCGGATTGCGCCCTGAAGGGGCGCTGGAAGTTTTCGGGATCAAGCTTCAGCGCCTGCAGATAGCCGATTTCGGCGCCCATGCGGTCGCCGTCGAATTCAGCAATGATTGCTTTTGTGTAGTGGGCTTCCGCGTTCTTCGGATCCAGGAACATGGCGTGCTGGATGTCGGACCTTGCGGCCGCCAGGTTGCACATGTCGATGCTGCAGCGGGCGCGCGCGGACCAGACCCCGGACCAGGTCGGGTCCAGTTCGATGGCCTGGTCGTAAAGCTCCCAGGCGTGCTCGGGGTCCCCGGCGCGAAGGGTCGCGTCGCCCATCAGCGCGATTACGTCGGGCGAATCGGGGTAAAGCACGTCGAGCCTGTTTAAAAGCATCCACGCTTCCTCGACCTGCCCGCTGTAAACCATTTCCCTGGCGGCTGACAGTTGCGCCGGGAGGCTGTCGTCAAACTCGGCCATTGTTGTCGTATCCCTTCGCGATCACCGGATAATCCGGCTGATTACGTCTTCCACCTCGGCCACGCTGCCGCTGTCCCCGAATATGCGGAAACTGCGCCTGGGCCGTGCCTGGCGGACATATATGTCACTGTACTGTTCGACCGGCAGTATCCGCGTGAATCCACCCGGGGTGACCTGCCTGATTCTGACTGTCGGGCCCTCGCCGCACGAGCGGCCCTTCGAAAAATACCTTGAAAAGGCCAGCATCGAATCAAGGACGATGCTTGAAGCGGGCAGGGCGGCTTCGATTCGGTCCTGCATGGCCGCGGCCCTGTCGGCTTCGTCCCCCCACACTTCAAAGACCATGCGCGGGATGTCGTGCGTGCATATCATGCGCGCATCGCGGTTATCCGACGCACGTAGTTCGTTCATGAGCCACGCGTCGTCGAATTCCGGGAACCTGGACAGGTCGTCCGACATCTTCAGCCCGGTCGCGTCGAGGAACCGCCCCAGAAGCCTGTTGTAAATCTGGGTCCTCGGATGGCTGTAAACCATCAGGTACATGTGATGCCGGGACAGTAGGAAATCCTCCAGCGTGAAGACCGCGTTGCTTTCCAGCGTCAGGAGCGCCTGTCCGTCTTCAAAGGTGGCCCCCATGTGGGACAGAAGCCAGTCCTTTTCGAAGCGGCCGTACGTTACCCCGGTGAAGTATGAATCCCGCAGCAGGTAGTCCATCCGGTCGACGTCCAGTTCGCCCGACACCATCTGGCGGAACAGGGGAAGCGTGTCCAGGCTTCCGAAAGTGAACGGCGCGTTGTGGGCGATGCTCGATGCAGGGCTCAGGACGGCTTCGACATGTTCCGGCAGTATTCCGAAGTCCCGGAATTCACTGGCGATAACGTCGTGCATGTCGCTGCGGCGCAGCAGTATCCGCGTCATCGTTTCGTGGTCGATTCGCGTTTCGCCGCCGGGGCCCGCCCCGGTCATGCAGGCGAGATCGGGCAGCAGCCGTTCGCCCGTGTGCGACATCGGCGGGTGCCCCAGGTCGTGAAGAAGACCCGCCAGCCTGATGGTCTGGCGCAGCCTGCCAAGATCCGAAGCGGGCACGACCGCGGCCAGGTCGCGTGCAACCATGTCGAATGCCAGGCCCGCCAGGTGCATGGTGCCCAGGCTGTGGAGGTAGCGGGAATGACTGGCGCCGGGGAACGTGTATTCGGAAAAATCGAGCTGCCTTATACCACGGAGCCTGGTGAACAGCGGATGCAGGATCACCTGCATCTCCGGGGCGGAGACGGTTATCGGTCCATGTATCGGATCACGGATTTCCATTGATAACAAACCACCCAGGGGGAACGGCGAATGTAATTCTCCGAACGGCGAATGTAACTCGCCGCTACAAGGAACCGAAGCGGATCATTCGGCCCGGAAGGTCACCCGGCCGTGCCTGAAGGTCATGACGGGTCGCCCGACCAGAACGGCGCGGTCGAACGGGGTGTTGCAGCCGCAGGTGACCATGTCGGGGGCAGAAACCGTCCATCTGGACCCGCGATCGAGCAGGACCATGTCGGCGGGCATCCCGGCACAGATCACGCCACCCTCGAGCCCGAGAAGCCTGCGCGGCGCCGCCGCGAGCGACCGCACCACCGTGTCGAACTTGAGTTCGCCGCTGGTCACAAGCGTGTTCAGCACGGAGAACGTAAGTTCAATCGATGCCGCGCCAGTCGTGGCGAGATCGAATTCAACTTCCTTTTCTTCGATGACGTGCGGGTCGTGGTCGGACACGACGATGTCGATGATTCCTTCCTCGAGCGCAGCCAGGAGCGCCTTGCGGTCGGATTCGGCGCGAAGCGGGGGCCAGACCTTCGTCATGGCGTCGTATCCGGCGTTGGCGTCTTCGTTCAGGGCGAGGTTGTGGATCGATACCGATGCAGTCACGGGAACCCCGCGGGCCTTGGCGTCGCTGATCAGCCTGACGGCCGATGCGCTGCTGATCTTGGCAAGGTGCGTGGGCGTGCCAGTCAGTTCGGCAAGCGCGATGTGTCGCGCCACCGCGATTTCTTCCGCGGCGACCGGGCTGGACTTGAGCCCGCGCGACGTCGACATGAAGCCTTCGTGAGCCGGACCTTCGGCAAGCGACGGATCCTCGTTCGTAAGCATCACGACCAGCCCGAAGTTCCCGGCGTATTCCATGGCGCGCCGCAGGAAGCCGGTGCGCTTGACGAAGACGTTGCCTTCACCGACCAGCCTGGCGCCGGCTGCTGCCATTTCGCCGATTTCGGCCATTGTCTGGCCTTCCATACCCATCGAAAGGGCCCCGGTCGGGTACACATCCACGATGTCCGCGAAAACGCCGCGTTCAAGAAGGAACCGGACGGTATCGCTGCGCTGGATTTTGGGATCGGTGTCCGGACGCAGGCAGACGGCCGTGTAACCGCCGGCCGCCGCGGCGCTTGAGCCGGAGGCGATCGTTTCGCGGTACTCGAAGCCTGGTTCGCAGAAGTTGGCGAACATGTCGACAAACGACGGAACCAGCGTCATGCCTTTTCCGTCGATGATGGTGGTGCCGGAAGCCGCGGCAGGGGCAGCCCCTTCGCCGACGGACGTAACGACGCCATTATCAAATTCCACCCAGCCCTTGATGACGGCTTTGCCACAGGCGCCATCGGATGCGCCGGCCACGACCGGGTTGCAGATTTCGCAGTTGATGATTCGCGTAAGCATTTCGGTCTCTTACTCCTCTGAAACACCGAGGTGCCGGGCAACCAGGAAAAGGACCGCCATCCGGACGGCCACGCCGTTTTCGACCTGTTCCAGGATCACGGACTGGCTGGAATCCGCCACGTCTGGGGTGATTTCCACGCCGCGGTTCATCGGGCCGGGATGCATGACAAGGGCGCCAGGCTTCGCCAGCTTAAGTTTCTGTGAATCCAGGCCGAAAACCCTGGCGTATTCGCGGTCCGACGGGAACAGGTCCTTGCCCATGCGTTCCTTCTGGATACGCAGCATCATCACGACGTCGGCGCCTTCGATGGCGGGTTCTATCCGGTCATAAACCTTCACGCCGGGGAACCGTTCCACCATCGGGGGAAGCATCGTGCGCGGACCGGCAAGCCTGACGTTCGCGCCCATCGTCGTCAGCCCGTGAATGTTCGAGCGGGCGACGCGGCTGTGCGATATGTCGCCGACGATGGCCACTTCAAGCCCTTCAAGCCTGCCGAGACGTTCACGCATCGTGTACATGTCCAGCAGCGCCTGGGTGGGATGCGCATGGCCGCCGTCACCGGCGTTGACGATGCCGGCGGGGATTCGTTCCGAAAGGAACTTCGCGGCGCCGGGGGCGAAATGCCGCATCACGATGATGTCCGGCTGCATCGCCATCAGGTTCTTGGCCGTATCCAGCAGGGTTTCGCCCTTTGACAGCGAGGATGTCGAGGCCGAGAAGTTAAGCGTGTCGGCAGACAGGCGCTTTGCCGCGACTTCAAAGGAAATGCGCGTCCGGGTCGAGTTTTCGATGAAGAACAGCACGACCGTGACACCGCGGAGCGGCGGTACCTTCTTGATGCGGCGGCGGGAAACTTCCTTGAATTCGACCGCGTGATCCAGGATCGACGCGATGGTTTCCCTGGAAAGACCTTCAAGACCCAGGAGATGATTCAGTTTGTCCATCGAAGCTATCTCTCGTAAACGACCACGCGATCGCGGTCGAAGCCCATTTCAACCAGTTCCACCTTGACCGATTCGTTCTGATCCGTGTTGATGGCCCTGCCCACAAAGTCGGCGTGGATCGGGTATTCGCGCAGTCCCCGGTCGACAAGAACCGCGAGCCTGATCCTGCGGGGCCGGCCGAAATCGACCAGTGCGTCCAGCGCGGCCCGGATGGTGCGGCCGGTGTACAGCACGTCGTCGACAAGGATGACGTTCCGACCGGTCAGATCGAAACGGATGTCGGTGTTGCGCACGACCGGCTGCTGCAGACCCATGAAGATGTCGTCGCGGTAAAGCGTTATGTCCAGAAGACCGAAATCCGGCTTCGGGAAACCGACGGCCTCCATGGCCTTGACCAGCCTGTCCGCGAGATGGACGCCACCGGTCTGGATTCCGATGATGCAGAGCTGGTCGTCGTCCGACATGGCCCGGATTCTGGCGGCCAGATCGGTAATCGCAAGTTCGACGGCACGCGCGTCCATGACCACGCGCTTTTCGATTTTTTCCTTCACGATGCGCCTCAGTCAGAAATCGTCGGTAGTGTAATCGGAAAAATGCCGGCCGTGTAGCCGCGAATTACAGTCGCCGTGTGGAACCGGCCGTTTTTATCCGCCCGAACAACGCGAGCCGACTGCAAACGCGACGATGAAAGCGAGCAGGACCCCGCCGATAATCCAGGGAAGCAATCGAGCCACGCCTTTCCGGGCGACGGGGCCTGTCGGCCTTATCTGCGCCGGCTGGCCCAGTTCGATAATTTCGCCGGAATCGAAGTCCAGGTCGACAGCGGCGTTCGCGCGTTCGGATTCGATCGATACAACGATGACCGATCGTCCGGCCGAAATCCTGTCGCCGTCGTGCAGGACGCACAAAGCGCCCACTTCGCCGCCGGGCTGACCGTTGATGGCCGTTCCGCTGCTGGACCCGGCGTCCGTCAGTTCCCAGCGTCCGCGGACGAACGCAAGGCTGAAATGCAGCCTGGACACCGTGGGGTCGTCAACCCGGAAGCTGCATTCAATCGATCGTCCGACCATGATTGAAGGCTGGTCGAAAAGCCGGGCAGCGCCTGTCGCGGGGCCCGACACCACCTTCAGTTCGATCGGCCTGACTTCAACTGTTTCCCCGGGGGCAACGATCTGATCCATGACGAATACCGGTCTGGGACAGGGCAATCATACTCCTGAATCAAGCGCATGGAACCGGGTAGACCTTGAAAGCTTGAAAATCGGTGGAGGGGAGCCGGGTGATCAGAATTCCTGGACGGCGCGCAGTTCCTGGAGCATCTCTTCTTCGCTTGACTGCAGGGACATCGCGATCGGCGGGAAGCCGGGCTCTTCAATCCTGACTTCCGCCCCGGAGATCGACACCACCTTGCCGTTACGGTTGCCGATGGGATCCCCGATCTTGATGATGTAGGCCTTGCCCTGGGGGTCAAGAACCTGCGCCTTGGGGGTCGCGGTACCGCTCATGATCAGGACCAGCTTGTACGACTCGGTGTCGTAGATCTGCAGCGGAGTCAGTGGCGCCTGTTCTTCATCCGCGACTTCCTCTTCAATTTCGACGGCGGGCGTGAAAGAGGCGAGGTTCGACCGGAACACGTTCGTCTGTGTTTCAACCGGCGAGCCCTTGTACGCGAAGAAGAAAGGCTGCAGGGCCTTGAACTTGTCGCCCACATCCGTCTTCACCACGGCGGCCGGCGCCGGCGGCGCGACAGGACGGGCAGGGACGGGGGCAGGGGACAGCAGCGCTTCCGAATCAACGCCGGCCCCGCATGCCATGAATGAAACGCCGATAAAAACTGTCATCAGTACGTTACGTTTCACTCGAAACCTCGCTATTTTGCGCCTGGCGCCCTGGCGGTTGTGTCAACGTAAGCGACTGCCGTGAAGTTGACCTTCATGAGCCGCCGCCTGGCGATGTCGTCGAAGAGCGCCACGCTCTTTGCGTACTTTTCATTCGGGGTCAGTCCCCGCGCCGCTTCCCGTTCCAGCAGAACTCGCAGCCTTCCGACGTCCCCGGCGGTCTTCTGGAGCTGGTCCGACGGAGCCGCGTGAATCTTCAGTTCCTTCGCGTTTATGATTCGCTTGGCCGTTCCGGAAAGTCCAGCCAGGAAGGAAACGGTGGCCTGGTACGTGCCGACCATCTCGACGTCAAACGCGATCCCGCGGTAACCCGGGCCTTCCTCGATCGCCTTGCCCTGGTCCAGTATGGTCATGGACAGATCGGCGTCGTCGGCCTGCTTCTTCAGCGATTCAATCAGCGCGGGAATCTCGTCGCGGGGCGGAAGCATCTTCCGATAGGCTTCTTCCAGCTTCTTGTACGCGATCTGTTCCTTTTCCAGGTTGGCCATGAATTCCGGCGTGTCGTAGGTACGCAGCGTGGCGTATTCCTTCATGCTGTATTCGTATTTGACGACTTCGGCGCTGATGGCTGCCTTGCCCGGGACAATCAGGAAATAGTATCCGGCGCCACCAGCCGCGGCGGCCACGATGGCGACGATCAACAGACGCTGTACCAGCGGAAGTTTCATGAATTTGTTCATTTCTTTGCTTCCTCCGCCCCGGACGGGGGAACAGCGGCAGTTGTTGCCGGAGCGGCCGGCGCGTTCGGCTGACCCTGGGCCACTGCTTCGGCCGGCTTGCCGGCGGGCTCGTTCGCTGCCGGTTCGGCGACCGGTGTGGCGGCCTTCACGGCTTCGGCCTCGGCGGCTTTCCACGCATTGGCCACGGCGACATAGGAGATGCTGGCGGTGACCTGGAAATCGATGTATTTGATGTTCAGTTCTTCATGGACCTTGCGACGCTGCGACGGCGAACCAAGGCCGATGAAGATGTCGGAGGATTCAATGCGCCGGTAGAATTCGGCGACGTCCTGATGGTCGAGGGCCTCGCCCTTGAGTTCGACCCGCGTGCCTTTCCCGTCCTGGCCGTTCTTGACCTCGATCGATTTCAGCCAGACCCGGTGGGTGTCCCACTTCGGGTTCCACCCGGCGATTTCCTGGGCCTTGGCCTCTTCCTGGTGCATCGGGTCGTCATCGATCCGGGTCAGCGCGTACGAAAGGTACTGCAACGCCATTGCCGGCCCGATCTGGTCAGCCTGCAGCGATTCGAAGACCTTGGTCTGCGCGTCGATTGCGTTCTTCTTTCCCTGCCACTGTTCCCAGGACTGCTTCACGCGCTTGAGGCCGTCGACCTTGTCGGCCGCCTCGACCGCCTTCTTCTTCGCCTCGACAAGCTGGTCGGCCTGCTGCTGATGCCAGAGATACAGACCGCCGAAGACGATGGCAATAAAACCCAGATACGCGATGAACTGGGCGCCGCCGGCCGTCTTTCTCGGTTTTGCCTTGCCACCAAGTAGGTTTATGCGAATCATTCCGAATCCCCGGCCCGCCTTAAAGCAAGACCAACGCTTACGCCCGCAACGGGTGCAGCTCTCTGAAGAAGGTCGATATCGAACTTCCTTGCGTCAACCGATATGTTCCGGAACGGGTTGACCAGTTCAACGGGAACCTCGATCTTGCGTTCAAGAGCCCTGATAAGTGATGGAAGCTGGGCCGAGCCGCCCGTGAGGTACAGTTTGCTGATCACGGAATTGACCGACGTCGCGATGTAGAAATCAAGGCTGCGCTGGATTTCGGTCACGATCGAGTCGCAGACCTTTTCGGCGAGCTTGTTGACGTCACGCGCGATCGTCGAGGAGGACAGCGAAGACTCGGCGCCGGTCTTGAATGCCTCCGCCTCTTCCCAGGAAACGTTGAACTGCCGCTGAATTTCGGCGGTAAGTCTTGAGCCGCCCAGTGAAATGTCGCGGGTGAAGGATATCGTGCCGCCCGTGAAGACACCGACGTTAATCTGGTTGGCACCGATATTCAGCAGGGCGACGCTCTGGTCGGCGGGCACGTTGTAATTGGCTTCGAACATGTTCAGCGCCGCGAAAATGGCGACGTCGACGATTTCGGTCGTCAGGCCGGCTTCAGCCGCCACGGAGACGTACTCGTTCACGACGTCTTTCTTGGCAGCGACCATCATCACGTCCATCTGGCCCTGTCCGGCCTTGGAATTAATGATCTGCGCGTCGACGTTAACGTCCTTGATGTCGAACGGTATGTACTGTTCCGCTTCCCAGACGATCGTGTCCGCAAGTTCCTCGCGGGTCATTTCCGGCAGGGACAGCCGCTTGATAATCAGTGACGATCCAGACACGGCGATCGCGCAGGATCCTCCCTTGATTCCGGCTTCGCGCATCAGTTCGCGCAGACGCTCGATGACCACGGAAAAATTCATGATTCTTCCGTCGACGATGGCGTCCGGGGGCAGATGTCCAAGGCTGAATGCCTGCAGGGCCCATGACCCCGAGGATTGCTTCAGTCTGACGAGTTTGATGGCGCTCGAACCGATGTCGAGACCCACCAGACTTCCATGCTGGCCAAACAAACCCATGCTTTTGTCCAGTTACGGCCTGCACGAATCTTCAGTTGGATTTCGGGATGTGTCAAGAAAACAGCCGGTGCGGCGACGTCGATGTTGCCAGCTTCCGTGCGGTATTTTTCGAATGATTCCGCATTCCGGATGTGGTAGCATTTCGTGCGTCCTTATGTTTCCCGTCGTTTGGTGTCCTCCTGGAGGTTGGCGATGCGCAGATTCTGCATGTTTACTGGTTTGCTTCTGGTAATTGCAGCCGTCGGATGCGGCGGTGACACACCACCTTTCGACACCGGGAACGATCTCGGCGTGCCCGACGTCCAGACGGACGATGGCGCCCCTGACGTCACTGACAACGGCCAGCCCGACGAAGGCCCCGTGGACACCGGACGGACCGATGTGGTCGACGTCGTGGAAGACACCGGGCCCATGCCTTGCGTGAAGAATTCCGACTGTGTCGACGCGCCGCTGTCCCCCGGCGAATGCCAGAAGAAGGTCTGCGACCTCGACACCAACTTCTGCGTGCTTGGCTGGGATTCCGACTGCTGCATGGCCGCCACATGGTTCTTCGATGATTTCGAAGGCGGAATCGGGAGCTGGACGCTTGTCGACCCGAAACCCAATGATCGCGTCAGTTGGACCGCCTCGCAGAAGCGCAGGGCATTCGGTGTCCAGTCGGCGTATTTCGGCAACACCACCTGCTATACATATTACTCGGGTGCGATGAACGGCGACTGCGACCCGGTCGATATCAACCAGGCCGATTCAGCTTCGGTCCGGGCCTCCATCACGTCACCGTACTTTGAACTGCCGGCCATCAGCGCGGCCACTTCGACTTTTGTCGTATCGGCTTACCTGTGGGTCGAATCCGAACCGATGATTCCGGAGCTTCCGGCCGACGTTCAGCTGGACCAGTTCAGGGTCATGGTCGTGACAAAGACGGGCGATGTCGAATCGGTCGACAACGTCGTTGCCTCGACCGCCGAGGTGATTGACAAGAACACGAAGGGACAGTTCATTTTTGTCAGCGCCGTCATCACCCAGTACGTCGGCAAGGAAATCGCGATTCGCCTGCTGTTCGACAGCATCGACGGCACCAACAACCTGTACGAAGGCGTTTTCGTCGACGACGTCAAGGTTTTCTCCCTGTGCGATCCGCAGTGCGATTCCGGCACCGAATGTGAATCGGACGACGTTGAATGCACGGACGATTCGTGCCAGGCGTTCCTGAACAGGACGAACGGGAAAGGCAGTTGTTCATTCCCGCTGCTTCCGACCTGTGTGGAACCCCAGTGCACCGAAGCCACCGTCGCCACCAAATGTCCCTCGGACGATCCCTGCGTCGTCGCGTCGTGCGTGGAAGGCGCCTGTGTTTACGAAGACCTGCCGGACGATCAGTGCTGCCGCACCCGCGACGCTCTGACGGCCGGTTTTGAAGCCGGCAGTCTGGATGGTTTCGAAGTGTGGTCGTACCTGGGCGAAGAACAGGTGAAATGGCGGGCATCCAGCTTCAGGTCATCCGATGGATCGTGGGCGCTGTACTACGGCGATCCCGTGGCGCGCACTTACGCCACCGGAACCGATTTCAATTTCGGCGAAGCCACTTCGCCTGAAATCGAATTGCCGGTCGGCGATTACGCTTTCCTGACGTTCGATCTCTGGCTGTCCACCGAGTGGGACGGCACCGAGGCGTCCAAGTACTACAACCCCGGCGAATTCGATTACCTGAGCGTCAACGTGGTCGAGTACAAGGGCCAGCCGACGGAAACGGTCACGGAAGTGTGGTCCGCACACAGCATTCAAAGCACGACCGGCGGTAACTTCATTCCGGTCGGCGTCGACCTGTCCCCCTGGGCGGGCAAGGTCGTGCGGGTCATGTTCAGCTTCGAAACCGGCAGCGGCGACCTGAACGACTTCGAGGGCCCGTACATCGACAACATCAACGTCGTGTCCGACAACTGCACCCAGCGCAACTGTCAGTCCGAGGCGGATTGCGGCATCGACGGCATCTGTCGTGCGGGCGGCTGTATCGACAACCTGTGCAGCGTTTCGATCGTTGGCGCCACGGGCTGCTGCGCGCTGACGCAGGATTGCGACGACGGGGATTCCTGCTCGGCCGACGGTTGCGTGAACAACGTCTGCCTGCACGAACCGATCGAAAAGCCCGGTTGCTGCTATGAAGACGTCCGTGCCGATTACGTGTTCGACATTTTCGGCGACCTTGACGGCTTCGCGGTGGTCAGCAATTCCGTTCCCGGCACCGGTGGCGCGGACGTGCGGTGGGTACTGTCCGAACTCAGGGCACATTCCGGAACGCGTTCGATGTATTTCGGCAATGTCGAAAACGGCAGCTTCGACAACGGCGGCATTGCGCGCGGCACCGCGACTTCCCCGGAATTCACGGTCCCGGCGACGGGTGACTACAAACTGTCGTTCTATGTCTACCTCGACGTGCAGACCGATTCGGCGAAGGACATCTTCAAGGTCGACGTGATGGACGGCCTTACGCCGACAACGGTATTCTCCAAGTCGGCGGTTCCGTCGGCTGTTTACCGCAACTGGTTCCAGGTTTCCGACATTGATCTCGGCGCTTTCTCGGGCAAAAAGGTCAAACTGCGTTTCTCCTTTGATTCCGTTGACAACCTGTTAAATACCAGTGAAGGCGTGTTCGTCGACGACATCCGTGTCCAGAGGGATTGCCCCTAGCCGGCAGGGCCCGCGCCGCGGTGGTGTAATCCACGTCGCCATTGGTTCTGCACGTCAGAATATCTTGCCTTTCGACGTCGACTAATCTAATCTCATCTGCAATATCTATCCTTAGTACTCTGAGGGGATAACACAGACCCGGGAGACCTTAGGTTATGAATAATCGGATTCCAATCTGCGTGTCGCTGGTAATGGTTGCCATGTTCGTCTCGTGCGCCGTGGACGATGGCGTCGGCAACCTCGGGATGACGGTGTCGGCTGCCACCAGCACTTGTTCGGGGTTGCCCGGCACAAGTCCCGTGGACAGCATCGACAGCCTCAGGGTTCAGGTGGGATCGGTTTCTTCGCCCGCCGACGCCCCGGACTATTTTGACGAAGTCGTCCCGATCGTCGAAGGCACCGCCGACATCCAGTCCGTCCCGGCCGGTTCCGACCGCGTCGTCACGGTTCTGGGTTGCAAGGCTGGCCAGGACGAACCCACATGGTACGGCCGGGCCCGCGACGTAACTGTCGTCCAGGGCAGATCCGCCGAACTGGAAATGGTGCTGACCCGCTTCAACGCGTTCACCTGCGTTTCCGAGCAGGGCGGCCAGAAATTCACGCATCGTGCGTTCCCGTCCGCCGTCCTGATGGGCGACGGCCGCGTGTTCGTTTCGGGCGGTTTCACCGGCAAGCGCGATCTTGACGGCGGCGTTTCGTCCTTCGAACTGAATACCCCCTCGAAGGAAGCGTTCGTTTACGACCCGCTCACCGGCGTGTTCGAATACGTTGGCGACATGAATGTTGCCAGGGCCGGGCATTCGACCGTGTACGTCACGCTGGACGGTCGCGACAAGGTCCTGATATTCGGCGGCGCGACCAAGGCCGGCGTCAAGACCGGCGCCACCTTCCCGTTCACGCTGGATTCCGCGGACGCGCTGGATTCGTTCGAAATCTACGACGTCAAGGACAACACTTTCGAAAATCCGACATTCGAAGGCGGCGCGGCCAAGAAGATGCGCATGGGCCGTGCGTTTTTCTCCGCTTCCCGCATGACCGACAACTCGGTCCTGATCACCGGCGGCGGCGAATGGCCGTCGGACGACTCGGATTACCGTTTCGGCGAAATATGGTCGCCCGCGGCTGACGAAGGGCACGGCGGAATGCTGGATCTCGGCGATTCCATGTCGATGAACGCCCAGCACAACGGCGCCGCGGTGGTCAAGCTGGATGAAACCAGCCGCGGGCTGACGCGTTTCCTCATCGTCGGCGGCACGACCAACAGCGAAGCAAACATCGAAATCTTCACGCAGTCGTCCAAGCAGGATGACGGCGTGGGCGGCGCGTTCCGTCCCCGTACCGACGCCGCGTTCCCGCTTGTATATTTCCCGACTGTCGTCCGCATCGCCGACGACGCGACCGACGCGAAGATCCATAAGCGCTTCCTCGTCGTGGGTGGCTCGCGGGTCGTCAAGGGCGTTCTGCAGGCGTCCCCGCTGACCGACAACGGCAAGGCGAAGATGGCCTATGTCCTGAAGGTTTATGACGACGGCATCAATGTCCAGGCGGTTGTCGACAACTGCTCCGGCCGCTTCATGCACGGGGCCGCTGCATCGTTCGATCGCACCGGCGTGGTCGTGTTCGGCGGCTTCACCAGCAACAGCGGCCTGTCGGAAGCGAAGACATGCATGTTCGACGTGGCCACGCTGAAGTTCACGGAAACCCCGGCGTCGGATGAACAGTTCCTTTCGCGCGGTGGTTTCGCGCAGGTCACGATGCCCGACGACACGCTGTTCCTGGCCGGCGGCATGATATCCGCCGACACGCTCGGCGTGGACGGACCCGGCATGACAGAAATCTACACCCCGTCGATTCTTTGGAACGGTGCGGCCTGCAACGGAGGCGAAGAATGAGGATCGATGCATCAAAACATGGATTCCGGATGTCCCTGATCACTCGCTCCCGCAGCCGTCTGAGGTTCGTGGCCGGTGTCGTGGTCGTCGCGTTCCTGAACCTGCAGTTCGGGATTGCCGGCGGACTGCTTGCCAGTTCCGCCAGCGCGCAGGAAAAGGCCGCTCACAGGCTCGCCGTCAAGGTGTATCCCGGCAAGGCTTCTGACGCCGGCCTCGCCAAGGCGGTATACGTCGTTCTTCGTGGCGGCGCCGATCGTCTGGCCGGGCAGGGCTACGCCCGGGCAATCGGCATCCCCACCAAGGCAGCCGTCGCCATCGATGCCGCCTGGGGCCATGTGAACCGTGGCCGGGCCCTGTTGAAGGAAAACAAGCTGGCCGACGCCTACAACGAATTCTCCGCGGCCGAAGCCTCGGCCCGTGCCTACATGGGTTACGCGGATCGCGCCCTTGTCGCGCAGATTTACAAGGGACTGGGCATCGGGTTCGTCGCGGCGTCAAAGCCGCTGCAGGCGAAGCGGGCAATCAAGATTTCCCTGTTCGCTTACCCCAACCAGACCAAGGCCGAGTATTCGTACAGCAAGGAAGTTGAAAACTTCTTCCTGTCCGCCCAGCGTGAAATCGTCGATTCGCCCACCGGCTCGGTGGATATCGAAAGTATCCCGGAAGGCGCGGAAGTGTACGTCGACTTCGAATTTCGTGGTTTTTCGCCCCTGACGATCAAGGATCTGACGGTTGGTGAGCACATCGTGACGTTCGTCGCCGAAGGTCATGAACCGCTGGCCCAGCTTGTCGAAATCACGGGCGGTCCCGGCGAGTTCGCGATGGGCGAACTGATTGAACTGGATAATTCCGCGGCGATCATCAAGGCTTCGAATGAGCTCGGCGCTTCCCTGGCCCTGGCGTCCGGCGCCTCGAAGGCCGGCGCGTACGCGTCGCTGGTTGGCGCGACCGATGTCCTTGCCATCACTTTTGGCGATGCAGGCGACAGCTTCGCGATCGACGGCGTGTTCCTTGCCAACGGCCAGGCGAAGAGGGTCAACTACCAGATTTCCAAGGAAACCGATGTCATGGCCGAAGTCGAGGGTCTTTTCGGGCGCGCCATGAACACGATGCCTCCGCGGCAGACTGTTCTCGGGCCGCTTGAACCCGACATGGTCGTTGTTGAAAAGGCCGTTTCCGAAGAAGAACTGGCCGTCGATGAATCCGGTGAGGACCTTCTGATTGACCCGAACAGTCCGCTGTTCAAGGACGACTCGCAGAAGAAGAAGACCACCGTCGTCGACAAGTGGTGGTTCTGGACCGCGCTCATCGTTGGTCTCGGCGCGGTTGGCGGACTGACATACTGGGGCGTGACGGCCGGGTCGGATGGCGGAAATTCCGCCGGTACCGGTGGCATTCACATCAACCTTGGTGGTGTGCAGTAGCCGTCGTGTCCGGGTGTCCTGTTCGTCGGTTGCGTTCGGGGGACTATGAACAAGTTGCTGCTGGTATTTGCCGTGGCTGTGTCGGGGCTGTCAATGTCCTGTGCCCAGCCCTGTTCGGATCTGGCCGACAGGATTTGCGTTGCGAACGGGGCAACCTCCGCGCAGTGTCGCGAATCCAGGGATTTCGCCGAACGGGCCGGCCTTACTGAACGCGGGCAGTGCCAGACAGCACTGAAGATTGTTAATTCACTCAAGACCGGCGGTGGGGGCGCGGCGCCGGCAAAGCAGTGATTCCCGGGGGTTTTCGTGGCTGATGACGACGTCGGCACCGCAGTGGCGGAAAAAGCTCCTTCCGGAAGGATGAGGCCCCGCCAGTTCGGCAAGTACACGCTGCTGGAAAAGATCGGCACCGGCGGCATGGCTGAAATCTTCAAGGCCGTGGCCCGCGGCGCCGGTGACTTCCAGAAGGTCCTGGTCGTAAAGCGCATCCTGCTCCGCTATTCGCGCGATCCGTCGTTCGTGAAGATGTTCAAGGACGAGGCGCTGATAACCGCCCCCCTGCAGCACGCCAATATCGTTTCGATTTACGAATTCGACCAGGTTGACGGTCAGTATTACCTCGCGATGGAACTGGTTAACGGACTTGATCTGCAGGCCGTGATGGCCAGGGCGAACAAGATCGGGATAACGGTTCCGGTGCGCGCCGCCATGTATATCGTCGCCGAAGTCTGCAAGGCATTGTGGTACGCGTACAACGCGCGCGACGCGTATGGAAAGGATCTCAAGATCATCCACAGGGATGTGTCGCCGTCCAACATCCTGGTTTCGTTCGACGGTGAAGTTAAGGAGACTGACTTCGGCGTCGCGAAGGCGACCACGTCAAAAGGCGAAACGACACAGAATGGCGTGTTGAAGGGCAAACTCGGCTACATGTCACCGGAAACCGTGCTCGGGCGGGAAGTGGACAACCGGTCCGACCTGTTTTCGCTGGGCATCATCCTGTTTGAACTCCTGACACTCAAGCGCATGTTCCTTGGGAAAACCGACCTGCAGACGCTCATCAACATTCGCGACGCGGATGTGGAAAAGCGCCTTGCGCGTCATCCCGAAATCGAGCCGGGCGTCGCCGATATCATTCGCAAGGCCCTGGCAAGACGGCCCGAGGATCGGTACGGCAGCGCCCAGGAATTCCTGGACGGTATACAGGATTATCTTTTTTCGACCAGGATGCGTGTCAGTCAGGCCGATGTGGTCGCCCTGATGAAGGAACTGTTTTCCGAAAAGGTCGACCGCGAACTGCTTCCGCTGGGCATCGACGACACAACCGGCGTCGGCTCGCGCTCGGACGATCTTGAGTCGATCCGTGATGCTGAAGCACCCGACCAGGCGCGTGAGCCGGAATCATCAGAACCTGTCCAGGTCAGCGATACAGGGTCATCGATTTCCGTGCCGTACGATTCGTCTGATTCGTCATCCGGCCAGTCCGGTTCGTCGGGCAGGACCGAATCGTCCGAACCGTCGTACCGCGAAGTCGAAACGTCCTCCCGCGAAGACAGCTCCAGCGGCGATCTGCCGATTGATGACAGGCCCGGCGAACATCTGCGCGAATCCACGCGGAACACGAAGGTCAAGCCCGAAGTCTCCCTGTTCAGGATCAGGGATGCGGCAGGCAAGGTCTTCGGCCCCATTTCGTTTGAAAACCTGCTTGGCCTGCTCAAGAGCCGCGCGGTCACCGAAGATGAACTTGTTTCGGTCGACGACGCTGACTGGTGCAGGCTTGGCGACCTTTCGATGGTCCAGAACTACCTGAACGAAGTCAGGCCTTCGCTGGATCGCAGCAGGCTGATTTTCGAAGGTAACATCGACCAGCGCTTCGTCGTCCGGATGCTTACGCGCATTTGCCGCAAACAGAACCTGACCGGGCTCCTGGTCCTGAAGAAGGGCGTCAACCAGAAGGAAATCTACTTCGCCGGCGGGCGTCCCAGGATCATCTTTTCGAACCTGAAGGACGAGCTGTTCGGCGAATACCTTGTGCGTCGGAATGTGGTCGCGCCGCAGAACCTCGCGCAGGCCGTCAGCGGAATGTCCGGTGGAAAGCTCGGCGACAGCCTGGTCGCGCATGGCGCCGTCGGGTCCCACGAAATGGCCCTGTTGCTGGCCGAACAGTTCAGGGACAGGTTCCTTCAGATTTTCGAATGGACTGAAGGCTGGTGTGGATTCTTCGACGACGTGAAGATTCCGCAGGGTGTCGTCCAGCAGGACATTGAACCGATGGAGCTGGTGTCGCAGGGCGTGCGGACGAAGGTCGAAGCCAGCATGCTTAATTCCTGGATGTCCGAACACGTCCAGCACCGTTTCCTGTTCTGCAATGATTCCCGCGTCACTGTTGATGAACTGAAGATGATTCCGCGCGAAATGCGGGTCGTCAACCTGATCGGCACCCGTGATTCGATCCGCGCCATCCTGGACGGACTTCCGCAGTCGCCCGAGTGGATCGCGACCGTCAACCGCGTCATTTACCTGCTTCTGGAAACCGGTGTGATTCGCTTCCGCGCCGGTGGAAGATAGGCGGGATCAGGCAAGCTCAAGATATCCGGAACGCGTCAGGTGTGAAATCACCATCAGTATGTGCAGTTCAGGCTCGTCCATCTTGCGGATGAATTCCTTGATCGGGCGGTGACCGTCCGACATGCGGATGATCTTCAGCATCAGGTCGGGGTCGGGGGTCGGTATCCGTACCGTCCTTCGTCCGCGTGAGGGCAGTGTGACGCGGTCCATCGAACCGATGTGATCGCGGTATAGTTTCAGCAGGGTGCTTTCGTTCTTCTTCAGGAAGATGCCGAGTTCGGTTGCGGCGGGCGCGAGCATGTAGACGCGTTCCAGCGAGGCCATCGCGCCCGAATGATCGCCGAGCTGGAACAGGTGGATGATGTCGCTGTACAGAAGCTTTTCGCGTTCCGTCCATTTGGCCGGTTCCGCTTCGCGTGCAGCGGCGGCCGGTTCAGCCACGGGCTCGTCCACCTTCTGGGCGACCGGTTCCGCCGCCGGCGCCGACTGGGCCGATTCAACGGGCTGTGCCGCCTGGCCGCCATCCGTTTCGTCTGGTGGGGTGAACTGAGCAGTCGCAACCGCCGACGCATCGTCGTCCACGTCGCCACCTCCAACCTGGCCGGCATCGGGAGCAGCCGCGTCCGTACCCGAATCGTCGTCCGGAATATCGGTCGCCGACTGGGCCGCGATCATCGCCATGATCGTCGCGTTGATTTCAGTGACTATCCCAGGTTCGGCGCCGTCCGCGGCGGATTCAGCGGCAAGCGTCTTCTGGCGCAGAATCCTGGATTCCTCGGCGGATTCAGGAAGCCGCGAAACGATGCCGGTAATCAATTCAAGTGTCGAATTCATGTTCTGCGACCCTTCCATCCGTATCATCCAGCGCAACAATGCCGGCCATCAGTAAAGCCGGTCTTCAGCTCACGGCGGCCATGCGTTCGGATACTTCGCGAATTTCATCAAAGCGCTGGGCAAATGCCTTCAGGACGTTCGAGTCAAAGTGACAGGCCATTTCAACCGTGACGTACTGGAAAGCAGTTTCGGTATCCATCGCCTGCTTGTAGTGCCGCTTGGTTATCAGCGCGTCATAGACGTCCGCGACTGACACAATCCTGGCCTCGATTGGGATTTCGGACCCCTTCAGGTGGTTCGGATAGCCGGTGCCGTCGATTCGTTCGTGGTGACAGAGTGCGATGTTGCACGCGACCGGATCGGCCTTGGCCGCCTTGAGCATGTCATAGCCCATAATCGTGTGCTTCTTCATTTCTTCGAATTCGATGGGGGTCAGGATGCCCTGTTTCTTCAGGATGTCGTGTGGCACACCGACCTTTCCAAGATCGTGAAGGGGCGCGTAAACGCGGATCTTTTCAATCATCTCCGATCCGACTTCAAGCTGCCGGGCGAGGATGCAGGAATACTCGGCGACCCGCGTCATGTGCTGACCGGTTTCGTGGTCGGAATATTCGGCGGCCTTTTCCAGTGCGGCGACCGTGCAGAACGTGATTTCCATCAGTTCCTTGGTGCGTTCCTGGACCCTCAGTTCAAGGCGGCGTTTTTCGTTTTCGATCCGGCGCCTGTATGCCGAAATGCGCAGAAGAACACGGACCCTGGCGCGAATCGCGATGTCCTGCGACAGCGTGCTGACCACTTCGTCAACGCCGTACTGGAAGGCGCGGACTTCAAGTTCGGGATCCGGTTTTTCAAGATACATCAACACGGGAAGCTGTTGTGTCGCCCGATCGGTGCGTATGCAGCGCAGTATGTTGTAGCTGCCGTTGTTTTCGAGGTTCGACGCAATGATCACCAGATCGGGAGCGGCGGCTGACAGGGCATGTATCGCCGTCGTCATGTCGTCGGCGCATGTGACGTGGTAACCGAACGGGGAAAGAATGCCGCTCAACCGGGAACTTATGGCGCTGCCGGCAATCAGCAGCAACCGGAAGGTTGACAGAACATGGCCCGGCGCCGGGGTCTGCAGGCGAGCCAATTCACTGCTGGGGTTCGAGCCCGGGTCCAAGACTGCACCGTCTGGCACAAACTGACAGCATTGTAGCAGGGAAAATGTGCATTAGTCCAAATTCGTGACTGCACGGAATTTCAAGCGGATCGCAACTACCAGATCGGTCTGACCATTATGGTCGCTTCCCGATCGGGGGCGGTGGAAATTATGTCAATCGGGACGACAAGTTCCGATTCCAGCCGGGCGATGAACGCGCGGCATCCGGCCGGCAGTTCGTCGAGCGACCCGGCCTTGTGAATGTCTTCGGACCAGCCCGGCCATTCTTCATAGACAGGCACGCCATCCATGAAGTGGTCGGCGGTCAGCTCGGTCACGGTTTCCCCGGTCGGGGTCCTGTATGCGACGCACACGGGGAAGGATTTGAAGCCCGACAGTACGTCCATCTTTGTCAGCGCGATCGATGTGACGCCGTTGATGCGAAATGTGTATCGCAGCGCCGGAAGATCAAGGGCGCCGCACCGGCGGGGCCGGCCGGTGGTGGCACCGAATTCGCGGCCCTTTTCCCGCAGCGTCTGTCCGAAAGTGCCGAAGTCTTCGGTGGGGAAGGGGCCTTCACCGACCCTGGTCGTATAGGCCTTGACCACCGCCAGGATACCCGCGTCCCGCCGGATTCCAACACCGGAAAGTGGCCATGCGGCGGTTGCGGATGTATAGGACGAAGTCACATAGGGATAGGTGCCGTGAATTATATCCAGGAGTGTGCCTTGTGCAGATTCGAAAAGAACCCGCCCGCCGTCGGTAAGCGTGTCGGAAATGATCTTGCCCGTGTCCGCCTGGTAGGGCGCCAGGATTGCGGCCAGGGGCGTGGCCCACTCAAGCATCTGTTCCGCGGTGACCGGTGTTCCGCCGTGGAAAGCGATGACGGCGTTGCGTTCGGGAAGAAGGGCTTCAAGCCTGTCGCGCAGACGCGCCGGATCGCAGAAGTCGTCCAGCCTGATGCCGGCGCGCGACACGAGGTCTTCGTATGCCGGACCGATGCCGCGCCCGGTCGTGCCGATTTTTCCCTTGACGCGGGAGGCTTCGCGAAGCGAATCGAGCGTCTTGTGGTAAGGCATCACGACCTGCGCCGATCTGCTGATCCGCAGGCGGGAAGGGCTGACGTCCCAGCCGGCGTCGGTCAGTTCCTTCATTTCGGCCATGATGGTCGCCGGATCCAGGACGACCGCCGGACCGATCACGCAAAGCGAACGTGAATTCAGGATCCCGGAAGGGATCTGGTGCAGCACGATCTTGCGACCCTCGGCCACGACGGTGTGTCCGGCGTTGGCGCCGCCCTGGTAGCGGGCGACAATGTCGGCCCTGTCGGCCAGCAGGTCGGTAATCTTGCCTTTGCCCTCGTCACCCCATTGCACACCAACAATCGTCAGGCAATCAGTCATCGTCATTCGCCATCTGCAGAAGGAATCAAGTCGGCCGGGTTGTCAGTTAACGGCGCCGAATTTCGCGCCGGTGTTCAGGAAATCGCGAATCTGCCGCGCGATTGACAGCGCAACGCGGTTCTGTGCCTCATGCGTCGACGCGCCAAGGTGCGGTGTCGCGATAACGTTCGGCATCGCGGCGAGCGTCGCTGCGGCGGTGCCTTCGGCGATAGGTTCGGTCGACCACACGTCGATGGCCGCGAACCTGACCTTGCCACTGTTCAGCGCGTCGATCAGCGCGGATTCGTCCACGATGTTGCCACGCGCGCAGTTAACCAGCATCAAGCCGTCCTTCGCGGCAGCCAGCATGTCGGCGCCGATCAGGCCACGGGTCTTGTCGTTTAACGGGGTATGGACCGACACGATGTCGGCGACGGCCATCAATTCCCTGACGGTCGTGACGGGCGTGACACCGGCGGCTTCAATGACGAACGGCGGAACGATCGGGTCGTAAGCCACGACCTTCATGCGCAGGCCCATCGCGCGGTCGGCGACGATCTGGCCGATCTTGCCGAACCCGACGACGCCAAGCGTCTTGCCGGTGATTTCATATCCGGTGAAAGCTGATTTTTCCCACTTGCCGGCCTTCATGCTGGCGTTGGCCTGCGGGACCATGCGCGCCATTGAAAACATCATGGCGACGGCATGTTCGGCGGCGGTTACCGTGTTGCCGCCTGGAACGTTCATTACAAGGATACCTTTGGCCGTGGCCGCCTTCACGTCGATGTTGTCGACGCCGGTTCCAGCGCGACCGATGACCTTCAGGCAGTCAGACGCTTCGATGATCTTTGCCGTGATTTTCGCGGCGCTGCGGACGATCACGCCGTCGAAGCCGGGGATGGCCGCGGCGATTTCGTCTTCCGACATGCCGGGCTTGTTGACGACCTCGAAACCTGCGTCAACCAGAATCGGAACTGCCTGCTTGTCCAGTTTGTCGGCGATCAGAACGCGGAACGACATGTCAATCCTCCGGGGAAATCGAGAATTGTACGGACGAATGAAAATCCGTCCGCATGGTTAACGGGTGGGCGATGCGGGATTCGAACCCACGGCCTTTGATTCCGGAGACCAACGCTCTATCCAGCTGAGCTAATCGCCCGAACAACCGGCCGGAGACTAACACAACGCATCGGGCTTGGCAACGGACGGGCAGATGAAAATCCGCCGTTCAGGGACAGGGACAGGTTCAGGGACAGGGACAGGTTCAGGGACAGGGACAGGTTCAGGGACAGGTCCGAGCCCTGCGAGGACCGAACACTGTTAGGCCGGGGCCAACGGCCCCGGTTCGTGGGCGTCTCTCCTATGAAAAGGTCCGAGCTCCGCGAGGACCGTCCACTGTTAGGCCGGGGCCAACGGCCCCGGTTCGTGGGCGTCTCTCCTATAAAAAGGTCCGAGCTCCGCGAGGACCGTCCACGGTTAGAACGGGGCCGCAAGCCACGTTGGTCCCGTTTCGTGTATGCTTGGTCCGTCTTGTGGGCGGTGGTGCGGATGGCGCGGGTTGTCGGCAGGTTGATCGGGGTGGGCGTTCTGGCGTTGGTGGTCGCGGGCGGGTGCGCGGTGAACGCGGGTGCCCGGCGCGGCTTGGCCGAAGGCGCGTTCGCGTTCCCGGAAGATCAGGATGAGAACCTGTGGCTGGAAGACGTGACGGGCGACGCTTCGCTGGACTGGGTCAGGGCGCGAAACGAAGTGTCCGTGGCCGGGCTGATGTCGGCGCCTGAAAGTGAGTCGCTGCGGGCCGACCTGCAGGCGATCATGGATTCGGACGACCGTATCCCGTTCGTCGAAAAATACGGCGACTGGTACTACAACTTCTGGCGTGATGAAAGGAACCCCCGCGGACTGTGGCGGCGTACAACGCTGGGCGAATACCGCAAGGCGCAGCCGGAGTGGGAAGTCGTCCTGGACCTGGACGCGTTGAACGCCGCTGAGGGCGAAAACTGGGTATTCAAGGGCGCGGAAATCCTGCGTCCGGAAAACCGGCTTGCGTTGCTGTCGTTGTCGCGTGGCGGCGCGGACGCGGTCGTCGTGCGCGAATTCGACATCGAAAAGAAGGCGTTCGTCGAAGGCGGATTCCAGATTCCCGAAGCCAAGGGCGGCCTGGGCTGGATCGATGAAGACACCGTCTATGTGATGACCGACTTCGGGCCGGGCAGCATGACGACGTCCGGCTATCCGAGGATCGCGAAGATATGGAAACGCGGGACCCCGCTTGAAGATGCCGGGATCGTTTTCGGGGTCGCCGAAACCGACATGGGCGTGTCGGCATGGTTTGATGACACGCCCGGTTTTGAAAGGCACTTCGTCGCCAGACAGATCGCCTTTTACCGCAGTCAAACCTATGTAGAGGACGGCGAAGGCGAGCTGCGCATGATCAAGGTCCCGATTGACGCGGAACCGTCCGTTTTCCGCGAATGGTTGCTGGTCCGCCTGCGGTCGGACTGGGCGGTCGGCGGTCGGGTGTTTCCTGCCGGCAGCCTGATTGCCACGAAGTTCGACGACTTCATGAAGGGCGGGCTGAATTTCGAAGTGCTGTTCGAACCGACCGAATCGTCGTCGCTGGAAGCGTTCACATGGACGCGTCATCACCTCGTCCTGAACGTGATCCAGGACGTTCGGTCCAGTCTGGTCGTGCTGACGCCGTCAGATGCCGCCTGGAAGCGTGAAGCGTTTCCCGGCGTGCCGGCCAATGCCCAGGTCAGCGTTACGGCGATCGACGCCTGGGAAAGCGACGCCGTATTCTTGACGGTCATGGATTTCCTGACCCCGATGACACTGTATTACGGGACGATCGGACAACAGCCGGAAATATTGAAGACGACCCCGGCGCAGTTCGACGCCAGCGGGCTCGAAGTCCGCCAGCATTTTGCGAAAAGCGCGGACGGCACGCGGATTCCGTACTTCCAGGTCAGCCGCGCGGGCATGCCGCTGGACGGCAGTAACGTGACATTGATCAACGGTTACGGCGGGTTCGAAATTTCCCTGACGCCGCGGTACAACCCGCTGGTCGGCCGGGCATGGCTGCAGGAAGGCGGTGTGTACGTGCAGGCGAACATTCGTGGTGGCGGTGAATACGGCCCGCGCTGGCACCAGGCCGCGCTGCGTGAAAACCGCCCCCGTGCGTTCGAGGATTTCGCGGCGATCGCGCAGGATTTGATCGACCGTGGCGTTACGTCGGTTCCACGCCTGGGAGCGATCGGCGGCAGCAACGGCGGGCTGCTGATGGGTAACATGATCACGCGGTACCCGGACCTGTTCGGGGCCATCGTCTGCCAGGTCCCGCTGCTGGACATGAAACGTTACAGCCATCTGCTGGCTGGCGCGTCGTGGATGGCCGAATACGGCGATCCGGACAAACCCGAAGATTGGGCGTTCATGCGCGGATTTTCGGCGTACCACAACCTGCGGCGCGACGTGCGTCACCCGCCGGTGCTGTTCGTGACGTCCACCCGCGACGACCGCGTCCACCCGGGCCACGCGCGCAAGATGATGGCGCGCATGATGTCGCTGGGCGCGGACGTCACTTATTACGAAAACATCGAAGGCGGCCACGGCGGCGCGGCCGACAACCGCCAGCGGTCGTTCATAACGGCGATGTCGTACATCTTTCTGTGGCAGAAGCTGGGGACAGGGACAGGACCAGGGACAGGACCAGGGACAGGGTCAGGGGCAGGTACCGATCTGCGAGGCCCGACCAACGGGAGGGACGTTCAAACCCGGGGCTTTCAGCCCCGGTCTTACCGTGGACGGTTTTCGCTCCGCTCAAACCTTGCACACTACGAATTCAAAATAGGGGCGCGACAAAATGACGTTTAAATACAAATCGCCGATAGGCGGGTTCGCAATCAGGCCGACGATGTCGGGAAGGTGGGAACTGCAACTTGACGACAAACCTCTGGGCGCATTCCCATCGCCTCAGGCCGCGGCCGAAGCCGTTTCCGTCCACATGACCGGCTGCCCCGACTGGGACTGCCTGTTCGCCGACAACGTCCCGCAATGCCTGGAAGACTGGGAATTCGCCGGTTGAAATCTTACGCCGTGGTTCAGTCGCAGATTGCGTCGAAGTAAAGGTACGTTCCGGCCTGGTCGGCCAACGGGCCGTACGCGCTTTCGCCTTCCGGCCATTCGACGTCATGTGGGCAATAAATCATCCAGCCGTCGCCGCTGCGCGCCAGCAACGGGGTGTCCGAACAGGATTCGCCGTACTGTCTTGCCCAGCGAAGCGCGGCGAATCCAGGTTCGTACATCGCGACGACCGCGTCGTATCCATCCTGGTCGTATCCATCCCGGTCGTTCATGATTCCCGCCATAATCAACACGCCGTCGTCAAGGAAATGGACGTCCCCCATGTACCATTCGCGCCCGTCGCCGAGCGGGTTGTCTGCGGGTAGCGCCATACTCTCAGCGGACTGGCCATCGGGACTGATCAGTGTGTAACTGTCAGGGCTGTAAGTGACACATTCAAGGCCACCATCGGCGCGTTCACGAGTTGAGGTGATCCGCATCGCGGCCTTGTCCGCCAGTTCATGCGAGTGCTGCCAGCGGATCCTTCCGTCCTTGTTCACGAAAGCGCCTCGATATGAAATCGGCGCGTCGTCTTCACTGCTGACGACGTCCATCCCGGCCAGCACGCCCGTTTCGAAGGGCGTGACTTTGAAAGTGACATTCGCGGGCAGGACATTTGTGTCTTCCCATCTGAAAACCTCGGTCGCTGATCCCGCAGTACCATCGGTCGCCATTGGTATGGCGGTGAGCGTCCGGATAAACTCCCACTCACCGACCATCTGTTTGTTATCTACCAGGATCAGGATTCCGTCATCGAACGCAACCGCTGATTCCGGCGTGCCGCTGATCGGAAGGTCGAAAATGGAAATGTTGCCGTCACTGCCGCCGATCCTGGCGAGGTGGCTGGTGGCGACGCGATCTTCGGTGACAGTGGTCAGCGCGACCCAGAGCCCGTATTCGTCGACATCGATCAGTTTCGCGCCGTTCGCCCCGCCAAGATCAGCCGCCGAAAGCGTCCAGAGCTCGTTGTTGTCCCAGTCACGCGCCGTCAGTTTCGGGATGTTGCCCGGCCACACGCCGTCGTAGCACTGCCAGTCGGAGCAACCGACGTCGTAAAGAACGAAGCTGCTTTCCAGAACCGCGAACAGTGCCGGTAGCGTTCGTTTCTGGGCCATCGTGAAGACTTCGTCTTCCAGCATAACGACAGTGGAACCGTCAGGCTTCAGCCACGTAAGCCGTGTCGCGTCCATGTCGGTGCAGCCGATGCTCGGGTGGGTCTGAATCAGCCATCCGCCGGCCGGTATCGCAACCGGCGCTCCAGTTATGCCGGGCGAGTGCGTGCATTCGGCGACGCCGCCGGGAGATACGGCCAGGTCCTTGAATTCAGATGTTGGCAGGGCGCCCAGGCAAATCCGGTTGTCCACGGCATCAGGCGCGTCAAGGTCAATGGCGTCGGAAGCGTTGACGTCTTCGTCGGTGCCGCCATTGCCGGAACACGCGATAAGGCCGGCAAGAACGACCGGAAGCCATCGTGACTGCATATTCATGATGTTCCCCTGTGCGTGCGGGCCGCAAACTATGTTGACCGGGCCATCATATGATTCAGAACCGTTGTGATCAAGGCATGACTGTTCTATTACATTAGACCCGGTGAAACCAGGATGAAATCGGGTGTCGGGTCTTTGTGGCGGCGAATTACCTTTGCCGTTCGAAACGCATCTACCCTTACTTCAGCATCTGCCGCATGGCGAATTCCCAGACGCTGGTGGGAAGCAGCCAGGAAAAGAAGATCAGCATCTTTGCGTGGAAGGGGGCGGCGTAGCGGCGGCGGGGGCAGCGGCTGTTGACCGCGCGGGAAACGACCTTCGCGATGACTTCAGGGCCGGCGGCCATGCCGTCGCCGGGCAGGACCTTTGAAAACTTGGCTGCGGCCTGTTCGTAAGGCGTGCCCGCGGTGCGGCTCAGCAGGTTGCCGACGGCGATGTCGCCCCATTCTGTCTTGATGGCGCCGGGCTGGACAAGCACGACGCGGACGCCGAACGGGCGGACTTCGACGCGCAGCGCGTCGGACATCGCCTCAAGGCTGAACTTGGTCGCGTGGTACCACGAACCGAACGGCATCCACATGCGGCCGGCGATCGAGCCGATGTTGACGATGGTGCCGGATTTCGCGTTGCGCATCGATGGCAGCACAAGCTGGATCAGTCGGGCCAGGCCGAACACGTTCACTTCGAACTGGCGGCGGGCTTCGTCGATCGGGACCACTTCAAGCGCGCCGTGGCTGCCGTAACCGGCGTTGTTGACCAGGGCGTCGATGCGACCCTCGGCGGCCAGTATCGATTCGACGCCACCGACCATCGAGGCTTCGTCGGTCACGTCCATGCCGATGATCTTCGCGCCCTCCGACTGGATGTCGGCCATCTGCTCGACGCGCCTGGCCGCGCCGTACACGGTCCAGCCTTCATTCAGCAGCCTGCGGACGATGGACTTGCCGATGCCCGCAGATGCGCCGGTCACCAGGGCGACTTTCTTGCCTGTTATTTCAGGGGACATTTGAACCTCGCAATGTTGATTTGTTTCAGATGCCGCGGATGACTTCCTGGCCGCCCATGTAGGGGCGCAGGGCCGTCGGGACCAGGATGCTGCCGTCTTCCTGCTGGTAGTTTTCAAGGATGGCGATGACCGTGCGGCCGACCGCAAGCCCGGACCCGTTGATCGTGTGGACGAAACGGGGCTTTTCGCCGGGGGCCGGCCGGTAACGGATGTTCGCGCGGCGGGCCTGGAAGTCCTTGAAGTTGGAGCAGGACGAAATTTCGCGGAACGCCTGCTGACCGGGAAGCCAGACTTCCAGATCGAAGCAGCGCGCGGCCGAAAATCCGATGTCGCCGCTGCACAGTTCCATCACGCGGTACGGCAGGTCCAGCTTCTGGAGGATGTGTTCGGCGTCGGCCGTCAGCTTCAGGTGTTCTTCTTCCGACGTTTCGGGCGTCGTGAACTTCACCATTTCGACCTTCTGGAACTGGTGGACGCGGGTCATGCCCTTGACGTCGCGGCCGTGCGAGCCGGCTTCGCGCCTGAAGCAGGCGGAATACGCGGCGTACTTGATTGGCAGGTCCTTCGCATCCAGGATTTCTTCCCGGTGCATGTTCGTGACCGGCACTTCGGCCGTCGGGATCAGGTACATTTCGTCGGTGGCGACGTACGCTTCTTCCTTGAACTTCGGAAGCTGGCCGGTGCCGCGCATGCACTGCTCCAGAACAAGGAACGGCGGAAGGATTTCCTGATAGCCGTGTTCCTGGACGTGCGTGTCCAGCATCAGCGCGGCCAGGGCGCGTTCCATGCGGGCGCCCGCGCCGCGGTAAATCACGTACCTTGCCCCGGAAATCTTGCGGGCGCGTTCAAAGTCCAGGATGCCAAGCTTTTCGCCCAGTTCCCAGTGCTCGAGCGCCTTGAACGGAAGCTGGCGCGGCTGGCCCCAGGTCCTGGCGACCACATTGCCGCTTTCGTCCGGGCCGACCGGCGTGTTTGCGTCCGGCAGGTTGGGAACGTACATCAGGCGGTCGTTCAGTTCGGCCTCGACCGCTTCCAGTTCCTTCGACCCGGCATCGATCTGTTCGCCGATGGCCTTGCTGGCCGCGCGCAGTTCTTCACGCTTTTCCGGCGTCATGCCGGGCTGCTTGAACGAATCGCTGATCTTCTTCTGGTCGGCGCGCATTCCGTCGCACTGACCGGTCAGCCTGCGGCGCTTTTCGGCCAGTTCACCCAGCCAGCCAAGGTCGGCGTATCCGCGGGACGCCAGACGGGCCACCGCTTCATCAAAGTTTTCAATAAGGTATTTAACGTCGTGCATGGTCTATCCCCTGGTGTGCAAATCAGTTGTCGGAGGGTTTCGGGGCCTCGCCGGATCCGGTGTTCGTGGTATCAGAGCCCGAACCGCCGGTCCTGGGGCCGCGGGACCTGCGTCGCCTGGGCGCCGGCTTCTTTGCAGGCTGTCCGTCCACAAATTCGGTGCCTGCGGGATTTTCGACGCGATCGGGTCTGGCGGTGGCTTCGACGCGATCGTTGCCCGTGGCGTGTGGCATTTCGGATGCGGCCTGCGTTCCGGCGTCGACCTTGGGCCTTGCAACGCGCGGTCTGCGCTGCCGGGGCTTTTTCACGGCATCCGCGTTCTGGGGCTCCGCCACCGGCGGCTGGACCTGCCGCTGTTCCTGAACCGGCTGCATGGCGGACTCAGGGTCGAAGCCAGTGGCCTGCGTGTCGGTGCCTGCCATGGCCGCGGCTTCGCGGGCCCTGCGCTGGGCCGCGCGCCGCCTGGCGTTGCGGGACTTTCCGTGGGAACCGGTCTGTCCGGGCTGGCCCTCGTCCTGTTCGGTCATGGGCGCTTCACGGGGCTCGGGGGCAGTCGCCGTCACGGGGGCCGCCTTCGGTGCCGGGGCAGGCTTAACTTCCGGGCGTGGTTCCTGTCGCGGTTCCTGGCGAGGTTCCGGGCGCGGCCTGCGTTCCTGGGGTGCCCGGGGTTCGCGTGGCGGACGCGGCGGACGAGGCTGGCGCGGCGGACGGGCAGGGGCCTGGGCCGCTTCCGCTGGCTTTTCCGCGGCGATCGGTGCCGGTGTCCGAACCGGTGCCGGAGCAACAGGGGCGGGCGCAGGCGCCCTTACCGGTGCCGGAGCCACCTTTGCAGGGGTCGGCTTCCTGGGAACTTCGTCGAATTCGTCGATATCCAGCAGCCTTGCCAGCAGACCGCGCAACAGCGAAGGCTTCGGCTTTGGCGGCGGGGGCGCCATCGGTGCCGCGGCCGGCTGTTCCCTGGATGTTTCCATCGCGGGTGCAGTCGTGCCAGGGCCGGGGTAGACGTCGTCCACCATCTCCGAACGCGGCCGACTTATCTGCCTGTCGTCGGGGATTTCTTCGTGAATCGTGATCTGCATGTCGTCCGGGGTCACGTCAGGCGTTCCCAGGATTTCGATCGTCATGCCGTGACGCTTTTCCAGGGCGATCAGTTCTTCCCGCTTCCGGTTGTTCAAGAAGTTCGCGACTTCGATGGAAACGGTAACTTCAACCAGTTCCGCGTCGGCGGTCATGTTCGCGATGCGCTCGCGCAGGCGGCGCAGTATCGACATGGCCAGCGGGCCCGGCGCCCTGATGCGACCGGTGCCGCCGCACGCCGGACATGCGGACATGATGCCTTCTTCAACAGTGTGGCGAAGGCGCTGGCGCGAAAACGCAAGCAGCCCGAAGTCACGGATCTTCGAAACGGTCAGGCGTGCCTTGTCGCGTGAAAGCGCGTTGCGCAGGGTGTCTTCGACCGAATGCCGATGGGATTCGGATTCCATGTCGATGAAGTCGACAACGATAATCCCGCCGATGTCGCGCAGTATCACCTGGCGCGCGATTTCGACCGCGGCTTCCACGTTGGTCTTGTAGGCCGTGTCTTCGATCGCGCCCTTCTTGGTGCGACCGGAATTGACGTCGATGGCGGTCAGCGCTTCCGTCTGGCCGATGACGATGCTTCCGCCCGAAGGCAGCGTGACGCGATTCTTAAGCAGCGATTCGACCTGGCGATCGACATTGAAACGAACGAAAAGCGGCAGGTCGCCCGAATAACGCGTCAGGTGTCCGGAACGACCGGGCATGACCGCGTTGAAATATCCGTTCAGCTCGCGCCAGGTGGTGTCGTCTTCGACGATGACTTCGTCGACGTCGGTGTCCATGTAATCGCGCACGAACCGCAGCGCCAGGCTGGATTCCTGGTGTACTTCGCCCGGCTTCTTCGCTTCGCGGAAACGATCGACGATTTCCTGCCACTGGGCGACCAGGTGATCGAGGTCGGCCTGCAGTTCTGTTTCCTGCGACTGGTCGCTGACCGTCCGGATGATGCAGCCGAAGCCCTTGGGCAGTTCCAGGTGGTCCAGCGAGTCCTTCAGGCGCAGCCTGTCGTCGCCGGCCAGCTTCCGGGACACGCCCGTTCGGGTCGAAAACGGCATCAGGACCAGGAAACGTCCGGGATTGGACACGTTCATGGTCAGGGCCGCGCCCTTCTTGCCCACTTCTTCCTTGGCGACCTGCACCAGCACGATGTCGCCGGCGCCCAGGCTGACATGCCCGGACGCGCCGCCAGATTTGCCGGTCAGTTCGATCAGGGACCTTTCGTTCACTTCGTCCAGGGGCAGGAATCCGTCCTTGCCCATGCCGTAGTCGACGAATGCCGCGTCCAGGCTCTTTTCAACCGTGGTGACGCGTCCCTTGTACAGGTTGCCCTTGCGCCGGTTGGAACCGGCAGATTCGATTTCGAGGTTGGTCAGCAGGTCGCCGTCCAGAAGCGCGGCGCGCGCTTCGTATGGATCCGCTGAAATGACTATTTTTCGTGACAAGATTGTTTTTCCTTTGAAGGCCCGATCGGGCCTTACACATTATCGACCGGCCGCCTGCCGGCCTTTGGTATACGGTTCACCTTGAACCTGACGGCCAGCATGTCTTTAAACATCCTGGCCGAATCCGAAAGGGCGCTGACCCTTGTACGTTCGTCGTTACGCCACCTGACCGGCACTTCGTGAATCAGGTATCCCATGCGATCCGCGCGCGCCAGCACCTCGACGTCGAACGCGAATCCGTCGGTTTCGAGCGCCGGCATGACGTTCTTCACGATTTCCGGCCCGAACAGCTTGAATCCGCACTGGGTGTCGTGAATTCCGCGGATCACCACGACCTGGACCATCAGGTTGAAGATCCGGCCCATCATCTCGCGGTACCAGGGCTGTCTGATTTCCAGGCTGGCGCCCTTGGCCGCCCTGGACGCGATGACCACGGCGCCGGGCGATGCCGCGGGAATCAGTTTTTCCACTTCTTCGATCGGGGTCGAAAGATCGGCGTCGGTCATCAGGACGTACGGGAATTGTGCGTTCGCGCACCCGTTCTTCGTTGAAAATCCCTTGCCGCGATTGCCCGGGTTCTTAACGACTACGAGCCTGGACGCGTCGCTGACCGATGCACGCGCGACGCCGGCCGTGTCGTCCGCCGAACCGTCGTCGACAACAATGATTTCCCAGTCGGCAAACTTGTCCGCGGCGTACTTTTCGATGGCCTGGATCGTCGCGCCGATCCTGGACGCTTCGTTGTATGCGGGTATCACGATTGAAAGGCCGTCAAGCGGCGTCGGATGGTTTGTCACAGGACCCTGGCCTCGATACGGAGAAGCTGCCTGCCGACGAGGAGCACGTCGCCGTCGCGTCCGGTCAGATGCCCGGGCGTCTTGATGTACGTTCCGTTGCGGCTCTGCCGGTCTTTCAGCATCAGCGCGCCGTTGTCCATTTCCACCGCCGCGTGAACCCTGGACATGTACCTGTCTTCGGGACAGCTTATGTCGGCGCCCTCGCGACCGATTGTCACGGGCCTGCCGCCGACGGCGAAAACCGGACCGTCCGCGCCACCCGCGAGTATCTTGGTCACGGTGCCGCGCGGGCACGCTTCATCGGGGGCTGCGAAAAGCCTGAAATCTTCGGGTGTAATCGACGCCGCATCGCCGGAAAAGCGGAAAACCGAGTCGCCGCAGACGAAGACGTCGCCTTCAGCAAGCGTCCTTCCACCGGATACCTTCAGGAACACGCCGTTCACGCTGCCGGCGTCTTCAATCTGCAGTCCGTCAGCGCCCGGCATGGCCGTGGCGTGCCTGGGCGAAAGCGTGCGGTCGTCCGCGAAGTTGATCGCGCAACCGAAGGAACCGATTTCAATGCCTGAATCCGGAACCGGGAACGGTTCGTTGGTGCCGCCGGCACGCGACAGGTGGACCAGCGTCCACTCGACCTTCCGCCGAATCGGATGCGGTGCGGCAGGCGGAACAGCGGGGCGGGCTTCCCTGCGGGGGGCGGCCGTCGGCGCGGGTGCATGTGGGGGGGGCGATTCCGGCGCGGCCGCGAATTCGCCGGGGTTGAAATCCGGCTTCTGGGCCGCGAGATCGATGGCCGGCTGGCTTTCTTCGATGACTTCGTTCAGCCTGGTGCCGCATTCGGCACAGAAAATGTAATCGTGTGGCTGCGCGGTTCCGCAATTCGGGCAGGTCTTGTGTGCCATTGGTTCCGTCCGTTCGGAGGTCTGGACATTTATAGAGTCAAACAGGGTTATATGTCAATCGCGCGCCCGCGAATACACGCGAGGGGCGAAGGCGAATCAAGTCGTTCCGGGCGCGGTCCACAGCGGCTCCGCGCGCAGTCCGGCGGCGCGGGCCCACCTGAATATCGACGGCAGATCCACGTCGGCCCGGCCCAGCCACAAATGCCTGAAGTCCCCGGCGCCATTAACGCCCGACAGTTCGGCAAGGCGGCGGCTGAATTCCTTGAAGCCGTCCCCTGTCCGCAGCCGCGCGGCATCGAATTCCAGCAGTGGACGCGACGCGGCCAGTTGGTCCGGCACAGGAATGCCGCTGTCCGGCAGACCGACTATTCCACATACACCGGCGCGCACCATCCGGATGGCGTTGAACCTTCCGATTCGTCCGCTTCCCGCGATGTGCGGGGTCGCAACGGCGGCGGCCGCGACCGTGCGGCGCGACGGCGACGGTTCACCGGCGAACACGTCCAGGGCGAACAGTAATCCGGCCGCCGGTCCTGTCGTGACAGGGCCCGGACCGTTATCGCGCCGCCCCGAATCCTCGACTTCGTCGAACATGGTTTCGTCCAGTATCCCGCCGCGGGAACAGTTGACGATCATCTGCCCGCCAAGGTCGCGGAATCGCGCGGCGAACGACGCGTCGATCATCCCGGCGGTGGGGAAGGGCGACTGCCCCGGGTTGGTCAGCGGCACATGAAACGTCACGACCTGGATGTCATCAAGCGACTCGAGCGGCGTGTGAACGAAACCGGGACGTTCCAGCAGCGGGTCGCATGTGACGTATTCAACTGCCAGCGCGTCCAGCCGTGCCGCCACGGCCCGGCCGCAGTTGCCGAACCCGACGATCGCGACGGATTCCGGGACCTTCTGAAGTCCGGCGAGCATCGCTGCCACGGTCCAGTCCGCAACCGCCTGCGCCGTGGATCCCGGCGCGTTCACCACATGGATTTCGTGGCCGATTCGTTCGCCGGCGGCGGCAACGGCGGCGAAATCGATGTGATCCGTCCCGACAACCGGCGTCGCGATGACCCTGACGCGTTCGCAGCGGGAAAGCAGTGCGTCATCCACCCTGGTCGACGAAGTCACGGCCAGGACGTCGGCCCCGGCCAGCCCGTCGTCGGGAATGCCGCCGACAGCCCTGTCGAAGATGCGCACGTCCCCGAGCCCGGCGAACATGAGTCCGGCGTAAGGGATGTCGTCGTCGACAAGGAATTTGATGTCGTCAGGTTTCATATGGCGAAATGCCGTCGGCGCGGACGGCCTTACTTGCTGAACAGCTTATCCAGGCGGGCTTTGGCGTCGTCGGCCGTGCGCGGGGAAGTCTGGACCTTGCCACCGCCGAACATGCTTTCCAGCTTGTCCTTGGCCTTCATCTCCTCGGTCATGCCTTCGGTGCCCTCGACCGGCCTGAACGTGAAGTACAGGCAGAAGTTACCTTCCGCCCGGTCACGGATGAATTCGCCCTGGTTTTCGGTGCACTGGTTGTGGACGTTCTTGTCCCAGTATTTGCAGTTGTAACAGCAGTGCAGGTACGCGTAGCAGTTCGGGCACATGTCGCGGCGGCCGATCTTGACGTCGAAGACCAGTTCTTCGCCGCAGTTGTAACACTTGAAGACGGGATCGCTGGCTTCCATCGACGAAATTTCCTTTCGATGCGCCCGCGGCGGCCACTCCGCCCGGCGTTGGATGCGCGATTGTAGTTTGTTTCGCCGGATTCGTAAACCGGTAAGGCAGGGACAGGTTCGGGGTCAGGTACAGGGACAGGTCGACAGGGGAACAAATAATCTACAGTCGTCTTTTTGGCAGTCGCGCGGGGACCGATCTAACATCCATTCAAGACGTTTCCCTTGGAGGACGGCATGTACGGTCTGGGCGATACGATGGTTGATGTTAATTTTCCGGTGACGGAAGTCAGGGGCGAAAAGGTTTCCGGTTCGGGCATCGCGACCAGGATCGGCATGACCGGCATGGAATTCGTTTCAGGCGACGTGCCCCCGGGCCAGTACGCCTGGCTTGGCTTCACGATTCCCGGATGCGCCCGCAACCTGAAGGTGCTGGGCGAAATCGTCGGCGTCCGCCGTGACGGCTCCCAGGACAGCGTGACCGTTCGTTTCAAGCACGTGTTCCCGCGCGACCGCGAAGTGCTGTGCGGCCTGATGCTCGCCCGCGTCGCGGCCTGACGGTCAATTCCACCGCCGCTTCATGGCGCCGTTCATCAACAAACCAATCAGAATGTTTTTGTGAAGTCGTTTACCGGCCGGTGGCCCGTTCGAACGCCCGCTTGAAGCCGGGCAGGGCGCCCTTGATCACGGCGTCGGGGCACGCGAATGAAATGCGGAAGAAGCCGGGGGCGGCGAAACCTGAACCCGGGGTGACCAGGACCAGTTCGTCCTTCAGCATCATCACGAATTCGGGGTCGTCGGGAATCGGTGATTCCGGGAACATGAAGAACGTGCCTTCCGGCTTCGGGATCCTGTACCCGATTTCCTTGAGACCATTGTACATAAGGTCGCGTTTTGCCTGGTAAACGGGGACGTTGGACTCCCACGTTTCGATCCGCGCCATAACGCGCTGCATAAGGGCGGGGGCGTTGACGAAACCGAGCGTCCTGGTGTTGAACGCGCACGCTTCGAACACCTTCGCGGCGCCCTTGCAGCGGGGGCTGATTGCCAGGTATCCGATGCGTTCGCCGGCCAGCGAAATCGATTTGGAATACGAAGTCACAATGACGGTGTCGTCGTAATAATCGGACGGCGACGCGTACTTCAGTCCGTCGAACAGCAGGTTGCGGTACGGTTCGTCCGAAAGCATGAATACCGGGCGACCGATCTTTTCCGAATGGGCCTTCAGCAGGGCAGCGATTTCTTTCAGTATTTCCGCCGGAATCATGCGCCCTGTCGGGTTGCACGGCGAATTGATCATCAGGACGCGCGTGCGGTCCGTCAGGCGTGTTGCCAGATCGGCCACGTCGGGCAGGCAGTCCGCGGTCGCGTTCGAAATGACCTGCCGCCCGCGCTGGTTCTTGATGTAGAAACTGTATTCCGGGAAAAACGGCGCGATTACGATGACTTCGTCGTCCTGGTTCAGGACGCTGCGCAGGAACACGTTGGAAGCGCCGGCAGCGCCGACCGTCATCAGCAGGTGGTCGGCGTCGAACGGCAGACCGGTTTCGGCGGCCAGCCGCGCCGCCACCGCCGCACGTGTCGCCGGGTAGCCCGGGTTCTGCATGTATGTGTGCATGCCCGGGGTCATGTCCGCGACGACATCGTTCAGGGCCTTCATGAACTGGGGCGGAGGTTCGACGCACGGGCTGCCCAGCGTGAAGTCGAAAACCTTGTCCGCGCCGTGGACCTTCTTCAGTTCAAGGCCCTCTTCGAACATGCGGCGGATCCATGAGCCTTTCTTGATGTCTTCGGTCATCTCATCGGACGTGTACATCGGGACCTCGGCATTAATACCCGGGGTTGAATAACCTATCGGGCGGGGCGGGTCAACACCTCCCTGCTGTTCGCAGGGGCGAATGAAAATTCGCCCTTCCGGATCGTCCGCCCGACGTCTGACGCAGTGACGCGCCTGACGGCGCCGGGGGCCGCGGGGTACCCGTCCCCGGGGCACGCGTCGCGCATGGAGCCCGCCCCATGTCGCGCGCTCCTCCCTCGCCGGCGACAGACATTACGCCCGGCAAGGTGTCGCCGGCTCCGGGAGGGCCCCGGGTGACGGGCACCCACGTCGGCCCCGTGGGTGTACGCTCCAAGTTTGCCTGGCACTTCGGAAGGGTTTTGCTCCGCGGTTAGATTGTCATTAGATCTAGCGAGTTAAGATAGTCGTAGGTGCAATCGTAAAACTCGGGTCTGCGAGTATCATCATCGCGATTGCCTTCCGGGACGCAAATAACCATGCCCCAACGTGCGCGGGTGAGAAGGACGCGATATGCGTTTTTCTGGTAGGACTGACGTTCAGGGGCGTTGATATTCTTCCATTTACCACCGTTGAAGTCCTTATGAATCCAGCCATATGGGCCGTAACGGAAGTCTCCATCCCAGACCACGCAAGACCAATCGAGCTCAAGTCCCTGAATGTCGAACTCAGTGGAGACGTCCTCCAGAAAAAGCGAACTGCGGATGTCGGTGACGTCGTCCAGAAACCAATGGACCGTATCGGGCTTAGCTCGGACATCGATCGCCAGAGGCCTCAAACGAAAAGCCTGCGAGGAACAGATCATTCCATAACGCTCGCTGCCACGCGCCTTCGTTCGCAGCCAGGCTTTTGCCTTGTTGATATCCCGCGTAAGCACAATCGGATAGCCCTGGTCTGTAATTTCCCTATACGTTGATTTGGCCGCGTCGTCCTCCCGATCCAGAAGCTGATGGACAAACAGCGACAGCTTCTCCGCCCGGATGCTTCGGATGCTGGTCGCGAGATGAAGATAAGCATTCCGGGTCACCCGCTGATTCTTTTCCAGCAACTCATCCAGATGTCCTTCGGCGTATTCCTTTGCCGTCAACTGCGGGGAGATAAATACGTTCCAATTCCGAAAGCGCTCGTTAACGGCCCGGATCGGCTCCGCAATGCCTGCTTCACCGGAATTGATCTCCTGCCCACCACCGACAAGGCACACGACGACCGCCCAATCCTCACGAAGGTCCAAACTCCAAATCAGGAACTCACTTTCGGACATCGGGAATCCATTGATGCCCTTTTTACGAGCCAACCACGACGAAAGATGCGGCTGATCCCAAAGACGCTGTGCCTCGTCAAATATGGCCACGTGCTCGACTTCAGAAAATCCGTCGTCCTTAACCTTCTGAGCTTTATCAGGATCTATCTCCAGATGCCCATCCAGAATTGGCTGCCGCAACTTAGCAAGGGTGTTATCACGGTAGTGATGGATGATCTGGATAAAACTTTTTACCTCGCGAGTCGCTACAGTTTTTAGAATCCTTTCGCCACGTTTCTTAGCCCTTTTTACTTTGTCTTGCGCCAACGCCTCAGTGAGCACTTCAACCAACGGTCCATTCCCTGTCAAATATACAGCCGGCTCGAGCTTCTCAAATTGCTTCATTGCGACGTTAAGTCCGACCAACGTCTTACCAGCACCGGGGACTCCCGTCACAAAGCAGATACTCTTTTCCTTGTTGGCCTTGGCATGATCGATAACGCCTAAAACAAAATCCGTCGTCTTCTGGAGATTATCCCCGGCATCACAGCGTGTGATATCCGCGACGTTATGATTGGTGTAGAGTGCGCTCGCAGCCTGGATGATCGTTGGCGTCGGCGAATAGCGACCTCGCGCCCAGGTGAGGCCATCGATCCCGCCAAAATTGCCGAGGGCCAGCACATCCTTAATAGCCGCCTTGAGTGTCAGTGCGTTGCACTCGATCGGCTCATAAACGTGGTCGTCGTAATTAACGGATGTCGAGAGGATCAACTTCGCGTCGGGTGCGTCCGTCGCCACCAATATCGGCACAATCGTCAAATCGTGACTCGGCTGATGAAAGTTCTTGAGATCGAGTGCGTAGTCCCAGACCTGCTCACGATCCTGCGCCTCGTACCGGTCGGCCCCAGCCTTGAACTCAAGGCAGAACACGATGCCACCGATTACCAACACCACATCAACGCGTTTGCCAAGTCGTGGAATCGAATATTCAAAAATGATATCACCGGTCTTACCCGGCAATATCTCCTTGAGAATCCGAATCTCATCTACCCACGCATTCTTCTGATCTCGAGCAGTATCGAAGCTTTCGCACTGACTCAGCTTTCCGAAGATGCTACTTTCATCTTCGGCCAAAAAAGTCTCAATCGAATCATGGTAATAAAACCGTTCCATAATGACCTTGTACCCAAAAAAGTGGACACCTCAATTATGTTGCCACGGAACGGACGACAGCGCGATGGCAGCAAGAACAGCACCTTTCCGTTTAGCGTGACCGGACGGATACCCTCCCCGGGAAGGCTAGTTCCCGGGCAATATAATCCATGAATGACTGTACGTCGATCACGTCACGCAGAGTCATTCCGATGTCGACAAGACCTGGCTCCTTCAGAGGCACGAAGCTAAATGAGGGGAATGCTCACTCCCTGAAGGATGTCAGGACAGGGGCGCGCAGTTACTGAAAATCGACAGAGGCACCATCCATCGCCTGGCGTAAGGTTTATTGCGTTAAAGGGACAGGAACAACGGTTGGAGTTTGCCGGGCATGTACGCGGTGGGCCGGCGTGGCGTTCGCGGGGCACCCTGACCCCCCCGATGCGGTGCGAGGTCCTGAAACGGAGTGAGGGCGTCTAACCTTATGGAGGTTGGGGCGGGTAAGAAGTTTTGTGTTGCGTACAGGCGTTCCCGCTAAGCGTTAGATGTCAGCCCGAACGAGTTGAAGGGCCCGCGTCCGCACGGGAGGGGCGAAGGGGTGCGGCCCAGGGTGCTTCCGCGGACACGCGTCGGCCCCGGGGCTTTTAGCCCCGGTCTTGCGGTGGACGGTCCTCGCAGGGCTCGGACCTTACAACAAAGATTGGCGTTGATCCCCGGGGCTTGCAGCCCCGGTCTTACGGTGAACGGTCCTCGTTTCACTCGGACCTCAGAAGGGCGGATTTTCATCCGCCCGCACAAACAGCTGATCCTGAGCCTGAGCCTGAGCCTGACCCGGTACCTGTCCCTGTCCCTGATGCCCTGCGGTGCCCTGTCCGCCCATACAGAAAACGTCACTGCATGACATGGTTCGACCGGGGCTGCTGTGAATTAAAAAACCGTATTAATCCGTGGACATTCGCAAGGAATTCATTGACCCGGCGAAATGTTTGTTCCATTCTAAACCTTCGTTGTTCTAATTTACGGTCATGGTGTTCGTGTCGGGGGCTCCCGCGCGGGGTCCCGTGGATTTGGCTTATTGCCTGAAACTGGAGGTTACCGATGGACTACAAGGCTGATCTGAAGGACATAAAGTTCCTGCTTTTCGATGTTCTGAACGCCGGGCAGCTTCAGAAGCTTGAAAAGTACGCCGACTTCGGCGTCGATGATTATGAAGCGATTATCGAAGCTGCTTATGGCTTCGCGGTCGACGTGCTCGGCCCGATCAACGACGTCGGCGACAAGGAAGGGCTCGGATTCGGCCCGAACGGCCCCATCATGCCGACCGGTTTCAAGAATGCGTGGGATCGCTATACGGCCGACGGATGGGTTGGCGCGATCATCGATCAGGAAAATGGCGGCCAGGGTCTTCCCGTCCTGATGGACCAGGTCGTTCATGAACTGTTCATCGGATCGAACATTTCCTTCGCGCTGATCGGCGGCCTGACCGAAGGCGTCATGGAACTGATCGAACACTTCGGCGACAAGGCGCTGGCCGAAAGGTACATCCCCGGCATGATCGGAAAGGGCTGGGGCGGCACGATGTGCCTGACCGAAGAAAACGCCGGGTCCGACGTCGGCGCCAGCCGCACGACGGCAAAGCCGCAGGCGGACGGCACGTACCTGATCGAAGGGACGAAGATCTTCATCACCGGCGGCGATCACGACATGTCGAAGAACATCGTCCACGCCGTCCTGGCGCGTGTCGAGGGCGACGCCCCGGGTACCAAGGGACTGTCGCTGTTCATCGTTCCGAAGTACCGCGTCAACGCCAACGGTGAAATGGACAACCCGCCCGTTTACAATGACGTACGCTGCGCGCGCATCGAACACAAGCTGGGCATCAAGGCGTCCCCGACGTGCGTGATGAACCTGGGCGATAACGGGCAGTGCTACGGTCATATCCTCGGCGAACGCGGCGAGGGCATGAAGCAGATGTTCCACATGATGAACGAAGCCCGCATCATGATCGGTGTCCAGGGCATGTCCCTTGCCGCCATCGCTTACGAAAAGGCGAAGGACTACGCGTCGGAACGCCTGCAGGGCGGCGATCTGGAACACATGAAGGACCCGAAGGCACCCAAGGTCGCGATCATCAACCACCCGGATGTGAAGCGCATGCTGCTGATGCAGAAGGCGACCGTGGAAGCGATGCGCGGCATGCTGTACACCACAGCGATCTGGGAAGACCTGGCCAGGGCGGCTGCCACGGAAGAAGAAAGGGCGAAGTATCGCGGATTCGTGGAACTGATGACCCCGATCTGCAAGTCCTGGTGCAGTGACCAGGGCTTCAGGGACTGTGACCTGGCGCTGCAGGTGCTGGGTGGCTATGGCTACACGACTGAATACCCGATGGAACAGTTCCTGCGCGACGCGCGTATCGGCCCGATTTATGAAGGCACGAACGGTATCCAGGCGATGGACCTGGTCGCGCGCAAGATGCCGATGAACGGCATGAAGACGTTCGCGGGCTTCATCAAGGAAATCCAGGCCTTCGTGGCGGCGAACCAGGGCAATCCGGCGGTGTCGGAACTGGTCGGGAAGCTGCGCAACGCGGCCAACCTGGTTTCCGAAGCGGCCATGCGCGTGCTCAGCGCGGCGCTCCAGGATCCGGCCTTCCTGCTGAACCATGCTTACGCGCTTCAGGATGCCTTCGGTGAACTGGTCGGCGGCTGGATGATCCTGCAGCAGGCAGTGGTTGCGTCGGCGAAGCTGAACGCCCTGTACGCCGAAAAGGGCATCACGATGAACACCGACAAGGCCGCGCTGATCAGGGACAACCCCGATGCGAAGTTCTACTTCGGCAAGCTGAAGGCCGCCGAGTTCTACTGCAAGGAAGTCCTTCCGCTTATCAGCGCCCAGATCGAAATCATCAAGTCCGGCGACCGCAGCGCGCTCGACATGGTTTTCTGACGTCCCACCGATGGTGTTTTTCCAACAACGGATATAATCTCGCGAACGGGCGAATATAATTCGCCCCTGCAAGGCAAGGGCGGTGCGATTTTCCGACCGGCCGAAGCCACGCCGGAGTTTCAACACCGGCGGGGCGATGGCGGTTATTCCGCCCGTACAAGAAATCCTGTCAGGGGTGGCAATGAAGAAGAATTTCGTTCTGGACACCAACGTTCTGCTGCACGACCCGAACGCGTTGACCGGGTTTGCCGACAACAATGTCTGCGTCCCGATTTACGTCATCGAGGAAATCGACAATTTCAAGAAGGAACTGTCGGAACTGGGTCGGAATGCACGCGAAATTTCCCGTGAACTGGACCATTACCGGTCCCGCGGGAATATCGGCACGGGCGTCACGACCGACGCTGGCGGCACAATCCGTGTCCTGTTTTCGACGCGCAGCGACGTGTCGGAGGCGGAAATCGTCCACCGCGACGTGAACCTCAGCCACATCATGGATCGGCTGATCATGGGGACCGCGCTGGAACTGGCGGCGACCGAACCCGACACGCCCGTCGTCTTTGTCACCAAGGACACGAACCTGCGTATCAGGGCGGAAGCCTCGGGGCTTACCTCCGTCGATTACGACAAGCAGGGCAAGGACGTCACCGAACTTTACACCGGCACGGGCGAAATCCTGTTGTCGGGTGAACTGATCGCGGAGTTTTTCAAGTCGGGTCATGTCGACGTGCCGGGCGGGCTCCCGGGCATGTTCCAGAACCAGTACATCCTTATCAGGAATGAATCGAACACGTCGCAGAGCGCGCTGGCCAGGGCGGCGGTGCGTGAGGGGCGCCTGTACAGAACGGTCGAGGTCCGCGATTCGGTCTGGGGCATCAAGCCGCGCAACAAGGAACAGCATTTCGCGCTGGACGCGCTGCTTCGCGACGACATCAGCCTGGTCACGCTGATCGGCAAGGCCGGCACGGGCAAGACGCTGCTGGCGCTGGCCGCCGGCCTGCAGAAGGTGACGGAAGAACAGACCTACACCAGGATGCTGGTGTCCAGGCCGATTTTCCCGCTCGGGCGCGACATCGGCTACCTCCCGGGTGACGTGGAAGACAAGCTGAACCCGTGGATGGCCCCGATTCACGACAACCTGGAATTCCTGATGGGCCTGTCCCGCCAGGACAGGAAGCCGTCGAACAGGTCACCGCGCGAACTGATGGACATGAACATGATCAAGGTGGAGCCGCTGACGTACATACGCGGCCGTTCCATCCCGAACCAGTACATGGTGGTCGACGAGGCGCAGAATCTCACGCCGCACGAAGTGAAGACCATCCTGACGCGCGTGGGCGAGGGCACGAAGATCGTCCTCACCGGCGACCCCTACCAGATCGACAATCCTTACGTGGACTCGGTCAATAACGGGCTGGCGTACACCGCTGAAAAGTTCAAGGATTCCGACATCGCGGCAACGGTCACGTTGAACAAGGGTGAACGGTCGAAGCTCGCCGAGCTGGCGGCCAACCTCATGTGACGGGCATCGTTCCGTCGTCTGCCCGGATTTTCCGGCAAGACCAAATCGAGGTGCGAAATGGACGTATCTGAAGCCGTCAAGGGGCGCCGGTCGATTCGATCGTTCGAACGCGAAGCGCTGCTGCTGAGCCGCGAACAGATTGAAAACCTGATTATGGAAGCCTGCCGCGCGCCGTCGGAATACAACCTGCAGCCGTGGCACTTCATAGTGGTTCGTGATCGCGAGCGCAAGCAGGCCCTGTACGACTGTTGCCAGCGCCAGGATAAGATTCGTGAATCGTCGGCATTGATAATCATCCTGGGCGACACGCGGGGCTGGGAACGCGCGGATCAGGCGGCCGGCGAACTCCTGGCGGCGCGTGATGTCGCGGCCGGTCGCGAAGGCCCGACCGATCAAAATGAAGTCAGGGCTCTGGCGGAAACGATACGCAGTACATATCTTCGTGACGAGCGTTTGCGGACGGCCATGTCTTTCCGGAATCCGTCGCTGGTCGCGATGAACCTGATGCTGCTTGCCGTCGAAAAGGGCATTGCGACATGCCCGGTCGCCGGATTTTCAGAAGCGCAGATTCGCCGGGCCTTTGAAGTGCCGGATCGCTATGTGCCGGTCATGGTAATCGCTCTGGGAATGCCGTCGCTGGATGCGGGACGTCCCGCATTGAAGCCGCGGCGCCCGGTGTCCGAAGTCGTGTCCCACGAGGACATGTCCAATCAGGGAAGGTCACCCGCGTGATGTCGGGCGGCCTGTTTGAACAGGTGAATTCTTGAAACAGAACGTGAAGACAATCCTTGTCTGGCTGCTGCTGATCGGCGTGTTCGTGGCGATCGTGAAGTCGGGCGATTTCAAGCAGGCCAGTTCGGAAATGAAGTTTTCCGATTTCATCGCGCTGGCGCTTCCGACATCTTCGAAGCCGGGCGAAAAGGCGCCAGCAAGCGACCTGGAATCGATTACGGTTACCGGTCGCAAGATCGAGGGCAAGACAAAGGCCGGCAAGGAAATCAAGACCTTCGGCGATCTGACCCAGTATCAGAAGGAAATCGTCGGCAGCGGCATCCAGGTCACTTACGAAGATGAAACCGGCGGAATCTGGGTGGCCATCCTCACAAGCTGGCTTCCCATGATCTTCTTCGTGCTGATCTTCGTCTTCTTCATGCGGCAGTCACAGGGCGGCGGGGGCGGCGGCAAGCTGTTCCAGTTCGGGAAAAGCAAGGCACGCCTGAATCCCGAAGGCACCATGAAGGTTACCTTCGCCGACGTGGCGGGCATCCAGGAAGCCCAGGTCGAACTGAGTGAAATCGTTGAATTCCTGAAGTCGCCTGACACGTTCACGAAACTTGGCGGGCGGATCCCGAGGGGCGTGTTGCTGATGGGCCCCCCCGGTACGGGAAAAACGCTGCTTGCGCGCGCGGTTGCAGGCGAGGCCGGTGTCCCGTTCTTTTCGATATCGGGATCGGACTTCGTTGAAATGTTCGTCGGTGTCGGCGCGTCCCGCGTCAGGGATCTGTTCGAGCAGGGCAAGCGCAAGGCACCGTGCATCATCTTCATCGATGAAATCGACGCGGTCGGGCGGCAGCGCGGCACCGGGCTGGGCGGCGGGCATGACGAACGGGAACAGACGTTGAACCAGCTTCTGGTCGAAATGGACGGCTTCGAGCCGAATTCCGGCGTCATTATCGTGGCGGCCACGAACAGGCCCGACGTGCTTGACCCCGCGCTGCTGCGTCCCGGACGGTTCGATCGCCGCGTCGTGGTTTCCAGCCCGGATATCGTGGGACGTGAAGCCATCCTGAAGGTTCATACGCGCAAGGTTCCGCTGGGCGCCGATGTCGATCTGGCGGTCGTGGCGCGTGGCACGCCCGGGTTCGTCGGCGCCGACCTGGCCAATATCGTCAACGAGGCGGCGCTGCTGGCCGCAAGGCGCGGCAGCGACAAGGTCATGGCCGCCGATTTCGACGAGGCCAAGGACAAGATCACGATGGGCACGGCCCGCAAGAGCTTTGTGATGGGCGACGATGAAAAGAAGCTGACCGCTTACCACGAAGCCGGCCACGCGATCATGGCGAAGTCCGTCAAGGGCGCCGATCCGCTGCACAAGGTCACGATCATCCCGCGCGGACTGGCGCTTGGCATGACGCAGCAGTTGCCGATGGAGGACCGTCACACGGCGGCCCGCAGCTACCTGGTGGACAGGCTGGCGATCCTGATGGGCGGGCGCGCGGCCGAAAAAGTGATTTTCGGCGACATCACGACCGGTGCCGGCCAGGACATCAAGGTCGCGTCGGACATCGCACGCAAGATGGTCGCGCAGTGGGGCATGTCGGTGCTTGGCCCCGTGCACATGGACCATGCCGAAGAAATGGTCTTCCTTGGCCGCGAACTGTCCACCCAGCGTCCGGTCAGTGAACAGACCGCCCGCCGCGTCGACGACGAAATTTCCAAGCTGGTCATGGAGGCCCATGATTCGGCGGTCAACGTCCTGACCGAACGCAAGGCCGCGCTGGTCGCCGTCGCCGAAGCCCTGCTTGTGCGGGAAACCCTCGATGGGTACGAAGTCGACAAGATCATGCAGGATTGCGGATTTCCCCCGTTGACCCCCAGCATGGTGATAAAGACGACGTTGACTGCGGCTGCGCCCGCACCCGTGCCCGCACCTGCCGCAGAAGATTCCGGTTCATAACGAGCAGTCCAATAAGGAATTCGTAGTGTGCCGGGTCAACGATATCCCACGGCCGTTGGCCATGGGCTCACGGTGTTGAACGTCCCTCCCGTTGGTCGGGCCTTGAAATCGGGTGCGTCGCGTCCCCGGGGCTTGCGGCGCGCTGCGCCTCCAGCCCCGGTCTAACGGTGGGTGGTTTACGCAGGGCTCGGACCTGTCCCTGACCCTGTCCCTGTCCCTGTCCCCGAACCTGTCCCTGAACCTGGCGGGCGGATTTTCATCCGCCCGTACAAGCGACGGAGGCACGTCACCGTCTGGCAAGTCGCCAGCAGACGGCGCGGACCTGGTCGATTTGCCCAAGAAGGTTCACCGCCCGGTCATCGGGCATGGCGCAATATGTCGCAAGAAGCCGTATCGCGGTGCCGGCTTCGCCGGCGGAACCGTACGCGACGTTGTAGTGAAAAGCCTTGTCACGTCCGGCACGTCCCGCGCCTTCCGCAAGGTTCAGCGCGACGGATTCGATTGCGCGGGTAAGTTGGTCGACAAGGTCGCGGTGGCCGCGAATCCCCAGCACCGCCCCATGCGTTTCCCGTGCCAGGTCAACCGCCGTGTCGACCACGCGAAGCCCGGTGTGCCCGCCGCATCTTCCCATCGCCCCATTTATCTGTGCCGTGTTCATGGTCCCTCCCGTGAGGCCGTCAGACGAAACACAACCCGGCCTGCGGGCGGCTGCCGTCAAGGGTCGCGCAGCGACCGCCCGGAGGGCGGCTTGCCCTTGACGGCAAAGACGACCGCGGGCCATCAACGGTCGTTGACGGCCTCGCGGGAGGGTCCCATGCGCGAATGACAGATGTGGCGATGGATACGTGCGGGCAGCGGTGGCAGAAGTGTGCGTCCCTCCGCGGCCTCGGGCCTGAAGATAGATACGTGCCCGAACCCGGGGCTTGCGGCGCGTTGCGCCTCCAGCCCCGGTCTTACGGTGGGCGGTCCTCGTTTCACTCGGACCTTTGAAATGGGTAGCGTCGCGTCCCCGGGGCTTGCGGCGCGTTGCGCCTCCAGCCCCGGTCTTACGGTGTGCGGTCCTCGCCGCGCTCGGACCTGTCCCTGTCCCTGACCCTGACCCTGTCCCTGTCCCTGTCCCTGTCCCTGACCCTGTCCCAGAACCTGTCCCCGTCCCCGCTCCATCCGCCAATGACTGCCTTGACGGAAACGTGCTGATGGGCTACGTTTCCACGTCATGTTTTGGCATTAATACCGGGGTGTCAGATGAGCGATGAATTCAACGCCGTTATCGGCAGAAACATTATTGTCAGGGGCGAAATCGAAGGCACGGAAGTGCTGCTGGTCGAAGGCCGTGTCGAAGGCACGGTGCGGCTGGAATCCGAGCTGGTCGTGGGCCAGGCCGGTCATGTCGAAGCCGAAGTGAACGCAGTTGCCCTTACGGTTGAAGGCGATTTCAACGGAACGGCCGTCTGCAGCGACATCGTGACGCTGGTCAGCGGCTGTCACGGAACCGGCGAACTGAAGGCCCCGAGGATCGTCATTGAAGAGGGCGCGGTTTTCACCGGCACCCTGAACATGGATACCGGAATCCGCGAAGGCCGGGGGGAATAATCGATGTCTGAAACAACCGTCGGTTCGAAGACCAGGATAAACGGGACCATCAGCGGGACCGACCGGCTGGTCGTGCACGGCCTGGTCGAAGGCGAAGTCGCGATGGACGGTGAAGTCGCCGTCGAGTCGGACGGCCGCGTGGAAGCTAAGCTTTCGGGGCGGACCGTGTTCGTGCGCGGCGTCGTCAACGGTGAAGTCACCGGTCGCGACAAGGTCGAAATTGCCCCGGACGGACGCATGATTGGCGACGTCCGGACCGCCAGGATCCTTATTTCCGACGGTGCCGTGTTCAAGGGACGCGTCGAAATGGACGTCAGGGAGGGCTGATCATGGGCGAAAACAGGAAGACCGAGATTGGGCCGGAAACGTTCATACGCGGCAACATCGACGCCCAGGAAGAAGTCGCCATTCACGGCCACGTTGAAGGGACCGTGAAGTCGACGGTGTCCGTGATTATCGAAGACGACGGCGAAGTCCACGGCGAAATCGAGGCGGTAAACGTCGTCGTCGCCGGTGTCCTGGTCGGCAACATCCGCGCGACCGGCAAGGTCGAAGTCGAAGAATCCGGCGTGGTCCAGGGCGACATCGTCACCCCGGTCATGGTCCTGGTGGACGGCGGCGCGATAAACGGCCAGCTCGTGATGGACGACTCGAAGCCGGAACCGGTGAAGGTCAACACGACCGGCGGCACCCACAGGCCGACCGCAACGCGTCCGACCGCGACGGCTGCCAGGCCCGCGACGACCAGGGGCCAGACTCGCCCGGCGTCGACCGGCACCAGACCGGCCAATCGTGGCGCCACGCTGGTGACGCGTTCGCGCCCGACCGAAACGCCCGCGTCCAGGACCGGCAAGCCCACGCGCAGTCCGGCCCCCCTGATCGACGACGCCGACGAAACCCCTGAATCCGAAGCCTGACGGAATTTTCCCCGGGGAATAACCATGTCAACGAATGATTACGCAGCGGATCGCGCGGAACTTCTGAGCCTGGTCGCGGGCATTGCCTATGAAAGGCGCCGCGTCGTGCTTCGCTCGGGGCGCGTTGCAGACTTCTACATGGATTGCCGGCGCGTGACCCTGCACCCGCGGGGATCCACCCTCTGTGGCCGGGTCTTCTGGGAAGAATTCCGGCGTTCGGGGCTTGGTATCGCGGCAGTTGGCGGCCCGACGATGGGTGCCGACCCGCTGGTCACTGCATTCCAGATGACGGCCCACGCGGACGGCGTGGATCTGCCGGCATTCCTGGTCCGCAAGCAGGCCAAGGATCACGGGACGGCTTCAAGGATCGAGGGGCGGCACGGCCTTGCCACCGGTTCGGACGTACTGCTGCTTGAAGACGTGCTGACGACGGGCGGGTCGCTTCTGGAAGCCCGTGATGCCGTTATTGAAGACGGCCTGAAGCCGGTCGCTGCGATGGTCCTGGTCGACCGTTGCGAAGGCGGCACGGAAAACATGGACGCCGCCGGGATTCGCGTTATATCTGTCTTCAAGGCTGATGAAGTCGCGGCTGAATGGGAAAGGCTTGATCAGGCGAGGTCGAACCGCAGCAGGTGACCGCCCATCAGCAACTGGTCGCCGGCGCTGATGGCCACGCGACCGCGAATCATCAGGAAACTGCCGTTCGTCGAATTCTGGTCCTTGATTGCACACTCCGAACCGTTAACCACGAAGCTGGCGTGCCTGGATGAAACGAACCCGTCCGATCCGAGGATGATGTCGCCAACCGTGCGGCCGATCGTCGTTTCCGGCTTGGAAAGAAGCCATGCGCCAAGAACTGTGTCGTTCGGACCGATGCGCAGAATCCGGCCGCTGACGTTCTGGGCCGTGGCGGCACCCGATCCCAGCAGTTCGACGCCTTCCACGGGGTTCATCGGCTTGTGGATACCGGATTTGTATTCCAGCAGGGCATGGCCGATGCGCACGCGGTCGCCGTCGGCAAGCACGCGTGAATCCCTGATTCTGACGAACGTCCCGAATTCCTGGTCGATCCCGGTAACGAACGCGACGCCCGCGCCGATGTCCATCATGGCATGGCGGGAAGCGATGCGCGGGTCGGCGCCCAGGTCCACATCGACCGGACCGCGACCGATTACGTTTTCGCCTGCCTTCAGGTCGAAGGAGGTCCCTTCCGTGCCGTCGGCCCTGACGATTACGAGGCGCGCGCGCTGCCGGGCAGGGGCGCCGGAGCCACGTGCCTTGAACGAGTCCATCGACTGTTCAAGCGGCTTGCCGCAGTTCAGGCAGTAGTTGAATATTTCGTCGTTTTCCGTACCACAGAATACACAGCGGATCATGAGAACCTTCCCCTTGTGAATGGTGTGCGAGGGCGCGCTGTACGGCCTTGCCAATCCTAGCACCCGGGAATAGAATTGCAAAGTCCTGATAAGGGGTTGTCCACGTTGGCCATTTGTTCATCCTGCGGCAAGGGTGCACCTGAAGGCAGTCGATTTTGTCCGTTCTGTGGCGGCCGTATCGTGGCGGAGCGCGCCAAGCCCGTCGATCCGATGATCGGAAAGGTCATCGGGGATAAATACATCGTGCGCGAAATGATCGGTTCGGGCGCGATGGGAAGCATATATAAGGCCGAACACAAGGACCTTTCCCGCCCCGTGGCGCTGAAGGTCCTGCACAAGCACCTCCTTACGGATGACAGCCAGGTCCATCGCTTCCACCGTGAAGCGAAGGCGGCTTCGCGTCTTCACCACCCGAACTGCATCAGCATCCTCGATTTCGGCCGGACCGTGGATGGATGGTTCTATATCGCGATGGAATATCTTAACGGCAAGGACCTTTCCAGGCTGATTTCCAGGGAAGGCCCGATGCCGGTGGCGGACGTGATTCACATCGCCAGGCAGGTCCTGGACGCCCTGGATGAAGCACATGGCGGCAACGTCGTTCACCGCGACCTGAAGCCCGAAAATATAATGATCGAAGCCCTGCGGTCCGACCCGCAGTTTGTGAAGGTCCTGGATTTCGGCATTGCCAAGATTCGCGACACGGATGGTGGCGAAGACCCCTCCGGTTTCAAGACGGCGACCGGGATGGTGTTCGGGACGCCGGAATATATGTCGCCGGAACAGATTCGCGGGGATGAACTCGACGGACGTTCGGACCTGTATTCGCTTGGCGTCGTCATTTATCAGATGCTGACCGGCGTCATGCCGTTCACCGGTGAATCGGTTATCGAAATTGCCACGGCCCATCTTATCAATCCGATACCCAACCTTCGCCCGCTTCGCCCGGACTGCCCCGACAGGCTTGCCCGCGTGGTCGAAAAGTTGATGGAAAAGAAGCGGGAAAACCGGTTCCAGAATGCCGGGGAAGTCAGGAAGGTCCTGGACGCAATCGCAAAAGAGCTGTCTTCGTCAGTCCGGGGCTCCGCACTGGATCCGAGGGATCCGGCGGGCATCAGCCCGGCGCGCGTGGCTGCCCAGTCGGCCGACACCATCGTGACCCAGCCGGTTCCCGAATCGCAGCGTGGCGTCAGGTTGACGTGGCCGATGGTCATCGCACTGGGTTTGACGGTTTTCCTGGCCGGCGGCCTCGTGATGGCGATCGTCACGCATTTTGCCCTCTGATATGTCTTCATACGCCGACAATAAATTGACCGACACGGTCGAAATGCTGGAACGGGAAGTGAAGCTGTGTCTGACCGGGTCGGCGGACTACCTCCGGTTCGCCGCGGCGCTTCCCGTGCCCAGGCGCTGGGGCATGCAGTTGAACGTCTACCTTGACACCCCGGATGGGCGTCTGCGGTCGCGCCGGGTTTCGCTGCGGGTAAGGATTACCCCCGACCATGCCCGGCTGACGATGAAAACGCCACCTGGCGAACGCACGGTCGGGGATATCGCCGCCGCGGCTTTCGTCAACATGGAAACGGAAGCGGCCATGGACCGTGAACGCGCGCTTGCCTGGGTCGCGCAACCGGCCGGGGCGACCCCGGAACACATCCCCGGCTTCGAGGTGGTTGGAACCCTGACCGGCTGCCAGCCACTGGTCGTGACGACCTGGTCACTGACCAGGCGCGCCGTCTGCGATACCGCATGGGGTGTGACCATCGAACTGGATGAAACCGTTTTTCCCGACGGGTTTCGGGATTTCGAAATCGAAGCCGAGCATGAAGACGCCGAGCTTGCCCTCCGCGTGATAGAGTTGCATGCGGCGATGGCGGGCGTCGGGATTTCGGGACAGATCCTGTCCAAACACGCGAGGGCCCGTGCCCACCGGGGCGATCTTCCATGGGTCATGCCGGCGGGGGCCCCAACCGCGGCACAGCCGCCGCTGTTCGTGGAGGATGCGCCGGAGGCGGCGTTCGGGCTGGACCCGGTCGCCTGGGTCGATCTTTCCCGCTAGCCGGACGGCTGCGGGTGTGCGGGGCGGGACATGGATGGTGATCGTGGGGGGTTCACATCGGATGGCACCGCGAAACGATTTCCGGTGGTCTTCTTCGTAACCACGGTGTCGCTGGCTTTCTACCTGCTGTTCCTGCCCGCGTCGGTTTACTGGCTTGATTCGCCGGAGTTCATGACAGCCGCCGCGAAGCTTTCCCTGCCGCATCCGCCGGGCCACCCCGTGGCGGTTCTGCTGATGAAGTTTTTCACGCTTCTTCCGGTCGGTGACGTCGCATTCAGGGCAAACCTGTTCGGCGCATTCTTCGGGGCCATTGCGGCCGGTCTTGTCGCCGGTATCGCGTGGATTGTGTCGTCCGGCGTCGTCCGGCGTTTCGCCCCGGGGCTTGAATGGCCGGCGACCTTGCTGGCCCTGGCTTCGGGATTTTTGTTCGCCGGTTGCAGGTCCATGGTGATCCAGTCGATGGCGGCCGAGGTCTATACGCTGAATGCCGCGCTTCTGCTTGGCGCCCTGTACCTGGTGATGTCCGGGCCCGCCGGCGATGCCCGTCGTGGGGTGGCGGCCGGTGTTCTGTTCGGGCTGGCGCTCGCGAATCATCACTTCCTGGCGCTGTTGTGCGCGCCCGCGCTGGCGGCGGCATTCTGGACCGGCCGCAGATCACTGAAACAGCTTGCCCGGATAATTGCCGCGGGCATTGCCACCGCGCTTGCCTGTTACATGTTCGTTGCCGTGCGTGGCGCCGGGGACGCCTGGCCGACCTGGGCCCGGATATCGGGCGCCGGGGATTTCCTGTGGTATGTGTCCGCATCGATATTTTCGCAGTCTGTCGGCGGTTTCGAACCGTCCGGCGGCGGGCCGTTGCAGAACCTGGGGCTCGCCTTCGTCCTGATTGGTTCCAGCCTGGGGATGCTTTCACCGGTCCTGGCCCTTGGTGGCGCATGGCTTGCGGCGCGGTCGGGCGGGGCCCGGCACGTCGTCGTGCTTGTACTGCTGGCATCGGGCTCGATTGCATCAAAGGTGATGATGGGCCTGCTGGATCCTTCAAACCCCGACGATCATGGCTATTTCCTGCTTGCGATCGCCGCGCTGGCCATCCTGGCGCCGGTCATGCTGGCACTGCCTGTCGCATTGTCCCGTGCCTCCCGGCTCGGTTGGCTTGTCACGGCTGTCACGGTTGCGCTTGTCGTGCTGATTCCGGCGTGGCCGCTCCGGGGTGGTATCGAGGTCGGGTCGCAGCGCGGCAGGTTTGATCACACCAATCGTGTCGCGGATCTGGCCTGGCGGGACATCCCGAACGGCGCGGCCGCGTTCGTGTCGCATTACCCGGTGTATTTCGTGCTTCAGTACGGTCAGGAAGTCGAGGATGCCCGTCCCGACGTGACACTGGTCCAGGAAAGTCTGTATTTCAAGGCGCTTGGCGGGAAGTGGTACGCGGACGAAATGGCGCGGCGTCATCCGGCGCTGGCCGGGCTGATGTCTGATTTCCGTGCGTCCGGGCGGCTGTCGTGGCCCAGGCTTCGATCGCTTGCCGCGGTCAGGCCGGTTGTCCTGGAAGCGTCCCCCGATTTTGACGCCGTCATGGAAGACATAGCCTTTTCCGGCTGGTTTTTCCGGTTCGGGCAGCAGCAGGGTACGACCGCGCAGGTGGCCGTGGATCAGTCGGCCAGCGTCGTCCGGGGCCTGGGGGCGGCGGCGGGCGTGAACATTGAAACACGGCGCGTCGCTGTCAGAAACCTCGTTTCGTCGGCAGACTGGCTGGCCCGATCGGGCGACCGCGCGGCCGCAGCCGAACTACTCCGCACGGCGCTTGTGTTCAATCCCCGGGACCGGGCGGTCAGGGCGCGACTTTCCAGTGTGTCCGGTGACGGCATATGAACACGATCATCGATGCCGCAATCGACAGCTTCGTCTTTGAGATGATGGTAAGGCGTGGCCTTTCCCGCAGCACCATCGAGGCCTATGGCCGCACTATGCGCCGCTTCGCCGCCTGGCTTATCCGCACACATGGACAGGACCAGGATCCTTCAGCGCTTTCCAGACTCGAAATCCAGGACTTCGCGCTTCACCTTCGTGAATCCGGGCTTGGCGACAGAAGCCTGTCCGCCGCCGTGGTCGCGATGCGCCAGTTTTTCCGATGGTACGTGGAAGATCGGCAGCTTGAGTCGAATCCGATGGAGGACTTCGAGGTTCCCGGATTTTCGGCGCCGCTGCCCGTCGTCTTCGACGAGCGTGACGTGGAAGCCGTGTTGAACGCGCCCGACCTGAACACTCCGCATGGGCTGCGTGACCGGGCGATTCTTGAAGTGCTTTACGGATCCGGCCTGCGGATCAGCGAGGTGCTCGGCCTGGACGCTGCCGACGTCGACACGGTTGCCGGTTTCCTGATCGCGCGTGGAAAGGGCCGCAAGGAGCGCGTGGTGCCGATATCCGAATCATGCCGGGACGCCATTCTTGATTACCTCGACCGGGGCCGGCCGGCCCTGCTGAAGGGCCGGGTGGTGGTCCGCGATCGGGCCGGGGCGGATCGCGGGGCGGGGCAGGGTGTTGTGCGGGCCGGCAGGGTCAGGCGTGAGCCGCTGTTCGTGACGGCACGCCGAACTGTGCTGACACGACAGGGATTCTTCAAGAATATGCAGGGTTACGGTATATCGGCCGGCCTGTTGAAGGACATTTCGCCGCACAAGCTGCGACACTCGTTCGCCACGCATATGGTCGAAAATGGCGCGGATCTCCGGTCGGTTCAGGAAATGCTTGGTCATTCCGACATATCGACCACGGAGATATACACCCACGTCAGTCGTGGTCACCTCAAGAAGGTATACCGGAAAGCTCATCCCCGCGCGTGAATGTAACCGACCGAAGATTTACATTAATTTGGTGTTAGATTCGTCGATTTGTCTTGTGTTCCGTCCAGGTCCTGTTGATATAATCCGGCCACCCGGAACGGAGAGAGACAATGAGCCTGCCTGACAGCAGGATTAAGGTGGATCGCGTATCCAGCCTGCGTCACGACATCATGAATCCCCTGACGGTGATTCTTGGCTATGTGAAAATCCTGTCGGGCCGTGGCGATCTTCCGCCCGAGGCGGCAAGGTATGTTTCGCGGATCCAGGACGAGGCCCGGCGCTGCATAGAAATATTTGACGCCGACAAGGCCCGCCACGACAACCTCGTTGAGACTGCCGGGTCCCCGGCCAGCGCGGACGTGGATGCGGTGGCGGCGCGCGACGTTACCATACTCGTGGTTGACGACGACCGGGGCATAAGGTCGCTTTCCTGCGAGGTGATCGAGTGGGGCCTGAAGGATTCGAAAAATTATGACAGTGTCAGCGTCCTGGTGGCGGAATCGGCGGAAGCCGCCAGAAAGCTGGCCGCGGAAAACCACCTTGACGCCGTGGTGATGGACTTGAACATAGGGCGGCCGGGCGGCGGTATTGAACTGGTGGCCGAGCTGGACAGTCTTGCGCCGGGAATGGCTAAGCGCACCGTGTTCGTTTCAGGCGGCATACTCGATTTGCAGACCGGCGATCGTCTTGAAGCGATGGACATAACGATGCTTCAGAAGCCGTTCAGCATTCACGACCTGGTGAGGGGCGTCCAGCACGCGCTGTCGCGCTGAAGCGGCCCCGCGAACAGTCGTCAGCCCTGATTCTTTCCCTTGAAGATTTCGAACATGTCAGTCGGGAACGGGAAGACGATCGTCTTCGCGTTGTTGATGCCGATGTCGGACAGGGTCTGCAGGTAGCGGAGCTGCATTGCGCCCTGTTGCTTGGACAGCACGCCAGCCGCCTCGGCCAGCTTTTCCGATGACTGGAATTCGCCTTCCGCGTGGATGATCTTGGCGCGCTTCAGGCGTTCCGCCTCGGCCTGCTTCGCGATGGCGCGACGCATTTCTTCGGGCAGGTCGACCTGTTTCATTTCAACCAGGGTCACCTTGATGCCCCATGCGTCGGTGTGCCGGTCCAGGATTTCCTGCAGGCGCACGTTCAGCTTTTCACGCTGCGACAGCAGTTCGTCCAGTTCGACTTCGCCAAGGACGCTGCGGAGGGTCGTCTGGGCAAGCTGGGAAGTGGCGTACATGAAGTGCTCGACGTCGACGATGGCCCGGGTGGCGTCAACAACCCTGAAGTAGGCGACCGCGTTGACCGTGCAGCTTACGTTGTCCTTCGTGATGATGTCCTGCGACGGAACGTCCATCGTGATGGTACGCAGGTCCACGCGAATCAGCTTGTCGATCGGCCAGAACACGAAGATCAGGCCCGGCCCCTTCGGCTTGCTGAGGATGCGGCCCAGGCGGAACACGACGCCGCGTTCGTATTCGCGAAGGACCTTCATTGAGGTCAGCAGGTAAAAGACCGCGATTCCGATGCCGATCAGGATACCCGGGGCAATGCCGAACATGTTGAACCTCCTGGTTTAAGTTGATTATTCTTCTTCTGCCGGAGTGACCAGCAGGACGAGTCCCTTGAAACCGGTGATGGCGACCGTCGCGCCTTCTGGAACGACCCGGTCCGCGCGCGCCTTCCAGTATTCACCCTCGATCAGGATTTTCCCGGACGGCGCAAGCGCCTGAACGACAACGCCGGTCTTCCCGGTCATGCCTTCGGCACCTGTGGTCGCCGGCCAGTTCCTGGTGATCAGCCACACGGCGAGTAAAAGGACGCCAAGGGCGATAGACCCCAGGACCACCCACAGCAGCACAACCGTGAAATCACAGGGCATGTCTGATACCTCCATTACTTGCGACCAGAACCCATTATGCAGCCAATCCCGATTTACACAATAGACGGGGCCAGGATTCAGCGAACGACAAGAACGTCGCACGCCGCCTGCTCGGCCAGCGATTTCAGGGCCGCGGCCAGGAATCGCCTGGTTCCGGGCAGGGCATGCTGTGACGGAACCACTATCAGGTCGATGCCTTCGCTTTCGGCGCATTCCAGGATCGAGCGCAGCGGGTCGCCGGCGAAAACCTGGACCTCGAAGTCTTCAGGATTGCGATGCGTCAGGTGCGCGACCATCGCGGTGATGCCCCGCACGGCTTCTTCCTGGGAGTGCCGAATCGTGTCCGCGTTGTTCGTCATCGCGGAGTACTGCGGCATCATCATGTTTACCTGGACCTGGTTGTTGACGACGTGGCAGCACAGAAGTCGCGCATCGTTCTGGCGGGCGATGGTATCGCCCATCAGCACGGCTTCTTCCGAGGCGGGGTTGAAGTCGGCGACCACCATCACGTCGCCCCAGAGTCCGCCCGCGCGCTGGCCCCGAGGCTGCCGCTGACGCGCGACGCGGCCCGAGACCATGAGGGGTTCCTCGCGACCGTCTTCGTACTGGATTGTCACTGTCGGGTTGTAGAACAGAAAATCCTGGTGGGTGCGCGACCGGTTCCGGCCGCCCGGGGAGCTCATGTTGTTGCCGAACGCGATGTGCGCGGTGCCGGCGGCCTTTTCGTCTTCAAGCAGCTTGCCCGAAAGGCGGGCGGCCGGGTTCAGGCCGACGCCGAATTCCCCTATCTGGGCGGCGCCGGAATCGAATTCAAGCAGAGCTTCGACGTCCTGCCGGAATCCGTCGTCAAGGCAGTGGACCGAAGTGACGCGCCCGTTGTTGATGACAAGCTTGACGGGTGCGGGCACGACCCCAAGTTCGCCGGCACATCCATCGCACACCAGGACGCCGTTCGCGTTGCTTTCGTCCGGTGCGCACCAGATTTCGCCGCAGGGCAGGTTGCAGGCGGCGCCGTCCGCGACAACGGTGTCGGTTGAAAACGGCCTGTTCCTGATGTCGAGCACCAGTTCGGTGCCGCCCGGCGCCGTTATGTGTGCGGAAACCGCCTGGGACAGGCGTCGCAGCAATTCCCTGGCGGACGCGGCCATGGACGGGAAGTCGGCGGACATGCCACCGTCCGTCATCATGCCGGTGTCGATCCCGGGGCAGTGGGCGATACGTCTGGCCTTCTTGCCAAGCATACCAAGCAATTCGATGCGGAAAGGGGTTTCGCCGATGCGCGAAGAAAACGCCGTTATGGCGATGTCGGCTTCGATGATCAGCGCTGCAAGGTCTTCGGGAACGGCGGCCAGGGGACGGCCGTGGTCCGCGATGATGTACTTGATCGGCAGCCCGCCAAGCCTCGTGGCTGCTTTCGCCCAGGCCGAGGCGACCGCGCGCGTGGACTTGTCGGTGATGATCAGGACCCTTTCGGATTTCCGGAGTTCAAGCACCTGGCGCAGAGCCCTGTCGGCGTTAGCGACCATCCTGTTCATGGCATGTACCCCCGCGGCGATCAAGCCGGGTCAAGATATCACGGCGCGTGTATGCGGGAAAGCGTCGGGCAGTCACAACCACGGCAGCGGCGGGTCTTCGTCGGGCTTCGCTTCGGGATCGCGGACAGGCGATTCTTCTTCGGCGTCTTCTTCAGGCGCGGCGGGGGTTACCACTTCATATCCCGAAACCGGTGCGGCGACGGCCGTGGCAGGGACGGCCTTCGCGGAAAATTCGCCCGTGGCGGGATTATTGGCGGCGGCGAAAGCGTCCGCGGACATCGGTGTCACGCCGAACATGTGCAGAAGCAGTTCGTCGACGCGCGTCACGAAGATGAATTCAACTTCGCGCCTGACCTGTTCCGGGATTTCTTCCAGATCCTTGCGGTTGCGTTCCGGAAGAACGATTCGCTTGACGCCGCCACGATGGGCCGCCAGCACCTTGTTCTTTATGCCGCCAACGGGAAGGACCAGCCCGCGCAGGGTGATTTCGCCCGTCATCGCCGTGTCGTTACGCACCTTGCGGTTGGTCATCAGGGAGTACAGCGCCGTGAACATGGTGACGCCGGCTGAGGGGCCGTCCTTGGGGATGGCGCCCGCGGGCACGTGCACATGGATATCCACGTCGGCGAAGTCGGACGGGCGGATGCCGTACCTGACCGCGTTCGATTCAAGGAAGGAAAGGGCGATCTGCGTCGATTCCTTCATCACGTCGCCAAGCTGGCCGGTCAGCTTCAGCTTCCCGCGTCCGGGCATGCGGGTCGCTTCCACGAACAGGATTTCGCCGCCGGTGGCCGTCCAGGCCAGGCCGGTCGCGATGCCGGGCGAATCGGTCCGATCGCCGGTTTCGATCTGGAACATTTCCGATCCGAGTATCGAGTTGACGATCGCCGAGTCGATCGCCGGCGAATCCCACTTTTCTTCGACCACGCGGACGGCAATGCCGCGGCACAGGGACGCCAGCGACCTTTCCAGGTTCCTGACGCCGGCTTCGCGGGTATAGTGTTCGTTGATATAAAGAATCATGGCGTCCGACAAGTTGACCTGTTCCGGCTTCAGGCCGTTTTCGGCAATCTGCTTCGGAAGCAGGTGGCGCCTGGCGATTTCGACCTTTTCTTCCGGCGTGTAGCCCGGCAGTTCCAGCAGTTCCATGCGGTCAAGCAGGGGTGGCGGGATGGTGTCGGTGACGTTCGCCGTGGTGATGAACAGGATTCCGCGGAGGTCGAACGGCACGTCCAGGTAGTGGTCCATGAAGGCGTGGTTCTGTTCCGGGTCCAGGACTTCCAGCAGTGCGCTGGTCGGATCGCCACGCCAGTCGCGGCCCAGCTTGTCGATTTCGTCCATCATGAAGATGGGGTTGGACGAACCGGCCCGCTTCAGGTTCTGGATAATCTTGCCGGGAAGGGCGCCGATGTAGGTGCGGCGGTGGCCGCGGATTTCCGCTTCGTCCCGGACGCCGCCCAGCGACACCCGGATGAACTTGCGGCCAAGCGCGCGCGCGACCGACTGCCCAAGCGACGTCTTGCCGACGCCGGGTGGTCCGACCAGGCAGAGTATCGGGCCGCGCATGTTGTTTTTCAGGCGCGACACGGCCAGGTGTTCCAGGATGCGGCGCTTAATCTTGACCAGGTCGTAGTGATCCGCGTCCAGGACCTCGCGGGCGTGTTCGACGTCAAGATTGTCTTCGGTTTCAACGCCCCACGGCAGGTCGGTGATCCAGTCCAGGTAGGTCCGCGACACCGTGTATTCCGGTGACGACGGCTGGATGGAACGCAGGCGGCGCAGTTCCTTTTCCGCGATCTTGCGTACTTCGTCGGTCAGGGCCGTCTTGCGGACCTTTTCGCCGATTTCGTCCAGGATGTCGCTGTCGTCCTCGATTTCGCCCAGTTCCTTCTGGATCGCCTTGATCTGCTGGCGCAGGAGGTATTCGCGCTGGGACTTGTTCAGTTCGCCCTTCACCTCGGTGTTGATCTTCTGGGTGACGCGGCGGACTTCGATGTCGTGGCTGAGGATCTTCAGCGTTTCGCGCATCGCTTCGGGGATTTCCGTGATGTCCAGGATGCGCATCTTTTCTTCGATGCCGATCTGCAGGTTCGATGTGACCAGGTAAAGCAGCCTGGCGGGCTGGTCGACCTGTTCGATGATTTCGGCCGCGGTCGCGGGCACTTCCGGCATCAGGCTGAGCGCTTCCGCCGCGAGTGTCTTCAGGTTGCGCATGAGCGCTTCGATTTCGACTTCGTCGCCCTGCGGTTCCGGGACCATTTCCACGTTTGCCTGCAGGAAGGGTTCGGTCGCCGTGAATTCAAGGATGCTGAAACGCTGGATGCCCTGGACGACGATGTCCACGCCCTGGTCACGTTCCTTGACCACGCGCAGAATCCGCGCCGTTGTACCGGTCCTGTACATGTCGACCGGGGCCGGGTCCAGCACTTCCTTGTCCTTCTGGGTGACCACGCCGAAGACACGCTGGCCTTCGTTGACGCTTTCCAGCAGTCGAAGGGTCTTTTCGCGCCCGATGACCAGCGGCATCACCAGTCCGGGAAAAAGGACCGCGTTGCGAAGCGGGAGTATCGGCAGCGATTCAAGCATTTCAGGCGCTGTCTGTTCGGGTCTGCTCATCCTGGTAATTTCCATCAAGGGTTCGTCGAAACAATACGTCCAAAGGGGCGCGTCGGACCGCGCGCTGGGCGAATAATTGACATTATCGGGAAAAGGTCAAGTTCAGCGGTCGGAAAATTCGATTCCCAGTGGAGTATTCAACAGTTTTTCGTGTTCGGGCAGGTTCGTGCGGACGCGTTCCTCGCGTGCCTTGGCGACGCTCATGCCGGTGGCGGTGAGAGCTTCGACGGCGGCGAGTTCGTTTTCAACCTGCTGCTTGACCGAACCGTAGGAAGCCCAGCCGACCTGCAGCTTTCCGTTGACCAGGAAGGCCGGGGTGCCGCGGGCGCCGATGTCCATCGCGATTCCGCCTTCGGTCTTCGCGCGCTGGCGCAGGGCCGGGTCTTCGTAGTCCTTCTTGAACCTTTCCATATCCAGTTGCAGCTTGCGGGCCTGGTCCATCAGATCCGATTCGGACAGGGCGCGCTGGTTGGCGAACAGGGCGTCGGCAAATTCCCAGAAGCGTCCCTGGCGGCCGGCGGCCATGGAGGCGGCGGCCGCGTTCATCGCGTCGCGGTGCATTTCAAGCGGGTTCTGCTTGAAGACGTACCGGACCTTGTCCGGGAAGTCGGTGGCGAGCGAGGCCAGGCCTTCGTGGGCGCGTTTGCAAACGGGGCACTGGAAGTCGGAAATGACCATGAATACTACCGGGGCGTCCTTGGGACCGCGGGACGGGCTGGCGTCACGCGCGGGCTTGGTGCCGGCCGGGATGTCGATCTGGCGCGCGACCGGCTTGTCGGACATGGGGGAAACCGGGAAGACATCGCCACCCGGGGCCTGCTGACGCTGGGCCTGAACCTGTCCCTGAGGCTGCTGTGCCGGCTGCGGCGCGGGCTTCGGGGCCTCGACGGCGGGCTGCTCCTGCGCGGCCTTGAAGGGGCATTTGAAGAAGTCCGGGTTGTTGCTGGCGCGGCCAAGGAAGAACGCGCCCGCGGCCACGGCGACGAAACATACTGCGATAATGATCTTTTTCATTTATTCACCTTCGGAATAAGTCCGGACTTTCCTATCATGACGGGCTGTCCTTATCAAGAACGATTGTGGTTCGTGACGTGCGTCCGGGGCGTTGCGGGCACGTCGCGGGCGGGTTATCCTTCTGCACGAACGCGAGGGGGACGTCGGTGAAGGGGGTCAGGGGCGAAGTAATCGCCGGCCGCTATGAAGTCGGCGAACAGATCGGAAGCGGCGGATTCGGCACCGTGTATGCCGGTCGCCAGCTCAATCTTAACCGTGACGTCGCCATCAAGGTCATGCGTCAGGGGCCGGAAGGGGCCGCCGTTTCGCGCGAACGATTCAGGCGGGAAGCGGTCCTGAGCAGCGGCTTCAGCCACCCCAACATAGTTACGTATCACGACTTCGTCATCGACGATGACGGCGACATGATCCTGGTGATGGAATTCCTGCGCGGCGTCACGCTGGACAGGGCGCTGGCCCAGGAGGGGCGCCTGGAAATCGGCCGGGCGGCGCGCCTGATCGCGGAAGTCGCCGCCGGGCTGGCCGAGTGTCATCGCGCCGGGATTGTTCACCGCGACATCAAGCCGTCCAATATCTTCGTGCTGGACAAGGACACGCCCCGCGAAAGGGCGAAGATCATCGATTTCGGGATTCTGTGGGCGATGCCGGATCCTGCGGGCGAAGTTCATGGCCTGACGCGTGACAACGCGTTTATCGGAACGCCGGAATATGTGGCGCCGGAAGTGCTTATTGGCGCGTATCCGGACGGTCGGACCGACCAGTACGCGCTGGCCATGGTGGCGCTGCGGGCCATGACAGGCGAACTGCCGTTCAAGTCATCGAAAGGGGCGGCGCTGCTGGATCGGGTGACGGGCCGGCCGCCCGTGCTGGGCTCGGAACGCCTTGCCGGGGCCGCCGCCGTCAGGGGCGTGCTTTACAAGGCCCTGTCGCCGGTGCCGGGCGATCGCTTTGGTGACATGGACGAATTCGGTCGGGCGATGGCGGCGGCTGCCGGCGTCGTGCCGGGAATGGCGGCTTTCCCGATGCCGACGCCCGGGGTTTTTGGCGCGGATTCAGATTGCGCGGACGACACAGTCGTGGAAGTTCGTGGAAGGGGGCGGGCAAATCCGCCGATCGAATCAGAAGCGCCGGTGGAGCCGGTCGCTTCCGCAATCCCGAAGGGCAGGGTCAAGGCGGTCGCGGCATTTGCGACAGTCGCGCTTTGCGCGGTCATTGCCGTGGCTGCGCTGATGTGGGGGGCAAGCAGGCGGGATTCCGCGTCGTCCGTTTCGCCGCCGGCGCCCCAGGTCTTCCGGGACGTTGCTGTCGAACCGATTGAATCGCCCGCCAGGCCGCAGGCGCAGTACGTCGAAGCCGCGCTGCCGGCAGCGGTGGCACCGGCACCTGTTCTGGCGCCTGTTTCCGCGCCTGTCTCCGCGCCTGTTTTGAAGAAAGCGCCTGTCGCCGTAACCCCGGTGAAGAAAGCGTCGGCGCCATCCGCCGTGTCAAAGGCGCCGGAACCAGTCGCCGCGCCTGTCGTCGCCACGCCGGTCGCCGCCGCGCCGGTCATCCCGGAATTCGGAACCGTGACTGCCCAGGCGGAGCCTTTTGCGTATGTCTGGATAGGCGGGAGAAACCTGGGTATCAGCCCCGTCACAGTGTCGCTGCCTGTCGGTCGTCACACGATCGAATTCAGAAGCGACAAGTACGGTGCACTGACGAGAACCGTCGAAATTATGGCCGGGCAGAAAATAGTGGAAACGGTAAACCTGAAACACTGACGATCACGAACGCGAGGCTTTCAGAAGGCGGGCGCGTTTCACCCAGCACCACGCACCGGCGGTAACCATCAGGGCGGACACGACGAAAAACATCACGGCCGCGGCGGTTTCCTGGCTGGATTCGCCCATCAGGAACCGGACGCCGACGAGTACGTTGACGCCACCGCCGCCGAGGGCATAGACGAGACCGACGATCAGCAGGTCGCGTGGCGAGTGCGTCGCCAGGATCTTCTTCATGTCCATTTCGTGCCGGCCGTCATCGGTCTTGACTTCATGTTCGTTCAACTGGATTCATCCTGCCGGAAGGCCGGCGCGTCAGACAGCGCATGTTTTACCACAAACCGCGTCGCGTGTTACCAGAAACGTAGCGTGTGACCAGAAACGTCGCCATGGGTTATCATGCGTACGCGCGACGGGTAGGCATCCGGCGCGGTATTTGTTGCGGTTTTTCGGCGCGTGGGCCATGTGGAATGCCCGCGCGCCTGATGCAGGTGACGTTTGAAATGAACAGTTTCGAAGTAAGGACGAATCGCCCGGTGCAGACGGTGGATATCACCGGGCAGGTAAGGGCGGCGCTGGCCGGGGCGGGCGCTGACGCGAAGGCCGTGCTGGTCTGGTGCCCCCATACGACCGCGGGGATATTCTGTAATGAAGGCGCCGATCCGGACGTTGTGGTCGACGTGGAGTCGACGCTTGAAAGGCTGCTGCCACCGCGTGCCGACTACCTTCACGCTGAAGGCAATTCGCACGCGCACATCAGGTCGATACTGGTCGGGAACTCGCTGGTCGTGCCGGTTGAAGACGGTGAACTGAAACTCGGGACGTGGCAGCATATATTCTTCGCTGAATTTGACGGACCAAGGGTTCGCCAGGTGTGGGTGCAGATGCTCGCCTGAGTGGCGGCGCGAGGTGATTTCATGGGGGATGGCGTGCCTGTGACTCCGAAGCTCGGGGCCTACATCGATATCTACTGCCGCTACTGCAGGTTGAACCTGGACGGTGTCGTGTCGGCGCTTAACGAAGACGGCACAATCGCAAAGGTTAAATGCGTAACGTGCGGTCATTTCCAGAACCCGAAGGCGCCGGTTGATCCAGGGGACGCGCACCGCAAGCTGGTCGCGAAGGCTATGCGTATTGCAGAAAAGCATACCCGCGGACCTCAGGCGGCTGAAGCCAGGGCGAAGGCGGACGCGGCGGCGGACAAGGCGGCGGCAGGGGATTTACGTCCAGAAGCCGTCATGCGCCGCCTGTGGGAAGAAGCGACCGCCAATGTCAGCCCGATGAAGATGAAGGTTTACGACAAGTTCCGGACGTATCGCAAGGACGACGTCATCACGCACAAGGTCCACGGCCTGGGCGTCATTGTGCGCGACGATGTCGAGGGCACGATGACGGTGCTGTTCCGCGACGCGGTCCACGAACTCGAACGCGACGCCCCCCGCGAGGACTGAGCCCGCTGCCCGAATGCCCGGTCGTTATTACAGATTTCCCATCACGTTGCGGATTGCACGGATTTTGTCGCGGATTTCGGCGGCCTGCTCGAATTCCAGCGCGGCCGAGGCCTCCAGCATCTGCTTTTTCAGCTTCGCCAGGGTCTTTCCAAGCTGCACCGGGTCTTCGACCACCTTCGCCAGCCCGTTCGCGTCCCCTACGCCCGCCACGGCTGCTGCCTTCTGGGCTTCTTCCACGAAGAACAGCCGGCGGTCCACGGTCCGCGGCGTAATCCCGTTTGCGAGGTTGTGGGCAATCTGCATTTCGCGGCGTTCGGCCGTCACATCCATCGCTGCCTTCATCGAATCGGTGACCCTGTCGCCGTACATGATGACGCGGGCGGCCGTGTTGCGCGCGGCGCGGCCGAACGTCTGTATCAGTGAACGTTCGCTTCGCAGGAAGCCTTCCTTGTCCGCGTCCAGGATCGCCACAAGCGCCACTTCCGGCAGGTCCAGGCCTTCCCGCAGCAGGTTGATCCCGACAAGGACGTCGAACACGCCTTCGCGCAGCTCGCGGATGATCTGGATGCGGTCCAGTGTGCTGACGTCCGAATGCAGGTATGTGACCTTGATGTCCGATTCGACAAGGAATTCGGTCAGGTGCTCGGCCATCCGCTTGGTCAGCGTGGTCACAAGGACGCGGTTTCCGGCCTCGATGACAGGCCTGATTTCGTCCAGCAGGTCGTCCACCTGGTTTTCCGCGGGCCGGACTTCGACTTCGGGGTCAAGCAGGCCGGTTGGACGGACGATCATCCGGGCCACACGGTCCGGCGCGCAAAGCTTCGTTTCGTAAGGGCCTGGCGTCGCCGAAACGTATATGGTCGGTCCGCGGCGAACATCGAATTCGTCGAACCGAAGCGGCCGGTTGTCCACGGCCGACGGCAGGCGGAACCCGTAATTGACCAGCACGTCCTTGCGGGCCCGGTCGCCACGGTACATGCCCACAATCTGCGGCACGGTCATGTGCGATTCGTCCAGAAAGCACAGAAAGTCCTTCGGGAAGTAATCAAGCAGGGTCGGCGGGGCCTCGCCCGCGGCGCGCCCTGTCAGGTGGCGGCTGTAATTTTCGATTCCCGCGACCCGCCCGAACTGTTCCAGGCTTTCGATGTCGGAAAGTGTCCGCTGTTCAAGCCGTGCGGCTTCCAGAACGCGGTTTTCACCCTTGAATCGCACCAGCGTCGTTTCCAGTTCGTCCTGGATGGCGACGATTGCACGGCGCATCTTTTCGGGCGTCGTTACGTAGTGGCTGTTGGGATAAACCGCGAATTTGTTCAGCTTCCGCATGGCGCGGCCCGACAGCGCGTCGAATTCAGCCAGCGATTCCACGGTGTCGCAGTCAAGCGTGATCCGCAACGCCTTCTGGTCTTCGTAGGGCGGGTACACTTCGATGTTGTCGCCGCGGACCCTGAAGGTCCCGCGTTCGAAAGCGATGTCGTTGCGGTTGTATTGCAGCTCGACCAGGCGGGCCAGCAGCTTGTCGCGGTCCACTTCCTGCCCGACAGAAAGGAATTCAACCAGACCGTAATACGCTTCGGCCGATCCCAGGCCGAAGATGCACGACACCGAAGCGACGATGACGACGTCGTCCCGCTCGAACAGGCTGCGTGTGGCCGAATGGCGCATCCGGTCGATTTCTTCATTAATCTTCGAGTCTTTTTCGATGTACGTGTCGGACGCCGGGACGTACGCCTCCGGCTGGTAATAGTCGTAATACGAAACGAAATACTCGACCGCGTTGTCCGGGAAGAACGACTTGAATTCCCCGTAAAGCTGGGCCGCCAGCGTCTTGTTCGGCGCCATGATCAGGGCAGGGCGGTTCATGGCGGCGATGACCTGCGCCATCGCGAACGTCTTGCCCGACCCGGTGACGCCAAGCAGGACCTGGTCGCGCCCGCCGTCACGCAGAAGTTCGGTCAGGCGCGCGATGGCGGCCGGTTGGTCGCCCGCCGGCGTGTAATCGGAAACAAGCCTGAACATGGTTTACCTGATGCCGTGCTTTACTTCGAGGTATTCGTAATAGTCGATGATCGACCGCACATACTGGCGTTTGTCGCTGTATGACCCGGGATAGAAGCTGCGCTTGAACCCGTAAACGATGATGTCCTTCAGCTCGGCCGGCCCGATCGGGAAGTTGTCGACCGCAAGCTGGACTTCACGCGTGACCGTGGTGTTCGAAACAAGCCGGTTGTCCGTGCACAGGGTCGTTGACAGGCGTGATTCCAGCATCTTTCCGAAGGCATGGTCCTTAAGGGACCGGATTTCCGGGTTCGTCTGCATGTTCGACGTCAGGCAAACTTCAATCGTGATGCGGCGGTCCGCGATGTACTCGGACAGGCGCCTGACGTAGTCCTTCGGGTCGGCGATGGCGCGCGAAACGACCTTGTTCGGGCTTAGAAGGTAGTATCCGTGGCCCAGCCGGTCCGCGTGCAGGTCGGTGATGGCCTGGAAGATCGATTCCGGCCCGTAAGCTTCGCCCGCGTGAACCGTCTTCTTCATGAAGTTCTTGTGGCAGAAGTCGTACGCGTCCTTGTGCTCGCCCGCCGGGTATCCCGCTTCGGCACCGGCCAGGTCGAACCCGGTTATCGGGATTCCAAGCCTGTCGCGGATTTCAACCGCGGCCCGCGCCATTTCCAGCGAAGTCATTGAACCGACGGCGTGATCCGGCGAATACGCGTGGACCCGGAACATGTCCTTGAAGTACGGCGACAGCACCGGCATCGCGTTGCGCATGGCACAGACGATGATGCCGTAATGGCCGTCGGGACCGCGGTCGGGTTCAGGGATTTCAAGCAGCCTGGCGTTATATGCGGCCGTCGCCGCCGCCAGTCCACGGTTCACGGACGCCAGCACGGCTTCCACGGGGAAGTCGGCGGTGATGTGCAGTTGCGGCGCGAAGCGGACTTCGAAGTAACGGACGCCTTCGTTGAAGTTATCTTCGGCCAGTTCGTACGCGACGCGCTCGATCTGTTCGGCGTGCGTCATCACGGCCGTCGTGTATGAAAAACCCTGGAGGTATTCGACCAGGTTCGCGTATTTGTCCTTGAAAACCAGGTCGCGCAGGCCGTCTTCCGTGTACGACGGCAGCTTCACGCCGGCTTCGCGGGCCAGTTCAATCAGTGTCGGGATCCGAAGCGACCCGTCCAGGTGGACGTGCAGGTCGGTTTTCGGAATTTCCCTTATGAATTCAGCGGTGATCTTGTTCATGAATTTCTTTCCTTGATCCCCCCTATGGGGACCGTTCGTGTTTTCAAACCTTCTGGTGACCAAAGATAAGGCTTACGCGCGGATTTGTCGATTCCCGGGGCGGCCGGGTTCGGTCATAATCTGTTGATGGCCACGGGGCGCGGGTACAGGCGCGGCCATAAAACGATGGAGGTCGAAAAATGAAAAAAGTCGCAGTTATATTGTCGGGTTGCGGGTTCATGGACGGGAGCGAGATTCACGAAGCGACATTGACGCTGCTGGCGCTGGATCTGGCCGGCGCGTCTTACCAGGCGGCCGCGCCTGACGTTGAACAGGCCCGGCTGATGGATCACCTGTGCAAGGAAAAGGTCGATGGCGTCCGCAATGTGCTGGTCGAAGCCGCCAGGATTGCGCGCGGAAAGATCATCCCGGCTTCGGCGCTGAAGGCGGCCGATTACGACGCGGTCGTGGTTCCGGGTGGGTTCGGGGCCGCGAACAACCTGTGCAGTTTCGCCACGCAGGGCGCCGGGATGGTTGTCCAGTCCGATGTGGGCCGTTTCCTGGTGGACATGCACAAGGCGGGCAAGCCGATGGCCGCGATCTGCATCGCGCCGCCGGTGCTTGCCTGGACCATGAAGAAGTGCGGCGTGACCGGCGCGAAAATCACAATCGGGAACGACCAGGCGACCGCTGACGCCATCCGCGCCCTTGGCCAGGAGCACGTCGACTGCGCCGCTGACGACTGCGTGGTCGACCCCGTCAACAAGCTGGTTTCCACCCCCGCCTACATGACCGCGAAGGGCATCGGCGAGCTGTGGCACGGTGTCCGGAAGACGATCGATGAGCTTCTGAAGCTGTAACCTAACTATCTGTTTTTCGTGTTATCGACTCTGATCCGCCCCTGCGAGCCGCTGCTGTCTTTCCCGTGTAGGGGCGAAAAATAGTTCGCCAGTGTCTTCGCCGGTTGGGGCGATATCGTAAAAATTGGATCGTAGTTTTACGTCCAGGCCGCAGAAATTGGATCGTATTTCTACGTTCTAGCTGCCGGATCCAGGTCCTGTTTTCATATGTTGAATTCCCGGGCATGTTCGACGTAGTCAATGGCGCTGTGGCGGATGGCGGCGCGTTCGAATTCGTTCAGGGGGCGGATGACCTTCGCCGGCATGCCCAGGACCAGGGAACCGGCGGGGATTTTCTGGCGTTCAGAGATCTTCAGTAAACGCACGTTTGGCCGGTCGCCTCAATGCTGACGATCTCAACTCGAACATTTCGCCAACCCGAACTCTTCATGTCAGATACCGTCTTGTCTATGAAAAGCTGCTTGGCTTCCGAGCGAGTCTTGGCACAGCGCCCATATTCAGCGCATCTCGATGGCCCCTGCATTTCATCAGGAGAATTGCCAAACCACATCCTTCCTTCAACATAGTATAGTTGCCCCTTTCTTCCAAAGGACCACGCGGATTCACTTATCGAGGTACCAGCAACGAAGATAGACAATAACAAAATTGCCCAAAACGGTCTCATGATGACCTCAAGGTTGAGTGGAGTCACTTCTGTATCATCTTCATTGAGTCGTGTCAATGATGGGGTTCCGGTCAGAACCACCGTTTGTTGGGGGTTGACGACAGGGGATTAAGGCGATATCAATCTTACCGATCACTTCATCGAGATAAATCCGGTGAAACTCTTTACTGTAATACCTTTCGTCATTTCAGTTTTCGGCCTGGTGGCGTCATTTGCGTCAGGAACGGCAAAGGCGTCCGACGATATTGCCACAACGGTCAAAGAGTCTCTGTCGGTTGGCGCTGTTGCCCCGGCCTTTGGCGCCCCCGATCTTGATGGCACAGTCTTCACGATTTCCAGGGCCTTGGCTGGACTTAAACCCGATGAAAGCTGCCTGGCGCTTGTATTTTTCACCACTACCTGCAAGCCCTGCAAGAAGGAAATCCGGCAGCTGGTTGAGCAGGCACCCGCTCTGGCTGATTCGGGGGTGCAGGTTATCCTTGTGGCCGCGGGCGAAAACGAGGCAAAGGTAGGGCCGTTCCGGAACAAGCTGGGAATTCCTTACCGGATCGTGATGGATGGTTATTATGAAGTGTCGAAGCTCTTCCAACTTACGACTCCGGACATGACAGTGCTGGTGCCGATGGTTTATGTAGTTGGGCGGGACGGCCAGATCGTCGGAATTCTCGATTCGTCGCACAAGGATATCGTTCCTGAAATTCTGAAGGTCTGTCGGCCCTCGATGCCTGGTGCGCGGTAGTATATTTCGTGAATCGGTTTTGACCGATGCAAGTCCAGTCGACAATCAATCGGGGCAGGCGATGAGCCAATTTGTTATGCAGCGAAGCATCACGGTTTTGTCATCTTTCTGTTTTGTCCTGGTGATGATTTCCTGCGCTGGCACATCTGGCGGCGTCCGTTCAAGCAAGCTCCTCAATGAACGTCTAACTATTGTGGAAGGCGCGCATGCGCGCTTTCCCGAATCCGACTGGATTGTGGGGGTTGGCGACTCGTCTGATGGCTCCCAGGCTGCCGAACTGGCTGCACGTGCGCAGGTTTCGACCCAGATTGAATCGAGCATCGAAAGTGAATTCAAGTCCATGGATCGTGTTGCCATCAGGTACGATGGCAAGGCGAAGTCATCTGTTGGAACTTCTGAGGTGTTGATTGATTCCCGAACGACTACCTCGTTTATTCATGCCGAGCAGATTCGCGCGGTCCCGGAAATGACGGCGTGCCGGGATGGTTTTTGTGTCGCTGTGGCCGTTTTGAACAGGCGTGCGGCTTTCCAGGCTCTTGAATCTGACTACAACCGGGTGGCTATCGACTTTCGGAACGCTGCTGACGGTGCGATTCGGAAGGCGGCGAGTCCGGCAAGCAGCGGTTCCATTGCGGGTTCTGTAACGGCCGGCGCGATGGCCGAATTCGCAACAAGCTACAACGCCAGCCGGACGTATTTCGGCAATCTGGCCAATATCAACGCCCAGGCTACGGTAATTCGCGATGGCATAAACGCTTTCGCGCCTGACATGAACAAGTTCGGCCAGGTCCTGGCCGCCGGTCATTCGTTGCTCGCCGATTTCCCTGTCCGCCTCCGGCCTCCGACGTCTTCCGAAGCTCAAATCCTGGCTGACAGAGTCATGAAAGCCCTGGATCTTCTTGGTGTTAACGTAACGCTGGATCAAGGATGTGATTCCGGTCTGAAGATTGAACTCGATTCCGGTTTGAAGTGTGAACAGGGGCGCATTTTACGAATGATTTGCGAAGCAGATATCGCGGTCTCTCTGTTCAGTTGTCCGGACGGGAAAATGGTTGGTCGGTTCGCGCTGGATGTTCCTGATTCTGTCGGGGTAAGCGTTCGCGACGAAGATGATGCGCGGCGGCAGATCCTGGATGCTATGCAGCCGGAAGCCATCGCGGGGGCACTGAGGGCGGGACTTTCTAATTATCTTCCCATGAAGTGATTGCTTCCCTGGCCGAGTGCTTCCTGATTCTGCACGTACAATTCTTTCCAGTCAGTTCAGCCCGCGAAAAGACAGGTCATGTCACAACTGGGGGCTTGAGCCCAACGTGAAGCTGTGTTAATTGACCAAATCAGCAATAACCGGTTGATGTCGTGAAAGCCCCCAACTGCTTCAAGCGATTCCTGGGTTTCATGTGTCTCTCAGTCCTTTTTGTTCCGGCGTTCGCCACCGGGCAGTCCAACCAGGGACAGTCGGACAAGGGCGAAATATTTGTTAACGACATTGAGGATTCGACCCGTGCAATCGACCCGGCGTTGATGAAATTCTTTTCGGAAGTCGTGCGTGACGGGGCGCGAAAATACGCCACCGGTTATCGTCTTCTGGATCGTGAAAACGCCGAAGCTATCCTCGGGGGCTTCAAAATTGACCTTAAGGATTGTGAACTCGCCGGCCGCAACGACTGCGAAGTCGACTTTGGCCGTCGATTGCAGGCTGAAGTCGTGGTCAGCGGTCAGATACTGATGCTGCAGACCGGCTCCGCACGCATTGTTCTTAAAATGTTCGGCACTGCGAACAGTGAATCGCTTTCGTCCGCAATGGGAACTGCTGCCTCAGTCGACCAGATTGAGTTGGTTCTGCTGGACATGATGCCCAAACTGTTTCGTCCACTTTTCCGTCCCGACGCTGGTGTGCAGGACGTGGAGTTGCCTCCGCCCGATCCGAACGCCGGGTACGGTCATCTTTATGTCGCCAGCGATCCGGTCGGCGCCGAGATCACTCTGAACGGTTGGAAAAGCGGCAGAATCACGCCGTCGGTTTTTGAAGACCTGGCCGCGGGATGGTACAAAATTGAACTCGAGAGTCCGACTTCCAAGGTTCAGAAGACGATTAATGTCCTTCCAAACGACATTGCTCGGGTCAGCATTCCGATGAAAAACAATAAGCAAGGTAGTTTGCTTCTGGAAACTACGCCGTCGGGTCTGAATGTAATTCTTGACGGAAAGAAAATCGGTGTGTCCCCGCAGTTCATCCCGGCGGTGAATGCTGGCGTGCATTCTGTGACGGTGAAGGGGAAAGTCGGTGGAAAGAAATGGAGCACGAATGGTGAGCGCTCCGTTAACGTTGAGGCCGGTCGTCGCAATCGATTCAATATCAATGTTGTTTCCGGCAGCGAGGTGCCGGCCGAAAAGTCACGTGCTTTCAATCAGAAACTCGACGGCCGCCGATCCCGTGCGTCTTTTCAGACCCGATTGTCAGGTGGACTTGATCTGGTTCGGGCCAAGGCCGGATTTTCCGGTTTGGCCCAGGTCGGTGTGGGGACTGGACGCTGGTTCGACATACACACCGGCGTTGGTTTTCCCGGCTATATCTGGGTCACGGATTTTGAGTTGAATGTTTGGCCGAAGGGACGTTTTGTTCCGGTTCTTGGATTACAGGTTGGTGCAGGATTCCATCCGGATTATGAGTACTACAGTTTGACCTTTTACGTCGGTGTCGAGTTGTGGATGGTTGACTGGCTTGCGGCCTTCGTGAAGCTTGGTGTCGGGGGTGGATGGAACCTGGACACGGGGCGCGAATCTGTGATCGTGCCTGGGTGGGTCGGCATTGAGGCGAGGTACTGATAATGATGAACAAAAGGATTCGCCACGGTGTTCCGCTGTTGCCTGTCGCTTCTTTGCTGTTTGTTTTGCAGTTGAACTGCTACTGGATTGCCGAGGTTGGCGATTGCACTGAAGATTCTGAGTGCGTTACCGGGGAGCTTTGTGAAGGCGGCCTATGTGTCGCAGGTTGTCGCATCGATTCTGATTGCCAGACCGGGACGATCTGCGTCGAATTTTCCGCTGAAAATCAATTTTCCTGGAGCGAGGTTGTTGATGATTCCCATGCGGATTGGTCAGAAGGCTATGCCTGTGCTGCTTGTTCGGGCGAATTCGATTACCTGTGTCCCAATGGCTTCGCACGAACATTCTGCAAATCTGAAACGATGGGGTCTCATGGTTGTTGCGATACCTGTCTGGTAACTCGTGTCAGATGTGAACTGTATCTTGGCGTCTGTACAGACGGCTGCCGTATCGATGCGGACTGTGGCACCGGTAAGATATGTGAGGGCATTGAGTGTGTGCAGGGGTGTCGTGTGGATGGTGATTGCGGCAGCGGTACGATATGTGAGGGCATTAATTGTGTGCCGGGCTGCCGAGATTCCGCGGATTGCGCCGATGGATACAAATGCGAGGGTAAAAAGTGTGTTCTGGGCTGCGGCAAGGACGAGGATTGCGGCGGCGACAACATATGCAACAAGGGTTGCATGAACTTCGTGCCGGCGGGTTCGTTCTGGATGGGCTGCAACGCATCAGTCGATTCCAGTTGCGGCGCTGATGAGTCGCATTACCATCAGGTGACACTGGCTGGTTACCACATTGACAGGACTGAAGTCGTACAGTCGGAGTATAAGAAGTGTGTTGACTCCGGTGAATGTTCTGCACCGGGGTGCGGCTGGGATCCAACGGGTACCCCTGACCGACCAGTGGTTTGCGTCAGGTGGGGCGATGCGAATGCATATTGCAACTGGTCGGGAAAACGTCTGCCGACTGAAGCAGAATGGGAAAGGGCTGCCAGGGGTGGGAACGGTCGGAAATATCCATGGGGCAATGAAGCCGCGACCTGCGATTATGCGGTGATGAAGGAGCCTATTTCTAATCCTGGTTGCGGGAAAAGCAGAACATGGGACGTTTGCAGCAAGTCCCCGGCGGGTGACAGTCCATACGGATTGTGCGATATGGCAGGGAATGTATGGGAGTGGGTCGCAGACTGGTACAATTCCGGTTACTACACCAACAATCCGGTATCGAACCCAACCGGACCGGCTGGTGGCTATGAGCGCGTCAAGCGCGGTGGAAGTCTCTACGACGACTCCGACTATGCGCTTCGGGCGTCCGATCGTGGATATGACTCCCCGTCGTACAGCCACGACGGCCTTGGCTTCCGATGTGCCCGGTCGCAATGAAAAAAGCAGGACCATCTCCGGCGGGCGGATTTTCATCCGCCCGTACAAGCCGCAGGTTCTCCATGCCGGTCTATTTATTGCGGATTGTGACTCAGTCCGTGTAGCGGCGAATTACATTCGCCGTTCGGTCAGTCCTTGAATTCGCGGGCATGTTCGACGTAGTCGATGGCGCTGTGGCGGATGGCGGCGCGTTCGAATTCGTTCAGGGGGCGGATGACCTTCGCCGGCATGCCCAGGACCAGTGAGCCGGCGGGGATTTTCTGGCGTTCGGGCACCAGGGCGTTCGCACCGATCAGGCATTCTTCACCGATTTCCGTGTCGTCAAGGATGGTCGCGCCCATGCCGATAAGCGTCCCGCTGCGGATGATGCAGCCGTGGATGATGGCGCCGTGGCCGATGGTGCATTCTTCCTCGATCAGCGTTGGCGTGCGGCCCTCGGTTTCGTGGATGACGGTGTTTTCCTGGATGTTGGTGCGCGCGCCGATGGTGACGCTGCCGACGTCGCCGCGGATGGTGGCGCCGAACCAGATGTTCGCGTCCGGCCCGATGGTCACGTCACCGGCGATGACGACGTTTTCCATGATGATGGCCGACGGGTCGATATTCGGTGATTTGCCCTTGCAAGTCTTGATGATCATGCCGTTCCCCCAAAGTTTGGACGTCCCGTCGGCGGGCCGTCAGTTGTCGATTTTACGGTAGATCGTGCGGGTTGCAATGCCAAGAAGCTGGGCCGCCAGGCGCTTGTTGTTCTGGGTGATGCGCAGCGTCTGCTGGATGACCTGCTGTTCGATTTCTTCCAGCGGGGTGCCGAGCTGGATGGTCAGGTACTGTTTGACGCTTGAATCGGACGCGATCAGGTCCGGCAGGTCTTCCGCGCGGATGGTGTCGCCGCGGGTCAGCACGACCGCGTGTTCGATCGTGTTTTCCAGTTCGCGGACGTTCCCCGGCCAGTCGTACGACATCATCAGCTCGCTGGCCTCGCGGCTGATCAGGCGGATGTCCTTCTTGTTGCGATCCGAGTATTTCACCAGGAAATGCTGGGCCAGTATCGGGATGTCTTCGACGCGTTCGCGAAGCGGCGGCAGGGTCATTGAAATCACGTTCAGCCGATAATAAAGGTCGGTGCGGAACGTGCCGGCCTGGACCATTTCCTTCAAGTTGCGGTTGGTGGACGCGACAAGGCGGACATTGACCTTCAGGGTCTGCGTGCCGCCCAGGCGCTCGAATTCGCCTTCCTGAAGCACACGCAGCAGTTTCACCTGCATCAGCGGGTTCAGTTCGGCGATTTCGTCCAGCAGCAGGGTGCCGCCGTCGGCCAGCTTGAAACGGCCTTCGCGACGGGCAAACGCGCCGGTGAAGGCGCCGCGCTCGTGGCCGAAAAGTTCGGATTCAAGAAGCGTGTCGGGGATGGCCGCACAGTTGATGGCAATGAATGGGCCGCTGGCGCGGTCGCTGCGACGGTGGATTTCACGGGCGACCAGTTCCTTGCCGGTGCCTGATTCGCCCAGCACCAGGACGGTGGTTGACGCCTGCGCGACCTGGTCGACCGTTTCCAGGACACGGCGCATCGCGGCGCTGGTGCCTATAAGCTTGCGTTCGCCGGAAATCGCCTCGATCTGGGCGCGCAGTGAACGGTTTTCCGCCATCAGGCCGGCCTTTTCCGCGGCGCGGGTGACGCTGCGGACGACCAGCGGGCGTTTCAGGGGCTTCTGGACGAAGTCGTAGGCGCCTTCGCGCATGGCTTCGACGGCTTTTTCGATGGTCCCGAACGCGGTCATGATGACGACTTCCACGTCGGGGCGGAACGTCTTGATCGCCTTCAGCAGGTCCATGCCGTCCAGATCGCCCATCCGCAGGTCGGTCAGGACAACGTCAAAGTCCTGGGCCCTGAAGATTTCAAGCGCCGCTTCGGCCGATTCGGCCGCGACAACGTCGAAATTTTCGGCGTGAAAGATGTCGATCAGGCTGTCCAGCGCGCCTTTTTCATCATCGACGACAAGCAGCCGGGGTCTGTGGGATAGCGGTGGCATGAGACACCTGCGAATGGGGTGGCGATCCGGTTTGTGCGCCTGAGGTGATTCGAACACCTGACCCACGGATTAGGAATCCGTTGCTCTATCCTGACTGAGCTACAGGCGCAGCGTCAACGCGGGTGCAAGGATACAGGCATTGGCGGCGGTTCGTCAAGCCGCGCTTTCGGTCGCCGGATGAGGCTATAATGCGGCGGTGCCGCGTTGGAGGCGGGAATGCGGAAGTCGGTTGTCTGTCTGGCGATGGCGGGCCTTTTGATGCTTTTGATGTCGGGCTTCACGGCCTGCGGCCTCTTTGACTGGAACCAGCCGTCGCTGCTGGCCCTGGGGGGGCGCGATCACGGGTTCATCAGCAGGCGCGGGGCGCATACGTACGTCGGGGTGGCGGGCACGCCGGAAAACGGTGCCGGCGACGCGGCCGGGTTCCTTAACGCCATGTTCGCACGTGAATATTCGGACCTTATGTCGCACTTCGGCCAGTACAAGCCGGTCCTGGCGCCGCTTGTGGAACCGGCCGGGCAGACATGTGTTCCCTGGGCGCGGCGGTGGAACGGAACAAGCGTTACGCAGGGGCTTGAATGCGACGCGGGGGGCATCCTGCTTGAAACGGCCTATACCGGCGTCGACCGTGTGTCGGTAAGGGTCGAGTTCATGGATGGCTGGTCGGGCGACACAGTCTCGCTGCGGGGCTGCGCGGCCGACAACGGCGACGGCATGCTGTCGTCGACCGTCAGGGACGGTGTCGGCAGGGTGACAATCGACCAGGAAGCGACACTGTATTCATTCTGGGGCGTTCAGGCGCGTGATATCCGCAGGACTGTGGTCGAAATCGCCCCGAAACCGGTCGATGGGCCGGGACTCGAGCCCGAGGCGGCGGCCGGCAGCGCGGGATGCTGGATGGCACTTGTCGATCCCGGGAAGGAAACGGTCGTCAACTTCGGGATGTCGGCAGACTGGGGCGCCGATGCGACCTTCGACAAACTGGGTGGCACGCCGGTCGCGTTGAATCCTGACAGGTTTGTGTCGTCATTGGCCGATCTGCATTCCGAGTTGGCAGCGTGGTTCGACGGTGCGCCAATCCTGGACTGGCACGACCCGACGGCGCTGATGGCGTGGTTCCTTCTTTGGGAAAACACGGCTGGGCCGTGGGGCGATCTGTGGAATCACGAGACTGTGGTACCAGGCAAGCGCCATTACTTCAGGGGCACGTGGCTCTGGGACGCGGGGTTCATCGCGATCGCCCTGGCTTCAGGAAACGCCGATGCCCGGGCGCTTGGTGTGAACCAGATACGAAATATTGTCGAAAACGCCGCCGCGGACGGCCGCTTTCCGCGGGAAGTCTGGGCCCACGACGCCGGGACCGGTTATCAGCCGCCGGGAATTCTAACCTGGGCCGCATGGGAACTGGCTGTCTGGGGGGACGACGACGCGATACTGGCCGAATTTTACGACGCGTTCGTCGCCAATCACGTGTGGTTTGTCGAAAACACGGACAGCGACGGTGACGGCCGTTGTGAGTGGGCCCGTGAAGACAGCGGCATGGACACGTCGCCCCGGTTCGACGACGGACCGGTCGAAGGTGTGGATCTGCAGGCGTGGCTTGCCCTGGACGCACAGCTTCTTGGCTGGATCGCGGAAAGAATCGGGCGGGACATGGATGTCGACGCGTGGCTGGCCGAAGACGAAGCCCGCCGGAAGGATATCCGTGACAATTTCTGGGACCGGACAGACGGCATGTTCTACGACCGCGTGATTGACGATTCGGCGGTCGCTGATCCGTTTGTCCGGGTCGTCACACCGGTGACGTTCATTCCCCTGCTGACAGGGGCGGCAACCCCAGCGCAGGCTGTCGCTGTCGCCCGCCATCTTGATGACGTCGACTTCTTCAAGGCGCCGTTCGGGATCCCGACAGTTCCGACGACAGCGGACACTTACGAATCCGACAACTACTGGCGCGGACCGACCTGGATCGTGATGAACGCCTTCGCCTTCTGGGGACTGATGAACTACGACATGAACGAGGCCGCAACGCTGTTGCGGAAGCAGACACTGGACATGATGAACCAGTCGGTGACAACATGGGAATACTATGACTCCACAACCGGGCGGGGTATCGGGTCGCCCGACTTCATGTGGTCGGCTGTGTTTTACTTGAAGATGGCATTCCTTGGCCGTCCGCCGTTTGGCCTGGATCACCCCGTGGCGGACTGAATGACGGCAGATGCCGGAAGGAGAAAATCTTGAACGTCGTAACTGGTTGTGATGCTTCAGGAAAAGTGGCCCGCGTGGCTATCGCCGGGTTGGTTGCTGGTATGCTCTGCGTCACGAACTGTGCTTTGGTCGAGCGGGTCGCCGTCGCGGACGGGATCAAAAATAATAACGAGGAGAAAAACGCCATGTCATTCACGCTTCCCGAACTGCCTTTTGAAAAGAACGCGCTTGAACCTTACATCAGCGCGGAAACGCTGGAATTTCATCATGGAAAGCACCATGCGGCGTACGTCAACAATTTGAACAACATGGTCGCGGACAAGCCGGAAGCGGCGATGACGCTTGAACAGGTCATCATGGTGGCTGAAGGTCCGATGTTTAACAACGCGGCCCAGGTCTGGAATCATTCGTTTTACTGGAATTGCATGAAGAAGGATGGCGGCGGCGTGCCGACCGGTGAACTGGCCGCGGCGATCGACCGCGATTTCGGTTCGTTCGACGCGTTCGTCAAGGAATTCACCGCGGCGGCGGTCGGTCAGTTCGGCAGCGGCTGGGCGTGGCTGGTCATCGAAGGCGGGAAGCTGAAGGTCACGAAGACCGGGAACGCCGATCTTCCGATGAAGCATGGCCAGGTCGCGCTGATGACCGTGGACGTGTGGGAACACGCGTACTACATCGATTACAGGAACGCGCGCCCGAAGTACGTGGAAACGTTCCTGCAGAAGCTGGTGAACTGGGATTTCGTGGCCGCGAATTACAAGGCGGCGAAGTGACAAGGGCAGGGACAGGAACAGGGTCAGGGACGGGATCAGGAACGGGGAGAGGGACTGGGTCAGGTCCGAGCTATGCGAGGACCGAACACTGTAAGACCGGGGCTGCAAGCCCCGGGACAGGAACAGGGGTGAAAGACAATTCGCCCGTCACAAGGATGGATGAAAAATGAAACGCAAGGCATACGCGGTCTGGAACGGTGGTCTGAAGGAAGGGAAGGGGATTTTTGGCGTCGGCAGCGGCGTGCTGGGCGACGTGAAGTTCGATTTCGGCAAGCGGTTCGGCGAAGATCCGGGCACCAACCCGGAAGAGCTGATCGCGGCGGCGCATGCGGCATGCTTCAGCATGGCGTTTTCGGCCCAGATGGGTGAACGCGGGATCGTGCCGGCGGCCGTGGAAACGAAGTGCGCCGTTACGATGGAAAACCTGGTTCTGACGAAAAGCGAACTGGTTACCGTGGTTCGCGCCCCGGGCGCCGACAAGGCTGCGATCGAAGCCGCCGCGGCAGCCGCGAAGGGCGGATGCCCGATTTCGAAGGTCTTGAATCTGGAAATCGTGCTGGATCTGACGATCGAGGTTTGATCGGGGATCGTTTTGTAGTGTGCGTCCCTCGCCGGGCTCGGGCCTTAATCTAAACATTCTGTCGTGTCCCGGGGCTTTCAGCCCCGGTCTTACAGTGTGCGGTCCTCGCATGGCTCGGACCTGTCCCCGTCCCTGACCCTGAACCTGAACCTGTTCCCGTACCTGACCCTGTCCCTACGTCGCCGGTTTGACGACGCGGACCTTGTCGCCAAACGATTGTATCCACGGCCAGACTTCAGTTTCCGACGTAACGCAGAAAGTCATCCTCAGGCAGCCGTCGGTCATCTTTTCGAACTTCTGGGACGCGTGCCACAACCGCTCCATCACATCCCGTTGCAGGTTTTCGTCCGGGGCGAACACAAGCTCGAAGTCCCTGGGGCGGGCATCCGGGTCGACAAAGACGCCGAATCCGCCTTCCAGCAGGCGGGCCGGGTCATAATGCCCGGGGTCCGGATACCTGAACGTTTCCGGAAGCAGCTTCACCGCCTTGATCCGGTCCAGGGCCATCATGTACGTCCTGGCGCGGTCCTCGGACATCACAATCAGGTACAGCGCGCTTTTCCACATCACCATGGTAAGCGGCAGCACCGTCCGCTGGCCCGGCTGACGTTTTGATTCATACGTGACGGCAAGCTTGCGGTCTTCCGAAAGCGCCCGGATGATCGTGCGCACGTCCCTGCGCCTTCCGCTGTAGTCCTTTGGCGCCCAGGGCAGGTAATAGAACTTGCGGTTCCTTTCCCGGAACAGGTTCTTCAGGACGTACGTTTTGTCACGGAAACGCGCGACATAGTCCTGGCAGAATCCGGCGATACCCTCGCCCAGCTCGGTGTCGCTCAGGAATTCAAACGTCTGCGTGGCGAACTCCAGCGACGCGTACCTGACCGCGAACGCGGCGGACGGCAGGTCCAGATCCGGGCTCTGGCGCAGCACTAGTCGTCGCGATTCGCCCCGGCCCTCGACGGCGACCAGCGAGGTCCCGTCTTCACACAGGAATTCCGGCATGTCTTCAAGCGCCTGCCTGTAATTCCTGAAAGTGCGCTCCTTGATGCCAAGTTCGTCCATCAGCGGCCCGACCAGGATACCCTTGGGATCAGTCAGCAGTCTGAAAACGATCCGCGAAAGATTCAAAGCCTTCGGGCTGTCCGGCCCTTCGTCGATCTGTCTTGCCATCTGGATTTCCCCCCGGTTCCACGTATGCCGCGACCCCGGGATCGAAAATAGCAGGTTTGTTGAATTTGCGGCAAGCATCTTGCCGCCAGGCGTGAAATATTTCGGTTCACCGACGAAAGGGGCTTCGATGGCCGGATCGGCATTGCACCATGCCGGTCCGGTCGACCCCTGTCATGGCGACAGACAGGGTCGATCAGAATCCCGGCCCGCCGCCGCTGCCGACCTTCGTGGCCGTGCTTGAAATGCTGAATGTCGTGTTCTGGGTGCCGGGGGTGTACTGGCCGCCTGAATACAGGTTGTCCACCAGCGTGCCGCTGTCGCTGCCCCCGAGGTACACGACGTGCGAACCGGTCCCGAGGTCGGGCGACGAAAAGAACACGGACTGGTACTTCTTCGCGGGCTTGAACGACAGGCGGTCGGTCCCGGTCGATGTTTCCAGGTGGAAGAGGGTGCCGGCCGTCTGCGAAGTGGAAAGGTTTATCAGTACGCCGTATTGAGTGGACGTCGTACTGTTGCCGACTGCCATCCCGGAGCTGCCGGCCGCGACAAGGAACCCGCCGCTGATCTTGAAGTAATAGCTGCCGCCGTCCCCGGTGTCGATCGGGCCGTTGCCGTTGTCGGTCGGTCCGTTCACCAGGACAGTACCGCCCGTCATGATGATGTTGCCGTTCGAATCCAGGCCGTCACCGCCGGCGTTCATCCACACATACCCGCCGTTGATGTACAGGAAATACGTTACGCCCGTGGTGCCGGGATTCCATCCGCCAGATCCGTCGCCGCCGGCGACGTTGATGCCGTCGTCGCTGGACGTGATGTGAATCACCCCGTCGTTGATCGTGATTTCCTTGCTTTCCAGGCCCTCGTACGACTTGGCGACCGTGATTTCGCCACCGTTGATTTCAAGCGTTTCTTCGCCGTGGAAGCCGTCGTCGGCCGATGAAATCGTGAACGTTCCGCCGTCGATCACGATCGCGTTGTCCGAATGCACCCCGTCATCCGCGCAGTTCAGGTCGTACGTGCCGCCGGTGACGTTCAGTGTCGAGCCGGACTTCAGACCCTTGGCGGTTGACGTGGAACTGACAACGGTTCCGCTGCCCCCGCCCGACTTGACCGTGTAGTCGCCCGCCACGCCCTGCAGGATGCTTTCCGCGTGGACGCCGTCGGTTTTGCATGTGATGTCAACCGTGCCGCCGCCAAGCGTGACCGTGCCGCCGGAGTGGATGCCGTCGTCAGCGGAATCGATGGTGATTGTGCCGCCGTTGATGGTCGCGGCCGTCGTTCCCTTGATTCCCTTCGCCGAAATGGTTGACGCGACGGACTTCGTGGCGCCGCCGCCGCTGGTGATGTCGATTTCGCCGTCCTGGACGCGGACCATGGTTTCCGCGTGGAGTCCGTCCAGGGCCGATTTCACGGTGACGCCGCCGCCGCTGACCGTGACGGGGCCGTTCGAGTGGATGCCGTCATCTGCTGAATCGACATTGATGTCGCCGCCCGTTATGAGGACGCTGCCAATTCCTTTCAGACCCTTGGCTGATTCCAGGTCCGACACTGTCGTCCCGCTGCCGCCGCCACTTACCGTGGTGACGCTGCCGCCGTTGATGGTCAACGACGTCTGCGCCGTGAATGCGTCCCCGCCGGACGTAACCCTGACCGTGCCGGCTTCCACATTGATGTAACCACGGTCCGTGTCGGTTTCGTTGTCCGACTTGATTCCGTTGTTGGTCGCCGTTACGGTCAGGCTGCCGCCGGTGATGGACACGTTGTCCTTGCCGCGCACCCCGTCGTCCGCCCCCGAAACGACGATCGTCCCGCCCATGATATCCAGGCCGTCCTTGCAGTTGATACCGTCGTTGAAACGTCCGGCGATGGTCAGGGCGCCCAGTCCGGTGATGTCGAGGTCGGCCGTGCTGAACAGGGCCGCGTTCGGCTCGTCGACGCCGGCGACCGGGTAAACGTAAGTCACCGCGTCCGTCAGCGTGTTGACCGTGTCGGCCACCAGGAAGATTTCCACGTTGTTACCGGTGACGACGTACAGTGGCGAACTGGTGGAACTGGTCGCCGACATGCCGTTAAGGAGCAGCTTCACCAGCTCGCTGTCGGTCGTGTCGACCAGGATTTGTCCGTCGTTCAGCGTCCCGGAAATCGAATACGTCCCGGCGGCGTTCACCGTGACCGTCGCGCCGTCCACGACAGCGCCCGGCCCGTCCACGAGTATCGTGTCGCCCTGCAGGAATATGCACGTGATTCCGTCCAGTTCACAGTCCGGCCGTGCAGTGTCGGCGGGGGTTGTGTCGTATGGCGTGACGGCGTCCGCGGCCACTGTCGCGTCGTATCCGGCATCCGTTTCAGCGGCAGTGTCGCCGCCTGTACCGGGGTCACTTCCGACGTGGCCATCAACCGGGTGGACAACGCCGTCAACCGGTTGTTCCGTGTCGTCGGCCGTGACCACGTCCAATCCGGAGTCCATGCCCTGAACGAGGTCATTCATGAACGGGCTGTCGGCACCACAGCCGTTAACAAGTGCAAGCACCACGATCGCAGCAAGCCACATCTTCTTCATCGGGGACTCCAGGGCCGCGGGTGATTGAAACAGCCGAAAAAGTCGTCGGCCTGGCGGATTATCCGGGAATGATTCTTAAGCGATTGTTAACTGGCGAAATTTTCCATCTTCCAGCCGCCGTCCAATAGTGATAGCAATAATCAACCGGGTTTATGCAGGCCTGCGCGGCTTAAAAAAGGGGTTCACGATGTTTATGCGCCCATCCACTGTTCCCGTCCTCCTGTCTTTGGTTGTCCTGGCAGCGGTCGGTTGCGGGTCTTCCGGATCATCGGTCAGAAACAATACCCTTCCCGCTGAGGTCCAGTCCTTTATCGACGGCTGCAACTTCGGCAGCGCGGAGGCCTGCTTCAACGCCGGAGCGGCTTTCTTCGCGGGCGAAATTGTGCGGGAAGACACTGCCCGTGCACGGCAATTCGATGATCGCGCCTGCACGCTCGGTTACGCGATGGGATGTTCGTCGATGGGCATGTTCTGGGATCAGGGCATCGGCGGCCGCGAAGACGACGCGATCGCGCGCTCCTATTACCAGAAGGGCTGCGACGGAAGCGAGCCGCTCGGTTGCTCGGCGGTCGGGGCGATGTGGGTGACCGGTCTTGGCGGGCCGGTGGACGAAAATATCGGCCGCGTTTTCGTTGAAAAGGCCTGCGGGCTGGGGGAAGTGAACGGTTGCGCCCTGTACGGCCTGATGCTTTACGCCGGAATGGGCGGGAATGCCGACGTTGCGAACGGTTCGCGCATCCTGCGGCAGGCGTGCGAGGACGGCTCCGAACAGGCCTGCGACGCGCTGAAGGATCTGTGAGGCACCGGACAGGCAATGTTTATTCGGTCAGGTTCAGGTTTTCCACCACATCGAACACATCACCGACATCATAAAAATCGACGGTCACGAAGTTCGGCTTGTGGTCGCGCGCGGCGTTACATTCATCAACCTGATCCTTGAAGAACGGGTTGAAATTGACCTTGGCCGCAAGTTCAGCCGACGCGAACGGATCGGTAAGGAAGTGGTTCAGTATAAAGAAGCGGTTAGCGCCGCTGCCACGGTTGACATCGCAGTTCAGGTCTTCGGGAACCTTGTTGTCCCAGTCGTTGTCCCAGGCCCAGTCCCAGACCGGCAGGTAGCCGGGGAAACCGCCGCCGTCCGAGTCGGTAAGGACCAGGATGCGGTTGCCCGAATCGATAAGTTCCGCCAGAGTGGGCGTTTCATCGTCGGGCGACAGGTCGGCCAGCATGTCGGTCGCGCCGGCCGCGTCGAACGACACCTTCGCGTGTTCGGCCGAAACGTAACTTTCGAAAATGATTGCGACGAATTCATCAGGGTTATCTTCAAGGAAGGTCTTCATTTCGCGAAGCGTGTCTTCAAGTGGACGCATTCCGAGCGCGCACACCCCGTGGCAGAGGTACACCTCAGTCCCGACAGGCGGGTCTTCCCTGTTGTCGTAATGAATGTCCAGCATGAAAGCCCGGACGCCGTCGGCAAGCTGTTGCGAGATGTTGCCTTTCTGGTTCGGGGCGAAAAAGCCATCGGTTTCGTTGGCCATTGAATTGTGGGTGGTCACGAAGGCGACCTGGTCCAGCGGGCGGCCGCACAGTTCGGCTATCCCGTTGCATCGGCGGACTGTCGGGATGTCCTCGGCTGCATCCTCTGTCAAATCGTCGGCCGTGTCTTCCACGTTTGTGTCAGTCGCGGTGTCGGTTTCCGCGTCGCTGACGGCGTCATCCATTTGCACGTCCAGGTGGACATCGCCGGGGGCGGGGGTCGGATCGCAGCCGATGAAAAGAAGCGCGACGTACATGAAAAACGCATGTTTCCTGATGATGTCCCCCGATGTCCCGGCGTGCCGCGGGCCCTGAACCAAGCCGGGATTATACAGGCAGTTTCGTTGCAGAAAACGGGATCCGGCATACAATCCTTCAGGTACTTGACGGCTGGCTGCCTGTTTGATGGAAGACCTCCTGCAATATGTCTGGTTCGTGCCGGTCGGGCTGGTCGCGGGCGCACTGGGCACGTTCGTCGGGGCGGGCGGCGGCTTCCTGGTCGTGCCGTTCCTGGCGCTGTGGGACCCCGAACTGGGGCCCGAAACCATCACGGCGATATCGCTGGCGGTCATTTTTTTCAATTCGACTTCGGGCAGCCTGCGGTATGCGAAGACCCGGCGGATTGACTACCTTTCCGGCCTGACTTTCGCGGCCGCGACCATACCTGGCGCGGCCTTTGGCGCATACGTCAGCGACATGATCCCGCGCGCGACTTTCAACACCATGTTCGGCGTGTTCATGGTTGCCGTCGCGACATTCCTTCTTGCGCGTCCAGCCGGCATGAAGGCGGCGCGGGCACAGGCGCGGCCCGGACATTTCAGGCGCAGCATCCGCGACGCGGGCGGAACGGTCTGGGAATACGCATACAACCGCTGGATCGGCGTCACCATCAGCAGCGTCGTCGGCGTGCTGTCCAGCCTGCTTGGAATCGGTGGCGGCATCATCCATGTGCCCGTAATGACGCGTCTTTTGAATTTCCCGGTGCACATCGCAACCGCGACGTCGCATTTCATCCTGGCCATCACGTCCCTGACGGGCGTGACGGTGCACGTCATCCAGGGGGAATATTCGAACGCCCGAACCCTGGCCATGGTCGGCGCGCTGGCCGTCGGCGTCATCCCGGGCGCGCAGATCGGCGCGCGTCTTTCCGAACGCGCGAAGGCATCATGGATCCTGAGGGCGCTTGGCTTCGTCATTATCCTGGTCGCGGCCAGGCTGTTCGTGGGCGCATTCCTGGACTGATTTCATGGCGGACATCTCAAGAAGGCGTTTCCTGGAAATGTTCGGGGCAGGTCTTGCCGCGGCCGCGATGGGCGCCGGCTCGACCGTCGCGATGGCGAAGGGCGGCCCCGGGTCGGGGGCGGGCCTTGCCGGGAACGTGGGCGCCGGGCCGGATGACCTCGAAATACTTGAAGGTCCTGCCACGCCGTTGCCGCTTCCGCCCTGGAAATACGGTCTGGACAGCGCCGCAACCGACACTGTCCTGATGTTCCGGGGCAACCCGGCGCGCAATTTTCACGGAACCGGGCCTCTGGGCGATTCGCCCGCGTTGATCTGGTCCCGCGACATGGACAGTTTCGAAAGCATGCTGCGCGGCGTGGCCGTGACCTGGGCCGGCACCGGCTGGACCGGTCAGCCGTGCAGGGTTGGCGGGTGGGTCTTCGTGGGCGGCGTGGACAGGTGGCTGTACGCCATGGAAGCTGCCACGGGACGCGTGGGATGGCGCCTGCGCGCTGGCCGGATGTTCAAGAGCTCCGCCTGCCTGTACGAAAACCGGTTGTACATCGGAAATGTCGACAACATCCTGCGCTGCGTGGACGCCGCGACCGGCCGCGTGCTGTGGAAGCTGGAAACGTACGCGGATCTGGATTCGTCGCCATGTGTTTCCGGCGGGCGTCTGTATATCGCCGGTGAAAACGGCCACGTCAGGTGCCTTGACCCGGCCACGGGCGGCGAAATCTGGAAGACATTCATCGGCGGCATCGGTACTGGAAGCCTCGCGGGGTCAAACGGTTCCGAAACGTCGCCAGCCGTTTTCGACGGGCTGGTCTATACCGCGACTTATGACGGGATCCTGTACTGCCTTGACGCGCGCGACGGCCATGTCGTGTGGAAGGCTTCGACGGGCGACGACACCGATGCCAGCCCGGTCGTGCACGGCGATCATGTCTTCGCGGCGGCGGAAGAAAGGGCGTCGTTCCTGTACTGCTTCGACAGGCTCACCGGGCGCCGGGTGTGGCGTTACGCCGGTAATCACGGGGGCTACTGGTCCACCCCGGCGATCGTCGGTGGCCGCGCTTTCATCGGCGGGTCCGGTGGGCTGCATTGCGTGGACGTCGCCACCGGCCACCAGGCCTGGATGTTCAAGACCAACGCGGCCATCTGGTCCTCGCCCTGTGTGGTCGGCGACCGCGTTGTTTTCGGCTGCTGGGACGGCGGGCTTTACATGCTTGACACGGCCACTGGCGCACTGGTCTTGCGCCACGACCTTGGTGGCCGCGTGTTGTCCACCCCCTGCATCGTGAACGGTGAAATCCACGTCGGGACCGCGACCGGGAAGTTTTTCTGTTTCAAGTGATATGCGGCGGTCGGGTCCGGGGGGGGCGCTTCCAGCGACCGACTGGTGTTTGTTCCGGCGGCCCCGGCGCCCCGGGGTCACTTGCCCAGCGAGATCATGAAGCCAGCACCAAGTCCGTTCATGGTCGAATAATCGACCACAACCCGCAGCTTGATTACCGAAAAACGGATGCCAACGCTGCCCCCGGTGACCAGGGCGTGGGTGCCGATTCCGGAAAACAGGTCCAGTCCGCTGTCGATGTCGCCCAGGACGAAGTTGTATTCCCAGCCCAGTTTGGCGTCCACGAACATTGCAAAGAAGTTGTTGGAAAGATTAAGGAATTCGTAGCCCAGGCGCGCGCCCAGGTGAATGGAATTCAGGAATCCGCTGTCAAACCCGCTCGCGGGGATGATCAACTGCCAGTCGACAAAGGCGGAAAACAAAAGTCCCTTGAACGCCTTGAAACCGATTTCGCCGGGAAGAATCGTGATGGCGTGCCACAGGCCGCTGGTCGACCCGAGGTACCCGACCCCCAGCGTTTCCCAGGTCAACTGCAAGTCGCTGCTGCCGGAACGCGAGGTGGATGGCGTGGCCGTGGCCGGGGACGACGTGGACCCGCCACCTGCGGCATTCGCGCTTTCGGTGACCGGGGGTGACGCCTGATACACGGGCACTGCCGGCCGCGCTTCCAGGCACCAGCCATCGCGGCATTCAAACCGGCCGGTGCATTCCCCGCAGTCACCGCCACAGCCATCGGAACCGCAATTCCTTCCCCCGCATGAAGGCACGCACGCGCCAAGGGTCCGGGTTGTCGCCTTGTTATGATCGACGGTGACGGACTCGATGACCGGCCGCGCGCCCGGGCAGATGACCTCGATCACATGGGTCGTCGCAAGCACCTTGCCCATGAAAGGCGTCGGCTCGGGCTGCCTGATGCCGTCGATGAATATTTCGCCCTCGCAGTCGGTCCCGTCGGCATATTCGGCGAACACCGTCAGCGATCCCATCTTTTCCCGGAGCGTGACGCTGGTTGTTTCACGTGCCCCGCGACGCAGGTCGACGTTGCGAACCTCGCGTCCGTAACCGTCCTTTTCGATGGTCAGCATGTGGAGCCCGGTCGCAAGCTGCGGGAACGTGCACGGCGTCGATTCACAGCGCGCGGTTCCGTCATCCACGACCACGGACGCGCCGGGCGGTGTGGTCGTCACCACAATCGACCCGTGATCCGCCGCCATCGGGACGTTCTTCTGAATCGTGCGTCCACCGCCAAGCTCGACGTCGAAGGCGGCCGGCTGGTACAGGGGCATCACCAGGCGGACCGGGTACTTCCCGGCGGGGATCATTTCGGTCGTCAGTGGCGTGATTCCGACCTGCCGCCCGTCAAACCAGACCTGGGCCCCGGCCGGAGCGGATGAAATTTCCAGTTTTCCCCAGGCGGCCGGCAGGTCAAGCCTTGTTGCCGTAGCTTCGCCGTCCCCGATGGTCACGGGCATGGTTACCGTTTCATACAGGCCCTTCCGCGCCTCGACAACGTGCTGACCACTGCGCAACCTGGGATTCCGCAGCGGGCAGGGGCCGGCAAACCTGCCGTCGACGTAAACTTCCGCTCCGTCAGGGGTGCATGTGACGTCAAGCGAACCGAAGGCTGGCACCAGGTCCATCGTGATGCGCTTGACCTTGTTCGGTTCGACCGTCACTTCGGCCCGGGCCACGTGGTAAAAGTCGTCCAGTCGCGCGACCACGACGTATCGTCCGGCTGGAAGCTGGAGGTTCTTCTTCGCGACGCCTTCGTCACGTCCGTTCACCGTCAGGAACGCGCCGGAAGGGCTTGAATCAATCACAAGCAGGCCGGTTTCACCGGTTTCGATGTTGACAATGTCTTCGCCGGTGTCGATTTCGGACATGTCGACGACGCGTCCGGTATCGGTCACCACGGGCTTTACGATTCCGGGGCCGTCCGGCCTGATCGCCGCGACCGGCAGCGCGGCCGGGTCGACCAGTTTGCCCGCGACTTCCCGCAGCCCGCCACGGATGCCGGTTTCGGAGCAGTCGACCGGCTTCTGGGTTTCACCGTAGACTTCCGAAATTTCAGCGGCGACATCGTAAACCGTGGCGGAAACGACGCACTTGCCGCCCACCTTGTCGACCCTGGCGTCAATCAGCTTCTGCGCGGCCAGGGCGTTGCCAAGCGCGATTTTGCAGTTCGTGTCGCAGCGTGGATCGTGGCTGGCCGCCTTCACCTTCACCAAAGCCCTTGAAGTCGCTTCGCCCGGCACCACGCGATAGTGCATTTCGGCGGTAATCCAGTCCCGGAATCGGTCGGTCAACGCGCCGATCTTCTTTTCGGACAGCGAAATGCCTTCAAGCTGGATTTCGTATACGGCGGCAATCGGCCTGGTGTCCGTTTCTTCGTCGTCCTGGGCGAAGGCGGGCAGGGCAGCGAAGGCAATCAGAACAATCGCGGCCGACAGGGTGAACTTTGGCATCTGTAACGAACCCCCGAACAAGTCATCTGTGGGACCGCCCCAAGATTCAACTTTTGACGGCCGGCAGTCAAGGCCGGATTTCCGGTGGCGGGCCGATGTGTTGTGTTAAGGGTGCCGATATGGTATCCATCCGCATCCACTTTCGGGTGGTTTTGGCGCGGCGGTCGACAGTGTCCCGACGCTCGTTTTAAACTGTCGTTTCTGGAGGAAAGTCATGAAGGTTCGCCATCTTATGGCCATTCGGGATCTGAGCAGGGAAGACCTGGACGAAATTTTCGCCCTCGCGGCGGACATGAAGGCCAATCCCGAACGTTACGGCGACGCACTGCACAACAAGACGATGGCGATGATTTTCGAAAAGTCGTCGACCCGCACGCGTGTTTCGTTTGAATGCGCCATGGCCCGCATGGGCGGCCACGCGCTGTTCCTGTCGCCGAAGGACACCCAGCTCGGCCGCGGCGAAACCGTTTCCGATACCGCGCAGGTCCTTGGCCGCATGGTCGACATCATCATGGCGCGTGTTTTCAAGCACGGCGACGTCTGCACTCTGGCCGAAAAGTCCGGCGTTCCGGTCATCAACGGCCTGTCCGATTACGCGCATCCCTGCCAGGCGCTGGCGGATTTCCTGACCATCCTTGAACACAAGGGCAAGTTCGAGGGCCTGCGCGTCGTGTACGTGGGCGATTCCAACAACAACGTCACGCACAGCCTGATGGAATGCGGCGCGCTGCTTGGCGTGTCCGTTGACTGCGCCTGCCCGAAGGGCTACTACCCGGCCAAGGAAGTGCTGGCGTGGTGCCGCAAGGTCGGCAAGAAGACCGGCGCGACGTTCGAAGTGTTCGAAGACGCGATGGAAGCGGTCAAGGGCGCCGACGTCATTTACAGCGACGTCTGGGTTTCGATGGGCGTCGAGCACGAAAAGGAACAGCGCCTGATCGACCTGCACGACTACCAGGTCAACCTGAAGCTGTTCAACGCGGCGAAGAAGGACTGCATCTTCATGCACTGCCTGCCCGCTCATCGCGGCGAAGAAGTCACCGACGACGTCTGCGACCATCCGCGCAGCGTGATCTTCGACGAAGCCGAAAACCGCCTGCACGCCCAGGCCGCCCTCATCCTCTGCCTTATGGCCGCGTGGAAATCCGCCTCCGCTTAAGCTACGGCGTGATCCCTGCCGCACTGGTAGTGGCGGATGAACCGCCTCCGCCGCGGCTTCGGCGTGTCGATAAATCCGCCCGTTGTCGCCCTTGCACACACAGTCTCAGGGACGGGTTCAGGGACAGGTTCAGGCGTAGCAACCCTGATTTTCTAAAGGCAGGCAGCGAAAAGAACCTTGATTTTCTAAAGGCAGGCAGCGAAAAGAACCTTGATTTTCTAAAGGCAGACAGCGAAAAGAACCTTGATTTTCTAAAGGCACGAGATTGTTCCGCCTGGGCCGAGGTTGGCGGCGTTCTGCCGACCCCGCAGGGTCGAACGACATTTCGCCCGTACACAATTTCGGCCGGTGACTGTAAACTCGGCACATACATCTGGTGATGGTTCGTGGCTCCCGCAGGAGCCCGGCGGGGGGCTTTTCCATGAAGACGATTTACCAACTGACTTTTGTTCTTCTATTAGCGGTCGGCTGTTCGGGTTCGTCGGGGCAGCCCGACACGGCGGACGGCGCCGATGACGCGGTCGCGGTCGACACGGCGGTGACGCCGGATGATGGGGCCGACGCGGTCGCTGACGATGGTCGCGACGCCGCGATCGACGTGGCAGGCGGCGACCTGGCGGCTGACGAAGGCACCCGGACGGACGTTGCGCTGGACTTTGGCCAGGACGCCGACGGCCAGACCATCGAAGTCGTCGAGGACGTCGTGATGGACATCCCCGGTGATTCCTGGCCGCTCGATGCGGCCGCCGATGTGGCTTCCGACGTGGCCGTAACCGAAGGTGCATGCGTGAACGAGGCCGATTTCGCGATCGTGTCGGGTGACATATCCTCAATCCAGGCCACCGCCGTGAGTTGCTATATGGACTGTTCGAGCCTGCCGGAAGTGGAGTCGTGCATGGCCGACTGCATCGCCACCGCCAAGGGCATTTCGTCGCCATGTGCCATGTGCTTTGCCAGCCAGACCACATGTATGGCCGTCAACTGCATTATGCAATGCGTGGGGGATCCGCAGTCCGGGGAATGCCTCGGATGCCAGGAAGAAAATGGCTGCACCGCTGCCTTCGCAACATGTTCCGGTCTCTGATACGACTGGCAAATCTTTCAGTCCCGGATGCCATCACAGAATCGAAGTTGTAATATGACCGCGTATTTTCAGAGCGGGTGGACTATGAAGACGGTAAGACTGGCTGTAACCGCCGTGGCGATTTTGCTGCTGGCGGCGATTGGGTGCGGGAGTGGCTCCGAAGATCAGGACGTGCTGGACGGCCTGATCGTTCTTGATGCGATTGGTGGCGACGTCGAGGCGGGCGATGTGGTCTTGGACACGGTCGGTCAGGATACTGCAACTGATCCCGGCCTGGCCGATCAGGGGCAGGGCGATGGCGCCGTCGAAGACGCGACGCTCCCCGCCGACACCGTAACTCCTGATGCTGGTAACGACGCGGTCAACCCCGATCAATGCCAGTTCCACCAGGAATGTGATAACTGCCAGCTCTGCCTGGACGAGGGCGACGGCAAAAAGTGCACGATGGTGCTGTGGGAGCAGGCGGAGTGTTACAACGACGACGACTGCCAGACGGCAGGCGACGTCTGCAGGTACAGCATCCCCGGTAAACCGGCCTGCGGCGGATCTTGCTGGCCCGACGCCGTTTACACGCTGCACGAGTGGGGCGTCAACACCGTGACGCTGGCTGACGAAGCGACGACGCACGCCGGTCCGCTGCGCTATTACGACGCCGTAGACAGGAAGCCGGTTATTTACATCTATTCCGATGAATCGTTCGCCGTGGACATCGGGGTGCAGTATCGCGACGGGACGTCGTCCGAGACGTGGCCGGAAATCCCGGCATCGCCATGGGTCGTGTGGAAGGACGTCCAGGTCGGGACCGGTGGTTGCACGCCGTCGGCGACGCCCCCGGTCGACTGGTCCGGCGAAGCGCCAGCCCGGGAGGTCTGGGACCTGCCCAACTGGGTCGTGGACGGCGCAAACTGCCTGACATATGGCGAAACAGTCAGCAAGCTGCTGTTTTACGCGGGGCCATTCACCGGTTACACGCCGGGGGTTGAAGCGACGCTGACGCGCATGGACACACTGGCCGGCGAAGTTACCCTGACAAACAACCTGGCGGATGAGATCGGGCCCGTGATCGCCTTGTACCGCGAGGCTGAAAGCGCGTGCGAATACTTCGGGTCCTGCCCGGTTCATACCGCGCTTATCGGCTGGAAGATTATGGGCGACGTCGCCCCCGGGGGCACCGTTGTCGAGCCGCTCGAATGGGACTACCTTCATGTTGACGCCACCGACCAGGAACCGTATCCGTCGATTGACGGCATGCTTCCATCGGGCTGGACCGAGATGCCGGCGAACCTGCGCTTCATGTTGACTGACAAGGGGCTGACCGAGGATGAAGTCGACAGGTTCATGGCCGCCTGGACCGACATCATGTTCGGCCTGCACGGCGCGGACGCCGACCCCATGTTCCCGGAATACCAGTCTGGCGCATCCCTGATTTACCTGTGGCCCGATTCCCGCACCGCCGAAAAGCTGCCCCTGACCGCCGTCCCGGCCCCGACGAACACCGTCCGCGCCATGGTCGAATACCAGCAGATCGAAACCGTTGAATTGCTGTAACGGCCCCCTGCGGACGTCGGACTTTCACTTTAACCGCGTTATTCTGAAAGTTGATTTTCTGTTTAACGCGGTTAAAATGAAAAAGCCTAATTCGACGGCGGCAGAATGTTCAAACGATGGATGACCCTGGACCCGGACAGGTCGGCGCTGGTGATCGGGCCGCGGCGCAGTGGAAAAACCACATTCCTGCGGGCCGCATACCCCGAATACAGGTACGCCACGCTCGACGACCTGGACTTGCTGGACTGGGCCAGGCGTGACCCGAAGGGCTTCATTTCCGGCCTGGGCGAACGCGGGATTGTCGACGAAATCCAGCGCGAACCGCGCCTGACCGTCGCCGTTAAGTACGCCATAGACAACCAGGGCGCCAGGATACTGATGACCGGCTCCAGTTCCATCGGCCTGCTTGACGCCTCCGCTGACACGCTGGCGGGCAGGGTCGATCTGCTGTCGATGCCGACGGCATGCTGGGGGGAAGAATCGGGTGATCCGACCCACTCGATTTTCGCCGGCGAACCCCCGGTTCCCGTCTTGCGCGAAGGTCAGCGCGCGCTGGACGCCGCGATGTTGTTCGGCGGATTTCCCGAGGTCGTCGCCGCCGTCGATCCGCTCCGCAAGGAACAGATCCTGCGAAATTACCGCGACACGTACTTCGTGCGCGACCTGATGCAAATGGCAAACCTGGGAAACATGGCGGGGCTGCAGGGGGTGTTCGCGAACGTTGGGCGCTCGCTCGGGTCGCACCTCGAAACAAGCTCGTTCGCCCGTGAATCGGGGCTTTCCGTCCCGACGACCAAAAAGTATCTGGACACGCTGTTCCAGTCGCAGCTCGCGTTCCAGTTGCATGGTTACCAGTACGGGCCGGCCAAACGTTTCGTCAAGGCCGCGAAGGCGTATTTCGCCGACAACGGGATGATTTCGGGCCTGGGCCTGCAGGCCAACCAGGGCCAGATCATCGAAAACTTCGTCATTTCGGAACTGGAAAAGCGCCGGAAGCTGGGGCTGATCCAGGCGGATCGCTTCTTCTACTACAAAAGCCAGGCAGGGCGCGAAGTCGACATCGTCTTCAAATCCGCGGGCGTCACGCACGCCATCGAAATCAAGGCGACCAGGCACCCTTCGCCCCGTGACGCCGCCGCGCTTCGCGCCTTCTTGTCCGGCATCCCTGGCGCGTCGCGGGGCTATGTCTTCCACATGGGGGACGACTTCTTCGAAGACGCCGGCATCCGCTTCCTGCCGGTGGCTGCCATTTACCGGGGGCGGTAGGTCGGTCGTCCGGGTGGTCCGCCGGCGGGTTTCGCCCCTGCCGCAGGGGGCGCTGCACCGACGGGAATCCGATTTCAAATGTGGTCGTCCCAGCAGACCATGTAGTTGGCATCTATCGAAAATTCGCATTCGCCGCCGGTCATTTCCGCGTATACATCCGGCGAATTCACGGCACAGTATCCATCTGCCAGGCATTCGAGAAATCTTTCAGGTATATCGATTGCCTGGCATTCGTCGGAAACGATTTCGATCCCGGGTCCGCATTCAATCCAGCCACAATGAAAGCATCGGGACGAAGCCGTCAGGCAGCAAAGACTGCCATCCGGTTTGCAGTACCAGGATGTTTCCAGGTTATCACCATTTTTGCAGAGGTTTTCGGGTGGATCCCAGCATTGCTCCCCGTATTTACCATCCATGAAATAGTGCCAATGCTCGCAAACGTCAGCGTCCCCGGATCCGGTGTCGACGATGTCGCCTGGATGTTCGTAATCGGGGACATCCACGCCCGCATCATCCGGGGCCAGGACATCACGGGTGTCGGCATCATCCGGGCCGGGGTCTTCTGAAACCGAAACGTCGCTGACGTCGGGATTATTCGCATCGACCGTTTCCGGGTTGCTTCCGGCGCAGCCAATTTCCGCGAACAGAAATAGTACGAACACCAATTTAGTCATGTGGTCCATCTGCAAGCCCCCTGAAAGCCTAGTTTACCGAATTGTCGACAAAAGGCCACACCAGCCAGGCAAGACCATATTTGGTCGAGCTTTCCACATATGAAGCGCGGTAGATTCTGATTTCATATTCGTGGGTTCCAGACGGCGGGGTATATTGCAGAAATGGTCTTCCCCCGAAAAAGTGGACACATTTGTTAAGCTGCCGTGGCAGCGCCAGAGAAAACCTGCCTTTCATAATCCACCGGGCTTAAATAGCCGTTGGCCGAGTGCCTTCGTTTCCGGTTGAAAAACACCTCAATGTACTGAAACAGATCCGGTCTTGCGTCCTCGATACCGGCCCAGTGGGTCCGGTAGACCAGTTCGCGCTTGATAGTTGCAAAGAAGCTCTCGGCACAGGCGTTGTCCCAGCAGTCGCCCTTACGACTCATGCTCTGCGTTATGCCGTTTGATTCCAGCGCCTTGCGGAAGTCCCGGCTGGCGTACTGCGAGCCGCGGTCACTGTGAAAAATCAGGTCGGCACCAGGCCGTCTGCGGCGCATAGCCATGTTCAGGGACTTCAGCATAAGTTCCGTGCGCATGTGATCGTCGTAAGACCAGCCCACCACTTCGCGGTTGAAAAGGTCCAGGATCACGCACAGGTACGTCCAGCCTCGCAATGTCCTGACGTACGTTATGTCAGACACCCAGACATTGTCGGGCGCATCAGGCTTGAATTCCCGGTTCACAAGGTTCGGGGCTACCGGCTCCGCATGATTTGAGTCCGTGGTCTGGTGTTGTACTCCAAAAATGGACATGTCAGTTATGTTGCCACGGCGGCGCCAGAAAGGACAAGGCAATAGCAATTCGCAAGACTCGTTTAGCCGTCTGACGAGTGCCGTCTTTTTCGGTTGTAAAACTGCAAGCAAAATTATTCAAGTTGATAAATAGCTGTTTGACTCCGTCAAGCGCCTGCATGACTTACGAGTTTGGATGATGATAACCCACCGCCATGTTTCGCCCACGCCGGCGTGGTAATGCAATATGATCACCCGCAGGAATTGAACCAGGGAACATGGATTGAACCAGATTGACCCGAGGACCGTGAGGGACCTCCAGTTTGAACGGATAATGGCGACGGTGGCGGGGTGCTGCCGGACGGACCGGGGACGGGATATCGTGCTGCGGCAGGGGCCGATGGCGCGGGTCGAGGACGCCCGGGCGGCGCTGGCGCTGGTCGAGGAGGCGGCGCGGCTGCTGGACCTGGACGGGGTCGAATGCCTTCTGCCGGTTCCGGCCATGGACATGGCGATTGCGCAGGCCGTCAAGGGCGGCGTGCTGGGGAACGAAGAACTGATCGCGTTCGCGCGGCTGCTGAAGGTCGCGGGGGCGGTGCGGGCGTACGTCGGGAATACGCGGTTGCGGGCACCTGGGCTGGCTGGCGTGTTTGAAGGCACGAAGGGCGTCGACACCGTTGCCGAGCGAATCGAAAACACGTTTGCGGAAGACGGGACCATCCGGGACGACGCGTCGCCGACGCTGGCCGACCTGCGGGCAAAGGTGCGGACCATCAGCAGGCGGGTCAAGACGGCCGTCGAGGACATGCTGAAGGACGCCCAGACACGCAACTTCGTCCAGGACGACTATTTCACGCTGCGCGAGGGCCGCTACGTGCTGCCGGTCAAGGCCGAGGATTTCCGCTTCATCCCCGGCATCATCCACGGTACCAGCCAGACAGGGCACACGTTCTTCGTGGAACCGTCGCGCATCGTGGACGACAACAACGCGCTGACGGTCGCGACCGATGAAATCGAAATTGAAGAAAACGCGATACGGGCTGACCGGACGCGGCTGATCGCCCGTTTTTCAACGGACATCATCGAACTGTGCGACGCGCTGTGGCGGTTCGATTCGATCGTGGGCCGCGGAGCGTTCCTGAAACGGTACGGCGGTGTCGACTCGGCGGCGCCGGAACTGGTCACCGGCCGGGCGGCCATGGTGCTGAAGGGCGCGATAAACCCGGTGCTGGCGCTGCAGGCGGGGCGGAAGGTGGTGCCGATCGACCTGGACGTGACGCGGGAAGGCCATGAGGGCGCGTCCGGCGAAGGTAATGGCCGGGTCGATACCAGGGGCGGGGCGGACGCCGGTTACGCGGTCATCATCAGCGGGCCGAACGCGGGCGGCAAGTCTGTAACGCTGTCGACGGTCGGGCTGTGCTGCCTGCTGGTCAGGCATGGCATCGTGCCGCCGGTCGGCGAGGGCTCGAAGATTCCCTGGTACGACAACGTGCTGACGGTGATCGGGGACCCGGCCGACATGGACCGCGCGGTGTCGAATTTCACCGGCCAGCTTGCCCGCGTGGAAGAAATCCTGCAGACGCGTGGCGGGCGGACGCTGGTGCTGATTGACGAACTGGCGACCGGGACCGAACCGTCGAAGGGCGAGGCGCTGGCGACCGCGATCGTGGAACACATGGTCGACCACGGCGACGAATGCCTGGTCGCGACGCATTACGACCTGCTGAAACGCAAGGCCGCCGACGACCCGCGGTTCGTTAACGTGCGCGTTGGCGCGGACCGGCAGACCGGGCAGCCGACGTACCGCATCGAACACGGGGAAATCGGGGAAAGCAACCCGTTCCAGGTGGCGCGGTCGGTGGGATTCCCGGAAAAGATACTGGCGCGCGCGGTCGAAATGACGGGGCAGCGGGAACGTCAGCTTGAACAGGCGCTGGAAACGGCGAACGCGCTGAACGCCGAACTGCTGGCGGAACGGGCGGCCACGACCGAGCTGAAGACGCGGCTGACCGAAGAAAAGAAGAAGTACACCGACGAACTGGTTCGCCTGCGCAAGGAATCCGACCGGCTGGTTTACCAGGCGCGTCAGGACGTGCTGCGCAAGATGAAGGACCTGGAAGAAGAACTGGAACGCATTGGCAAGGAAGCGCGGGCGGAAAAGGCCGAGGCCGCGCGGAGGGAACAGATGGTAATCAGGCGGCGTGAAGAAGTGCGCGTCAAGAAGGACGAAGTGGTGAAGGACATCCAGGCCGAGGCCGAGCTGCTGGGCGACATTCCCGGCGAAAAGCTGGACCCGGCGTCGATTGCGATCGGCCAGAAGGTGTACGTCGTCAAGCTGCGCGCGGAAGGCGTGGTGACGGACGTGTCGTCGGGCGGGCGCAAGATCGGGGTGCAGGTCGGGCTGCTGAAGACGGCGGTGAAGCCGGAAGACCTGCGCAAGCCTGAACCGAAGAAGGCGGGCACGGCGGCGAAACAGATGACCGGGAAGGAACGCGACCGGCAGATCAAGTCGCAGCCGGTGGGCTCGAAGAACCCCATCGTTGAACTGCACGCGGCCGAAACCGATTACATGTTCGTGAGGTCGCCGACCAACACGGTGGACGTGCGCGGGATGCGCGTGGACGAAGCGCTGGAAGCCGTTGAAAAGCACCTGGACACGGCGATGCTGAACGAAGAACCCCAGGTCATGATCATTCACGGGATGGGCACGTCCGCGTTGCGCAAGGCAATCCGTGAACGCCTGCTGAAGTCCCGTTACGTCAAGTCCTGCCGCAGCGGCGAACGCGACGAAGGCGGCGAGGGCGTGTCGATCGTCGAGATGGCGTAACGCGCCGGACGTCGGGTATTGTGGGCGTCCCTCGCGGCCATCGGGCCTTACAACATTGAACATCGTCGTAACCCGGGGCTTGCAGCCCCGGTCTGACAGTGGGCGGTCCTTCCGCCTTCGCCCCGTTGGGCTACGGCGTGACAGGTTGCGGGGCTCGGACCTGAAACCGAACCTGTTCCTGACCCTGTCGTGGATGGGTGAATGTAATCAGCGATGAACGACATATCAAACCTGCTCCAGACTGCACGGCAGGTGGAGCGGTACAGGCGGGACTGCACATCCGGAGCGAATGCGGAGGATTGTGCTGCCCGCCGACGCGCCGGTCAGGCGCTACTGCGTCCAAAGTTGGCGCGGGCGATCCCGGTCATGTTCGTCCCTCCGGACGGGATGTTGCATCGCGCATTCGGTTCGGGGATACTTCCGGCGTCGCCAGCCGGAGCAGGCAATGGGTGAAATGAATAACGGAACCGACACGGTGGTCGCTGCCGAAACGCCGAAGAAAGTGAAGCTGTCCGCGAAGCTGAAGGCCGCGCCATGGTACAAGTGGCTGTCGGTGCTGTTGCGCGCGATGTACGACTGGGTGCTTTCGTGGGCCAACAGCCCTTATGGCTGGCTTGCGCTTTTCATCATCGCGTTCGTCGAATCGTCGTTCTTCCCGATTCCGCCAGACGTCCTGCTGATCGCGCTGGTGCTTGGGTGGCGCAAGAAGGCGTTCCACCTGGCCGCGCTGTGCACGGTCGGGTCGGTGCTTGGCGCGATGTTCGGGTACTGGATCGGGTCAGCCTTCTTCGGCCCGGTCAACAGCCTGATGGCCTTGATTATCGGGAATGACTCCTGGTACGGGGTCGCGACCCAGGCCACGCAGGCCGTTAACCTTGACGGGTTCAACTTCTTCCGCGCCCCGGATGGCGGCGAGGGGCAGTCCGTTTTCCTGACGGTCAAGGATCTTTACGACAAGAACGCGTTCCTTGCGGTGTTCACCGCGGCGTTTACCCCGATTCCGTTCAAGGTTTTCACCATCGCGGGCGGATACTTCCAGGTGCCGTTCGGAACGCTGGTCGTTTCATCGATCTGCGGGCGCGCGCTGCGTTTCTTCCTGGTCGCCGGGTTGCTTTACCTGTTCGGCGAACCGATGAAGAGGCTGATTGAAAAGTACTTCGACGTGTTCGCGCTTGTCTTCATGGCGCTGCTGATCGGCGGGTTCGTGCTGATCGGGTACGTGCTGTAAGGGCGAATTATCGTTCGCCCCTACGGCATCATGCGTGTCATTTCCCAGAAGTCGCCGCCGTACCAGTTCGTTTCATCGTCCCCCACGATCTTCACGCGGAAGAAGTAGCGGGTGTCGGGGGAAAGACCCTCGACCTTGTACTGGAGGTTGGCGCAATCAAGGTGCGGTGGGTTGAAATTGTCGATTTCGATTAAATGGTCGTAGTGCGGGAACTCGGTACCGTATTCGATGGCATATTTGCCCGGGAGACATCTTTCAAAGCTGACGTCCAGGCTGTCAGCGCCCACGTTGCTGAAGTATATCGGCCTGGTGGGGGCTGACGGGGGCTCGGTCGGGGTGTAACCGGCCATCTGGTCAACGTTGACGACGAACTGCAGGATTTTCGCGGGCGAGCATATCGACACATCGGTCAGCCCGGCGGCGCCCATTTCGTCGGCTATGTGCTGCAGGTCCTGGATCGCCCATGCCGCGAACGAACGAAGGATACCGGCGTTTTCGGGGTCGTACACGGCCGCCCGGACCGCGAAGATGTACAGTTCGACGCCCCGCCAGGCCCGCGCCGCGAAGTACTGGTGCTTCAGGCGACGGTAAAGGTCGTCGTAGTCAGCGGGCGTCATGTTCCACTCGCTGAAGGCGAAATCGTTGAAGGCCCTTTCCGCGACCATGACGGCTTCGGTTCCTTCATTGAAAATGTCCAGGACCGTTTCGTAATCCGGCGTCTTGACCCGGTCGTATATTTCCTGCCAGTCCGCGTCCCACTTGGGCATGTTGCCGCGCGCGCCCAGTTCGCCGGTCGTGGCGGACGCCGGGATGTCAGAGCCCTTTTCCAGCGCCCAGATGCCCAGGACGTAATGCGTTTTCATCATGACGGGCAGCGTCGTTTCCAGGATCGCCTGCAGGCGGAAGCTTTCTTCGCCGGGGCCGGGAAGTTCCGTCAGGTATCTGTCCAGAAGGAAGTCCTGCCACACCTTGTCGATGCCGGCACCGGGATCAGCGACGTACGCGTTGATGGTGCGCAGGTTGATTTCGTTCGGGGTGCCCAGGGCGGTATCAGACCCGCGCGAAATGCGGGCGACGGCGCCGATGGCAGTCCGGTCGAATGCGTGCTTCAGGCGGTAGCGGTAGTATTGCGGCGAAGCGAACGGCAGTTCCGAACGTCCGAAGTATTCGCCGGCCGCGTCCATTTCCAGTATGGAGGGGTGCGCGCCGACCTGTCCCAGCGTCGGGTCGTGCGGGTTGTAGGGTTGCCAGTCGCCGACTTCAGATTTGTGCATGGACACGAAGGTCGTGTCGCGGGCGCGGGCCAGTCCGTCGGCGTGCCACGGGTTTTCTTCTGGCTCGTGCGCGAAGACGCGGGCGACCATTTCCTTGCCCAGCGATTCCATGACGTCGCCGATGTGCTCGATGGTCAGTTGAATGCGGACGTCCTGCGGGGGCGGGTTGCCGTCTTCCTGGTCGGGGAAGGTCTGAAGGCACCACTCGCAGTCGCACAGCGTGTACCAGGGCGACGCGCCGGCAGACCCGAACATCAGGATGACGCCGTCCAGGTCCGGGACCTTTTCGAACGCGTCGCGGTAAGCCTGGGCGCGGGTTTCCCAGATTGCGCCGTCGGGGCCGTAACAAATCAGGAAGTCCATGTCCTGGAATTCGTGGGCCCAGACGAAAACCTTCATGCCATGCAGGTGGGCGGCGGCGATCGCCTGGTTGATCGTTTCAACGCGGTCGACAGTGGCCTGGTCGTCGCCCAGCAACTCGTCGATGTCCATGATGATGTCGTGGGAAAGCTGGATATGGTTGACGCCGTAGGTGGCGGCCGTTTCAATGGCCGAAAGGATCGACGCCCTGTCGGAATCCAGCAGGATCCAGCCGGTGATTTTTTCATATTCGCCGCGGTTGAACGCGGGAAAGTCGTTGTCGAAAGGTTCGTCTGTCCAGTAAGGCGCGGCCGTGTCTTCCGTCGTGTCGCCGGCGTCATCCGCGTCATCCGGTGGCAGGGCATCGCCGGCATCGGCCGCATCGATCGCATCGACAGCGTCGTTAATCGTGTCACGGCCTTCGTCGGTCGTTATGTCGCCCGCGCCCGGGTCGTCAACAACGTCAACCGCCGCCACGTCGTCAAGCGCATCGAAGACATCGGCCGATCCGCCGCCACCGCACCCGGCCGCGAACGCAAAGGCGAACGAAAGAACCATGATTCCAGAAACATTTGTCAGCTTCATTGATCGCAACCCCGGAAAGGCACTCAAATCCTAACCCGAACGTGATAAAACGTGCTGAATTTCATCCACCAGCGCATGCACCTTTACCGTTTATTCAATCGGGCGTCCGTGGCATAATCCGGGCCGCCTTACATGCGACTGTGGCGGTTACCGGATGGCTTCGAAAGACAAACCCAAAGGCATGGACCGGATCAGGAATATCGGCGTCATCGCCCATATCGACGCCGGCAAGACGACCGTCAGCGAACGCCTGCTGTACGTGACGGGCAGGATTCACAAGATCGGCGAAGTTCACGACGGCGCCGCCGTCATGGATTACATGATTCAGGAGCAGGAACGCGGCATCACGATTTCCAGCGCCGTGACCACGTTCGAATGGAAGAACCACGACATACACGTCATCGACACACCCGGGCACGTGGACTTCACCATCGAAGTCGAACGCAGCCTGCGCGTTCTGGACGGCGCCGTCGTCGTATTTGACGGCGTCAGCGGCGTCGAACCGCAGTCGGAAACGGTCTGGCATCAGGCGGATCGGTACGGCGTGCCGCGTATTGCATTCATAAACAAACTGGACCGTGTCGGGGCTGACTTTGAAAAGGCCGTCGAATCCATGCGGTCGCGTTTCCCCCAGCGGATCGTCCCGATCCAGATTCCGATCGGCACCGAGGGCGGTTTCTGCGGCGTCGTCGACCTCCTGGAAATGAAGGCGATGGAATGGGACGGCGAAGACCCGGGCGAAACCATCAACCTGGACGCGATCCCGGCCGATCTTGCGGATGACGCGGCCGTTATGCGTGAAGAGCTGGTGTCCGCGGTGGCCGACTACGATGAAACGATCGGTGACCGGTTCCTGATGGGTGAAGAAGTCACGCTGGACGACCTGCGGGCCGGGCTGCGCCGTGTCACGATTTCAGGCAAGGTTGTCCCAGTGCTTTGCGGCTCGGCCCTTCGCAACAAGGGCATTCCGCCGCTGCTGGACGCGATCGGCGACTATCTGCCGTCGCCGCGCGATATCCCGCCCGTTGTCGGCGTCAATCCCCGCACCGGCGAGCCGGTCGAATTCGCGCATGACCCGAAGGGTTCCGTCTGCGGGCTGGTGTTCAAGGTCCAGGTCGCCGACGACGGCCGCCGCCTTGCGTACATCCGGCTGTATTCCGGCACCGTCGACGAAAAGTCGGAAATTTATAACCCGGCGAAAAACAAGAAGGAACGCCTGTCCCGCATATTCATGATGCACGCGCGGGAACGCATCCGCGTCGAATCCATCGGCGCCGGAAACGTTTTTTCCGTGATGGGACTCAAGGACATCGGAACGGGCGACACTATCTGCGACGCGGACAACCAGGTCGTCCTGGAACGCATCAGCGGTTACGAACCGGTCATCAGCATGGCGGTGGAAGCCGACGCGCAGTCGGATCGCGAAAAGCTGCAGGAAACGCTGGGGCGGATTGCCGACGAAGACCCGACGTTCAAGTTCCGCGAAGACGAAGGCACCGGCCAGATGCTGATGTCCGGGATGGGCGAGCTGCACCTGGAAATCGTGGCCGACCGGCTGAAACGGGACTTCGGCCTGCCGATCAGGGTCGGTCGCCCGCAGGTCGTGTACGCGGAAACGATTACGCTGTCATCGGCCGGTTTCGGTGACTGCGACATCAATAACGAAGAAGTGAAGGTTTACGCGCGCCTGGGCATGTTGGTCGAACCGGCCCAACGCGGCGCTGGCGTGAAGTGCGTGGCGGCCCCGGGTCTGTTTGCGTCGCCGGCGTTCCAGCAGGCCGCCGTGGTTGGGGTCACGGAAGCGCTGCAGGGCGGTGTGCTGCACGGATGGGCCATGACGGACATCAACGCGACGGTCACGTCCATCGAACAGCGCGAAGGCAGCCAGATCAACGAAACCGTGGTGAAGATCGCGGCAATGAACGCGGTCCGCGAGGTCTGCGGGCAGGCCGGGCCGGCAAGGATGGCGCCGATCGGGAATATCACGATCGTGTGCCCCGCCGACACGATGGGCGACGTGATCGCGTCGCTGCAGGCCCGCCGCGGGAACGTCACAAACATGGAAGAGCGCGGCATGACCAAGATCATCGAAGCGACCGCGCCGATCGAACGTATGTTCGGTTATTCCACCGAACTTCGGTCCGTCACGCAGGGCAGGGCCACGTTCGGCATGGTTTTCGGAAGGTACGACATCGAATGACGCGCGTGACGCGTTATTGACGCAGTGTGCTTTGACGCCGGTGGTTGGGGGTTATACCATCCGCCCCGGTCCGTGGAGGTCGCGCTCATGCCCAGATTATATGGTCCAGTCGTCGCTTTCCTGGTTCTTATGGTGCTTTCGGGCTGCCAGATGAACAAGCTGGTCGCCGATAACATGAAGGCGTCCATGGACGACCAGAAGGCATCCTTTTACTGCGAAAAAAGCGTCCGCCACGCCCGTGAGGCCGCGCCCGCGATGTTGAAGCTGCTTGACGGCTTCATCATCAGTTCGCCCGAAAACTATGACCTGCTGGTCCGGGCGGCTGAAATGAACTGCGGCTTTTCGATGCTGATGATCGAGGGCGAGGATCCCGCATGGGCGTCGGTCCTTTACATGAAGGGATACGACTACGCGGTGCGCGCGCTGCGGCACAAGGTCCCGGATCTCGACGCCGCGCTGGCCGCCGGTGGCGAAGACAGGCTTCGCGACGCGCTTGCCGGTGAAGACGTCGGTTCGATCGCGCCGATCTTCTGGGCCGGGCTGTGCCTGGGATCGCACATGAACCTGAACCTGGACGACGTGTCCGCCATGGCGAACCTGGCGCGGGTTCTTACGTACGTCAACCGCGCGCAGGAACTGGACCCCACATACTTCTACGGCGGTCCGGAAATGTTCCTGGGCGTCTATTACGGAAGCATCGGGACGAACATCGGTGGGCGGCCGGACCTGTCGCTGCTGCATTTCAACAACGCTTTCGGGATTTCGGGTGGCCGTTTCCTGATCGCGAAGGTGTACTTCGCCCGCACATACTGCGTCCAGACGCAGGACAGGGCGCTGTACGAATCGACGTTGCAGGAAGTACTGGCCGCGCCGGACGATCTGGACCCGTCGCTGGCGCTGGTGACGATGGCGGCAAAGATTGAAGCCGCCAAGTCTCTCGAGAAAGTGGACGACCTGTTTCTGTAGCATTGCGTGAATGTGGATCCGGCGATTGTGCCGGTTCGAAAGGGGATTTGAACATGAGCAGACTGGTTGGATTCGGCGGCAGGGTGCTGGTTTTGATGGCGCTGGTGGCCGGACTTGCGTTCGGCGGTGTCATGTTGCACGGCGCGTCGGCTTCGGCCGAGCCGGTCGTGATCAAGATGGCGACTTCCGCGCCCAACGGATCCCTGTGGTTTAAGGAACTCAGCAAGATCGGCACCGTCGTGGAAAAAATGACGGAAGGCCGCGTGAAGATCAAGATATTCGGCGGCAGCGTCCTCGGCGACGACAAGCAGGTCCTGGACAAGATGAAGTTCGGTCAGGTCCAGGCCGCCGCGTTCACGGGCGTCGGACTGGGCGAAATCGTCAGCCGCGCGCGACTGATGGAACTGCCGTTCGTGTTCGACAATCCGAAGCAGATTGACTGCGTGCTGGGCAAGATGCTGCCGGGTCTGGAAGCTGACCTTCTGAAGGCCGGCTACGTCAACCTGGGATGGGCTGAACAGGGCCTGATTTACGTTTACAGCGGCCGCGAAATCAAGACGACCGCCGACATGGCCAAGACGAAGCCCTGGGTCTGGGGCGCCGATCCGCTGGCCCGCTCGATCTTCGAAGTGTTCGGCCTGAAGCCGGTTCCGCTTGCGTTGCAGGACGTTTACATGTCGCTGCAGAGCGGCATCATCGATACCGTTTACATTTCCCCGGCGGCCCTGACCGGGCTGGGCTGGCACGCCAAGGCGCCGAACATGATCGACGTCCCGGTCGTGAACGGGGCTGGCGCGGTCCTGCTGAAGAAGGAAGTGTGGGACAAAATCTCCCCCGCCGATCAGGAAATCCTGATTAAGACATCCAAGAGCGTCCTGACCAGCCTTACCACCCGCGCCCGCGACGAAAACATAAAGGCCGTGAAGGTCCTGCAGGAAAAGAACGGCGTGAAGGTTTATTCCGTCGGCGCGTCGGAACGTTCCGGTTTCGCGAAGAAGGGTGCCGAAGCTGCCGATCGGCTGGTCGGGAAGCTGTTTTCGAAGAAGGAACTTGAAGAGTTCCGCGCAGCCGTTGCCGCCTGTCGCGCCCAGTGACGCGCAGGTCGTTTCCCAACCCCAACCTGGATGAAGGCTAATCGTGGGTGCATTTGTAAACGTCATACAGACAATCGACAGGGCCCTGGCCCGGTTCGAAACGTGGCTGATCGTCGGCGTGGTGTCCCTGATGCTGTTGATGACGACGGCGCAGGTGCTCCTGAAGCTGTTCGGCCTGCCGATAATCCAGCTCGAGGAAGGCGCGCGATTCCTTGTTATCTGGGTTGGCTTCGCGGGTGGCGCGGTAGCCGCGCACCAGGGCCGGCACATCAACATCGATATCGTGACCAGGTTCCTGAAGGGATGGCCGCGGAGGATTGCGATGTGCGCCGTGTGGCTGATCGGCGTCGCCATTTCGCTTCTGCTGCTGCAGACCGCGTTTTCTTACGTGTTTTCATCCGAACAAAGCCTGCTTGCCGAAGGTAAGGCGGCCATCAGCATCGGTCAGCCCGGCCACGGCCTGGATATCCCGACATGGATTCCGGCGGCCATCATGCCGATTGGCCTTGCCCTCGTGACCATCCATCTGCTGTTCGCGGCAGTGTACGCGGCTGCCGACGTGGCCGGCCCCGGGCATTCGGCGCAGCAGGATGCGGCCGGGCAGGGTGAAGCCGTAACCGACGGAGGTGAAGCATGACCGCCGTCGTATTGGTTCTGCTCGCGATACTGGCCATCTTCGGGCTCCCGCTTTTCCTGGTCCTTGGTACTGGCGCCATGGCCGGTTACCAGTCGTCCGGAAATCAACTCGAGCTTTACTTCGCGTCGTTTTATCAGCAGGTTTCGGGTAACCCGATTTACCTGGCCATTCCGTTGTTTACGCTGACCGGGTACCTGCTTGCCGCAAGCAAGGCGCCGGAGCGCCTGGTGCGCATTTCGCGGGCTGCGCTTGGCTGGCTGCCCGGCGGGCTCGCAATCGTCGCGCTGGTGACGTGCGCCGTCTTTACCGCGTTCACAGGTGCTTCGGGCGTCACCATCGTGGCCCTGGGTGGCCTGCTGCTGCCGGCGCTGCTGAAGGACGGATATCCGCGCAAGTTCACGATGGGGCTGCTGACGTCATCGGGAAGCAGGGGCATCCTGTTCCCGCCCAGCCTTCCCCTGATCGTTTACGCGATGGTCGCGGGCATGACCCTGCAGAACATCGACGCCGACACGCTGCGCGAGATGCGCGAAAAGCCGGCCGTTGTCGAGACTGTCGCGGCCCGGCAGGAAAAGGATGATAAGGCAGCGGCGGCAAAGGCTGACGCGGCGAAACTGTCGGTCGATGATCAGATTGCCGCGGCGCTTGCGGCGGAAGACGTCGCCGCCGGAACCGCACCAGCCCCGGACGCTGCCCCGGACGCACCGGCCAAACCGTCGGTCGATGATCAGATCGCCGCTGCGCTGGCCGCGGAAGACGCAGCCAACGGTACGGCACCGGCCCCGGTCGCGCCACCCGCCGATCCGGCAAAATTGACCGTCGATGAACAGATCGCCGCCGCGCTGGCCGCGGAAGAAGGCGAGGGTGGCAAAGATGAAGCTGCGCCAGCGGAAGCGGCTGCCGAAGACACCGCCCCTGATTCCGCGCAGCCAGTCGTTGCCGCCGCGACAGCCCCTGCCGCAGCGGTCCAGGATGAAGAACCGTTCATGCAGGTTACGGTCGACCGGCTTTTCGTGGCCGGTGCCATTCCGGGCGGCATCGCGCTGATAATGATCGGTCTGTACGCAGCCTGGTTCGGCCGCAAGCACAAGGTCCCGCGGACAAAATTCAGCGTCATGGAACTGCTGCTGGCGATGAAGAACATGGCATGGGAAATACCCGTGCCCATTATCGTTGTCGGTGGCGTGCTCGGTGGGTTGCTGACCGCCGTCGAAGCCGCCGCGGTCGCCGCGGCCTGGGTCTTCATCGTCGAAGTGTTCATTTACAAGGACATCAAGTTCAGCGGGCTCGGTGTCGTGTTCCGTGAAAGCATGGTCCTTGTCGGCGGAATCCTGCTGATCCTCATGTCGGCGCAGGCGCTGACCAATTTCTTCATCGACGTGGAAATCCCGCAGAAACTGTTCACCATGGTGAAGGACACGATCAGCAGCCCGTTGACGTTCCTGCTGATCCTGAATGTGTTCCTGCTGGTCGTCGGGATGTTGATGGATATCTTTTCCGCCATCATGGTGGTCGTGCCGATCATCACCCCGGTCGCCGTGTACTACGGCATCAACCCGGTGCATCTGGGCATCGTCATGCTGGTCAATCTTGAAATCGGCTTCAACACCCCGCCGGTCGGCGTGAACCTGTTCGTCGGGTCGCTTGCTTTCCGCAGGCCCATCATCGAACTGGTCCGTGCGGTCGTCCCGTACCTGGTGATAAGCCTGTTCGCCCTGATGCTGGTCACGTACTGGCCTGATCTGTCAATATGGCTGATTCGGGTGCTGGACGTGAAGTAAACGGCCCCTGGTCGGGCCAGCCCTGTCAGAACTGCGGTTCGGAATTCATCCGCGCGAATGCCGCCTTCGCGGCGTCGGCAATTTCGGCATCCTGGGATTTCGTCAAGTCTTCGACGAATTCAAGGGCATCCGCGCCGCTGCGGGCCGCCAGCGCGGCAACCGCCTGAACCCTGATGGCGTTCGACTTGGAGCGTCGCCCCAGCCGTCCGGGAAGGAACGACCGGAAACCGGATTCGGACAGGATGTCCATCAGGGCACCCTCGATGTCGGGTTCGCGCGGCAGAACCACGCGTTCATATTCGGTCAGTGCCCGAAGGCACATGATCTGCACCGTTTCTTCCGGCTCGTCTTCGTTCCTGGCCCTTGTCCGGATCATGTCGAAAAGGAAGCTCAGGAACTTCCCGCCGGTGCAATGCATCTGCGCAAGCAGGCCGACCACGCGCCGCGCGACCATCTTGTCCTTGTCTTCCAGAAGTTCCAGGACGAAGGTTTCGGAATCGGCGCCCATGATGTCATACAGGGCGACCGCGCATTCTTCGCGGACCTTCGGATGGGGGTGGTTGATGTACTGGTGAATAACCGGAACCGATTCCCTGGCGGCCATCTGACCAAGAACCCGGACCAGGACGCGTACCGCCTGCCAATTGTGGCGGTGGGCGCGGAGCTCGTCGGTCAGGGGTTCAACGGCTGGATCGCCGATCCGCATGAGTATCGCGGAAACGGTCGCGCGGACCGTGGGGTCGATGTCGGATGTAAGGAAGTTAATAAGAACCGGCACGACCGTTGGACCAAAAAGCGATATTCCAGCCTCCAGTTGTTCGCGTTCTTCCTTCGGGGTCAGGAACGCAAGCTGGATTACGGCTGCAAGGAATCCGCCCGCATGAAGGCGCGACAGCGCCTCGTCGATGAAACGCTGCCGGCCGGGGAAGGGCGATTGTTCGTCGTCTTCGTGGTGGCTGACAAGGATCCCGAAAATGGTCGAAACCATCTGGCGATTGGATCGCACGGTCAGTTCGGGCAGTACCACCGTGAAAACATTGAGATACTTAATGTAGTTGCGAGCGTCGTCCGTGCCCTGGAAGTCAAGCAGGTACTGGCTGGCCGAGGCAAGGAACTTATCCGTCGTTTCCCCGGCGCGCAGTCGCCGCTGAAGATCCTTGGGCAGTTCCGTAATCGGCATCAGTTGTTTCTTGTACGCGACTTCGAGCAGGTTGAAAGCGGTCTGGTATTCAAGGCGGGACAGGGTCGAAAGACACCGCGCCAGGCAGCGCCCGACGGTTTCCTGCAAGTCCTCGACGGAACGCCCGACCACATTCAGACGGCTTCGGGACGAGCCGAGGTCGTCGTTCATCATCATCAGCGATTCGGCGATCGCCTGGATGGCATCGGCCGGCAGCCCCGAAATGATTGCGTTTTCAACCTCCGGGGTCGATGTGATGTTGACACCGTCCGCGACGAGGTCGGCGTTCAACAGCAGTTCCCTGATCATGTCGACGCGCGTGATGGGCCTGACGACATCCTTGATCGATTGCACTTTCAGGGCCTGGACGGCGGACCGATCCGCGTCCCGGAGCATGGGGAGCTTGGTGATATCCTTGCGCAGGCGGGACAGAGCGATTTTGACCGGCCACGGCAGATGGCGCTTGCCGCCGACGACTTCGTCCATGCTGACGACGCTGATGTCGAAAATGCCCAGTTCCGTGAGCTGTGTCGAGAATTCTTCGGTGCTTCTGGAAACCTTGGATGTGGAGGATTCGCCGGCCCAGCTTGTCAGGCAGGTAAGGAAAGTGTCGAAGTCCTCGCGCGTGATGACGGACCGGATTGTGAACGATGCGATACGGTTCCTGGCGAAGTAATCATGAAATTTCGCGATGAAGTGGTCGCCCATCATGCTGCGGAAGACTTTCACAACCGGAATCGGCTCGGGAAGCAGCCCGTCGACGAGGATTCCCTGGTCATCAACCGTCGAAACCAACAGGTATGTCAGTTCCTGCACGCCGTCAGTGACTTCCTTGAAAGCCGTGAACATTTCGTCGCTGGCGTTCCGCGCCATCGGGTGGTCCGACGAGTAGGTGCCCGTCTGCATCAGGGCCTTGATCAGGAGCAGCGAGAATTCGCCAGCCTTTCGTTCGACATCACGCGTATGCGAATCTGCTGTGCGGATTTCCATTGGCACCCAACCTGTGGTTTGCTTCCGATCGATTGTTAACGGGCGGGGTGCTGTTTGTCAAGGTAAGGGCCGTGGCGCACTGCGGCGAGGGGCAGCGGAAGGCGCGGCCATTGCCAAAGTCGAGTCGGGGCTTCATAATCCTGTGTCGAAACGAGGTGTGAAAATGTCTGACGACAAGGTTCAAAACGATGGCGCGGCGGACTCCGGCAAGGTCAGGCGTCGCTGGCTCGCGGCGATCGGCCTGGTGCTGCTTGCGGTCGGTCTGGTCTTTGCGATGACTTACTGGATCCAGCGACCGGTCGAGGTTTCGCGGGACTTCAAGGAAGCGAAGATAACGTCGGCCTACGTCGACGGGGAACCGTTCATGCGGCAGCAACTGCCCCCCGGCGTGTTTTACAGGCCGATCGAGGTCATGAAGGGTACGTCGATTCCCATGCAGTGCTACGCCGTGAAACTTCAAGGCGCATCGCCAAGGTACATCATTACGGCCTTCGGGAAGACCGTTGAAAAAGACGACTGCGTCGTGGACCTCGATGTCACCAACAATGTCGGCGATTTCAGCTCGATTCATATCGAATACCACGAAAAGTCGGTCGGTAAGGTGGATACGCTGGATATCCCGGTCGTGACCGTGGACCTTTCGGAAAGGGTTGAATTTCATCAGCTCCAGGATTTGAACCATCAGGCCGTGATGCCCGGTGGCGTGCCCGAAAAGATATATGTGTACGGTCGGGCCATCGCGAACCTGCCAGGCGACTCGGCTGAATACGGCGCGTTGTTTTTTGTGGCCGACCCGGCCGACGACGTCCCGGTTGTTCAGATGATGCCACTGCACGAAGGCGAACGGCCCCGGCCGGTCGTCGGAAAACTGGTTCGATACCGTTCATACGGTAAGAACCTGTTCGGTTACGCGCTGTGGTCGCCCGAGCCGGTGTCGGTCAATCCGGTGAACCGCACGGTCACCGATCTGTACATCGCCGTCTTCAAGATGTCTGAAATCGACGACGTGTTCAAGAAGCTTCTTGATGTCGAAGTGACGTCGGAAGACACCGTGACGGTGACGCCGCTTGTTTCGTCGCCTTACGATGTGATGGCGATGTCGATCAACGGCCGCATGATGTCGGAATCGTTCCACGTCGTAAGCGGCGCGAAGCGTGTTGGAATCGGCGCGACGGTTCCGCCGCCGGCCCCTGTGCCAGCCCCCGTTCCCGTTCCTGCCCCTGAACCTTCCCCTGAACCTGCCCCCGTGAAGTGATCCAATCCAGCATCCGAATCTGTGTGCGTCCCTCCCGCTGGTCGGGCCTTAATCAAATCATGCACCCGCGATCCCGGGGCTTACGCAAGCCTTCGCCTGCGGCTTCGGCCGGGCTCCAGCCCCGGGCTGACGGTGGGCTGCCCTCCCGCTGGTCGGGCCTCCGGAAGGTCCGAGCGCAGCGAGGACCGTTTGCTGTTAGCCCGGGGCCAAGGGCCCCGGGACGGGACAAATCGTCCCATCAATCTCCGAGGCCCGAGCGCAGCGAGGGACTTTCAACACCGTGAGCCCATGGCCAACGGCCGTGGGATATCGCGGACCTTGCACACTACGAATTCCATATGAGCCAACGGCCGTGGGATATCGCGGACCTTGCACACTACGAATTCCATATGAGCCAACGGCCGTGGGATATCGTGAACCCTGCACACTACGAATTCCATATTAGCCAACAGCCCCGGGACAGGGTAACGTTCGGGTTAATCTGGTTTGATTACGATTGGGTTTGGAAAATCGTCGGGGGGGGAAGGGAAGGGCTAGTCGGCCTTCTTTTCTTCCTTGGCACCGGGTTCGGGAACCTTGCCCTTGCTGTTGATTGCAAAGTTGATGGACGAGTAGCTTTCGTTCGCGGCAGTCGTCATGACCAGGCGGATGACTTCGAAGGGAATCTTCTTGTCGGCCTGGATGATGATCTGCTTTGACTGGCTGAGCCATTCGGCCTTCAGCTTGGGGTCGCTGGGCGGCTGGTGGTTGCGACGCCACTTTTCCTGCGAATCCTTCAGGCGCTTGCCCAGGTCCTCGATCTTGCCGTCGGGGATGTTTTCATCCGTGACGAAACCGGTCTTAACAACGGGGTCGCCATCAAAGATGATTGAATCCGCGGTGATCGCGACCGTCGGGACGCGTTCCAGCGTACGATCCGAGTATGCCGAGGGCAGCTCGATGTCAGCGGAGCTCATCAGGATTTCGCCGGATGCCGAGAACGTGATCAGCAGGAACACGACGAGAATCGTGAACATGTCGATCATTGGTGTTAGGTTGAGGTAAAAACCCAGCGCTTTCCGCTTGCCGTGCCCACCGATGTGCAGCCCCCGCATGTGAACACTGGAGCCGAAACGGCTGCCTGGCGCTTTGATGGACATAGTGTCCTCCGTCAAGGGTGTCCGGTTGACCCGAAGGGCCCCGGACCGGAAATTACATCATTTCAGCCGCCACCGACGCCGCGTCCGCGACAACGATGTTGGACAGGCCAAGTGCGTTGCACGCATCCATGGCGCCGATCATGTCGTTGTATTCGACCTTGTCTTCCGCAGCAACGACGACCTTCTGCTCCCTGGCAAGACCGAGTTCTTCGATCTTGGCCGCCAGGGCCTTGAAGTCGTATACCGACAGACCCGCATCGCTGCGAATCTTGGCGATCTGCTGGGGCGTGTCCTGGTCGAACTTTACGATCATTGCAGTGTCGTTAAGGACGATCGTGAAACGCTTGGGCTGTTCCGTCTGCTGTTCCTTCTTCGGAGCCTGAACGGACTGGTCGACGGTGAGTCGCCCGGTGTTTGTCCAGACTGCCGTCATCAGAAGGAACGTGACGAGAACAGTCATAAGGTCGATCATGGGTGTCAGGTTCAGGTCAAGCGACAACGCTTTCCCATTCCCAGCTTCCTGTACGCCGCCCATTTAAGCCTCCTGGCGCCCGGGTCAACCGGATACGCCGCCGGACATGTTGATCGCGCAGGTGCGATCGAAACCCCGGTTCACCAGGCCGAACTACTCGGAAACCTTGTCGTCGAACCTGTCGCGGTTAGCGGTGATCAGGTTCAGCGTGGTAACGGTGCCTTCGTTGATCGTGTCAACGAGGGACTGCGACTTCGCCTGGTAGAAGGCGTAGAAGATCGAAGCGGTGATCGCGACCGCCAGACCGAACGCCGTGTTGAACATTGCTTCGGAGATACCTTCGGCGAGCTTGGTCGCCTTCGTGGCGGCGTCCGCGGTGGCGGCGGCCGAGAAGGAGGCGATCAGACCGAAGATGGTGCCGAGCAGACCGGCGAGAACGCCGACGTTACCGATAACCGCGAGGAAGCCGATGCGCTTTTCAATGCGCGGAACTTCGCGGAGGGCGGCTTCGTCCATGGCGGCCTGGACAGCGGCATCGCTTTCCTTCGCCTTCGTGAGGCCGGCGTGAAGGATCTTGGCCAGCGGGAACTTGGAGATCGAGCAAAGCTTAATCGCGTTCCGGAGGTCACCCACAAGGATGTACTTCGTGAGCTTTCTCATGAAGTCGTCCTTATCGACGTTCGACTTGAAGTACAGGACGACCAGGCGTTCGATGATGATCGCGAACATGAACACGCCAATCGCGAGAATGATGAACATGTTCCCGCCGCCCGCTTCGAATGCCGTTGCAATGAACTTAAACATCTTGTGAAAACCTCCTGAAAACTACCCCAACCCAAAAAATCACCCCGAACACCGCGGGGCCACCATTAAGCTGTCCCGTCGTCCGATATCGCAGTTAAGACGAAAATCAGACGGCAAGCGCAGTTTATAGCCGTAAGAAAGCCGCATGTCAACTTATGCCGCGCCGGAGGCCGCACTGGGCCGGGGCGCGCCCGCGGAAGCGATGCATCCGCCGGGACACAGCGAAAGGAACCACTTAACCCGGGCTGAACACGAACGGCCACTGAACGACGCAGATACCGCCTTCCGGTGACTGGAAGCGCATACGGCGGATAACCGTCATGATGCAGCTTTCGACCTTGGAGCTGCCGATCGTCGAATTCGTGACCGAAGCCGATTCGACCTTGCCTTCGAGGTTGATGGTCCAGCGGACCGCGACCTTTCCGGACAGACCGTCATGAAGCTGCAGTTCCTGTTCGTAGCAGGCCCTGATGGCGCCGGCGCGCTGCTTGACCACGGCTTCAATGTTGCCCTTCTGGCAGAAGCCGCTGCCCTGCATGCCGTCGATCTTCATCTGGCCGACCTTCCTGGCGCCCTTCTTGCCGAGACCGGCGCGCATGCCCGAGCCGCCGCCCGTGTCGACGTTGCCGAGGCCGTGGATGCGGCCGTAACCGCCGGTGCCGCCGCCGCTTGCGCCGGTACCCTTGAAGCCCATGCCGTTCGCGCCGTAACCGACCATCAGATCCGATTCGGTTCCGGACATGGCGACCGCCATGCGGTTTTCAAACTGGTCCGTGTTGTCGGCCAGAATCGATGAAATCGCGCCGGACTGGCCAAGCTTGTTGGACAGGAGGTCCGCGAGGCCGATGTTCTTGACGTCGACTTTTTCGGCCATGGCGCTGTCGCGCTTCGGGCCGTTGTCCGGGGACTGGTCGAGCGGATCGCCGAACTTGTCGTCGGACTGTTCAACGACTTCTTCTTCTTCCTCGACCACGTCCAGGTTAACTTCTTCCTTTTCCTTGCCCATGACTTCGACGAGCGTCATCTGGCGCTTTTCGAGGGCCTGGCGTTCAAGACCGTCCATCGGATCCCACATGAACTGCGAGGTGATCCAGATACCGACGGCGGCGAACAGCGACGCCACCAGGGCGGCGACGAACGTGCCTTCGTTGGTCTTCATTGCGCCGCCGCGGCCGACGACCACGTCCGGGTGCAGGTAATTAAAGAAGATCTGGTTGAAACCGAAGTCGATGGTGCCCCAGTCGCCACGGTCGATAAGGACGTCGGCGCTGCCGGCCTTCGCAACGGCCTGATCCGGCGACATCAGTGTCTTGCCGATGTTGACGCGGCCCTTCATGCCCTTGAGCATGACGGAGGCCATGTCGTTAGGCTGCGGCTTAAACATGATGATCGATTCGTCCGATTCCGGGTCCGCGGTGAGCGGAACAACGAAATCGCAGTTTTCGCCGCCGCCGATCCTGATCGGATGTCTTTCGGTGAAGGTGTTTTCGCTGATGATCTTTCCATGCCACAGGTGCGCGACGCGCAGAACCTTATCGGATGTCTTGTACGAGCCGACCGAGCCCAGAACCCAGGCGCAGCCGAAAATCGCGACAAGCGTCCCGAAGAACAGGAAATGGAACCCGTAGTACATCGCGAGGTCGCTGGCCGGAACCTCGACGCCGCCCTTAACAACTTCCGGGATGGCGGACATCATGGTGAACGGGGTTGCCATGGCCATGACGAAGACCAGGGCAGCGGCGATCATGGCGGAAACCACAATGAGCTTGCGCCGGTGCTGCATCGTGAATGCGAGTGCCAGAAGCACGCCGCAAGCGACGAAGAGAACCAGGGCCGCGATGCCGGTCGGCCACGCAAATACGCCGAAACCGCCCACGCCTTCCTTGAAGGTCACGACGTCGGCGTCAACCCACGGCAGCGATACTGAACCGATCAGACCGCCGACTACACCGACCAGTGCGATAATAAGTCCCACTATCATGACACTGTCCCCACAACGTGTTTACGAGTTCAGTGAAATCAACAAGTTACGACATAACTGCCGAACCTGCCGGTTCCACGGCCCGCCGTCAGGCCGAGACCTCGGCGTTCAGGCCGTCCGTATAATGCAAAGTACGCGAACCACAGTCAATCAAAAAATTCACCTTAAAGGGCACTTTTTGACGGATTGGAAGCATTTCGGTTCAAAAACTCACCTGCGCACGCCCGCACGCTGCCCGGACAGCACCTTTATGCGGGCCGGAAACAGGCTGGATCCTTCGGCGCCGCGCATGACCGCGGCCGCTTCGTCGTTCCGCCCGAGTTCGCGCAGAAGCCGGGCAAGGCGCGCCTTCGGGGCAAGCGCGAACGGGCGCAGTTCAATCAGGCGCCTGTATTCGGCTTCCGCCTCGGGTGCGAGCCCGGCCGCTTCAAGGGAGACGGCCCTTGCGAAGCGGTATCTCGATTCCAGATCGCCGGCGTTGCGCAGCGTCGCGAAGTCCGGATCCTCGACAGGTTTTGCGATTTCGGCCCGGTGCAGCTTCGCCAGGTGCTCGATGTCTTCGGGGGCAAGCCTTTCGCCGGCGGCCAGCGCCAGCAGCATCGGCAGGTAAGGGCCGGTAGGATCCAGATCCACTATGTATTCAAGGCCGGTTATTACCGTGCCAATCTTCATCCCCGCCTGGCGCCTTGCCACGACCAGCTTGGCAGCGGGGATCCACCAGCCGGGGAAGAAGTTCTTCAGCGTCCTGAATGTCGCGGTGGCCGCGTCCACCTGGCCGGCGCGGAATGCCTTGTCCCCGGCCGACATAATCCGGGCCGCTTCAGGCGCATCAGGACGGCTGGACTGCCCATAAGCGGGACGGACGGCCACGGAGATCAGGGCGGCCACGACCAGCGTGACAGCGAAGCTGACCTGAAATCCCCGGCCAACGGCGGTCAGCGCTTGAACAACAGTTTCCATGGATGGGCCTTGATATCTGCGGCGAAGGCCGCGAAGTCGTCGAAGATCTTTGAATCGGTAACCAGCTTGCCGAGGGTTCCCTTGCCGGCGCGCGTGTCGGTCGTCACGGCCTGCACGTCGCGAATCGCGGTGGTCGCGGGTTCGGATATGTCGTTGACGAACTTGTTGACGTCGGTGACCAGCGTGTCGGCGTGACCCGCCAGGCGGTTGATGTCGGCCACGATTTCGGGAACCTGCGTTTCCAGGCCGGCTGTCGCGTCGTCAAAGCGCTTCAGTATCTTGTCGGCGCGCTTCACGACGCGCTGGATTTCGTCCCCGGACACGCCCTTTGCCAGGGCCTCCGACGTAACCCGCAGGTTTTCGACCGTTTCGTCCAGCTTCGGGCGGTTGGCATCCATAAACTGGTTCGCGCGCGAAGCGAGGCCCCTGATTTCGGTGATGGCGCCCGAAAGGGATTCTTCATTCCCTTCCACGAACAAGGACAGTCGCTTCAGCAGGGCCGAGGCGTCGTCGCCCAGACCCTCGAGCCCGGCCGATGTCCGACCCTGGATTATGGCGTCGGGAGCAATAGCCTTGAATACCGCCCCCGGCACCGGATCGGGCGGGGTCAGTTCCAGGTGCTTTTCGCCAAGCATGCTCTGTGATGAAACGGCGGCGGTGACGCCGGCCGGTATCAGGCGGAATTCCTTTTCGGGGATTTCGGCGGTCACGCGGACCCACACGGCCCCGTCGGTTCCGGCGGGCGCCCTGATAAGCCCGATATCGGTAACCTTGCCGATGTAAACGCCGATCATCCGGACGGACGCGCCTTTCCTGATCCCGCCGGTTGTTTCGAAGTCGGCGTGAATGCGGTGCATGGTGCTGAAGCTGAAATCGCCAAGAAGCAGGACGAATCCGACGATGGCGCCGATCGCCGCAAGTACAAGAATGCCAACGCGGATTTCAGTAAGACGTTTATCGGTCATGTCAGAATGCCCCCACAGTCATCGGTCCATCGGGACTGCCCGAAAGGAACTGCGCGACGACCGGATCGCCGGCTTCGCCGCCCGGTACCGATGCCGCCCGGAAGTCGGTCGGTGTGCCTTCAAGACGGATTCCACCGTTATACAGAAACACGATTCGGTCGGCAATCGCAAGCGTGGCCTGCATGTCATGCGAAACCACCACCAATGTCGTCCGTCCGTCGTCGCCAAGCTCGGAAATCATGCCGTCGACCGCGTCGCGCGCGATGGCGTCCAGGCCCGTGGTCGGTTCATCCAGTATCAGGCACTCGGGGTCCATCGCCATCGAACGCAGGATGGACACGATCTTCGCGTCCGATATGTTCAGGTCGCCCGGCATCGCCGTCGCGCGCGCGCCCAGCCCGAACCGGTCCAGCAGCTTCGCGGCCCTGGCCCTGGCCCCGGAAACCGATTCCATGCGGTTCGCGACAAGCGGAAAAGCGACGTTGGAAATCACGTCCATCGAATCGAACAGCGCGGGGGCCTGGGTGACAAGCGCGAAGGAACGGCGCATCGCCATGACTTCCGCGTCAGACATCGACGCGATGGTCCTGCCGTTCACGATGACGTCGCCGCGGCCCGGGATCAGCATGCCCACCAGCAGGCGCGTCAGGACCGATTTTCCGCATCCGCTGCGTCCGACCACGAATGTGGTGGCGCCCCGGGTAATGCCGGTCGAAACGCCGACAAGGACCTGCTGTCCGCCGAAAGTCACGTGGATATCGGCGAATTCGGCGGCGAAATCGTTTGAGTGCGTTCCCATCAGTGCCCCGTCACGCTGGCGATGAAAGACACCAGGAATTCGATGATCACGACGGCGACCGCCGAGTTGACGACGGCGTTCGTGGTCGCAAGCCCTACGCCTTCCGAGCTGTTCTTCGTTGAAAGTCCCGCCGCGCCCGCCACGATCGGTATTGTGGCCCCGTTCAGGAAAGCCTTGATGAAGCAGATGACGAAGTCTTCCCACTCGACCATGCCGATGTCGAAGAACGTGCGTGGCAGGATTTCAAAGCGGATCGCGGCGAAGACGCCCCCGGCCGTGACCCCGGCGCAGATCCCGGCGACGGTCAGCACAGGCACGCCGATCAGGCAGGCGGCGAAACGCGGCGCCACGAGCCAGCGGGCAGGGCTGGAGCCCGTGACCACCAGCGCGTCCGCCTGGTCCGTCACGACCATCGTTCCAGCTTCAGCCGCGATGCCGGCGCCCACGCGGAAAGCGACCATCAGGCCGGTAACCAGCGGGCCGAACACGCGCACCATGGTCTTGATTACGATTTCACCGGCGCCGGAAAGATCCGGATAAATCCGCAGCGCCTGCATGCATCCCTGGTAAACGAGAATCATCCCGAAGAAGGCGAGGGTAACCGACACGAAAAGCAGCGAACGGTTAGTTGTTTCGTGGATTTCCCGCACCACGCGGCCCATGTTCGGCGGGGCCGTGACCATCGTCCTGATGGTGGACAGGGCAAGCGCCGGAATTCCGGTCCTGTCGGCGGTCGCTTTCATGACGCCACCATCAGCCACACGAGGTCGACCAGCAGGTCGAAGATGAAGACCCCGATCGCCGAAAACACGACGCAGTCGTTGACGGCGTGTCCCACGCCCGACGCGCCACCGGTGACCCGGAGCCCGAGGGTGCAGGAAACAGCGGCGATAACGCCGCCGAAGAAGAAGCCCTTGACCAGTCCCATCAGGAGTTCGTCAAGAAGTCGCCCCTCGATCATGGAAATGACAAACAGGTCCGGATTGACCCCGACGACAAGGGAGGCACCGGCAGTGCCGGCGGCGATTGCGCACACGTCGCACAAAGCGATCATCAGCGGCAGCATCGGGACCATGGCGATGAACACCGGCGCGGAAAGGCGGGGCGTCGGGTCGACCCCGAGCAACCTCATCGCGTCGAGCTGGCCGGTCACGGATTTCGTGCCGATTTCGGCGGTGGTGCGGGCGCCTGATCGCGCCGCGAACATCAGCGCGACAAGGATGGGCGCGACTTCGGAAAGTGTCGCCAGGCCGAAAGCCCACCCCAGCATGCCGTCGGCGCCGGTCGACTCTATGGCGCCGGCCGACTCGAACACCATGACGAAACCGCCCATGACCGCGACAAGCGACATGACCGGCATCGACTCGATCGTAACAATCCTCAACTGGCGGAGGGTGAGCAGGTAATCGGCCCGTCCGCGCAGGACAACCGCGATCCCGCTGCCGGTCGTGATGAGCAGTGCCCCGAGGAACGCGACAAATTCAGCCGCGAAGTTCCTGGAAGACCTGCCGAAGATTGTGGCGTCGTCGCTCATTGCCGTGTTTCACGCGGTTACAGCGGCGGGGCCAACCCCGCGCATGCCATGGATTATCGGCGCCACGTCCGGGTGCGTCGAACCGACCGCCTGTTCCGGCGTGCCGGAAAAGACGATGTTGCCTTCGTGCAGGACGTGTATCAAGTCGCAGTTGGCCAGCATGGCCTTCATGTCGTGCCCGGAAATCACGATCGTGCGGCCGGCGGTCGGGCCGGAACGCCTGGTTATCTGTCGAAGCATGCTCGAGGCCGACACAGGATCCAGTCCACCGGCGGGGTCGTCGAAGATGACCAGCCGGGCCCGACCTGGCGCGAAGGCGCGCGCAATCGCAAGGCGCCGCTGCATGCCGCCCGAAAGCTCGGGGACCAGTTTTGCCGCCGCGGGCGCCAGGCCAAGAAGGTCGAGGGCCGTCAGCGCTTCGGCCCGATCGGCTTCCGTCGCGGATTCGGGCGCGCCGCCCGTAAGGGAAAAGAGGACGTTTTCCAGGACGGTCATGGAGTCGAAAAGGGCCAGGTTCTGGAACTGGAAACCAATCGCCGGGCGGACACCGTCGAGCGCCTCCGCGGTCCAGCCGGACAGGTCGCGACCAAGAATTGAAATGGATCCCGAGTCCGGGCGGAGTATCGTCGCCATCACGCGCAGCAGCGTGGTGCGTCCGGAGCCGCCCCTGCCCACGATTCCGTGTACCAGACCCGATTCAAGCCGGAGATTGATCTGCCGCAGGACCGCGCGGTCACCGAAGGATACAGAAACGCCGGAAAGTTCGACCGCTGCTGGATGTGCAGGAACGTCAGGCATCAAAACCATCGTCCGTCGCGTCAATGACGCGAGGATAGGCTTCGAGGTCCTCCGGGTCAATCCTGGAGTCGTCGGTGAGGAGGGTCAGGGCGAACAGGGCGGCGGCCCGGTCGACCAGCCATTCGCTGGTGACGACTACCTCGATGCCGGTATTTTCCAGGAAATCACGGGCGTGGGCGCCGATGGAGCCGGCAACGACCACGGAGCAGTCGCTGAGCGTGTTGGAAATGTCGCGCGGCTTGATCATCGGGACGGCGCTTCGCGGTCCGCGCCTGTTCCTGCGGTATTCAAGGCGGCGGGCGGACCCGGCCTCGATTTCATAAAGGACGAACCCGGGCGCGCGGTCCGGTTCCATCGCAAGTACGTTTCCATCTGTGGTTGCGATCGCGATTTTCATCGTCAAGCCTTCAATCCGGGCGAATTATTGACATTAGTGATGAGTATTTCAAGCCGAATTGACGATGTGCCCGAAGCTGCTCGGGAATCGGGCGGGGCAGTCGGCGGGGCCGCCGGTTTTACATGGCCCGTCGCGTGGTGATACCCTAGCATGCGGCGTCGCTCAAAGAAGGAAGCAACGATGACGGACAGGACATCCACAATGCGCGGTTCACTGGCGACCGTGGCGGCGGCACTCGCGCCCGCGGCCCTGATCGCTTCATTCCTTCTTGGCGCGTGCGGCGGGCACATGGGACATGTCGACAGGCTTGACCAGACCCTGACGTATTTCCACACGCACCTGCTGCAGGCCGGCGAGGTACAGCGGGCCGCGGCTTACGTGGACAGCGAGTTCATGGAAGACTTCCTGGCCCTGCACGACCCCGAAATGAATTCATACACGCTTATCGATTTCACGGTCCTCAGCGTCAGGTACATCAAGAACACCGAAGGGAAGGACGATACGGCGGTCGCTGTTGTAAAGCAGAGCGTCATCCGCAACAATTCCATCACCGTCGAGCGGCGGCAGGTCCGGCAGGGCTGGGAACTTCGCGGCTCGAAATGGACGCTGGTTTCGGAAGAAGTGCTTACCGGCAACCATATGGGCGCCAGCGGCGAACTTGGCGACGACTCGAAAACCGACGGCGACGATGACGTCGATTACGGGGAATCGGGGTACTGACCTTTGCTTGAACCCGGCACCAGGAAAGGACTGGCCACGGCCGCCAAATGGATTGTGTCCACCGGTACCGGTGCGCTTTTCGTGTGGCTTGCCTTCCGCGACTGGCCGGTCAGGTCGATCGCGGGCGGCGGAATCCGCATCGAGGGCGGGTGGATTACGACGGACGGATGGCGCGTTTCGTTCGCCACGCTGGGGCTCTATTTCGCGACCCTGCTTTCCCTGCACCTGTGGCGGTTCTGGCGCTGGCAGCCGCTTCTGAAGCCCCTTGGACACGTCGGTTTCTGGACACTGAACCGCGTCTGCTCGGTTGGCAACATGGCGGTCTTCCTGCTGCCGATGCGGCTGGGCGAACTGGTCAGGCCGATCCTGCTTTCCACGGAAACGCCGATACGGCGGTCGGCGGCCCTTGCGACGATCGTCGTGGAAAGGGTCGTTGATGGCGTGATCGTCGCCGGATTCCTGGCCGTCGCGCTTTATTTCATGCCTTCGAACAATGCCGAATCCTATCTGGAACTGAAAATAGGCACATGGATCGCGATGGGCGTGTTCGGTTTTGCCGTCGCCGTGCTGATCTTCATGTTCGCGTTCAGGCGGCGCCTGTCGGTCCTGTTCCATGAGGTGGCTGGAAAGATATCGAACCGCGGTCCCTGGGCCAGGGTCGCCGGCATGCTGGACCGGTTCATGGCCGGGCTGGCGGTGTTCCCCGACGCGCCGAATTTCCTGCTGTTCCTGCTGATGTCGCTTCTTTACTGGTGCTCCAACGGGTTCGGCCTGTGGGTGCTGGCGCACGGCTTCCAGATGCCTGCGGCCGGCGGCGGGTGGGAGCCCCTGGGCGTTCCGCTGGTCGGCTGTTTCGCGATGATGAGCACCATCGTGGTCGGGATGATGATTCCGAACGCGCCGGCCAATATCGGGTCGTTCTGGTACTTCCTGCTGAAGCCGATGGAGCTTTACGGAATCGCCGCCGGAAATCCGGCCGGGCTCGCGTTCGCGCTGACCGTGTGGACCCTGCAGCTCCTGCAGCTTCTTGTTTTCGGCGGCTGGTTCATTGCCCGCGGCCAGGTTTCGTTCAAGCGTGCTTTCGTGGTTGTACCGGAATCCGAGGATGAGGGCCGCGCCGATGTGGCCGTTCAAAGGGGGGCGGAGTGACGTCGAAGATTCCAGCCGTGTTCCTCCCCTGCCTGTCAGCGCTGGTGGTGTGCGCGATTTTCGGGGCGGCGCCCGCGTCCGCGGACGTCATCTACCGTTGCGTCAGGGATGACGGCGAAACGATCGTGTCCTTCAACCGCAAGCTGGAAGGCATGAAGTGCACCGTTTACCAGGACCTGGACAAGCAGGCTGAAAAACCGAAAGGCGCGAAGTGCCATTCGCAGCGATTCCGGGACACCATTTTCTACAAGTGCGAAAAGGACGGCGTCTGGTACATCTTCAACCGCGCCGCGACGCCGGACGGGCAGGGTGGGGCGAACAGGACGGGAAAGGGCCCGGGCGGCGATTATCCTCCTGCCGGTTCAAGGCAGGTCGTGTCGTCGGACGACGTTGTCGTTCCCGATATTCCCGCCAGCGCTTCACGTGTCGCCGATCTTGCTTCCATCGTGGCATCGGCATCAGCCGAATTCGGGGTGCCGGTGGCGCTCCTGATGGCCGTCATCGAGACCGAGTCGGGGTTCAATCCGGACGTCGTGTCGCCGGTCGGCGCGCAGGGCCTGATGCAGCTCATGCCGGTGACCGCCGATTACCTGAACGTCGACAATCCGTTCGACCCCGTGGAAAACGTCAGGGCCGGGGCGCGTTTGATAAGGATTCTGTCGGATCGCTTCGAGGGTGACATCGAACTGGTCCTGGCCGCCTATTTTGCGGGTGCGACGACCATCGAGCGCGCCGGCGGCGTTCCATCGTCCTGCGAGGATTACGTCCGCAAGGTCATGGCAAGGTACCGGAAACACTCCGGCGTCGCCCAGTGACCAGTCTTCCCTGAACCCATCCGGCCGAAACACAAAAATTACAGTTATTCCAGGGGTTTGAATTCATCAGTGCCGAAGCGTTCCGCGTAGGCTTTCCAGATGCCGTAACAGCTTCGCCTTGCCCTGCAGGATTCGCATCCGGGGGCATGAAAACGTCCTTCCATGTCGCAGGCGACCCAGTCCGGGTCTTCGCTGGTTATCACCTCGGTCGAAAAAATTCCGGGCATGTCGGGAAGGATACACGGCGGAAGTCCGCACTGTCCCGGCACCACCGGCGTGACACCGGCGTCGCGCAGCAGCAGGGCCGCCTGGCGTATGGCGGGGACGGCGTCCGAAATTTTCGCAAGCAGGTCGGGGCGGCCGGCTGCGTCGCCGGTTGCGGCCATCGAGCTGATGATCATCATTTCCGGCCGGGGAACCAGGCGTGAAACCCACCTGGCGGTTGCGGGAAGATCCCGCCAGTTAAGCGCGGTGATTACGAAGTTCACGTTCACCCGGACGCCGGTGTTCAGAAGATGCTGTATTCCCGCCATAGTACGTGGAAGGAGCCCCTGGACCCCCGTCATCGCTGCCGAAACCGCCGGATCCAGGGAATGCAGCGAAACAAGTGCCCGACGAAGGCCTGCGCCCGCCAGTTCGGAGGCCAGGCATTCGTCCACCAGGACGGCGTTGGTTTCAAGCGTGACATCGTCGATTCCGGCCTGGCGGGCCGCGCGGACGATCCCGGCCAGGTCGCGATTTATGGTTGGTTCGCCACCGGAAAGTATGACGGACGTGACGCCAAGACCCTTCAGTGCTTCGAAATGCCGTGAAAATCCGTCGACCGTGTCGGCCGGAGGCGTGGCCGTCGGCGAAAAGCAGAATGGACACGACATGTTGCAGCGGCCTTCGACGAACACCTTGACCTCGGATCCCGCGCCGTCCCGCCCCCTGAAGGAGTTGGGTTCAAAGCTACCTCCGGTACCGGACCCGGGGGTCATCCCGCAGGCGCGGGCGAGCCCGTCGATCGACTTCCTGAAAGCGTCGCCGGCCACGCCAGGCATCATGCGGGGCCTGCCGGCCAGGGCGGAAACGGCAACCTGCCTGGCCGCGCCGGCAAGCGGGTCGAATGGCCCGTCGAAAAGCACCGCCTGGCCTTCCGCGGTCGAAATCGTGACCCGGGCAGTGGTTTCGCGCAGTTCGATCGATGCGGTACCCAGGGTGCCTTCAATTGTTGCCGCCGTTGGTGCGCCGGGGCCCGATGTCCGCAACGACAATGTGGTGCCGGTCCCGCCGATGACGCCGTCGCCGGTGAATCCGGCTGAATCCAGGCTGCCGCCGGTCCATTCGATGGCGGAACCCGCGCCAAGTCCCGTCGGAATCAGGATTGCACGGCAGACGGGCGATTCCGGGTCGCCAAGGGAGTCCCGCGTCGATGCGCCGCAGGAAAGGTTTATGGCGTGAACGGCCCCGATTCGGCCACCCGCCAGCGCCTTGCGCAGTGCGAGGTACCATTCGGTGTGCCACAGCGGCACGATCGAGCCGAGCATTCCGTCAGCGCAACCAAGCCCGTCCGGCCCGGCCGCCGCGACCGGCACTCCGGGAAGGGCACCGACGGCGAGTATCGTGGCAGGGGTGAACTTCAGCGCGCCCGGGGCAAACCTGAACCCGGTCCCGAACCTGTCGACAACGACGAGGGACGCGTCGGGCGGAACCGCCGCCAGGTTCTGGACGGCCCTGGCGTCGACGGCTGATCCGCCCGCGGCAAGGATGGCCCGTAACCAGTCAGCGGCGCCCGCGGAATCCGAAACCACGTAGATTGTCGGCCTGTTCATGTGTCACCCTGGCGATCGCGGTTTGCCTGGTAAGGCTTTCCCCGGAAGAACGAGCACCCGTCGGCCCCCGCGGCCAGGCGCAGGATACCTTTTTCCGGGGGGCAGTGAAAGCGCCGGAAATTCGATAAATCCGCGTCGCTCCGGGGGCGACGGAGCACGGCATCGAGCCCCGTCGGGATACACATGCGCGTGCGTTATGGATTGACAAACAGTATCCGTTAAAGATAAGATACCGGCGGCTGGAGTGTTTTTAAATTCATGCCTAAGATTCTGATTTTTTTGATGTTATTCGTTGCTGGTACTGGTGGATGCGCGGCCCGTGAAGCGGTCGTTCCCACAAAGACCGGACAGGTGGCGACCACATCCGAAGTGGCCCGGGCGCATTACCTGCGCGGGCTTGCCTCGCTCCGCGAAGGTGACTTCGAGGCCGCCTTCAAGAGCTTCAGCGCAGCGGCCCGCGCGCCGTCGCACATCGAATATTCAAAGCTTGCGCGTCTGCGTCTGGCCGACACGCTTTATTACCAGGACATGTTCGACGAAGCCGCGGTCGCTTACACCGCCTTCATCAACTCGTCCGCGAACAATCCGAACCTTCATTACGCCCTGTTCCGCCTGGCGGACTGCAAGGTCAAGTCGATTTCAGGCGACTTCTTCCTGGTGCCGCCGTCCGATCGGCGCGACCAGAAGATGGTCAGGTCCGCGCTGGACACGATTCAGCGCTTCGTCCGGGCATTCCCGGACAGCCCCTACTGCGCGCAGGTCCTTCAGATGCGCGACAAGATCGTCGACACCGTTTCATCGTACGAACTGGAAGTCGCGCGGTTCTACATGACCCGGAAGAAGCCCCAGGGCGCCGTCGGGCGGATGCGGCGGCTGATGAAGGACATTCCTTCGTCCCGCGACTCCGAAAAGGTGCGCGTCGCATACATCGAGGCGCTCGCGGCCGTCGATGAATCCGAATTGCTGGCCGCGGAATGCGCCGATTACCGGGAAAGATTCCCGGGTGGAAAGCGGGCGGCCAAAGTCGCTTCGCTTTGCGGGCGCGAAGTTCCCATTTCATTGGACGAAGACGCTATCAGTGACGGCGCTGCCGTCACGGGCGGGGATGTCGATACCGGTGCTTCCGGGGAAACCATGGAGGTTGGCGATGTTCGATAATTTCAGGGTCGGGGACAAGGCTGTCTATCCAGCTCAGGGTGTCGCGGAGGTTCTCGGCATCGAAAGCCGGGAAGTTTCGGGTAACCAGCAGACCTTTTACATGCTGCGCCTGATCGATTCGGATGACCGCATCATGATTCCGCTCAGCAAGGCGATTTCCGTCGGCCTCCGGCAGGTTATCTCCGCCGACGACGTACCCCAGGTGATGGGACTCCTGAAATCACGCCCGGCCCGCGCTACCCGCCAGAACTGGAATCGTCGCTACCGCGGCTATCTTGAAAAGCTGAAGACCGGTTCGGTTTTCGATGTCGCCGAGGTTTTGAGGGACCTGTACCTGCTTCGAAACGAAAAGCCGCTTTCCTTCGGTGAAAAGCGCCTGCTGGACCAGGCGCGCGAACTGCTGGTCAGGGAACTTACCGTCGCGACCGACGGGTCGCTTTCACAGGTTCAGGGCGAACTTGAATCAATATTCCCGCCGCCTGCCGACGAATCGTCACTGGCCGACAGCGCGGATCCGGACCCGGTCGATTCCGGGGGTGCCCGATTCCATGCCGCCGAATGACGGCATGTGCGGGCCCCGGCAGGCGCCGGCGTTACGATTCAGCTAACTGACAGCATAAGAAAAGGGGTTGGTCTTGAAGAGCATTCACGACGAGTGTGGAGTCTTTGGAATTTTTGGCCACGAAGGCGCGTCCACGCTGGCTTATCTCGGTCTTCACGCGCTTCAGCATCGCGGCCAGGAAAGCGCCGGGATTGCATGCTGGAATCGCGACAAGGTGTCTGTTTTCAAGCAGATGGGGCTGGTCGGCGACATATTCACCGCGGACGTGCTGGCGAAGCTGCCCGGTGACTGCGCCATTGGGCACGTTCGGTACTCGACGGCCGGCGGGTCAACCCTGCTGAACGCGCAGCCGATGCTGTGTCAGTACAGCGGCGGCGATCTGGCGCTTGCGCATAACGGCAACATCGTGAACGCACAGACGCTGAAGTGGCGGATGATGAACCAGGGACAGTTGTTCCAGTCCTCGACCGACAGCGAGGTGCTGCTCCACCTGGTCGCGGCCCACCGGGGCCCCAGGCTGGCCGATCGCGTGGCGGCGATGATGGAAGATGTCAGGGGCGCGTATTCGCTGGTTCTGATGGGGCGCGACGAAATGGTCGCGGCGCGCGATCCTTACGGTTTCCGTCCTCTGGTGATCGGTAACCTGGAAGGCGCGACCGTGGTCGCCTCCGAAACGACCGCGCTGAACCTTATCGGCGCCGTATATGAACGCGAAGTCGAACCGGGCGAAATCGTGACGGTAACCCGCAGGGGCCGTGAAAGTTCGCGGCCGGTGCGCGCGCCGCGTCTGGCCAGGTGCGTGTTTGAACATATCTACTTTTCGCGTCCCGACAGCGTCGTGTTCGACCGGCAGGTATACACGATGCGCAGCCTGTTCGGCCGCCAGCTCGCGCTTGAACAGCCCGTGCCCGGCGCGGACGTGGTTATTCCGGTTCCGGACTCCGGCGTTTCGGCCGCCAACGGGTTCGCGCGTGAATCCGGGACACCGTTTGAAATGGGCCTTATCCGCAGCCACTATGTCGGCCGCACGTTCATCGAGCCCGAGCAGCGAATCAGGCATTTCGGCGTGAAGCTGAAGCTGGCCGCCGTCGAGGCCGTCATAAGAAACCGTGTCGTCGTCGTGGTTGACGATTCCATTGTCCGCGGCACCACATCCAAGAAGATAGTCCAGATGGTGCGGGCCAACGGCGCCCGCGAAGTGCACCTCAGGATTTCGTCGCCACCGACCAGGTGGCCCTGCTACTACGGCATCGACACGCCCTGCCGCGACGAGCTTATCGCGGCGCGCCTGCATGACATCGCCGACATCGCCAAAGAATTGACCGCCGATTCCGTCGGGTATCTTTCGATTGGCGGAATGCACAAGGTCGTTTCCGGCGGGTCCGGTGACGGATGGTGCGACGCGTGCTTCTCCGGCAGGTACCCCGTTCCGCCTGAAGAGGGCTATTCGACGAACGAACACGAAAGGCGCCCGTAACCGGATTCCAGACTCCAATAATCCAGGAGACCGCTATGAAATCTGATTTCGTCCGCAGAGTTGCATGCGCGGCGGTGGTTCTGTGCGGGCTCGGCGTGCCGGTGGCGGCCATGTCGGAATCGCCGGATGCTGTCGAATCGAACAGGCTTGAACCTGGGACGCTGCTGGCCGACGCCGCCCGCGTGCAGGGGGCGGGATGCGTCCCGGAAGCCGGGTCGGACACGGTTGGTTGCGGGGCTGTGCCCGTGCTTCTTGAAAACCTGAACGCGGTTGGCGAGTTCCTGGCGACAGCGGTTACCTGCGGGGCGCTTGAATCGAGGGGCACACTCCCGGCGGACGCCCTGATTCCCTGCGCGACGGCGGAAGTCCGTCTTGGCGCGGGCCAGGCGGCATCCAGGTACCTGGACCGCTTCGTCGGTGCGGCGGACAGTGACATGTCCGCGCTTGACCGGGCGCTGAAGGCCGCTGACATACTGATATCCGCGACTCGATACAAAGACGCGGGGCGCTATCTCGACAACGCGGCCCGGTTGGCCGCGAAAGCCGATCCCACCCGCTCCCCGGCTATTTCCAAGGCCATTTTCATCAACTGCCTGAATTCCGGCGATCTTGCGCATGCCGGAAAGGTCGTCCGTCAGCTTGGGCCGGCCGCCACATCGTGGGTGATCGGCGAATACATGGCGCGGGGGCTGGCCAGGCAGGCAGTTGAACCGCTGCGGACGATCGTTGGTGACGGCGTCGACACGTTTGATGAGCTTGGCGTGGCGGTTTCCGTCTATTCGGCGCTGGGGATGAAGGTCGAGGCCGGCGCCGCGGCGGCGTCATGTCTGGAACGTTGCCCGGCCGCTGACACGATGGCGGTCGCGTCGGTCCTGGCGCGTGGCGGAATGCCTGCCGACGCGGCTGTTTTCGCGGGGCGGAACAGGGCGCGTTTCGCGGTGCCGTCCGACGCTGACCTTGAAATTGGCTTCCTGTGGCTTGCGGCTGGTGAAAAGGAAAAGGGTACGGGCCTGCTGTCCACCTGGGCGATTCCGTCGTCGGGCGCCGCTGCGCCCGGTGTCGATTATGAAGCGCGGCAGGTGAGGGTGGAGGAACGTCTTATCGCGGACGGGCGTTTTGAAACGGCCGCGGTCTTTGGCGCCGCTGTCAGGAAGGCCGGTGGCGCTTTCCCGGCCGCCGTGGCCCCGGACATGGTTTCGGCGTTGCTGAAGGGCGGAAAGACCGACGACGCGGTGGCCGCCGCCAGGGAAATCCTGTCGACCGAAACCGGCTGCAGCCCCATGCGATACAGGTTTTCGGCGCTCTTCTACGGTGCCGGCGAATTCGAATCCAGCCTTTCCCTTCTTGAACCCTGTGGTCCGGGCTCCATTGCGACCGCGCAGGACCCGCTGCTTCCCGCCCGCGTTCATCTTCTTCGCGCAAGGCTGATCAGGGGCGGTTACGTCGCCGGCGATGTCGAAACCGAACTGATCCTGGCATTCAACGCGGCCGGAACCGACAGGGAAATGGTCGAAAGCATAGACAAGTACGCTTCGACCGTGGGGAAGGGCAGCACGCTTGAACTGGTGTCGTCCATCAGCTTCGTCGGGATCGCTCCGAACGACCCGGACGCCAATGACAGGCTGGGAATGGCAAGGATCTCGGCAGGCGACGAAGACGGCGCGGTCGAGTCGTTCAGCAGGGCCGTCGAGCTGCGGAAGCCCGCGGCGGCCGATCTTTCGGTCGCCGTCGACGCGCTGCTGGGCGCCGGGTTTGTCAATGGCGCGGTCAGCCTGTTCCTGCGCTGGATGAATGTCGACGAAGTTTCCCCGGCGCTGGCCTACCGGATCGGGCTTGCCTGCATCGAATCGGGTGACCGCGAGTGCGTGGCGATCTTCGTGAACCGCTTCCTTGAAGGTCCTGTGTCCGACGAAATCAATTATTTCGAGCTTACCGACACGTTGCTTTCGGCCGGCTGGCACGGCCTTGCCGGTAAGGTGCTTGACGTCGCCGGCAAGGCGAACCCGTATGATCGCACGGCGCGCGAACCGTGGCTGCGCGGGCGCCTGGCGTTGATGTCGGGCGACGAAAGCGGCGCGCGGGCCCAATACGAAAAGGCTGTCGAAACGGCCCCTGTCAAGGGACTGATCGTCATGGCCATCTCGGGCGATTACGCCCGGGTCGGCCGCATTTCGGAATCGATCCGCCTTCTGCAGATGGGTGTTGAAGACAAGTCGGCCGACGTTCGCGCGCAGGTTTTCCCGATGTGGGTCGACACGCTTCGGCGCCTGGGACGTTCCGCGGACATCACGCTGAAACCGCTTGACGATGTTCCGATGGCGTCCTTCGAGGACTGGGAACGATCGATTGACCTGCTGGAATCCAGTGGCCGGTCCGACCTTGCGATCGAGCTGGTCAACCGTGTGAAGGACGGCGTCACGGCGTCCGATCTGGGGCCGCTCCTTGTCAGGCTGACCGGTCTTCACTGCGCGGCGCGCGACCGGGATGGCGCCCTTGCCGCTGCCGGGGCCGTCTGCGGCTGGGCAGTTTCATTCGGCGGTGATCTATGCGTCCAGGCGGCGGTTATTCTTACGTCTTCAGGACTTGACCTGGATGGACTGGCCGCCGCCGGGGAATTCGGCGCTGCCGCCACCGCCGGGCTTTCCGCCGATGGCATCGCGTCGCTTGTCGCGCTCACGCTGCGTAAAAAGGGTGTGGACCCAGCATTTGCCGCTGCCCAGCTGGTCACGCCGTCTGTTTATCTGGATGGTTCATCGCTGTCGCAGTTGATGCAGAACCTGCAGGGCGCCGGCGGGGCGAAGGCCTGGGATTCGTATCTATCCAGGCTGGTGGCCCGGCCGGACATGGCCAGTGACGGCCACGTGTTCCTTGATGCCGCACTGGCTGCGCTGGCTGCCGGCGACGTGACCAGGGGTCGTGAGCTTCTGTCGCGGTACGTCGATTCGCCCACCGGCGACAGACTGGCCGCCGTGCTGGCCCTCATCGGCGACGGCCGTTTCGATGACGCGGACGCGATGCTGAAGGCCGCCCCGGACAATTTCTGGGAATTGCTTGACGACGATCAGCTTGGCCTGATTGCCTCGGCGTATCAGCTTCGGGGCGCGCCGGACGGGTTCGAAGGCGTGTTTTCGAGGTTTGTTGCCGCCGCCGGCGGTTCGTCCGCGGCCCGCCAGACGGCCCTGCGAGTTCGTCTTAACCTTGGCGACTGGCAGGGTGCCGTCAGCGATGCCGGTGCGTTGCCGGATGGGGCGCTGAGCCCCGAAACCAGGGTCGCGATCGGTTTCGCGCTGTGGCGGTCTGGCGATCGCGACGGGGCGATGACGCAGTTCCGCAATGTCGCCCAATCGGCTGCCGATGAAGCCGGGCTCACGTCGGCACAATACGGCGTCGTCGGAATTCTTGACGGTCAGGCCGGCGCGTCGCGGGAGCTGGCCCAGGTGCTGGGGGCGCACCCCGAAGTGATATCGCTGGACGTTGAAACGGTGATGGCGGCCGCGCTGGTCAACCTGGCGGTCAATGACGAAGAACATCTCGCCACGGCGCGCACCGGCTTGTTCGGACTTCTGCGCACTTCCCGCGCTGTCACGGCGACGACTGGTTCCCGCGATGCCGTGAACATCCGTGATTACATAATCGCCGAAACCAGGCGCGGATCCGTGGCGGATCTTGGCCGCACGGCCATCCGGGTGCGTGGTGCTGCGTTCGCGCAGACCGCAATGTACGCCGCGTGCATGGCCGGTGACGAACAGACATTCCGCCAGGCGAAGGACAGGCTGTTTCCCGGGCGCCTTCTGGCCGGGGGGCCGGACGGCGTTGCGGATCCGACGGACCTGCTTTCGGCTGCCGGCATCCTGTTCGCCTGCGGTCGCTTCACCGAGGCGGCGGACCTGTCGCTCCGGTATATCAACGGCGGCCATGTGGACAGCGACGGCATGATCGAGGCGATCGTGATCGCGGTGAAGGCTTCGGCCGCGGCCGGGCGCAGGAACCCGGTCACCCCCGCTTTCGTCGCTTCACTTACGGACGACCGGCTGCTGAGGACTTCTTTCGTATCGACGGCGGCCGCCACTTCCGGCAACAGTGGCGATCTCGTGAAATCGCTCGAGGAACTGCTGCCGGTGATGCCGGGCACGCAGAGCCTTGTCATGGAACTTATTGCCGCCAGGATTGCGGCCGGGCAGGACGAGGGACTCGCGAAATACGCGTTCGATCTTGTCCGCGCGCTGCCCGATCAGTCGTTGGCGTATCATGCGGCATACGAAACCATCTCCGCGTCGTTCCGGCTTGAAGAAGCGGCCAGTTTCGCCCGGATGTCCCTGGATGTCAGTCCTGACAGTGAGCAGGCCGCGGTCGACCTGTTTTCGGGGCTGATGGAGGCGGGCGATACCAGGGGTGCGTTGCAGGTGGCTGACGACCTGCTGTCGCGGATGAACCTGCCGTCCAGGACCACAATCGGCCTGGTTGCGTCGGCGGCCGCGGCGGGAAGGCTTGCGGTGGCCCTTTCCATGGTCCGGCGGATAAGCGACGACACCACCGGTGCGTACACGTCGACCCTTCCTCCGTCACAAGCCGGTGTCGCCCTGCGGACTGTTCAGTTCCTTGACGCCGCGATGCCGGGTTCCCCCGTGGCCGGCCAGTTCCTTGACAAGTGCTGGGACTGGGCGACCGATCGCCAGTATTTCTGCGCGATGGCCGTCAGATCCCTTACGGACGGCTGGCGCGAACCGGGCGACATGTACCTGCAGAATGTTTCGCGCCTGTTCGCGGACGGGCGGTGCCAGTCGGTCGAAATGGCCAGTCGCCTGCAGGACACGGTCGCGGCACTTTCCGGTGGTGCCGCGGCGTACGGTCGGTTCAAAGGGGCGTGGCCTCTTGAAGATCTGCGCCGGCTGGTCAGGGCTTCGGCCTCCAGCGCGATACTGCAAGGCCGTATTGATGACGCCCTGACCTGGCTGGACGGCGCGTCCGTGCCGGGGTTCACCGCGTCCGAACGAATCCAGTTCCTGGTGGAAGCGACCGATTACCTGAATGACAGGCCCGGCCTGGCGGACGCCGACGTGGCGAAGATTGCGGCCTTCGGTCTGCAATACCTGCGTGCGCACGCGGCGGGCGACCACCGGTATGCGATGTCCGAAGCCACGTTTGTGGCACTGAACCAGGACGTCGGCGCGTTTACCGCCTTCATGGACCGGGAAATCGCGCTTGACCCGTCAAGCGAGCACAACCGGAACATGATCGCGTACTCCCTGTCGGTCCGTGGGGATGGACAGGCCAGGTTTCGTAAAGAGGCGCGGCTGGCGGTGGCCCTTGGCGGCGCCGACCGTGGCGGATACATGGAAACCGAGGCATGGGGCAATTTCGTTTACGGGCGCGCCGGACGCGCCATCGAAATGCAGCGTGCCGCGTCGGCTTACTGGAGCACGACCGACTTTTCCACGGGACTGCCGGAGTGCTTCAACCATTACGGGACAATGCTGGATTCCGTCGGGCGTGACGAAGAGGCGGCCGAAATGTACCGTCGCTCCGCGATGACTTCTGACGGTTGGGACTGGCATGGTATCCTTTCGGCCAGAAGGCTGAAGGAAATGGGCTTCTATACGCAAGGGGCAGGTGACTGATGGCGGTAAAGATTCTGACCGGGCTGATTCTGGCGGGGGCAATCATCGCGGCCGTGCTGCTGGCGCCATTCTGGGCGGTGGCGGCGATACTGGCCGTGTTCATCGCCGGGGCGGCGTGGGAATTCGCGGCGCTTGGCGGCGGGCGGACGATTGACAGCGTGGTGACGACGGTCGGAACGCTGGCGGCGGTCGCGGTTTCCGTGTTTTTCGACGATGCGTCGTTCGGTTTCGCGCTGGCGCAGACCGTGTTTATCGCCGGCATGACCGGGCTGATCGTCGTCCTTCTGCGCCCCGCGCCGATCGAATCGGCTGGCAGGCGTGCCGCGGGCGTGGTCGCTGGCATCGTTTACATCGGCGTGGCTGGTGCCCTGGCCGTCAGGCTGGTCCGCCCCGAGTCCGGCTTCAACGGCTCCGTGGACCTCTTCGGGCGCTGGGCGCTGCTTACCGCCGCTGTCATAACGTGGTTGAACGACACGATGGCGTACTTCGGCGGTAAGTTGCTGGGGCGTCACAAGATGTATCCGGCGATCAGTCCCAACAAGACCTGGGAAGGGTCCGTGACCGGCATGCTGGGCAGCATCGGAGGGGCATTCCTGATTCAGGCCCTGATGGGGATTTCGTACCCGCCGCTCCAGATGCTGGGGCTGGCCTTTGTCGGTGGCATGCTTGGCCAGGTCGGCGACCTTGTCGAGTCGATGTTCAAGCGGTCCGCCGGCGTGAAGGATTCCGGCAGGCTGCTTCCCGGCCACGGCGGGATGCTGGATCGCATCGACGCCTTCCTTTTCGTGGCGCCGTTCACGTGGCTGTGGCTGTTTGTCTGGTTCAAGTTCGTCCGCTGAACGATTCTTCAGTGACTTCCGAAATCAGGGATTGATAAACCAGTCGAAGGCGTCGCCCGAGTCCAGGCTGACTATCGTCGTCATGCTGACGGGGCGGATGGTGGATGTCGCGGTCAGGCTTAGGCTGCCGGGTCGGACGTCTGAAACCGTGACGCGTTCGCCGGGGTTCAGAACGCCCAGAATCCGTTCGTCGATCCTGACTTCAACCGGGTCGGTGAACTGGTTTGTGGCGACAAGCGTGACGAACTGGCTGGAAAAGACGATTGTCGTGACGGCGTCGGCCGGCAGGGACAGGTTGCGGGTAATTGAAGACGCGCCGGACATCGCGCTGACGTCGATGCGGCGGGGACCTTCAGGCACCGGGAACACGGTCGTGGCGCCAGGTTCGGCGACACCGATGTGACGGCCGTCAGCGTATACGTTGGCGGGCTCGGCAGCGGTGTTGCGCACTGCGAGGCTCGCGCCGGGCAGGGTCACCTTCCAGTTGGGCGTGCGTGACTCGGCGACCATGATGGCGGCTGTCGCGAACGAATTTGATTCAACCCCGATGACGGCAACCTGGTGTTCGCCGGGCACGACGTCAGGATAGATTCGGCTGGCGCCCGCAAGAATCGGCCCCATGGGAACGCCGTCGACGAAAACCGATACCTGTTCACGTGCCGGGTTGACGATCTTGATTGCGCCCATGCCTTCGCGCAGGTTCGATGGTCCGCCGGCGCCAAGCAGCCACAGCGCCGGTTCCGCGCCGATTTCGATCCAGGCCGTGCCGGCCGTTTCCCCGTTGGAATCGACCGCGCGGACGTGGTTTCTTCCCGTCACGAGGCCTTGAATCGTGGCGCCGCCGGTGGCAGGGCACGATCCAATCAGGATGCCGTCGGCGTAAACGGAAACGTCCCGCTCGAGATCTGAAATCATCTTAAGGATGCCCGCGGGGCGATTCACGACGAGGTCGATCACCTTCCCGGGAACCGCGTCGACCTGGAAACCGGCAAGCGGACGATTGGCCATGTCCACCACGGTAATTTCGGCGATCCCCGCGGCAAGTCCGTCAAACACGGCCGCCTGGCCGTCCTCGACCAGCCGTGGCGCGTGACTTGACGTGTTGATCAGCGCCTTGCGCCCGCTGCGGTTGGCGATCCGGACGGCGCCCTTGGCCAGCGCGATCGTGAAGGCCGGAATCACCCCTGGTTTCACGTTGAGGTCCATCGCGAAAACGGCGCCTGTCGCGGGCACCCTGGCGATGGCGGAAACCAGGCCTGGTTCAATCCCCGTTATCCGGATGGTCACGCCCGCGGAAACAGGGCGGGGCGCCATTCCGGGGATTTCCACGTCGATGGCCTGGTCAAGCGTGTTAACGACGTCGATGGCACCGTTCGCAAGCGGACGCCCGCCGGCATCGGTCTGGCCGAAACGTTCGACCCGCCATTCCCGGGCTTCGCCGATGGCCAGGTCGAATTCGCGCTGGCGCGAAAGGCCCGAATCAACGCCCCGGGCGGAAAGCAGGCGACGTCCTGAAAGGATCTTGTCAAGCAGGACCGGCTGACCGGGATCAACAACTGCGAATCGTGACCCGTCGACGAAGACTTCAATCGGTTCGCCGGTGTCGTTGAACAGGTTGACGATACCACCGGGGGACACCAGTTGCGTCTGTCCGGTCGTGCACCCGAGTGCCACCAGCAGCGACAATAAAATCAGCAATTTAACGGTGAACTTCATAAGCAACGCCCCTGCGCGAGCTGGACTGCTGCCGGCGCCCCCGGCTTAATGCCACAGGGCAGGGCGCCTGTCGGCGGCGAACCGAATAATACACTCAATCCGGCCTTTTCGGGCTAAAATCCCGCCATGGACGAGCGCCCCGAAAAGACACTGGTCATCGAAACCGGCATCCTGTGCAACAACCGGTGCGTCTTCTGTTATGAAAACGGTTATCGCCGCATCCCGGGATACGTGATGCTGGTGCCCCTGGACGAAATCCGCCGCCGTATCGAATGGGGAGCCGCCAACGGCTTCAACAGTCTGTCGCTTACCGGCGGGGAACCGACAATCCGCAAGGACTTCGTCGACATCATCAGATTCGCGCGTAGCGCCGGATTCGAACACGTCGCGGTCACGACAAACGGCAGCAGGCTTGGCGACACATCCTTTTTCGGCGAATGCCTGAGGGCCGGGCTGGACGGGATGGGTGTTTCCATTCACGCGATGTCCAGCGCCGAACATGACGCGCTGACTGGCCGCCCGGGGTCGTTCGCGGCCGCGATCAAGGCGGCAAGAAACGGCGTCCGGGCCGTGGCCGCGCTTGGCGGCAGGCGGTTCAGGCTGAACACGTTCACCGTGATCCACAGCGGAAACGCGGCGAACCTGCAGGCCCTGACCGACATGCTCGGCGCGATCGGCGTCAGGCTGATGGTTCTGCAGCCGCCGGTCACCGGAAAGTCGAACGTGTCGCCGGTTGCCGGGGTGCCGCTTGAAGCCGTTATCGACGCGGTCCTCGCGGCTGCCAGGTCGGGCGCCAGGAACGGATACCTGGTCAAGCCGTTCAACGTCCCGCCGTGCATGCTGACCGGCGTCGACGGCGGGCTCGACTTGACGATGTATTCGCGGTCCAGTTTCAGGGAACACGACGACGACGTTCCTGGCGGCCGCAGTCGAGGCGAGGACGTCGGATTCGTGCGGCTGTCCGCGTGCCCCGCGTGCCGCCACCGCGATTCGTGCAGCGGCCTGAGCCTTTCGCTGGCGCCCGTCGGGGACCTGGCGGCGGCGATGGTCGATGTTTTCCGGGTGGCAGCCGGGTCCGGCGCCCCCGGCGGCGTATGGATTACCGGCAC